>OAVL01000002.1_pt1 | contig 698550 bp, 605 predicted proteins | sample 1476411 | NCBI WGS metagenome assembly OAVL01 (sample SAMEA2580095, study PRJEB22360) | human gut metagenome | biome: human gut; feature: human-associated habitat; material: faeces | place: Denmark | collected 2008/2010
GATGGTAGTGTGGGGTCTCCCCATGCGAGAGTAGGGAACTGCCAGGCATCAAATTAAGCGTGCTGATATGGCTCAGTTGGTAGAGCGCACCCTTGGTAAGGGTGAGGTCCCCAGTTCGACTCTGGGTATCAGCACCACTTTTTAGGTTAAAGTTCGGCAGATTAGAAAAGAATTTGTCTGGCGGCCTTAGCGCGGTGGTCCCACCTGACCCCATGCCGAACTCAGAAGTGAAACGCCGTAGCGCCGATGGTAGTGTGGGGTCTCCCCATGCGAGAGTAGGGAACTGCCAGACATCAAATCAAGCAAAAAGGCCATCCGAAAGGATGGCCTTTTTGCTTTTCGAACTAACATTCAATTAATGGATTACCTGCGATAAAAATGCCCTCGTACGCTCTGATTTAGGATGCGCAAAAAATTCATCAGGCGCAGCTTGCTCCACTATTTCCCCACGATCCATAAAAATCACCCGGTCAGCGACGGTTCGTGCAAACCCCATCTCATGTGTTACACACAACATTGTCATACCCGACTGCGCCAGCCCAATCATCGTATCCAGCACCTCTTTCACCATCTCAGGATCGAGCGCCGACGTTGGCTCATCAAACAACATAATTTTCGGCTTCATACACAGCGAACGTGCTATGGCAACACGTTGCTGCTGACCACCAGAAATCTGTCCGGGAAACTTCTGGGCATGTTCGGCAATTCTCACCCGCTCAAGGTAATGCATCGCCAGAGCTTCAGCCTCTTTCTTTGGCATCTTGCGTACCCAAATCGGTGCCAGGGTACAGTTCTGTAACACGGTCAGATGAGGGAAGAGATTGAAATGCTGAAAGACCATTCCCACTTCCTGCCTGACGCGCTCAATATTGCGGATATCTTCATTAAGTTCGATGCCATCTACCACGATCCGTCCCTGTTGATGTTCTTCCAGATGATTAATACAACGAATGGTTGTCGATTTACCGGAACCTGAAGGGCCACACAGAACGATCCGTTCGCCCGGTTGCACGATTAAATTTATATTTTTCAAAACATGGAATTGTCCATACCATTTATTGACGTTTTCCAGCGTAATCATCGCGTTAGCAGGTTGCAGTAAAATTTGGCTCATAGTGTCCTCAATGCGGTGTACGCCCGGTGTTAAAACGTTTTTCCAGATGTTGGCTATAACGTGACATGCTGAAACAGAAGATCCAGTAGATCAGCGCGGCGAAAACATACCCTTCCGTCGACATACCCAACCAGGCGGGATCAACGGTTGCCTGCTGAACGCTACTGAAAAGATCGAACAACCCGATGATGATCACCAGGCTGGTATCTTTGAAGAGTGCGATGATGGTATTTACCAGCCCAGGAATTACCAGCTTCAACGCCTGTGGCAGAATAACAAGCCCCTGAGTTTTCCAGTAACCCAATGCCAGCGACTCTGCCGCTTCATATTGCCCTTTAGGCAGCGCCTGTAATCCGCCTCGCACGACTTCCGCAACATATGCTGACTGAAACAGGATCACGCCAACCAGCGCGCGGATTAGTTTGTCGATACTGGTGCCTTCTGCCATAAACAACGGCAGCATGACCGAAGACATAAACAATACGGTAATCAGCGGTACGCCGCGCCAGAACTCGATAAAAATGACCGATAAGATACGCACAATCGGCATATGGGAGCGGCGACCTAACGCCAGTAAGATCCCCCACGGTAGCGCCCCCGCAATCCCAACTGATGCAATAATTAAAGTTAGCGTCAACCCGCCCCATTGCCGGGTTTCAACCCGATCAAGACCAAGAAACCCGCCATACATCAGCCACCAGACAACCAGTGGGTAAATCACCGCCCAGACCGCAATATAGCGACCGCGATGCGGAAGTATTTTCCAGAACATTGGTGCGATAGACACAAGGCCAATCAGTAATGCCAGGTTAATTCGCCAGCGTTGGTCGTGTGGGTAAAGTCCATATATAAACTGACCAAATCGTTCGTGGATGAAGACCCAACAGGCACCGGCTTTTGTGCAGTCGGCACGCGTTGAGCCAACCCAGTTAGCCTGCAAAAATGCCCAGTTCAGCAATGGTGGGATCAGTTCCCACATCAACCATATGCAGCCAATAGTCAGCAGGCTATTGCTCCAGCTGGAGAACAGATTTTTTCGCACCCACACCATCGCGCGGCTTGAGTTATGGCTCGCCGGGCGCGGGGGATGAGACAGCAATACTTTTGTCATCATGACTCCTTAGCGTTCAACGATCGCGATGCGGCGGTTATAGATATTCATCAGCAGCGAGATAGTCAGGCTGATAATCAGATAGACCGACATGGTCATGGCTATCGTCTCGATGGCTTGCCCCGTTTGGTTCAGCACGGTGCCAGCAAACAGCGAAACCATATCGGGATAGCCAATAGCGGCGGCAAGAGAGGAGTTCTTGACGATGTTGAGATACTGGCTGGTTAACGGTGGAATAATCACCCGCAATGCCTGGGGAATAATGACCTGGCGTAGCGTGACCGGGTTGGGTAATCCCAGTGACCGAGCTGCTTCATGTTGACCATAAGGCACTGCCTGGATCCCTGCGCGGATAATTTCGGCGATAAATGCAGAAGTATAAACCGAAAGCGCCAGCGTTAAGGCTGCCAGTTCAGGAATTAAAACCATCCCGCCGCGGAAATTAAAGCCTCGAAGGGCTGGGACATCCCAGTGTAGTGCTGCGCCAAAAAGCCATTGCGCCAGTAAAGGCAAACCAATGATCAACACTGCGGCAATCGGCCAGGTGCGGCGCAGTTGTCCGGTCTTTATCTGGTGTGTTTTATTAAAGCGGAATAGCCCAACAGAAAGGACTATAGCTATAACAACAGCCAGGATAAACGCAAGAAACCCATCTCCCAGCTGCGGCGACGGAATATAAAGCCCACGATTGCTCAGAAACACCAAATCCAGTGCGCTCACTGCCTGGCGTGGCCCGGGCAAATTGCGCAACACGGCAAAGTACCAGAAGAAGATTTGCAGCAATGGCGGAATATTACGGAAGATCTCAATATAAATTGTGGAAAGCTTTCGTAGCAGCCAGTTATCCGAAAGTCTCGCCAGACCGATAAAGAAGCCCAAAACAGAAGCGAACACAATACACAATGCAGAAACCAGTAGCGTATTGAGCAGGCCGACAATAAAAACGCGTCCGTAAGTGTCGCCTTGCTGATAATCAATCAAATGCTGAACGATGCCAAAACCGGCCCCGCGGTCAAGAAAAGCAAATCCTGATGTTATGCCGCGATTACTGAGATTCGTTACAGTGTTGTGAAATAACCAACCAATAATGCCGACAACAGCAACAACGGCAAGGATCTGGAATAACCAAGCGCGAACCGTAGGGTTGGCAAAAGAGAGTGAGCCTTTAACGGTTGAGCGGCGATGAGACATAGAAACCTCGGAAAGCATAACGCTGAAGAGAGCGCCGCCGTAGCGACGCTCGTTACCTCACACCGACTTAACGCACGGGCGGCGCGTACTGAATACCGCCGTTATTCCAGAGATTATTTTGCCCACGTTTAATTTTCAGCGGGCTTTCTGAACCTACGTTACGCTCGAAAATTTCCGAGTAGTTACCCACCTGTTTGATGATGTTATAGGCCCATTTATTATCCAGCTTCAGATCCTTGCCGTAATCGCCTTCTTTACCCAGCAGATGTGCCATATCAGGCGTTGCTGGATTAGCCGCTTTTTCATCGACATTCTGGGAATTGATGCCCATCTCTTCAGCATTCAGCATGGCGAAAAGCGTCCAGCGTACAATCGAGAACCATTCATCATCGCCACGACGAACTACCGGCCCAAGTGGTTCTTTAGAGATAACTTCCGGTAAGACAATCCATTCAGCTGGGTTGCTTAATTTGATGCGCAAGGCATACAGTTGTGATTGATCCGAGGCCAGAGTATCGCAGCGGCCAGATTCCAGTGCCTTCGCTGATTCGTCAGAGCGATCGAAAGTCACTGGTGTGTACTTCATATTGTTTGCCTTAAAGTAATCGGCAACGTTGAGTTCGGTATCAGTACCCGCCTGAATGCAGACTGTTGCACCATCCAGTTCTTTCGCGCTTTTTAGCCCCGCTTTATCGTGCGTCAGGAAGCCAATGCCGTCGTAATAAGTGACGCCAGTAAATGCCATTCCCATTCCTGCGTCGCGTGATGAAGTCCAGGTCGTATTACGGGAGAGCAAATCCACCTCCCCTGACTGTAAAGCGGTGAAGCGTTCTTTTGCAGTGAGCGGGGTATATTTCACTTTCGTATCGTCACCGAATACAGCAGCGGCAACACCACGACAAACATCTACATCAATACCTGAAAACTTACCGTCAGCATCGGCATAAGAGAACCCAGGTAATCCATCACTGATCCCGCATTGCACAAAACCTTTTTTCTGAACGGCATCAAGCGTCGCGCCAGCATGCGCCTGATTTGCAACGGCAAGCAGCACGCTGGCGGCAGCCAGTGTGGCTATCATCATCTTTTTCATAATGCTTCCTGTGAGGCGAAAATTATCGTTATAGGACGTTTGGGAAACGTCTTTTACCTGTCTGTGGCCATCCTCTTATAAGCAAAAGTAGTGCCAGCTTTTGCGCACGATTTCGCGTCGCAATAAGCTGAGTGTAGACAGGAAATAATAAAAACAGCGCCCCGCAATGGTGCGAAAATGAAACATGCGCCACATTTTGGCGCAAAATATTTACGCGTTTTTTACTAAGCAGAATAATGATTGTTAGCGTGAGTATATTTCTGGTGGGATGTGTGAAAGTTAAATTGATGCGTTATTTCGAAAGCAGCGAAATAACGTGATATAACATGCTAAATCAGCAGGGAATTACCCAGCAGAATATAGCAATATTTTATCTTATGGAAAGATACTGTATCGTTAAAAAGAGCGCGGAGCTCCGCGCCCTGTTTAGTTATTTCGACAGAGCGATGATCCCCATCGTCAGGCCAGCAACAGCTGCTGCCCCGCCGGCAATAGCCCCAGCCGTTTCCCAGTTATCCTGAGTCGTGCCTTTCATACAGGTATTGGTGTGAACCAGACGACCCTGATCGTCATAAACCGGAACGCAGGGCGAATCGTGAGCACAGCCCGCCAGCAATGCGGTGAGCAATGTCACAGGAATTAATCTTTTCATGGTGTTACCTCAGTAATAAACGCTAACGCTTAATAAGTTAACTCTCTTATTAACGAGCTGAATGACATTTTATCACTGGAGGTTATAAATCTTGCGGAATGAATAATGACAATTTATGTGAATTGTAAAAATAGTGAAGGGAGCGGGAACTATAGAAAGTTTTTAAAGAGTGAGAAGAAGAATATCTTATTAATTTTTATGGGGTTCACTGAAAATAAAAAAGGCGCCTGAAAGCGCCTTTATGTTTCTGATTTATCCTTTAAAGCATCGACGGATCACCACAAAGAACACTGGCACGAAGAAGATTGCCAGCAACGTTGCAGAGACCATTCCGCCCATTACCCCGATACCGACTGCGTTTTGCGCGCCACTGCCGGCCCCGTTACTGATAGCCAGCGGTAATACGCCGAGAATAAAGGCGAGAGAGGTCATCAGGATAGGACGCAGACGCATACGTACTGCCATTAGTGTCGCTTCAACAACACCTTTACCCTCTTTCTCCATGAGATCTTTAGCGAACTCAACAATCAAAATAGCGTTTTTGGCCGACAAGCCAATTGTCGTTAGCAAGCCCACCATAAAGTAGACGTCATTTTTTTGATTAAAGAGTGTTGCCGCCAGTAGCACGCCGACAATCCCTAACGGCACGACCAACATAACTGAGACAGGAATTGACCAGCTTTCATAGAGTGCAGCAAGGCACAGGAAAACAACCACAAAGGAAATTGCTACCAGAGCGGGAGCCTGGTTTCCCGATAAACGTTCCTGATATGACATACCCGTCCAGTCATAACCAATGCCCGCCGGTAATTTTGATGCAAGGTTTTCCATCAACGCCATGGCATCGCCGGAACTGGTTCCTGGCGCGGCTTCCCCCTGAATCTCCATTGACGGCAGACCGTTGTAGCGTTCCAGTCGCGGAGAGCCATACACCCAATGTGAAGTGGTAAAGGCAGAGAATGGCACCATTTCGCCGTTGGCGCTGCGGACATAAAGTTTATCGACATCTTCTGGCAGCATACGGAATTTGGCATCCGCCTGAACATACACCTTTTTCACGCGACCACGGTCGATGAAGTCGTTAACGTAAGTCCCACCCAACGCCGTTGAAATGGTCTGATTGATGTCAGAAAGTGAAACACCTAATGCCTGCGCCTTTTCCTGGTCAACTTCCAGTTTAAACTGCGCGGTGTCTTCCAGGCCATTAGGGCGCACGCTGACTAAGCTGGCAGGATGTTGCGCCGCCATGCCAAGCAACTGGTTACGGGCCTGGGTCAGGGCATCGTGACCCAGCCCAGCCTGATCAATTAACTCAAAGTCGAAACCCGTTGCCGTGCCCAGTTCAACAATGGCTGGCATATTGAATGGAATGACAAAACCGTCGCGGATCTTGCCCAATTCCATTTTGGCACGATGGATTACTGCTTCCGCACTGTTTTCGACACCACTACGCTCTTCCCACGGTTTCAGACTGACGAAGGCCATACCGGCGTTTTGTGCCTGGCCGCTGAAGCTAAAGCCGTTAACTGTAAAGACACTTTCAACGTTCGCTTTCTCGTTCTTCAGATAGTAATCCGTCACTTGATCCAACACTTTTTGCGTCCGCTCTTGTGTCGCGCCAGCGGGTAACTGAATCATGGTCAGAAAGACACCCTGATCCTCTTCAGGTAAGAAGGAAGACGGAAGGCGTAAAAACAGCACTACCATTCCGGCGACAATCAGCGCATAGATCAGTAAATATCGCCCTGTGGAACCGAGGATTTTGCCGACGCTGTTGGTGTAGTGGTTAACGCTATGATCGAAAGTGGTGTTAAACCAGCCGAAGAATCCTCCCTTATTTTCGTGATGCTCGGCAGAGACTGGTTTCAGCAATGTTGCACATAACGCGGGGGTGAGAATCAGCGCAACCAGTACTGAAAGCGCCATTGCTGAAACAATAGTGATAGAGAACTGGCGATAAATTGCCCCTGTTGAGCCACCGAAGAATGCCATCGGAATAAATACCGCCGACAGTACCATCGCGATACCTACCAGCGCGCCCTGGATTTGCGACATCGATTTTTCCGTCGCTTCTCTGGGGGGGAGTTTATCCTCCATCATTACGCGCTCGACGTTCTCCACAACGACTATCGCATCATCAACAAGAAGTCCGATGGCAAGTACCATCCCAAACATCGTTAGCGTATTGATGGAGTAACCAAAAGCGGCGAGTATGGCAAATGTCCCTAACAACACGACAGGTACAGCAATGGTGGGTATCAATGTTGCCCGCATGTTCTGCAAGAACAGATACATCACCAGGAACACCAGCATAATGGCTTCGAACAGCGTTTTCACCACTTCCTGGATAGAAAGCTGGACGAAAGGCGTGGTGTCATAAGGGTAAAGAACCTTCATTCCCTGCGGGAAGAATGGCTGTAATTCCGCCAGTTTTGCCTTAATGGCTTTCGCGGTATCGAGAGCATTCGCGCCGGTTGCCAGCTTAATCCCCAGGCCCGCCGCCGGTTTTCCGTTGATGCGAGCGATAACGTTATAGTTTTCACCGCCAAGTTCAACCCGTGCGACATCTTTCAGACGCACCACCGAGCCGTCACTGTTTACGCGCAGGGTCACTTTGCCGAATTCTTCCGGATTTTTTAACCGCGTCTGAGCAATAATCGAGGCGTTCAACTGTTGCCCTGGTAACGCTGGCGTTCCGCCCAACTGTCCGGCAGCGATCTGATCGTTCTGTACCTTCAACTGGTTAATCACATCAACCGGTGTCAGTTTATATTTGTTTAGCAGATCGGGGTCCAGCCAGATACGCATCGCATACTGTGCGCCGAAAAGCTGTACGTCACCGACGCCATTCAGACGGCTAAGCGTATCTTTAACGTTAGAGGCCACATAGTCCGAGATATCGTCCTGTGTGGTGCCTGGGTTATCAGAGACAAAGCCCGCCACCATCAAATAGCTGCTACTGGACTTTTCAACACTGATCCCCTGCTGCTGAACCTCCTGCGGCAGCAACGGCGTGGCGAGCTGGAGTTTGTTCTGCACCTGCACTTGCGCGATATCAGGATCGGTCCCGGACTGGAAGGTAAGGGTAATTGTCACGCTACCGGCGGAATCGCTGGTGGAGGACATATACATCAGGTTATCGATACCGTTCATATTCTGTTCGATAACCTGCGTCACCGTATCCTGCACGGTCTGCGCATCAGCACCCGGATAGTTTGCCGAAACAGAAACCGCAGGCGGCGCAATGGTTGGATACTGGGCGACGGGCAATTGTAGGATCGCCAGTGCGCCCGCCATCATCAGAATAATGGCCAGCACCCATGCAAATATCGGTCGTCGAATAAAAAAGTTTGCCATGTCAGATTGCCTTACTTCGATGCAGTATCTGCGGGGGTATCGGTAGTGGCTTTAACCTGCTCTCCCGGACGCGCTTTTTGCAGGCCGCTGACAATGACTTGATCGCCAGATTTCAGCCCTTCGCTAATCAACCATTTATCGCCAATCGCCTGGCTGGCAACGACAGGGCGCGCTTCAACCTGACTTTTATTGTTAACAATCAGCACGGTTGCATCACCACGTGGTGTGCGGCTAACGCCTTGTTGCGGGATAAGAATGGCGTCAGGTTGGACGCCTTCATCAATCCGTGCGCGCACAAACATACCCGGCAAAAGCGTATGTTGCGGGTTAGGGAAGACAGCACGTAGGGTTATGGAGCCGGTGCTTTCATCAACGGTCACATCGGAGAATTGCAGCGTACCTTTCAGGGGATAGGTTTGACCGTTCTCCATGACCAACTCTACGTTGCTGGTGGCGTTTTCCTTATGCAAATTTCCTTGCTCTACGGATTGCTTCAGCCTCATAAAATCATTGCTGGATTGGGTCACATCAACGTAGATAGGATCGAGCTGCTGGACAGTCGCCAGTTCAGTCGTTTGCCCATTAGTGACAAGAGCGCCTTCGGTCACAGTCGATTTGCCGATACGTCCGCTAATAGGCGCAGTCACTTTGGTATAAGCGAGATTGATGCGAGCGCTTTCAACTGTGGCTTTTGCGGCAATCACGGTGGCATCGGCCTGGCGAGCATCAGCAATGGCCTGGTCGTACTCCTGCTGACTGATGTATTTCGTACCCACGAGCGGAACGTAACGTTTTACCGTCAAATGCGCGATGGCGGCGGCGGCTTCACTTTTCGCTAGTTCGCCTTTCGCGCTGTCATAACTTGCCTGATAGGTCGCGGGATCGATCTGGTACAGGGACTGGCCTGCTTGCACATCGCTGCCTTCAGTGAAATTGCGATTCAGTACGATCCCGCTAACCTGTGGGCGAACTTCGGCTATACGGTAAGCATTGGTGCGGCCTGGTAATTCAGTCTTAACTTCTAACGGGGCCGTTTTCACAATATGAACGGTAACCTGCGGTTCACCGACGTGAGCTTTCTCTTCTCCCTTATCGTTACAACCGGCGATTAAAGCCGCGGAGATCAGAATAAAGGAGGGCAGGAGGAAAAACCTGGCATGTTTCGTCATTACTATTCCTCAAAAAACCAAAAGCGCGTTATTTGCCCAAAAAGGCAATGCGTTAACTCGCAGAAAGAAAAATACAGTTCGCTATCCTACAAATTATCATTCGTCGATGTAAGGAATAGTTATGAATACTGGCAACTCAAGGCACATAAACACAAAAAAAGATTAATATTCTACGGTTTTGTTTTGACGCGGAATGAAAGAAATAGAATTAAAATCTCGTAAATTGAAATATGTATAGGTCAAGTGAATGTATTTTAGGTAAATAATACATATCATTTATTTGACGATTTATAGCAACGCAATATTAGCCTCTCGTATAAATACACATTAGGTGATAGATTAACCTTCGCTATTTTCTCATCCTGTGTCGAATATATTTATTTCCTGAATAATTAATCATGGCAAAAAGAACCAAAGCTGAAGCCCTGAAGACCCGGCAAGAACTGATTGAAACTGCCATCGCCCAGTTTGCGCAGCATGGCGTAAGCAAGACGACGCTCAACGACATTGCCGACGCTGCTAACGTTACGCGTGGCGCTATCTACTGGCACTTCGAAAACAAGACTCAGCTGTTTAATGAGATGTGGTTGCAACAGCCTTCATTGCGGGAGTTAATCCAGGATTACTTGACCGCTGGGTTAGAGCATGACCCGTTTCAGCAATTGCGTGAAAAATTGATTGTCGGTTTGCAATATATTGCCAAAATTCCCCGCCAGCAGGCGTTGCTGAAAATCTTATATCACAAATGTGAATTTAATGATGAGATGCTGGCCGAGGGAGTGATACGCGAAAAGATGGGCTTTAATCCGCAGACTCTCCGCGAAGTATTGCAGGCGTGTCAGCAACAAGGTTGTGTAGCAAATAATCTCGATTTAGATGTTGTGATGATTATTATTGATGGTGCCTTCAGCGGAATTGTTCAAAACTGGTTAATGAATATGGCGTGTTATGACCTTTATAAACAAGCACCCGCACTGGTCGATAACGTATTAAGAATGTTCATGCCAGATGAAAACATAACGAAATTAATTCATAAAACGAATGAATTAAGTGTCATATAAATTCACATTCTGTCCTGAAAATTCAGTTCGTCACAGTTAACCAGTTTTAGTGGATTAACTGAGTTCATATTGCGGCATTTGTCTGTTTCTGTTGCCAGCAGTTCAATCCACTGCATCAGTAAAGTATCAAACAGAAAAACGAAGACAGCGAAAACGACGAGCCACCAATACTTGCGAATCATTACCTGAGCCTGTGCATGTTTAACCAAGTCTGGCAGGAAATATACACGAAATGAATAATCTGAAAAACAGGCTTACACTTCCTTTACTTTGCAATGAGATCGGGGTCAACTTCGCTTAACCGGCTTCGTTTTGACAGGTTGCCGGTCTTTCTTTTTTTCACTTTCGCCAGTTCTTCCGCAGAGTAATGCGACGCGACATCCAGCCGTCGAAGCCCCATTTTGATGTACTCGCTGTTGATCTCAATACCAATGAATTTTCGCCCGCTGGCGACGGCTACGGCACCGGTAGTAAAGCTACCGGCAAACGGGTCGAGAACGATATCGCCTGGGTTGGAAGAGGCGAGAATAATGCGTTTCAGCAAGGCTTCCGGTTTTTGCGTCGGGTGGTTTTCATATTCATCCATCAAATAACGCACGCGCGGAAAATCCCAGACGTTACCCGGTACTTTTTGATGATTGTAAGGCTGTGGAGGATTTTTGCGATAATTGATCAACGCGCGCTGCGATCCGGTTTTAGCTTCTACCAGAATAGCATCACCGTTGAACGTGTAGTTCTTTGCGTCTTTCACCATCATCAGGATGGGTTCGTACATGGAGCCGTAGTGTTTTTTCGCCTGCACTCCAGAACTGTCATATGACCAGACGATGCGACTTTTGATGGTAAAAAGCTTGCGGCACTGGAGATCGATAAAGGGCATGTTTTCCGTGCTATTCATGATGTACATGCTGCCCTGCTTTTTCAGAACGCGATGGCACTCTGCAATCACTTCAAACAGCCAGTCGATAAACAGATCTTCTTTCCAGGCTTCGATCAGACCATCAAAATTTTTACCGATGTTATACGGTGGGTCGGCAAAGATCAGATCGACACTTTCGGCGGGGAGCTTTTTAAGTTCGGTTAATGCATCACCCTGGATGATGGTCTTTGCTTCATTACCAAATCGGGTCGGTTCACATCCTGTTCTCATGGTCACTCCCTTTGTGACACCTATAAAAAAGGCGCTTCCCCATGCCGAGTAGCGCCTTTTTAATCAAGCATTTAGCTAACCTGAATTAGTTCATGCCGTATTTTTTCAATTTTTTACGCAGCGTACCACGGTTGATGCCCATCATCAGAGCAGCACGGGTCTGGTTACCACGGGTGTATTGCATCACCATGTCCAACAGGGGCTGTTCTACTTCAGCCAGTACCAGCTCATAGAGGTCATTCACATCCTGACCATTCAGTTGAGCAAAATAGTTCTTCAGTGCCTGTTTAACCGAGTCACGCAGGGGTTTTTGGGTTACCTGATCCTGAGAGTTAACGGTAGAAACGGTCAGTACGTCAGAATTTACGCGTTGTTCGAACATAGTTCTGTCAGCTCTTTATTTCTGTTTACGCAAAATTTTCGAAGTATGCCTCCAACGCCTCCAGCTGTTCGCTGGCATCCTCAATGGCGTTGAATGTGCGCCGAAACTGGTCATTTGGAGCGTGTTCCTGGAGATACCAGGAAACGTGTTTACGTGCAATTCGGTACCCTTTTGCCGGACCATAAAAGTCATGCAGTTCCCGAACGTGCGCGCAAAGCAAGCGCTTAACCTCTGCCAAAGGCAGCGGGGGCAGCAACTCCCCAGTGTCCAGATAATGCTGGATTTCCCGAAAGATCCAGGGTCTTCCCTGAGCTGCGCGGCCTATCATCAGGGCATCCGCCCCTGTATAGTCGAGCACAGCTCTGGCTTTAAGCGGGTCAGTAATGTCACCATTCGCGATAACCGGAATGGAAACTTTCTGCTTAACTGCCCGAATACTGTCGTACTCAGCTTCTCCATTGAACAAACAGGCGCGTGTACGGCCATGAATGGTCAGAGCCTGAATGCCACAGTCTTCAGCCAGTTGGGCAATCTCTTCGCAGTTACGGTGTTCCGGTGCCCAGCCAGTGCGAATTTTCAGGGTAACAGGAACGTCCACTGCATTGACGACCTCGGTAAGGATCGATTTAACGACATCCGGGTACTGCAAGAGGGCTGAACCTGCGAGCTTGCGATTCACTTTTTTAGCCGGGCAACCCATATTGATATCAATAATCTGGGCACCGCTTTCCACGTTAATACGTGCTGCATCTGCCATTTCTTTCGGATCGCTACCAGCAATTTGCACGGTGCGAATACCGGGTTCATCAATGTGCACCATCCGTAAACGAGATTTGTCGCTTTCCCAAACCTGTGGGTTAGAAGACATCATCTCGGATACTGTCAATCCGGCTCCCATCTCGTAGCACAACGTCCGAAAAGGTCTGTCTGTAATGCCAGCCATGGGCGCTGCGATCAGGCGATTTCTGAGCTGATATTGTCCGATGCGCATGAGTTAAGAAATGACCATACTGTGACTGCAAGGCGGCGTATATTACGCATTTTTTGCACGAGATGAAAGGCCAAACTTTGACCAATCATCTGAGATGGATCAAAGAATTGCATTTAAAATGAGCTTGGCGCGATAATTACTCATAAAAATCATTATATTAGAAAATAGTGACTAAAATTTACACTCCAAGAAATTTGAGTAAGTTCTCAATTTTTCTTTATGAATGAAAATTTTGGCACGCAAATTTGCGTAAATAATCGGCAAATTAACGTGCCTTTTGTGACCTTGCTCGCACTTCGCCTTGCGTCACCCTACGGCGATGCGAAGGTTAATTCTTACGACCGGTAATGCGGCACCACTCTTCTTTTTCCACGACCGGGTCCAGAGCGAAGCTGTCGGCATAAGCTTCACAAACGCTCTCTGCCTGGCTTGCCAGAATACCGGAAAGGCCCAGCAAGCCACCTGAAACCGGCAGGACGCTGATTAACGGTGCCAGTTCACGTAATGGGCCTGCAAGGATGTTAGCGACCACCACGTCGGCTTTCATTTCTTCTGGCTGATCTTTAGGTAGGTAGAGTTCCAGACGGTCAGAAACGCCATTACGTTCGGCGTTGTCGCGGCTGGCCTGAATCGCCTGCGGGTCGATATCAATACCAATGGCTTTTGCTGCACCCAGCTTCAGCGCCGCGATAGCCAGAATGCCGGAACCACAGCCAAAGTCGATGACCGTTTTACCGGTTAAATCGAGGCTGTCGAGCCATTGCAGGCACAGAGAGGTAGTTGGATGGGTACCCGTACCAAACGCCAGCCCTGGGTCTAACATCACGTTGACGGCGTTTTCGTCCGGCACATCACGCCAGCTTGGGCAGATCCACAGCCGTTCACCAAAGCGCATCGGGTGGAAATTATCCATCCATTCGCGCTCCCAGTCTTTATCTTCCAGTTGTTCGATTTTATGCGCGAAGCCCGCGCCGAGCAGCGGATGGTTTTCCAGAATCGCCACCACGTCGTTCATATCGGTTTCAGCGTCGAACAGACCAATCACATCGGTGTCGCCCCACAGGCGCGTTTCGCCCGGCAGCGGCTCAAATACTGGCGTATCGTGGGTATCCTGAAAAGTGATAGAAACGGCACCCGCTTCCATCAGCGCATCGCTAAGATCTTCCGCGTTTGCGCCGGTGGTGTTCAGTTTCAGTTGGATCCAAGGCATGGCAAAACTCTTTATTTATCAGTAGTCAAAACGGTAGCTTGCGGGACGGATGTACCGAAACGGTTTCCGACCAGGAAAGCCAGCAAACTTAGTAGTAACGAGGGCACGATAGGGTGGAAGCCCAGGTACTGAATATTCAGCGTCGCGAGTACGGCATACAGCACGCCGCCAACGATCATCGCACTTAGCGCGCCTTTGGCGTTGGCGCGTTCCCAGTAAAGACCCAGCACCAGCGGCCACAGGAAAACGGCTTCCAGCCCACCGAAGGCCAGCAAATTCAGCCAGATGATCATTTCTGGCGGCTTCCAGGCGGCAAGCAGCAGCAACGCACCGAGAACCAACGTGATCACCGCCGACATCCGCTTCAGACGCGTCTCGTTTTGCATTTGATCCGGACGGATATTCAGATAGAGATCTTTAATGATCGTAGCGGAACTTTGCAGCAGTTGGGCGTTAATTGTCGACATGATCGCAGCCATAGGCGCAGCCAGGAAGATCCCGGCAGCAAACGGTGGCAGCACTTTTACCATTAACGTTGGGATCACCAGATCCGGTACGGTGAGATCGGGGATCACCGCCCGACCTAACGCTCCGGCCAGATGCATACCGAACATCAGGATTGCGACTACAATCGTACCGATAATGATCCCCCGATGTACGGCTTTGCTGTCTTTATAAGAGATACAGCGCACCGCAGTATGCGGCAGGCCTATAACGCCAAAGCACACCAGTACCCAGAACGACGTCATAAAGGCAGGCGACAGAATATCGTCAGCGCCTTGTGGCGTAACCAGTTGCGGATCGATGGTTTGCAGCGTGTCTACCGCATTACTTAAACCACCTGCGGCATGTACCACGCCAATAAGCAGCACAACGGTGCCAATCAGCATCACCAGCCCTTGCATGGTGTCGTTCAGCACGCTGGCGCGAAAGCCGCCAAAGGCGGTATACAACGCAATGCTGATACCGAAAATCAGCAGCCCGGTTTCATAAGGAATACCCGCCGCGGTTTCCAGCAGGCGCGCACCGCCGATAAACTGCACGGTCATCGCACCAACGAACGCAACCAGCAAACTCAAACTCGCCAGCCATACCAGAAGACGACTCTGGTAGCGGGCAAACAGCATATCGTTCAGCGTCACCGCATTGTAGCGGCGCGCAAGAATTGCGAACTTCTTGCCGAGAATACCGAGCGAAAGCCAGACTGCAGGAAGCTGAATCATCGCTAGCAATACCCAGCCCAGGCCGTATTTATAAGCAGCTCCAGGCCCGCCGATAAACGAACTGGCACTGATATAGGTCGCGGTGAGCGTCATCGCCAGCACAATACCGCCCATAGAGCGGCTGCCGAGGAAATACTCATTAAGGAAGGTGCCAGTGCTCCGTTTACGCATCGCATAAACAGAGATACCGAACACCACCACCAGATAGGCGACCAGCGGTAGAATTACTTCAAGCTGCATCGTCATCCTCCAGTGGGATATCGCGATAGATAAATTTCACCATCGCCCAGCACAGTCCAATAAACAGCAGCGGCGTCAAGATGCAGGCCATCTCAAACCAGCGCGGAAAGCCGGTAAAACCGGGGGCAACGCCAGGTAAGTAAGCGGCTACTAACCATACCGCCAGATACAAAAGGGTCAGCCCCAGCGCCCAGCGCGCCTCTTTATGGGCCTGAACAAAACGAGTGTCCACGGAAGGGGTCCTCCTCATGGGGGGATACGAGAAACGGGCAATTCTACGGCAAGTCTTCAGGCAGGGAAAATGATCTGACAGAAAATTGCCGTTCAGTGCTGCTGCAAAAAGTCTTCAATGTCTGCCAGTGAGGATATCCCTTCCATCGGACCTTGCCGCATTACGGCGAGCGCGCCGCTGGCATTTGCATATTGCAGCGCCTTGTGTGCCGGGAAACCGGATAAGAAAAGAGTGATAAACGTTGCGCCAAAGCAGTCGCCTGCACCCGTTGGATCGATAATTTCGATATCGTGACCTGCAACATGCTGGGCGTGTAATGTACCGTTTTTAAGCTTGTAATAGCTGGCCCCACGCTGGGCGCGTTTTATCGCCACATGTTTTACGCCGCCGTGGAGAAGATCGCTAACAATCTGTTCTTCTGACAGATTTTTGTGACGCGCGAAGAAAGGGAGTTCGCTTTCGCTGGGGATAAAAATATCCGTATATTCAATCAAATAATCGAGAGCCTGCGCCATTTCAGGAATACTCAGCATCTCTTTGCGAATATTGGGATCGAAAGAAACGGTGCCGCCAGCCGATTTGATCGTCGTTATTGCTTTACGCATGACATCGATCATGCGAAATGAGAACAACGATGAGCCCACAATATGCAGATGGTTACACTGTTTAAGCAGATCCTTATCAATGTGCTCGGCAGTAAACAAACCGCAGGCGCTGTTAGGGATATTAAAGACGAAATCCCGCTGCTGGGGATTTTGATAACTCACGAACGCCGTACCTGTGACGGCATTGTTCATAACATGGATCCCATCGGTAATGACACCTTCATGACGGAGACGCTCTATAATGAGTCGGGCAAAATCATCATTACCAACACATCCAAAGAAGATGGCCCGATGGGACAGTTTTGCCACCTGAGCAGCAAAAATTGCTGGCGCACCGCTGGGAAATGGCCCGATAAACTCCCCAGGCTGAGTGAATTTTTGATGTGGGTTGCGGGACAAAAACTCGGCCAGCAATTCGCCCATAGCGCAGATAGTTATTGTCACAAAACCCCTCTCATTCCTGAAGCCTTTCGCGATTGGACCAGGTAAAGCACTCATTACTGGTATAAAGGATAACGAAATCAGCCGACTGCAATTGTTGCTGATATTGTTCGTTAATGCTGCGGCTGACGATCACATTTTCTGCCTGATGCAAATGCCCGATAGCAGCCGTTGATGGCGCAGGATCGGCGGCAACGATAACCGTCTTATTCTGGGCATGATCGAAACAGAGCTGCCAGGCAGCGGCGAGTCTGGGAACGTTGATATTTAAAGTACCATCAGCATCCAGATGGCTGATTTCCAGAATGCTATGTGTAATGGTGAAATGCTGAAGTGCCTGTTCAAGCTGTTTTCCGGCCAGTGCGGTGTCGGGGCGCAGCATTTCACTGCCAGCCAGTATTATTTCGCCATCAATAAACTGATTTGCCAGCAGCGCATGTTCGGGATCGTTGGTGATCAGACGCAGTTTTTTCACTTCGCTGAGCAATGGAATGATCTTACGGCAGATTGTCCCATGTCCAAGAAATAGCGTGTCACGATCGCGAATTAATCGTGCGCAATGTCGTGCTATTTCCATTTGTTGTGCCAGAGACAATGGCGCGATCGGTTGTATCGCTTCTGGTTCAGAGGAGAGTGGTGTCGCAATAGCACCGCCAAATGATCGCTTTAAATATCCCTGTTGCTCCAGATAACTGAGATCGCCGCGGATCGTCACGCCAGAGACACCAAGTTGCGCAGATAAGTCATCAACTTTGATTTCACCCTGGGAGGCAACAATTTCTGCAATTTTTAATCTGCGTTTCAGTAGGTTAGACGATTTTCTCGGCACGTTAACACTCTTCATTGGCCTTTAATGCGTAACACTATAGCCCCTTGTATTTTTCTTTGAAAGTTATCCTTCAATCATATCGACAATTCGAAAAGAAAATCAGGGGTCAAAAATTGCAACGAAAATAGCTTAATACATTGAAAAATAAATGAATATATTCATATTTATGCAGGGTTTCCATTGGTTTCACTTGCAAAGTGAAAAATAAATTAAGTTATTTTTTGTAAGTTATTTTGATGATGTTCGACATGCATCACGCTTTTTGCTGCTTTTGCTGTGCTAGTTTGCTTTCAAAATGAAAGTAAAGATTCTCTTTCTTCATTTTGTAAGGCGAACGACCAATAACAGGAGCTGCGATGTATATTATTTCAAGCAAAAACATGCTGAAAAAAGCCCAGTCAGAGGGATATGCCGTCCCTGCTTTCAACATTCATAACCTTGAAACTTTACAGGTAGTTGTTGAGAGCGCTGCACAACTTCGCTCTCCCGTTATGCTGGCGGGAACACCCGGTACATATCGTTATGGTGGCGTGGGAAGTTTAATTTCGTTAGTACAATCGCTGGCTCGCGAGTACAACCTGCCGTTAGTCCTGCATCTCGACCATCATGAAGAGAGTGATGACATTTTTAACAAGGTTCGCGCAGGGATCCGTTCTGTCATGATTGATGGCTCCCATTTGCCATTTGAAGACAACATTGCGCGAGTGCAAGAAGTTACCACCTTTTGCCATCGCTTTGATGTTAGCGTTGAGGCCGAGCTAGGGCGTCTTGGCGGCCAGGAGGACGATCTGCGGGTGGATGAAAAAGATTCCGCTTATACCTCACCAGCCGCAGCTGCAGAGTTTGTTCAACGTACCCAAATTGACTCCCTGGCGGTAGCAATCGGCACAGCACATGGTTTATATGCGCATGAACCACGACTGGATTTTGTGCGGCTGGAACAGATTCGTCAGCGAGTGGAGATTCCGCTGGTGTTGCATGGTGCTTCGGGCTTATCGGAACAGGACGTTCAGCACTGTATTCGTCGCGGTATTTGTAAAGTGAATGTCGCGACAGAATTGAAAATTGCGTTTGCCGATGCGTTAAAAGGATATTTCTACAACAATCCTGCGGCAAATGATCCACGTCACTATATGCAGCCCGCAAAGGCCGCCATGAAAGAAGTCGTAACTCGTATTATTGGCGTCTGTGGTAGTGAAGGAAAAATTTAAGACGTTGTACCCTACAAAAATAATGAGGATTGTTTATGAAAAATATTAAATTACTTGGTTCAGCTATGTTGGTGAGCCTGGCATTGTTCTCGCAAAGTTCGTTGGCAAAAGAGTATAAAATTGGTGCGTCATTATTAACACAACAACATCCTTTCTATATTGATCTTGCGAATGCCATGAAAGAAGAGGCAAAAAAAGACAATGTCAATTTAAGTGTCTCTATTGCCAATCAGGATTTAAACAAACAACTTTCTGATGTTGAGGATTTTATTACTAAAAAAGTGGATGCCATTATTATCTCTCCGGTCGATTCGAAAGGCGTCCAGGCAGCGATAATTAAAGCCGATAAGGCCGGTATTCCCGTTATCACCGTTGACGTCGCTGCGGAAGGCGTTCCGGTCGTATCGCATGTTGCGACCGATAACTATGCGGGAGGCGTTGAAGCAGGCAAGTTAATGGGTAAACTTTTGCATGGTAAAGGTACTGTAGCCATTATTTCTTATCCGGCACTACAATCGGTGGTTGCGCGCGTTGATGGTTTTAAGAAAGGGTTAAGCGATACACCGGATATTAAAATTGTTGCTGAACAGCCTGGTATTACGCGGGCTGAAGCGTTAACGACTGCGCAAAACATTATGCAGGCAAATGCTAACCTGAATGGTCTGTTTGGCTTTGGTGATGATGCGGCGCTGGCAGCGGTTATCGCAGCAAAATCTGCGCATAACGACAACATCAAAATCATTGGTTTTGACGGCATGAAAGAAGCGCGTGATGCCGTTGACAGTGAAAAAACGTTTGCGGCCGTGATTCGGCAATATCCCGATCAAATGGGGGCTAAAGCCATTGATGCCGCTGTTGATCACCTCAATGGTAAACCGGTAGAAAAAATGATCCCGGTACAACCCGGCGTTTATACAGGTAAATAGTAAATATCTTCACCTCACAACAAAACGTTATTGGCGTTTTGTTGTGACACCGAGGTCATTATGACGGATGTTATTCTTGATGTTTCGCATATTGCGAAGACATTTGGTCATGTTCAGGCATTAAAAGATATTACACTCTCTTTACGTAAAGGGCGGGTGCATACTTTATTAGGCGAGAATGGTGCCGGTAAATCGACATTAATGAAAATACTGGCCGGTGTTTATCCGCCAACCCAGGGAACGATAACACTACGTGGTGAAACCATCACCATTAATAATCCGCAGCATTCTCGCCAGTTAGGGATTGCGATTATTTTTCAGGAACTGAGCCTGAGTAATAATATGACCGTGGCGGAAAATATTTATGCCAATAATGAACCGCGACGTTTTGGCATCATTAACGATAAAAAAATGCTCGCAGATTGCCAGAACCTCCTCGCGGAACTGGGCATCCCACTAGACCCTCTGGAAATGGTCGGCAATATGTCGATGGCACATAGGCAACTGGTAGAAATTGCCAAAGCCTTAAGCTATGCAGCGGATGTCGTGATTATGGATGAACCGACATCCTCGCTAAGTGATAATGAAGCGGAGATTCTGTTTAACATTATTGAAAAATTAAAGCAGCGAGGCTGTGCGGTTATTTATATCTCTCATCGCATGGATGAAATTATGCGGATTTCAGATGATATTTCGGTGATCCGCGACGGTGAGTATATCGCTACGCATGAAAAGAAAAACAGTGATATCCAGCACTTGATTGCCCAAATGGTTGGTCGGGAAATGAAAAATATTTGGCCAGCACGTCTTGGGGAAAAACCGGATGAAAATGTTCCTGCAAAACTGGAAGTAAAAAATCTTTCCCATCCTTCGCTTTTTAAAGAGGTCAGTTTCGCTGTGCGTCCGGGGGAAGTCCTCGGATTTTTTGGCCTGGTGGGGGCCGGGCGTTCCGATGTGATGAAGGCGCTATTTGGCCTCGTTTCGTATCACGGGACTGTGTTGATTGATGGTAAGGAAGTCAGGATCGCTAATCCCAAACAGGCTATTGATCATGGCATTGCTTTTGTGACCGAAAACCGCAAGGAAGAAGGGTTAGTGCTGATGCACGACGTCAATATGAACACGCACCATGTGGCGTTTCAATATAACGCTTCGCGGATGGGACTCATCAATCACCGACAAGAAGAGGCGAAGACGCTGCAATCAATTGCCAGAATGAACACTAAAGTGAGTTCTGTGCATCAGGCAGTGGGAGCACTGAGCGGCGGTAATCAACAGAAAATCGTGTTATCGAAGTGGCTGGAGAAAACTCCGCGTATTTTATTGCTCGATGAGCCAACGCGCGGAGTGGATGTCGGCGCAAAATTTGAAATCTATAACGTGATACGTCAACTGGCTGCGGCAGGGACAGCAATTATTCTGGTGTCCTCTGAACTGCCAGAAGTCATGGCACTTAGCGATCGTCTGGTGGTAATGCGTAATAAAACGATTGCCGATATTTATTCATGTGAAAATTTAACGCAGACACAGGTAATGACCGCTGCAACAGGAGTACGTTAAATGACAGAGAAAACTCTTGCCAGTCCGAAACCTTCGGAAATTCCCATTGCAAATAATTTTAAAAAAGTCTTCAGGCAATATGGTGGTATCCTCAGTGGAATGGTGGTGTTAATCATTCTGTTCAGTTTTATTAATGACAGTTTTTTTACCGCCAATAACATTACTAATATTATTCTTCAGGTTTCGATAATTGCAATTACCGCCTATGGAATGACTTACGTACTTTTGCTTGGCGATATTGATTTATCGGTTGGTTCAACCATTGCATTGATTGGCACATTTGCTGCGCTTGGGGCTTCATGGGGAATTCCATTTATTTTATTGGTCCCATTATCCATTATTGCAGCACTGGCTCTGGGGATGATAAATGGTGGCTTGACGGCCATAGCGGGGATCCCGTCGTTTATTGTCACCGTTGCTACTATGGGGATCTTCCGTGGTATCGCTTATATAGTGACCGATGGTATGCCCATCATGATTAAAGATGATGCCTTTCTGGCGCTGGGGAATGGAGAATTTCTCTATATACCTATTCCTATATGGATATTAATCATCTTATTGCTGATAAACCACTTCATTCTTACTAAAACAACCTTTGGACGAAAAATTTATATCACTGGTGGTAATAAAGAAGCAGCAATTTATTCAGGGATAAATGTCACCCGCTTGAAAATTAAAGTCTTTATGATTACAGCCGTGCTGGCAGGTATCAGCGGGATGATCCTTGCCTCACGCCTCTATTCCGGGCAACCGAATTCCGCGTTGAGCTACGAACTGGATGCTATTGCCGCAGCTGTACTGGGAGGCACCAGCCTGAACGGCGGCTATGGAACCGTGGTGGGGACGGTGATCGGCGCATTAACCATCGGCGTTATTAATAATGGCATGAACTTAATGAATGTTCCTTATTTTTACCAGATGGTGGTTAAAGGATTAGTCATTCTTGTAGCCGTTTATTTTGACGTAAGAAATAAAAGAAAACGCAGCTAATCATTTCAAGGAATTAATCATATGAGTAAGGTCTTCACAATTGGAGAAATTCTGGTTGAAATTATGGCGAGTAAAATCGGCCAGCCATTTGATCAACCAGGTATCTGGAACGGCCCTTATCCCAGTGGTGCGCCCGCTATTTTTATCGACCAGGTGACACGTCTTGGCGTCCCGTGCGGCATCATTAGCTGCGTGGGGAATGATGGCTTTGGTGATATTAATATACATCGTCTGGCTGCTGACGGTGTGGACATCAGGGGGATTTCAGTCTTACCTCTGGAAGCCACCGGTAGTGCCTTTGTTACTTATCATAACTCTGGCGATCGCGATTTTATTTTTAATATCAAGAATGCCGCTTGCGGTAAATTATCGGCACAGCATGTTGATGAAAATATTCTGAAGGATTGTACCCATTTTCATATTATGGGTTCATCCCTGTTTTCATTCCATATGGTAGACGCAGTAAAAAAAGCAGTAACCATCGTTAAAGCAAATGGTGGCGTTATTTCTTTCGACCCGAATATTCGTAAAGAAATGCTTGATATTCCAGAAATGCGTGACGCCCTCCACTTTGTTCTTGAGTTAACAGATATCTATATGCCCAGCGAGGGAGAAGTGTTGCTCTTGTCGCCACACTCGACGCCGGAGCGTGCAATCGCTGGTTTTCTTGAAGAAGGTGTTAAAGAGGTGATTGTGAAGCGCGGCAATCAAGGTGCCAGTTACTACTCCGCGAATGAGCAGTTTCATGTTGAGAGCTATCCGGTGGAAGAAGTTGACCCGACCGGTGCGGGAGACTGCTTTGGTGGCGCGTGGATTGCCTGCCGCCAGCTAGGGTTTGACGCCCATCGGGCATTACAATATGCCAACGCCTGCGGTGCACTGGCGGTAACCCGACGTGGCCCAATGGAGGGAACGTCTCGCCTTATGGAAATCGAAACGTTCATCCAGCGCCATGACATGTCCATTCGGGAAGCAGCACAATGAAAAACGAAATTTGGTCGTGGATTGGCGATCTCTCGCAGGTTGCCGGAATTAAACACTATGAGTTACGTAGTGGCAGAGCAAAGGGGACAGAAGCGTTTGATGTCCGTACTGGTGCGGGACTGGCATTTACGGTGGTAAAAGATCGCGCGCTGGATATTGCATGGGCCAGCTACAAGGACACTGCGCTCTCTTTTATCACCCCCAACGGCATTGTCGCCCCCGCTTTTTTTGAGTCTCAGGGCAACGGGTTTTTACGTAGCTTCTACGCGGGGTTACTGACTACCTGCGGACTTAGCTACATTGGCACGCCCTGTGAGGATGAAGGAGAAACGCTGGGGTTACATGGGCGTTTGGCTGCGACTCCAGCAGAAGAGGTGGGGTATCGCACAGAACGGACCGACGACGGCATTGAATTTGTCATCAATGGCAAAGTACGGGAAACACGATTGTTCGGTGAAAATCTGACGCTGGAAAGGACCATTCGCTGCCGTTATGGCGAAAATGTGCTGCGCATTGAAGACAAGGTGACTAATCATGGTTTCACCCGCCAGCCGCTGCAAATTCTTTATCACTTTAATTACGGCTGGCCTTTATTATCGCCACAGGCAGAAATCTTGCTGTCGGCTAAAAGCGTAACGCCACGAACCCCGCATGCGGCGGAAGGGTTAACCAGTCATCTGGAGATTTGTACCCCACAGCCCGGTTTTGACGAGCAGGTTTACTATCTCACGTTGAATAGCGACAGTCAGGGGATGAGTAAAGTTGCGCTGGTGAACGCCGAACTGGGGTGGGGAATTTACGAGAAATTCGACACCATGCAGCTACCCAACTTTATCCAGTGGAAAAATTTAGGCGCGGGTGAATATGTTATGGGACTGGAGGTCAGTAATAGTTTTCCTGACGGTCGTGATAAAGAACGAGCGCAGGGGCGTCTGCCCTTTATTGAGCCAGGGGAAACAAAGAAATACTGCTTTGAGCTGGGAATTGTTGATGGCGATGCTGAAATTAGCGCGTTGAAAGCGGAAATTGCAGGCTACCGTTAGTTAACGGCAATAAAAACGCCGGGTAGCATTAACAGGCCCGGCGTTGATTACGTTCTTTGCTAAGCGCGATGAAAACACCGCGCGTCACAAATTATTTTTCCTGAAGACCGAGTTTTTTCTCCAGATAGTGGATGTTAGTGCCACCATGCTGGAAGTTCTCGTCATTCATGATGCGGATCTGCAGATCAACGTTGGTTTTGATACCGTCGATGATCAGCTCCTGCAGCGCATTCTTCATGCGAGCAATCGCCACGTCACGGTTTTCACCGTAGCAAATCAGCTTACCGATCATTGAGTCATAGTACGGCGGTACGGTGTAGCCCGCGTAGATATGAGACTCCCAACGTACGCCAAAACCACCAGGTGCGTGGAAACGGGTGATTTTGCCCGGACTTGGCAGGAAGGTGTTCGGATCTTCGGCGTTGATACGGCATTCCACCGCATGGCCGCGAACGTGAACTTCTTCTTGCTTGATCGACAGCGGTTGACCGGCAGCGATACGCAGCTGTTCTTTGATCAGGTCAACGCCGGTGATCATTTCAGTAACCGGGTGTTCTACCTGAATACGGGTGTTCATTTCGATGAAATAGAACTCGCCGTTTTCGAACAGGAACTCGAAAGTACCTGCACCGCGATAGCCGATATCAACACACGCTTTAGCGCAACGTTCGCCGATGTAGCGACGCAGTTCCGGGGTAATGCCCGGAGCCGGTGCTTCTTCGACCACTTTCTGGTGGCGGCGCTGCATGGAGCAGTCACGTTCCGCCAGATAGATAGCGTTGCCCTGACCGTCAGCCAGTACCTGAATCTCGACGTGGCGAGGATTTTCCAGGTATTTCTCCATGTAAACCATATCGTTGCTGAAAGCAGCTTTCGCTTCCGCACGGGTCATGGAGATGGATTGTGCCAGTTCAGCGTCGCCGCGCACTACGCGCATACCGCGACCGCCGCCGCCGCCGGAGGCTTTGATAATTACCGGATAACCAATGCGTTTAGCAATGGCGCGGTTTTTATCCATATCGTCGCCCAGCGGGCCGTCAGAACCCGGTACGCAAGGAACGCCTGCTTTTTTCATCGCCGCGATTGCGGATACTTTGTCGCCCATCAGGCGAATGGTTTCTGCTTTCGGGCCGATGAAGATAAAGCCGGAGCGTTCAACCTGCTCGGCAAAATTGGCGTTCTCGGAGAGGAAGCCGTAACCCGGATGGATTGCTACTGCGCCGGTGATTTCAGCGGCGCTGATGATTGCCGGGATGTTCAGATAACTTTTTACTGACGGAGCAGGGCCGATACAGACCGTTTCATCTGCCAGTAATACGTGTTTTAGATCGCGATCCGCACTGGAGTGCACAGCGACAGTCTTGATGCCCAGTTCTTTACAGGCACGAAGAATACGCAATGCAATCTCGCCGCGGTTGGCAATAACAATTTTATCCAGCATGTTCGCCTCGTTACTCGATGACGACCAGCGGCTCGTCAAATTCTACCGGTTGTCCACTTTCGACCAGAATTGCTTTCACGGTACCGGATTTGTCCGCTTCGATCTGGTTCATCATTTTCATGGCTTCAACGATGCACAGGGTATCGCCCACGTTGACTTTCTGACCCACTTCGATGAACGCTTTTGCGTCCGGGCTTGGGGTGCGGTAGAAAGTACCAACCATCGGGGAACGTACGATGTGACCACTGATTTCCGCTGCTGCTGGCGCTTCCATGGAAGGAACGGTCGCCGGAGCGGCTGCGTTAGATTGAGCTGGCTGCTGCATCATAGGTGCAGCGTAAGCTTGTTGCATCACAGGGAAACTTGCGGCAGGAGCTGCACGGCTAATGCGTACTGACTCTTCACCTTCAGAAATTTCCAGTTCGGAGATGCCTGATTCTTCAACCAGCTCGATCAGTTTTTTAATCTTACGAATATCCATGAGTGGGTTCCGTACTCTTTGTTTAGTGTGATTGTGACAGGCGTTTCACCGCCGTCTGTAAAGCGTATGCCCCGACAGCTGTATGCATAGCGATAAATTCCAGCAGGCCGGGACGCCGGTCTATTTTGCCCCAGAGTGTCAATGTTAGACTTGACGGACATTGTGCAGCGATCTGCTGCTATCCTCCGGCAAAAAACAAAATATACCTTCGTTGCGCCAATGTCACCTTTTCCGCAGCGCAAAAACTGCGTCAGGGAGGACGAGGTCGCACATTATAACGATTTCGTAGCAATTGGCAGCTAAATACTGGTCTTATCAGGGAAGATAATCAACAGCTAACATGTAAATAACCTTCAACACCGTGTAATTTGCAACAAGCCGCACAATTCACGAAATTAGCGCCATCATCGACGGAACTTCTTATAACGTAAGGTGAAAAGCTGTAAAGCCAGCCCTGCGAAGATGGGGGGCTGCAATGAGATAATCTTCACAGACCACAAATAATGTAGGGATGCCAGGATCGCGACAAGATAGACGACATTACGCAGCGGTTGCTGGGGATTACCCAATTTTCACTGCATCGTCCGGAAAGATGTGAATGCTAAAGCACGCAAAATTAACCGACTGACAATGTTCCGCATTCAATAGGTTTAAGTGGTTAATTTGTAATCAAATAAAATCAGATTATTCCCCCCATGGTACCAGAAATCAGTAACAGATTAAGCGTAGCGTCGCCAAGGCAAAGCACCATAAACCTAACAGGCGACGGAGGCGTATCAATAATGGCTGTTTGGTGGAGTATCAATGCGCATCAATTTATGGTCAGTCGAAATCATGACTTTCCAGTTTGGATGATGTTGTACAACTTCATGACCAAGATGTTCGACGAAAGCTGTCCGGCTAACCGCTTTTCCCGTTAACCGATTGAATAATGATTTCAAAATGAGTTCCCTCTCTTATTATTCCCTGCTAAATGGTTAGTTAACCTTCACCAGCGTGCGACCCTGGATCTGGTTATTAATGATGGCCTCGGCAAACTTCGGTGCCTCTGCCAGAGATATCTCTTTTGCCGCCTGGGTATAGAATGATTCCGGTAAATCGGCGACCAGTCGCTGCCAGGCTTGTGCGCGGCGTGCTGGTGGCGTCATTACTGAATCCACCCCTTGCAAACGGACATTACGCAGAATAAATGGCATGACCGTGGTTGGCAGAGTAAAACCACCCGCCAGACCACAGGCCGCCACGCAGCCGCCGTAATTCATTTGCGCCAGCACTTTTGCCAGCACTTTGTCGCCAACGGTGTCAATTGCCCCAGCCCAGACTTGTTTTTCCAGAGGACGGGATTCGGCAAACTCATCGCGAGGAAGAATACGGCTGGCACCTAAACTTTTCAGATATTCATGGGTACTTTCGCGACCGGAAACAGCAACGACCTGATAACCCAACTTATGCAGCAGCGCCACGGCGGTACTGCCGACGCCACCACTGGCACCCGTCACGACAACCTCCCCATCCTGCGGGCGAACACCGGCATCTTCCAGCGCCATCACACACAGCATGGCGGTAAAACCGGCAGTACCGATAATCATTGCTTTACGCGCGTCCAGCCCTTGCGGCATGGCAACCAGCCAGTCACCTTTCACTCGCGCCTGTTCCGCCAGCCCACCCCAGTGGTTTTCACCAACGCCCCAGCCAGTGAGTAACACCTCCTGACCGGCATGAAAACGCGGATCTTCGCTGGTGCGTACAGTTCCGGCAAAATCAATCCCAGGAATCATCGGAAAATTACGGATGATTTTTCCCTTACCGGTAATCGCCAGCGCATCTTTGTAGTTCAGGCTCGACCAGTGAACATCAACCGTGACATCGCCTTCCGGCAGGCGACTTTCGTCCAGAGTCTGTACTGATGCGAGAGTTTTGCCGTCCTGCTGTTCTAAAAGTAACGCCTGCATAAGTGGTCCTCATGTGCATGATGGATTGGAAAATAATTTCTGAAGACTATACTCGCTAATGGAAAAGCAAAGCCGATGAAGCGCAATAAATTGCGAGATAAATCTGATTTGCTAGTATGCCCGCTTCCTCACTATCGGAGTTAACACAAGGATGAGATTAACGACGAAATTTTCGGCCTTTGTCACGCTGCTCACCGGGTTAACAATTTTTGTGACTTTGCTGGGCTGTTCGCTAAGTTTCTACAACGCCATTCAGTATAAGTTTAGTCATCGTGTTCAGGCGGTGGCGACGGCGATTGATACCTACCTTGTGTCGAATGACTTCAGCACATTAAGGCCACAAATTACCGAATTAATGATGTCGGCAGATATCGTTCGTGTAGACCTGCTCCATGGTGATAAGCAGGTTTATACCCTGGCCAGAAATGGTAGTTATCGTCCGGTTGGCACCAACGATCTGTTTCGTGAACTGAGCGTTCCGTTGATAAAGCATCCGGGGATGTCGCTGCGTCTGGTTTATCAGGATCCGATGGGCAACTATTTCCATTCTTTAATGACTACCGCGCCGCTCACGGGGGCGATTGGCTTTATCATTCTTATGCTCTTCCTGGCGGTACGCTGGTTACAACGGCAACTTGCCGGGCAAGAATTGCTGGAAACCCGGGCTACTCGTATCTTAAACGGTGAGCGTGGCTCTAATGTGTTGGGAACCATCTATGAATGGCCGCCCAGAACCAGCAGTGCGCTGGATACGCTGCTTTGTGAAATTCAGAACGCACGCGAACAACACAGCCGTCTTGATACGCTGATCCGCTCTTATGCCGCCCAGGACATGAAAACCGGCCTCAATAACCGACTCTTTTTCGATAATCAGTTAGCAACGTTACTGGAAGATCAAGAGAAAGTAGGTACCCACGGGATCGTGATGATGATTCGTCTGCCGGATTTCAATATGTTGAGTGATACCTGGGGGCACAGCCAGGTTGAAGAACAGTTCTTCTCTCTGACGAATCTGCTATCGACATTTATGATGCGCTACCCTGGCGCACTGCTGGCGCGTTACCACCGCAGTGATTTTGCTGCGCTGTTACCGCACCGGACGTTAAAAGAGGCAGAGAGCATCGCCAGTCAGTTAATCAAAGCCGTCGATACCTTGCCGAACAATAAAATGCTCGATCGCGACGATATGATCCACATTGGTATCTGTGCCTGGCGTAGTGCTCAGGATACCGAGCAGGTAATGGAACATGCAGAGTCTGCCACGCGTAATGCGGGATTGCAGGGCGGCAATAGCTGGGCTATTTACGATGACTCGTTGCCTGAAAAAGGACGCGGTAATGTTCGCTGGCGTACGCTTATCGAGCAAATGCTCAGTCGCGGCGGCCCGCGCCTTTATCAAAAACCGGCGGTTACTCGCGAAGGCCGGGTTCATCATCGTGAACTCATGTGCCGCATCTTCGATGGTAATGAAGAGGTTAGCTCGGCAGAGTATATGCCGATGGTCTTGCAGTTTGGTTTATCGGAAGAGTATGACCGCCTGCTAATCAGCCGTCTTATTCCACTATTGCGTTACTGGCCAGAGGAAAATCTGGCGATTCAGGTTACCGTTGAGTCGCTGATTCGCCCGCGTTTTCAGCGTTGGCTGCGCGATACGTTAATGCAATGTGAAAAATCGCAACGAAGACACATAATTATTGAACTTGCAGAGGCCGATGTTGGTCAACATATCAGTCGCTTACAACCTGTTATTCGTTTAGTGAATGCTTTAGGGGTACGGGTAGCCGTCAACCAGGCTGGTTTGACGCTGGTAAGCACCAGTTGGATCAAAGAACTTAATGTTGAGTTACTCAAGCTCCATCCGGGGCTGGTCAGAAACATTGAGAAGCGAACGGAGAACCAACTGCTGGTTCAAAGCCTGGTGGAAGCCTGCTCCGGGACCAGCACCCAGGTTTACGCCACCGGCGTGCGTTCGCGAAGCGAGTGGCAGACCCTGATTCAGCGCGGTGTTACAGGTGGGCAAGGGGATTTTTTCGCGTCCTCACAGCCACTTGATACTAACGTGAAAAAATATTCACAAAGATACTCGGTTTAACCTGCCGTTTAATCCGTTTTCACGTAGAATAACGCGCGCTGCGTCTCATGGGAGTGTGCTTGTCTGCTCGCCAGATTGTTGCAGCACATATGCAGATGAATGACCTTACGCGGTTGCAAACAGGCGAGGAATGCTGCTGATGCATTAAGCCTTTCTGGACTCAGGCAGAGATTTGTAACAAAGGAAACGAACTGCACTAATTTTCACCGTAGCAGATGATTTTTGCGCCTTGTCGCTGCTGCGTGTGGTTGGTAAAGTAAGCGGATTTTCTTTTCCGCCCCAGCTTTCAGGATTATCCCTTAGTATGTTGAAAAAATTTCGTGGCATGTTTTCCAATGACTTGTCCATTGACCTGGGTACTGCGAATACCCTCATTTATGTAAAAGGACAAGGCATCGTATTGAATGAGCCTTCCGTGGTGGCCATTCGTCAGGATCGTGCCGGTTCACCGAAAAGCGTAGCTGCAGTAGGTCATGACGCGAAGCAGATGCTGGGCCGTACGCCGGGCAATATTGCTGCCATTCGCCCAATGAAAGACGGCGTTATCGCCGACTTCTTCGTGACTGAAAAAATGCTCCAGCACTTCATCAAACAAGTGCACAGCAACAGCTTTATGCGTCCAAGCCCGCGCGTTCTGGTTTGTGTGCCGGTTGGCGCGACCCAGGTTGAACGCCGCGCAATTCGTGAATCCGCGCAGGGCGCTGGTGCCCGTGAAGTCTTCCTGATTGAAGAACCGATGGCTGCCGCAATTGGTGCTGGCCTGCCGGTTTCTGAAGCGACCGGTTCTATGGTGGTTGATATCGGTGGTGGTACTACTGAAGTTGCTGTTATCTCCTTGAACGGCGTGGTTTACTCCTCTTCCGTGCGCATTGGTGGTGACCGTTTCGACGAAGCTATCATCAACTATGTACGTCGTAATTACGGTTCTCTGATCGGTGAAGCCACCGCAGAACGTATCAAGCACGAAATCGGTTCGGCTTACCCGGGCGATGAAGTACGTGAAATCGAAGTTCGTGGCCGTAACCTTGCAGAAGGTGTTCCACGCGGTTTTACCCTGAACTCCAACGAAATCCTCGAAGCACTGCAGGAACCGCTGACCGGTATTGTGAGCGCGGTAATGGTTGCACTGGAACAGTGCCCGCCGGAACTGGCTTCCGATATCTCCGAGCGCGGCATGGTGCTCACCGGTGGTGGCGCACTGCTGCGTAACCTTGACCGTTTGTTAATGGAAGAAACCGGCATTCCAGTCGTTGTTGCTGAAGACCCGCTGACCTGTGTGGCGCGCGGTGGCGGCAAAGCGCTGGAAATGATCGACATGCACGGCGGCGACCTGTTCAGCGAAGAGTAATCGGATGCAGGCAGGGGAAGTGTCTGTTTACCCTGCCTGGTCTGATACGAGAATACGCATAACTTATGAAGCCAATTTTTAGCCGTGGCCCGTCGCTACAGATTCGCCTTATTCTGGCGGTGCTGGTGGCGCTCGGCATTATTATTGCCGACAGCCGCCTGGGGACGTTCAGTCAAATCCGTACTTATATGGATACCGCCGTCAGTCCTTTCTACTTTGTTTCCAATGCTCCTCGTGAATTGCTGGATGGCGTATCGCAGACGCTGGCCTCGCGTGACCAACTAGAACTTGAAAACCGGGCGTTACGTCAGGAACTGTTGCTGAAAAACAGTGAACTGCTGATGCTTGGACAATACAAACAGGAGAACGCGCGTCTGCGCGAGCTACTGGGTTCCCCGCTGCGTCAGGATGAGCAGAAAATGGTGACTCAGGTTATCTCCACGGTTAACGATCCTTATAGCGATCAAGTTGTTATCGATAAAGGTAGCGTTAATGGCGTTTATGAAGGCCAGCCGGTTATCAGCGACAAAGGTGTTGTTGGTCAGGTGGTGGCCGTCGCTAAACTGACCAGCCGCGTGCTGCTGATTTGTGATGCGACCCACGCGCTGCCAATCCAGGTGCTGCGCAACGATATCCGCGTAATTGCAGCCGGTAACGGTTGTACGGATGATTTGCAGCTTGAGCATCTGCCAGCGAATACGGATATTCGTGTTGGTGATGTGCTGGTGACTTCCGGTCTGGGCGGTCGTTTCCCGGAAGGCTATCCGGTCGCGGTTGTCTCTTCCGTAAAACTCGATACCCAGCGCGCTTATACTGTGATTCAGGCGCGTCCGACTGCAGGACTGCAACGTTTGCGTTATCTGCTGCTGCTGTGGGGCGCGGATCGTAACGGCGCTAACCCGATGACGCCGGAAGAGGTGCATCGTGTTGCTAATGAACGTTTGATGCAGATGATGCCGCAGGTATTGCCTTCGCCAGACGCGATGGGGCCAAAGTTACCTGAACCGGCAACGGGGATCACTCAGCCGACTCCGCAGCAACCGGCGACAGGAAATGCAGTTACTGCGCCTGCTGCGCCCACACAGCCCGCTGCTAATCGCTCTCCACAAAGGGCTACGCCGCCGCAAAGTGGTGCTCAACCGCCTGCGCGTGCGCCGGGAGGACAATAGTGGCGAGCTATCGTAGCCAGGGACGCTGGGTAATCTGGCTCTCTTTCCTCATTGCGCTGTTGCTGCAAATCATGCCCTGGCCGGATAACCTGATTGTTTTCCGGCCAAACTGGGTGTTACTCATCTTGTTGTATTGGATCCTGGCCTTGCCCCATCGCGTAAATGTGGGCACAGGTTTTGTGATGGGTGCCATACTGGATCTGATCAGCGGCTCGACGCTTGGCGTACGCGTATTGGCGATGAGCATCATTGCTTACCTGGTGGCGCTGAAATACCAGCTTTTCCGCAACCTCGCATTATGGCAGCAGGCGCTGGTCGTCATGTTGCTTTCGCTGGTGGTGGATATTATTGTTTTCTGGGCAGAGTTTTTAGTGATTAACGTCTCTTTCAGACCGGAAGTGTTCTGGAGTAGTGTAGTCAATGGGGTGCTCTGGCCGTGGATTTTCTTGCTGATGCGTAAAGTCCGTCAGCAGTTTGCAGTGCAATAAAGGTTTCTATGACTTCTCTGTATTTAGCTTCCGGTTCTCCGCGTCGTCAGGAGTTACTTGCGCAACTTGGCGTGACCTTTGAACGTATTGTTACGGGCATTGAGGAGCAGCGTCAGCCGCAGGAGAGCGCGCAGCAGTATGTTGTGCGTCTGGCGCGCGAGAAAGCACAGGCGGGTGTCGCGCAAACGGCGCAGGATCTCCCGGTGCTGGGTGCGGATACTATCGTTATCCTGAACGGAGAAGTGCTCGAGAAACCGCGAGACGCAGAGCATGCGGCGCAGATGTTGCGCAAATTATCGGGTCAGACCCATCAGGTGATGACGGCAGTGGCGTTGGCTGACAGCCAGCACATTCTCGATTGCCTGGTGGTCACCGATGTGACTTTCAGAACGTTAACAGACGAAGACATCGCGGGCTATGTCGCCAGCGGCGAACCGTTAGATAAAGCAGGTGCATACGGTATTCAGGGGCTGGGTGGCTGTTTTGTCAGGAAGATAAATGGCAGCTTTCACGCCGTAGTCGGCTTACCGCTGGTTGAAACGTATGAATTATTAAGTAATTTTAACGCACTGCGTGAGAAAAGGGATAAACATGACGGCTGAATTGTTGGTAAACGTAACGCCTTCGGAAACGCGAGTGGCGTATATTGATGGCGGTATTCTGCAGGAAATTCATATTGAACGTGAGGCGCGACGCGGAATAGTAGGCAATATCTACAAGGGTCGTGTAAGTCGTGTACTTCCGGGTATGCAGGCGGCTTTTGTAGATATTGGGCTGGATAAAGCCGCGTTTCTTCATGCATCTGACATCATGCCGCACACTGAATGTGTGGCGGGTGAAGAACAAAAGCAATTCACGGTGCGCGACATCTCGGAACTGGTCCGTCAGGGGCAAGATCTGATGGTGCAGGTGGTGAAAGATCCGCTTGGCACTAAAGGTGCGCGCCTGACCACCGATATCACGCTACCTTCTCGCTATCTGGTGTTTATGCCAGGGGCTTCTCATGTTGGGGTATCCCAACGTATTGAAAGCGAATCAGAACGTGAACGCCTGAAAAAAGTGGTCGCAGAGTATTGCGACGAGCAGGGCGGGTTTATCATCCGTACTGCAGCGGAAGGGGTTGGCGAGGCTGAACTGGCCTCCGATGCCGCTTATCTGAAACGCGTCTGGACCAAAGTTATGGAGCGTAAAAAACGCCCGCAGACCCGTTATCAGCTGTACGGCGAACTGGCGCTGGCGCAGCGTGTTCTGCGTGATTTCGCCGACGCCGAACTCGACCGCATTCGCGTTGACTCACGCCTGACTTACGAAGCATTGCTGGAGTTTACCTCGGAGTACATTCCCGAGATGACCAGCAAGCTGGAGCATTACACCGGACGCCAGCCGATTTTCGATCTCTTTGATGTCGAAAACGAAATCCAGCGAGCGCTGGAACGCAAAGTAGAACTGAAATCCGGTGGTTATCTGATTATCGACCAGACCGAAGCGATGACCACCGTGGACATCAATACCGGGGCGTTTGTCGGTCATCGCAATCTGGACGACACCATTTTCAATACCAATATTGAAGCGACGCAGGCTATCGCTCGCCAGTTACGGTTGCGCAATCTGGGCGGGATTATCATTATTGATTTCATCGACATGAATAATGAAGATCACCGTCGCCGCGTGCTGCACTCGCTGGAGCAGGCGTTGAGCAAAGATCGGGTGAAAACCAGCGTTAATGGTTTTTCGGCGCTGGGGCTGGTGGAGATGACGCGTAAACGCACCCGCGAAAGCATTGAGCACGTACTGTGTAACGAATGCCCAACCTGCCACGGTCGCGGAACGGTGAAAACCGTGGAAACGGTATGCTATGAAATCATGCGCGAGATTGTTCGTGTCCACCATGCTTACGACTCCGACCGTTTCCTGGTCTATGCTTCTCCGGCAGTAGCCGAAGCCTTGAAAGGCGAAGAGTCACACTCGCTGGCGGAAGTGGAAATTTTCGTTGGCAAACAGGTTAAAGTACAAATTGAACCGCTCTATAACCAGGAGCAGTTTGACGTCGTAATGATGTAAACAGATGCTGGGCCGCCATCCGGCAAAGGGTTTTTGAGTCACATTTTTAGCAGACAAGGAGTGACGGGTGAGGCGATTGCCGGGGATTTTACTGCTTACTGGAGCCGCGCTCGTTGTGATCGCTGCCCTGCTGGTTAGCGGCCTGCGTATTGCTTTACCGCATCTTGACGCCTGGCGTCCGGAAATCCTCAACAAAATAGAATCCGCGACTGGCATGCCGGTAGAAGCCAGTCAGCTCTCAGCCAGCTGGCAGAATTTTGGTCCGACGCTTGAAGCGCACGACATCCGTGCAGAACTAAAAGATGGCGGCGAATTTTCGGTTAAACGCGTTACTCTGGCGCTGGATGTCTGGCAGAGCCTGTTACATATGCGCTGGCAGTTTCGCGACCTCACTTTCTGGCAGCTGCGTTTTCGCACTAACACTCCTATCACCAGCGGCGGTGGTAATGATAGCCTGGAAGCCAGTCACATCAGTGATCTGTTTCTTCGTCAATTTGACCATTTCGATCTCCGCGACAGTGAAGTCAGTTTCCTGACGCCATCCGGTCAGCGCGCCGAGCTGGCGATCCCACAGCTCACCTGGCTGAACGATCCACGTCGACACCGTGCGGAAGGCCTGGTAAGCCTCTCCAGCCTTACCGGACAGCACGGCGTGATGCAGGTGCGTATGGATTTGCGCGATGATGAGGGGTTGTTAAGCAATGGTCGCGTCTGGCTCCAGGCGGATGACATCGACCTGAAGCCGTGGCTCGGTAAATGGATGCAGGACAATATTGCGCTGGAAACGGCACAGTTCTCCCTTGAAGGCTGGATGACGATCGACAAAGGCGATGTAACCGGCGGTGACGTCTGGCTGAAACAGGGCGGTGCCAGCTGGTTGGGCGAGAAGGAAACGCATACGCTGTCGGTGGATAATCTGACCGCGCATATTACGCGTGAAAATCCGGGATGGCAGTTCTCTATTCCCGATACACGGATCACGATGGACGGCAAACCCTGGCCGAGCGGAGCATTGACGCTGGCCTGGATACCGGAACAGGACGTTGGCGGCAAAGACAATAAACGCAGTGACGAACTCCGGATTCGCGCCAGTAATCTGGAGCTGGCAGGCCTGGAGGGCGTACGCCCGCTGGTCGCGAAACTTTCACCTGCACTGGGTGATGTTTGGCGCTCCACACAACCGAGCGGCAAGATTAACACTCTGGCGCTGGATATCCCGCTTCAGGCTGCAGACAAGACCCGTTTTCAGGCATCGTGGAGCGATCTGGCCTGGAAGCAATGGAAATTATTACCGGGTGCGGAACACTTCTCCGGGACGCTTTCCGGCAGCGTAGAAAATGGTTTGCTTACCGCGTCGATGAAGCAGGCAAAGATGCCTTACGAAACGGTATTCCGTGCGCCACTGGAAATCGCCGACGGCCAGGCAACGATAAGCTGGCTGAACAATGACAAAGGTTTCCAGCTGGATGGGCGTAATATTGACGTTAAAGCCAAAGCCGTCCATGCGCGCGGCGGTTTTCGTTACCTGCAACCTGCTAACGATGAACCCTGGCTGGGTATTCTGGCTGGCATCAGTACCGATGATGGTTCACAAGCCTGGCGCTATTTCCCGGAAAACTTGATGGGTAAAGACCTGGTTGATTACTTAAGTGGCGCTATTCAGGGCGGTGAAGCGGATAACGCGACGCTGGTTTATGGTGGTAATCCGCAACTCTTCCCCTATAAACACAACGAAGGTCAGTTTGAAGTGCTGGTACCGCTGCGCAACGCGAAGTTTGCCTTCCAGCCGGACTGGCCTGCATTAACTAACCTTGATATTGAACTGGACTTTATTAACGACGGTTTATGGATGAAAACCGATGGCGTTAATCTGGGCGGCGTGCGCGCGAGTAATCTCACCGCAGTGATCCCTGACTACTCGAAAGAAAAACTGCTGATTGACGCTGACATTAAAGGTCCGGGTAAAGCCGTTGGCCCTTACTTTGATGAGACACCGCTGAAAGATTCTCTGGGTGCGACCCTGCAAGAACTCCAACTCGACGGCGATGTGAATGCTCGCTTACATCTTGATATCCCGCTGAACGGCGAGTTGGTAACCGCGAAAGGTGAAGTGACGCTGCGTAATAACAGTCTGTTTATCAAACCACTCGACAGCACCCTGAAAAATTTGAGCGGTAAATTCAGCTTTATCAATGGCGATCTGCAAAGTGAACCACTGACAGCAAGCTGGTTTAATCAGCCGTTGAACGTGGATTTTTCCACCAAAGAAGGGGCAAAAGCCTACCAGGTCGCGGTGAATCTCAACGGTAACTGGCAACCAGCGAAAACCGGCGTTCTGCCTGCAGCGGTGAACGAAGCATTAAGTGGCAGCGTGGCGTGGGATGGTAAAGTGGGCATTGAGCTGCCTTATCATGCTGGCGCGACGTATAACGTAGAGCTGAACGGCGATTTGAAGAATGTGAGCAGTCACTTACCTTCACCGTTAGCCAAACCTGCGGGTGAACCACTACCGGTAAACGTTAAGGTTGATGGCAATCTCAACAGCTTTGAATTAACCGGACAGGCTGGTGCGGATAACCATTTCAATAGCCGCTGGTTGCTCGGTCAAAATCTGACGCTCGATCGTGCTATTTGGGCGGCAGACAGTAAAACGCTCCCGCCGTTGCCGGAACAAAGTGGCGTTGAACTCAATATGCCGCCGATGAATGGTGCCGAGTGGCTGGCCCTGTTCCAGAAAGGCGCGGCGGAGAGTGTCGGTGGTGCAGCGAGTTTCCCACAACACATAACGTTACGTACGCCTATGTTGTCGCTGGGAAATCAGCAATGGAATAACCTGAGTATTGTTTCGCAACCGACGGCAAATGGCACCCTGGTTGAGGCGCAAGGGCGTGAAATCAACGCCACGCTGGCGATGCGTAATAACGCACCGTGGCTGGCGAATATCAAATATCTTTATTACAACCCAAGCGTGGCGAAAACTCGTGGTGATTCAACACAGTCATCACCTTTCCCGACAACGGAACGCATTAACTTCCGTGGCTGGCCAGACGCACAAATACGATGCGCAGAGTGCTGGTTCTGGGGGCAAAAATTCGGTCACATTGACAGTGATATCACCATTTTTGGCGATACGTTAACGCTGACTAATGGACTGATTGATACTGGTTTTGCGCGGCTCACTGCCGAGGGTGAATGGGTTAACAATCCGGGGAATGAACGAACCTCGCTGAAAGGAAAACTGCGCGGGCAGAAAATTGATGCCGCCGCAGAATTTTTTGGTGTCACGACGCCCATACGCCAGTCGTCATTTAATGTGGATTACGATTTACACTGGCGCAAAGCACCCTGGCAGCCAGATGAGGCGACGTTGAATGGCATCATTCATACTCAACTGGGTAAAGGCGAAATTACCGAAATCAATACCGGACATGCCGGGCAATTGCTGCGCTTATTGAGCGTAGATGCCCTGATGCGTAAGCTGCGTTTTGATTTCAGAGACACTTTTGGCGAAGGGTTCTATTTTGACTCCATTCGCAGCACCGCGTGGATTAAAGACGGCGTTATGCACACCGACGACACGCTGGTGGATGGCCTGGAAGCGGACATCGCTATGAAAGGGTCGGTAAATCTGGTACGTCGCGACCTGAATATGGAAGCGGTTGTCGCACCAGAGATTTCTGCGACGGTGGGCGTGGCTGCGGCCTTTGCGGTTAACCCCATTGTTGGCGCGGCAGTGTTTGCCGCCAGTAAAGTGCTGGGACCGCTGTGGAGCAAAGTCTCCATTTTGCGCTATCACATTTCGGGTCCGCTGGACGATCCGCAAATCAACGAAGTGTTGCGACAACCGCGCAAAGAAAAAGCGCAATGATTTGACGAGGGCGCGTAATTGCCCCAATCTCATATGATAATCGTTGCCAAAGGCCAACGAGCCAGAACATAACCGTAGGCCGGACAGGGCGTTCACGCCGCATCCGGCAGCCGTAAAAAATCCTCTACTGCAGTAACTAACGAGTAGCAAAAACGATGAGTCTGAACCTGGTAAGTGAACAATTGCTAGCGGCGAACGGCCTGAAACATCAGGACTTGTTCGCGATCCTCGGTCAACTGGCCGAACGTCGCCTTGATTATGGCGATCTCTATTTTCAGTCGAGCTATCACGAATCCTGGGTTTTAGAAGACCGTATTATTAAAGATGGTTCTTACAACATCGATCAGGGCGTTGGCGTGCGTGCAATCAGTGGTGAAAAAACCGGATTTGCTTATGCTGACCAAATCAGCCTGCTGGCGCTGGAACAGAGTGCACAAGCGGCGCGCACCATCGTCCGTGATAGTGGTGATGGCAAAGTACAGACGCTGGGCGCGGTAGAGCATAGCCCGTTATATACCTCGGTAGATCCGCTGCAAAGCATGAGCCGTGAAGAGAAGTTGGATATTCTGCGTCGCGTCGATAAGGTTGCCCGCGAAGCGGACAAGCGCGTACAGGAAGTGACTGCCAGCCTCAGTGGTGTCTATGAATTAATTCTGGTTGCGGCCACCGACGGCACACTAGCGGCGGATGTTCGTCCGCTGGTGCGTCTTTCCGTGAGCGTTTTGGTCGAAGAAGATGGCAAACGCGAACGCGGTGCCAGTGGTGGCGGCGGTCGTTTTGGTTATGAGTTCTTCCTTGCTGATCTCGACGGCGAAGTCCGTGCGGATGCGTGGGCAAAAGAAGCAGTGCGTATGGCGCTGGTCAATCTTTCTGCCGTTGCTGCACCAGCGGGCACCATGCCGGTAGTACTTGGCGCAGGTTGGCCGGGCGTGCTGTTGCATGAAGCGGTGGGTCACGGTCTGGAAGGCGACTTCAACCGCCGTGGCACTTCAGTATTTAGTGGACAGGTCGGGGAGTTGGTGGCTTCAGAACTGTGTACCGTGGTTGATGATGGCACGATGGTCGATCGCCGTGGTTCGGTGGCGATTGATGACGAAGGTACGCCAGGCCAGTACAACGTGCTGATTGAGAACGGCATTCTGAAAGGCTACATGCAGGATAAACTCAACGCGCGTTTGATGGGGATGACGCCGACTGGCAACGGTCGCCGTGAATCCTACGCTCATCTGCCCATGCCGCGTATGACCAACACCTATATGCTGCCGGGTAAATCGACCCCGCAGGAAATTATTGAATCCGTTGAGTACGGTATCTATGCACCGAACTTTGGTGGCGGCCAGGTGGATATCACCTCCGGCAAATTCGTTTTCTCCACCTCAGAAGCGTATCTTATTGAAAACGGTAAAGTAACTAAGCCGGTGAAAGGCGCAACGTTGATTGGTTCCGGTATCGAAACCATGCAGCAGATTTCGATGGTTGGCAACGACCTGAAACTGGATAACGGCGTGGGTGTCTGCGGTAAAGAAGGGCAAAGTTTGCCGGTTGGCGTGGGCCAGCCAACGCTGAAAGTTGATAACCTGACAGTTGGCGGTACCGCGTAATAATTTCAGTATTTTCAGAAGGATAATTAATCCTTCTCCGTGTACGAACGGTCCCCTCGCCCCTCTGGGGTTAGGGTGAGGGGACCCCGTTGGCACAGGTTTGTACAACGTAACAGTACAATATTAATTACTTCTCTTTCCCGCGCCCGTGCATCTCCTGAAACAATTTACCGACCTCAACAAAATAATCCGTTAGCGAGTTGATCACGACTTGTACCTTCAGCGGCAGCTTATCTTTTTCGGTATATAACGCATAAACCGGGCGTGGATCTGACTGGTAACGTGGTAGCAGGATCTCCAGTTCCCCGCGATTGATCTCGTTGATCACCCACATCAACGGCACGTAGGCGATCCCAGCGCCTGCAGTCAGCCAGCGCACCAACGTCATCGGATCATTAGTCACAAATCTCCCTTGCGGGATCAGGCGAGTCGAGATCCCTTCCGGTGCGATCAGTTCAAATTCATTGTCGGGTCGCACGCTGTATTCAAGCCATGAGTGACTACTTAAATCGGCGGGTTTTTCTGGTATGCCGTATTGTGTGAGATAGCTTTTTGCGGCGCACACCACCATTGGCATCGCGCCCAGACGGCGGGAAAACAGGCTGGAATCTTGCAACGCGCCGACGCGGATCACCACATCCAGACCGTCGGCAATCAGGTCGGGGGCAGGAATTCCGGTAACCAGATTGACGCTCAAACCTGGGTATTCTTTCAGCATTTTTGCTGTCAGCCCGGCGAGAACATTTTGTGCCATAGTTGAAGAACAGCCAATGCGTAGCGTCCCGATGGGGGTATTATTGAAGGCATACAGTTGCTCATGAACATCCTGCACTTCATGGAGCATCCGACGGCAGCCCTGGTAGTAAATTCTACCGGCTTCGGTCAGGCCAATGCTGCGTGTGCTACGGTTTAACAGCTTTACCTGCAACTCATCTTCCAGTTTTGACACCGTCTGACTGATGGACGAAACGCTCATCTGTAGCTGTCTGGCGGCGGCGGTAAAAGAGCCAAATTCAACTACTTTGGCAAACACCGACATGCGTTTTAGTCGTTCCATTATTCACTCTGACTTAAAAGTGATTTAGATCACATAATATAGATAACAGCATAACAGTTACGTTAATATATTAAATATCAATCTACAGCAATGTTGCTCTCGCCCGGCTTTCCATGCCCTTCTCTGCGGCGACAGATGCTGAAAATAATAACGCCTGCTCTCTCTATACAACCAAGGTCAACATGAGTCTGTTTCCCGTTATCGTGGTGTTTGGGCTGTCCTTCCCACCGATATTTTTCGAATTGCTTTTATCACTGGCGATTTTCTGGCTGGTGCGCCGGGTACTTGTGCCAACAGGTATCTACGACTTTGTCTGGCATCCGGCGTTGTTCAACACCGCGCTCTATTGCTGCTTGTTTTATTTGATATCGCGACTGTTCGTTTGAGGTTGAAGTGAAAACACTAATAAGAAAATTCTCCCGTACGGCCATCACGGTCGTATTAGTCATTCTGGCCTTCATCGCAATTTTTAATGCCTGGGTCTATTACACCGAATCCCCGTGGACGCGTGACGCGCGCTTTAGCGCTGACGTCGTTGCGATCGCGCCGGACGTTTCTGGACTCATTACCCAGGTGAATGTTCATGATAACCAGCTGGTGAAAAAAGGACAGGTACTGTTCACCATCGACCAGCCGCGCTATCAAAAGGCGCTTGAGGAAGCGCAAGCCGATGTTGCTTATTATCAGGTACTGGCACAGGAGAAACGCCAGGAGGCCGGACGTCGTAACCGTCTCGGTGTGCAGGCGATGTCTCGCGAAGAGATCGACCAGGCCAACAACGTACTACAAACAGTTCTGCATCAGTTAGCGAAAGCGCAGGCGACCCGCGATCTGGCAAAACTGGATCTTGAACGTACAGTCATCCGCGCGCCAGCAGATGGCTGGGTGACCAACCTCAACGTCTATACCGGTGAGTTTATTACTCGAGGATCAACGGCGGTTGCGCTGGTGAAACAGAACTCCTTCTATGTACTGGCCTATATGGAAGAAACTAAGCTGGAAGGGGTGCGCCCTGGGTATCGTGCGGAGATCACGCCGCTTGGCAGTAACAAAGTGCTGAAAGGGACTGTTGATAGTGTTGCCGCAGGGGTCACCAATGCCAGCAGCACGCGTGACGACAAAGGGATGGCGACCATCGACTCTAACCTTGAATGGGTACGTTTGGCGCAACGTGTTCCGGTACGTATTCGTCTCGACAACCAGCAAGAGAACATCTGGCCTGCGGGCACCACTGCTACGGTGGTAGTCACTGGCAAACAAGATCGCGACGAAAGTCAGGATTCGTTCTTCCGTAAAATGGCTCATCGCCTGCGTGAGTTTGGTTAATCACGATGGGTATTTTCTCCATTGCTAATCAACATATTCGCTTTGCGGTAAAACTGGCGACCGCCATTGTACTGGCGCTGTTTGTTGGCTTTCACTTCCAGCTGGAAACGCCACGCTGGGCGGTACTGACAGCGGCGATTGTTGCCGCCGGTCCGGCCTTTGCTGCGGGAGGTGAACCGTATTCTGGCGCTATTCGCTATCGTGGCTTTTTGCGCATCATCGGCACATTTATTGGCTGTATTGCCGGACTGGTAATCATCATTGCGATGATCCGAGCACCATTATTGATGATTCTGGTGTGCTGTATCTGGGCCGGTTTTTGTACCTGGATATCCTCGCTGGTACGAATAGAAAACTCGTATGCGTGGGGGCTGGCCGGTTATACCGCGCTGATCATTGTGATCACTATTCAGCCGGAACCATTGCTTACGCCGCAGTTTGCCGTCGAACGTTGTAGCGAGATCGTTATCGGTATTGTGTGTGCAATTATGGCGGATTTGCTCTTTTCTCCGCGATCGATCAAACAAGAAGTGGATCGAGAGCTGGAAAGTTTGCTGGTCGCGCAATATCAATTAATGCAACTCTGTATCAAGCATGGCGATGGTGAAGTTGTCGATAAAGCCTGGGGCGATCTGGTGCGACGTACTACGGCGTTACAAGGTATGCGCAGCAACCTGAATATGGAATCTTCCCGCTGGGCGCGGGCCAATCGACGTTTAAAAGCGATCAATACGCTATCGCTGACGCTGATTACCCAATCCTGCGAAACTTATCTTATTCAGAATACGCGCCCGGAATTGATCACTGATACTTTTCGCGAATTTTTTGACACACCGGTAGAAACTGCGCAGGACGTCCACAAGCAGCTCAAACGCCTGCGGAGAGTTATCGCCTGGACCGGGGAACGGGAAACGCCTGTCACCATTTATAGCTGGGTCGCGGCGGCAACGCGTTATCAGCTTCTCAAGCGCGGCGTTATCAGTAACACAAAAATCAACGCCACCGAAGAAGAGATCCTGCAAGGCGAACCGGAAGTAAAAGTAGAGTCAGCCGAACGTCATCATGCAATGGTTAACTTCTGGCGAACCACACTTTCTTGCATTCTGGGCACGCTTTTCTGGCTGTGGACGGGCTGGACTTCCGGCAGTGGTGCAATGGTGATGATTGCGGTAGTGACGTCACTGGCAATGCGTTTGCCGAATCCACGCATGGTGGCGATCGACTTTATCTACGGGACGCTGGCAGCGCTACCGTTAGGGCTGCTCTACTTTTTGGTGATTATCCCTAATACCCAACAGAGCATGTTGCTGCTGTGTATTAGCCTGGCAGTGCTGGGATTCTTCCTCGGTATAGAAGTACAGAAACGGAGATTGGGCTCGATGGGGGCGTTGGCCAGCACCATAAACATTATCGTGCTGGATAACCCGATGACTTTCCATTTCAGTCAGTTTCTCGACAGCGCATTAGGGCAAATCGTCGGCTGTGTGCTCGCGTTCACCGTTATTTTGCTGGTGCGGGATAAATCGCGCGACAGGACTGGACGTGTACTGCTTAATCAGTTTGTTTCTGCCGCTGTTTCCGCGATGACTACCAATGTGGCACGTCGTAAAGAGAATCACCTCCCGGCACTTTATCAGCAGCTGTTTTTGCTGATGAATAAGTTCCCAGGGGATTTGCCGAAATTTCGCCTGGCGCTGACGATGATTATCGCGCACCAGCGCCTGCGTGATGCGCCGATCCCGGTTAACGAGGATTTATCGGCGTTTCACCGACAAATGCGCCGCACAGCAGACCATGTGATATCTGCCCGTAGCGATGATAAACGTCGTCGGTACTTTGGCCAGTTGCTGGAAGAACTGGAAATCTACCAGGAAAAGCTACGCATCTGGCAAGCGCCACCGCAGGTGACGGAACCAGTACATCGGCTTACGGGTATGCTCCATAAGTATCAACATGCGTTGACCGATAGTTAAGTCAAAACCGACGCCTGAAGCGTCGGTTTTTTCATGGCTATACTTAGCGATGAACGGCAGAACTCGCCGCGAAACGTGACGGTGGCAACAGATGAATATTTATACCTTTGATTTTGATGAGATTGAGAGTCAGGAGGATTTTTATCGTGACTTTAGCCAAACCTTTGGTCTGGCGAAAGATAAGGTACGCGATCTCGACTCACTATGGGATGTGTTAATGAACGATGTCCTGCCGCTACCACTTGAGATTGAATTTGTTCATCTGGGAGAGAAAACGCGTCGCCGTTTTGGCGCGTTAATATTGCTGTTTGATGAGGCAGAGGAAGAACTGGAAGGGCATTTGCGTTTTAATGTTCGTCATTAGCGCAAAAAAAGCCCCCGAACCGGGGGCAATATCGTCGGACAAGACGATGAGGGTTTATTTGTACAGTTCAGCCGTAGCGTGCCAGGTGTCACCACTACGAGCTTCAGTAATCTGGTAGGCCGTTGCGCCTTTCTCTTCCGCTTTTTTGTTCAGCATTTCACGCATATCCATTGGCGAAGACGCCACACCACTTACGGATACGGTCCCGATTGCTTCACGATTTTGTGCTTGTGCAGCATCAATGGAGTCGGCAGCGAATGCACCGAAAGAGAGAACAGAAAGCACACTTAATGCAGCAACAGTGGTTTTGATTTTCATGATTTTTACCTCGACATAATCTTTTAGCTGGGCCTTTGTTTCGTGACCCATATCACAAAATCAAGTATACACTAATTATTGAACTAATTAATACCACGCTAACTGTTTCAGTTGATACTAAGTGTTAAAAATGTGAATTTTAATAACAAAAAAGAATTAAAAACACGATCATTTATTGTTAATTATAGTATTTTCAATTAGATAATGAATTTTGCATAATGTGCTTTTTTACTATATGTATTCATTGTGTGAATGATATGTCGCAGTAAAACGCACTATTCGTTAAATGAATCGCAGGGGAAAGCAGGGGGTTGATAGGCAAAAGCAACATTTTCCCCGCCGCCAGAAGCGACGGGGCAGAGATTAAAGCTCCTGGTCGAACAGCTCTAAAATCGCTTCGTACAGCTCTTTGACGGTGAAACCGTTAGCAGGGGTAGTAAAGATGGTGTCATCGCCAGCGATGGTGCCCAGAATACCTTCTGCTTTGCCCAGTGAGTCCAGCAGGCGAGCAATTAACTGCGCCGCACCAGGGCTGGTATGAATCACGACAACTGCATCGTTGTAGTCGATATCCAGTACCAGATTCTTCAATGGACTGGAGGTGGTTGGTACACCCAGTTCAGCTGGCAGGCAGTAAACCATTTCCATTTTGGCATTGCGTGTACGTACAGCACCAAACTTGGTCAACATCCGCGAGACTTTAGACTGATTAATATTGTCAAAGCCTTGCTCCTGCAACGCGGCAACGATTTCGCCCTGGGAGCTAAATTTCTCTTCTTTAAGTAATGCTTTAAATGCTTTAACTAGTTCTTCTTGCTTAGCCGAGCTTCGCATAAGTCACCCGATATGGTGGTTGATACAACATTATTGTGCATACAGATGAATTTTTATGCAAACAGTCAGCCCTGAAGAAGGCTGAAATAATGTTATGAAAGAGCGGGATTTTATCAAATTTCGTTATTGAGAAACATGCCTGCGTCACGGCCTGCAAATTCTGCTTAAAAGTAAATTAATTGTTATCAAATTGATATTGTTTTGGCTGAGCGGTAGGGTATATTGTCACCACCTGTTGGAATGTTGCGCTAATGCATAAGTGACTGTTAATTACGTAAGTTAGGTTCCTGATTACGGCAATTAAATGCATAAACGCTAAACTTGCGTGACTACACATTCTTGAGATGTGGTCATTGTAAACGGCAATTTTGTGGATTAAGGTCGCGGCAGCGGAGCAACATATCTTAGTTTATCAATATAATAAGGAGTTTAGGATGAAAGTCGCAGTCCTCGGCGCTGCTGGCGGTATTGGCCAGGCGCTTGCACTACTGTTAAAAACCCAACTGCCTTCAGGTTCAGAACTCTCTCTGTATGATATCGCTCCAGTGACTCCCGGTGTGGCTGTCGATCTGAGCCATATCCCTACTGCTGTGAAAATCAAAGGTTTTTCAGGTGAAGATGCGACTCCGGCGCTGGAAGGTGCAGATGTCGTTCTTATCTCTGCAGGCGTAGCGCGTAAACCGGGTATGGATCGTTCCGACCTGTTTAACGTTAACGCCGGCATCGTGAAAAACCTGGTACAGCAAGTTGCGAAAACCTGCCCGAAAGCGTGCATTGGTATTATCACTAACCCGGTTAACACTACAGTTGCGATTGCTGCTGAAGTGCTGAAAAAAGCCGGTGTTTATGACAAAAACAAACTGTTCGGCGTTACCACGCTGGATATCATTCGTTCCAACACCTTTGTTGCGGAACTGAAAGGCAAACAGCCAGGCGAAGTTGAAGTGCCGGTTATTGGTGGTCACTCTGGTGTTACCATTCTGCCGCTGCTGTCACAGGTTCCTGGCGTTAGTTTTACCGAGCAGGAAGTGGCTGATCTGACCAAACGTATCCAGAACGCGGGTACTGAGGTGGTTGAAGCGAAAGCCGGTGGCGGGTCTGCAACCCTGTCTATGGGCCAGGCAGCTGCACGTTTTGGTCTGTCTCTGGTTCGCGCACTGCAGGGCGAACAAGGCGTTGTCGAATGTGCCTACGTTGAAGGCGACGGTCAGTACGCTCGTTTCTTCTCTCAACCGCTGCTGCTGGGTAAAAACGGCGTGGAAGAGCGTAAATCTATCGGTACTCTGAGCGCATTTGAACAGAACGCGCTGGAAGGTATGCTGGATACGCTGAAGAAAGATATCGCCCTGGGCGAAGAGTTCGTTAATAAGTAATTGATTAGCGGATAATAAAAAACCGGAGCACAGACTCCGGTTTTTGTTTTTTTACGCTGACCTTAGTTGGTCGCCGGATATTCCTGAATGGTGACCTGCAATGTTAACTGTTTATCGTCACGCATCACGACAACCGGGATCACCGAACCAGGGCGAATTTCTGCCACCTGATCCATCGTCTCCAGAGCAGAGATGGCCGGTTTGTTATTCACAGAGATAATCAGATCGTTGACCTGGATGCCTGCATTTGCCGCTGGGCCATCAGGCGACACTTCGTTAACTACGATCCCTTGCAGTTGATCCATGCCGCCACTCTGCGCATGTAATGGGGCGATCTCACGTCCACCAATGCCAATGTAGCCACGGATCACACGGCCATCACGGATCAGTTTATCCATAATTTTGGTCGCTAACTGGAAAGGAATCGCAAAGCCGATACCTTCCGGCGTTTCGCCATCGTTACTCTTATCAAACGACAGCGTGTTAATGCCCATCAGTTCGCCCAGCGAGTTCACCAGCGCGCCGCCAGAGTTACCGTGGTTAATGGAAGCATCGGTTTGCAGGAAGTTTTGCCGCCCGGTCGGGTTCAGACCGATTCTACCCGTGGCACTGATAATCCCTTGGGTAATGGTCTGCCCGAGGTTGTACGGGTTACCGATCGCCAGAACCACATCGCCAATGTGCGGTACGCGGCGTGGATTGATCGGAATCGTTGGTAAACCGCCTGTGGCGTTAATTTTCAGCACCGCCAGATCGGTTAGAGAGTCAGAGCCAACCAGTAACGCCTCAAAAACACGTCCATCCTGTAAGGCGACGATGATCTGATCGGCGTCGTTGATCACGTGTTTATTGGTGATGATATACCCGCGTTGATCCATGATTACACCAGATCCCAGGGTGCGGATCTCAAGCTGGTTGTGAGAGTTGGTGTTCAAACCGCGGTTATAAACGTTAACCACCGCTGGCGCGGCGCGGCGAACCGCCAGATTATAGCTGGCAGGCGTCTCATCGGTACTGTCAAATTGCGGAGTGGAAAGCGGGTTAAGGCTGCGCAGCGAAGGCATGGCAACCAGCAGAATAGCGCCGACAATTAATCCAATCGCAACGGAACGTAAGAGCTTCACAAACATGATGGAGGCATCGTTAAAAAAGGGAACGGCAGCAGCATACCACGAGTTAACCGGACATCACACGTCAGCCTGATGCCCGGTTTACGACATTAACGCATTAGTAGGTAGATGCTTTCATTGCCGCGTACAATTTGCAGGGCAATGATGGCCGGTTTTGCCGCCAGCACTTTACGCATTTCAGCAATCGAGTTCACCCGATCGCGGTTGACGCCAATGATCACATCGTCTTTTTGCAAGCCAGCCTGAGCAGCTGGGCTTCCTTTGACAACCTCATCGATCTTAATACCTTTGCCACCATCTTTTAGTTGACCATCGCTCAACGTTGCACCTTCCAGCGCTGGCGTGATCATTTCAGCGCTGGCCGACGAAGAGGTGCTGGTATCGAGCGTCACTTCTACTTCCAGTGGTTTGCCGTTACGCAGCAGGCCAAGCTTCACTTTTGTGCCCGGCTCGGTGGTCGCGATACGAGAGCGCAACTCAGCAAAGCTATTCAGCGGTTTGCCGTTGAGGCTGGTAATAATATCGCCCGCTTTGACGCCCGCTTTCGCCGAGCCAGAACCTGGCAACACTTCGCTGACAAACGCGCCACGCTGCACGTCAAGGTTGAAGGCCTTGGCGATATCGGCACTCATCTCGGTGCCTTTGATGCCTAACAGGCCGCGTTTGATTTCTCCAAAGTCGATAAGCTGCTGCGCCAGTGTTCGCGCCATATTACTGGGAATGGCAAATCCAATCCCGACGCTACCGCCGCCAGGCGCAAGGATTGCAGTGTTGATGCCAATTAACTCACCGTTAAGGTTTAACAGTGCACCGCCGGAGTTACCGCGGTTAATGGAAGCATCTGTCTGGATAAAGTTTTCCAGACCTTCAAGATTCAACCCGCTGCGGCCTAATGCGGATATAATGCCAGAGGTGGCGGTTTGCCCAAGGCCAAATGGGTTACCGACCGCCACGGCAAAATCACCGACGCGCAATTTATCGGAGTCGGCAATAGCGATTTGCGTTAATTTGCTCGGGTTTTGAATTTGCAACAGGGCGATATCGCTCTGGTCATCGCTACCAATCAGTTTTGCATCAAACTCGCGCCCATCATTGAGCTGAATACTGATTTTCTGTGCCTGATTAATCACATGGTTGTTGGTCAGCACATAGCCTTTATTGGCGTTGATGATGACACCGGAGCCTAAACCTTCGAAGGGTTGTGCAGGTTGATCCGGTAAATCATCACCAAAAAACTTTTTGAATTCTTCCGGGATTTTCTGTCCCTGACTGGCCGTTCCTTCCACCCGTACGCTCACCACTGCCGGAAGCACTTTTTCCAGCATTGGAGCCAGACTGGGGAGGGGGGCCTGATCGGCAACCTGGCCTGGAATCGACGCGACGGCCTGAAATGACGCCGAGAGAGTTAACCCGACACTTAACGCTAATGCACTCAACAGCTGGGTTTGTTTTTTCATTATTCCTGCTCTCGTACCTGAATGATAAGAAAAGAGATTCAAAACAGTTTGATGTTATTGAATTTTCAGACGGCTAACAATGAGACACCAGATTAAATGATAGTCGGGGAGGGAGAGAAGAGGAGGGCGCAATGGCTGCGCCCGAAAAATAAATTAGTCGCGCTTCGCGCCAGTACGCAGCAGGCCGGATGCGCCTTCAGAATAGTCGCGAGGCATCTGCACCGGTGCCTGATCGTTGCTGGCTTCAGACTCTGCCAGACGATTACGGAACGGGTTTGCTTCCGCAGACAGTTCCGGCAGCAGGCTACTGGAGCTTTTCGCCATGTGCTGATACAGCTGGCGATAGTCGTGCGCCATGGTATCCAGTAATTCCGCGCTGCGGGCAAAGTGGCTAACCAGCTCTTCGCGATACTCGTCCAGTTCAGCTTTATTCTTTTCCAGTTCGTACTGCAACGCCTGTTGCTGGCGTAGTTTACGATTACCAAAACGCATGGCCACAGCACCAATAATGATGCCGACGACTAACCCAATTAGCGCATATTCCCAGGTCATGAACATCTCCCGTTGTCTTTTGTTTCCGTAGGGTGTTGGCTTCAGGCTCCATGCCTGCGGCTGATTATGCCACTATAACCGTTAATTCCACAGAAGTGGAATCCCGACTGCATATCGCGTAGTGTAGAACGGCCTTTTTTTCGTCAACCGTGAACAACGGCGCACCGATTATTCAAGGAATAACAATAAGATCATGCAAAGCATTACCCCAACATCGCAATACCTGAAGGCGCTCAATGAAGGCAGCCATCAACCCGACGACGTTCAAAAAGAGGCCGTCAGCCGCCTGGAAATTATTTATCAGGAACTCATCAATAGCACGCCTCCAGCCCCCAGGACGAGTGGGCTAATGGCGCGGGTCGGTAAGCTGTGGGGTAAACGCGAAGACACAAAGCATACGCCAGTGCGTGGCTTATATATGTGGGGCGGTGTAGGACGCGGGAAAACCTGGCTGATGGACCTTTTCTATCAAAGCCTGCCGGGAGAGCGGAAACAGCGTCTGCACTTTCACCGTTTTATGCTGCGGGTACATGAAGAGCTAACTGCTTTGCAGGGGCAGACCGATCCGCTGGAAATTATTGCCGATCGCTTTAAAGCAGAAACTGACGTGCTCTGTTTTGACGAATTTTTTGTTTCTGATATTACCGATGCCATGCTACTTGGCGGTCTGATGAAAGCCCTGTTCGCCCGTGGTATTACCCTGGTAGCGACGTCAAATATTCCGCCGGACGAACTTTATCGAAATGGCCTGCAACGTGCGCGTTTTTTGCCTGCAATCGATGCCATTAAACAGCATTGTGATGTAATGAACGTGGACGCTGGTGTTGATTATCGACTGCGTACACTCACTCAGGCGCATCTGTGGCTTTCGCCACTCAACGATGAAACCCGGACGCAAATGGATAAACTATGGTTGGCGCTGGCGGGGGTGAAACGAGAAAATTCACCGACGTTAGAAATTAACCACCGGCCGTTGGCGACAATGGGCGTCGAGAACCAGACGCTGGCAGTTTCTTTTACTACCTTGTGCGTCGATGCCCGCAGTCAGCATGACTATATTGCGCTCTCACGTCTGTTTCACACAGTGATGTTGTTTGATGTGCCGGTCATGACGCGGTTGATGGAGAGCGAAGCGCGACGCTTTATTGCGCTGGTGGATGAGTTTTACGAGCGCCATGTCAAATTAGTGGTGAGTGCAGAAGTGCCGCTGTATGAAATTTATCAGGGCGAGCGGCTGAAGTTTGAGTTCCAGCGTTGCCTGTCACGTCTGCAAGAGATGCAAAGCGAAGAGTATTTGAAGCGCGAGCATTTGGCGGGGTAAAACCTGCCACAAATCACAAAAAGGGGTCGATCTTTGACCCCGACTTCTCTATAATCCTGCGACCCCACGTTACAAGAAAGTTTTTTTTCCCGAAACTTTTTGTGTGCTGGCATAGGCTATTCGAAGGGGTAGGTTTGCCGGACTTTGTCGTGTGAACCTCAACAATTGAAGACGTTTGGGTGTTCACCAACGTGTAACTATTTATTGGGTAAGCTTTTAATGAAAACTTTTACAGCTAAACCAGAAACCGTAAAACGCGACTGGTATGTTGTTGACGCGACCGGTAAAACTCTGGGCCGTCTGGCTACTGAACTGGCTCGTCGCCTGCGCGGTAAGCACAAAGCGGAATACACTCCGCACGTAGATACCGGTGATTACATCATCGTTCTGAACGCTGACAAAGTTGCTGTAACCGGCAACAAGCGTACTGACAAAGTGTACTATCACCACACCGGCCACATCGGTGGTATCAAACAAGCGACCTTTGAAGAGATGATTGCTCGCCGTCCTGAGCGTGTGATTGAAATCGCGGTTAAAGGCATGTTGCCAAAAGGCCCGCTGGGTCGTGCTATGTTCCGTAAACTGAAAGTTTACGCGGGTAACGAGCACAACCACGCGGCACAGCAACCGCAAGTTCTTGACATCTAATCGGGATTATAGGCAATGGCTGAAAATCAATACTACGGCACTGGTCGCCGCAAAAGTTCCGCAGCTCGCGTTTTCATCAAACCGGGCAACGGTAAAATCGTAATCAACCAACGTTCTCTGGAACAGTACTTCGGTCGTGAAACTGCTCGCATGGTAGTTCGTCAGCCGCTGGAACTGGTCGACATGGTTGAGAAACTGGACCTGTACATCACCGTTAAAGGTGGTGGTATCTCTGGTCAGGCTGGTGCGATCCGTCACGGTATCACCCGCGCTCTGATGGAATACGACGAGTCCCTGCGTTCTGAACTGCGTAAAGCTGGCTTCGTTACTCGTGACGCTCGTCAGGTTGAACGTAAGAAAGTCGGTCTGCGTAAAGCACGTCGTCGTCCGCAGTTCTCCAAACGTTAATTGGCTTCTGCTCCGGCAGAAAACAATTTGCGAAAAAACCCGCTTCGGCGGGTTTTTTTATGGCTAAAATCTGCATCAGCGTAAAAAATGGAAAGTTGCTTTTTGCTGCCACCTGACAGACAGGTAAAACAAAAACCACATCGCCAATAAGGGACTAAGTCAACTATTTCAGACTAAAGCGCATCTCTTTTTCCCCATTTCCGGCATCGACTCACCACAAAGGTCGCAAAATCTGGTAAACTATCATCCAATTTTCTGCCCAAATGTCGGGTATTGCTCATTTTTTGTTTGATTTTCGAACAAAGAGAGTCGTTCCTTACTGGGTAACACAACTTCTGACTGGCCACCTGGTGGCTGGTAGCAGTAAAAATTCTGACTATACCTGGAGGTTTTCATGGCTGTCGCTGCCAACAAACGTTCGGTAATGACGCTGTTTTCCGGTCCTACTGACATCTATAGCCATCAGGTCCGCATTGTGCTGGCTGAGAAAGGTGTAAGTTTCGAGATCGAACACGTGGAAAAGGACAATCCGCCTCAGGATCTGATTGACCTCAACCCGAATCAGAGCGTTCCGACCCTGGTGGATCGTGAGCTGACCCTGTGGGAATCTCGCATCATTATGGAATATCTGGATGAGCGTTTCCCGCATCCGCCACTGATGCCTGTTTACCCGGTAGCTCGCGGTGAAAGCCGTCTGTACATGCATCGCATCGAAAAAGACTGGTACACGCTGATGAACACCATCATCAACGGTTCAGCTTCTGAAGCCGATGCCGCACGTAAGCAACTGCGCGAAGAACTGCTGGCGATTGCGCCGGTCTTCGGTCAGAAGCCGTACTTCCTGAGCGATGAGTTCAGCCTGGTCGATTGCTACCTTGCTCCTCTGCTGTGGCGTCTGCCGCAACTGGGCATCGAGTTCAGCGGCCCGGGTGCGAAAGAGCTGAAAGGCTATATGACCCGCGTCTTTGAACGTGACTCTTTCCTTGCTTCTTTAACTGAAGCAGAACGTGAAATGCGTCTGGGCCGGAGTTAATCTGTATGGATTTGTCACAGCTAACACCACGTCGTCCCTATCTGCTGCGTGCATTCTATGAGTGGTTGCTGGATAACCAGCTCACGCCGCACCTGGTGGTGGATGTGACGCTCCCAGGCGTGCAGGTTCCTATGGAATATGCGCGTGACGGGCAAATCGTACTCAACATTGCGCCGCGTGCTGTCGGCAATCTGGAACTGGCGAATGATGAGGTGCGCTTTAACGCGCGCTTTGGTGGCATTCCGCGTCAGGTTTCTGTGCCGCTGGCTGCCGTGCTGGCTATCTACGCCCGTGAAAATGGTGCAGGCACGATGTTTGAGCCTGAAGCTGCCTACGATGAAGATGCCAGCATCATGAATGATGAAGAGGCATCGGCAGACAACGAAACCGTTATGTCGGTTATCGATGGCGACAAGCCAGATCACGATGATGAAACTCATCCTGACGATGAACCTCCGCAGCCACCACGCGGTGGTCGACCGGCATTACGCGTTGTGAAGTAAAATGAAAACAGGCCCATGTGGCCTGTTTTGCTATCTGTCATCTTTTCGCCTGACTTTGATACTGTGCTACGATAGCGTCGTTATTATCCGCTAACGCATTTTCCTGAATGAGTCCTATGAACGCATTTGATCCGCAAGCTGAAGATTCTACTACCACTATCGGGCGCAACTTGCGCAGCCGCCCGCTGGCGCGTAAAAAACTCTCCGAAATGGTGGAAGAAGAGCTGGAACAGATGATCCGCCGTCGTGAATTTGGCGAAGGTGAACAATTACCGTCTGAACGCGAACTGATGGCGTTCTTTAACGTCGGGCGTCCTTCGGTGCGCGAAGCGCTGGCAGCGTTAAAACGCAAAGGTCTGGTGCAAATAAACAACGGCGAACGTGCCCGCGTCTCACGTCCTTCTGCGGACACCATCATCGGCGAGCTTTCCGGCATGGCGAAAGATTTCCTTTCTCATCCTGGTGGGATTGCCCATTTCGAACAATTACGTCTGTTCTTTGAATCCAGCCTGGTGCGCTATGCGGCTGAACACGCCACCGATGAGCAAATCGATTTGCTGGCAAAAGCACTGGAAATCAACAGTCAGTCGCTGGATAACAACGCAGCATTCATTCGCTCAGACGTTGATTTCCACCGCGTTCTGGCGGAGATCCCTGGTAACCCAATCTTCATGGCGATCCACGTTGCCCTGCTCGACTGGCTAATCGCCGCACGTCCAACCGTGGCCGATCAGGCTCTGCATGAGCATAACAACGTTAGCTATCAACAGCATATTGCGATCGTTGACGCGATCCGCCGTCATGATCCTGACGAAGCCGATCGCGCGTTGCAATCGCATCTCAACAGCGTCTCTGCTACCTGGCACGCCTTCGGTCAGACCACCAACAAAAAGAAATAATGCCACTTTAGTGAAGCAGATCGCATTATAAGCTTTCTGTATGGGGTGTTGCTTAATTGATCTGGTATAACAGGTATAAAGGTATATCGTTTATCAGACAAGCATCACTTCAGAGGTATTTATGGCAACGAATTTACGTGGCGTAATGGCTGCACTCCTGACTCCTTTTGACCAACAACAAGCACTGGATAAAGCGAGTCTGCGCCGCCTGGTTCAGTTCAATATTCAGCAGGGCATCGACGGTTTGTACGTGGGTGGTTCGACAGGCGAAGCCTTTGTACAGAGCCTTTCAGAGCGTGAACAGGTACTGGAAATCGTCGCTGAAGAGGCGAAAGGTAAGATTAAACTCATCGCCCACGTCGGTTGCGTCAGCACCGCCGAAAGCCAACAACTTGCGGCATCGGCTAAACGTTATGGCTTCGATGCCGTCTCCGCCGTCACGCCGTTCTACTATCCTTTCAGCTTTGAAGAACACTGCGATCACTATCGGGCAATTATTGATTCGGCGGATGGGTTGCCGATGGTGGTGTACAACATTCCAGCCCTGAGCGGGGTAAAACTGACCCTGGATCAGATTAACACTCTGGTTACGCTGCCTGGTGTAGGTGCGCTGAAACAGACCTCTGGCGATCTCTATCAGATGGAGCAGATCCGTCGTGAACATCCTGATCTGGTGCTCTATAACGGTTACGACGAAATCTTCGCCTCTGGTCTTCTGGCGGGCGCAGACGGCGGTATCGGCAGCACTTACAACATCATGGGCTGGCGTTATCAGGGGATCGTGAAGGCGCTGAAAGAAGGCGATATCCAGACCGCGCAGAAACTGCAAACTGAGTGCAACAAAGTCATTGATTTACTGATCAAAACGGGCGTATTCCGCGGCCTGAAAACTGTCCTGCATTATATGGATGTCGTTTCTGTGCCGCTGTGCCGCAAACCGTTTGGTCCGGTAGATGAAAAATATCTGCCAGAACTGAAGGCGCTGGCCCAGCAGTTGATGCAAGAGCGCGGGTGAGTTGTTTCCCCTCGCTCGCCCCTACCGGGTGAGGGGAAATAAACGCATCTGTACCCTACAATTTTCATACCAAAGCGTGTGGGCATCGCCCACCGCGGGAGACTCACAATGAGTACTACAACCCAGAATATCCCGTGGTATCGCCATCTTAACCGCGCACAATGGCGGGCATTTTCCGCTGCCTGGTTGGGATATCTGCTTGACGGTTTTGATTTCGTTTTAATCGCCCTGGTACTCACCGAAGTACAGGGTGAATTCGGGCTGACGACGGTGCAGGCGGCAAGTCTGATCTCCGCAGCCTTTATCTCTCGCTGGTTCGGCGGCCTGATGCTCGGCGCTATGGGTGACCGCTACGGGCGTCGTCTGGCAATGGTCACCAGCATCGTTCTCTTCTCGGCCGGGACGCTGGCCTGCGGCTTTGCGCCAGGCTACATCACCATGTTTATCGCTCGTCTGGTCATTGGCATGGGGATGGCGGGTGAATACGGTTCCAGCGCCACCTATGTCATTGAAAGCTGGCCAAAGCATCTGCGTAACAAAGCCAGTGGTTTTCTGATTTCAGGCTTCTCAGTGGGGGCCGTCGTTGCCGCTCAGGTCTATAGTCTGGTGGTTCCGGTCTGGGGCTGGCGTGCGCTGTTCTTTATCGGCATTTTGCCAATCATCTTTGCTCTCTGGCTGCGTAAAAACATCCCGGAAGCGGAAGACTGGAAAGAGAAACACGGGGGTAAAGCACCGGTACGCACAATGGTGGATATTCTCTACCGTGGTGAACATCGCATTGCCAATATCGTAATGACACTGGCGGCGGCTACTGCGCTGTGGTTCTGCTTCGCCGGTAACCTGCAAAATGCCGCGATCGTCGCTGTTCTTGGGCTGTTATGCGCCGCAATTTTTATCAGCTTTATGGTGCAGAGTACGGGCAAACGCTGGCCAACGGGCGTAATGCTGATGGTGGTCGTGTTGTTCGCTTTCCTCTACTCATGGCCGATTCAGGCGCTGCTGCCAACGTATCTGAAAACCGATCTGGCTTATGACCCGCATACTGTCGCCAATGTGCTGTTCTTTAGTGGCTTTGGCGCGGCGGTGGGGTGCTGCGTCGGGGGCTTCCTCGGTGACTGGCTGGGAACCCGCAAAGCGTACGTTTGTAGTCTGCTGGCCTCGCAGCTGCTGATTATTCCGGTATTTGCGATTGGCGGCGCAAACGTCTGGGTGCTCGGTCTGTTACTGTTCTTCCAGCAAATGCTTGGACAAGGGATCGCCGGGATCTTACCGAAACTGATTGGCGGTTATTTCGATACCGACCAGCGTGCAGCGGGCCTGGGCTTTACCTACAACGTTGGCGCATTGGGCGGTGCACTGGCCCCAATCCTCGGCGCGTTGATCGCTCAACGTCTGGATCTGGGGACTGCGCTGGCATCGCTCTCGTTCAGTCTGACATTTGTGGTGATCCTGCTGATTGGTCTGGATATGCCTTCTCGTGTTCAGCGTTGGCTGCGCCCGGAAGCATTGCGTACTCATGACGCTATCGACGGCAAACCATTTAGCGGTGCCGTGCCGTTTGGCAGCGCCAAAAACGATTTAGTCAAAACCAAAAGTTAATCCTGTTGCCCGGTCTCTGTACCGGGCCTTTCGCTAAGGGAAGATGTATGTCGTTACTTGCACAACTGGATCAAAAAATCGCTGCTAACGGTGGCCTGATTGTCTCCTGCCAGCCGGTTCCGGACAGCCCGCTCGATAAACCCGAAATCGTTGCCGCCATGGCATTAGCGGCAGAGCAGGCGGGCGCGGTTGCCATTCGTATTGAAGGTGTGGCAAATCTGCAAGCCACGCGTGCGGTGGTGAGCGTGCCGATTATTGGGATTGTGAAGCGCGATCTGGAGGATTCTCCGGTACGCATCACGGCCTATATTGAAGATGTTGATGCGCTGGCGCAGGCGGGCGCGGACATTATCGCCATTGACGGCACCGACCGACCGCGTCCGGTGCCAGTTGAAACGCTGCTGGCACGTATTCACCATCACGGTTTACTGGCGATGACCGACTGCTCAACGCCGGAAGACGGCCTGGCATGCCAAAAGCTGGGAGCCGAAATTATTGGCACTACGCTTTCTGGCTATACCACGCCTGAAACGCCAGAAGAGCCGGATCTGGCGCTGGTGAAAACGTTGAGTGACGCCGGATGCCGGGTGATTGCCGAAGGGCGTTACAACACGCCTGCTCAGGCGGCGGATGCGATGCGCCACGGCGCGTGGGCGGTGACGGTCGGTTCTGCCATTACGCGTCTTGAACACATTTGTCAGTGGTACAACACAGCGATGAAAAAGGCGGTGCTATGACCACACTGGCGATTGATATCGGCGGTACTAAACTTGCCGCCGCGCTGATTGGCGCTGACGGGCAGATCCGCGATCGCCGAGAACTTCCTACGCCTGCCAGCCAGACTCCGCAGGCGCTGCGTGATGCCTTATCCGCATTAGTCTCTCCGTTGCAAGCACATGCGCAGCGGGTTGCCATCGCTTCAACCGGAATTATTCGCGACGGCAGCTTGCTGGCGCTGAATCCGCATAATCTCGGTGGATTGTTACACTTTCCGTTAGTCAAAACGCTGGAGCAACTTACCAATTTGCCGACCATTGCCATTAATGATGCGCAGGCCGCAGCATGGGCGGAGTATCAGGCGCTGGATGGCGATATAACCGATATGGTGTTTATCACTGTTTCCACCGGCGTTGGCGGCGGTGTAGTGAGCGGCGGTAAACTGCTTACCGGCCCTGGCGGTCTGGCGGGGCATATCGGGCATACGCTTGCCGATCCGCATGGTCCAGTCTGCGGCTGTGGACGCACAGGTTGCGTGGAAGCGATTGCTTCTGGTCGCGGCATTGCAGCGGCAGCGCAGGGGGAGTTGGCTGGTGCGAATGCGAAAACTATTTTCACGCGCGCCGGGCAGGGCGATGAGCAGGCGCAGCAACTGATTCACCGCTCCGCACGTACGCTTGCAAGGCTGATCGCTGATATTAAAGCCACAACTGATTGCCAGTGCGTGGTGGTCGGTGGCAGCGTTGGTCTGGCAGAAGGGTATCTGGCGCTGGTGGAAACGTATCTGGCGCAGGAGCCAGCGGCATTTCATGTTGATTTACTGGCGGCGCACTACCGCCACGATGCAGGTTTACTTGGGGCTGCGCTGTTGGCCCAGGGAGAAATATTATGATGATGGGTGAAGTACAGTCATTACCGTCTGCCGGATTACATCCTGCGTTACAGGACGCGTTAACGTTGGCATTAGCTGCCAGACCGCAAGAAAAAGCGCCTGGCCGTTACGAATTACAGGGCGACAATATCTTTATGAATGTCATGACATTTAATACTCAATCGCCTGTTGAGAAAAAAGCCGAATTGCACGAACAATACATTGATATCCAGCTGTTATTAAACGGTGAGGAACGGATTCTGTTTGGCATGGCAGGCACTGCGCGTCAGTGTGAAGAGTTCCACCATGAAGATGATTATCAGCTTTGCAGTGCCATTGAAAACGAGCAAGCCATCATCCTGAAACCGGGAATGTTCGCCGTGTTTATGCCAGGAGAACCGCATAAACCGGGATGCGTTGTTGGCGAACCTGGTGAGATTAAAAAGGTGGTAGTGAAGGTTAAGGCTGATTTAATGGCTTAAAATTTAGTTGGATCGCTCGTTTTATAAATTCGCCAGACACTGTCTGGCGAATTTATTGTTACCTCGCTTAAACTTCCAGCCAGTTCATAATGCCGTCCGCCGCTTTGCGACCTTCGGCAATGGCGGTAACGACCAGATCGGAACCACGGACGATATCGCCGCCAGCAAAGATTTTCGGGTTGCTGGTCTGGAAAGCGTTGTCGTTGTCTTCCGGGGCGATAATGCGCCCCTGCGAATCCAGCTCGACGCTGTGTTTTGCCAGCCATTCCATGTTGTGTGGACGGAAACCAAACGCCATGATCACCGCATCTGCCGGAACGATATGTTCGGAACCTGCCACAATCTCCGCGCGGCGACGGCCTTTGGCATCCGGTTCGCCCATTTCTGTGCGCACCATTTTTACGCCGCTGACTTTGCCGTTGCCATTCACTTCTATACCCAGCGGCTGGACGTTGAATTTGAACTCTACGCCTTCTTCCCGCGCGTTTTTCACTTCGCGGCGGGAACCCGGCATGTTCTCTTCATCACGACGATAGGCACAGGTAACGTGCTTTGCTCCCTGGCGTACAGACGTGCGCACGCAGTCCATCGCAGTGTCGCCACCGCCAAGGACCACCACGCGTTTGCCTTCCATGCTGACGAACGGTTCGTCGCGGGTTTCACCAAAGCCCATTAACTGTTTGGTGTTGGCGATAAGGAACGGCAGCGCTGCGTACACGCCATCGGCGTCTTCGTTTTCCAGCCCGCCGCGCATTGACTGATAAGTCCCGACGCCAAGGAACACGGCATCGTAATCACTCAGCAGATCGTCCAGCTGCACGTCGCGGCCCACTTCGGTATTGAGTTTGAATTCAATACCCATGCCGGTGAAGATTTCACGGCGGCGCGTCATTACCTCTTTTTCCAGCTTGAAAGCCGGAATACCGAAGGTCAGCAAGCCGCCAATTTCCGGGTGACGGTCGAAGACGATCGCTTTTACGCCGTTGCGCGTCAGGACATCCGCGCACGCCAGACCCGCCGGACCTGCGCCGATAATCGCTACTTTTTTACCGGTCTGTTTCACGCCGGACATATCCGGACGCCAGCCCATCTCGAACGCTTTATCATTGATATAACGCTCAATGTTGCCGATGGTCACCGCACCGAACTCATCGTTCAGGGTGCAGGAACCTTCGCACAGACGGTCTTGCGGGCAGACACGTCCGCAAACTTCCGGCAGGGTGTTTGTCTGGTGCGACAGTTCCGCCGCTTCAAAAATACGCCCCTCATTGGCGAGCTTCAGCCAGTTTGGGATGTAGTTGTGTACCGGGCATTTCCACTCGCAGTATGGGTTGCCGCACGACAGGCAGCGGTCAGCCTGCGCTTTGGCCTGGCCTTCGGAAAACGGCTCGTAAATTTCAACAAACTCAATTTTGCGGATCTTCAGCGGTTTCTTTGGCGGATCAACGCGCTGCAGGTCGATAAATTGATAAACATTCTGACTCATTGTTGCTACCCCTTACTGCGCCTGCACGCGCAACTCTGCTGCGCTACGACTACGGTGACCCAGCAGTGCTTTTACATCACTGGACTTCGGTTTAACCAGCGCAAATTTCGTGGCGAAGGTTGACCAGTTCGCCAGAATCTCTTCACCACGCTGGGAACCGGTATGCTGAACATGCTCGGTGATAAGACCACGCAGATGCTCTTCATGGATCGCCAGATCGTCAACGCTTAAGACCTCGACCAGCTCCGGGTTAACGCGTTTGCGGAAATCGCCGCTTTCATCGAGAACGTAAGCGAAGCCGCCAGTCATGCCCGCGCCGAAGTTAACGCCGGTTTTACCCAGAATACAAACGATACCACCCGTCATATATTCACAGCCGTTGTCGCCAATGCCTTCTACCACGGTGATAGCACCGGAGTTACGCACGCCGAAACGTTCACCCGCGCGGCCTGCGGCATACAGACGACCACCGGTCGCGCCATACAGGCAGGTGTTGCCGATAATGCTCGCTTCATGGCTGCGGAAGGCGGAACCAACCGGAGGACGAATGGCGATTAAGCCACCCGCCATGCCTTTACCGACATAGTCGTTGGCATCACCGGTCAGGTACAGTTCCACGCCGCCCGCGTTCCACACGCCGAAGCTCTGGCCTGCGGTGCCGTTGAAGTACGCTTTGATAGGATCGGCAGCCAGCCCCTGATCGCCGTGCGTCTGGGCGATATAGCCTGAAAGCGACGCGCCGACAGAACGGTCGGTGTTGCGGATATCGAACCAGAAGGTTTTGCTCTGGCGTTCATCGACAAACGGTTTTGCCTGTTGCAGCAACTGCGCGTTCAGCAGGCCGTTATCAAACGGCGGGTTGTTTTCGGTGCAGTAGAGCGCTTTACCAGGATGCGGCTCGGCAGTCTCCAGCAGCTTCGACAGTGCCAGTTTCTGCTGTTTGGCGGTGAAACCGTCCAGCTCTTTCAGCAGGTCGGTGCGACCAATCAGATCCACCAGACGCGTTACCCCCAGCTGTGCCATCAGCTCGCGGGTTTCACGGGCGATAAACTCAAAGTAATTAGTCACTTTGAACGGCAGGCCGTGATAGTGATTCTTACGCAGTTTGTCATCCTGAGTTGCTACACCCGTGGCGCAGTTGTTCAGATGGCAAATTCGCAGATATTTACAGCCAAGCGCTACCATCGGGCCAGTGCCGAAGCCAAAACTTTCCGCGCCAAGAATCGCCGCTTTGATGATATCGACACCCGTTTTCAGGCCGCCATCGACCTGCAAACGGATCTTGTGACGCAAGCCGTTGGCAACCAGCGCCTGTTGGGTTTCCACCAGGCCGAGTTCCCACGGACAGCCTGCGTATTTCACCGATGAAAGCGGACTTGCGCCGGTGCCGCCGTCATAGCCTGCGATGGTGATTAAATCGGCATAAGCTTTTGCCACGCCAGTCGCGATGGTGCCTACGCCCGGTTCGGAAACCAGCTTCACGGAGATCATCGCTTTTGGATTGACCTGCTTGAGGTCGAAAATCAGCTGCGCTAAATCCTCAATAGAGTAGATATCGTGGTGCGGCGGCGGGGAGATCAGCGTCACGCCCGGCACCGAATAGCGCAGTTTGGCAATGTAAGGAGTGACTTTATCACCCGGTAACTGACCACCTTCACCCGGCTTCGCGCCCTGGGCGACTTTTATCTGAATGACGTCGGCATTGACCAGATACGCCGGAGTAACCCCAAAGCGACCGGACGCCACCTGCTTGATGCGCGACACTTTGTTAGTGCCATAGCGCGCCGGGTCTTCACCGCCTTCGCCGGAGTTTGAGTTACCGCCGATGCTGTTCATCGCTTCAGCCAGCGCCTCGTGGGCTTCCGGGCTTAACGCGCCGATAGACATCGCAGCGGTATCGAAGCGTTTAAACAGTTCGCTTGCCGGTTCAACATCGGCAATGTTGACTGCGTTTTCACCCGGCGTAATTGCCAGCAGATCGCGTAGCGTGGTTGCCGGACGCTCATTAACCAGCTTCGCGTATTCCTGATAGTCGCTATACTCGCCGCTTTGTACCGCCTGCTGCAGTGTGCGCACCACGTCCGGGTTGTAGGCGTGGTATTCGCCGCCGTGCACGTATTTCAGCTGGCCGCCCTGGCTGATGGGCTTACGCGCCAGCCAGGCACGTTTCGACAGATTCAGCAGATCCTGCTGGAAGTCTTCAAAGCTCGCCCCCCCAATGCGGCTAACCGCGCCCTGGAAGCACAGGCCCACGACATCATCGTGCAGACCGACCGCTTCAAACAGTTTCGAGCAGCGGTAAGAGGCGATGGTGGAGATGCCCATTTTGGACATGATTTTGTACAAGCCTTTGTTGATGCCGTTACGATAGTTGAGCATCACGGTACGATAATCTTTGGCAATCGCGTGGGTGTCTACCAGGCGGCCCAGCGTTTCATAGGCAAGGTATGGATAAATAGCCGTCGCGCCGAAACCCAGCAACACGGCGAAGTGGTGCGGATCACGGGCGCTGGCGGTTTCTACGATGATGTTGGCATCGCAACGCAGGCTTTGCTCGACAAGACGGGTCTGGATCGCGCCAACCGCCATCGGAGCCGGAACCGGCAGGCGATCTTTAGCGATATTCCGGTCGGAGAGCACCAGCAGCACGGTGCCACTACGTACCATTTTTTCGGCTTTGTCGCACAGCTCTTTCACCGTCGCTTCGAGCGTGGTTTTAGTGACGTCAAAGGTGATATCCAGCGTATCTGCGCGGTAGTGATCCTCTTTCATCGTCGTGAGCTGTTTGAAATCGGAATAGAGCAGAATCGGCGATTTAAAGCTTAAACGGTGCGCCTGGCCTTCTGCTTCACAGAAGACGTTCATTTCACGACCAATGCTGGTGGCGAGCGACATAACATGCGCTTCGCGCAGCGGGTCGATTGGCGGGTTGGTTACCTGAGCAAACTGCTGGCGGAAGTAGTCGTAAATAATGCGCGGCTGGCTGGAGAGCACGGCGAATGGGGTGTCGTCGCCCATCGAACCGACCGCTTCCTGACCGTTTTCACCCAGTACGCGGATCACCGAATCCAGCTCTTCCGCGCTGTAGTTAAATTGTTTCTGGTAGCTGGCAAGCGTGTCGTCGTCCAGTTCGCGGCTACCCACTTCTTCATCGGGCAGATCTTCAAACGGTACCAGACGGCGGACGTTTTTCTCCATCCACTCTTTATAGGGATGGCGGCTTTTCAGGTCATCATCGGTTTCTGCCGAGTGTAGAATGCGCCCACTGCGAGTGTCGATCACCATCAGTTCGCCTGGCCCTACGCGGCCTTTTTCGACCACTTCGTCAGGCTGATAATCCCAGATACCGACTTCAGAGGCGCAGGTGATCAGTTTATCTTTGGTGATGACGTAGCGTGCCGGACGCAGACCGTTACGGTCGAGGTTACAGGCGGCGAAACGGCCATCGGACATCACGATCCCTGCCGGACCATCCCACGGCTCCATATGCATGGAGTTAAAGTCAAAGAAGGCACGCAGTTCCGGGTCCATATCCGGGTTGTTCTGCCAGGCTGGTGGCACTAACAGACGCATGGCACGGATGATATCCATCCCGCCTGCCAGCAGGAGTTCCAGCATGTTATCCATCGAACTGGAGTCAGAGCCGGTTTCGTTGACGAACGGCGCGGCGTCGTGCAGGTCAGGGATCAGCGGCGTCTGGAATTTATAGGTACGCGCACGCGCCCATTGGCGGTTACCAGTGATGGTGTTGATTTCACCGTTATGCGCGAGGTAGCGGAACGGCTGCGCCAGCGGCCAGCGCGGTACGGTGTTAGTGGAAAAGCGCTGGTGAAACAGGCAGATGGCCGATTCCAGACGCAGGTCAGCGAGGTCCAGGTAGAAGCGCGGCAGATCCGCCGGCATACACAGACCTTTATAAATATTGACCAGATTCGACAGGCTACAGACGTAGAAGTCTTTGTCGGCTTCGAGACGCTTTTCAATGCGGCGGCGGGCGATAAACAGACGGCGCTCCATATCGCGCGGACGCCAGCCTGCCGGGGCGTTCACAAAAATTTGCTCAATGCGTGGCAGAGAGGAGAGGGCGATTTCACCCAGCACGCCTTCGTTAGTGGGGACATCACGCCAGCCCACAATCGACAACGTTTCGCGTTGCAGCTCTTCTTCAACGATGCGGCGTGCGGCAGCGGCGAGTTCAGGATCTTTATTCAGGAAGAGCATCCCGACGGCGTAGTTTTTTGCTAAACGCCAGCCGCGCTCCTGCGCAACGATGCGAAAAAAACGATCCGGTTTTTGTAACAGCAAGCCGCAACCGTCACCGGTTTTACCATCGGCGAGAATCGCGCCACGGTGCTGCATGCGGGCCAGTGCGTGTATTGCAGTACGCACTACCTTGTGGCTAGGTTCGCCTTCTATGTGGGCGATCAGGCCGAAACCACAGTTATCCCTCTCAAGGGATTTATCGTACAACATATCGTGAACCTCCCCCAGGCTCTGCGGGAACCCCACTTCCGAACCGCTGCGCACGGGCACAGTAAGAGCGTGGCGACGGGGTTTGCGTGTCATACGCGCGCCTCGCATTCGCCCCCTTGTTGTCCTTTTCGCATCGGTTAATACGGTGAAGAGGGGATCTCAATTACTGCATAAATATGATGAGCAGGCTGCTCATCCAGAAAGCTTCCAGCGGATTTCCAACTTATCGGGAAAGCTGATACAGGTCAAATGGCAAGCTTATTGGTACAGAAATGTGCTTTAGCGCAAAATTCTTTATTAATTATCTGAAATTAAATTGGATTTTCTATTTAAGGCTAAAAGGGGCGTCGTTAGAGAAACAGCCAATACCTGACTGTCATAAAGGCGTGTTAACCCTTATCCTGCCTTGAACTGACGAGAAAACCAGCATTTTATACTGCCTTAATTGGTAATAACGTTTCATGCTACTGTTTTTGCCTAAAATCCATAAGGAGATAAAAAAATCTGACACAAGATAAGCAAAAGTGATTTATGTGATTGTGCATGAAATTTCGGTAATTTTGATTGATTATGCAGTTGATAAAAGCAGGCCGGGACGATTGATCCAGGTCATCGCCGAATTGAGCTAAAAATGGCAGGCTTTGGCCTCTTTTCAAGGCGCGGTCTATCAGATTATGCAGTTACAGAAATTAGTCAATATGTTTGGTGGTGATCTCACCCGTCGTTATGGGCAAAAGGTGCATAAGCTGACGCTGCACGGCGGTTTTAGCTGCCCTAACCGTGACGGTACCATCGGGCGTGGTGGCTGCACATTCTGTAATGTGGCCTCGTTTGCCGATGAAGCGCAGCAGCATCGTTCCATTGCCGAGCAACTGGCGCACCAGGCGAATTTAGTTAACCGCGCTAAACGCTATCTGGCCTACTTTCAGGCGTATACCAGCACCTTTGCGGAAGTTCAGGTGCTGCGTTCTATGTATCAGCAGGCGGTGAGCCAGGCCAATATTGTCGGTTTGTGTGTTGGTACCCGCCCGGACTGCGTGCCGGATGCGGTGCTGGATCTGCTTTGCGAATATAAGGACCAGGGTTACGAAGTGTGGCTGGAGCTGGGGCTACAAACCGCCCACGACAAAACGCTGCATCGCATCAATCGCGGTCATGATTTTGCCTGCTATCAGCGCACGACGCAGCTGGCGCGTGAGCGTGGGCTGAAGGTGTGTTCTCACTTAATTGTTGGCCTGCCTGGCGAAGGGCAGGCTGAATGTTTGCAAACGCTGGAGCGAGTGGTTGAAACCGGCGTGGACGGCATAAAGCTGCATCCGCTGCATATAGTGAAAGGCAGCATTATGGCGAAAGCCTGGGAAGCGGGGCGTTTGAACGGAATTGAACTGGAGGATTACACGCTCACTGCCGGAGAAATGATTCGCCATACGCCACCGGAAGTGATCTACCACCGCATTTCCGCCAGCGCCCGTCGCCCGACGCTGCTTGCTCCGCTGTGGTGCGAAAATCGATGGACGGGAATGGTCGAGCTGGATCGTTATCTGAATGAACATGGCGTACAGGGATCGGCGCTGGGACGTCCGTGGCTACCTCCAACGGCGTAGGCCATTGAGGGGAATTCCGCATTTCTCACACAATTTATAACGTAACTGTCAGAATTGGGTATTATTGGGGCAGGTTGTCGTGAAGGAATTCCCTAATGAAGCAAATTCGTCTGCTGGCGCAGTATTATGTTGACCTGATGATGAAGTTAGGTCTGGTGCGCTTCTCAATGTTGCTGGCGCTGGCCCTCGTCGTTCTTGCCATTGTGGTACAAATGGCGGTAACCATGGTGCTGCATGGCCAGGTCGAAAGCATTGATGTTATTCGTTCTATCTTCTTTGGTTTGCTGATTACGCCGTGGGCGGTCTACTTTCTATCGGTGGTCGTCGAGCAACTGGAGGAGTCACGACAACGTCTGTCACGACTGGTGCAAAAACTGGAGGAGATGCGCGAGCGCGATTTGAGCCTCAACGTTCAGTTAAAAGATAATATTGCCCAGCTAAATCAGGAAATCGCCGTTCGTGAAAAAGCGGAAGCAGAACTGCAGGAAACCTTCGGCCAACTGAAAATTGAAATCAAAGAGCGCGAAGAGACACAAATTCAGCTCGAGCAGCAATCCTCATTCTTACGTTCCTTCCTTGACGCTTCACCCGACCTGGTTTTTTATCGTAACGAAGATAAAGAGTTTTCCGGCTGTAACCGCGCGATGGAGCTGCTGACCGGAAAAAGCGAAAAACAACTGGTTCACCTGAAACCTGCTGATGTTTACTCACCGGAAGCCGCTGCGAAAGTCATTGAAACCGATGAAAAAGTGTTCCGTCATAATGTGTCACTGACCTATGAGCAGTGGCTGGATTATCCCGACGGACGCAAAGCCTGCTTTGAAATCCGTAAAGTACCGTACTACGACCGCGTGGGTAAACGTCACGGTTTGATGGGCTTTGGTCGCGACATTACCGAGCGTAAGCGGTATCAGGATGCGCTTGAGCGCGCCAGCCGCGACAAAACGACGTTTATCTCCACCATCAGTCACGAATTGCGTACACCGCTGAACGGTATCGTCGGCCTGAGCCGCATTCTGCTGGATACTGAACTCACCGCCGAGCAGGAAAAATATCTCAAAACCATCCATGTTTCGGCTGTCACGTTGGGGAATATCTTCAACGATATTATCGACATGGATAAGATGGAACGGCGCAAGGTCCAGCTTGATAATCAGCCGGTTGATTTCACCAGCTTCCTTGCCGATCTGGAAAATCTCTCCGCATTGCAGGCGCAACAAAAAGGATTGCGCTTTAATCTGGAGCCGACGCTGCCATTACCGCATCAGGTCATTACCGACGGGACGCGTTTACGGCAGATCTTGTGGAACCTCATCAGTAACGCCGTCAAATTCACTCAGCAAGGCCAGGTTACCGTGCGCGTGCGCTACGATGAAGGCGATATGCTGCATTTTGAAGTGGAAGACTCTGGTATCGGCATTCCGCAGGATGAGCTGGATAAAATCTTCGCCATGTATTACCAGGTGAAAGACAGTCATGGCGGTAAACCTGCCACCGGCACCGGTATTGGTCTGGCCGTTTCTCGTCGTCTGGCGAAAAATATGGGCGGCGATATTACGGTTACCAGCGAACAGGGCAAAGGTTCAACCTTTACGTTGACGATCCACGCACCGTCGGTAGCAGAAGAGGTTGATGATGCGTTTGATGAAGACGATATGCCTTTACCGGCGCTGAATGTGCTGCTGGTGGAAGACATTGAACTGAACGTGATTGTCGCGCGCTCTGTGCTGGAAAAATTAGGTAACAGCGTTGATGTCGCCATGACCGGCAAGGCGGCGCTGGAGATGTTTAAACCGGGCGAATACGACCTGGTGTTGCTGGATATTCAGTTGCCAGATATGACCGGGCTGGATATCTCTCGTGAACTGACGAAGCGTTATCCGCGCGAGGATTTACCGCCGCTGGTGGCCTTAACCGCTAACGTGCTGAAAGACAAACAAGAGTACCTCAATGCTGGAATGGATGATGTGCTGAGTAAGCCGCTTTCTGTTCCGGCGCTAACCGCGATGATCAAGAAATTCTGGGATACCCAGGATGATGAGGAGAGTACGGTGACGACAGAAGAGAACAGTAAATCAGAAGCATTGCTCGATATTCCCATGCTGGAACAGTATCTCGAACTTGTAGGACCGAAGCTGATCACCGACGGGTTAGCGGTGTTTGAGAGGATGATGCCGGGCTATGTCAGCGTGCTGGAGTCGAATCTGACGGCGCAGGATAAAAAAGGCATTGTTGAGGAAGGGCATAAAATTAAAGGTGCGGCGGGGTCAGTGGGGTTGCGCCATCTGCAACAGCTGGGTCAGCAAATTCAGTCTCCTGACCTTCCCGCCTGGGAAGATAACGTCGGTGAATGGATTGAAGAGATGAAAGAAGAGTGGCGTCACGACGTAGAAGTACTGAAAGCGTGGGTGGCAAAAGCCACTAAAAAATGACCCCGGCTAGACCGGGGTGCGCGAATACTGCGCCAACACCAGGGAAATCTTGGCTGCGCCGTAAATTATTATGATGAGTTACAAGGGCACAGCACTGTTTTTCAGGCCGCACGCAGTTAAGATAGCAAAACTTAAATGATTTGTTACATGAATCAGTTAAATGTGTGATGCGTAGCATTTTTATTAAAAAAATTAATGTGTTTCAGTCAATTGCGAAAGGAAGATCACAATGAAGAAAATTGGCGTAATTCTGAGCGGATGCGGCGTCTATGACGGTTCTGAAATTCATGAAGCGGTGTTGACGTTGTTAGCTATTTCACGCAGCGGTGCGCAGGCGGTCTGCTTTGCACCGGATAAGCAGCAGGTTGATGTTATCAACCATTTAACTGGTGAAGCGATGACGGAAACGCGCAATGTGCTGATTGAAGCGGCACGAATAACGCGCGGTGAAATCCGTCCTCTGGCCCAGGCCGATGCCGCTGAACTGGATGCGTTGATTGTGCCGGGGGGTTTTGGCGCGGCGAAGAATTTAAGCAATTTTGCCAGTCTTGGTAGCGAATGCACCGTTGACCGTGAATTAAAGGCGCTGGCACAAGCGATGCATCAGGCCGGAAAACCGCTTGGTTTTATGTGTATAGCACCGGCGATACTGCCGAAAATTTTCGATTTCCCGCTGCGTTTGACCATCGGTACTGATATCGATACCGCAGAAGTGCTGGAAGAGATGGGCGCGGAGCATGTGCCGTGTCCTGTCGATGATATCGTGGTTGATGAAGACAATAAGATTGTCACCACCCCGGCATATATGCTGGCGCAGAACATTGCAGAAGCGGCGAGCGGCATTGATAAGCTGGTTTCCCGCGTGCTGGTTCTGGCTGAATGAGTAAAAGCCGCTTAACGGTGTTTAGTTTCGTTCGCCGTTTTCTTCTGCGGTTAATGGTTGTCCTCGCCATTTTCTGGGGCGGGGGCATCGCGTTGTTTAGCGTTGCGCCTGTTCCTTTCTCAGCGGTAATGGTCGAGCGGCAAGTCAGCGCCTGGCTGCATGGCAATTTTCGTTACGTGGCACATTCCGACTGGGTCAGTATGGATCAAATCTCGCCGTGGATGGGACTGGCGGTGATTGCCGCAGAAGATCAGAAATTTCCTGAGCACTGGGGCTTTGATGTCGCTTCCATTGAGCAAGCCCTGGCGCACAACGAGCGCAATGAAAACCGTATTCGCGGTGCTTCAACGATTTCTCAGCAGACAGCCAAAAATCTCTTTTTATGGGATGGGCGTAGCTGGGTTCGAAAAGGGCTGGAAGCCGGATTAACGCTGGGGATAGAAACAGTCTGGAGCAAAAAGCGTATCCTGACGGTTTACCTGAATATCGCCGAATTTGGCGACGGTGTGTTTGGCGTCGAAGCTGCGGCACAACGTTATTTCCACAAACCCGCGAGCAAACTTACCCGGTCGGAAGCTGCATTACTGGCAGCTGTATTACCTAATCCACTTCGTTTCAAAGTCTCCGCGCCATCGGGCTACGTGCGTAGCCGTCAGGCGTGGATTTTACGGCAGATGTATCAGTTAGGCGGTGAGCCGTTTATGCAACAACACCAGCTGGATTAAGCTTCGCGCGAAGTGAGGGCCAGCGTTTTGCTCTCACGAGGTTGCAGATCTTTCTGCAGGGCAATAGCCAGCGCCGGTTGGGCGATAAATCGTTTCCATAACCGCTCTTGCTTACGCAGACAACACCACTTCGACCAGGTCGCCAGTGGAATCAATGTGCTTTCACCAATGTTGTCGCAGACGACGGGGGTAACCTCTGACTCACTGATGCGGTGACAGAGGATATTCTGCGGCTTCAGCGACATCGTCACGATACGGTTATCCTGCAAATAACGCTTCAGCTGTTTCAGTAACTGGCGCAGTTGTGCAATGTCTTCTTCGTAACGGCATTGTTCTGCAAATTCGGTCAGCGTAATGGAAGGCTTGCCGTCGAAATCGGCAATCACATCGTAGACATAACCGGTTCCGCAATCCGTCTCAACGGTACCGTGATAGCGCGGTATTCCACTCCAGTCTTTTAACCGGCGACCAAGATGCGCGTAGTACTTTAACTCACGGCGGATCTCTTTATCGCCACCATCGCCACGATGGTAGACAATCTTAATACAGCGTTGGGCATCTTCCGGATGCGCATAACATTTCCGATGTCTTCCGGTGCCCAGGGGACTTTGTTCAGATAAGCGAATCATGCCATCTCCTGGAAATATTTTCTGACGATCTCCAGTATGGTCGATTAACTTAAACGAAATCTAAACAATGCTTCTTAAGGTTTTCTTAAGGTTCTTCTGAAAGTAAAAAGCGCACGAAATGTACAATCGACGTTGATTGATAACGATTTCAGTACGCGCTTTTCTTATTGCCGGGGGAGCTTGAAGGGATTTGAATGTCAAAGTGATGAAGATTAATCTTCATCAAAACCAGAATTAAAGAGGGCGATAACGGCGGCCAGTGCTTCCTCTTCCTGTGGACCGGTCGCTTCAACTTCAATCTGCCGTCCTTTGGCAGAATCCAACATCAGCAGCGCAATAACGCTGTTGGCTTCAGCCTCGGTGCCTTCGTCATTACGTAACAGCACTTCAGCGTCAAAACCCTGCATTAATTCAAACAGCTTCATTGCAGGCCGGGCATGCATGCCCAGCTTGTTTGTGATTTCAACAGTTTGCTTGACGGTCATGGTTTACGTTTTTCCAGCGTCCGATGGCGTGACTGGACGTTTTTACCGCGCGAGCGGAAGTAGTCTGCCAGTTGCTCTGCAATATACACCGAACGGTGCTTCCCGCCGGTACAACCAATGGCGACCGTCAGGTAGCTACGGTTGTTGGTTTCCAGCATAGGTAACCATAGCTCAAGATAGCTTCGCGTCTGGTAGATAAAATTGTGTACTTCTGTGTGGCGGTCGAGGAACGCGGCGACAGGTTTATCAAGACCTGTCATTGGGCGCAGTTTCGGATCCCAGTGCGGGTTCGGCAAGAAGCGCACGTCAAAGACGTAATCTGCATCGATAGGGATACCGTGTTTGAAGCCGAAAGACTCAAAGACCATGGTCAGTTCACGTTCACGTTTACCCAGCAGACGGGTACGCAGCATTTCTGCCAGCTCGTGAACGGACATTTCTGAGGTATCGACAATCAGATCCGCTCGCGAACGCAGAGGCTCCAGCAAATCGCTTTCTTTGTCGATAGCACTTTCCAGCGACAGGTTTTTGCTGGAAAGCGGATGCAGTCGGCGCGTGTCACTGTAACGACGAATTAAGGTATTACGGTCGGCATCCAGGAACAGTAGTTGCGGTGAGAAAGCGTCAGGCAGGTTACTCATCGCCTGTTCGAATATTTCTGGTGACTCCGGCATATTACGAACATCAATGCTGACGGCGGCAGAAATCTCTCGATCGGCCAGAGTTCGAGCCAGATCGGGTAACAACACTACGGGAAGGTTATCCACGCAGTAAAAACCCATATCTTCCAGCGCACGCAGGGCGACAGATTTACCTGAACCTGAACGTCCGCTGACGATCATCAGTACCATGTACTGTTTCTCCTCACAACGTCTAAAAGAGACATTACCGAATAACTACGCTTCATCCGGAGTACCTTCGGTATCCGTAATGATTTGATACAGCTCTTCATCGCTCTGGGCTGCGCGTAAACGGCGGCAGATGGTTTTGTCCGCCAGACGTTTCGCTACCAGCGACAGAGTATGCAGGTGCGTTTTAGTTTGGTCTGCCGGCACCAGCAGGGCAAAAAGTAAGTCTACCGGTTGGTTGTCGATGGCATCGAAAGCTATAGGCGTTTCGAGCTGAACGAAAACGCCAACGGCGCGCAGAGTATCTTCTTCCAGTTTGCCATGCGGAATGGCAATACCATTGCCGATACCGGTACTGCCCATTTTTTCCCGCGTCAGGATAGCTTCAAAAACCACCTGGGGCGCCAGGCTAAGTTGTTTCGCTGCCAGCTCGCTGATGATTTCCAGGGCGCGTTTTTTGCTCTGACAGTGGACGCGGCTTCGCGTACATTCCCTGTTAAGAACACTGCTAAGCTGTAGAGTTGTATCATTATTTGTCATAATTTCACCTAAGAACCTGCCCACTCAAACAGTGGAACAGGCTCGGAGCATTAACCGTACAAATGGCCCGTTGTGCCGCACAACAGGCCGCCATGCACATGCTAATTGCCCGGACAATTAGTGTTGTTTCAGTTTATCTTTATGTTTGGTCAACTGGCGTGCCAGCTTATCAATTAAGCCATCAATGGCAGCGTACATGTCCTGACCTTCCGCGCTGGCATGAATTTCACCACCGTTTACATGCAGTGTTGCATCTGAGGTGTGGGTGACTTTCTCCACTTTCAGAACAACATAGACCTGGTTGATTCGGTCAAAATATTGCTCAAGTTTGGCAAATTTGGCTGTAACAAATTCGCGCAGTGCCTCGGTGATCTCGACGTTATTTCCGGTAATGTTGAGCTGCATAGTGTCTTCCTTATCGGTTGGGTCAAACGAGCTGTTTACGCTGGTTTGACGGCGGAATGGATAAAGACTCTCGGTACTTCGCAACAGTGCGGCGAGCCACCATGATACCTTGTTCCGACAGCAAAGAGGTTAACTTGCTGTCGCTCAACGGTTTCGCTGGGTTTTCCGCCGCGATTAATTTCTTCACCAGCGCACGAATCGCCGTGGAGGAAGCTTCGCCGCCGCCCTCGGTATTGACGTGACTGGAAAAGAAATACTTCAGTTCAAAAATGCCTCGTGGACTATGCAGGTATTTTTGCGTGGTCACGCGAGATATCGTCGATTCATGCATCTCGACGGCCTGGGCGATATCGGCCAGTACCATCGGTTTCATATATTCTTCGCCTTGCTCAAAGAAGGCTTGCTGCTGTTCAACGATACAGCGACTCACGCGCAGTAGCGTATCGTTACGGCTTTCCAGACTCTTGATCAACCATTTGGCATCCTGCAGATTGCTGCGGATAAACTGGCTATCACCATCGTTGCGCGCGTTATTGCACATCGAGGCGTAGTGCTGGTTGATTTGCAGACGCGGAATGCTGTCACTGTTGAGTTCTACCGTCCAGTGACCGTTATGCTTACGCACCAGCACATCTGGAATGACATACTCAGGTTCGCCAGTCTGGATCGACTGCCCGGGGCGCGGATCGAGCGACTGGATCAGATTGACGGCTTCTTTCAGCACATCTTCTTTCAGACGCGTGACGCGCATTAAAGTGCGGAAGTCGTGATTGGCTAATAGATCGAGATGATCGCTAATGATCAGTCTGGCCTCTTCCAGCCATGGCGTGGTCTTATCGAATTGGGAGAGTTGGATCAGCAGGCAGTCACGCAGATCTTTTGCCGCCACACCGACCGGATCAAACCGTTGGATCCGCTTAAGGACGGCTTCAACTTCGTCGATGTCAATCTCTTCATCGCCCATACTTTCGAGAATATCTTCCAGCGGGACAGTCAGATAACCGGTGTCATCAACGGCATCGACGATAGAGGTAGCAATAGCGCGGTCAGTGTCGGAAAACGGTGTCAACTCGACCTGCCACATCAGGTAATCCTGTAAGGTCTGTGTCGTTTCGCCCTGATAGACCGGCAGCTCGTCGTCAATGTAGTCACCGCTGGTGCCGGATGGTGTACCAGCGGTGTAAATGGTGTCCCAACTGGCATCGAGCGGCAGCTCTTCCGGCATCTCTTTTTGTTCGAGCGCGTCGGCGGTGTCCAGTGTTTCACTGTCTTGCGTTTCGCGGGTGTCGATTTCTTCATGAGTGTCGATTTGCTCAAGCAGCGGATTGCTCTCCAGCGCCTGCTGTAGCTCCTGCTGAAGTTCCAGCGTCGACAACTGCAACAGACGAATTGCCTGTTGGAGCTGTGGCGTCATCGCCAGTTGTTGGCTAAGCCTGAGTTGCAAACCTTGCTTCATGTTCAGAATCGTACTCTCCTGCTAAAACGTCGCAAACTTCTACCCTATCAGAGTCTGAAGTCTTCCCCAAGGTATACACGCTTAACGTGTTCGTCTTGTAAGATTTCTGTAGGCGTGCCGTGGGCGATCAAATGCCCCTGACTGACGATATAAGCGCGTTCACAAACCGCCAGTGTTTCACGCACGTTGTGGTCAGTGATCAGTACGCCCAGGCCGCTGTCGCGCAGGTGCTCAATGATGCGTTTAATGTCGATAACCGAGATCGGGTCAACCCCGGCAAACGGTTCGTCGAGCAGAATAAATTTCGGATTCGCAGCCAGTGCGCGGGCAATTTCTACACGGCGACGTTCACCCCCGGAGAGTGACTGCCCCATGCTGTCACGCAGGTGCTCAATGTGAAACTCTTCCATCAGCTCGTTCGCGCGGTCTTCACGTTGTTCAGCAGACAAGTCGTCACGAATTTGCAGTACCGCCATCAGGTTATCGTAAACGCTGAGGCGACGGAAAATGGAGGCTTCCTGCGGCAGATAGCCGATACCGCGGCGCGCGCGTGCATGCAGAGGCAGCAGACTGATATCGTCATCATCAATAATGATGTTGCCCGCATCGCGCGGCACAATGCCAACAACCATGTAGAAAGTGGTGGTCTTACCGGCACCGTTTGGCCCCAGCAGACCGACAATTTCCCCGGAGTTGACGGTCAGGCTGACGTCTTCTACCACGCGACGGCCTTTATAGGCTTTTGCAAGGTTCTTTGCAGTTAATGTTGCCATAACGAATTAATTACCCTTCTTCTGTGCCGGGGTCTGGCCTTTATTGTTTTTGTCCTGCAGCTGCGACGGCACCAGAACGGTGGTTACGCGCTTGCCTTTGTCGCTGAAAGCCTGCATTTTCTGCTCTTTCACCAGGTAAGTGATCTTATCGCCCTTAATGTTGCTATCGACCTGCTGCAGATAAGCATTACCCGTCAGAACGACAAAATCTTTTGCCAGTTCGTAGTGCATCTGGGAAGCGTGACCTTCAACGGGTTTACCGTTGTCCTGCATCTGGTAGAACGTTGCCGGTTTACCGTAGCCGTCAATCACTTCTTTACCTTGTTCGCCGCCCGGACGGGTAACGACCACTTTGTCGGCATTAATTTTGATGGTGCCCTGGGTGACGATGACATTGCCGGTAAAGGTAACCACGTTGCCTTGCATATCAAGAGATTGCTGGTCCGATTCAATGTGGATCGGCTGATCAGTATCTCCGGTTACGGCAAATGCCGGAATGCTGGCGGCCAGAAGTGAGCTGGCAAGCACAAGATTAAGGCTGAGTTTGTTTGTTTTGAATTTCATAGGATGTTCTAACCTTTTCAATCAGCTCGGCGTTCTTGCTGCGTAAGTTGCCGCGCATTTTCAGACCGCTGGAGTTAAATGTTGTTCCGTATAACGTGACGAGGTCTTCAGAGGTAACATCCTGCGTCACCAGATTGATCTGCGCGTTATCCGTCGTGATTCTGCGAAGTTGAGAGTCCGGCACGAGTGCATTGACTTCAACGTGTCCATATAAATAGAGCATCCGGTCATTGGTCAGCTTGGCTTTATCTGCTTTTACGGACCATGTCGGGATTTTATCCTTATCAAACGTGGTAAGTACCGGCTGCGTAAACCACGAAACGGCCTGATCGGAATAATATTCAACGTGTTGAGCAATCAATCGATAGCTTAGTGCCCCTTCTGGGTTATAGACGAGCGTGTCCGTATGCTCGCTTTTATAGGTGGGATCATTGTTGTTGACGACCACCTGGGCGGTATCGTCTTTTTCGGCCATATTAATGCCGATCATCACCAGAACCGCCAGTGATAGCACAATGATAACCCAACGTCTGGCTTTACTCATATCGATTGCCCTTTGGCTTCATCCAGTTTGCCCTGCGCCAGGAGTAATAAGTCGCAAACTTCTCGCACTGCGCCACGACCGCCAGCAATGCGCGTTACGTAATCGGCGCGCGGGATCAACAGTGGATGCGCATCGGCCACGGCGACGCTTAAACCCACTTTTTCCATTACCGGCCAGTCGATGAGATCATCGCCGACATAAGCCACATTTTCCGGGGCAATCGCCAGTTTTTCCAGCAGATCGCTAAAGGCGATCAGTTTGTTTGACTGCCCCTGATACAAGTGAGTGATCCCCAATGTGGCACAACGATCTTCTACCAGTTTAGCCTTTCGCCCGGTAATGATAGCGACTTCAATATCAGAGGTGAGCGCACAACGAATGCCATAACCGTCACGAACATTGAACGCTTTCAGCTCTTCGCCGTTATTGCCCATATAAATCAGGCCATCTGACAGTACGCCATCAACGTCGAGGATCAGCAGACGAATGTTCTCTGCTTTTGCCATAACGTCGGCGCTGACAGGGCCGTAACAGGTCGCAAGCGACGCACCTGCTTTGCTCATTGTTGTTTATCCTTGAATCTTTACACTACGCCTGCACGCAGTAAATCATGCATATGTAACACACCGAGTAAATGGTCGCCATCGGCAACCATCACGGAGGTGATATGGCGGGACTGCATTAAGTTCAGTGCCTCAACGGCCAGAATGCCTGGGCGCACGCGTATTCCCCCCGGCGTCATCACATCGGCAATACTTAACTGACGAACATCCACGCCCATATCGAAGACACGGCGTAAATCACCGTCGGTAAAGATGCCTTCAATCATCATATTGTCATCGCAAATGACAGTCATACCAAGATTTTTGCGGGTAACTTCCAGCAATGCGTCACGCAGACTGGCCGTTTTCTTAACATGCGGGATCTCATCGCCCGTATGCATAATATCGTTTACGCGCAGCAGAAGTTTACGACCCAGTGCGCCGCCTGGGTGTGAGAGCGCAAAATCTTCAGCAGTAAAGCCGCGTGCTTTTAACAGCGCGACAGCGAGGGCATCGCCCATAACCAGCGTGGCGGTTGTGCTGCTGGTCGGTGCCAGCCCTAACGGACAGGCTTCTTTCGCTACTTTAACACACAGATGCACATCTGCGGCGCGCGCCATGCTGCTCTCCGGGCGACCGGTGATGCAGATTAACGGTACGTGAAGACGCTTAAGCACTGGAATTAAGGCCGTGATTTCGCTGGATTCACCTGAGTTAGAGATAGCAATCACCACATCCTGTGGGGTGACCATGCCTAAATCACCATGCGCGGCTTCGCCAGGATGGACGAAAAATGAAGGTGTACCGGTGCTGGCAAATGTTGCTGCCATTTTGCGCCCGATGTGCCCCGATTTCCCCATCCCCATGACGACAACTTTCCCTTTACACCAGAACATCTTTTCACAGGCAAGCGTGAAATTCTGATTGATGTATTGATCAAGCTCCGCCAGGCATTCACGTTCAATCGCCAGGACTTCTTTACCTGCTTGCTGAAAGTCAAAACCCGGTTGTAACTCTACGTGCGACATAATGCGTTTCCAGTTATTCAACGAGTATTGGCGATAACCAGTACAACATCGCCAGCCATACGATAAATCCGCCAGTTAATAATACCCCTACACCACGGCCCGGTTGCGGGGAGCGCCGCCAGCACAGCAACGCAAAAATAATGCTCACCAGCAACATCACGCTGTAGTCACGACTGTACGCCAGTGGATCAATCTCTCCTGGCGTTATCAGCGCGGGTAAACCCAACACGATGACAATATTAAAAATGTTTGCGCCAATGATATTTCCGACCGCAATGTCGTTTTCACCTTTGCGAACCCCCGCTATTGCGGTTGCCAGTTCCGGCAGGCTGGTTCCGATAGCAATTGCCGTCAGACCCATCGTCAACTCGCTAATGGCAAAGTAATTCGCCAGCACCGTGGCGTTATCAACTACCATCCGCGTGGCCACTGGCATAATGATCAGTGCGATGCCGAGCCATAAAAATGCGACGGGCAATCCACCTTCACGCGGCAGCTCTGCAAGCTGCTCTCTGGTCAGGCTGTCAGTCCCCTGACGTTCAGCCTGACGTGCAAGTTTAACAATGAACAGCAGCCATAGCACAGCCAGAAAGAGGAGAAAGATACCATCGCTGCGACTAAGTTGTCCGTCATAGAGTACGGAACCGGCCACCACGCTGACCAACAACATTAAGGGTAATTCACGGCGTAGAACATCAGAATGGACGGTAAAAGGACGAACCAGCGCAGCCAGACCGAGGATCAGCAATATATTGATAATGTTTGAGCCGAGGGCTGTACCAACGGCTAAATCGCGTTGTTCGTGCAAAGACGCGGCAAGCGAGACGATGATTTCTGGTAACGATGTACCAATACTGACCACCGTCATGCCGATGATCAACGGCGGGATGCCAAAGGTTCGGCAAAGAATAGACGCGGCAAAAACCAGGCGGTCGGCACTGTAAACGACCAAAAGTAAACCAACAATTAACAGTGCCGTAGCTAAAAGCATCTAACGTCCTTTCTTCAGGTATACTTGCCGGTCCGCTGAAGATTTTCAGAAAGCCGTAACAGATTCTTAATTTTGACTTTATGCGGCTAAAAAGTAAAACAAATGCCAGCTTTCGCTAACCACGGCAGGTAATATTCTGTAAATATGTTGGGTTCAAGGTTAAATTGAGCGCCATGCTTAGAAAATCAACGCAAGACGAAGGGTGAATTATGGAGCAGTCTGTGGCGAATTTAGTCGATATGCGCGATGTCAGTTTTACGCGTGGCAATCGCTGCATCTTCGATAATATTTCCCTGACCGTGCCGCGAGGGAAGATCACGGCGATCATGGGGCCATCGGGCATCGGTAAAACGACGCTACTCCGTCTGATTGGCGGGCAAATCGCACCAGATCATGGTGAGATCCTTTTCGATGGTGAGAATATTCCGGCGATGTCTCGTTCGCGCCTGTATACAGTGCGCAAACGGATGAGCATGTTATTTCAGTCCGGGGCGTTGTTCACTGATATGAACGTATTTGACAACGTCGCCTATCCACTGCGGGAACATACCCAACTTCCCGCGCCATTGTTGCATAGTACGGTGATGATGAAGCTGGAGGCCGTGGGGCTGCGTGGAGCGGCTAAACTTATGCCTTCTGAACTTTCCGGTGGGATGGCGCGGCGTGCAGCGCTGGCACGTGCGATTGCGCTGGAGCCGGATCTCATCATGTTTGATGAGCCCTTTGTTGGGCAAGATCCCATTACCATGGGCGTGCTGGTGAAGCTGATTTCTGAGCTGAACAGCGCGCTGGGCGTGACTTGTGTGGTGGTTTCTCACGATGTGCCGGAAGTGTTAAGTATTGCGGATCACGCCTGGATCCTGGCGGACAAAAAAATTGTCGCTCATGGCAGTGCCCAGGCGTTGCAGGCGAATCCTGATCCGCGCGTACGTCAGTTTCTGGACGGGATAGCTGACGGGCCTGTTCCGTTCCGCTATCCTGCCGGCGATTATCACGCTGATCTTTTACCAGGGAGTTAAGCCACTCATGCTGTTAAATGCGCTGGCGTCGCTCGGACATAAAGGGATTAAAACCCTGAGAACGTTCGGGCGGGCCGGGTTAATGTTATTCAATGCGCTGGTCGGCAAACCGGAATTTCGCAAACATGCACCGCTGCTGGTGCGCCAGCTCTATAATGTCGGCGTCCTGTCGATGCTGATTATTGTTGTTTCTGGCGTGTTCATCGGAATGGTGTTGGGGCTGCAAGGTTATCTGGTTCTGACCACTTATAGTGCGGAAACCAGTCTGGGTATGCTGGTGGCGTTATCGCTACTGCGTGAACTGGGGCCGGTGGTTGCCGCGTTGTTGTTTGCCGGGCGTGCTGGTTCGGCGCTAACCGCAGAAATCGGCCTGATGCGCGCTACAGAGCAACTCTCCAGTATGGAGATGATGGCGGTGGATCCGCTGCGTCGGGTTATTTCTCCCCGTTTCTGGGCTGGAGTTATTTCATTACCACTGTTGACGGTTATCTTCGTCGCCGTGGGGATCTGGGGCGGATCGCTGGTCGGCGTCAGTTGGAAAGGCATTGATAGTGGGTTCTTCTGGTCGGCAATGCAAAATGCCGTCGACTGGCGTATGGATCTCGTCAACTGTCTGATTAAGAGCGTGGTGTTCGCTATCACGGTGACGTGGATTTCGTTGTTTAACGGCTACGACGCCATCCCGACGTCTGCCGGGATTAGCCGGGCAACCACTCGCACCGTTGTCCACTCGTCTCTGGCTGTTCTGGGGCTGGATTTTGTGCTGACCGCATTGATGTTTGGGAATTGAGTTCATGCAAACGAAAAAAAATGAAATTTGGGTGGGTATCTTTTTATTAGCAGCACTGCTTGCGGCGCTGTTTGTTTGCCTGAAGGCAGCGAACGTGACGTCTATACGTACTGAACCGACCTATACGCTTTATGCGACGTTCGATAACATTGGCGGCCTGAAAGCGCGCTCTCCGGTCAGCATTGGTGGCGTTGTTGTGGGCCGGGTGGCGGATATTACGCTGGACCCGAAAACCTATCTGCCGCGCGTAACGCTGGAAATTGAACAACGTTATAACCATATTCCTGATACCAGTTCGCTGAGCATTCGTACTTCCGGCCTGCTGGGGGAACAATATCTGGCATTAAACGTCGGTTTTGAAGACCCGGAACTGGGGACTGCTATCCTGAAGGATGGCGATACAATTCAGGACACCAAGTCTGCGATGGTGCTGGAAGATCTCATTGGTCAGTTCCTTTACGGTAGTAAAGGCGATGACAATAAGAATAGTGGCGATGCGCCAGCTGCTGCGCCAGGTAATAATGAAACCACTGAACCTGTGGGTACAACGAAATAATTTCAGGAGAACCGACGCATGTTTAAACGTTTAATGATGGTCGCTTTGCTGGTGATTGCACCGCTGAGTGCGGCAACCGCGGCAGACCAGACCAATCCGTATAAGCTGATGGACGAGGCGGCGCAGAAAACGTTCGATCGCCTGAAGAATGAGCAACCGCAAATTCGGGCCAACCCGGATTATCTGCGTACCATTGTTGATCAGGAACTGTTGCCATACGTACAGGTGAAATACGCCGGTGCGCTGGTGCTGGGCCAGTATTACAAGAGTGCGACCCCAGCTCAACGTGATGCTTACTTTGCCGCTTTCCGTGAGTACCTGAAGCAGGCTTACGGTCAGGCGCTGGCGATGTATCACGGTCAAACCTATCAGATTGCGCCAGAACAGCCGCTGGGTGATAAAACCATTGTGCCGATTCGCGTTACCATTATTGACCCGAATGGCCGCCCGCCGGTGCGTCTGGACTTCCAGTGGCGTAAAAACTCCCAGACGGGCAACTGGCAGGCTTACGACATGATTGCTGAAGGCGTCAGTATGATCACCACCAAACAAAACGAGTGGGGAACGCTGCTGCGTACCAAAGGTATCGACGGCCTGACTGCGCAACTGAAATCGATTTCTCAACAGAAAATCACTCTGGAAGAGAAAAAATAATGAGCGAGTCACTGAGCTGGATGCAGACGGGTGACACGCTGGCGTTATCCGGAGAGCTGGATCAGGACGTTCTGCTACCGCTTTGGGAAATACGTGAGGAAGCGGTGAAGGGGATTACCAGCATCGATCTTAGCCGTGTGTCTCGCGTGGATACGGGTGGACTGGCACTGCTGCTCCATCTTATCGATCTGGCGAAAAAGCAGGGCAACAATGTGACGCTTCAGGGGGTAAACGACAAAGTGTATACCCTGGCGAAATTGTATAATTTGCCTGCTGATGTTCTGCCTCGTTAAATTTTTTCAGGCCGGATATGGCGTTAACCGCCTGTCCGGCAAACCTGCCTGCAAGTCGAGCCTTGTCTGATTTATCAGCGAGGCTTTTTGCTTATTTATGCCAGCGCAACTTTGCTCTAAGATGTTTCGCTGATTTATTAACTGATGATTGAAGATCCCATGGAAAATAATGAAATTCAGAGCGTGTTGATGAACGCTCTCTCCCTCCAGGAAGTCCACGTTTCCGGCGATGGCAGCCACTTTCAGGTTATTGCCGTGGGTGAGTTGTTTGACGGCATGAGTCGGGTTAAAAAACAGCAGACGGTCTATGGCCCGCTGATGGAATATATTGCGGATAACCGCATTCATGCTGTGTCGATCAAAGCGTATACCCCTGCGGAGTGGGCGCGCGATCGCAAACTGAACGGCTTTTGAGCTATGGGCGATTCGCCGGTAGCGGATATGAATTGTTAACTGAGAACAAACTAAATGGATAAATTTCGTGTTCAGGGGCCAACGAAGCTCCAGGGCGAAGTCACAATTTCCGGCGCTAAAAATGCTGCTCTGCCTATCCTTTTTGCCGCACTACTGGCGGAAGAACCGGTAGAGATCCAGAACGTCCCGAAACTAAAAGACGTCGATACATCAATGAAGCTGCTAAGCCAGCTGGGTGCGAAAGTAGAACGTAATGGTTCTGTGCATATTGATGCCCGCGACGTTAATGTATTCTGCGCACCTTACGATCTGGTTAAAACCATGCGTGCTTCTATCTGGGCGCTGGGGCCGCTGGTAGCGCGCTTTGGTCAGGGGCAAGTTTCACTGCCTGGCGGTTGTACGATCGGCGCACGTCCGGTTGATCTACACATTTCTGGCCTCGAACAATTAGGCGCGACCATCAAACTGGAAGAAGGTTACGTTAAAGCTTCCGTCGATGGTCGTTTGAAAGGCGCACATATCGTGATGGATAAAGTCAGCGTTGGCGCAACGGTGACCATCATGTGTGCTGCAACCCTTGCGGAAGGCACCACGATTATTGAAAACGCAGCGCGTGAACCGGAAATCGTCGATACCGCGAACTTCCTGATTACGCTGGGTGCGAAAATTAGCGGTCAGGGCACCGATCGTATCGTCATCGAAGGTGTGGAACGTTTAGGCGGCGGTGTCTATCGCGTGCTGCCGGATCGTATCGAAACCGGTACTTTCCTGGTGGCGGCGGCGATCTCTCGCGGCAAAATTATCTGCCGTAACGCGCAGCCAGATACTCTGGACGCCGTGCTGGCGAAACTGCGTGACGCTGGAGCGGACATCGAAGTCGGCGAAGACTGGATTAGCCTGGATATGCATGGCAAACGTCCGAAGGCTGTTAACGTACGTACCGCGCCGCATCCGGCATTCCCTACCGATATGCAGGCCCAGTTCACGCTGTTGAATCTGGTGGCAGAAGGGACCGGATTCATCACCGAAACGGTCTTTGAAAACCGCTTTATGCATGTGCCAGAGCTGAGTCGTATGGGCGCGCACGCCGAAATCGAAAGCAATACCGTTATTTGTCACGGTGTTGAAAAACTTTCTGGCGCACAGGTTATGGCAACCGATCTGCGTGCATCAGCAAGCCTGGTGCTGGCTGGCTGTATTGCGGAAGGGACGACGGTGGTTGATCGTATTTATCACATCGATCGTGGCTACGAACGCATTGAAGACAAACTACGCGCTTTAGGTGCAAATATTGAGCGTGTGAAAGGCGAGTAATTGTCTGAGAGCTGGCAGCCCCGTTCGCGGGGCTACCGCCAGGCCACTCATTTTTTCGGTTTAGTGTAGCTACGCATCAACTGCGTTCTGTCGATAAACTCATGGGTCTGCGGATCATGGTAGCGTGATGGCCAGATAACCCAGGGGTCAGTTCCCAGGGCTTTCGCAATAATCATCTCTCCTTTCGGCCATGGGCGTGATAATGCGTTCGCCAGCGTTGAGGAACTCAAACCATTTCTGCGAGACTCCGCCGCCATTGACGTTCCCTTCTTGCGCAAACCTGCAATGATGTCAGCGGGATGCCAGTCAATGAAATTACTTTCCATCTTTCCTCACTCCTTAAGTTAGTCGCTTTCATTCAGAACACTTCTTCTGTTTCTGTCGAGCATCACTATACTCCTGATGGCCTATTGCTCTAAAAAGTTCCTGTAAAGAGTGTGAATATTCAGAATATATAAAGATACACAGCCCCGTTTTTCAGGAGTTATAGAGCTGAATAAGTGTTTTTATGGAATTTACTGGAATCATCCCGCGCACTGCGCGGGATGAGGGGAGGGGATTAACGATCGCGTTGAACAGCGATGTGCGCGAGGCCGACGAGTGCTTCTCTCCACGGGGTGTCCGGGAGCACCTGTAACGCTGCGATGGCTTTGTCTGCTTCTTCCTCGGCACGCTGACGCGTCCATTCAAGAGATCCACAAGCGTTCATTGCTTCCAGAACCGGTTCCAGAAGATGGCGACCGTTACCCTGTTCGATGGCGGTACGAATCATCTGTGCCTGTTCTGGTGTGCCATGATGCATCGCATGCAGCAGCGGCAGCGTCGGTTTACCTTCGTTCAGATCGTCGCCGACGTTTTTACCTAACTGTTCGCCATCGGCATTGTAATCGAGTAAATCGTCGATCAACTGGAAAGCAGTGCCGAGATAGCGCCCATAATCTTGTAGGCCTTTCTCCTCCTCCGGCGTACAGCCAGCCAGAATCCCGGAACACTGCGCGGCAGCCTCAAACAGACGCGCAGTCTTGCTGTAGATAACGCGCATGTAGTTTTCTTCAGTGATGTCCGGATCGTTAACGTTCATCAGTTGCAGAACTTCACCTTCTGCGATGACGTTTACGGCTTCTGACATGACTTCCAGCACTTTGAGTGAACCGAGGCTGGTCATCATCTGGAACGCGCGGGTATAAATAAAATCGCCTACCAGCACGCTGGCGGCATTGCCAAATGCGGCGTTGGCGGTAGCTTTACCCCTGCGCATATCTGATTCATCCACAACGTCGTCGTGTAGCAGAGTCGCCGTGTGGATAAACTCGATCAGGGCAGCAATGGTGACATGCGCATTTCCCTCATAGCCAACAGCTCGTGCAGCCAGTACAGCAATCATCGGACGAATACGTTTACCGCCGCCGCTGACGATGTAATAGCCTAACTGATTGATCAGTTGGACGTCGGAATTAAGCTGCTCAAGGATTGCCGCATTAACACCCGCCATATCTTGCGCGGTTAACTCATTGATTTTTTCTAAATTCATCGCAAAAGCCGGGCTTTTCGCCCCGATTACCTTACTGTGAACAAAGGCAACTTAGGGTTTATGGTTAGGAATATAGGGTGATTGTACTGAAAAAATGGCACAGATAAACGTTACCGTACAAGTTGTGTTTTTTTTCTTCGTGTATTGACTGTAGCACTTGTCAAAGGCGTGCGTTTTGCGTAATATTCGCGCCCTATTGTGAATATTTATAGCGCACTCTGAATCATTGAAAAGGTGTGCGCGGAAGCGGAGTTTTATATGTACGCGGTTTTCCAAAGTGGTGGTAAACAACACCGAGTAAGCGAAGGTCAGACCGTTCGCCTGGAAAAGCTGGACATCGCAACTGGCGAAACTGTTGAGTTCGCTGAAGTGCTGATGATCGCAAACGGTGAAGAAGTCAAAATCGGCGTTCCTTTCGTTGATGGCGGCGTAATCAAAGCTGAAGTTGTTGCTCACGGTCGTGGCGAAAAAGTTAAAATCGTTAAGTTTCGTCGTCGTAAACACTATCGTAAGCAGCAGGGCCATCGTCAGTGGTTCACTGATGTGAAAATTACTGGCATCAGCGCCTAAGACCTGAGGAGAGATTTCAAATGGCACATAAAAAGGCTGGCGGCTCCACACGTAACGGTCGCGATTCAGAAGCTAAACGCCTGGGCGTTAAGCGTTTCGGTGGCGAATCCGTTCTGGCGGGTAGCATCATCGTTCGTCAACGTGGTACCAAATTCCACGCTGGCGCTAACGTAGGTTGCGGTCGTGACCACACTCTGTTTGCTAAAGCAGACGGTAAAGTGAAATTCGAAGTTAAAGGCCCGAAAAACCGTAAATTTATCAGCATCGAAGCTGAATAAGTTTTTCGCGTCCCGGTAACGGATGAAAGCCCCGCAACACGTTGCGGGGCTTTTTACATTCGATAACCGGTAAAAATGCGCATGGTGCGACGTTAATCCGCATATGCGCTTTGCAGGGAATACGGTATGAAGCAGCAGGCAGGCATTGGCATTCTTTTGGCGCTCACCACAGCAATTTGCTGGGGGGCGTTGCCAATCGCAATGAAGCAGGTGCTGGAGGTGATGGAACCTCCGACAATCGTGTTTTACCGTTTCTTGATGGCGAGTATTGGCCTTGGTGCCATTCTTGCGGTGAAGAAGCGGTTGCCGCCATTACGCGTGTTTCGTAAGCCACGCTGGTTGATTTTGTTAGCAGTGGCGACCGCCGGGCTGTTTGGGAACTTCATCCTGTTCAGCTCATCCTTGCAATACCTGAGTCCGACCGCTTCGCAGGTGATTGGGCAACTCTCGCCAGTTGGCATGATGGTTGCCAGCGTATTTATCCTGAAAGAGAAAATGCGCAGTACTCAGGTTGTAGGGGCATTGATGCTCCTGAGCGGCCTGGTGATGTTTTTTAACACCAGTCTGGTCGAGATATTTACAAAGCTCACCGATTACACCTGGGGAGTTATCTTTGGGGTCGGTGCGGCGACGGTTTGGGTGAGTTATGGCGTGGCGCAAAAGGTTTTATTGCGTCGGCTGGCCTCACCGCAGATCCTGTTTTTACTGTACACTTTATGTACAATTGCGCTCTTCCCTCTGGCAAATCCTGGAGTGATAGCGCAGCTTAGCCACTGGCAGCTCGCATGTTTAATTTTTTGCGGACTGAATACATTGGTAGGATATGGCGCCCTGGCGGAAGCGATGGCTCGCTGGCAGGCAGCGCAGGTGAGCGCGATCATCACGCTCACCCCACTGTTTACGCTGTTTTTTTCAGATCTTTTATCACTGGCCTGGCCCGATTTCTTCGCCAGACCGATGTTAAACCTTTTAGGTTATCTCGGTGCGTTTGTCGTGGTTGCGGGCGCGATGTATTCCGCCATTGGTCATCGTATTTGGGGCGGATTACGTAAGCATACAACGGTGGTATCGCAACCCCGCGCAGGCGAATGATTTACGGAGAATAAAATGAAGTTTGTTGATGAAGCATCGATTCTGGTCGTTGCAGGTGATGGCGGTAATGGTTGCGTGAGCTTCCGCCGCGAAAAGTATATTCCGAAAGGCGGCCCGGATGGCGGCGACGGCGGTGATGGTGGTGACGTATGGATGGAAGCCGACGAGAACCTGAACACGCTTATCGATTATCGTTTTGAAAAATCTTTCCGTGCAGAGCGCGGTCAAAACGGTGCAAGCCGCGACTGTACAGGTAAGCGCGGTAAAGACGTGACGATCAAAGTACCAGTAGGTACGCGTGTAATCGACCAGGGTACCGGTGAAACCATGGGCGATATGACCAAACACGGTCAGCGTCTGCTGGTTGCTAAGGGCGGCTGGCACGGTCTGGGCAATACCCGTTTCAAATCGTCAGTTAACCGTACACCACGGCAGAAAACTAACGGTACGCCGGGCGATAAGCGTGAGCTGCTGCTAGAGCTGATGCTGCTGGCTGACGTCGGTATGTTGGGGATGCCAAACGCGGGCAAATCGACCTTTATTCGTGCGGTATCGGCGGCTAAACCGAAAGTGGCGGATTATCCGTTTACCACTCTGGTGCCAAGTCTTGGTGTGGTACGAATGGACAACGAAAAGAGCTTCGTTGTTGCCGATATTCCAGGACTGATTGAAGGCGCTGCAGAAGGCGCAGGTCTGGGCATTCGCTTCCTGAAGCACCTGGAACGTTGCCGCGTCCTGTTGCACCTCATCGATATCGATCCGATTGATGGCACCGATCCGGTTGAAAACGCGCGTATTATTATCAGCGAGCTGGAAAAATACAGCCAGGATCTGGCGGCGAAACCGCGTTGGTTAGTCTTCAACAAGATCGACCTGCTGGATAAGGCAGAAGCCGAAGAGAAAGCGAAAGCGATCGCTGAGGCGCTGGGTTGGAAAGATAAATATTATCTGATCTCTGCGGCGAGCGGACTGGGCGTGAAAGATCTCTGCTGGGATGTGATGACCTTTATCATTGAAAACCCAGTCGTGCAGGCTGAAGAAGCGAAACAGCCAGAGAAAGTCGAATTCATGTGGGATGATTATCACCGTCAGCAGCTTGAAGAGATTGCTGAAGAGGATGATGAGGACTGGGATGACGACTGGGACGAAGACGACGAAGAAGGCGTTGAGTTCATTTACAAGCGTTAATCAGCAAAACCCCGGCCATGTGCCGGGGTTTCTCTTTAGGCTAATTATTCTGATAAATATCTTTATACAAACGGCTTTCAAAACGCACTAACGGAATACGGCGATTACGCTGATCCGCCGGTTCTACTGCATAGCCAGAAAGATATTGCACAAACGCCATTCGTTGCCCGCTCGCTGTGGTAATGAATCCCGCCAGGTTATATACCCCCTGCAACGAACCGGTTTTCGCTGAGACTTTTCCATCCACGCCCGCCTGATGCAGACCTGCACGGTACTGCAAAGAGCCGTCATAGCCCGCCAGCGGCAGCATGGAGATAAAGTTAAGTTCATTGTCGTGTTGGGCAATATATTGCAGCACCTGCATCATGGTGGCGGGGGCAATCAGGTTATGCCGCGAAAGCCCTGAACCATCGGCAATAATGGTGTTTCCGATATCGACACCGGCTTGCTGGCGCAGGATCTGACGCACGGCGTCCGATCCGGCCCGCCATGTTCCAGGCACATTGAAGCGCGCATGGCCGATCATGCGGAAAACCGTATCGGCAATCATGTTGTCCGACTTTTTCAGCATAATCTTAAGCAGATCGTGCAGCGGGGCCGACTGTTTACTGGCAACTACCGTTCCAGGTTCGTTAACCTGAGTCTGGCGCAGCAGCGTTCCGCTCCAGGTGATACCCGCCTGTTTTAACTCATCTTTCAGAATTGCCCCGGCATAGCTGGCACCATCCTGCACGGCAAAAGCCAACGGGAGCGGCTCAGAACGTTGTGGCAGGCATCCCGTTAGCGTAAAGCGGTTCAGGTCACCTGGTACGACATCCAGTTCGCAGTATTGCGCTTCGGCAGAACCACGGGGGAGGGTGCGTACCTGGCTGAACATCGTAACGGGGTAATAAGATGCCACGCGTATAAAAGCCATATCACCAGGTTTTGGGGCACTGTAGAGCGAGACGGAGAAACAGTTGCGGTCAACTATGGCGGCGGCAGGCGGAGCGCTAAAGCATTGTGTCATGTCATTCCATGGCCAGCCGGGAGCTTTATCGTGGCTGGCGAAAATGGAGGTATCTATCAACACATTGCCATCGATTTGGTTGACGCCAGATTTTTTCAAAGTCGTGACCATATTGCGAATATCCTGACGTTTTAACGTCGGATCGGCACCAAATCGCGCTACTAAGTCACCCTTAAGTACGCCGTTTTCCACATTGCCTTTGGTTTCAAGCGTCGTGGTAAAACGAAAATCGGGGCCGAGTTGAATCAACGCCGCCAGCGCAGTAATCACTTTCTGCGTACTGGCGGGTAGCGCCATCTGCTGACTGTGGTAATCAATAGCGGGGGCCGACGCGCCGACTTTTTGCACCATCAGGGCAAGGTTGGCACCTGCGGGGAGTTGAGTAATGTACTCATCAACATTTGCGGCCTGAACACTGAACGCTATACAGCTGGTCAATCCGATGATAAATCTGGAAAATCGCATAATCTCGCGCTAACAACCTGGAATCGAGCCGTCATACTACGGCGCAACGCCCTATAAAGTAAACGATGACCCTTCGGGAACTCCAGGGTAAAATGACTATCAAAATGTGAATTGTAGCTGACCTGGGACTTGTACCCGGGTCGGTATTTTTTTGCTTCTGGTCCCGGTGAGGAGTTATGCCGGGCAGGCCGAACAGCCGGGGTGGGTGAAGACTTGCCCCATCAGGAATATTCAAGAGGTATAACAAATGCAAGCTATTCCGATGACCTTACGCGGCGCTGAAAAATTACGCGAAGAGCTGGATTTTCTGAAATCTGTGCGCCGTCCTGAAATCATTGCTGCTATCGCGGAAGCGCGTGAGCATGGCGACCTGAAAGAAAACGCCGAATACCACGCAGCTCGTGAACAGCAGGGTTTCTGCGAAGGCCGTATCAAAGACATCGAAGCCAAGCTGTCGAACGCGCAGGTGATTGATGTCACCAAAATGCCCAACAATGGGCGCGTTATTTTTGGTGCTACCGTAACGGTGCTGAATCTCGATTCTGACGAAGAACAGACTTATCGCATCGTTGGCGATGACGAAGCTGACTTTAAACAAAACCTGATTTCTGTAAACTCGCCTATTGCTCGTGGCCTGATCGGCAAAGAAGAAGATGATGTTGTGGTCATCAAAACGCCGGGCGGCGAAGTAGAATTTGAAGTAATTAAGGTGGAATACCTGTAAGAATTACCCAATACTCAAGATGTTGATGTATTGTAAAGAAAGGAAAAAGGCCGCTATGCGGCCTTTTATCAACGAACAGAGCGTGGCATTTTGCTCTCCTGCCTGCGGAAAACCCCTCGTTTTACACAGCGAATGTGTGTAACTTTAGGATAATCTTAGCGTGGCAGCGAGATTTTACGTTCTTTAGTTGGGCGATAAAGCACCAGCGTTTTACCGATGACCTGTACATTACAGGCGCCGGTTTCGCGCACGATAGCTTCCACGATCAAGGTTTTAGTTTCGCGATCTTCGGTGGCGATTTTCACCTTGATGAGTTCATGGTGCTCTAACGCTTGTTCAATCTCGGCCAGCACCCCTTCGGTCAAACCATTACTGCCAAGCAGAACAACTGGCTTGAGCGGATGTGCCAGACCTTTCAGGTGCTGTTTTTGTTTAGTACTCAGATTCATCGTATTTTTTGCTTACGTTGGGATTGAAAACGGGTCATTCTACCGCCATCTCCCATATATCACCAAATAGGCGCGTAAAAATTTACGCAATTGGTTACGATGAGTTATCCCCATGGGAAAGTTAAATGACAGGTAAGAAGCGTTCTGCCAGCTCCAGCCGCTGGCTTCAGGAACACTTTAGCGATAAATATGTTCAACAGGCACAGAAAAAGGGGTTACGTTCCCGTGCCTGGTTTAAACTTGATGAAATACAGCAAAGTGACAAACTCTTTAAACCGGGAATGACGGTTGTCGACCTTGGTGCTGCTCCGGGTGGTTGGTCACAATATGTGGTCACCCAAATTGGCGGCAAAGGCCGCATCATCGCTTGCGATCTTTTACCTATGGATCCTATCGTTGGTGTGGACTTTCTTCAGGGCGATTTTCGTGATGAACTGGTGATGAAAGCACTGCTGGAGCGCGTTGGCGACAGCAAAGTCCAGGTTGTCATGTCCGATATGGCACCAAACATGAGCGGAACACCGGCGGTGGATATCCCCCGTGCCATGTATCTGGTGGAACTGGCGCTAGAAATGTGTCGTGATGTATTGGCGCCAGGTGGCAGTTTTGTTGTGAAGGTGTTCCAGGGCGAAGGTTTCGATGAGTATCTAAGGGAAATTCGCTCCCTGTTTACGAAGGTCAAAGTTCGTAAGCCGGACTCTTCTCGTGCACGTTCGCGGGAAGTGTATATTGTAGCGACCGGGCGTAAACCCTAACCGGGAGATTTCAGACGAAAGTTTGAAAGATGCTGGATATAGAGTATCCTGACGCTGTTTTTAACACAGTTGTAATAAGAGGTTAATCCCTTGAGTGACATGGCGAAAAACCTAATACTCTGGCTGGTCATTGCCGTTGTGCTGATGTCAGTATTCCAGAGCTTTGGGCCCAGCGAGTCTAATGGCCGTAAGGTGGATTACTCTACCTTCCTACAAGAGGTCAATAACGACCAGGTTCGTGAAGCGCGTATCAACGGACGTGAAATCAACGTTACCAAGAAAGATAGTAACCGTTATACCACTTACATTCCGGTTCAGGATCCGAAATTACTGGATAACCTGTTGACCAAGAACGTCAAGGTTGTCGGTGAACCGCCTGAAGAACCAAGCCTGCTGGCTTCTATCTTCATCTCCTGGTTCCCGATGCTGTTGCTGATTGGTGTCTGGATCTTCTTCATGCGTCAAATGCAGGGCGGCGGTGGCAAAGGTGCCATGTCGTTTGGTAAGAGCAAAGCGCGCATGCTGACGGAAGATCAGATCAAAACGACCTTTGCTGACGTTGCGGGCTGCGACGAAGCAAAAGAAGAAGTTGCTGAACTGGTTGAGTATCTGCGCGAGCCGAGCCGCTTCCAGAAACTCGGCGGTAAGATCCCGAAAGGCGTCCTGATGGTCGGTCCTCCGGGTACCGGTAAAACGCTGCTGGCGAAAGCGATTGCAGGCGAAGCAAAAGTTCCGTTCTTTACTATCTCCGGTTCTGACTTCGTAGAAATGTTCGTCGGTGTGGGTGCATCCCGTGTTCGTGATATGTTCGAACAGGCGAAGAAAGCGGCACCGTGCATCATCTTTATCGATGAAATCGACGCCGTAGGCCGCCAGCGTGGCGCAGGTCTGGGCGGTGGTCACGATGAACGTGAACAGACTTTGAACCAGATGCTGGTTGAGATGGATGGCTTCGAAGGTAACGAAGGTATCATCGTTATCGCCGCGACTAACCGTCCGGACGTTCTTGACCCGGCCCTGCTGCGTCCTGGCCGTTTCGACCGTCAGGTTGTGGTTGGCTTGCCAGATGTTCGTGGTCGTGAGCAGATCCTGAAAGTTCACATGCGTCGCGTACCATTGGCACCCGATATCGACGCGGCAATCATTGCCCGTGGTACTCCTGGTTTCTCCGGTGCTGACCTGGCGAACCTGGTGAACGAAGCGGCACTGTTCGCAGCTCGTGGCAATAAACGCGTTGTGTCGATGGTTGAGTTCGAGAAAGCGAAAGACAAAATCATGATGGGTGCGGAACGTCGCTCCATGGTGATGACGGAAGCGCAGAAAGAATCGACGGCTTACCACGAAGCAGGCCATGCGATTATCGGTCGCCTGGTGCCGGAACACGATCCGGTGCACAAAGTGACGATTATCCCACGCGGTCGTGCGCTGGGTGTGACTTTCTTCTTGCCTGAGGGCGACGCAATCAGCGCCAGCCGTCAGAAACTGGAAAGCCAGATTTCTACGCTGTACGGTGGTCGTCTGGCAGAAGAGATCATCTACGGGCCGGAACATGTTTCTACCGGTGCGTCCAACGATATTAAAGTTGCGACCAACCTGGCACGTAACATGGTGACTCAGTGGGGCTTCTCTGAGAAATTGGGTCCACTGCTGTACGCGGAAGAAGAAGGTGAAGTGTTCCTCGGCCGTAGCGTAGCGAAAGCGAAACATATGTCCGATGAAACTGCACGTATCATCGACCAGGAAGTGAAAGCACTGATTGAGCGTAACTATAATCGTGCGCGTCAGCTTCTGACCGACAATATGGATATTCTGCATGCGATGAAAGATGCTCTCATGAAATATGAGACTATCGACGCACCGCAGATTGATGACCTGATGGCACGTCGCGATGTACGTCCGCCAGCGGGCTGGGAAGAACCAGGCGCTTCTAACAATTCTGGCGACAATGGTAGTCCAAAGGCTCCACGTCCGGTTGATGAACCGCGTACGCCGAACCCGGGTAACACCATGTCAGAGCAGTTAGGCGACAAGTAAGTTTCCGTATCAGATGACTGTATTTGTACCGAAAACCCCGGGGCGTGCTCCGGGGTTTTTTCTTATCAATTCATACCAGGGATAACATCATGAAACTCTTTGCCCAGGGTACTTCACTGGACCTTAGCCATCCTCACGTAATGGGGATCCTCAACGTCACGCCTGATTCCTTTTCGGATGGTGGCACGCATAACTCGCTGTTAGATGCGGTGAAACATGCGAATCTGATGATCAACGCTGGCGCGACGATCATTGACGTTGGTGGCGAGTCCACGCGCCCAGGGGCGGCGGAAGTTAGCGTTGAAGAAGAGTTGCAACGTGTTATTCCTGTGGTTGAGGCAATTGCTCAACGCTTCGAAGTCTGGATCTCGGTAGATACATCCAAACCAGAAGTCATCCGTGAGTCAGCGAAAGTTGGCGCTCACATTATTAACGATATCCGCTCCCTTTCCGAACCTGGTGCTCTGGAGGCGGCTGCAGAAACCGGTTTACCGGTTTGTCTGATGCATATGCAGGGAAATCCAAAAACCATGCAGGAAGCGCCGAAGTATGACGATGTCTTTGCAGAAGTGAATCGCTACTTTATTGAGCAAATAGCACGTTGCGAGCAGGCGGGTATCGCAAAAGAGAAATTGTTGCTCGACCCCGGATTCGGTTTCGGTAAAAATCTCTCCCATAACTATTCATTACTGGCGCGCCTGGCTGAATTTCACCATTTCAACCTGCCGCTGTTGGTGGGTATGTCACGAAAATCGATGATTGGGCAATTGCTGAACGTGGGGCCGTCCGAGCGCCTGAGCGGTAGTCTGGCCTGTGCGGTTATTGCCGCAATGCAAGGCGCGCACATCATTCGTGTTCATGACGTCAAAGAAACCGTAGAAGCGATGCGGGTGGTGGAAGCCACTCTGTCTGCAAAGGAAAACAAACGCTATGAGTAATCGTAAATATTTCGGTACCGATGGGATTCGTGGTCGTGTAGGGGATGCGCCGGTCACACCTGATTTTGTGCTTAAGCTGGGTTGGGCCGCGGGTAAAGTGCTGGCGCGCCACGGCTCCCGTAAGATTATTATTGGTAAAGACACGCGTATTTCTGGCTATATGCTGGAGTCAGCACTGGAAGCGGGGCTTGCGGCAGCCGGTCTTTCCGCGCTCTTCACTGGCCCGATGCCAACACCGGCCGTGGCTTATCTGACGCGTACCTTCCGCGCAGAGGCTGGAATTGTAATTTCTGCATCGCATAACCCATTCTACGATAACGGCATTAAATTCTTTTCTATTGACGGTACTAAGCTGCCGGATGCAGTTGAAGAAGCCATCGAAGCGGAAATGGAAAAAGAGATCAGCTGCGTTGATTCGGCAGAACTGGGTAAAGCCAGCCGTATCGTTGATGCCGCGGGTCGTTATATCGAGTTTTGCAAAGCCACGTTCCCGAACGAACTTAGCCTCAGTGAACTGAAGATTGTGGTGGATTGTGCAAACGGTGCGACTTATCACATCGCACCGAACGTGCTGCGTGAACTGGGGGCGAACGTTATCGCTATCGGTTGTGAGCCGAACGGTGTAAATATCAATGCCGAAGTGGGGGCTACCGACGTTCGCGCGCTCCAGGCTCGTGTGCTGGCTGAAAAAGCGGATCTCGGTATTGCCTTCGACGGCGACGGCGATCGCGTGATTATGGTTGACCATGAAGGCAATAAAGTCGATGGCGATCAGATCATGTATATCATCGCGCGTGAGGGTCTTCGTCAGGGCCAGCTGCGTGGTGGCGCTGTGGGTACATTGATGAGCAACATGGGGCTTGAACTGGCGCTGAAACAGTTAGGAATTCCATTTGCGCGCGCGAAAGTGGGTGACCGCTACGTACTGGAAAAAATGCAGGAGAAAGGCTGGCGTATCGGTGCAGAGAATTCCGGTCATGTGATCCTGCTGGATAAAACCACTACCGGTGACGGCATCGTTGCTGGTTTGCAGGTGCTGGCGGCGATGGCGCGTAATCATATGAGCCTGCACGACCTTTGCAGCGGCATGAAAATGTTCCCGCAAATCCTGGTAAACGTGCGTTACACCGCAGGTAGCGGCGATCCGCTGGAGCATGAATCAGTCAAAGCTGTGACCGCAGAAGTTGAAGCGGCGCTGGGTAGCCGTGGACGTGTGCTGTTGCGTAAATCCGGCACCGAACCGTTAATTCGCGTGATGGTGGAAGGCGAAGACGAAGCGCAGGTGACTGAATTTGCACACCGCATCGCCGATGCAGTAAAAGCCGTTTAAAGCGTTAGATAACTGGCTAAAAAGGCGGCGATTGTCGCCTTTTTTCTCAGCGAACACATCGATTTTGCTGTTTTTTTCCGCAGTTGATACAATGCAATAAAATTGCCCTTGCGAAGGTCATTCGCTTTGGTTAGTATTCACACCCGCTTCAGTGGGAAAGATTAAAAACTCCCGCTTTATTGGTTGAAGCATTGGTACGCGGCAACTCCGCAAGGAACAGGTTGATTATGTACGAAGCTCTTTTAGTAGTTTTCCTTATTGTGGCAATTGGCCTTGTTGGTCTGATCATGCTGCAGCAAGGTAAAGGCGCTGATATGGGAGCCTCCTTCGGAGCAGGCGCTTCCGCTACGCTGTTTGGTTCAAGTGGTTCTGGTAACTTCATGACCCGCATGACGGCGCTGCTGGCAACGTTATTCTTCATCATCAGTCTGGTGCTGGGTAACATCAATAGCAATAAAACCAATAAAGGTAGCGAATGGGAAAACCTGAGTGCGCCGGCGAAAACCGAACAAACTCAGCCAGCTGCTCCGGCTAAGCAGACCAGCGATATCCCGAACTAAAAAGTAGTATCCGTGCCGAGGTGGTGGAATTGGTAGACACGCTACCTTGAGGTGGTAGTGCCCAATAGGGCTTACGGGTTCAAGTCCCGTCCTCGGTACCAAATTCCAGAAAAGAGACGCTGAAAAGCGTCTTTTTTCGTTTTGGTCCTGGTCTGAGGAATGGTTGTCAGGTATCTGTATCTCGTCCAGTTGCTTTACTCGTAGCTGGTACTTTGAAACGATGGTGCCGGTACGCCTTAGTTATAAACTTTTCCCTTCTGCTGACATAATTGGCACTTTATTGTGTCAACTCCAGTTCCGGTACGAATACGGATATGTTTACTTCTCGATAAACCATCCTGCTCCTGTCAGTATAACTACTGATGGCTACGTTCTGCGTAATGTTTAGAGACGCATTGATAATGTTATTTAATTACTGAGAACAATGGCCGCATCATTTAAAAAGAAAAAACTAACAGTGTTTCGGTCTGATATGGATCAGAGTTGAAAAACATGTCTGATATAAAATTGAACATTGTTGATAATTGTTTATATTGGTTGTGAACTTGGATTTCTGGATGACAGTATTCAACAAATTTGTTAGAAGTTTTAAATCTCATTGGTTGTTGTATCTTTGTGTTATTGTTTTTGGTATTACGAACTTAGTCGCCTCTTCCGGAGCGCATATGGTTCAGCGATTGCTGTTTTTCGTTCTGACCATCCTGGTTGTTAAACGTATATCATCCCTTCCGCTTCGCCTGCTTGTTGCCACACCATTTGTGTTACTGACAGCGGCAGACATGAGTATTAGCCTCTATTCATGGTGTACCTTTGGTACAACTTTCAATGATGGATTTGCGATTAGTGTGCTGCAGAGTGATCCGGATGAAGTTGTCAAAATGCTGGGGATGTATATCCCTTATCTATGTGCTTTTGCCTTTTTATCCCTTCTTTTTTTGGCAGTAATAATAAAATATGATGTTTCCTTGCCGACGAAAAAAGTGACAGGAATATTATTGCTGATTGTCATTTCGGGCAGTTTATTTTCCGCTTGTCAATTTGCTTATAAAGATGCAAAAAATAAAAAAGCGTTCAGTCCATATATACTAGCGTCGCGATTTGCTACCTATACACCGTTTTTCAATCTCAATTATTTTGCTTTAGCAGCGAAAGAGCATCAAAGATTACTCTCAATTGCAAACACGGTGCCGTATTTTCAATTATCAGTCAGGGATACAGGTATTGATACCTACGTGTTGATTGTGGGGGAGTCTGTACGTGTCGACAATATGTCTTTGTATGGATATACACGCTCTACGACACCGCAAGTCGAAGCACAAAGAAAACAGATCAAACTGTTTAATCAAGCAATAAGCGGTGCACCTTACACTGCGCTGTCGGTTCCCCTTTCTTTAACTGCTGATTCTGTTTTGAGTCATGACATTCATAATTACCCGGACAACATTATTAATATGGCTAATCAAGCAGGATTTCAGACTTTCTGGCTAAGCTCGCAATCCGCTTTTCGGCAGAATGGTACAGCAGTTACCAGTATCGCCATGCGCGCCATGGAAACAGTCTATGTCAGAGGATTTGATGAATTGTTGTTGCCGCATTTATCGCAAGCGTTACAGCAAAAGACGCAGCAAAAGAAACTGATTGTTCTTCATTTAAATGGAAGCCATGAACCGGCTTGTAGCGCCTATCCGCAATCCAGCGCCGTGTTTCAACCGCAGGACGATCAGGATGCCTGCTATGACAACTCCATTCATTACACAGATAGTTTGCTAGGTCAGGTTTTTGAATTATTAAAAGATCGCCGCGCCTCGGTCATGTATTTTGCCGACCACGGCCTGGAACGCGACCCTACGAAGAAGAACGTCTATTTTCATGGAGGCAGGGAGGCTAGCCAGCAGGCGTATCATGTCCCGATGTTTATCTGGTATAGCCCCGTTCTTGGGGATGGCGTGGATCGCACAACGGAAAACAACATCTTTTCGACAGCTTACAATAATTACCTTATTAATGCGTGGATGGGGGTAACAAAGCCGGAACAGCCGCAAACGCTTGAGGAAGTGATTGCACACTATAAAGGAGACTCACGGGTTGTGGATGCAAACCATGATGTTTTCGATTATGTGATGCTCAGAAAGGAGTTTACAGAGGATAATCAAGGTAACCCCACCCCTGAAGGGCAGGGTTGATGTCGAATTACTGGCCTTTATTTTCCAGATTCTCCACCTGCGGCACCCCTGAAGCGGCAGAGGAGGAGAGCAGGCCAGTTTTGGCATAACCGAAAAGTTTCTCGCGGGTATCGGTGATATCCAGGTTACGCATGGTCAGTTGACCGATACGATCATCTGGCGAGAACACCGAGTCGCCTTTTTCCATCGTCAGACGCTCTGGCTTGTAGGTCAGGTTCTCTGAGACGGTATTCAGGATTGAATAATCGTTCCCGCGGCGCAGCTCCAGAGTAACTTCACCAGTGATCTGGCTGGCAACCCAGCGTTGCAGAGAGTCCCGCAGCATCAGCGCCTGGGAGTCAAACCAACGTCCCTGGTACAGCAGACGGCCCAACTGACGACCATGCGCGTGATACTGCTCAATGGTGTCTTCGTTGTGAATACCGGTCAACAAACGTTCATACGCAATGTGCAGCAGTGCCATCCCAGGGGCTTCATAAATGCCGCGGCTTTTTGCTTCGATGATACGGTTTTCAATCTGGTCGCTCATGCCCAGGCCGTGACGACCGCCGATGCGGTTAGCTTCCAGCATCATTTCTACGTCGTCGCTAAAGGTTTTACCGTTCAGCGCCACCGGATGACCTTGCTCAAAGCGTACTGTGACTTCTTCTGCCGGTATTTTCACGCTCTCATCCCAAAACTTCACGCCCATAATTGGGTTGACGATTTTGACGCTGGAGTTGAGGTATTCCAGATCCTTCGCTTCATGCGTTGCACCAAGCATGTTGGAGTCCGTGGAGTAAGCTTTTTCGACAGACATTTTGTAGTCGAAACCGCAGGCAATCATAAATTCAGACATCTCATGACGGCCGCCCAGTTCATCAATAAAGTCAGTATCAAGCCACGGTTTGTAAATCTGCAGTTCAGCATTGGTCAGCAGACCGTAACGGTAGAAACGTTCGATATCGTTTCCTTTATAGGTGCTGCCGTCACCCCAGATATTCACGCCATCTTCTTTCATAGCAGCAACCAGCATGGTGCCGGTCACGGCGCGGCCCAGCGGCGTCGTGTTGAAATAGGTCAGTCCACCAGTGGTGTTATGAAATGCGCCACACTGAATAGCGGCAATACCTTCGGCCACCAGTTGTTTGCGGCAGTCGATCAGACGTGCGTTCTCCGCGCCGTATTCCATGGCACGACGAGGGATCGCATCATAATCCTCTTCGTCTGGCTGGCCCAGGTTTGCAGTATATGCATAAGGAACAGCTCCCTTTTGTCGCATCCACAGCAGTGCGGCACTGGTGTCCAGACCGCCGGAAAAAGCGATACCAATACGTTGACCTACCGGGAGATGCTTGAGAATCGTCGTCATAAAATAACACCCTGCTTAATTAACTGATGATGAGCCTGGATTTCCGCTCTCACTGAATTTTTATGCAAAATAAATGAGTTTTCATTTAATCATCTTTTATCGGAGACAGGAAGAGTTTAGTGTGTTTTTTGTAAAATAATGCGCTTAAGGGAGAGCAGGAGAAGGCAAAAGTATTCAACAAATGAAAGTGAACTGGATATTCATTCACGTGATTAGCAATAAACGTTGACAAAATGTGGCATGGATCACTATAATGCCTGCAGATTTTACGTCCCGTCTCGGTACACCAAATCCCAGCAGTATTTGCATTTTTTACCCAAAACGAGTAGAATTTGCCACGTTTCAGGCGCGGGGTGGAGCAGCCTGGTAGCTCGTCGGGCTCATAACCCGAAGGTCGTCGGTTCAAATCCGGCCCCCGCAACCACTTTCCCTTAGAGTCCTTTTTCAAATATACTGTGAAGACTTCGGCCTTCGTAGTGGGATTTGAAAAAATCCTTCTGGAAAGTGCTCCAGACCGCAGTTGCGGTTATAGGGTTCAGTTATATAAAGCCCCGATTTATCGGGGTTTTTTGTTATCTGACTACAGAATAACTGGGCTTTAGGCCCTTTTTTTATGTCTTGGGGGTGGGCTTGTCCACATTAGAGCAAAAATTAACAGAGATGATTACTGCGCCAGTTGAGGCCCTGGGTTTTGAACTGGTTGGCATCGAATTTATTCGCGGTCGCACATCCACACTGCGCATCTATATTGATAGTGAAGATGGCATCAATGTTGATGATTGTGCTGATGTGAGCCACCAGGTAAGTGCTGTGCTGGATGTTGAAGATCCCATCACCGTTGCTTATAACCTGGAAGTCTCCTCACCGGGTCTCGATCGCCCACTGTTCACGGCTGAACACTACGCCCGTTTCGTCGGAGAAGAGGTGACTCTGGTTCTCCGCATGGCGGTACAAAACCGTCGTAAATGGCAGGGCGTTATCAAAGCGGTAGACGGTGAAATGATCACAGTTACCGTCGAAGGTAAAGATGAAGTGTTCGCGCTGAGTAATATCCAGAAGGCGAACCTGGTTCCCCACTTTTAATAGTCTGGATGAGGTGAAAAGCCCGCGATGAACAAAGAAATTTTGGCTGTAGTTGAAGCCGTATCCAATGAAAAGGCGCTACCTCGCGAGAAGATTTTCGAAGCATTGGAAAGCGCGCTGGCGACAGCAACAAAGAAAAAATATGAACAAGAGATCGACGTCCGCGTACAGATCGATCGCAAAAGCGGTGATTTTGACACCTTCCGTCGCTGGTTAGTTGTTGATGAAGTCACCCAGCCGACCAAGGAAATCACCCTTGAAGCCGCACGTTATGAAGATGAAAGCCTGAACCTGGGCGATTACGTTGAAGATCAGATTGAGTCTGTTACCTTTGACCGTATCACCACCCAGACGGCAAAACAGGTTATCGTGCAGAAAGTGCGTGAAGCCGAACGTGCGATGGTGGTTGATCAGTTCCGTGAACACGAAGGTGAAATCATCACCGGCGTGGTGAAAAAAGTAAACCGCGACAACATCTCTCTGGATCTGGGCAACAACGCTGAAGCCGTGATCCTGCGCGAAGATATGCTGCCGCGTGAAAACTTCCGTCCTGGCGACCGCGTTCGTGGCGTGCTCTATTCCGTTCGCCCGGAAGCGCGTGGCGCGCAACTGTTCGTCACCCGTTCCAAGCCGGAAATGCTGATCGAACTGTTCCGCATTGAAGTGCCGGAAATCGGCGAAGAAGTGATTGAAATTAAAGCAGCGGCTCGCGATCCGGGTTCTCGTGCGAAAATCGCGGTGAAAACCAACGATAAACGTATCGATCCGGTAGGTGCTTGCGTAGGTATGCGTGGCGCGCGTGTTCAGGCGGTTTCTACTGAACTGGGCGGCGAGCGTATCGATATCGTCCTGTGGGATGATAACCCGGCGCAGTTCGTGATTAACGCAATGGCACCGGCAGACGTTGCTTCTATCGTGGTGGATGAAGATAAACACACCATGGATATCGCCGTTGAAGCCGGTAACCTGGCGCAGGCGATTGGCCGTAATGGTCAGAACGTGCGTCTGGCTTCGCAGCTGAGCGGTTGGGAACTCAACGTGATGACCGTTGACGACCTGCAGGCTAAGCATCAGGCGGAAGCGCACGCAGCGATCGACACCTTCACCAAATATCTCGACATCGACGAAGACTTCGCGACTGTTCTGGTAGAAGAAGGCTTCTCGACGCTGGAAGAACTGGCCTATGTGCCGATGAAAGAGCTGTTGGAAATCGAAGGCCTTGATGAGCCGACCGTTGAAGCACTGCGCGAGCGTGCTAAAAATGCACTGGCCACCATTGCACAGGCCCAGGAAGAAAGCCTCGGTGATAACAAACCGGCTGACGATCTGCTGAACCTTGAAGGGATAGATCGTGATTTGGCATTCAAACTGGCCGCCCGTGGCGTTTGTACGCTGGAAGATCTCGCCGAACAGGGCATTGATGATCTGGCTGATATCGAAGGGTTGACCGACGAAAAAGCCGGAGCACTGATTATGGCTGCCCGTAATATTTGCTGGTTCGGTGACGAAGCGTAATAAACTGTAGCAGGAAGGAACAGCATGACAGATGTAACGATTAAAACGCTGGCCGCAGAGCGACAGACCTCCGTGGAACGCCTGGTACAGCAATTTGCTGATGCAGGTATCCGGAAGTCTGCTGACGACTCTGTGTCTGCACAAGAGAAACAGACTTTGATTGACCACCTGAATCAGAAAAATTCAGGCCCGGACAAATTGACGCTGCAACGTAAAACACGCAGCACCCTTAACATTCCTGGTACCGGTGGAAAAAGCAAATCGGTACAAATCGAAGTCCGCAAGAAACGCACCTTTGTGAAACGCGATCCGCAAGAGGCTGAACGCCTTGCAGCGGAAGAGCAAGCGCAGCGTGAAGCGGAAGAGCAAGCCCGTCGTGAGGCAGAAGAATCGGCTAAACGCGAGGCGCAACAAAAAGCTGAACGTGAGGCCGCAGAACAAGCTAAGCGTGAAGCTGCTGAACAAGCGAAACGTGAAGCTGCGGAAAAAGACAAAGTGAGCAATCAACAAGACGATATGACTAAAAACGCCCAGGCTGAAAAAGCCCGCCGTGAGCAGGAAGCTGCAGAGCTCAAGCGTAAAGCCGAAGAAGAAGCGCGTCGTAAACTCGAAGAAGAAGCACGTCGCGTTGCTGAAGAAGCACGTCGTATGGCGGAAGAAAACAAATGGACTGATAACGCGGAACCGACTGAAGATTCCAGCGATTATCACGTCACTACTTCTCAACATGCTCGCCAGGCAGAAGACGAAAGCGATCGTGAAGTCGAAGGCGGCCGTGGCCGTGGTCGTAACGCGAAAGCTGCGCGTCCGAAGAAAGGCAACAAACACGCTGAATCAAAAGCTGATCGTGAAGAAGCACGCGCAGCAGTACGTGGCGGTAAAGGCGGAAAACGTAAAGGTTCTTCGCTGCAGCAAGGCTTCCAGAAGCCTGCTCAGGCCGTTAACCGTGACGTTGTGATCGGTGAAACCATCACCGTTGGCGAACTGGCGAACAAGATGGCGGTTAAAGGCTCTCAGGTCATCAAAGCGATGATGAAACTGGGCGCAATGGCAACCATCAACCAGGTTATCGATCAGGAAACCGCACAGCTGGTTGCTGAAGAGATGGGCCACAAAGTTATCCTGCGTCGTGAAAACGAGCTGGAAGAGGCGGTAATGAGCGACCGTGACACGGGTGCTGCGGCTGAACCGCGCGCTCCGGTTGTGACCATCATGGGTCACGTTGACCACGGTAAAACCTCTCTGCTGGACTACATTCGTTCAACGAAAGTGGCCTCTGGCGAAGCGGGCGGCATTACCCAGCACATTGGTGCATACCACGTTGAAACTGAAAACGGCATGATCACCTTCCTGGACACCCCGGGGCACGCCGCGTTTACTTCAATGCGTGCACGTGGTGCGCAGGCAACGGACATCGTAGTCCTGGTTGTTGCTGCAGACGACGGTGTAATGCCGCAGACCATCGAAGCTATCCAGCACGCGAAAGCGGCGGGTGTTCCGGTGGTGGTTGCTGTGAACAAAATCGATAAACCAGAAGCCGATCCGGATCGCGTTAAGAACGAACTCTCCCAGTACGGCATCCTGCCAGAAGAGTGGGGCGGCGAAAGCCAGTTCGTACACGTATCTGCAAAAGCGGGTACCGGTATTGATGAACTGCTGGATGCTATCCTGCTGCAGGCGGAAGTTCTGGAGCTGAAAGCGGTACGTAAAGGTATGGCGAGCGGTGCGGTTATCGAATCCTTCCTCGATAAAGGTCGTGGTCCGGTTGCTACCGTTCTGGTACGTGAAGGTACTCTGCACAAGGGCGATATCGTTCTGTGTGGCTTCGAATACGGTCGTGTTCGTGCAATGCGTAACGAACTGGGTCAGGAAGTGCTGGAAGCGGGTCCGTCCATTCCGGTGGAAATCCTTGGCCTGTCCGGCGTACCGGCTGCGGGTGATGAAGTTACCGTTGTACGTGACGAGAAGAAAGCGCGTGAAGTTGCACTCTATCGTCAGGGTAAATTCCGCGAAGTTAAACTGGCGCGTCAGCAGAAATCTAAACTCGAGAACATGTTCGCCAACATGACCGAAGGCGAAGTTCACGAAGTGAATATCGTCCTGAAGGCAGACGTACAGGGTTCTGTGGAAGCAATTTCTGACTCCTTGCTGAAACTGTCTACTGACGAAGTTAAAGTGAAGATCATTGGTTCTGGCGTAGGTGGTATCACCGAAACCGACGCTACCCTGGCTGCGGCGTCCAACGCCATCCTGGTTGGCTTCAACGTACGTGCTGATGCCTCTGCACGTAAAGTGATTGAAGCGGAAAGCCTGGATCTGCGTTACTACTCCGTCATCTATAACCTGATCGACGAAGTGAAAGCGGCGATGAGCGGTATGCTGTCTCCGGAACTGAAACAGCAGATTATCGGTCTGGCGGAAGTTCGTGACGTGTTCAAATCACCGAAATTTGGTGCCATCGCAGGTTGTATGGTTACCGAAGGTGTGGTTAAACGTCACAACCCGATCCGCGTTCTGCGTGACAACGTGGTTATCTACGAAGGCGAGCTGGAGTCCCTGCGCCGCTTCAAAGATGACGTTAACGAAGTCCGTAACGGTATGGAATGTGGTATCGGCGTTAAGAACTACAACGATGTCCGCACTGGCGATGTGATCGAAGTATTCGAAATCATCGAGATCCAACGTACCATCGCTTAAGGTTTTTAGGGTTCCATGCGGGATAAGGCGTTTATGCCGCATCCTGCATGGATTGCCTGATGCGACGCTGGCGCGTCTTATCAGGCCAACGTGAACAGCCCTTCCACCTGAAATTAATTTTAAAAAGGGGCTAACAGCCCCTTTTTTGTCAGGAGAATTTATTATGGCGAAAGAATTTGGTCGCCCGCAGCGCGTAGCGCAGGAAATGCAAAAAGAGATCGCTCTCATCCTGCAGCGTGAAATTAAAGATCCTCGTCTGGGCATGATGACCACCGTTTCCGGTGTCGAAATGTCTCGCGACCTGGCGTATGCCAAAGTATATGTGACGTTCCTCAACGACAAAGATGAAGACGCGGTTAAAGCGGGCATCAAAGCGTTGCAGGAAGCTTCTGGTTTCATCCGCAGCCTGCTGGGGAAAGCGATGCGCCTGCGTATCGTGCCGGAACTGACCTTCTTCTACGACAACTCTCTGGTTGAAGGGATGCGCATGTCAAACCTGGTGACCAGCGTGGTCAAACATGACGAAGAACGTCGTGTTAACCCGGACGACAGCAAGGAGGACTAATGAGTCGTCCTCGTCGTCGCGGTCGCGACATTAACGGCGTTTTGTTGCTGGATAAACCGCAGGGGATGTCCAGCAACGATGCGCTGCAAAAGGTGAAACGGATTTATAACGCCAACCGTGCCGGGCATACCGGTGCGCTGGACCCGCTGGCGACCGGCATGTTGCCAATTTGCCTCGGGGAAGCGACGAAGTTTTCCCAGTATCTGCTGGACTCCGACAAACGCTATCGGGTCATTGCGCGTCTTGGACAGCGTACCGATACTTCTGATGCCGACGGACAAATCGTTGAAGAACGTCCGGTAACCTTTAGTGCAGAGCAACTGGCGGCGGCGCTGGATACCTTCCGTGGCGATATCGAACAGATCCCTTCGATGTATTCAGCACTGAAATATCAGGGCAAAAAACTGTACGAATACGCGCGTCAGGGCATTGAAGTTCCGCGTGAAGCGCGCCCGATTACCGTTTATGAATTGCTGTTTATTCGCCATGAAGGCAATGAGCTGGAGCTGGAAATTCACTGCTCAAAAGGCACTTATATCCGCACTATCATTGACGATCTCGGCGAAAAACTCGGTTGTGGCGCGCATGTTATTTACTTGCGTCGTCTGGCGGTAAGTAAATATCCGGTTGAACGGATGGTGACCCTGGAACATCTGCGTGAACTGGTTGAGCAAGCCGAACAGCAGGATATTCCGGCTGCGGAGTTACTTGATCCATTACTGATGCCAATGGACAGTCCAGCTTCGGACTACCCAGTGGTGAATCTTCCGTTAACGTCTTCTGTTTACTTCAAAAATGGTAACCCAGTTCGTACATCCGGTGCGCCGCTGGAAGGACTGGTTCGCGTTACAGAGGGTGAGAACGGCAAGTTTATCGGTATGGGCGAAATTGACGATGAAGGCCGCGTTGCGCCTCGTCGCCTGGTGGTTGAATACCCGGCGTAATGTTAACCGTCTTGCGATAACAGGTCGCTACGAGTAGAATACTGCCGCTTAACGTCGCGTAAATTGTTTAACACTTTGCGTAACGTACACTGGGATCGCTGAATTAGAGATCGGCGTCCTTTCATTCTATATACTTTGGAGTTTTAAAATGTCTCTAAGTACTGAAGCAACAGCTAAAATCGTTTCTGAGTTTGGTCGTGACGCAAACGACACCGGTTCTACCGAAGTTCAGGTAGCACTGCTGACTGCACAGATCAACCACCTGCAGGGCCACTTTGCAGAGCACAAAAAAGATCACCACAGCCGTCGTGGTCTGCTGCGCATGGTTTCTCAGCGTCGTAAACTGCTCGACTACCTGAAACGTAAAGACGTAGCACGTTACACCCAGCTCATCGAGCGCCTGGGTCTGCGTCGCTAATTCTTGCGAGTTTCAGAAAAGGGGGCCTGAGTGGCCCCTTTTTTCAAGCTGACGGCAGCAATTCACTGGAAACTAATGTATTGTTGCTATGAATGATCTTCCGTTGCAGAGGTTCGCGCGGCTAATGAGAGGCTTTACCCACATAGAGCTGGGTTAGGGTTGTCATTAGTCGCGAGGATGCGCAGAAGATCGGGTATTAACACCAGTACCGTAAGGTACTGTCTAAGAAAGAGAAAGGATATTACATTGCTTAATCCGATCGTTCGTAAATTCCAGTACGGCCAACACACCGTGACTCTGGAAACCGGCATGATGGCTCGTCAGGCTACTGCCGCTGTTATGGTTAGCATGGATGACACCGCGGTATTTGTTACCGTTGTTGGTCAGAAAAAAGCCAAACCAGGTCAGGACTTCTTCCCACTGACCGTTAACTATCAGGAGCGTACCTACGCTGCTGGTCGTATCCCGGGTAGCTTCTTCCGTCGTGAAGGCCGCCCAAGCGAAGGCGAAACCCTGATCGCGCGTCTGATTGACCGCCCGATTCGCCCGCTGTTCCCGGAAGGCTTCGTCAACGAAGTTCAGGTTATCGCCACCGTGGTTTCTGTTAACCCGCAAGTTAACCCGGATATCGTCGCGATGATTGGTGCTTCCGCAGCACTGTCTCTGTCTGGTATTCCGTTCAATGGTCCGATTGGTGCTGCCCGCGTAGGTTACATCAATGACCAGTACGTACTGAACCCGACTCAGGACGAGTTGAAAGAGAGCAAACTGGATCTGGTTGTTGCGGGTACTGAAGCCGCTGTACTGATGGTTGAATCTGAAGCTGAACTGCTGAGCGAAGACCAGATGCTGGGCGCAGTAGTCTTCGGTCATGAACAACAGCAGGTTGTTATTCAGAACATCAATGAACTGGTGAAAGAAGCCGGTAAACCGCGTTGGGATTGGCAGCCGGAGCCGGTAAACGAAGCGCTGAACGCGCGCGTTGCTGCGCTGGCTGAAGCTCGTCTGAGCGATGCTTACCGCATCACCGACAAACAAGAGCGTTATGCGCAGGTTGATGTCATCAAATCTGAAACCATCGCGACACTGCTTGCTGAAGACGAAACCCTGGACGAAAACGAACTGGGTGAAATTCTGCACGCTATCGAGAAAAATGTTGTTCGTAGCCGCGTACTGGCAGGCGAACCGCGTATCGACGGTCGTGAAAAAGATATGATCCGTGGTCTGGATGTGCGTACTGGTGTGCTGCCGCGTACTCACGGTTCTGCGCTGTTCACCCGTGGTGAAACGCAGGCGCTGGTTACCGCAACGCTGGGTACTGCTCGTGACGCGCAGGTTCTTGATGAACTGATGGGCGAACGTACCGATACCTTCCTGTTCCACTACAACTTCCCTCCGTACTCCGTAGGCGAAACCGGCATGGTCGGTTCTCCGAAGCGTCGTGAAATTGGTCACGGTCGTCTGGCGAAGCGCGGCGTGCTGGCAGTAATGCCGGATATGGACAAATTCCCGTACACCGTACGTGTTGTGTCTGAAATTACCGAATCCAACGGTTCCTCTTCTATGGCTTCCGTGTGCGGCGCGTCTCTGGCGCTGATGGACGCAGGTGTGCCAATCAAAGCTGCCGTTGCGGGTATCGCAATGGGTCTGGTGAAAGAAGGCGACAACTACGTTGTACTGTCTGACATTTTGGGCGACGAAGATCACCTGGGCGATATGGACTTCAAAGTTGCGGGTTCCCGTGACGGTATCTCTGCATTGCAGATGGATATCAAAATTGAAGGTATCACCAAAGAGATCATGCAGGTTGCACTGAACCAGGCTAAAGGTGCGCGTCTGCATATCCTGGGGGTAATGGAACAGGCGATCAACGCGCCGCGTGGCGATATCTCTGAATTCGCACCGCGTATCCATACCATCAAGATCAACCCGGACAAGATCAAAGATGTTATCGGTAAAGGCGGTTCTGTAATCCGTGCTCTGACCGAAGAAACCGGCACCACCATCGAAATTGAAGATGACGGTACTGTGAAGATTGCAGCGACCGACGGCGAGAAAGCGAAACACGCGATTCGTCGTATCGAAGAGATCACTGCAGAAATCGAAGTGGGCCGCGTCTACAATGGTAAAGTGACCCGTATCGTTGACTTTGGCGCATTTGTTGCCATTGGTGGCGGTAAAGAAGGTCTGGTCCACATCTCTCAAATCGCTGATAAACGCGTTGAGAAAGTGACCGATTACCTGCAGATGGGTCAGGAAGTACCGGTGAAAGTGCTGGAAGTTGATCGCCAGGGCCGTATCCGTCTGAGCATTAAAGAAGCGACTGAGCAGTCTCAACCTGCTGCAGCACCGGAAGCTCCGGCTGCTGAACAGGGCGAGTAAGGTTGCCATTTGCCCTCCGCTGCGGCGGGGGGCTTTTAACCGGGCAGGACGCCTTGTTAGCAACCGGGAACAGGACGTTCATTCAACCGTGGTCTTCGGGAGTGGGAAATGAAGCCTTTTTTGCGCTGGTGTTTCGTTGCGACAGCACTTACGCTTGCAGGATGCAGTAATACTTCCTGGCGTAAAAGTGAAGTTCTCGCGGTACCATTGCAACCGACTTTACAGCAGGAAGTGATTCTGGCACGTATGGAACAGATCCTTGCCAGTCGGGCTTTAACCGATGACGAACGCGCACAGCTTTTATATGAGCGCGGAGTGTTGTATGATAGTCTCGGTCTGAGGGCATTAGCGCGTAACGATTTTTCGCAAGCGCTGGCAATCCGACCGGATATGCCTGAAGTATTCAATTACTTAGGCATATATTTAACGCAGGCAGGCAATTTTGATGCTGCCTATGAAGCGTTTGATTCTGTACTTGAGCTTGATCCAACTTACAACTACGCGCACTTGAATCGCGGGATCGCATTATATTACGGCGGTCGTGACAAGTTAGCGCAAGATGATCTGCTGGCGTTTTATCAAGACGATCCCAATGATCCTTTCCGTAGTCTGTGGCTTTATCTCGCCGAGCAGAAGCTCGATGAGAAGCAGGCTAAAGAAGTGTTGAAACAGCACTTCGAAAAATCGGATAAGGAACAGTGGGGATGGAACATTGTCGAGTTCTACCTGGGCAACATTAGCGAACAAACGTTAATGGAAAGGCTCAAGGCGGACGCAACGGATAACACCTCGCTCGCTGAGCATCTCAGTGAAACCAACTTCTATTTAGGTAAGTACTACCTAAGTCTGGGGGATTTGGACAGCGCCACGGCACTGTTCAAACTGGCGGTTGCCAACAACGTTCATAACTTTGTTGAGCACCGATACGCATTGTTGGAATTATCGCTCCTGGGCCAGGACCAAGATGACCTGGCAGAATCGGACCAGCAATAGCTGACGTACACATCAGCCCGTAATCTTTTTTGATTGCCATCACCTTAACGGGTGAGGGCGTTGTTGTTCGTTAATACACCTACTTTGAGCCGGTTCACACTTTTCAATGAAAATTGCTGATCAATTTCATGATGAGTTATGTAGACTGGCCGCCATTAATTTTGAGGCACACGTACTACATGGCTGAATTCGAAACCACTTTTGCAGATCTGGGCCTGAAGGCTCCTATCCTTGAAGCCCTTAACGATCTGGGTTACGAAAAACCATCTCCAATTCAGGCAGAGTGTATTCCACATCTGCTGAATGGCCGCGACGTCCTGGGTATGGCCCAGACGGGGAGCGGAAAAACTGCAGCATTCTCTTTACCTCTGCTGCAGAATCTTGATCCTGAGCTGAAAGCACCACAGATTCTGGTGCTGGCACCGACCCGCGAACTGGCGGTACAGGTTGCTGAAGCAATGACGGATTTCTCTAAACACATGCGCGGCGTAAACGTGGTTGCCCTGTACGGTGGCCAACGTTATGACGTGCAATTACGCGCCCTGCGTCAGGGGCCGCAGATCGTTGTCGGTACTCCGGGCCGTCTGCTGGACCACCTGAAACGTGGCACTCTGGACCTCTCTAAACTGAGCGGTCTGGTTCTGGATGAAGCTGACGAAATGCTGCGTATGGGCTTCATCGAAGACGTTGAAACCATTATGGCGCAGATCCCGGAAGGTCATCAGACCGCTCTGTTCTCTGCAACCATGCCGGAAGCGATTCGTCGCATTACCCGCCGCTTTATGAAAGAGCCGCAGGAAGTGCGCATTCAGTCCAGCGTGACTACCCGTCCTGACATCAGCCAGAGCTACTGGACTGTCTGGGGTATGCGTAAAAACGAAGCACTGGTACGTTTCCTGGAAGCGGAAGATTTTGATGCGGCGATTATCTTCGTTCGTACCAAAAACGCGACTCTGGAAGTGGCAGAAGCCCTTGAGCGTAACGGCTACAACAGCGCCGCGCTGAACGGTGACATGAACCAGGCGCTGCGTGAGCAGACACTGGAACGACTGAAAGATGGTCGTCTGGACATCCTGATTGCGACCGACGTTGCGGCCCGTGGCCTGGACGTTGAGCGTATCAGCCTGGTGGTTAACTACGATATCCCGATGGATTCTGAGTCTTACGTTCACCGTATCGGTCGTACCGGTCGTGCGGGCCGTGCTGGCCGTGCGCTGCTGTTCGTTGAGAACCGTGAGCGTCGTCTGCTGCGTAACATTGAACGCACCATGAAGCTGACCATTCCGGAAGTAGAACTGCCGAACGCAGAACTGCTGGGCAAACGTCGTCTGGAAAAATTTGCCGCTAAAGTACAGCAGCAGCTGGAAAGCAGCGATCTGGATCAATACCGTGCACTGCTGAGCAAAATTCAGCCGACTGCCGAAGGTGAAGAGCTGGATCTCGAAACTCTGGCAGCCGCACTACTGAAAATGGCACAGGGTGAACGTACTCTGATTGTTCCGCCAGATGCGCCGATGCGTCCGAAACGTGAATTCCGTGACCGTGATGACCGTGGTCCGCGCGATCGTAACGACCGTGGCCCGCGTGGCGACCGTGAAGATCGTCCGCGTCGCGAACGTCGTGATGTTGGCGATATGCAGTTGTACCGTATTGAAGTGGGCCGCGATGATGGTGTTGAAGTTCGTCATATCGTTGGTGCGATTGCTAACGAAGGCGACATCAGCAGCCGTTACATCGGTAACATCAAGCTGTTTGCTTCTCACTCCACCATCGAACTGCCGAAAGGTATGCCGGGTGAAGTGCTGCAACACTTTACGCGTACTCGCATTCTCAACAAGCCGATGAACATGCAGTTACTGGGCGATGCACAGCCGCATACTGGCGGTGAGCGTCGTGGCGGTGGTCGTGGTTTCGGTGGCGAACGTCGTGAAGGCGGTCGTAACTTCAGCGGTGAACGCCGTGAAGGGGGTCGTGGTGATGGGCGTCGTTTTAGCGGCGAACGTCGTGAAGGCCGCGCACCGCGTCGTGATGACTCTACCGGTCGTCGTCGTTTCGGTGGTGATGCGTAATCATCGCTGAACAGCGAACACAATCTGTAAAATAATATATACAGCCCCGATTTTAACCATCGGGGCTTTTTTTCTGTTTTTTGTACTCATGTACTGGTACAGTGCAATGCATAACAACACAGTCGCACTATTTTTCACTGGAGAGAAGCCCTCATGGCAACACTAACCACCACCCAAACGTCACCGTCGCTGCTTGGCGGCGTGGTGATTATCGGCGGCACCATTATTGGCGCAGGGATGTTTTCTCTGCCTGTGGTCATGTCCGGGGCGTGGTTCTTCTGGTCAATGGCGGCGCTGATCTTTACCTGGTTCTGTATGCTGCATTCCGGCTTGATGATTCTGGAAGCTAACCTGAATTATCGAATCGGTTCTAGCTTTGACACCATCACCAAAGATTTGCTGGGCAAAGGCTGGAACGTGGTCAACGGCATTTCCATTGCCTTTGTGCTCTATATCCTGACTTACGCCTATATTTCTGCCAGCGGTTCGATTCTGCATCACACCTTCGCGGAGATGTCGCTGAACGTCCCTGCACGGGCAGCTGGATTTGGTTTTGCACTGCTGGTAGCGTTCGTGGTGTGGTTGAGTACGAAAGCTGTCAGCCGGATGACAGCAATTGTGCTGGGGGCGAAAGTCATTACTTTCTTCCTCACCTTCGGCAGCCTGCTGGGGCATGTGCAGCCAACGACCTTGTTCAACGTCGCCGAAAGCAATGCGTCTTATGCGCCGTATCTGCTGATGACACTGCCATTCTGTCTGGCATCGTTTGGTTATCACGGTAACGTGCCGAGCCTGATGAAGTATTACGGCAAAGATCCGAAAACCATCGTGAAATGCCTGGTGTACGGTACGCTGATGGCGCTGGCGCTGTATACCATCTGGTTGCTGGCGACGATGGGCAACATCCCTCGTCCGGAGTTTATCGGCATCGCCGAGAAGGGCGGTAATATTGATGTGCTGGTACAGGCATTAAGCGGCGTGCTGAACAGCCGTAGCCTGGATCTTCTGCTGGTCGTGTTCTCAAACTTTGCGGTAGCGAGTTCGTTCCTTGGCGTAACGCTGGGTTTGTTTGACTATCTGGCAGATCTGTTTGGTTTCGACGACTCGGCTATGGGCCGTTTGAAAACAGCGTTGCTGACCTTTGCCCCGCCTGTTGTGGGTGGCCTGCTGTTTCCTAACGGATTCCTGTACGCCATTGGTTATGCTGGCTTAGCGGCTACCATCTGGGCGGCAATTGTTCCGGCGCTGTTGGCCCGCGCATCGCGTAAACGCTTTGGTAGCCCGAAATTCCGCGTCTGGGGCGGCAAGCCGATGATTATGCTGATTCTGGTATTTGGCGTTGGCAACGCACTGGTCCATATCTTATCGAGCTTTAATTTGCTGCCGGTGTATCAGTAATCAGCGGTGCCTTATCCGACATTTCTGCTGCCTACACAATGCCTGATGCGCTTCGCTTATCAGGCCTACGTAGGACAGCGTTGCCAGCTCGGATAAGGCTTCCCGCGTTAAGACATACTATCCCAACAACTCTTCCTTAACATCCATCGCCAGTTCAAACGAATGCAGGCGCGCCTGGTGGTCGAAAATCTGCCCGTTAACCATAATCTCATCGGCGTCGGTTTCGCGCAGGATCGACTGCAAGCCATGACGCACTTTCGCTTTATCGCCCACCAGCGACATACTCAGCGCCTGCTGCACACCATACTGTTCGGACGGCGACCAGAACTGATCCATATTTTGAATCGGTGGCGGCAGTTGCCCGGTTTCGCCGCGGCGCAGTTTCACAAAGGCTTGCTGCATTGAGGTAAACAGGAATTCGGCATCGCGGTTGCTGTCGGCGGCGATAATATTGATGCACACCATCGCATACGGTTTCTCCAACCGTGCCGACGGTTTGAAGTTGCTGCGATAAAGATGCAGCGCCTGGAACAACATATCCGGCGCGAAGTGTGAGGCAAACGCAAACGGCAGACCAAGCTGCGCCGCCAGTTGCGCGCTGTAAAGGCTGGAGCCTAACAACCACACGGGGATTTTCTCGCCATAGCCTGGTACCGGGCGCACATGCGGATTGGGATCGCGGGCGTCAAACCAGTCCACCAGTTCCGCGACATCGCGGGGGAAATTATCAATATCGCCGCTCATATGACGACGCAGCGCCATCATGGTTCGCTGATCGCTACCCGGTGCACGACCCAGCCCCAAATCGATTCGCCCCGGATAGAGCGTATTGAGCGTGCCGAACTGTTCGGCGATCACCAATGGTGAGTGGTTAGGCAACATCACGCCGCCAGACCCCAGATGCAGCGTGGTGGTATTCGCCGCCAGATAGCCAATTAACACCGACGTTGCAGCACTGGCAATGCCGGTCATATTGTGGTGTTCCGCCAGCCAGTAGCGATGATAGCCGCGCTTTTCAGCCAGACGGGCGAGATCGAGAGAGTGGGAGAACGCATCTCGCGCTGAAGAACCTTCGGGAATGGGGGCCAGATCGAGTAGCGAAAACGCAATGGTTTTATCAGTCATAACAGCTCACTTTGTTACCGATTAATCTTTAATACTGCATTAAAGAGTAGTTAAAGTTGTTAACAAAGTGAGCTATATACTTACGCTTGCAGCTCCAGCCCGGCCAGCCGCCGCCAGTAGCCGTTACAATCGCTGTTTGCCGTCAACGGCAGTGGTGCAGCGCCATTTTCATTGGCGCGGAAGGCGTCGAGCATTGCGAAAGTGTCAGTACCCTGCGGTGACAGGCGGACCACATCGACCAGCCCCTGCATGGATGCCAGCTCGTTACCGAGGTTGTAAACGTAGCCGCTCATGGTCTGAATGCCGTTGAGTACAAACACTTGTTGGTTTTCCTGCGACAGCACGTTGCGCCCGTTCGGATACTTAATGCAGCAGGTTTCGCACTCATCTTTCGGGCGGTCTTCCGAACGCGCGGTAAAGCAGCGGGCAGAGTAGGCCAGCGGCAGATGACCGTAGCTCAAGACTTCCACTTCAAACTGGTTACGAATGCCCAGCTCATCGCACTGATTAAGCAGATTCACCAGCCAGTCGCGGGAAAGCTCCACCGGCATACACCAGCGCATCATGCCCTGTTTGAGCAATATTTTCAGCGTCACCGCGTTGTAGCAGTTCAGCGCGTGCCCGGCGACGAACGGCAGTTTGCGTTCAGCGCACATATTCACCACGCCGAGATCGCTGGCTTCAATCAGAAACTCACCGTTCTCAACATAGCGTTTCAGTTCGCCCAGTTCGGAGGATGCCTGCACCAGCGCCAGCGTGGAGAGCACAATCTGCTTGCCACTTCCGGCGAGCGATTTCGCCATCTCCAGCCAGTCGCCAACTTTGGTTGCCCGGCGTTTGCTACAGACCGCTTCACCGAGATAAATCACGTCTGCGCTGCTGGCGGCGGCCTGCTGATAAAAATCTTCCAGCGTCTCTTTTGGCCAGTACCACAGCACTGGCCCTAAGGAATATTTCATTGCTTTTCTCACTGCCATTTACGGTGATACGCGCCAAGGGTGGTCTGCGTGCCTTCGGACATCGACCCGAGCGTCTCCATCCACGCGCTTTGCGGTACGAAGTTTTGCGGATCGGCCTTACAACGGTCGATAGCCTGACGCCAGACTTTTGCCACCTGGCTGACATACGCCGGGCTACGCTGGCGGCCTTCAATTTTCACCGAAGCGATATTCGCCGCCATTAACTCCGGCAGCAGTTCCAGGGTATTGAGACTGGTTGGTTCTTCCAGCGCGTGATAGCGCTCGCCGTCCACCAGATAACGCCCTTTACACAGCGTCGGATAACCTGCGTTTTCGCCGTCCTGATAACGGTCGATCAGCACTTCGTTCAGGCGGGATTCCAGCCCCTGCGGCGTTTGCTGCCAGCGCACGAAGCGAGCCGGAGAACATGCACCGACGGTGTTGGGCGATTCACCCGTCAGATATGACGACAGATAGCAACGGCCTTCCGACATAATGCACAGGCTGCCGAAAGCAAAGACTTCCAGTGGTACAGGTGTGACTCGTGCCAGTTGTTTCACCTGATGAATCGACAACACGCGCGGCAGCACCACGCGGGCAACGTCAAAATGGCGATGATAAAAGTGAATCGCCTCTTCATTGGTCGCCGAAGCCTGCACTGACACATGACGCTCAATATGCGGGTATCGCTCGGCGGCGTACTCCAGCATGGCGAGATCGGCGAGGATCAGCGCGTCGGCACCCAGTTGCGCCGCCATATCCACGGCACGCTGCCAACGGGCGTAACCGTCCGGATGCGCAAAAGTGTTAATCGCGATGTGAAGTTTGCGGCGATGTTGATGGACAAAACTCACCGCTTCCTGCAATTTTTTCTCGGTAAAGTTAAGGCCGGCGAAGTGACGGGCATTGGTATCATCTTTTAGCCCGATATAAACAGCATCTGCGCCGTTTTCGATGGCCGCCTTAAGCGCCGGGAGATTTCCGGCAGGGCAGAGCAGCTCCATAATTTTTCCTGAAGGTTGCGCTATCAAAACGCAAAAATGTTAACGAACTGGGATTTTAGTTAACCTTGCTGCGACAATTTTTGATTTAAGGCAGTTAAAGTTGTATTGGTGGTAGCAGCAATTTCATATGGAATTGTTGATTTATACCGCTATGTTATTTTTCTGATATGGCAAAATAGGATGATTGTTGAAACAGGGAGTAAAACTCGTGTTGGATAAACTGCGTTCCCGTATTGTGCATTTGGGGCCATCTCTGTTGAGTGTACCGGTAAAACTGACGCCATTTGCGCTAAAACGCCAGGTTCTTGAGCAGGTCTTAAGCTGGCAATTCCGCCAGGCGCTGGATGATGGCGAGCTGGAGTTTCTTGAAGGCCGCTGGTTAAGTATTCATGTGCGTGATATTGACCTGCAATGGTTTACCTCGGTGGTGAATGGCAAACTGGTGGTCAGCCAGAACGCGCAAGCTGATGTGAGTTTTAGTGCCGACGCCAGCGATCTGCTGATGATTGCGGCGCGTAAACAAGATCCGGATACGCTCTTCTTCCAGCGTCGGCTGGTGATTGAAGGCGATACGGAGCTGGGGCTGTATGTGAAAAACCTGATGGACGCCATTGAACTGGAGCAAATGCCGAAAGCCTTACGCATGATGCTGCTGCAACTGGCGGATTTTGTTGAGGCGGGAATGAAAACCGCGCCTGAAACCAAACAGACATCGGTAGGTGAACCATGCTAATTCGAGTAGAAATTCCCATTGATGCGCCGGGTATTGATGCCCTGCTGCGTCGTTCATTCGAAAGTGATGCGGAAGCGAAGCTGGTTCACGATCTGCGTGAAGATGGCTTTCTGACGCTGGGGCTGGTGGCGACAGATGACGAAGGTCAGGTCATTGGCTATGTGGCATTTAGTCCGGTTGATGTGCAGGGCGAAGACCTGCAATGGGTCGGCATGGCACCGCTGGCGGTAGATGAAAAATACCGTGGACAGGGGCTGGCACGCCAACTGGTCTATGAAGGACTCGATTCGCTTAATGAGTTCGGCTATGCCGCAGTGGTGACGCTGGGCGATCCGGCGCTGTACAGCCGTTTCGGCTTTGAACTGGCGGCGCATCACGATCTGCGTTGCCGCTGGCCGGGCACTGAAAGCGCCTTCCAGGTACATCGTTTAGCGGATGACGCGCTGAACGGCGTAACCGGTCTGGTTGAGTATCACGAGCATTTCAATCGCTTTTAATCTCCGGGGTTTGCAGGCTGCTCAACAGCTCTGCAAACCCTGCGCCTTCCGCTACCAGACGCTCTTTTTGCCGTTTGGTCAGTTGCTTAACGCGATATTCCGCCCGTAGTGCCAGCGAACGATCGCCCACTGGCGCGGAAAACGCCAGCGTTAGTTCTCCTTTCCCGCGCAGTGCTTTCGCCCCTTTGCCGCTTTGGTGCTGCTGATAGCGGCGTTCGACATCTGTGGTGATCCCGGTATAAAGCTTATTGTCGGCGGTACGGATCAAGTAAAGAAACCAGGGTGTCATCGTCTGCGTCGCATGTTAAGGTCAGGCCCACAGTATAAAAGAGAACAGCAATGGAAACACTCACCGCCATCAGCCGTTGGCTGGCAAAACAACATGTTGTCACCTGGTGTGTGCAGCAGGAAGGGGAACTGTGGTGCGCCAATGCTTTTTATCTTTTTGATGCGCAGAAAGTCGCCTTCTACATTTTGACGGAAGAAAAAACGCGTCATGCGCAGATGAGCGGGCCGCAGGCGGCAATTGCCGGAACGGTAAACGGTCAGCCGAAAACGGTAGCGTTAATTCGCGGCGTGCAGTTTAAAGGTGAGATCCGCAGACTGGAAGGCGAGGAAAGCGACCTCGCACGCAAGGCGTACAATCGTCGCTTTCCGGTTGCCAGAATGCTGTCGGCCCCGGTATGGGAAATCCGGCTCGATGAAATCAAATTCACCGACAACACGCTGGGCTTTGGTAAAAAAATGATTTGGCTACGTAACTCAGGCACCGAGCAGGCGTAACGCCTCGCGGTTAAACGCGGGCAGATCGTCCGGTGTCCGGCTGGTAACCAACTGATCTTTATCGACCACCACTTCCTGATCGTAAAATTCCGCGCCCGCGTTTTTAACATCAATCACGATCGGTTTAACGGCGGTCAGCTTACGACCACGGATCACATCGGCGCTGATCAGCAACTGGGGACCGTGACAGATGGCGAAAACAGGTTTGCCGCTGTTCACAAAATCGCGGGTAAAGGTGACAAAACGGTTGTCGCCACGCAGATAATCTGGTGAATGACCGCCCGGTAGCAGCAGGGCATCGAACTCTGCGGGCGTCACTTCATCGATGGATTTATCGATGGCCACGCTGGCTTCTCCTTTTTTGCCTTTCACCGTTTTACCCGCTTGTTTTTCAATGGTAATCACTTCGTGTCCGGCTTTACGGAACTCGTCTGCGGGTGAAGTAAATTCTGAATCCTCAAATTCATCAGTGATTAAAACGGCAATTTTCTTACTCATGCTTCCTCCGCGTTGTTGCATTGGATGAGGCGAATTTTCCACAATCGGGGATAATTACCTCATGGTCTATTAAGCCTGGTGCATGAGCCGGGGAGCGCAAGGCAGACAATTCTGTAAAGGAGCGAAGATGAGTCAGGTACTGATTACAGGCGCAACGGGACTGGTGGGCGGTCACCTGCTGCGGATGTTGATTAATGAACCGAAAGTTAACGCCATAGCCGCGCCGACGCGACGCCCGTTGGGCGATATGCCAGGGGTGTTTAATCCCCATGATCCGCAACTGACCGACGCGCTGGCGCAGGTCACCGATCCCATCGACATTGTGTTTTGTTGTCTCGGCACCACGCGGCGAGAAGCGGGGAGCAAAGAGGCGTTTATTCATGCCGATTACACGCTGGTGGTGGATACCGCATTAACCGGGCGGCGGCTCGGTGCGCAGCATATGCTGGTGGTCAGTGCTATGGGTGCTAATGCCCACTCGCCGTTTTTCTATAACCGCGTCAAAGGGGAGATGGAAGAAGCATTAATCGCCCAGAACTGGCCGAAATTGACCATTGCTCGCCCGTCGATGTTACTGGGCGATCGTAGCAAACAGCGGATGAACGAAACGCTTTTTGCGCCGCTGTTCCGTTTGTTACCCGGTAACTGGAAATCCATTGATGCGAGAGACGTGGCGCGGGTCATGCTGGCAGAGGCGATGCGGCCTGAGCATGAAGGTGTGACGATTTTAAGCTCTTCAGAATTACGCAAAAGAGCTGAATAATTATTCCCAAGAATTGATAGTGAGCGTAATATTCACGCGCTCAATTATCATAACTTATTCCTGGGGAATGCTATGACTGGTCAGTCTTCATCTCAGGCGGCAACGCCCATTCAGTGGTGGAAACCCGCGCTTTTCTTTCTCGTTGTCATTGCCGGTCTCTGGTATGTGAAATGGCAACCTTACTACGGCAAAGCGTTTACTGCTGCCGAAACCCACAGTATCGGTAAATCTATCCTTGCGCAGGCAGATGCTAATCCGTGGCAGGCGGCGTTGGATTACGCGATGATCTATTTTCTCGCGGTATGGAAAGCGGCGGTGCTGGGGGTGATCCTCGGTTCGTTGATTCAGGTGCTGATCCCGCGTGACTGGTTGTTGCGTACGCTTGGGCAATCGCGCTTTCGCGGCACGTTGCTGGGAACGCTGTTTTCGCTGCCGGGCATGATGTGTACCTGCTGTGCGGCTCCGGTCGCGGCGGGAATGCGTCGCCAACAGGTGTCGATGGGCGGTGCGCTGGCATTCTGGATGGGGAATCCGTTGTTAAACCCGGCGACGCTGGTGTTTATGGGGTTCGTCCTCGGCTGGGGTTTTGCGGCGATTCGTCTGGTGGCGGGGCTGGTGATGGTGTTGCTGATTGCGACGCTGGTGCAAAAATGGGTGCGTGAAACACCGCAAACGCAGGCACCGGTCGAAATTGACATACTGGAATCACAGGGCGGTTTTTTTAGCCGCTGGGGCAGGGCGCTATGGACGCTTTTCTGGAGTACGATCCCGGTTTACATCCTTGCAGTACTGGTGTTGGGTGCCGCTCGCGTCTGGTTATTCCCCCATGCCGATGGTGCTGTCGATAACAGCCTGATGTGGGTGGTGGCGATGGCGGTAGCGGGATGCTTGTTTGTCATTCCCACGGCAGCAGAAATTCCGATTGTACAAACGATGATGCTGGCAGGTATGGGAACCGCTCCGGCGCTGGCATTGTTGATGACGCTCCCGGCGGTGAGTTTGCCGTCGCTGATTATGCTGCGCAAAGCGTTCCCGACGAAAGCCTTATGGCTGACGGGGGCGATGGTGGCAGTGTCTGGTGTGATTGTCGGCGGGCTGGCGCTGTTGGTTTGATTTGAGGGAAAACATGTCGGATGCGGCGTAAACGCCTTATCCGACCTACGGTTTACATCGTTGTAGGCCTGATAAGACGCTGCAAGCGTCGCATCAGGCATTACAAGGGCTGCTATTTAATAAACGTAAACGCCGTAGTTACCCGCTTCACGCCGCTTACCCGGCTGGCAATATCTGCCGCCGCTTTCGCTTCACGTTCAGTCACCAGCCCCATCAGGAACACTTCACCGTTTTCGGTGGTCACTTTCACGTTGGACGATTTCACCAGGTCGCTGGTTAACAGCTGCGAACGTACTTTGGTGGTGATCCACGTATCGTTAGACGCTTCGCCCAGACCAATCGGCTGGCCCTGACGAATCTCGTTATACACTTCGTTGGCACCGTCTACGCCCATAGCAATCTGTTTGGCGCGAGCCGAAAGTTCAGCGTTTGGTGACTGCCCAACCAGCAGCACTTTGCCCTGATAGGCCGTTACATTAATGCGCGCTTCTTTCTTAATTTGTTCGTCTTTCGACAATGCGCTGTTCACGCGCACTTCCAGGGTACCATCGTCTACCTGGGTGCCGACACTGCGTGGGTCAGTTGCGGCTTTGGTACCCACAGCAGCAGTACCCACTACGGCAGCGGCAACACAACCTTGCAACAGCAGCGCGGAAATAAGGACTGCGATTGGCGATAATGCCTTCATGTATTCTCCTTAAACATCCTGGTGAGGGAAAAGCGTGTTATCGATCAGATCGCACAGGCAATTTACCGTCAGCATATGCATTTCCTGAATGCGAGCACTACGATGCGAAGGAATGCGGATCTCCACATCCTGTGGCCCTAACAAACCTGCAAGTTCACCGCCGTCATAGCCGGTTAATGCCACAATGGTCATATCACGCGTAACGGCAGCTTCTACCGCTTTTACAATATCGCGGCTGTTGCCACGGGTGGAAATGGCTAACAATACATCTCCCGCATGGCCCAGCGCCCGCACCTGTTTTGCATACACTTCATCATGTAAGCGATCGTTGGCAATTGCCGTTAAGACAACATTATCAGTATTTAGTGCAATGGCAGGTAAGCTGGGCCGCTCCGTTTCGAAACGGTTGATCATGCTGGCAGCAAAATGCTGTGCATTGGCAGCGGAAGTTCCATTACCACAACAGAGGATTTTGTTGCCATTGAGCAGAGACTGAACCAGCGTCATGGCTGCACGGGAGATGGCATCCGGAAGCGCCTCTGCCGCCGCAATTTGAGTTTGAATGCTTTCAGTGAAGCAAGCTTTAATTCTTTCTTGCACGCTAATCCTTAAACCTTAATTATGAGTGGTCATTAAAGGCATCCTTAATCCACTCAACCTCATTCCCGGTGAAGGCTACCACATCGAACCGGCAATCCACAGTATCAAAACTCCCATTATGACGCGCGAGCCACAAGCGGGCAGTCTGTAATAATTTGTGTTGTTTGCTGCGGGTCACACTGGCTGCCGCGCCGCCATAAAGCGCAGAGCGGCGGTAACGCACCTCGATAAAAACGGTGGTCCGGCCTTCACGCATTATCAGATCGATCTCGCCGCCACGCTCGTTCACGTTAGCGGCGATAAACCGTAGTCCTTTGCCTTCCAGCCAGCGACGCGCTTGTGCTTCCCACGCATCGCCGGTCTGTTTGGTGGTTAACTGGCGGGGACTACCTGACCTTGTTGGTACTGTAGCCATGATAACTTCCTGTTAATCACGCAATCCGGGTTTGCCGTCAGGCTTCCGGTATTACCGTTGATTTCAAAACCCTGAACCTGGCGCATTTGTGAGAAATGATTTGCCAACGACCAGGCATCGACGCCCATCGCATACATGCGAGCCAGCGAATAATCGTTGTTCACCGCGCTGAGCGCCTGCTGCATTAACGGCAGATTACCGCCTGCCAGCATCGGGATTTCGCTGTACTGCAAGCCTTCCATCTCCAGGCGGAAATCCGGGCCAGCGGTCCCTTGCGCACTGCGGGAGCTGGCGTACAGCGTTGCACCGCTCTGGCTACCGTTACGCATGGCGATCATTGGTTTGATAAAAGCGATTTCACCCGGCGTTGCCACAATGTACACCGCATCGACACGACTGCCATTATTGGTGAACTGATCATCGGTTGGCGTGGTTTGCAGCGTTGGATTGTTGGTCGTCATGCCGGAGTCGGTTGTTTCTCTGGGAGTAATCGGACTACCCGTTAAAGCGATACCCGAACCGCCGTTAACACCCGCGCGTAACTCGCTGGTGGAACCAAATTTTTGTTGCAGAACGGTGCCGCCGCCCAGTTTCTGCCACTCTTGCGCAAACGCATTGGCTACGCGATCGCCCAATGAACTGCGTGGGATCAGCACCAGCGGCGCTTGTTTACCCTGGTCACGAATATGACGCGCTGCATCGCGCGCTTCGTCTTCCGGTGAAAGCGCGAAGTAACAAATATTGACGCGGTTTTCGATGTTCTCCGGCTGGTTCAGTGCCAGCACGTTCAGCGGAGTGTTGCTCTTCAGCAACTCTTCAACGTTATTTTTCAGCAACGGACCGACCACAATACTCGCGCCATCCTGCTGAACCTGGCTTAAGATCTGGCTAAGTGGTTGTGATGAGGTATCGTAGATTTTCAGCTCTGCGGATGGATTTGCGGGTGCGCTTACCGCTGCGGTGCTTGTCGCCGGGGCGCTTACAGGCACCGGCTGGGCCGCAGGCTGTTCACCGGTCAGATCGCTAACCGAGGCTTGTGCCGGGCTGGCAACGTCATCCACGGTTTGCGGCTGAGATTGTTCTGCTACGTCTGCGGCAGGTGCGGCAGCTACCTGGGCCGCCACTGGCTGAGTGCCGATATTTTTCGCCGCTTCAAAGCCTTGCTGAATAGTGCGACCAAATACCGCTGCCTGGCCATTCAGCGGCAACAGCAGGGCGATTTTGTTGGTCGATGCTGGTTTAAACGCTTTTACGTTAACCAACTGCGTTGGCAGCATTTTCGCGCCCGGGTTGTTCGGATAACGTTTCTGCCAGTCGGCGATCCCAGCTTTCATCATGTCAGGATCGTTACGGTTATCAAACCAGACGCGCTGCAAATCCAGCCAGCCTTGCAGAATATTTTCGTCGGCGTTGATCACCAGCGTATTCGCCTGCTCCTGAGTCATGGAGGAGAGCGCCTGCCATGTGGCGTCAATATTCTGCTGCTTTTCTTTCGCACCGAGCAGCGGTTCCTGAGCAATTAACGCGCGCAGTAAATCAATGGAAGGACGCCCCTGGCTGGCATCGATTTTTGCCTGCCAGTAACGGGCTTGCTGGTTTTGTTCTAAATCGGCAGGTGTGATTTTCGCCAGCAAGTTTTGCGCGCCAGCAAAATCTTTCTGCGCCAGTTTAATCTCTGCCGCCAGCAGTGTTTTCTCGCGACGCTGAGAATCGTTCAGTTCTTGCGGTAGTTGGTTAAACAACTCCACCGCCTGTCCGGTTTTACCTTCTTTCACCAGTGCACGAATGGCGAGTAATTGCCAGTTGATCCTGGTATCATCAGAACTTTGCTGCATCTGTTGCAGGTAAAAGGCAGAATCAGCCTGCGCCGTGCCCTGCATATAAGCAGTGGACTGATCGGGAGTATGGGTGCCACAACCGGCGAAAATCAGGGCTGCCAAAACAACAGGCAGACAACGCGCGGCTTTCAAACGAGAAAATGTTGAGGGTACCATAATGTATCCAGTGATATTTTTTTTACGCAATGCTCAATATTAAATCGGCAATACGGACGACACAATGAAACAACACCAATCGGCGGATAATTCTCAGGGGCAGCTTTACATTGTACCGACGCCAATCGGCAATCTGGCGGATATCACCCAGCGTGCATTAGAGGTATTACAGGCCGTTGATCTGATTGCCGCCGAGGATACGCGTCACACCGGTTTATTGCTGCAACATTTTGGGATTAATGCCCGGTTGTTTGCGCTGCACGACCATAACGAACAACAAAAAGCCGAAACGCTGCTGGCGAAGCTGCAAGAGGGGCAAAATATTGCGCTGGTTTCCGATGCCGGAACGCCGCTAATTAACGATCCTGGCTACCATCTGGTGCGTACCTGTCGTGAAGCGGGGATTCGCGTGGTGCCGTTACCAGGGCCGTGTGCTGCTATCACTGCGTTAAGCGCCGCGGGTTTACCATCCGATCGTTTTTGTTATGAAGGCTTTTTACCTGCCAAATCAAAAGGCCGCCGTGATGCGCTAAAAGCTATTGAAGCGGAGCCGCGCACGCTGATTTTTTATGAATCTACCCACCGTCTGTTAGATAGCCTGGAAGATATTGTTGCGGTATTAGGCGAATCCCGTTACGTGGTTCTGGCGCGTGAGCTAACCAAAACCTGGGAAACCATTCACGGCGCGCCCGTTGGCGAGCTGCTGGCGTGGGTAAAAGAAGATGAAAACCGTCGCAAAGGCGAAATGGTGCTGATTGTCGAAGGCCATAAAGCGCAGGAAAATGACTTGCCTGCTGATGCCCTGCGCACGCTGGCGCTGCTACAGGCAGAACTGCCGCTGAAAAAAGCGGCGGCGCTGGCCGCAGAAATTCACGGCGTGAAGAAAAATGCGCTGTATAAGTATGCGCTGGAGCAGCAGGGAGAGTGATTACAGGCGTCGCAGCAGGAATAGCGCTACAACGCCTTTACCTGGCGAGTTAACGACGACACATTTCATCAATCACGCATGTGAAATGGTTATGCAGCCATAAAAATGAAGCCGGGATAGCGGTGGAGACTTTAGCCGTGAGAAAACGTTCTGTCGCATCCTGTTTTCCTTCGCCAGTCACCAGTAACAAAACTTCGCGGGCATTGAGAATATCCTTCAGGCCTAAGGTGATCCCACGAGTCACGGGACGGTCCGCGGTTTTTAACATCTCATGTTGCTGTGTTCTGGCATCAAGTTGACTGATATGGCAGGCCGGTTGCAGGCTTTCTCCCGGTTCGTTCAGCCCAAGATGACCGTTTTTCCCCAATCCGAGAACGCATAAGTCCAGACCGCCTTTGCGCGCAATCAGGTTCGTTACCCGTTCGCACTCTGTCTCATTTATCTCTTCGGAGTGAAAGCTGATGAGCTGGTCTTCACGTAGCCCCAGCGGCTGCACGATATGCTGTTGAAGGAAAGTTTCGCAGGTACCAGGCATCGTTAATGGCAGATCCACCCATTCGTCGAGCTTCACGAAGGTGAGCTGGCTGACATCAACCTGCTGCTGGTGGATTTTTTCTACCAGATAATGATACGTCAGTAATGGCGTGGCTCCGGTCGCCAGGCAAATCACGGCATCCGGTTTGCGACGGATCACGGCCAATAAATATTCGCTGGCACGTTCACTTAACGCCGTATAGTTTTCAACTTGTTGAAGGGTTTGCACAGGATGAAATTCCTTTAGTAAAGAGGCACCACCAGACGCAGTGCCTCGTTCCATTTACAAAATGCCGAATGCAGAACAAACAATAGAGAGCACAAAAGTCACGCCGATTAACAGCACCGGATGCGCTTTTTTCACCCGCAGGAAGTAATACATCAGCAGGGTGTAGGCCATCGGTAAAATATTCGGGAAGACTTTATCGAAGAAATCCTGCTGCAGCGCGACGCTGTGGGTACTGTCGATGGCAAACGATGTCACCACGTTAATATGCACATACGAAGCGATCAGCCCGCCGATTACTGTGATCCCGAGGATGGTTGCCGAACGAGCAATCATCTGCGAGTTCTCTCGCACTTTATCGATAGCCTTCACGCCGACTGAATAACCGACGTGGGTCCAGCCGACGCGCAGGAAAAAGATAAGCAGGTAAACGGCGAAAAACAAAATCGGTCCCAACAGGTTCCCCTGACTGGCAAACGATGAGCAAATCCCCGCCATAATTGGCAACAAGGTAAACCAGAAAATCGCATCGCCAATCCCGGCGATTGGGCCAAACAGCGCCACTTTGAGGCCTTTAATGGTGTCGCGGTTTTCTCCTTTTTCTTCCATCGAAATTAATAACCCCATCAGGAATCCGACCAGATTAGGGTGGGTATTAATAAATTCGAGGTTATCTTTCATCGCCGCGCTTAGGCCCGGTTTGTCGTCCTTATAAATCTTTTTCAGGATCGGCAACATCGCCCAGGTAAAACCGCCCGCCTGCATCCTTTCGTAGTTAAAGCTTGCTTGTAGCAGTGACGAACGAAAGCCCAGACGGGTGATATCTTTTTTACTGATTTCAGATCCCATTGCTGTAGTCCTCTTCTTCATTTTTACTGGCAACGGGCTGCGGTTGCGCTTGCTGCCGGGATTTCGCATTGAAAAACTCATACACCGCAAAGCCTGCGCCCAGCACGGCAACCGGCAACAGGTTGCTGACCTGGATGTAGCAAACGAACAGGAAACCGGCGATCAGGTAAGGGATATATTGCGCTTTGAACATCACGCGCAGCAGCAAGCCAAAACCAACGGCAGGCAGAATACCGCCAGCCACTTCAAAGCCGTGGGTCAGCCAGGCGGGCATCGCTTTCACCAGCGCCTGCATCGCCCCTTGTGCCAGGTAAGTACAGAGGAAAGCAATCACCGCATACGCTGAAGCGACGATGAGCATCGTTGTCCAGTTAAGTCGGGAAAACGCTGCCGTATCCGCCTCTTTTGCGCATTTATCGGCTTTGGTCATAAATAATGAGAAAGCGGAATAGAAGAACAGAATGACGTACTGCATTAACAAACTAAACGGCAGGCCAAGACCAATTGCCGTTTTGGCATCAACGCCCGTAGACCATGCAATGACAGTGGTCATCAGACCCGCCATAATAGGGTTGGGCGGCTGAACACCACCTGCAGGGGTTAATCCGGCGAAAGCCAACTCTGTCAGGCCACCGGTAATTAAGCCAGTCTGAATATCACCGAGAATAGCACCTGTAAGGGTACAAACGATTATCGGGCGGAATAAAAATAAGGCTTCCAGCCAAAAATCAATCCCCAGAAAGAAAACTAACGCCGCCAGGGATAATCCCTGGAGTAGGGTTATTTCATGCATTTTTATTACCTCAAATCAATATTAAGGCGATTTTAGATTTAGTCAGGGATTTGTTCTTTTTGATCGCCAGGGACGTCCTGAATGAAAACATTCACGCCACGTTGTTTAATAAAACGTAAGTCCGTGAGATCCTGGTCATCGACATAAACTTTACTGCTGATTTGCTTTTTCCCTTCCGAGAAATGCATATTGCCGACGTTGACATCTTTCAGGTCAATACCACCTTCTACCAATTTACGTACCGTTTGTGGCGTACGGCAAATCAGGAAGATCTTCTGATGTGGTGCAGCTTTGCCGATGACGTTAATGGTTTTTTCGATAGTAAAGAAACGAATGCCAAAGCCGTAGGTTTCTGCGGTAATACCCATTAATTTCTGTTGAATATCATCGTTAGCGACAACATCATCCACGACTACTAACAGATTCGCACCGATGGTGGATGTCCAGGTCACGCCAACCTGACCGTGAACCAGACGGTTATCAATACGGGTTAAGAGAATATTTGGACTGCTCATTGTGTAATCCTCACCATAAAGTTGAATAATATAATCTTTTTAAATATATTATTGTTGCGATATTGTACTGATGTATTTATTAAGGTTTAGTTATCTCCTTTACCATTAAGGCACTCCCCGATATTAATCGGGAAGTACATTGGGATAAATCATAAAAAACTAATGATTATGCTGAAATTCGATTCGCTGAACCACAGACATTAATTTTATTTCTGACAACTTCTTTCATCGCATCCATTCCGACGCGCATATAATAACGAGGATCATTACCCTGCGGATTTTCCGCAAACCAGGCTTTAACCGCGCCAGCGAAGGCTATTTTTAATTCTGTGGCAACGTTCACTTTTGTTACGCCAAGTTCAATAGTGCGACGGACAAATTCATCCGGGACATCGCTGGCACCATGCAGCACCAGAGGAACATCGACCACTTCACGAATTTCCGCCAGCCGCTGGAAATCAATCTTCGGCGTTTTGCTGTATAAGCCGTGCGCCGTACCAATCGCTACCGCCAGGCTGTCGACGCCAGTCAGTTCGACAAAGCGTTTAGCTTCTTGTGGATCGGTCAGGAATGCACTTTCGGCGTCAACGCTCATGTCATCTTCAACACCGCCGAGGCGGCCCAGTTCTGCTTCCACGCTGCAATCCTGGGAGTGGCAGAAGTCGACAACCGATTTCACCAGCTTCACGTTCTCGGCAAACGGGAAGTGACTGCCGTCGATCATCGCGCTGCGCACGCCTGCGTGGACTTTACGGCGAATATCATCCAGCGATTCGTGGTGATCAAGATGCAGTGCCAGCGGCATGTTATAGGTCGTGGAATAGGCGCTACACAGGGCGTAGATCTCTTCCAGCGCGATATGCTTAAAGGTCCCCGGCGTCCCGGCGAGGATCACCGGCGATCGCATTTCACTGCACACTTCGAGGATCGCCTGGATCGTCTCGGCGTTATGAATGTTAAAAGCAGGCACCGCGTAGCCATTGGCCTGGGCGTCCTGTAACAGATATTTGGTGGAGATAATGCTCATAATGCGATCCTCTTATGCCTGCCACGGATGAATGATTACGCCTTGCACCACGCGGTTAACGGTGCCACTGGCTGATGGGGTATCCGGCGTATTACCCATGTGCAGCGACTGCATCAGTGCAAATGTCTGGGCGTACATCAGGAAGCAAAATGCCTGCTCAACGTCGATAAAGTGACGGGACGGCGGCAGGATGATATGTGGACCGGCGGTAATAACGTCGTTGCTTTCCGCGGCGATGGCGATTACGCGCATTGCCTGGTTATCGCGGCGGAGTTCTGCCAGCAGATCAAGATCATACTGACGGGTGTAAGGGTGGCTGGAGACAAACACCACCACCAGCGTTTCGTTATCGACCAGCGATTTCGGGCCATGACGGAATCCGGTCGGGGAATCATAGAAGGCCGCCAGTTTACCCGCTGTCAGTTCCAGCACTTTCAGCGCCGACTCGCGTGCTGCGCCCTGTAAGCCACCGCTGCCGAGATAAACGATCCGTTTCCACGGTGCGTAACCAAACACACCTTCGCTGAAATCGCCCAGTGAGGTCAGGATCGCCTGGCAACGATCCGCCACGTCGCGGAAGGTTTGGCTGTTGATCATCTCAGGTGCGAAAACCGCGAGGCAGCTGGCCATCATGGTGGTAATGCTGCTGGTCATCGCGAAGCCGCGATCGTGCGTTTCTGCGGGCATCAGCAGGGCAAACGCGTTGTCGCTGTTGATCGCGTTTTGGTAAAGAGCGCCCGCTTCGTTGCAGGTGATCGGCAGGTGATAGCATTCTGGTACAAATTGATTTGCCAGTTTCACGGCGGCGACGCTTTCCGGGCTGTTGCCGGATCGACCGAAGGAGATCAATAGTAGCGGATGAGCTGGATTCAGGTAGTCCATCGGATTAGTGACCAGATCGGTGGTCGGTACGGCGCTGAAGTTTTTACCGGTATGGCTGGCGAGCCACGGCGCGATGATGTCACCGATAAATGCCGATGTTCCGGCTCCGGTCAGGATGATTTGCAGATTCTCTTTGCGCAGTAACGGTTCAAGGAAGTTATTGAGCGCGGAACGTAGCGCGTCAATGTTGGTGAGTGAACGGATCCATGCGCGAGGCTGATGGCGGATCTCTTCTTCAGTCCATGTACCGGTTGCGGCAGCAGCAGGGGTGTAATTTTCTGGCATAACTCAATCCTTAGTCTGATGAACTTGACGTCGGCGTTGTCGCTTTCGCTTGCCTTTCGTTTCATTTCACTTGGTGATTTCTTTCGTTGGTTAAAATCTATAGAAAAGAAACTGAAAGTTCAATGGAGAAAAAGGAAATAAAACGAAATCTGTGATCGTTGAAAGAAAAGGTAAGGGAAGTAAAAGGGATTGCTGGATGCGGCGTAAATACTTTATCCGGCCTTACGCTCACCAACCGTAGGTCGGATAAGACGCATTAGCGTCGCATCCGACACCGCTGCACAGATCAAAACGAAAGAAAAAGAAAGGCCTTACGGGGGAAGTGAAGGCCTAATAAAGGAGCAAACCATCAAAACGAAGCTAATTGACCCTGAATCCAGATTTGTTGCACATGCAGCCCGCTATCCAGCGCAACGACGCTGGCGCGTTTGCCCGGTTTAAGCGATCCCAGAACACCATCAACACCCAGCATTCGCGCCGGATGCAGCGACGCCATATGGATGGCTTCCGCAGGCGTTACGCCCGTCAACTCGACCATGTTGCGCACTGCCGCATCGACAGACAGCGTACTGCCCGCCAGCCCACCGGACGCGGTACGGACAACGCCACCGCGCATCTGCACTTCTTCACCACATAACGTATAGTGACCATCCGGCATCCCGGCTGCCTGCATCGCGTCGGTGATCAGTACGATCCTCTCTTTCGCACAGCAACAACAGAGCGACATTGCCGCCGGATGTACATGATGACCATCGGCTATCAGTTCCAGCCAGGCGCGCTTGTCCGTTAATCCCGCGCCAGCCATTCCCGGTTCGCGGTGATGTAAACCTGTCATCCCGTTATAGCAATGCACCAGGCCGTCGGCACCAGCATCAAACGCGGCACGGGTTTGTTGCCAGGTCGCCGCGCTATGCCCCAGCATCACCCGTACGTTTTGCTGTTTAAGATGGCGGATGGCCTGCAATGCCCCTTCTTTTTCTGGTGCCAGCGCTACCACGCGCAAGGTATGCTGAGAAACGGCAATCAATTGATCCAGCTCGGCAATTTCAAGCTCGCGAAACAGCTCCGGTGGATGCGCGCCTTTATTCTGCGGCGTGAAGTACGGTCCTTCGAGATAACTCCCCAGCACTTGCGCACCAGGTCCGCCACGCTGGCAGCGTAGAGCAATACGTTTCAGCGCCGCATGAATGGTATTAAGCGGCGCGGTTACGGTGGTCGGTAACCAACTGCCGACACCTTCGCGTGCCTTGTGCATTGCCAGCTTGTCGAGCGCATCCGGCGCGTCATCCATTACATCAACGCCCGCACCACCGTGTACATGGGTGTCGATGTAAGCGGGGCAGAGCAGTTCCACATCGCGTTCAGTCACGCCCACTGGAATCGGTTCGATTGCTGCGATTACACCGTCAGCAATACGCAACTGATGGTCATCGAGCCATCCCTCTTCAGTCAGCAGCCTTCTGGCGCGCAGAACGTGTGTCATATTCCTTCCTCGACCGGACATTCCTCATGGCAGCGACCAAGTTCGTCCACCAGACTGGTTAGCCCACGGTGTCCACACTCCAGCGCCTGCACACGGAACTCTTCACCGCTTAACCCTTCGCGTTCCAGCACCATTTCCAGTAATAGTTGCAAATTTGTGCCGGTGATCACTTCACAGCCCGGTTTTTGCATCGCCAGCGTTGAAGCTACGCGAAACGGCGTGCCGCCCAGCAAATCCGTCAGAAAAACAATGCCGTCTTCACAATCCAGTTGGGCGATGGCCTCTTCAAGCTGCGATGTAAGCTGCGCGGTGCTTGAGGTTTCCGGAAAATCGATGGCGATAAACTGCGATTGCTCACCGAGAATTTGCTTCATTGCTTTTTCCATACCGCTGGCAAACCCGCCATGCCCTGTCAAAATAATACTTAACATCTAATACCTCATTGTATTTAAAGGAAATGGCAGAATTTACCGACGATGCCGAGAACCACTGTCACTGCAATCAGGCGCAGCGGACTCCAGCCGCGGCGTACCAGCCAGAACATGGTCAGGGTGTAGACCAGCGGTAAGAAGGCAGGCATCAGTTTGTCGATAACATCAGCCTGTAACTTAACCACTGCGTCGCCCGCTGTGATTTCCAGCGTGGTGCTTAAACGAACATAGGTTGCCACCAGCGCGCCGATTACCGTCATCCCAACGATAGATGCCGCATGGCCGACTTTTTTGGTATTTGCTTTAATGAGTGGAATAGCCGCCACGCCCATGCGGTAAGCATAATGCGCCAGACCAAAACGCAGCCCCAGGTGCACCACGTTGAACAGCACAATAAAGACGACAGCGCCAAGAATAGAGCCTTGTAGCGCGAGGCTTGCGCCTATCCCGCCACAAATCGGCAGTAGCGTTAGCCAGAACATCGCATCGCCAATCCCGCCGAGCGGCGCACCGACGGCAATTTTGGTGCTCTGAATACTGTTAACGTCCTGCTTAGAACGCTCCATCGCAAGGATAATGCCGATAACAAACGTCACCAGAAACGGATGGGTATTGAAGAAACCCATATGCCCCTTCATGGCGCGCGCCAGGTCGCGTTTATTAGTGTGGATCTTTTTCAGAGCAGGCAGCAGACCGTACAACCAGCCGGAAGCCTGCATACGTTCGTAGTTAAAAGAAGCCTGTAACAGCATGGAACGCCAGGCGACGCGGTTGATATCTTTTTTCGTCAGCTCCGCGCCAATGCTCTGATCTTCATACACGTTTTCATTGACGCCAGTCAGCAGTGTTTCTTCATTTTCGCTGACGTTCGGCAGGGTGGTTTGATTAGATGCCATCTTCAAATTCCTCTTTCTGTGCCGCAGGTTGAGTCGGTTCAGGAGATTTACGCAGCAGGTCGATCAGCGCCATCGCCAGCGCAGCGGCAGCAATAGCCAGCACCGGTAACTTGAGCCAGGCCGCGGCAACAAAGCCCAGGATGAAGTAGGGGATGTAGACGTTTTTCATCATGATTTTCAGCAGCACGGCAAAACCGATTGCTGGCATGATGCCGCCCGCGACGCCGAGGCCGTCGATTAATCGTTGCGGCAGGACATCAATGATGGTTTTTGCATGTTCCGCGCCGAAGTAGATAGGCAGGAAAGCGCAGAGAAAATAGAAAGTGCCGAGTGCCAGCAGTGCCAGATAGTTCACGCGTTCAATGCCGCGAGTATCGGCGTTCTCCGCCATCCGGTCGCAGCGGGACATCACGCCGGACATCACCGAGAACAGGAAGGTAATCCCCATCTGTACTGCAACAGCGAAAGGTACGGCGACACCGACCGCGACATCGGGTTTCACGCCAGTAGTAATGGCAAACGCCGTGCCGACGATAGTACCGATAATCACGTTAGGCGGCTGTGCGCCCGCCAGCGGGGCCAGCCCCATCCACACCAGTTCCAGCGTACCGCCGGTTAAAATACCGGTATGCAGATCGCCAAGTACCAGTCCGACCAACGGGCCGAGGACCACCGGGCGGTGCATATGGGTTAGGCCGTTAAACATATCCAGGCCAGCGATAAAGGCGATAATGCCCAACGCGAATGCCTGCAACAGACTGATTTCCATGATGAATCCCTCAAAGTAATTTAAAGAGGTCCACTGCAGGCTCTGTCGGGACGCCCTGAACGAAGCATTCCACCCCAGCGGCTTTCAGGTCGTTAAATGCTGCGATATCACCCGCATCCACAGAAACCGTTTTGGCGATTTGTTGCTTGCCATTGGCGTAGTGCATATTGCCAACGTTAATGCGATTCACCGGAACGCCACCTTTCACCAGCGTCAGGAAATCGGCCGGTGTTTTACAAACCAGCAGGATTTTCTGTCGATCGGCGGCGCGATGAATGTTGTCGATGACTTTTTGCAACGTCCAGAAACGTACGGCGATCCCTTCTGCCAGTACCATTTCCATCAGGTTTTGTTGTACCAGATCTTCGGCAACCTCATCGTTGGCTACCAGCACCAGATTTGCCCCCGCAAATCCGACCCACTGAACGCCGACCTGACCGTGAATCAAGCGTTCATCAATCCGACTTAAAACAATATTTGGCATAGCGTGTTCCTCTTTGTTTTGCTTATTGGCCTTCACAGGCTGTGTGGTACTGCGCCAGGATGTCCTGAATATGGTTGATAATGAGTTCCCGTGGCGTTGGCTGCAGCTCGCCGGAGCGAACTTTCACGTACTGCAGCGGCAGATACTGACTGATCAGCGGCAGCGGAATTGGTGAATCCGCCAGATTACGAATCAGATGAGCGAAAGCGTCATCAATCTGGCTGTCCGGCCAGTAATAGCGCACGCGATCCGAGTAGCTATAACCACGCGCCAGACGACGCGCGTTGCCGTCACCGTGGTAGTGGCTTTGCCAGTATTCCGGGCGGTCGAGCATCACGTTTTCCAGCACCTGACGCAGACCAGAACAGGCTTTTGCTGGCACCAGTTCTTCTTCAATCGCCGCCAGAGAGAACAGAGCTTCACGCAGAGCAAAGGTCAGCGCCGGGCCAACTTTCAGAATGGCAAAGTGGTCAATCACCAGCTGGCGCAGCGATTGCGGTGTTTGATAATCGGTAGAGTGCGCTTCGAAAATCAGCGTTTCGTAGTTTTCGACCATCTGGCTTAAGGCGGTCGCTTTGGCGGGCTGATAATCAATAACGTTGGTGTGATCGAATTCGACGCCGGGTTGAACCACCAGGGCAATGATGCGTGGCCAGATGGCATTCAGACCCTGCTTTTCAAAAGCGTGACGATGGGCTTCCAGCGTGGCGCGGGCGGCATCCGGCGTGGTGACCGCCAGCTCGCTTAAGGTTTCATGCGCGCCGCCAGGCACCGGGACTTCGGTACCAATGACATACTCCAGATCGGCTTCGCCAAAGTGTTCAAGACAGGTTTCTTCCGCCACTTTCGCCAGACGGGCGGCGCGTTCAGCCACGATGTCATCAGTTAAGGGAATCGGATCGTCCTGACAGGACATGCTGCAATCAAGGTGAATTTTTTTGAATCCTGCCGCCACGTAGCTTTTAATCAAATCATCGGCATTGGCCATTGCCTGAGCGGCAGGCAGGTTTTGCCAGCGGTTTGGCCCCAGATGGTCGCCACCCAGAATCAGCGCATCCTGCGGGAAATTCAACGAGTCGGCGAGCTGACAAACAAAGCCGCGAAAATCGGCGGGCGTCATTCCGGTATAACCGCCGAACTGGTCCACCTGATTGGAGGTTGCTTCAATCAGTAACGGCGTTTGGTTTGCACTGGCGTAGCGGATTGCAGCTTCCAGCACCAGCGGATGTGCGGAACAAACGGCATAAATCCCATTTGTTTTGCCCGCTTTGTGCTGTCTCACCATTTCTGTCAGATGTTTCACTTTCCTCTCCAGTTCAGATTACTGCGACATTAATCTTTCGTTTTGTTTCAGTTGATACTGCGTCATGGTGAGATAAAAATAAAACGAAAGATAATAGTTTTCTGATCTGATTCACAAAAGAAACATAATGAAAGCCACTGAAACGAGAGTAGCTTGCGCCAATGGGTAAGGTGGGCTTGCATTTGCTTAATAGAAAGGCGTTAATAGGCAAAACGAAATGAAACGAAAGTTTTACGAAAGGACTTACTATGAGTAATACCGACGCTTCAGGTGAGAAGCGAGTGACAGGCACCAGCGAGCGACGAGAACAGATCATTCAACGCCTGCGCCAGCAAGGAAGTGTGCAAGTTAATGATCTATCGGCGTTGTATGGTGTATCTACTGTGACGATCCGCAACGATCTGGCGTTTCTGGAAAAGCAGGGGATCGCTGTGCGTGCCTATGGTGGCGCGTTGATCTGCGATAGCACAACGCCGTCAGTCGAGCCATCAGTGGAAGATAAAAGCGCGCTGAACACCGCGATGAAACGCAGCGTTGCGAAAGCTGCCGTTGAGTTGATTCAGCCTGGTCATCGGGTGATCCTCGACTCCGGGACCACCACTTTTGAGATTGCTCGTCTGATGCGCAAGCACACTGACGTAATTGCGATGACCAACGGTATGAACGTGGCTAATGCGTTGCTGGAAGCGGAAGGCGTTGAGCTGCTGATGACCGGGGGGCATTTGCGCCGTCAGTCGCAATCTTTTTACGGTGATCAGGCTGAGCAATCGCTGCAAAATTACCACTTCGATATGCTGTTTCTTGGTGTAGATGCGATCGATCTGGAGCGCGGCGTCAGCACGCATAATGAAGATGAAGCCCGTTTAAACCGTCGGATGTGCGAAGTTGCGGAACGGATCATCGTGGTCACCGATTCCAGTAAGTTCAATCGTTCTAGTTTACATAAGATCATTGATACTCAACGTATCGACATGATCATTGTTGATGAAGGCATTCCTGCGGATAGTCTGGAAGGACTGAGAAAGGCTGGGGTTGAAGTGATTCTGGTCGGGGATCACGCGTCTTCGCTGTGACTCAATATGCCCGATAAACGTGTGCTATCGGGCATAATACGAATTGAATTATCAGGTCACCGGTGCCGGGTTAAACACCGCCAGCTGGTTATGCAGTCCCCATTGATCCGAGAAAGTTTTCTTCTTCCCGCTGGCGACGTCGAGAATAAAGTGGAACAACTTCCAGCCCACTTCTTCAATGGTTTCTTCGCCGGTAGCGATAGTGCCCGCGTTAATATCCATTAAATCAAACCAGCGGTTCGCCAGCTCGGTGCGGGTCGCCATTTTAATGACGGGTACCGCCATCAGGCCGTACGGCGTACCACGACCGGTCGTAAACACTTGCACGGTGATACCCGAAGCCACCTGTTGCGTGCCACAGACAAAATCGCTGGCTGGCGTCGCGGCGTAAATTAATCCGCGTTTAGTCGGGCGTTGGCCGGGCGACAGCACTTCAACAATTGCACTTTTACCCGATTTAGCAATGGAGCCGAGTGCCTTCTCCACCACATTTGCCAGACCGCCTTTCTTGTTCCCCGGCGAAGGGTTGGCGCTGCGATCGGTTTTTCCCATATTGAGATAGTTATCGTACCACTCCATCTCCTCCAGCAGCCGTTTGCCGACCTCTTCGTTCACTGCGCGTGGTGTCAGCAGATGTATCGCGTCACGCACTTCTGTGACTTCTGAAAACATCACCGTTGCGCCGCAGCGCACCAATAGATCAGACGCATACCCAACCGCCGGGTTTGCCGTTACGCCAGAAAACGCATCGCTGCCACCGCACTGCATGCCGACAACCAGTTCTGAAGCCGGACAGGTTTCTCGCTGACGTTGATTCAGTTTTTGTAGATGGCATTCGGCGACCTGCAAAATATCCTCGACCATGGACTGAAAACCGACATGCTTTTCATCCTGCAAACTGACAATGCTGGCGCTTTCTACTGGAATAGCTTGCACATCATCCGTTCCAGTCAGTAGGCGTTCAGGCTGCAACTTTTCACAACCCAGACCAATCACCATTACTTCGCCGCCAAAGTTAGGGTTCAGCGAAATATTGTGAATGGTACGAATAGGTACAACTGCCGCGGGTGCGTTAATCGCCACGCCACAACCGTACAAATGATTCAGCCCCACCACGCCATCGACGTTCGGGTATTTCGGTAGCAGATCGCGTTCAATGATTTTTACTACGTAGTCCACCACGCCTGCCACACAGTGGACGCTGGTGGTGATGCCGAGCAGGTTTTTGGTGCCCACGCTGCCATCGGCATTGCGATAGCCCTCAAAGGTGTATCCTTCCAGCGGCGGTAAGGGTTCCGGGACTTTGGTTGCCAGTGGCAGCGTATGTAACGGCGGCGCTTCCGGTAGTACAACCATTGATTCGTCGATCCAGCTTCCGCGTGGGATTGCGCGCACGGCGTAACCAATCACCTCGCCATAACGAATAATTTCACCATTAGCCGGAATGTCCAGCAATGCGACTTTATGCCCCTGGGGAATATGTTCAATTAATTCCAGCCCATCCGGAAAACGCGTTCCTGCTTTCAGGCCATTATCATTAACAATAATTGCCACATTATCTGTGTCGTGAACTTTTATATAAAACGCAGTTGGCGTTTCTTGTCTGATTTTGATGTTGGCCATTGTGCAATATTCTCCAGCCAGGGACTATTAAAATGAGGACCTGGTCTCATTTAAAAATAAATAACTTCATTGGGTGAAATAAGAATGTCAGGAGTTTAAATGCAGAAATGTGATCAATGTCAATCATTTCAGGGATTGCAGTACCTCCCGGCAAGGTAAAGCGCAAATCTGTGCTTTAGCGCGCAACCTTATGTGCATATGCTCAAAATAATATTTAAATAGTATTAATTAAATTAGCATTTGCACAATGATTATTATTCTCGCGCTGCTTATACTAATTCCCGAGTTCATTGTCGTAACGGCATAAATGAAACTCATAAATAACACCTTCCCCATAATAATAAAAATCAGCATAAGTACCCGAGGTAAATAAAATGATGCTGGACACCGTTGACGAAAAAAAGAAAGGCGTGCATACCCGCTATTTAATATTACTGATTATTTTTATTGTTACCGCCGTTAACTACGCCGATCGTGCAACGCTGTCTATTGCTGGTACCGAAGTGGCAAAAGAGTTGCAGTTAAGTGCGGTTTCGATGGGTTACATCTTCTCTGCTTTTGGCTGGGCCTACTTGCTGATGCAAATTCCCGGCGGCTGGCTGCTTGATAAGTTTGGCTCGAAGAAAGTTTACACTTACAGCCTCTTTTTCTGGTCGCTGTTCACCTTCCTGCAAGGCTTTGTCGATATGTTTCCGCTGGCCTGGGCTGGGATCTCCATGTTCTTTATGCGCTTTATGCTGGGGTTCTCGGAAGCGCCATCATTCCCGGCGAACGCCCGTATTGTCGCCGCCTGGTTCCCGACGAAAGAACGTGGTACTGCCTCCGCCATCTTTAACTCGGCGCAATATTTCTCGTTGGCGCTCTTTTCGCCGCTGCTTGGCTGGCTGACTTTCGCCTGGGGCTGGGAGCACGTCTTTACCGTTATGGGGGTGATTGGTTTTGTGCTGACGGCGCTGTGGATCAAGTTGATTCATAACCCGACAGATCACCCACGTATGTCTGCGGAAGAGCTGAAGTTTATCTCGGAAAATGGCGCGGTGGTCGATATGGACCACAAAAAGCCGGGCAGTGCGGCAGCAAGCGGACCCAAACTGCATTACATCAAGCAATTGCTCTCTAACCGCATGATGCTGGGCGTATTTTTCGGACAATATTTTATCAACACCATCACCTGGTTCTTCCTCACCTGGTTCCCAATTTATCTGGTGCAGGAAAAAGGCATGTCGATTCTGAAAGTGGGTCTGGTCGCCTCGATTCCGGCACTGTGTGGCTTTGCGGGCGGCGTGCTGGGAGGTGTCTTCTCGGATTATCTGATCAAACGCGGTTTGTCCCTGACCCTGGCACGTAAGCTACCAATTGTGCTGGGAATGTTGCTGGCTTCCACCATCATCTTATGTAACTACACCAACAACACCACGCTGGTGGTCATGCTGATGGCGCTGGCTTTCTTTGGTAAAGGATTTGGTGCGCTGGGCTGGCCAGTGATTTCTGACACCGCGCCGAAAGAGATTGTTGGCCTCTGCGGCGGCGTCTTTAACGTCTTTGGCAATGTTGCCTCCATTGTCACTCCACTGGTGATTGGCTACCTGGTAAGTGAACTGCACTCCTTCAATGCAGCACTGGTTTTTGTGGGATGTTCAGCGCTGATGGCGATGGTCTGCTACCTCTTCGTAGTCGGCGACATTAAACGTATGGAATTGCAGAAATAAGCAAAGGTATAAGCGATGAATAACGATGTTTTCCCGAATAAATTCAAAGCCGCACTGGCTGCGAAACAGGTACAAATTGGTTGCTGGTCAGCTCTCTCTAACCCGATTAGCACTGAAGTTCTTGGTTTGGCTGGGTTTGACTGGCTGGTGCTGGATGGTGAACATGCGCCAAACGATATCTCCACGTTTATTCCGCAGTTAATGGCCCTGAAAGGCAGCGCCAGCGCGCCAGTAGTGCGAGTGCCGACCAACGAGCCGGTAATTATTAAGCGTCTTCTGGATATCGGTTTCTATAACTTCCTGATTCCTTTTGTAGAAACAAAAGAGGAAGCAGAGCAGGCGGTGGCATCAACTCGTTACCCACCGGAAGGCATTCGCGGCGTCTCCGTTTCTCACCGCGCCAATATGTTTGGCACCGTGGCGGATTATTTCGCTCAGTCGAACAAGAACATCACTATTCTGGTCCAGATAGAAAGTCAGCAGGGCGTAGATAACGTCGATGCTATTGCCGCTACCGAAGGTGTAGACGGCATCTTCGTCGGCCCCAGCGATCTGGCTGCGGCATTAGGCCATCTCGGCAATGCCTCGCACCCGGATGTACAAAAAGCAATTCAGCACATTTTTAACCGTGCCAGCGCGCACGGCAAACCCAGCGGCATCCTCGCACCAGTCGAGGCTGATGCGCGTCGTTATCTGGAATGGGGTGCGACGTTTGTGGCTGTCGGCAGCGATCTCGGCATCTTCCGCTCTGCCACTCAGAAACTGGCTGATACCTTTAAAAAATAACCACCACCGCAACAAGAGAGATGATTGATATGACTATGAAAGTTGGTTTTATTGGCCTGGGGATTATGGGTAAACCAATGAGTAAAAACCTTCTGAAAGCAGGTTACTCGCTGGTGGTTGCTGACCGTAACCCAGAAGCTATCGCTGACGTGATTGCTGCCGGTGCAGAAACAGCCGCTACGGCTAAAGCGATCGCTGAACAGTGCGACGTCATCATAACCATGCTGCCAAACTCCCCTCATGTGAAAGAGGTGGCGCTGGGTGAGAATGGCATTATTGAAGGCGCGAAGCCAGGTACGGTATTGATCGATATGAGTTCGATCGCACCGCTGGCAAGCCGTGAAATCAGCGAAGCGCTGAAAGCGAAAGGCATTGATATGCTGGACGCCCCGGTGAGCGGCGGTGAACCGAAAGCCATCGACGGTACGCTGTCAGTGATGGTGGGCGGCGACAAGGCTATTTTCGACAAATACTATGATTTGATGAAAGCGATGGCGGGTTCCGTGGTGCATACCGGGGAAATCGGTGCAGGTAACGTCACCAAACTGGCAAATCAGGTCATTGTGGCGCTGAATATTGCTGCGATGTCAGAAGCGTTAACGCTGGCAACCAAAGCGGGCGTTAACCCGGATCTGGTGTATCAGGCAATTCGCGGTGGGCTGGCGGGCAGTACCGTGCTGGATGCCAAAGCGCCGATGGTGATGGACCGCAACTTCAAACCGGGCTTCCGTATTGATCTGCATATTAAGGATCTGGCGAATGCGCTGGATACTTCTCACGGCGTCGGCGCGCAACTGCCGCTCACAGCTGCGGTTATGGAGATGATGCAGGCACTGCGTGCAGATGGTTTAGGAACGGCGGATCATAGCGCCCTGGCGTGCTACTACGAAAAACTGGCGAAAGTCGAAGTTACTCGCTAATGACGTCGTGCCCGGATGGCGTATTGCAATCCGGGCCTGGAATCCAGGCCGAATAAGAGAAACGCCCTCCGGCGTCATGTGGTAACAGGCATAGGTATGAAAATCGTAATCGCCCCAGACTCTTATAAAGAAAGTTTATCTGCCAGCGAGGTTGCGCAGGCGATAGAAAAAGGATTTCGGGAAATTTTTCCTGATGCACAGTATGTTTCTGTTCCGGTTGCCGACGGTGGTGAAGGAACGGTGGAAGCGATGATTGCAGCCACCCAGGGGGCTGAACGTCACGCCTGGGTTACAGGGCCGCTGGGCGAGAAAGTGAATGCCAGTTGGGGGATCTCCGGCGATGGCAAAACCGCGTTTATCGAAATGGCGGCGGCCAGTGGGCTGGAACTGGTACCTGCGGAAAAACGCGATCCACTCGTGACCACTTCACGCGGTACTGGTGAGTTAATCCTGCAGGCGCTGGAGAGCGGTGCGACAAACATTATTATCGGCATTGGCGGCAGCGCCACCAACGACGGCGGCGCAGGCATGGTACAGGCGCTGGGGGCGAAATTATGCGATGCCAACGGCAATGAAATTGGTTTTGGCGGCGGTAGTCTTAATACTCTGAATGATATTGATATTTCCGGTCTCGATCCGCGCTTAAAAGATTGTGTCATCCGCGTCGCTTGTGATGTCACCAACCCGTTAGTCGGCGACAGTGGTGCTTCGCGCATCTTTGGCCCACAAAAGGGAGCCAGTGAGGCGATGATTGTCGAGCTGGACAATAACCTCTCTCACTATGCCGATGTTATTAAAAAAGCGCTGCATGTTGATGTGAAAGATGTCCCCGGCGCAGGAGCTGCGGGCGGTATGGGCGCGGCGCTGATGGCGTTTCTTGGTGCAGAACTGAAAAGTGGTATTGAAATCGTCACTACGGCGCTGAATCTGGAGGAACATATTCACGATTGTACGCTGGTGATCACTGGTGAAGGGCGTATTGATAGCCAGAGTATTCACGGCAAGGTACCGATTGGTGTCGCAAACGTGGCGAAGAAGTACCATAAACCGGTGATTGGCATTGCGGGTAGCCTGACCAATGATGTTGGCGTTGTACATCAGCATGGCATTGATGCGGTCTTCAGCGTACTGACCAGCATTGGTACGTTAGACGAAGCACTCCGCGGAGCTTATGACAATATCTGCCGTGCTTCACGTAATATCGCCGCGACACTGGCGATTGGAATGCGCAACGCGGGGTGACAAGGGCGCGCAAACCCTCTATACTGCGCGCCGAAGCTGACCAGACAGTCGCCGCTTCGTCGTCGTCCTCTTCGGGGGAGACGGGCGGAGGGGAGGAAAGTCCGGGCTCCATAGGGCAGGGTGCCAGGTAACGCCTGGGGGGGAAACCCACGACCAGTGCAACAGAGAGCAAACCGCCGATGGCCCGCGTAAGCGGGATCAGGTAAGGGTGAAAGGGTGCGGTAAGAGCGCACCGCGCGGCTGGTAACAGTCCGTGGCACGGTAAACTCCACCCGGAGCAAGGCCAAATAGGGGTTCATAAGGTACGGCCCGTACTGAACCCGGGTAGGCTGCTTGAGCCAGTGAGCGATTGCTGGCCTAGATGAATGACTGTCCACGACAGAACCCGGCTTATCGGTCAGTTTCACCTGATTTACGTAAAAACCCGCTTCGGCGGGTTTTTGCTTTTGGTGCCCAGGGTAAGATGAATATCTACGGTATTAATAACAGACTTTGTAAGAAGTTATTAAGTCTATATTGCATTTAAAAGGTCGTAATTATACATATATTTCTCTCATTAATTGTAAGTTCGCAGGTATTGTCCGATCGTTGAATCATTTGGGCGTTATAACCTAAATTTTTACCGTCCAATAATCAATATTTCTATTGTGATTGTTAACCACTGCGTGCATTGAAGGGTGAAAAATATGTGCAATTGAGAAGCCTTTCATTGATGCCTGCCTTGTCATCATGACAAACAATAATAGATGCTTATTTTCCTCGCAGGGTTCTTTCGCACTATCAAAAAATGCTCATTTACCCGGCATTACAGTCAACGAAGCAACATTCTATGGCCTACGCTGATGTAAAGCACAGCGAAAATCCTCCTTGTTGACTTCGTCTGACCTTATCGCGGCGACCAGCAATTATTCGTTTTGTGATCCTCAACACAAAATGCTATTCGTTGCCTATGAGGGGAGAAGAATTTATGGAAAACGATTGCATTCACAAAATGACGTCCTGTCAGAAGAGAAAAAGTTGACGTTAATCAATTGTTCGAGATGATCAATACCTGTATTCGAAATTTTAAAATATTGATAAAATAAATGTTTGTTCTCCAACAAATAGCGTGAAAAAATGTGACGTGCCGCATTATTTATCGCTGAAAATGGTTTGTTTATAATAAAATTTGAGAACTTACTCATTAAATTTAACTCAAATTTTGCCTGGTAATTATCCGGTAATTGCTTGAAATATAGTCTCAGCCCCTTTTTTTTATTAACCACATAAAGAATGATGTTATCGCCATAAAATATTGTTATCCCCGTCATTTTTTTTGACAAAAATCAGGGTTTATGCTGATTTTCATGCTTTAACTTGTTGATACTTAAAGGTATTTAATTGTGGTAACGATGCCATGGAAAGTATTGAAAGTTAATTTGTGAGTGGTCGCACATATCCTGTTCATTTCATTTTGATACACTTCATACCGTCAATGAGGTAATTAACGTAGGTCGTTATGAGCACTATTCTTCTTCCGAAAACGCAGCACCTGGTAGTCTTTCAGGAAGTTATTAGAAGTGGTTCTATCGGCTCGGCTGCAAAAGAGTTAGGGTTAACTCAACCGGCCGTCAGTAAAATCATTAACGATATTGAAGATTATTTTGGGGTGGAGTTAGTGGTGCGGAAAAATACCGGTGTAACATTAACACCTGCCGGTCAATTGTTACTCTCCCGTTCCGAATCCATTACCCGTGAAATGAAAAATATGGTTAATGAGATAAGCGGTATGTCTTCTGAGGCGGTGGTGGAAGTCTCATTTGGTTTTCCTTCATTGATTGGTTTTACTTTTATGTCAGGGATGATCAACAAGTTCAAAGAGGTGTTCCCGAAAGCGCAGGTTTCTATGTATGAAGCGCAACTGTCTTCGTTCTTACCGGCAATCCGCGACGGTCGACTGGATTTTGCGATTGGTACGTTAAGCGCAGAAATGAAGCTTCAGGATTTACATGTTGAGCCGCTGTTCGAGTCCGAGTTTGTGCTGGTAGCCAGTAAGTCCCGAACATGCACCGGCACCACCACGCTGGAGTCGTTGAAGAACGAACAGTGGGTGTTGCCACAAACCAATATGGGGTACTACAGCGAACTACTTACTACGTTACAAAGAAATGGCATCAGTATTGAAAACATCGTTAAAACCGACTCAGTCGTGACAATTTATAATCTTGTTCTCAATGCTGATTTCTTAACTGTAATTCCTTGTGATATGACATCACCTTTTGGTTCTAATCAATTTATTACTATTCCGGTTGAAGAAACATTACCTGTGGCACAATATGCCGCGGTATGGTCGAAAAATTATCGTATTAAAAAAGCAGCATCGGTTTTGGTGGAATTAGCCAAAGAGTATTCATCTTATAATGGGTGTAGACGAAGGCAATTAATTGAAGTTGATTAGTTATTTGTTTTAATTTAAACATAAATAATCCACCTGTCTGTTTTGCAGGTGTCGGTTACGGTTACCTACATATTTAATTCAGGCTAAGAGGTTTTATAATGCATATTACATACGATCTCCCGGTTGCTATTGATGACATCATTGAAGCAAAACAACGACTGGCTGGGCGAATTTATAAAACAGGTATGCCTCGCTCCAACTATTTTAGTGAACGTTGCAAAGGTGAAATATTCCTCAAATTCGAAAACATGCAGCGTACCGGTTCATTTAAAATTCGTGGCGCATTTAATAAATTAAGTTCACTGACTGATGCGGAAAAACGTAAAGGTGTAGTGGCCTGCTCTGCGGGCAACCATGCGCAAGGGGTTTCGCTCTCCTGCGCGATGCTGGGTATTGACGGTAAAGTGGTGATGCCAAAAGGTGCGCCGAAATCCAAAGTCGCGGCAACGTGCGACTACTCCGCAGAAGTCGTTTTGCATGGTGATAACTTCAACGACACTATTGCTAAAGTGAGTGAAATTGTCGAAATGGAAGGCCGTATTTTTATCCCACCTTACGATGATCCGAAAGTGATTGCTGGCCAGGGAACGATTGGTCTGGAAATTATGGAAGATCTCTATGATGTCGATAACGTGATTGTGCCAATTGGCGGCGGCGGTTTAATTGCTGGTATTGCGGTGGCAATTAAATCTATCAACCCGACCATCCGTGTTATTGGCGTACAGTCTGAAAACGTTCACGGCATGGCGGCTTCTTTCCACTCCGGAGAAATAACTACGCACCGAACTACCGGCACCCTGGCGGATGGTTGTGATGTCTCCCGCCCGGGTAATTTAACTTACGAAATCGTTCGTGAATTAGTCGATGACATCGTGCTGGTCAGCGAAGACGAAATCAGAAACAGTATGATTGCCTTAATTCAGCGCAATAAAGTCGTCACCGAAGGCGCAGGTGCTCTGGCATGTGCTGCATTATTAAGCGGTAAATTAGACCAATATATTCAAAACAGAAAAACCGTCAGTATTATTTCCGGCGGCAATATCGATCTTTCTCGCGTCTCTCAAATCACCGGTTTCGTTGACGCTTAATTAATTCGTTGAGGATAGGATATGAGTACTTCAGATAGCATTGTATCCAGCCAGACAAAACAATCGTCCTGGCGTAAATCAGATACCACATGGACGTTAGGCTTGTTTGGTACGGCAATCGGCGCCGGGGTGCTGTTCTTCCCTATCCGCGCAGGTTTTGGCGGACTGATCCCGATTCTTCTGATGTTGGTATTAGCATACCCCATCGCGTTTTATTGCCACCGGGCACTGGCGCGTCTGTGTCTTTCTGGCTCTAACCCTTCCGGCAACATTACGGAAACGGTGGAAGAGCATTTTGGTAAAACTGGCGGCGTGGTTATCACGTTCCTGTACTTCTTCGCGATTTGCCCACTGTTGTGGATTTATGGCGTTACTATTACCAATACCTTTATGACGTTCTGGGAAAACCAGCTCGGCTTTGCACCGCTGAATCGCGGCTTTGTGGCGCTGTTCCTGTTGCTGCTGATGGCTTTCGTCATCTGGTTTGGTAAGGATCTGATGGTTAAAGTGATGAGCTATCTGGTATGGCCGTTTATCGCCAGCCTGGTGCTGATTTCTCTTTCGCTGATCCCTTACTGGAACTCTGCAGTTATCGACCAGGTTGACCTCGGTTCGCTGTCGTTAACTGGTCATGACGGTATCCTGATCACCGTCTGGCTGGGGATTTCCATCATGGTTTTCTCCTTTAACTTCTCGCCAATCGTCTCTTCCTTCGTGGTTTCTAAACGTGAAGAGTACGAGAAAGATTTTGGTCGCGACTTCACCGAGCGTAAATGTTCACAAATCATCTCTCGCGCCAGTATGCTGATGGTTGCAGTGGTGATGTTCTTTGCCTTTAGCTGCCTGTTTACGCTGTCTCCGGCGAATATGGCTGAAGCGAAAGCGCAGAATATTCCAGTGCTTTCTTATCTGGCTAACCACTTTGCGTCCATGACCGGTACCAAAACAACGTTTGCGATTACACTGGAATATGCCGCTTCCATCATCGCACTCGTGGCTATTTTCAAATCTTTCTTCGGTCACTATCTGGGGACGCTGGAAGGGCTGAATGGTTTGATTCTGAAGTTCGGTTATAAAGGTGACAAAACCAAAGTGTCGCTGGGTAAACTGAATACTATCAGCATGATTTTCATTATGGGCTCCACCTGGGTTGTTGCCTACGCCAACCCGAACATCCTCGACCTGATTGAAGCCATGGGCGCACCGATTATCGCATCACTGCTGTGCCTGTTGCCGATGTATGCCATCCGTAAAGCGCCGTCTCTGGCGAAATACCGTGGTCGTCTGGATAACGTGTTTGTTACCGTGATTGGTCTGCTGACCATCCTGAACATCGTATACAAACTGTTTTAATCCGTAACTCAGGATGAGAAAAGAGATGAATGAATTTCCGGTTGTTTTGGTTATTAACTGTGGTTCGTCTTCGATTAAGTTTTCCGTACTCAATGCCAGCGACTGTGAAGTATTAATGTCAGGTATTGCCGACGGTATTAACTCGGAAAATGCATTCTTATCCGTAAATGGGGGAGAGCCAGCACCGCTGGCTCACCACAGCTACGAAGGTGCATTGAAGGCAATTGCATTTGAACTGGAAAAACGGAATTTAAATGACAATGTGGCCTTAATTGGCCACCGCATCGCTCACGGCGGCAGTATTTTTACCGAGTCCGCCATTATTACCGATGAAGTCATTGATAATATCCGTCGCGTTTCTCCACTGGCACCCCTGCATAATTACGCCAATTTAAGTGGTATTGAATCGGCGCAGCAATTATTCCCGGGCGTAACTCAGGTGGCGGTATTTGATACCAGTTTCCACCAGACGATGGCTCCGGAAGCTTATTTATACGGCCTGCCGTGGAAATATTATGAAGAGTTAGGTGTACGCCGTTATGGTTTCCACGGCACGTCGCACCGCTATGTTTCCCAGCGCGCGCATTCTCTGCTGAATCTGGCGGAAGATGACTCCGGCCTGGTTGTGGCGCATCTTGGCAATGGCGCGTCAATCTGCGCGGTTCGCAACGGTCAGAGTGTTGACACTTCCATGGGAATGACGCCGCTGGAAGGCTTGATGATGGGTACCCGCAGTGGTGATGTCGACTTCGGGGCGATGTCCTGGGTCGCCAGCCAAACCAACCAGAGCCTGGGGGACCTGGAACGCGTAGTGAATAAAGAGTCGGGATTATTAGGTATTTCCGGCCTTTCTTCGGATTTACGTGTTCTGGAAAAAGCCTGGCATGAAGGTCACGAACGCGCGCAACTGGCAATTAAAACCTTTGTTCACCGAATTGCCCGTCATATTGCCGGACACGCTGCTTCATTACATCGCCTGGATGGAATTATATTCACCGGCGGAATAGGAGAGAATTCAAGTTTAATTCGTCGTCTGGTCATGGAACATTTAGCTGTATTAGGCGTAGAGATTGATACAGAAATGAATAATCGCTCTAACTCTTTTGGAGAGCGAATTGTTTCCAGTGAAAATGCGCGTGTCATTTGCGCCGTAATTCCGACTAACGAAGAAAAAATGATTGCTTTGGATGCCATTCATTTAGGCAAAGTGAACGCGCCCGCAGAATTTGCATAATTTAGTTGAAGTATTGTAGAGAGATTATTTTTCATGAAGGTAGATATTGATACCAGCGATAAGCTGTACGCCGACGCATGGCTTGGCTTTAAAGGTACGGACTGGAAAAACGAAATTAATGTCCGCGATTTTATTCAACATAACTATACACCTTATGAAGGCGATGAATCTTTTCTCGCCGAAGCGACGCCTGCCACCACGGAATTGTGGGAAAAAGTCATGGAAGGCATCCGTATCGAAAATGCGACTCACGCGCCATTGGATTTCGATACCAATATTGCCACCACAATTACCGCTCATGATGCAGGATATATTGACCAGCCGCTGGAAAAAATAGTGGGTCTGCAAACGGATGCGCCATTAAAGCGTGCGCTGCATCCGTTCGGCGGCATTAATATGATTAGAAGTTCATTTCACGCGTATGGTCGTGAAATGGATAGCGAATTTGAATACATCTTTACCGATCTGCGTAAAACCCATAACCAGGGCGTATTTGATGTTTACTCACCGGATATGCTGCGCTGCCGTAAATCTGGTGTACTGACCGGTTTACCAGATGGTTATGGTCGTGGGCGTATCATCGGTGACTACCGCCGCGTGGCGCTTTACGGCATCAGTTATCTGGTACGTGAACGCGAACTGCAGTTTGCCGATCTCCAGTCCCGTCTGGAAAAAGGCGAAGATCTCGAAGCTACGATCCGTCTGCGTGAGGAGCTGGCGGAACATCGTCGTGCGCTGTTGCAGATTCAGGAAATGGCGGCGAAATATGGCTTTGACATCTCCCGTCCGGCGCAGAATGCACAGGAAGCGGTGCAGTGGCTCTACTTCGCTTACCTGGCGGCAGTGAAATCGCAAAATGGCGGCGCGATGTCGCTGGGGCGCACGGCATCGTTCCTCGATATCTACATTGAGCGCGACTTTAAAGCAGGCGTACTCAATGAGCAGCAGGCACAGGAACTGATCGACCACTTCATCATGAAGATCCGTATGGTGCGCTTCTTGCGTACGCCGGAATTTGATTCGCTGTTCTCCGGCGACCCGATCTGGGCGACGGAAGTGATCGGCGGGATGGGGCTGGACGGTCGAACCCTGGTGACCAAAAACTCCTTCCGCTATTTGCACACCCTGCACACTATGGGGCCTGCACCGGAACCTAACCTGACTATTCTGTGGTCGGAAGCCTTGCCGATTGCCTTCAAAAAATATGCCGCGCAGGTGTCTATCGTCACATCCTCTTTGCAGTATGAAAACGACGATCTGATGCGTACTGACTTCAATAGCGACGATTACGCGATTGCCTGTTGCGTCAGCCCAATGGTGATTGGTAAGCAGATGCAGTTCTTCGGTGCGCGCGCTAACCTGGCGAAAACGCTACTGTACGCAATCAACGGCGGAATGGACGAGAAGCTGAAGATTCAGGTTGGCCCGAAAACGGCTCCGTTGATGGATGACGTGCTGGACTACGACAAAGTGATGGATAGCCTCGACCACTTCATGGACTGGCTGGCGGTACAGTACATCAGCGCGCTGAATATCATTCACTACATGCACGACAAGTACAGCTACGAAGCTTCGCTGATGGCGCTACATGATCGTGATGTCTATCGCACCATGGCGTGCGGCATCGCGGGCCTGTCGGTGGCAACGGACTCCCTGTCTGCCATCAAATATGCTCGTGTGAAACCAATCCGTGATGAAAACGGCCTGGCGGTGGATTTCGAGATTGACGGCGAATATCCGCAGTATGGCAACAACGACGAGCGCGTAGACAGCATTGCCTGCGATCTGGTTGAACGCTTTATGAAGAAAATTAAAGCTTTGCCAACCTATCGCAATGCTGTGCCGACCCAATCGATTCTGACTATCACCTCTAACGTGGTGTACGGTCAGAAAACCGGGAACACGCCGGACGGTCGCCGCGCCGGAACACCGTTCGCGCCGGGCGCTAACCCGATGCACGGTCGTGATCGCAAAGGCGCCGTGGCCTCATTGACGTCGGTGGCGAAACTGCCGTTCACCTACGCCAAAGATGGGATCTCGTACACCTTCTCCATCGTCCCTGCGGCGCTGGGCAAAGAAGATCCAGTACGTAAAACCAACCTTGTCGGCCTGCTGGATGGGTATTTCCACCACGAAGCGGATGTCGAAGGCGGTCAACACCTCAACGTCAACGTAATGAATCGGGAAATGCTGCTGGATGCCATCGAGCACCCGGAAAAATATCCTAACCTGACAATCCGTGTCTCTGGCTACGCCGTGCGCTTTAACGCACTGACCCGTGAACAGCAACAGGATGTTATTTCACGTACCTTTACCCAGGCGCTCTGACGCCGGAGGATGTATGAAAAAGATTATCGAAACGCAACGTGCCCCAGGCGCAATCGGCCCTTATGTTCAGGGCGTTGATTTAGGCAGCATGGTCTTCACCTCCGGGCAAATTCCGGTTTGCCCACAGACCGGTGAGATCCCGGCTGATGTGCAAGATCAGGCGCGTTTAAGCCTCGAAAACGTCAAAGCGATCGTGGTTGCTGCCGGGCTGAGTGTGGGCGATATCATCAAGATGACCGTGTTCATCACCGATCTGAATGATTTTGCCACCATCAATGAAGTCTATAAGCAGTTCTTCGATGAACATCAGGCGACCTACCCGACCCGGAGCTGTGTGCAGGTCGCGCGTTTGCCGAAAGATGTGAAGCTGGAAATTGAAGCCATCGCAGTACGTAGTGCGTAAGGCCTCGTGAGCGGGACGGTCGCTAGGTCGTTCCGCTCCACTTCACTGAACGGCAATCCGAGGGTGTGGATATGATTAGTGCATTCGATATTTTCAAAATTGGGATTGGTCCCTCCAGTTCGCATACTGTGGGGCCAATGAATGCCGGAAAAAGTTTTATTGATCGGCTGGAAAGTAGCGGCTTATTAACCGCGACGAGCCATATTGTGGTCGATCTGTACGGGTCGTTGTCACTGACGGGCAAAGGCCATGCCACGGATGTCGCCATCATCATGGGACTGGCAGGAAACAGTCCGCAGGATGTTGTCATTGATGAGATCCCTGCATTTATAGAGTTAGTGACGCGCAGCGGGCGGTTGCCGGTGGCTTCTGGCGCGCATATTGTTGATTTTCCTGTAGCAAAGAGCATTATCTTCCATCCCGAAATGTTGCCTCGCCATGAGAACGGAATGCGGATCACTGCCTGGAAGGGACAGGAAGAACTATTAAGCAAAACCTATTACTCTGTCGGCGGCGGGTTTATTGTCGAAGAAGAACACTTCGGCCTGTCGCACGATGTCGAAACACCCGTACCTTACGATTTCCACTCAGCAGGTGAACTGCTGAAAATGTGTGATTACAACGGCCTGTCTATATCTGGCCTGATGATGCACAACGAGCTGGCGCTGCGCAGTAAAGCGGAAATTGACGCAGGGTTTGCCCGTATCTGGCAAGTGATGCATGACGGTATTGAACGTGGAATGAATACTGAAGGCGTGCTGCCTGGTCCGCTCAATGTGCCGCGCCGTGCCGTAGCGCTGCGTCGTCAACTGGTTTCCAGCGATAACATCTCTAACGATCCGATGAATGTCATCGACTGGATCAACATGTACGCGCTAGCGGTTAGTGAAGAAAACGCAGCTGGCGGGCGCGTGGTAACGGCACCGACTAACGGTGCGTGCGGCATTATTCCGGCAGTGCTGGCTTATTACGATAAGTTCCGTCGTCCGGTAAACGAGCGGTCAATTGCCCGCTATTTTCTGGCAGCGGGGGCTATTGGCGCGCTGTATAAAATGAACGCCTCCATCTCTGGCGCGGAAGTCGGCTGTCAGGGGGAGATTGGTGTAGCCTGTTCAATGGCGGCGGCAGGGTTAACTGAACTACTGGGCGGCAGTCCGGCGCAGGTATGCAATGCGGCGGAAATCGCGATGGAGCATAACCTTGGGCTGACCTGCGATCCGGTTGCCGGACAGGTACAAATCCCGTGCATTGAACGTAATGCCATTAATGCCGTGAAAGCAGTAAACGCCGCGCGGATGGCAATGCGCCGCACCTCGGCACCGCGTGTTTCACTCGATAAAGTGATCGAGACGATGTATGAAACCGGCAAAGATATGAACGATAAATACCGCGAAACATCACGCGGAGGACTGGCTATTAAAGTGGTCTGCGGCTGACATTGCTGTCAGCTATCATTCTTGGGTGCACAAAATGTGCACCCTTTTTTATTGTGATCTGCCGCAAATAGAGAATAATTATTTCTATTAACTCAATTTAATAGAAAATTATTACCCACAATTGCTATTTAAAAGTCTTGATTGTGAAGATTTTCTCTGATCTCACGCGTATCATTTCTTTATTCTAATAACTCGCCTGCAAAAACGTAGACCGCATATCGCCTTGATGCGGCTCGGAAAAAAATAATAAGCCCTACAAAATATTGAGCGAGAAATTATGGAAATTGCATCGAATAAATGCGTCATTGCAGACGCTTCGACCCCGGCGGGTCGTGCTGGAATGAGTGAGAGCGAGTGGCGAGAAGCGATCAAATTCGACAGTACTGACACCGGCTGGGTGATTATGAGTATCGGGATGGCGATTGGCGCGGGGATTGTTTTTCTCCCGGTGCAGGTCGGTTTGATGGGATTGTGGGTATTTTTGCTCTCATCGGTGATTGGTTACCCGGCAATGTATCTGTTTCAGCGGTTGTTTATTAATACGCTGGCAGAATCACCAGAATGTAAAGATTACCCGAGTGTCATTAGCGGTTATTTAGGTAAAAACTGGGGCATCCTGTTAGGTGCGCTCTATTTCGTAATGCTGGTGATTTGGATGTTCGTCTATTCCACCGCCATCACCAACGATAGTGCTTCCTACCTGCATACCTTCGGCGTGACGGAAGGGTTGCTGTCAGACAGTCCCTTTTATGGTCTGGTACTGATTTGCATTCTGGTGGCGATCTCCTCACGCGGCGAGAAATTGTTATTCAAAATTTCGACGGGGATGGTGCTGACCAAGCTGCTGGTGGTCGCGGCGCTGGGCGTGTCGATGGTGGGAATGTGGCATCTGTATAACGTCGGTTCGCTACCGCCGCTGGGGCTGCTGGTGAAAAACGCCATTATTACGCTGCCGTTTACCCTGACGTCGATTCTGTTTATCCAGACGTTAAGCCCGATGGTGATCTCTTATCGCTCGCGGGAAAAATCAATTGAAGTGGCGCGGCATAAAGCATTGCGGGCAATGAATATCGCGTTTGGTATTTTGTTTGTCACCGTCTTTTTCTACGCCGTGTCGTTCACGCTGGCGATGGGACATGACGAAGCGGTAAAAGCCTACGAGCAGAATATTTCCGCGCTGGCGATTGCCGCACAGTTTATTAGCGGTGACGGCGCAGCGTGGGTGAAAGTGGTCAGCGTCATTCTCAATATCTTTGCTGTAATGACTGCATTCTTTGGCGTCTATTTAGGCTTTCGCGAAGCAACGCAAGGGATCGTAATGAACATCCTGCGTCGCAAGATACCTGCCGAGAAGATTAACGAAAATCTCGTTCAGCGCGGCATCATGATTTTCGCCATTTTGCTGGCCTGGAGCGCCATCGTACTGAACGCCCCGGTGTTGAGCTTCACCTCTATCTGTAGCCCGATTTTCGGCATGGTAGGGTGCCTGATCCCGGCGTGGCTGGTTTACAAAGTACCGGCATTGCACAAATACAAAGGGATGTCTCTGTACCTGATTATCGTCACTGGTTTGTTGCTTTGTGTTTCTCCGTTCCTGGCATTTTCTTGATTTACCTGAAATTTTAAGGTTTTTAATATGTTTGATTCGACTTTAAATCCGTTATGGCAGCGTTACATCCTCGCCGTTCAGGAGGAGGTAAAACCGGCGCTGGGGTGTACTGAACCGATTTCACTGGCGCTGGCGGCGGCGGTTGCTGCGGCTGAACTGGAAGGTCCGGTTGAACGTGTAGAAGCCTGGGTTTCGCCAAATCTGATGAAGAACGGTCTGGGCGTCACCGTTCCCGGCACGGGAATGGTGGGGCTGCCGATTGCGGCGGCGCTGGGAGCGTTAGGTGGAAATGCTAACGCCGGGCTGGAAGTGCTGAAAGATGCAACTGCGCAGGCAATTGCCGATGCCAAAGCACTGCTGGCGGCGGGGAAAGTCTCAGTTAAGATCCAGGAACCTTGCGATGAAATCCTCTTCTCACGCGCCAAAGTCTGGAACGGTGAGAAGTGGGCGTGTGTCACCATTGTCGGCGGGCATACCAACATTGTGCATATTGAGACGCACAATGGTGTGGTGTTTACCCAGCAGGCGTGTGTGACAGAGGGCGAGCAAGAGTCGCCGCTGACGGTGCTTTCCAGGACGACGCTGGCTGAGATCCTGAAGTTCGTCAATGAAGTCCCGTTTGCGGCGATCCGCTTTATTCTCGATTCTGCGAAGTTAAATTGTGCGTTATCGCAGGAAGGTTTGAGCGGTAACTGGGGGCTGCATATTGGTGCGACGCTGGAAAAACAGTGCGCGCGCGGTTTGCTGGCGAAAGATCTCTCTTCATCCATTGTGATTCGTACCAGCGCGGCATCCGATGCGCGTATGGGCGGCGCTACGCTTCCGGCAATGAGTAACTCCGGCTCGGGTAACCAAGGGATCACCGCAACAATGCCTGTGGTGGTGGTAGCAGAACACTTCGGAGCGGATGATGAACGGCTGGCGCGTGCGCTGATGCTTTCGCATTTGAGCGCGATTTACATCCATAACCAGTTACCGCGTTTGTCTGCGCTTTGTGCCGCAACGACCGCAGCAATGGGGGCCGCCGCCGGGATGGCATGGCTGGTGGATGGGCGTTATGAAACCATTTCGATGGCGATCAGCAGTATGATCGGCGATGTCAGCGGCATGATTTGCGATGGTGCGTCGAACAGCTGCGCGATGAAGGTTTCGACCAGTGCTTCGGCTGCGTGGAAAGCGGTGTTAATGGCGCTGGATGATACCGCCGTAACCGGTAATGAAGGGATTGTGGCGCATGATGTTGAGCAGTCGATTGCCAACCTGTGTGCGTTAGCAAGCCATTCGATGCAGCAAACGGATCGGCAGATTATCGAGATTATGGCGAGCAAGGCCAGATAAACGCCCGGTTTTGGGTATTGTGCCGGATGCGATGCTGGCGCGTCTTATCTGGCCTACGAATTGCACAATTTGTTGATGTTGTTGGGTTTTGTAGGCCGGATAAGGCGTTTACGCCGCATCCGGCAACTTGTCTTTACGCGGTAGCTTCATCTTCGGCTAAACGCGTTTCAGCATCCGCGACGATGGCTTCCAGCTCGCTCAACATCTCTTCATAGCCAAAATTTTTGGCGGTACGAGCAGGTTCTTTCGCCACCACGGGCTTCACTGGCTGGCGCTTTTTGGCCGATTTTTTACTCATCATCATCTCCCTGTAAAAACAACTAGACAGGCAAATCTATCAGCAAAGCGCGCAGTGGGGAATCGGCAACCAGCGTAATGTTAGCCTCGTCACGAATAAACGCCCCATCACCGCAGGTTAGCGCCGCTTTCTCTTCATGATGCGTAAGCGCATGAAATTTCCCGTGAATCGATTGCAAATACGCGCGTGGCCCATGCAACTGGAAATTCGCACTTTCGCCTTTGTCGAGCACGATATGGTGCAGCCACACTTGCTGGCGCAATAGCAGGCTTCCCATCCCACCTTCTGGCGAGGCGATTAATTGCTGCTTGCTCATATTAAGCGCCAGCTTTTGAATCAGCGGATTCTCTCGCTGCGGGCAGGCATCCAGCCAAAGTTGCATTCGCGTTAACGGTTTGTCTTTGCTGAGATTGTGTTCGCTATAGCTGACACCCGGCTGGGTAGAGAGCAGCAACACCTCACCAGTGCTGGCCTGAACATGATTGCCTTCGCTGTCGCGATACTCAGCTTCTCCATCCAGAATCACATTTAAAATATCGACTTTGGGATAGGTTCGCGGCTGAAAGGCGGCACCTGGGGCCAGCACTTCCTGGTTAAGCACGCGCAGGGAGGCATAGCCTAACAATTTCGGGTCGAAGTAGTGTCCAAAGGAAAAAGTATACCGGGCCTGCAACCATCCGTAGTCTGCTTGTCCACACTGCCTGGCAGTTCGGGTAGTAATCATAATTCTTGACCTCTCTTTACTTCCTTTTATGGTAAGGGGCTGGACGCTACATTGTTAGCCAGATATTCTGCCCGGTATGTTCAAATTTCCTGAATGAGAACGAAATGGCCAAAGAAAGGGCATTAACGCTGGAAGCACTACGGGTTATGGATGCGATCGATCGCCGGGGCAGTTTTGCGGCGGCGGCGGATGAGCTGGGACGCGTGCCTTCCGCACTTAGCTACACCATGCAAAAACTGGAAGAAGAGCTGGATGTGGTGCTGTTTGACCGCTCGGGCCATCGCACCAAATTCACCAATGTCGGGAGGATGTTGCTGGAACGAGGGCGCGTTTTGCTGGAAGCCGCAGATAAACTGACTACCGATGCGGAAGCCCTCGCGCGCGGTTGGGAAACGCATCTCACCATTGTGACCGAGGCGCTGGTACCGACACCTGCCTTTTTCCCGTTAATCGACAAACTGGCGGCAAAAGCCAATACCCAACTGGCAATCATCACCGAAGTGCTGGCGGGGGCGTGGGAACGGCTGGAGCAGGGGCGGGCGGATATCGTTATCGCGCCGGATATGCATTTTCGTTCCTCGTCGGAGATCAACTCGCGCAAACTCTATACCTTAATGAACGTCTATGTTGCCGCGCCGGATCACCCGATTCATCAGGAGCCGGAACCGTTATCTGAAGTGACGCGCGTGAAATATCGTGGAATTGCGGTGGCGGATACCGCTCGTGAGCGCCCGGTGTTGACCGTACAGTTGCTGGACAAACAGCCGCGCTTAACGGTGAGCACGATTGAAGATAAACGTCAGGCATTACTGGCGGGGCTTGGCGTGGCGACGATGCCGTATCCGATGGTCGAAAAAGATATTGCGGAAGGGCGGTTGCGTGTCGTCAGCCCGGAATCGACCAGCGAGATCGATATTATTATGGCCTGGCGTCGTGACAGTATGGGGGAGGCGAAATCCTGGTGTCTGCGGGAAATTCCCAAACTTTTTAGCGGAAAATAATCGATTAAGCACCTTTTACAAGGTGCTTAATTATTAGTCTTGTTCCAGTTTCGGATCTGGTCCAAAGCGGTTTTCGCCTGGCGTACCCGCCTGGCAGTTAAAGACGATGATAATAAGCCAGCCGATGAACGGGATTAAGAATAGCAGTGCCCACCACGCCGAGCGGTCGGTGTCGTGCAGGCGGCGGAACTGAACTGCCCACCATGGTAAAAACACCAGAATACCGTAGATTGTCGTCAGGATGCCTTCGCCACCGGCACGTTGCCAGCCTAACATTTTATCCAGTAGCCCCAGCACGAACGTAAAGATGATGTTGACCAGAATAAACATCCAGTACTCTTTGCGCCGCGCACGACCCCGGAAACCGACATAATTTTTTAGTACTTTCAGATACCAGTCCATTTTTGCCTCAATTTTGCTCAATCACTTGTTTTTAAAGCAGCAAATTAAGAATAGACGTGAATGAAATGGCAGTAAATATTATCGCGATGAATTAATAAGGCGCTGTGAAGGATAAGGGCAAGCGCAAAATTGCCAGATGCGCTACGCTTATCTGGCCTGCGCGGTCATTGCAACATATTGAATATAAATGTTTTGTAGGTTTGATAAGGCGTTTACGCCGCATCCGACATGAACAACACGTACTTAGCTAATTATCAGAGGCACCTCGTAAGGTGCCTTTTTTTAACCGAAGCGAACATCTCGTCCATGCGGTTCATCGAGATCCTGCCACGGACCAATTGAAATAATTCCCGTAGGGTTGATGGTCTTATGGCTGCGGAAGTAATGATTACGGATGTGATCGAAATTGACTGTTTCGGCAATTCCCGGCATCTGGTAGATATCGCGCAGGAAGCCATACAGATTCAGGTAATCGCTGATGCGGTGCTTATCACACTTGAAGTGGGTCACATACACTGGATCAAAACGCACCAGCGTGGTCCACAGGCGAATATCGGCTTCGGTTAGCTGGTTGCCGGTCAGGTAACGGTGCTGACCTAAAATCTGTTCCAGTCGCGCCAGCGATTTAAACACTTTCGCCACCGCCTCGTCGTAGGCTTGCTGGCTGGTGGCAAAACCGGCTTTATACACGCCATTGTTAACGGTGTCGTAAATCCAGCCGTTAAGTTCGTCAATTTTCAGTTGCAGGGCTGGTGGGTAGTAATCTCCAGCTTTCGCACCCAGCGCATCAAACGCGGTATTGAACATGCGTATGATTTCTGCTGATTCGTTGCTGACGATGGTGTGGTTTTTTTTGTCCCACAGCACGGGAACAGTAACTCGTCCGCTGTAGTGTGGATCGGCGTGGAGATAAAGCTGATACAGAAATTCATGTTGATAGAGTGTGTCGCCGGTTGCTCCCGGAAAACTGTCATCAAAGGTCCAGCCGTTTTCCAGCATCAGCGGGTTCACTACGGAAACGGAAATAAACGGTTCCAGTCCTTTGAGCTTACGCATGATCAGCGTGCGGTGTGCCCACGGGCAGGCGAGTGAAACATAGAGATGATAACGATCTTTCTCTGCGGCAAAACCGCCTTTGCCAGTGGGGCCTGGCGCGCCATCGGCAGTGAGCCAGTTACGAAATGCGGAAGCTGAACGTTGAAATTTACCGCCGGTGGATTTGGTATCGTACCAGGTGTCATGCCAGACGCCGTCAATCAGTTGACCCATTTTTCTATCCTCCAATAGCAAAAACGAGGAGCTTCCCCCTCGTTTTTTATCGTTAAGTATAGCGCGTGCTTACCACTTTTTATTCAGCAGGCGGTCGATGCTGAATGCGCCTGGACCGGTAATTGCCAGCAGCAGGAATCCGCCAGAAATAGTCAGGTTTTTCATAAACATCAGCGAGTTCATGCCTTCTGCAAAGTTGCTGTGAAATAAAAATGCCGTCAGCAGCGTAAAGCCAGTAGTAAACAGGGCTGTGGTACGTGTCAGGAAACCGAACAGGATTGCCAGACCACCACCAAACTCAAGCAGAATCACCAGCGGCAGCATAAAGCCGGGGACGCCCATTGCTTCCATATATTGTTGGGTACCCGCGTAGCCAGTAATTTTTCCCCAGCCTGCCGTAATAAACAGAATCGGCATTAAAATACGCGCTACCAGTACACCAACATCTTCTAATTTTTTCATCATACTCTCCACTGCGCCGCTCAGGCTGCTGATTGTTTTTTTGTGCAAGGGCGCGCTATTAGCGTCGTTGCTGTCGATGGAGAGAATCATAAACGTGACGAAGCGTGATTGTTAGCAAGGAAAACTGTCAAATATTTTCAAAAAATTTGAGGGATAAGGCCGGAATTTCTCCGGCCAGAGAGGAAGTTAACCGCGAAGCTGTTGTTGCTTGAGGGTTGTTTTCACCAGACGCCAGGCGCTCCATACACCAAAACCGCGTCTGGCCCAGCGGACCAGCATATTAGGATGGCGAATCGTCCAGATAGCCATCACGCTACTGCCAACCAGCGCCCAGGAGCGCAGACTCAACAGCATATTCCAGCGACGATCGTAAGCGCCTGTTGCCTCCAGCCATTCACGACGACTGGCGGAAAGATCCAGCCGTTGTTGCTGGATCTGGCTAAGCAGTTGCGCCTTACGTCGTTCACGTTCGACTTTACTGCTCACGGGACTCCTCCTCGAGCAGCTGCCGATCGTTTGCCAGCTCATGGCGCGTGTGGCGCAGCAACGTAGACTTACGCGATTTACGTAACGTCCAGATGCCGCCAATCAGTGCCAGTAGCAGCAACACCACGGTGGTGGCAATCATCGCATTCAGGCGATGTTGCGGATCAACCGCCCAGATAATTAGCACCATCAGGCTCATAAGACCAAATGCAGCGAAAAGCATCGTCAGGCCCAGCATCAGTAAAAGTTGAAAGAGATTCGCTTTTTCCTCTTCCAGCTCCACCACCGCCAGCCGCAGACGTGTCTCCACCATTTCAACCATGATGGAAACAATTCGCTGCCCGATGCCCAGAACGCTTTTACCGGGCCCTTGCGCGTGATGAGTGTCCGCCATAATTAACGACGCGACAGCAGAACGCCGAGCACTACACCGATTGCTGCGCCAATGCCCACGCCCGTCCACGGATTTTCACGCACATACTCATCGGCACGCGCCGCCGCGACACGGGTTTGTTTGGCAATGGCATCACCGGTTTCACCCAGGCGATAACGGCTCTGTTTCAGTGCCTGCTCCGCTTTGCTACGAATCTTACTCAACTCTTCTTTTGACTTCTCGCCAGATGAGCTAAGCACCTCTTCCAGCGTATCGGAAAGGGATTTCAACTCAGCACGCAGATGTTCCGTAGTGTGTTCTTTCGACATAGTTTTCTCCAGGTGAGTAAGTAGTGACTATTGTGAGTTAGTAGTCGCGCGCTTTCAGCTTTTTCAGCTCTTCCTGCGCTTCTGCCAGTTTCCGTTCGCGTTTGGCAATCTTATCTGCATCGCCTTTTTGCTTCGCCTCGGCTAAATCTTGCTGGCGTTCCGCCACCTCATCTTTCTGCTTTGCGATTTTCTTCTGATGATCGGCACGCAGTTGGCTATCTGAACAGTTGGCCCGGACTTCACTCAGGGCTTTATTCAGACCGTCAATACGATTCTGGTTTTGGTGTTTTTCGGCATAGCTGATCTCCTTAAGGATATTTTGCTCCTTTTCCTGACACAGGGTAGTGGCATAACTACCGGCACTAAGAGCAAAGAGAGAAACAGCTAAAGCGATGCGGTATTTCATTCTTGAACCTTCCATTGTGATTCGGACCTATTACAAAGGAACGATTGTCCAGACAACGAAGCGGTCGTGTTAACCACCGCCTCATTAATCATAGACAGTTACGGTGAAATCACCAAAGTGAGTGATCTGTTTCGGATAACAGGAAGTTATCCGAAGCGATGAGAGTTATCCCGCAACCGGGTCAGCCACTGCATAGCCTGACTGTTATTGTCCTGCTGCGCAATGATGTAGCCATGGGGCAATGTTCTGTCGAGGACCGCTTTTGCGGCGGCGCTCTGGTCGCTGGAGTCAAAGGTAATTAACAGAGTGTCGTTTTTGGGGGTGATACTTTTGAAAGGAATGCCGTGAGCGTCAAGGTGATGCCAGATTGAAAAACCGTCTGGCATCGTTGTCCCTTGATGAACGGCACGAATCGCCAGCGTAGACTCTTGCTGGCGAACCGCGGACCAGGCCAGCAATAGTGTGCTGACCAGAAGTAAAACAGCGCCGGACCAGGCTAGCTGGCGAAGTGACATGCGAGGTATTTGCATCCCTTACCCCCGATTTCCATATTTCTTTTTCCATAACACGACCAGAGAACCTGCCAGGCCAAACACCAGCAGCACCACCGGGAGCAGCATCAGGCATGACATCAGCTGGTCCTCGTACTTTAAAAATACCGGCGTTTTGCCGAGCATGTAACCCAGAGTTGTCAGGATCAACACCCACAGCAGACCACTCATCCAGTTGAAGAACTGAAAGCGCGCGTTATTCAGCCCTGATAACCCGGCAATCGTCGGCAGCAGTGTTCTGACAAACGCAATAAAGCGACCAATTAACAGCGCCGATAAACCGTGTTTATGAAAAAGATGGTGTGCGCGTTGATGATAATGCGCGGGTAAATGAGATAGCCAGTTTTGTACGGTGCGGGTATTGCCCAGCCATCGCCCCTGAATATAGCTGACCCAGCAACCGAGGCTGGCGGCAACGGTCAGCAGCAGAATCGTTTGCGGATAGCCCATCGCGCCTTTCGCAATCAATACGCCGACCAGTACCAGTAAACTGTCGCCCGGTAAAAAGGCCGCCGGAAGCAAGCCGTTTTCAAGGAACAAAATGACAAACAAGACAAAATACAACATGCCAATCATCGACGGATTGGCCAGGGTTTCAAAATCCTGCGCCCACAGGGCTTGCAGCAATTGGGTCAAAAGTTCCATTCATTATTCCTGGTGAATCGGTTAACGCCACGCTGGTTTTAAATGATGCACTACCGCAATGTTATTGCTGTCTTGGTATGTTCTGCGGGTTTGATACATCAACACAGCCTGAACTATTCCCTGTTAAATCGTGAGATAAGAAAGCATTCAAAAGCATAAATTCAAATTGAATCTAATTGTAACAAAGGTCAACGTTGTTCGTTATCAAAATTACATGTCCGTGGAGTCTGATTTTGCTGAATGCAGGGGAGGGAGGCGAGAGGATTTACACAGGCTGACACTTTATACTTTTCGCTTACCGACGAGACAAACAGGCGCACTGTAGCGCCTGTCGGACAGGAATTTCATTTACTGCCGCTGGTGGCTGTATCGAGATGCACCACCGGGTTTTCGGCGAACAGATAGCGGTCGGCATTGAACTCGAAATCGTCGCTGGTTTCGTTAAATAACATGATCTTGGTGTTTTCCAGGTGCTGCCACATTGCCAGCTTAGCAGCATGAGGATCTTTGCGAATCAGCGCCTTGAGGATTTGATCGTGGTCATCACACCAGTTATCGACGGTACGGGCATCAATGTGTTCGTGCAGTTTTTTCCAGTACGGGTTATGACTACGCTGGGTCCACATTTTTTCAACGATAGCCGCCAGGGCGGAGTTCTGCGTCGCTAGGGCTACCTGAATATGGAACTGCAAATCCCACTCGGAATCACGGAAGCATTGTTCACCGCGTGCCTGCTCCTGAATGGCCATCAATTTCATGATGTCCTGTTTTGTGACCTGAGTTGCCGCGAACTCGGCAATATTACTTTCGATGAGCTGGCGAGCCTGGAGCAACTCAAACGGACCGTAATTGGCGAATTCCATATTATTGTCAGCCGCCTGCTGATGGCGCGGCTGGTTGGAAACCACATGAATACCTGAACCTTTACGCACTTCGACATAGCCTTCAACTTCCAGCATGATGATGGCTTCACGAACCACGGTGCGGCTGACGTTTTTTTCATCGGCAATAAAGCGTTCGGCAGGCAGTTTATCACCCACCAGATAGACGCCCTGTTCGATGCGCTCTTTCAGGTCAGCGGCAAGTTGTTGATACAAACGGCGTGGTTCAGTGATTTCCATATGCGCTCCAGGCATGATACGGCAGACTATATTTGTTATACCACTTTTGCGAGTTTAGCTCTACTCGCAGTGATGAAAAAGCCGCCTGAGAAGGCGGCTTTGAAGGGAAACTAAAACTTACACGAAGCCTTAATGTTGCGGTGCGGGATCGTTATGTGATTCCTGCGCCACCTCAATCGCCGGTTTGTTCTGCAACACGGTCCAGATAACCAGCGCACCTAACAGGTCGAACACTGCCAGAACTGCGAACAGCGGGCTGAAGCCGATGGTGTCAGCCAGTGCACCGACTACCAGTGCAAACAGCGTACTTGCCAGCCATGCGGACATCCCGGTTAAACCGTTCGCCGTCGCCACTTCGTTACGACCGAACACGTCAGAAGAGAGCGTAATCAGTGCGCCAGACAGTGCCTGGTGAGCAAAACCACCGATACACAGCAGCATAATCGCGACATACGGGTTGGTGAACAGACCGATCATACCCGGGCCAATCATCAGCACAGCACCCAGCGTTACGACCATCTTACGGGAAACGATCAGGTTCACACCAAACCAACGCTGGAACAGTGGTGGCAGGTAACCACCGAGGATACAACCGAGGTCAGCAAACAGCATCGGCATCCAGGCAAACATCGCGATCTCTTTCAGGTTAAAGCCGTAAACTTTAAACATGAACAGCGGGATCCACGCGTTAAAAGTACCCCATGCCGGTTCTGCCAGGAATCGCGGCAGCGCGATACCCCAGAACTGACGGTTACGCAGGATCTGACCAACGGACATTTTCTTCGCTGTGTCAACCTGGTGCTGGGCTTCCTGACCATTAATAATGTAGTCGCGTTCTTCATCGGTCAGATGTTTCTGGTCGCGCGGATGTTTATAGAAAATCAGCCATGCCATCGCCCAGATAAAGCTCAACGCACCGGAGATGATAAATGCCATCTGCCAGCTGTGCATCACGATTGCCCATACCACCAGCGGCGGCGCAATCATCGCACCAATCGAAGAACCTACGTTAAAGTAACCTACCGCGATGGAACGCTCTTTCGCCGGGAACCATTCGGAGCTGGCTTTCAGACCCGCCGGAATCATCGCGGCTTCCGCGGCACCGACCGCACCACGAGCAACCGCCAGGCCACCCCAACTACCTGCCAGCGCAGTTGCACCACAGAACACGGCCCACAGTACAGCAAACATTGCATAACCGATTTTCGTACCCAGCACATCCAGTACATAACCCGCTACCGGTTGCATGACCGTATAAGCAGCAGAATACGCTGCGATGATATAGGAATACTGTTGGGTGGAGATGTTTAACTCTTCCATCAGAGTTGGCGCAGCTGCCGCCACAGTGTTACGCGTCAGGTAACCAAGCACGGTGCCGAGCGTCACCAGTGCGATCATATACCAACGTAACCCTTTAATTTTACGCATGTAAAACCTCATCGTTTTGTTATATCCGCAGGAAGCGCGGCCATCATCCCGCCAGAGGCTGAAGATGTTAGTTACGACCGGGTAACCGAAAAAAAACCGGCACGCCCCGAACGTTGCCATGAAAGTTTCGTGCTAATTCGGCTTCCGTACCGGTTAACCCGATTCATCTAACAAATGAATGAATCGGCAATTTGCATTCCGTCGACTTATGATTTGCGACGGCAGAAAGATAACTTGTCATACAACTTTAAAAGGTGAGAGCCATCACAAATGTGCGAATATTTGTAGGGACATTACCTGACGACGGCGAGGCCAGTACTGGCGCGGCCTGCAGCGAGATTTACCACTTTGAGAGTAATTTTTTTAACTACGTTTATTGATCTAACTCACGAAAATATCTTCGGACTCTGGAAATTGGTGTGATAACTTTGTCAGCATCGCACCATAAGCAAGCTAGCTCACTCGTTGAGAGGAAGACGAAAATGACTCCGTTTATGACTGAAGATTTCCTGTTAGATACTGAATTTGCCCGCCGTCTGTATCACGACTACGCAAAAGACCAGCCGATTTTCGATTACCATTGCCATTTGCCGCCGCAGCAGATTGCGGAAGACTATCGTTTTAAAAACCTGTATGACATCTGGTTGAAGGGCGATCACTACAAATGGCGCGCTATGCGTACCAACGGTGTGGCCGAGCGTTTGTGCACCGGTGATGCGTCTGACCGTGAAAAATTTGACGCCTGGGCGGCGACTGTTCCGCACACTATCGGCAACCCGTTATACCACTGGACGCACCTCGAACTGCGTCGTCCGTTTGGTATCACTGGCAAATTGCTTTCTCCGTCAACTGCCGATGAAATCTGGAACGAATGTAACGAACTGCTGGCGCAGGATAATTTCTCTGCACGCGGCATCATGCAGCAGATGAACGTGAAAATGGTCGGCACCACCGATGACCCGATCGATTCTCTGGAGCATCACGCAGAGATCGCCAAAGACGGCTCTTTCACCATTAAAGTGCTGCCGAGCTGGCGTCCGGACAAAGCCTTTAACATTGAACAGGCGACCTTTAACGACTACATGGCGAAGCTGGGCGAAGTTTCCGATACCGACATTCGCCGCTTTGCTGACCTGCAAACTGCCCTGACTAAACGTCTGGATCACTTCGCCGCTCACGGCTGTAAAGTGTCTGACCACGCGCTGGATGTGGTGATGTTTGCTGAAGCGAACGAAGCGGAACTGGACAGCATCCTCGCGCGCCGTCTGGCAGGCGAAACCCTGAGCGAGCACGAAGTGGCACAGTTCAAAACTGCGGTGCTGGTGTTCCTTGGTGCCGAATATGCACGTCGCGGCTGGGTACAGCAGTACCACATTGGCGCACTGCGTAATAACAACCTGCGTCAGTTTAAACTGCTGGGGCCGGATGTCGGCTTTGACTCCATCAACGACCGTCCGATGGCGGAAGAGCTGTCTAAGCTGCTGAGCAAGCAGAATGAAGAAAACCTGCTGCCGAAAACCATTCTCTACTGCCTGAACCCGCGCGATAACGAAGTGCTGGGCACCATGATCGGTAACTTCCAGGGCGAAGGTATGCCGGGCAAAATGCAGTTCGGTTCCGGCTGGTGGTTTAACGACCAGAAAGACGGTATGGAACGTCAGATGACCCAACTGGCGCAGCTCGGTCTGCTGAGCCGCTTTGTCGGCATGCTGACTGACAGCCGTAGCTTCCTGTCATACACCCGTCACGAATACTTCCGCCGCATTCTGTGCCAGATGATCGGTCGCTGGGTGGAAGCAGGCGAAGCACCGGCGGACATCAACCTGCTGGGCGAGATGGTGAAAAATATTTGCTTTAACAATGCGCGTGACTACTTCGCCATTGAACTGAACTAAGGTCTGGGGTTGATATGCAATACATCAAGATCCATGCGCTGGATAACGTCGCGGTTGCTTTAGCGGATTTGGCTGAAGGCACAGAAGTCAGTGTCGATAACCAGACTGTTACGCTGCGCCAGGATGTTGCTCGTGGACATAAATTTGCGTTAACGGATATCGCAAAAGGGGCCAACGTCATTAAATATGGCCTGCCGATTGGTTATGCATTGGCGGATATTGCAGCGGGGGAACACGTTCACGCCCACAATACGCGCACGAATCTGAGCGATCTGGATCAGTATCGCTATCAACCTGATTTTCAGGATCTGCCTGCGCAAGCGGCAGATCGTGAAGTGCAGATCTATCGTCGCGCTAACGGCGATGTCGGGGTGCGTAATGAGCTGTGGATCCTGCCAACCGTGGGCTGTGTCAACGGCATCGCGCGGCAGATCCAAAATCGTTTCCTGAAAGAGACCAACAACGCTGAAGGTACCGACGGCGTGTTCCTCTTCAGCCACACCTACGGCTGCTCACAACTGGGCGACGATCACATCAATACTCGCACCATGCTGCAAAACATGGTGCGCCACCCGAACGCGGGCGCAGTGCTGGTGATTGGTCTGGGTTGCGAAAATAACCAGGTTGCCGCATTCCGTGAAACGTTGGGCGATATCGATCCTGAACGCGTTCATTTCATGATCTGCCAACAGCAGGATGATGAAATCGAGGCCGGGATCGCGCATTTGCATCAGCTGTATAGCGTGATGCGCAACGATAAACGCGAGCCGGGCAAACTCAGCGAACTGAAGTTTGGTCTGGAGTGCGGTGGTTCTGACGGTCTTTCTGGTATTACTGCTAACCCGATGCTGGGGCGTTTCTCTGACTACGTGATTGCTAACGGCGGTACTACCGTACTGACCGAAGTGCCGGAGATGTTTGGCGCAGAGCAGTTGCTGATGGACCATTGTCGCGACGAAGCAACGTTTGAAAAACTGGTCACCATGGTCAATGACTTCAAGCAGTACTTTATTGCCCATGACCAGCCGATCTACGAAAACCCATCACCGGGGAACAAAGCAGGCGGTATCACCACGCTGGAAGATAAATCGCTTGGCTGTACCCAGAAAGCGGGTTCCAGTGTCGTGGTTGACGTGCTGCGTTACGGCGAGCGTCTGAAAACGCCGGGGCTGAACTTGTTAAGTGCGCCGGGTAACGATGCCGTAGCGACCAGCGCCCTGGCGGGTGCGGGCTGCCATATGGTGCTGTTCAGTACCGGTCGCGGCACGCCGTACGGCGGCTTTGTACCGACGGTGAAAATCGCCACCAACAGCGAACTGGCGGCGAAGAAAAAACACTGGATCGACTTTGACGCGGGTCAGCTGATCCACGGTAAAGCGATGCCGCAGTTGCTGGAAGAATTCATCGATACCATCGTTGAGTTTGCCAACGGTAAGCAAACCTGTAACGAGCGTAACGACTTCCGCGAACTGGCGATCTTCAAAAGCGGCGTAACGCTATAAAGTCGAAATGAGTTGTTAATAAAAAACGGCGTTTCATAATGTGAAGCGCCGTTTGCTTTTCCAGACCTGCTAAGGATTTATCATGACCGCGTATTGGCTGGCCCAGGGCGTGGGTGTCATCGCCTTTCTGATTGGTATCACAACATTTTTCAACCGTGACGAACGCCGCTTTAAAAAGCAGCTTTCGGTCTATAGCGCCGTTATTGGCGTACATTTTTTTCTTCTGGGCACCTATCCCGCCGGTGCCAGTGCCATCCTTAATGCCATTCGTACGCTGATTACTTTACGCACGCGCAGCTTATGGGTAATGGCGATTTTTATTGTGCTGACTGGCGGAATTGGCCTCGCGAAGTTCCATCATCCTGTCGAACTACTGCCGGTAATCGGCACGATTGTCAGTACCTGGGCGCTGTTCCGCTGTAAAGGGCTGACCATGCGCTGCGTAATGTGGTTTTCAACGTGTTGCTGGGTGATTCACAACTTCTGGGCGGGGTCGATAGGCGGCACGATGATTGAGGGGAGTTTTCTGCTCATGAATGGCCTGAATATCATTCGTTTCTGGCGTATGCAGAGAAGGGGAATTGATCCGTTTAAAGTGGAGAAAACCCCTTCCGCCGTAGACGAAAGGGGCTAAGTATTAGTTACGCAGGGCGCTATTTGCCAGACGATCGTCTTCCGCCTGGCAAGCTGCCGCAGTGAACAGCACGTCAGTTGACGAGTTCAGCGCGGTTTCACAGGAGTCCTGCAATACGCCGATAATAAAGCCGACAGCAACCACCTGCATGGCGATATCGTTCGAAATACCGAACATATTACAGGCCAGTGGGATCAGCAACAGAGACCCCCCCGCCACGCCGGATGCGCCACAGGCACACAGAGAAGCCACTACGCTCAACAGCAGCGCTGTGGGCAGATCAACCGGAATACCCAGCGTATTAACCGCAGCCAGCGTCAACACGGTAATGGTGATTGCTGCGCCCGCCATATTGATGGTGGCTCCCAGCGGAATAGAAACGGAATAGGTATCGCGATCCAGATTCAGCTTTTCACACAGCGCCATATTCACCGGAATGTTCGCCGCAGAGCTGCGGGTGAAGAAGGCATACACGCCGCTTTCGCGCAGGCACAGCAGCACCAGCGGGAACGGGTTACGACGAATTTTCCACCATACCAGCAGTGGGTTAACCACCAGCGCCACCAGCAGCATACAGCCAACCAGTACCACCAGCAGTTGCGCGTAGCCCCACAGCGTGGAGAAACCGGTGGTTGCCAGGGTAGAAGAAACCAGACCAAAAATACCGATCGGTGCGAAGTGAATCACCAGTTTCACCATAAAGGTAACGGCATTCGACATATCGTTGACCAGGTTTTTGGTGGTTTCGTTACCGTGACGCAGTGCGAAACCGAGGCCAATTGCCCACACCAGGATCCCGATATAGTTACCTTTCAGCAGCGCGTCAATGGGGTTGGAAACCATGCTCATTACCAGCCCGCGCATCACTTCTACAATGCCTGACGGCGGCGAAATATCACCCGCGCTACTGGACAAGTGCAGGGTAGAAGGGAAGGCAAAACTGAAGATTACTGCGGCCAGAGCAGCAGAGAAGGTGCCCAGCAGATAGAGGAACAAAATAGGGCGGATATTGGTTTTCTGCCCGTGCTGGTGGTTAGCAATAGATGCCATTACCAGCATCAACACCAGGATGGGGGCAACGGCTTTCAGTGCGCCGACGAACAAAGTACCTAACAGACCAACAGCTTCCGCCGCGGGTTTTGAGATCCATGCCAGAAGAATCCCCAGAATAAGGCCGGCCAGGATTTGTTTTACCAGGCTGCCATGAGCCAGACGCCGGAATAGCCCCGGTGAATGTTGCGTAGTCATTTTTCGATCCTTTCATTGTGTTGTCGCACATCCCTGGTGCGTTCTGTCGACGCATCTTTCAGGATGTAACAAAGTGTTTGCAAGGTCGAGTATAAGGAAAGTTACAGCTTCGGGAAGCGAAATATGCTGGATTTTAAAGAGAAGTCATATTTCGCAACTTAATGGTTACATTTGTTTGACATGAAAATAAAGCCCAACGTGCGGCTTCCAGACTGATGACAACGTCAAAAAAGTACTCGGTCAGTCCCCTCGCCCCTTTTGGGGAGAGGGAGAAAACGGTGCTCATGTTGATGACAGAGTACACGGCTTAGGCAGATTAAAAATTATTCTACCCGCTGCTTATCATGCCGATAATTCACCCAGGCGTTGATAATAAACGTCATCACCAGAATGCCAAACACCACGCCCAGCGAGACGGCGATCGGAATATGGTAGAAGTCGACAATCAGCATCTTGATACCGATAAACACCAGAATCACCGCCAGACCATATTTGAGCATCGAGAAACGCTCTGCCACACCTGCCAGCAGGAAATACATCGCACGCAGGCCGAGGATCGCAAACAGGTTTGAGGTCAGCACAATAAACGGATCGGTGGTCACGGCGAAGATAGCCGGAATACTATCCACGGCGAAAATCACGTCGCTCAACTCCACCAGAATCAGCACCAGCATCAGCGGCGTGGCATACAACAAACCATTCTTACGCACAAAGAAATGCTCGTTGTCGATGGTGTCGGTCATGCGCAAATGACCGCGTAGCCAGCGCACCAGCGGCTTGTCGCCAATGCCTGATTCATCTTCATGAGCCAGCGCCATCTTCACGCCGGTAAACAGCAGGAAGGCACCGAAGATATACAAGATCCAGTCGAACTGTGAAATCAGCCAGCTACCAGTGAAGATCATGATGGTACGCAGAACAATCGCCCCGAGTACGCCATACACCAGCACGCGGCGTTGTAATGCCGCCGGAACAGAGAAATAACTGAACAACATCAGCCAGACAAAGACGTTATCGACCGCCAGCGATTTCTCAATCAGATAACCCGTGAGAAAGGCCAGTGCCTGTGGATCGGCAACGGCGCGACCTTCGGTTTGCACCAGATACCACCAGAAAGCGGCGTTAAACAGTAACGACAGCGTCACCCAGACCAGCGACCAGGCCGCAGCCTGTTTCATGGTCATGGCATGTGCCCCACGACGCCCCTGCAACAACAGGTCGATAGCCAGCATAATGGTGACAACAACAGCGAATCCGCCCCATAGCAACGGCGTGCCGACAGTATTCATAGAAGTTCCTTACACATAAAAAAACGGCCAACGTCGGAAGACGTCAGCCGCTGCTTTTTATGCATAGACCTCGCCTTCCGGCAAGGTCTCACTTACAACAAAAAAGGAATACGTCTGCGTATTCCTTTCGGGTTGCCCGGTGACCGGATGTGGTTTTTCACACATCGTAATGACGATCGACCGACAATGAAGTTACTCCCCTTTGCAGGTAACAAAGTATGACAGACCATTCAGTCAGTCAATGGTCTGTTACATACCTTTTACACTGTTTTACTTTGGCAATTATAGTTTTACGTTATCTGCCGGAAAAATCACCCCAGTCTGGCGGCGGATCTCAGTCAGCAGTTTGGCGGTGATGTGACTGACCGCCAGCCCTGGATGATTCACCAGATGCTCATCCACCAGGGTAGCGAACAGCTCTGCTTCGTAGAGCATGGTATTAATATGCTGTGGCTGGGTGAGATCCTGCATCTGGCTGCCACGCGGTACAAAGCAAACTTTCTGGCATTCAGAGAGTTTTTCAATCACCAGCGATCCCGCTTCGCCCTGAATCTCGCTTGCCAGGACAGAATCGCTCACTTTTGAGTGCTGCAACGTAACGCTGAAATCACCGTAATCCATCACCACCACGCCGTGGGCATCCACACCGCTTGCCAGCAAACTGGCGGTTGCCTGCACGCTTTTCGGTTCACCGAATAATGCCACCGCCGACGCCAGGCAGTAAAAGCCGATATCCATAATCGAACCGTTGGAGAATGCCGGATTGAAGGTGTTGGGATTCTCTCCGTCCAGGTAACGCTGATACCGCGAGGAATACTGGCAATAGTTGAAAAAGACTTTACGCAGTTTGCCGACTTTCGGCAGCGCCTGGCGTAACAGATGAAAGTTCGGCAGGTAGGCCGTTTTAAATGCCTCAAACAGCACCACCTGATTTTCCCGCGCACAGGCAATGGCGGCATCCACTTCCGCCAGATTTGACGCCAGCGGTTTCTCGCAAATCACATGAATTTTGTGACTAAGGAAAAGTTGTGTCTGGGAAAAGTGCAGGGAATTCGGGCTGGCAATATACACCGCGTCAATGGCATCGCTTTCTGCCATCGCTTCCAGCGACGTAAACAGATGCTCGACAGAAAAATCATTGGCGAAGTGCTGGGCCTGTTCAAGACTGCGGGAATAAACGGCGGTTAACTTGTATTTACCGCTCTCATGGGCGGCCTCGACGAACTGGCGAGTGATCCAGTTCGTACCAATCACAGCGAAACGTATCATAACGCGTGGATACTCCATAAAGGGATTCTCTCGTCACTGTAGCACGCCTTTTTTATCTTCGACGTGCGCAGATACGCATTATTCTTTTGCCGGACAGCCATGCTCACTAAACGGCCCAATCATAACCAACGGCCCGAGATATTTCGGCTGGCGATGGAGGATTTTCGCATCAATCACCGCGCTGACTCTGGCAAGTTTTTCCCGCAGTTGAGTATATAAACCGTGCTTCATATTCAGGTCTGGCGCGTTAAAACCGATAGCATCGATACCATACTGTTTTGCCAGCCAGATGGCGCGTTGGTTATGAAATTCTTGCGAGATAATGGTGATATGGTTTTCACTAAACACCTTGTTGGCACGCACCACCGAATCAAGCGTTGAGAATCCGGCATAGTCGCAGAAGATGGCTTTTGCCGGTACGCCTTTAGCGATCAAGGCTTGCTGCATTCCTGACGCTTCATCGTAATTTTTACGTCCGTTATCGCCACTAACTAACAGCCATTTCACTTTTCCGGCGTGGTACAACTCTGCTGCGGTATCAATACGTCGGGTAAAGTAGCGATTACCCGGCCTCGCCCCCAGCAATAAACCCACGTTCCGCGCCGGAACGGCGTTGACATCGCTCCAGGTCAGTTGTTGGCTGGCGTTGACCATAACGCGATCGGCAATAAAAAGGGTTGCTCCTGCTATAAGCAACAATAAACAGCCAATTTTAAGAGTCCGGCGAGAAAAACAAATACGGAGAAGAAGGCGGGCAAATGCGCGCAGCATGGTCGTTATCCTTAACGAAAGGGAGGAGGTCGATTTTAGGCGCTAAAGGAGGAAAAAATAACGCCTGACATCATTTTCAGATTTTGTCCTGCCCAAGCGACAACTGCGTTAGCCACAGCCGGGTGTCGAACTCAAGCTGGTGGTACTGCGGTTCCATATGACAGCACAACTGGTAAAACGCTTTGTTATGCTCTTTCTCCTTCAGGTGCGCCAGCTCGTGCACCACGATCATGCGCAAAAACGGTTCCGGCGCGTTGCGAAACACGGTAGCGACGCGGATCTCTGCTTTTGCTTTCAGCTTGCCGCCCTGCACACGCGAAACGGCAGTATGTAAGCCGAGCGCGTTTTTCAGCACATGGATCTTGTTGTCATACATCACTTTATTGATCGGCGGGGCATTGCGCAGAAACTGATTTTTAAGATCCTGAGTATATTGCCAGAGGGCTTTATCAGTGGCGTAGTCGTGTGTTCCCGGATAACGTTTTGCCAGCACATCGCCAAGACGCTGTTCGTTAATCAGCGTTCGCACCTGGGAAAGTAGCTGCTCGGGATAACCCTGAAGATAAGTAAGATTGCTCATAACCGCCCACGAAAAAGAGAAAAAGGGTATACTCACGCACCCTTTTCAGGGGCAACGTCGAAATTTTATCATTCAGGAGGGCCGATGAGCCACTTAGACAACGGTTTCCGTTCACTGACACTACAACGTTTTCCGGCGACGGATGACGTTAACCCGCTACAGGCGTGGGAAGCGGCGGATGAATATTTGCTGCAACAGTTGGACGACACAGAAATCCGCGGCCCGGTGTTGATCCTGAATGATGCTTTTGGTGCGTTAAGCTGTGTGCTGGCGGAACATAAGCCCTACAGCATTGGTGACTCATACATCAGCGAGCTGGCGACGCGTGAGAATTTACGTCTCAACGGCATTGATGAGTCGAGCGTGAAGTTTCTCGACAGCACCGCCGACTACCCGCAACAGCCGGGTGTGGTGCTGATCAAAGTGCCGAAAACACTGGCATTGCTGGAACAGCAACTGCGTGCGCTGCGCAAAGTGGTCACGCCAGATACGCGTATTATTGCCGGTGCCAAAGCCCGTGACATTCACACTTCCACACTGGAACTGTTCGAAAAAGTGCTCGGTCCGACCACCACCACGCTGGCATGGAAGAAAGCGCGCCTGATTAACTGCACCTTCAACGAACCGCCGTTGGCCGATGCGCCGCAGACCGTTAGCTGGAAGCTGGAAGGTACTGACTGGACTATCCACAACCATGCGAATGTCTTCTCCCGCACCGGGCTGGATATTGGCGCGCGCTTCTTTATGCAACATCTGCCAGAGAATCTCGAAGGTGAGATTGTCGATCTCGGTTGCGGTAATGGCGTTATTGGCCTGACATTGCTCGATAAAAACCCGCAGGCGAAAGTGGTGTTTGTCGATGAATCACCGATGGCGGTTGCTTCCAGCCGTTTGAACGTTGAAACCAACATGCCCGAGGCGTTGGATCGCTGCGAGTTTATGATCAACAACGCGCTCTCCGGCGTGGAGCCTTTCCGCTTTAATGCTGTGCTCTGCAACCCGCCGTTTCATCAGCAACATGCGCTGACCGATAACGTCGCCTGGGAGATGTTCCACCATGCCCGCCGCTGCCTGAAAATCAACGGCGAGTTGTATATCGTTGCCAACCGTCACCTGGATTACTTCCATAAACTGAAGAAAATTTTCGGCAACTGCACCACCATCGCCACGAATAATAAATTTGTGGTGCTGAAAGCAGTGAAGCTGGGGCGTCGTCGGTAAGATTGGGGGTTACCTGCCGGATGCGGCGTAAACGCCTTATCCGGCATACGTTCAGCACATTACCCCCAGGTCGGATAAGACGCGGCAAACGTCGCATCCGGCAATGTCTGCCCAGTTCTGGAATCGCGCTTCCATAAAACAAAAAATCCCTGTCACCATCCTCTACATTCTCTTGTTTAGCGTTGTTCAACGTTTATGCTACATACGTGAAGTTATGACGCATAAAGAATACGATTTCTTTACCGCCGTTCATCGTACTAAGGGGAAAAAATGATTGCGATTGCCGACATCTTGCAAGCAGGAGAAAAGTTAACTGCTGTGGCACCTTTTCTGGCGGGTATTCAGAACGAGGAACAATACACCCAGGCGCTGGAACTGGTAGATCATCTGCTGCTCAACGATCCTGAAAACCCCTTGCTGGATCTGGTGTGTGCCAAAATAACCGCGTGGGAAGAATCAGCGCCCGAATTTGCTGAATTTAATGCCATGGCGCAAGCCATGCCTGGCGGTATAGCTGTGATTCGTACCCTTATGGATCAATATGGTTTAACCCTTTCCGATCTTCCGGAAATTGGCAGTAAATCGATGGTGTCACGCGTTTTGAGCGGGAAGAGGAAATTAACGCTGGAACACGCTAAAAAACTGGCAACGCGATTCGGCATTTCTCCCGCCTTGTTTATTGATTAACGCGACGTGCCGGATGCGTCGCATCCGGCGCTTCAAACAACGATTTAAATCTCCAGCGCCAGCCGTGTTCCCTGGGCAATTGCCCGTCGTGCGTCCAGCTCCATAGCCACATCGCAGCCGCCAATTAAATGCACGGTTTTCCCGCTATCAATGAGCGGTTGCGCCAGCGTGCGGTTTGGCTCCTGCCCCGCGCAGATCACCACATGATCTACCGCCAAAATTTGCGGTTCGCCGTTGATCACCACATGCAGCCCGTCATCGTCGATCTTCTGGTAACTTACGCCTGGGATCATTTTCACGCCGCGTGAGAGCAGGGTGGTGCGATGGATCCAGCCGGTGGTTTTGCCTAACCCTTGTCCTGGTTTGCTGGCTTTGCGCTGGAGCATCACAATCTGCCGTGGGCTACGGGGGATTTGCATGCCTTGCGGACTCAAACCTCCGGCCTGTTGCAGGCTACTGTCGATTCCCCACTCATTACAGAACCCGGCGATATTCTGGCTGGTGGATTCGCCCGGCTGACTTAAATACATCGCCGTATCAAAACCAATCCCGCCACAACCGATGATGGCAACTTTGTTGCCTACCGGCGCTTTGTCGCGCAGTACATCGAGATAACTCAATACCTTCGGATGATCGATTCCGTCGATAGGCGGAATGCGCGGTACGATCCCGCTAGCGAGGATCGTTTCATCGAACGACTGTAACTGATCCGCCGTCACGGTGTGATTGAGTTTCAGCGTCACGCCCGTCACTTCGATCATCCGGCGGTAATAGCGCAGCGTTTCGTAAAACTCCTCTTTGCCAGGGATCTGTTTGGCGATATTAAACTGACCGCCGATCTCACTGTGCGCATCAAACAATGTTACCTGATGCCCACGCGCCGCCGCGTTAATGGCAAACGCCAGCCCAGCCGGACCAGCGCCGACCACCGCCAGATTTTTTTTCTGCACGGCGGTAAGGATCGGCATTTTGGTTTCGTGGCAGGCGCGAGGATTCACCAGGCACGAGGTGACTTTGCCAACGAAGATCTGATCGAGGCAGGCTTGATTGCAGCCAATACAAGTGTTGATCTCATCGGCTCGTCCCGATTGCGCTTTTGACAGCAGCTCCGCATCAGCAAGAAACGGTCGCGCCATCGATACCATATCGGCATCGCCGCGCGAGAGAATATCGTCGGCAACCTGCGGATCGTTAATCCGGTTGGTGGTCACCAGTGGCAGCGAAACGTGGCCTTTCAGTTTGCGCGTGACCCAGCTAAATGCGCCGCGCGGCACGGGCGTGGCAATGGTCGGAATACGTGCTTCATGCCAGCCAATGCCGGTGTTGATAATCGTTGCGCCCGCCGCTTCAATGGCCTGCGCCAGCTCTACCGTTTCGGCAAAAGTACCGCCGCCTTCGACCAGGTCGAGCATCGACAAACGGTAGATAATAATGAAGTCGTTGCCGACACGTTCGCGCACCGCACCCACTACTTCTACGGCAAACCGCATCCGGTTGCGGTAATCGCCGCCCCACTGGTCACTACGCTGATTGGTGCGCAGCGTCAGAAATTCGTTGATCAAATACCCTTCGGACCCCATCACCTCTACACCGTCGTATCCTGCCTCCCGTGCCAATTGCGCGCAGTGGGCGAAATCGTCGATCAGTTGCAGGATCTCTTCATGGGTGAGTTCGTGAGGAACGAAACGGTTGATGGGGGCCTGCAATGCGGAGGGTGCGACCAGATGCGGTTGGTAGCTGTAGCGCCCGGTATGCAAAATTTGCAGGGCGATTTTGCCGCCTTCCTGATGTACGGCTTCGGTAATGGTGCGATGGTGTGGGATCTGGTTGGCGTCATTGAGCATTGCACCGCCTTCCATACCAACGCCTGTTAAATCTGGTGCGATACCGCCGCTGACAATCAACGCCACGCCGTGACGGGCGCGTTCGGCATAAAACGCTGCCAGCCGTTCAGCGCCGTCCGGGTATTCCTCCAGCCCGGTGTGCATTGAGCCCATCAACACGCGGTTTTTTAACGTGGTAAAACCTAAATCCAGCGGGGCGAACAGCGACGGGTAGCTCATAAAATTGTCCAGTATGTAAAATAATTGTTATGTGGTCGGATGAGTTCTAATTTAGCCGTCGCCGGAGAAAAGGGAAAAGGGGAGTGCGGGGTTTGTGATGGGATTCAAAAAGAATACGCCCGGTGGTAACGCCGGATGCGACGCTTGACGCGTCTTATCCGGCCTGGGGGATTGCACATGTAGGGCGGATAAGGCGTTTACGCCGCATCCGCCAGCCGTTGCTAATTACTGCTTACGAAAAAAATCGTTATACAACATATACAAATGCGCGGCACTCCAGGAGAAATTTGGTGCGCCTTGCTGCGCGCCAGTGAGCGGGTTGTAATTCTCCTGAATTGGGCCATCGGCGGTTAATCCTTTGGCGTGCCGGAAGAACGTATCAGCCAGTTTCAGGGCGTCATCGCGATAACCGTAACGCTCCATCCCTTTCAGACCAAACCAGAACTGATCCACCCATACGCGCCCGCGCCAGTAGATATCTGCGCCAAAGGCTGGGTTGGTTAACGCTGCCGTCCCCAGCGGGACAAAGGTGTTGAATTCTTTCGGATCCAGCATCACCTTCACCACCGCGTCGGCGTTGGCCTGCGTTGCCGCACCGTTAAACAGCGGTGACCAGCCTTCCGGCCCTTTACCGCGCTCGACAATCGGTTTGCCCGCGCAGCCGTTCGCCAGCGGTTTATCTTCAATACGCACGTCATAGTAGAACTGTGTAGTCGGGTCGAACATACAGGTGTTGATGTAGTCCGCGAGCTGTTGTGCTAACTGACGATAGCGTTTGGCCTCTTCCGGCTTACCGAGAATCGTCGCCATCTCCGCCAGATAATGGTTATCGCTGTACATATAGCTGGCCTGATCCACCGACTCCTGCAATAGCGAGTAGCCCAGCAACGTTCCGTCCTGACTGTGGTTTTCCGCGAATTTCACCGTCCAGTCGCTACGTTTGCCGCCGTTAGCGACATATTTATCCAGCTGTTCCTTGTCGATAAACCCAAAGACGGCGGCGTCATCACGACCTGATTCCCACGACGCAGCAACTTGTGCCGGGATTTCCAGACTGTCGTACTGGCCTTTCTCCACCACGCGGGCGTAGTTGTTCAGCCCAGACAGCGTCTCTTCTTTGTTATCTTTTTTCACTGTAAACAGCATCTCGCCATTCTCAGTGTTGTGGGTTTTATCGCGGGTCGCGCCATATTCCGGCACGCCGTTGCCGTTATGATCGCGGTTACGTAACCACCAGTTGTGATAGGCCACCAGTTTCGGGTACATCTCTGCCAGCCAGGTTTTATCCTGGGTGACGTTGTACACTTCCATCACCGACCAGGCGGCAAGGCTGGGTTTGGTGTTACGTTCGTTCCAGTTGCCGCCATCGCCGCCACGCTCCGGGCTAAGGTTCCACGCTATCAGGTCGGGGACAAAGCCCACATCCTGCGGACGCACGCTGTCGCCTGGCTGGATCTGCCAGGAGAAGACCGCGCGGATATTCTCTTTGGCGATATCCGGATTGAAATGCGCCATCGCAAACGCCTGCTTCCAGGTATCCCACGGCCAGGTCTGATTGCCGGAGAACCAGCGCCCGGTCACCGACGGCGTGACGGTGTTATATTTCACCGCACCGCCCGGCGATCGCCAGTTACCGTTGAGCGTTTCGATGGCTTTCACCGCGACGCGCGTCTGTTCCGGCGTCGCATCCGGATTGGTTAACCCTTTCTTCAGATACTCTTCCCAGCGTTGCTGCGAGGCGGTGAGATAAAACGCCGGACGCGCCAGAATATCGCGGATCTGCATTTGCTCTTTGCTAACTTCCTGAGCGGTCAGCAGATGGGAATAGGTGGTGTAGAGCGTCGTCGAACCGTTGATATGCGCCATACTGGTAAAGCGATTACCGTTGATTTCAGTCTGCACCGGCAGGGATTTATGCACCTGATATTCTGATTCACCGGAGGTCAGCAGATCCCAGGTGGCGCGCACTTTGCCAAAGGTGACTTTCAGGCCATCACGGGTGGCGCTGATTTTGCGCTGATAGTCAGGGTATTCGCCAGCAATGGTTTTATCGGAAAGCGGTTTCCCTTCTTTCGCTTCCAGTTTTTCCAGCAGTTCGCCATCCCACACCAGATCCAGCGGTTTATCGCTGGTGATTTTGGTTTCCAGTAGTGATGTGCGCGGCGTGGCGAAGCGCAGAATCATTTCGACCTGTACATCTTTCGATATCAACTTTTGCACCAGCGCGCCGGGAATACTGTATGCCTCCAGCGTGAAGTCGACTTTCTTGCCGTCTTGCCAGACGGTCAGGCGATCGAAATTGCTGGCCATAAAGTTGATGTATTCTTCCGTCAGCAGCGCAACGCCTGGAAAACCGCCCATGGTGTTAGGGCCGTCTGGCAACAGATGACCATGCCAGGCTCCGAGATCGAAAAACGGATTAAAACGCTGGTGATCGTCGTAATCGTAATCCTTCATGTACTGCGGCGCGCCAGTACGGTTAATCACGTTTTTATAATTGTCGGCGTTAGCGGCATGGGCGGAAAAACTTATCAGCAGAGCGCAGGTTACTGGCGTTAAAATAGTTTTGATTTTCATGAAATTACAGTCCTTATTACCAGTAGAAATATTGCATCAGGAAGAGTTGGTCGCTGGGATCGTGAGAGGCATTTTTCATGTAGAAGCGGCTATCAAAAGCCGTTGCGAAACGTCCGCCGCCGTATTCGTACCAGATACCAAACTGCATGAAAGAGGTGGTTTCATCGTCAGCGTGGTCAGGGCGATGTTTGGCGTAGGTGTAAGCGGTGGAGAGATAAATGCCCTTTAACGCTTCATACATGGCGCTCACCATCATCCCGCTTTCACTTCCCGATACGTCCAGCCCGTCGGCGCGTCCGGTATGGTGCCAGGCGCGAGCGGCAAAGTTAGGGGTAAGCAGGCCCGTGAGATAGAGTTGGCCTGTGCCGTCGGTGATTTCCAGACCATTCATCCAGGTGATACCTTCTGTAAGGTCATACTGGATGTAACCGTTCATCATTGCCGGATAGGTATATTTGTCGTCGTAGCGATCGTACTTGCCAAAATGTAGCCAGGCTTTGCTTTCGTCATGATGTCCGGCAGGTGTGGCGGTAACGCTATAACGAAAGTTGCCGCTTAAGTTCTGTACCTTCAGCGCAGTCATAATATCGCGGGTATTGGGAATGACGTAGCCTAGATCGGGCGTGAAATCGCCCCACCATTGCAGGTCATCCAGCGAGGAATCCTGACGCAGACTGAGCATGATTTCGGTGCCATCATTGGTACGATAACCGCCATAGAAACGGTTAATCCCACCTTCGAAGCCACCCCAGCTATGGTCAGGCACCCAGGCATTACCGTCGTGGTCGGCCTGTACGGTCCAGCCTTCGCCGTAAATCAGGCCGAACCAGGAGCCGTACTTCATCTCCAGGCCACCTTCAATATAGGTGCCGTCGCTGTATTTATGTTTATTCTCACCCTCTAAATCCATATATCCACCAACCCCTAATTCGCCGTAAAAACGAAATGAAGGAGAAGATGTCGAGGTCATTGCGGGGGTTTTTGTGTCGTCATGTTCTGCCGGACGTGCTTCATCAGCGGTCACAGAAAAGGCGTAGCAAAACGGCAGCGCAAGTAATGCTCTGCATGGTGCAGTGATTAATTTCATTGTGTTAATCCATGAGCTAAAGAAAAAGTACAGCCTTTTATCGTTGTAATTATAAAAATATAAAGGCAGAAACTATTTTCCCTCTCCCCATCCAGGAAGAGGGAAAATGCCTGCTCATTTTTTATTAATCTGCTTAATCAACATTGCTGGCTGGCGTCGCTTCAATATGGCGCTCTTCAGCCGTTAATCCCTTTATATATTTACTGTATTTCCACCACGCAAAGCCGAGGAAGATAACAATACCGCCGACGTTATAAAAAATGATGGTCAGAATATTCGCGCCAGTCGGGAATGTCGAAGCGACAAACCCTACGGCAAATATCGCAATCAGCATTGAAACAACGATAATACCGGTGCGGCGGGAGCCCATACGGAAATCGCGTGGCAGGTGATCTAATTTGGCGCGTAAATTCAGGTAAGCCAGCATGATGAATAACGGCGGAAGCATGGACGCTGCGGCAGTCATATTAATAATAGTATTCATCAGATCCTGCACGGTATTGGAACCGAGCATCGGGATAATCATCAGCGGGATGACGATCAGGAACTGGATCCACGCTGCGCGCGCCGGAACGCCGTTTTCGTTCAGTTCGACGGTTTTCTTACCAAAGATGCCTTCCGGGATTTCGGAGAAGAAAATTTTCACCGGCGTTGCCGTCCACATCAGCAGGGAACCGAACATCGCGGTAAAGGACACCAGACCGACAAAGCGATTCATCAGTGCTTCCGGTAGACCAAAATACGCCGCCATGCCGTGGAATACCTGTACCGATCCGCCAGTAAATTTCAACTCTTTGCTGCTGACGAAGACGTTAATCAGCACCGAGGAGACGGAATACAGTACGCCGATAAAAATCCCGGCGAGGATGATCACTTTAACGAACGATTTCGAACCGCCTTTGACGTCGTTAACGTACACAGCGACGGACTCCGCGCCACCTGCGGCCATAAAGATCCAGGTGGTCACGCCGAGGAACGCCCAGTTGAAGTTCGGGATCATCGCGTCAACGGTGATCGGATCGGCAGGCTGTACGCCGCCAACCAGTGCCGTACCTGCCAGTAAAATGTAGGAGAGCGTTAACAGCAGCATCAGCGTTGAAGTGACGGAGGTGATTGGCCCCAGCATTTTCGCCCCGTTGGTAGAAACCCAGGTGGAGAAGGCGAACAGCACCATACTGATAATGGTGGTGGCAACCGGCGTCATAATATATTCGTAGCCGAGGAAGGCATACGAAGCATAAGCAATAACGCGCGGTAACAGCGAGGTGAAAAAGAACAGGTTTACGAACCAGTAGGTATAGGCAGTAATAAATGCCCAACGTCCGCCCAGCGAACTTTTTACCCACGCGTAGACACCGGCTTCTGAGTTTTTATTTAACGAAACAAATTCTGCGATGATCAGACAGAAGGGAATAAAATAAAAAATCGTCGCGAGGAAAAACATCGGTGCCGAGGCCAGTCCAAGCTCAATATTATTATTGATGACGTTGTTAAAGCTGTAAACGGCGGCAAAAGTCAGTGAGAGCAAGCCGAATTTGCCGATTGTATTACGTTTGGTATCAGACATAACACATCTCCGAAAATGAGTAGGGTAGCGGTGGCGGCAAACTCCTTTTGCCGCCGTAGTTGTTATTTGTTATGGAAATAACCATCTTCGATGGTGACTTTGAGAACCACTTTTTTGACCGCGTTATTGCAGATAAACCGATACGCTTCATGGATATCGCAAATAACGATTTGCCCTTCGTGGACCTCTACGGTTTCTCCGCAGCCTTTTAAATATTCACGGTCAGTTTCATCACGATAATATTCCACTACCTGTAATGTCTCTTTCGGCGCATATTCAATTTTTTGCTGCCCTTGCAGGTAGTAATGCACTTCAAAATAGCGTCGATGCCCGGTAAATAGCGCATCGGTCGCGGAGTCTGTCTCCACGCGGTAAGTCAATGAGTCACCGATGGAGTGGGCGACGCCAGGCTGAATGTTGTCGATATTTTCAATCGCTTCAACGCATCGTTGCCACTTCTTGCCAGAGGCATAAATCTGGCGGAACTGTTCTAAGTTATCGATGATCCTCATTGCTTATTCTCGCTGTGCAAATTCGTGGAAAAGAACCCTGCGCCGAACTCATACGACGCCAGGCTTTGCGCGGTAGCTTCTCCGCCAGAAACCGGCAGCAACGTAAAGCCGTAGCTGAAGTCACGGAACCAGACGCGCCAGGAGTCCAGCACCTCGCTGCCCCAGGAGTTGGAGCCGAGGCCAGGCAGCTGGTGGTCGAGATTCAGAGTGATGTCATCACTGCGCTGCAGCTCGTTACAGTGCTGGGCAGCGTGGATGTTTTCCTGGGTATAGTGCCAGGCGCTGAAGTTAATTGGTCGCTGCGGAACCACCAGCAGACCGTTGCCGTGGCGGTTAGTCAGTGCCGTCCAGCGGACATGCTGACGGTTACCGTTGTTCTGCGGGAAGGGATAGTTCTCGAACATGGCATCGACGGTGCTGCGCCAGATATCGATGATGTTAGCCTGCTGGCTGTCGGCGTAGTTTTCGCCCGGTCCACGTCCGTAATATGCTACCTGGTCGTATTCGCCGTTAATCCCCATGGTGAAACCGATGCACGGAATGATGTGCGGATAGTCGCCGTAACGTTCGCCGGAAAGCGCCACATTAACCTGACCATCGGCAGCGATGCGCCAGATGTAGGTACAACGCATCCCGAAGTCAAACACCGGTGGGGCAATAACCGTGCGGCTGACTAGCAACACTTCATCATCACTTTGCTCAACGACAAAATCGCGCAGATGCTCCTGCATGATCTGCAAATGATTTGGCTGCCACAGCCCTTCGTACTCCTGCTTATGGTTGTCGATCATCGGCTTGAAGAAGTTGATCTTTGGCTCGCGGGTCAGCAGCGACTCGCCATTCACTTGCCAGGATGTCGGTTTACCACTCGTTTTTGAGAAGGTGATCGCAAAGTTGTAGCCGCGAACAGTACAGCTCAAACGATCGTCTTCCAGCGTCAGCGGACGGGCGTTATTCGGTGCGAAAGGTACAGGCTGCGCGGTGTTTTCCTTCAGCGGGAACTGATAAGTGGCGATAGAATGCCCGGCTTCGCTGTAGCGGGTGCGGGAATCTTTGGTCACCGTAATGTTGAGGAACGCTTCGCGGGCGTCCAGCTGCGGCAGCGTGATCTGTAAGGGGGCTTCGCTGTTCGGCGCAACGTCGCGCAGTTTAATCTGTTGCGTCGCGAGCGTTTCACCTTCGGCGCGCACCTCTGCGTGCAGGGTGTAGTCATCAAGCGTGGTAAACCATAGTTTATTTTCGACTTTCAACTCGCCGCGAGTCAGATCCAGCGCGTGGATTTTTACCGGCGCAATAACCTGTTTGTACTCTTTCAGGCCTGGTCCCGGCGTCTGATCGGAATAGATCAAACCATCAAGACAGAAGTTATAGTTGTTGGGATAGTCGCCGTAGTCGCCGCCGAATTTGTACCAGACGTTGCCGTTGTCATCCTGCGCCTGGATCCCGTGGTCGCACCATTCCCAGACATAATGTCCCTGAATGCAATCGTGCTTATAGAAGACGTTCTGGTACTCCGTCAGCCCGCCCGGTCCGTTCCCCATCGCATGAGCATATTCACAGATGATGCGCGGCTTCGGATGCGGGTATTCACCAAACTCATTCATCAGAGGCACGCGGGTGTACATGGTGGAAATAATATCGACCACTTCAGCATCGCGATCTTCTTCGTAATGCACCAGTCGCGTGTCATCCAGCGCCTTCGCCGCATGGTACATCGCGCGGATGTTACAGCCATAGCCGGATTCATTGCCCAGCGACCAGATGATGATCGACGGATGGTTTTTCTGCGCGTGAATATGGCGAACAATGCGCTCGACGTAGACTTTTTCCCACTGCGGATCGTCGGTAATACGGCTGATATCGCCGACATTAGCAAAGCCGTGCGATTCGACGTCGGTTTCCGCCATCACAAACAGGCCGTAGATATCGCACAGTTCGTAAAAACGTGGATCGTTCGGGTAGTGAGCGGTACGCACGGAGTTGATGTTGTGCTGCTTCATCAACTGGAGATCTTTCTCGACGCGATCCATCCCAACGGCGCGGCCTTTGCGATGATCGTTGTCGTGGCGGTTGACGCCATGCAGCATCACATAACGGTTATTGATCCAGAACAGACCGTCGCGCACTTTGATATCACGGAAGCCAACGCGTTGTGGCACCACTTCCAGAACGTTGCCGTCGGCGTCTTTCAGCGTCATGACCAGATGGTAAAGATAAGGGGATTCTGCTGACCATTGCTGCGGCTGTTCGACAGTAAAAGCAAAACTGGCGCTGGTCAGTTTTTCAATTGCCAAATGATCAATGGCGCTGCTGTGCACCACGTGTTCGCCATCAAACAGGGTATATTCCAGCGTCGTGACGACAGGGGAGGCGGCGAGATTTTCCAGCACCACTTCGCAGGAAAGTGTGGCATCGCAATAGGCTTCGTCAAAGTCGGTACGAACGGTGAAATCGTTAATATGCGTGAGTTGTTTTCCGATCAGATAAACATCGCGGAAAATCCCCGCCGACCACCACATATCCTGGTCTTCCACGTAGGTAGAGTCCGCCCATTGCATCACACGCACACACAACAGGTTGTCGCCGGTTTTAACCATCGCGCTGATGTCAAACTCTGCGGTCAGGCGACTGCCCTTGCTGAACCCCACATACTGACCGTTAACGTAGACTTCAAAATAGGTTTCGACGCCGTCAAATTTAATCAGCGTCTGTTTACCCTGCCAGCCGTCGCTGAGGGTGAAAATACGTTGATAGGCACCGGTTGGGTTATCGCTGGGGACAAACGGCACATCGATGGGGAACGGAAAACCTTCGTCGGTATATTGCAGTTTGCCGTGACCTTCCATTTGCCACATGGCGGGGACGGTAATATGCCCCCAGTCAGCCATTAACTCAGAGGTGAAAGCTTCTGGCACTTGCAGCGGATGGTCAAAAAAGTGGAAATTCCACTGACCGCTTAAGAGCAGAAACAGGCTGCTGGTTTCACGGGCAAAAGTACGAGCCTGCGCAACAGAATCATATGAAAAAAAGTACGCACGCGGCGCAAGTCGGTTTTCGTGGGTGAGCTGAATGTTTTCCCAGCGATTCATAGGGCCTCCCGGTAGAGAGAAATCGGAACCATTCATGGTGATGGTAGTTTGTGTAATTGCTGGGGAGTTTAGTAAAAATTTTACTAAAAAGTAGCGGATAAATGCATTTACTTTAACTGGATCACGAAAATAAACGGCAGCACTGTCCGGCAAAAACGATTGCCGGACAGCGTGCAAGGGGATTTAACGGGTCGTGCCGCGCAGTTTTAATTTGCTGGGAACGAAGACCAACAGCGGCAGCGCGCGACCATCGCGGGCTTTTTCATACACCAGGTTAACGCCCTGACTTCCCATCATCTCGGAATGGATGCGCACGGTGGAGAGCGGCGGAAAGGTAAATCGCGCGGTGGGGATATCGTTAACGCTGATAAGCGAAATATCCTGTGGGATGTTCAGGCCACGTTCATGAATTGCCCGCAGTACGCCGATAGCAATGGAATCGGAAGCAACAAACAGTGCCTTCGGATAGTCTTCCCGCGCCAGCATCTGTTTTGCCAGTTCATAGCCCGACGAACTGGAAAAACCGCCGCGCCAGATATCCTCTTCGCGTACCACGTGTTTCAGACGACCATATTCCGCAAAGGCGACCTCACGAATATCCGCCTTGCCAGGCAAGTCTTCACCGCCAATAAAACCAATACGATTAACGCCCTGATTGATATAGAAATCGATGATTTCTTTACTGATACGTGCCAGATCGATATCCACCGCATCGTAACCGCTGCCGGGTTCGTGAAAGTCGATAAAACAGATATTGTCGGTCAACGCACAGGCGGCGGCGCGCAGGGCGGACGTGGGTTTGCCGACAATTAAAATACCGGTGACGTTTTTAATGTCTGGTAAGCCGTTGTGTTCATAACAGTTGGTCAGTTCGATCGCCAGCTTTTCGCACTGAGTTTCAATGCCGTGGCGGATCGCCAGATAGTAAGGATCGTTGATCTCCAGCTCCTGTTGGTAGCTGTAGATAGCCAGAATATGGTGTTGGTTGACTGCGCCTGTCTGGAGTTTACGGGCGCTACTGGTCTTGTACTCCAGCTTTTCGGCGATCTCGAGAATGCGATGTTTCGTCTCTTCTTTCACATTCAATGTCGGATCGTCATTCAAGACCCTGGATACTGTCGCCAGGGATACGCCAGCTTCGATTGCGATGTCTTTTAGTGTTGCCATGTTTACCTTTTTTACTTTCCCTGATGTGCGCCCCCATTGTAGAGGAAGTGCTTATCGGGTCACCTGTTTTCAGTAAATAAAGCGCGTTTCTTTGACGCTGTAACGGTAACACAGCGGCTTGCGAATGTGATCACGCCTGCATTCTCCATTTTTAGCCTACAGGATTGAGAAAAACTTTTGCTATAGTTTAGTAAAATTTTACTCGAAGGGAGGAAACAATGGAAACCGTGGCTTACGCTGATTTTGCACGTCTGGAAATGCGTGTCGGAAAGATTGTGGAAGTGAAACGCCATGAAAACGCCGACAAGCTGTACATCGTACAGGTTGATGTGGGGGAAAAAACGCTGCAAACCGTGACCAGCCTGGTGCCGTACTACAGCGAAGAAGAGCTGATGGGGAAAACAGTGGTGGTCTTATGCAATCTGCAAAAAGCGAAAATGCGCGGTGAAACGTCGGAATGCATGCTGTTGTGTGCGGAAACCGATGACGGCAGTGAAAGCGTGCTGTTAACGCCGGAGCGGATGATGCCTGCGGGCGTACGTATCGTATAAAAAGATCGGATGGCGACGTCGAATCGCCATCCGATTTGATATTACGCTTCTTCGACACTGACTCGCATGGCCGCCAGCGCCTTACGCGCCGCTTTGATCACCAGTTCACACTGTTCAATGGTCAGTGTCAGTGGCGGTTCAATGCGGATCGTTTTAGCGTTGTTGAGTGTTCCGGCCACCAGTACGCGCTGGCGGAACATCTCGCTGGCAAAGTTATAGCCGATTTCGTTATCAACAAACTCAATCGCCATCAACATCCCTTTGCCACGCGCTTCCTGTACCAGATCGGGATATTCCCGCGCCAGTTGACGGAAACCGTCCAGCAACATATCGCCTTTTTGTTCAGCCTGAGCCGGTAAGTTCTGCTCCAGCAACACATTGATGGTCGCCAGCGCCGCCGCACAGGCCAGCGGGTTGCCGCCAAAGGTGGTGGTATGCAGGAACGGATTGTCGAACAGGACTGAGAACACCTCTTCAGTGGCGATAGTTGCGCCAATCGGCATCACGCCACCGCCGAGCGCTTTGGCAAGGCAGAGGATATCCGGCTGTACGTTCTCATGCTCGCAGGCGAACATCTTGCCCGTGCGCCCCATGCCCGTTTGTACTTCATCGAGGATCATCAGTGCGCCGAACTCATCGCACAGCTTACGCACGGCGGTGAGATAGCCTGGCGGCGGCAGAATTACGCCACCTTCGCCCTGAATCGGTTCGAGGATCACCGCAGCAACATCATCACCGGTTTTTTTGCACTCGTTAAGAGCCGTGCGCATGGCTTCGATATTGCCAAACGGTACATGACGAAACCCTGGCAGCAGTGGCATAAAAGGTTTGCGGAAGGTCGATTTCGCCGTGGCCGACAGCGCGCCAAGTGATTTACCGTGGAACGCGCCGCTGGTGGCAATAAAAGTAAACTTGCCGCGCGGTGACTGATAAGCCTTCGCCAGCTTCAGCGCCGCTTCAACGGATTCGGTGCCGCTATTACAGAAGAAGCTGTATTTCAGTTTACCGGGCGTTAGCGCCGCAAGGGTTTTCGCCAGCATCGCCCGTAACGGATCAAGCAGCTCCTGGCTGTGAAGCGGTTGTTTCGCAAGTTGATTCTGTACGGCGGAAACCACAACTGGATTACGGTGCCCCACGTTGAAAATTCCAAAACCTCCCAGGCAGTCGATAAACTCCTGTCCCTGGGTGTCGACAAGCGTATTTAAACCTCCCGCTTGCCACTCTACGGCTCCGTAATCCCCGCCGGCGGTAACAGATTTGCGATACTCTAAAAACCCCGGATTGACATGCTCTTTGAAGTATTCAATCACCTCCCGGTTAAGTGCTTTCATCTCCTCATGATCCAACGTTCGCTTTTCAATGAGATTCAGGGCGTGGGCGCTGCACGCTAAAGCTGATGCGCTCGAAGGTAACCTGTTCAAAATATGCTCCGGAGGCTCGCGTATCACATGATACCGATTTAAGTATTGCAGGGATTGCGCCACTCCGGCTGCGATCGCGAAAATCGGGATAAACACAAATGTGGTTATCATTTGCGCAATATTTAATGCTATTTGCTAACATTTGCTGTTATTTTGCACGGTTTTTGTCGGGTATGGATTTGATGATTGCTGCGCAAATGCACGCTTTCAGGGCAATAATTGCCTGATTTTTGGGCAAGATAATTAACGTTTTCGTATAGTAACAGAGTGAAAGTATTTTAAATCAAGGAATTAGATTTGTGCTTTAATCGCAAATTGCGATCTAAATCAAATTAATTGGTTAAAGATAACCGCAGCGGGGCCGACATAAACTCTGACAAGAAGTTAACAACCATATAACCTGCACAGGACGCGAACATGTCTTCTCATCCGTATGTCACCCAGCAAAATACCCCGCTGGCGGACGACACCACTCTGATGTCCACTACCGATCTGCAAAGCTATATCACTCATGCTAATGACACTTTTGTGCAGGTGAGCGGCTATACCTTGCAAGAGTTACAGGGGCAGCCGCACAACATGGTGCGTCACCCGGATATGCCAAAAGCGGCGTTTGCGGATATGTGGTTCACCCTGAAAAAAGGGGAGCCCTGGAGCGGCATCGTGAAAAATCGCCGCAAAAATGGCGACCATTATTGGGTGCGGGCCAATGCGGTACCGATGGTGCGCGAGGGAAAAATCAGTGGCTATATGTCGATTCGTACCCGGGCGACGGATGAAGAGATCGCGGCGGTGGAGCCGCTGTACAAAGCGTTGAACGCCGGACGTACCAGTAAGCGTATTCATAAAGGCCTGGTGGTGCGTAAAGGCTGGCTGGGTAAACTGCCTTCATTACCGCTTCGCTGGCGGGTGCGTGGAGTGATGACCCTGATGTTTATCGTGCTGGCGGCCATGCTCTGGTTTGTCGCTGCCCCGGTGGTGACGTATTTCCTCTGTGCGTTAGTGATGTTGTTGGGAAATGCCTGTTTTGAATGGCAAATTGTACGTCCGATAGAAAATGTCGCCAGCCAGGCACTGAAAGTGGCGACCGGAGAACGTAATAGTGTTGAGCATCTGAAGCGCAGCGATGAGCTGGGGCTGACATTACGTGCGGTAGGGCAGCTTGGCCTGATGTGCCGTTGGCTAATTAATGATGTCTCAAGCCAGGTGTCCAGTGTCAGAAACGGCAGTGAGACGCTGGCGAAAGGCACCGATGAACTGAACGAACATACCCAGCAGACAGTTGATAACGTTCAGCAAACGGTGGCGACCATGAACCAAATGGCGGCGTCGGTGAAACAGAACTCTGCCACGGCGTCGGCTGCCGATAAACTTTCTATCACCGCCAGTAATGCGGCAGTGCAGGGCGGGGAGGCGATGACTACGGTGATCAAGACAATGGACGATATTGCCGACAGTACCCAGCGCATTGGCACCATTACTTCGCTGATTAACGATATTGCGTTTCAGACCAATATTCTGGCCCTGAATGCGGCGGTGGAAGCGGCGCGTGCCGGCGAACAGGGCAAAGGTTTTGCAGTGGTGGCGGGGGAAGTGCGTCATTTAGCCAGCCGCAGCGCCAATGCTGCCAACGATATTCGCAAGCTGATTGATGCCAGTGCTGATAAGGTGCAATCTGGTTCGCAGCAGGTACACGCCGCCGGACGGACGATGGAAGATATTGTGGCGCAGGTAAAAAACGTCACCCAGTTGATAGCTCAGATTAGCCATTCAACGCTGGAACAGGCCGATGGGCTTTCCAGCCTGACCCGTGCAGTGGATGAGCTTAACCTGATCACCCAGAAAAACGCCGAGTTAGTGGAAGAGAGTGCGCAGGTGTCGGCGATGGTGAAACACCGCGCCAACCGACTGGAAGACGCGGTGACGGTGCTGCATTAATCGGTATGCCGGATCCGGCGGTTGGAGCACAATGCCTGATGCGATGCTGGCGCATCTTATCAGGCCTACGGGGTGTGTAGCGGGTGTAGGCCGGATAAGGCGCGTCAAGCGTCGCATCCGGCAATTGCACCGCGCCACTGGCGGATGCGGCGATTAATCCAGTTGCGTAATATCAAAAGCGGCGCGGTCGATCACCGCAATGATCTTTTTTATTTGTGCATCAGTGATATCGCTCTGGTTGACGCGTAAATCCAGCACCGCTTTAAAATTATCCAGCGCCCGCTTCATTTGCGGGTTCTGGCGCAGCGCAGCGCCAACGCAACGCGCTTTGATGCGTTCTTCAATCATATCTACCTGTTCGCGGTTTTCTTCCAGCCACTGCGCGCCTTGTTCGGTCAGCGCAATCTGCTTCTTACCACCTTCCTCTTCGCGAATGGTAATCAGCGACTGCTCCTGCAGAAAATCCAGCGTTGGGTAGATGACGCCCGGGCTTGGGGTGTAATTCCCCTGGGTCAGATTTTCAATCGCTTTAATTAACTCGTAACCGTGGCTGTCATCGCGCGAGAGAATATCCAGAATCACCAGACGCAATTCACCGTGACCAAAGAAACGTTGTCGACGACCGCCGCCGCGACCGTGGCGACCACCGCAGCATTGACCGTGTTCATGCTGGTGACCGTGTCCGCAGTGCTCGTGTTCTGACTTCTCACCTTTGCAGCAGCCCTCATGGCGTGGCTGGCCTTCATGTTTACAACACCCTTCGTGATGATGGCTCATATCAGCCTCCTTTTGCTTAATTAGATATATCTAATTTATATCTGATATGAGCACTCTTGCAAGAATAAAAATGATTTTTAAACGTGGACTCATCTCACACGTAGGCCGGATAAGGCGTTCACGCCGCATCCGGCATTGAGCAATGATGCTTGATAAGAGGTTGCGCGTCTTATCAGACTACAGATATATCAGTGCTACAAATCACTTGCATTTATCATGATTAACAATCATTATCATTTGTGGAATTTATTTAGATATATCTGATTACCATCATGAAGGCGATAACAATGAATAACTCCCCCCGCTACCCGCAGCGCGTTCGCAATGATCTGCGCTTCCGTGAACTGACTGTGCTACGCGTTGAGCGTATCAGCGCCGGTTTTCAGCGCATTGTCCTTGGCGGCGAGGCGCTGGACGGTTTTACATCGCGCGGCTTTGACGATCACAGCAAGCTCTTCTTTCCTCAACCAGGCACTCACTTTGTGCCGCCAACGGTAACGGAAGAGGGCATCGTCTGGCCGGAAGGACCACGCCCACCGTCGCGTGACTATACGCCGCTGTATGACGAACTACGCCATGAACTGGCGATCGATTTCTTTATTCACGACGGTGGGGTCGCCAGCGGCTGGGCGATGCAGGCGAAACCGGGCGATAAACTTACGGTGGCAGGTCCGCGCGGTTCGCTGGTGGTGCCAGAGGATTACGCGTATCAGCTGTATGTCTGCGATGAATCCGGAATGCCCGCACTGCGCCGCCGCCTGGAAACGTTGAGCAAACTTGCCGTTAAACCGCAAGTTAGTGCGCTGGTTAGCGTGCGGGATAACGCCTGTCAGGATTATCTCGCGCACCTTGATGGTTTTAATATCGAATGGCTGGCACATGATGAGCAGGCGGTAGATGCGCGTCTGGCGCAGATGCAAATCCCTGCCGATGATTACTTCATCTGGATAACCGGCGAAGGCAAAGTCGTTAAGAATTTAAGCCGTCGCTTTGAAGCGGAACAGTATGACCCACAGCGGGTACGCGCGGCGGCTTACTGGCACGCAAAGTAACTGATATATAAAAAGAAAAAGGCTGACGATTTCTCGTCAGCCTTTGCTATGTCTGGTGGCCCCTGCTGGACTTGAACCAGCGACCAAGCGATTATGAGTCGCCTGCTCTAACCACTGAGCTAAGGGGCCATGGTAGCGGATTATAAAGTAACTCCGTGTCGCAATCCAGCCATTACCGCGCGCCTGCTGTTTTTATAAACAATGTATTTTCAATCCGTTATACTTTTCCTGGTGATGTTAGAAAGGAGTAAATATGGTTGAGGATATTTTGGCTCCAGGGTTACGGGTCGTGTTTTGCGGTATCAACCCTGGTCTTTCATCCGCCGGAACGGGTTTTCCCTTTGCTCATCCGGCAAACCGCTTCTGGAAGGTGATATATCAGGCCGGGTTTACCGACCGTCAGTTGAAGCCGCAGGAGGCACAGCATCTGCTGGATTATCGTTGTGGCGTCACCAAACTGGTAGACCGTCCAACGGTGCAAGCCAATGAAGTGTCAAAGCAGGAACTGCACGCAGGCGGGCGTAAGCTAATTGAAAAAATAGAAGATTATCAGCCGCAGGCGTTGGCGATTCTGGGCAAACAAGCATATGAACAGGGATTCAGCCAGCGCGGTGCACAGTGGGGGAAACAAACTCTCACCATTGGTTCGACGCAGATTTGGGTGCTGCCAAATCCCAGCGGTTTAAGTCGCGTTTCACTGGAGAAACTGGTTGAAGCGTATCGCGAGCTGGACCAGGCGCTGGTGGTGCGTGGGCGATAAAAACGCCACCGAAAAGGTGGCGTTTGTGCGGAGGGACTAGTGCCGGGTGCGGCGTAACACCTGATCCGGCCTACCGATTAATCGTCCAGGAAGCTACGCAGCACTTCAGAACGGCTCGGGTGACGCAGTTTGCGCAGCGCCTTCGCTTCGATCTGACGGATACGTTCGCGGGTAACGTCGAACTGTTTACCCACTTCTTCCAGCGTGTGGTCGGTGTTCATATCGATACCGAAACGCATACGCAGAACTTTCGCTTCACGCGCGGTCAGGCCAGCCAGCACGTCGTGCGTTGCCGCACGCAGGCTTTCGGTGGTCGCAGAATCCAGCGGCAGCTCGAGGGTGGTATCCTCGATGAAATCCCCCAGATGCGAATCTTCATCATCACCGATCGGCGTTTCCATGGAGATTGGCTCTTTGGCGATCTTCAGCACTTTGCGGATCTTGTCTTCCGGCATCAGCATGCGTTCAGCCAGTTCTTCCGGCGTTGGTTCACGGCCCATCTCTTGCAGCATCTGGCGAGAAATACGGTTGAGCTTGTTGATAGTCTCAATCATATGCACCGGAATACGGATGGTGCGCGCCTGATCCGCGATAGAGCGGGTGATCGCCTGACGGATCCACCAGGTTGCGTAGGTGGAGAACTTGTAACCACGGCGGTATTCGAATTTATCAACCGCTTTCATCAGACCGATGTTACCTTCCTGAATCAGGTCAAGGAACTGCAAGCCACGGTTGGTGTATTTCTTAGCGATAGAAATAACCAGACGCAAGTTCGCTTCAACCATCTCTTTCTTCGCACGGCGGGCTTTCGCTTCACCGATGGACATACGACGGTTGATATCTTTAACCTGCTCGATGGTCAGGCCGGTTTCTTCTTCAATCTGCTGCAGTTTCTGCAGGGCGCGATGCACTTCTTCAGAGACATCGTGCAGTTTTTCCGACCACGGCTTGTTCATCGCAATTGCCGCGTTGAACCAGGTATCGCTGGTTTCGTTGCCGGTAAACAGGGTAATGAAGTTTTTCTTCGGCATTTTGCACTGCTCAACGCAGAGCTTCATGATCAGACGTTCTTGCGTACGAACGCGGTCCATCATGACGCGCATGCTGTTGACCAGGTAGTCAAACTGCTTCGGCACCAGGCGGAACTGTTTGAATACTTCAGACAGTTTCAGGATCTCTTCCTGAGCGGCAGCGTGACTGCGGCCTTTCGCTTTGATGGTGTCACGCGTTACAATGTACTGAGCGCGCAGTTCCGCAAATTTTTCGCGAGCCAGTTCCGGGTCGATGCTGTTGTCATCATCGGCGGTATCGTCGTCACCATCTTCTTCGTCTTCATCTTCGTCATCGTCCAGATCTTCCTGGGAAAGCTCAGAACCGACGTGAGTGGCGGTAGGTGCCAGATCTTCTTCTGCGTTCGGGTCAACAAAGCCGGTGATCAGATCGGACAGACGCGCTTCTTCTGCTTCAACACGATCGTACTGTTCCAGCAGATAGGTGATCGCTTCCGGATATTCAGCAACGGAGCATTGAACCTGGTTGATCCCGTCTTCAATACGCTTAGCGATGTCAATTTCGCCTTCGCGGGTCAACAGTTCAACGGTGCCCATTTCACGCATGTACATGCGTACCGGGTCAGTCGTGCGCCCGATTTCAGATTCCACGCTGGAAAGCACCTGCGCGGCGGCTTCGGCAGCATCTTCGTCCGCGGTGTTTTCAGCCAGCATCAGATCATCGGCATCCGGTGCTTCTTCCATCACCTGAATGCCCATGTCGTTGATCATTTGGATGATGTCTTCGATCTGATCTGAATCGACGATATCTTCCGGCAGATGGTCATTGACCTCGGCATAGGTCAGATAGCCTTGCTCCTTACCACGGGTGACAAGAAGTTTCAGCTGTGACTGCGGGTTTTGCTCCATAAGACGGTATCCACACTTATTTCATGAGGTTGGTGTTGGGCGATTGACCCGATGTCCTTCAGCCGTTAACGCTGAAATCCAACGGTTGTTTACCGCCAACGATAATTACGAGGGCGTACTTATATATTTGCCGCTGCCTCTCAGTGCGGCTGTCGGGGGCTTCCCGATCGCTCTTCGGCACTTAAGCCGTTAAATCACTTTTTCGCCAGCTCCTGGTTTAATGTCCAGAGCTCCAGGCGTTCTTCGTTGCTTAAACCATGCGTGCGCTCACGAGCGATTAACTCTTCCTGGCGCAGTTCAAGCAGCGAATCAAACATATGGTTGAGTGAGTCGGTGAAGGTTTGCTCAGCAATATTCTTATCTGCTATATCGTCCCACATCGACAGTTTTTCAAGGGTGGCAGCATTATTTGTACCACGATAGTGCTCTAAAAGTTGCCCGGTGGTCAGACCTGGCTGAGAGAGACAAGTGTTGACCAGTTCTCTGAATAAGCCAAGTCCAGGGAGCTTATTTTCATCCAGATTCTCAAGCGGCGGGACCAACGTCGCTAATTCTGGATTTTGCACCAGCAACCCTATAAGTATACGCATGGTCGTGCGTTTTAGCTGCGGAACAGGGCGAGAAACGCCGCTCTCTGCCGCTTTTGGCATTAATCGTTCAAGCTGGCTGTCATCAAGTATGCCTAATTTGTTGCCTAATTCCTGACGAAGATATATTCGCAGCGTTTCGCCCGGCACTTGCGATATCAGTGGCAGTGCCAGCGTACTCAAACGTGCGCGCCCGTCAGGGGTACTCAGATCAACTTGCGGCATCAGACTGTTAAACAGAAATGCGGAGAGTGGCATCGCCTGCTCCATCCGCGCTTCAAACGCTTCTTTACCTTCTTTTCGTACCAGCGTGTCAGGGTCTTCGCCATCAGGCAAAAACATAAAGCGTAGCTGACGACCGTCTGTCATGTAAGGCAGCGCCGTTTCCAGCGCTCGCCAGGCGGCATCGCGGCCTGCACGGTCGCCGTCATAACAGCAAATGACATTGTTGGTCGCGCGGAACAACAGTTGTATGTGATCGGCGGTGGTTGACGTACCTAACGACGCAACGGCGTAATTAATGCCGTATTGCGCCAGCGCCACCACGTCCATATAGCCTTCGACCACAAGCAGACGATTGGGTTCAGCGTTATCCTGCTGCGCTTCATAAAGACCGTAAAGCTGGCGGCCTTTATGGAAAATGTCCGTTTCCGGCGAGTTCAGGTATTTGGGTGTATCGTTGCCCAGCACACGCCCGCCAAAACCAATCACCCGACCGCGTTTATCGCGAATGGGGAACATCACCCGCTCGCGGAAACGATCGTAACTGCGCCCCTGATCGTTAGTGACCAACATGCCCGCATCAATCAATGACTGGCGATTTTCTGGATTGCCGCCAAACCGCTTCAGGACGTTGTCCCAGCCGGGGGGCGCAAAACCAATCGCAAAGCGGGCGATAACCTCGTGGCTTAATCCGCGTTTTTCCAGATACTGGCGCGCAGACGTGGCAACAGGTTGTTGTAAAGATTGTTGGTAAAACGTATTCAGACCGTCCATCAACTGATAAAGCGTTTGCCGCTGATGGCGTTCGATCTGGCTGGGGCCGCTGCCTGCTTCAAATGGCACTTCAAGATTGTGCATTGCTGCCAGCTCTTCGACCGTTTCGACGAACTCGAGCTTGTCGTAGTTCATCAGGAAGTCGATCGCGTTGCCGTGCGCGCCACATCCAAAGCAGTGGTAAAACTGTTTCTCACCGTTAACGGTGAATGACGGGGTTTTCTCGTTGTGGAATGGACAACACGCGTGGAAATTCTTGCCCTGCTTTTTCAGCTTCACACGGGCATCGATCAGATCGACGATGTCAGTGCGTGCCAGCAGATCATTAATGAATACGCGTGGGATTCGTCCAGCCATAGGCCCCGATTTTTAGCAATTCATAAACGAAAATAAGCCGCGCATTCCTTTCGGAAGCACGGCCTTACAACTACAACTCGGTCTGATCGGAGAGCAACGCTCTCGGGGAATTAGTACAGACGAGTGCGGCGTGCGTTTTCGCGAGCCAGTTTCTTCGCGTGACGTTTCACTGCAGAAGCTTTAGCGCGCTTACGTTCGGTAGTCGGTTTTTCATAGAACTCACGACGACGAACTTCCGCCAGAACACCTGCTTTTTCGCAGGAACGCTTGAAGCGACGCAGAGCTACGTCGAACGGCTCGTTTTCACGTACTTTAATTACCGGCATGTGCCTCTCACCTTTGATTAATTCGGTTTGCCGCTGGCATCAACGCCAGCTTATTTCAAAATGGTGCGGAATTTTACTGCAATTGCTGCTGCTTTGTAAAGCACCGCGGCCTTTTTTGAAAGGGACTTTTATAAGGGTGAGGAGTATACACGAGGCTTTCTCCAGGGGCGAACAAAGTTTTACATCAACCCGCATTGGTCCTACACTGCGCGGTAATAAAGCGAGGTAAAACAAGTCATGCGTGTACTGGGTATTGAAACTTCCTGCGATGAAACCGGCATCGCCATTTACGACGATGAAAAAGGTTTGTTAGCCAACCAATTGTATAGTCAGGTGAAATTGCACGCTGACTACGGCGGCGTCGTGCCTGAACTGGCCTCCCGCGATCACGTGCGTAAAACCGTACCGTTGATCCAGGCGGCGCTAAAGGAGTCAGGTTTAACGGCAAAAGACATTGATGCTGTGGCCTATACCGCAGGCCCTGGATTAGTCGGCGCGCTGCTGGTTGGCGCGACCGTGGGGCGTTCTCTGGCGTTTGCCTGGGACGTTCCGGCGATCCCGGTACACCATATGGAAGGGCATCTGTTAGCGCCGATGCTGGAAGATAACCCACCGGAATTTCCGTTTGTCGCGCTGCTGGTTTCCGGCGGTCATACGCAGTTAATCAGCGTGACTGGCATTGGTCAGTACGAGCTGCTCGGCGAGTCTATCGATGATGCGGCTGGTGAAGCGTTTGATAAAACCGCGAAGCTGCTGGGGCTGGATTATCCTGGCGGGCCATTACTGTCGAAAATGGCGGCTCAGGGTACTGCCGGGCGCTTTGTCTTCCCGCGCCCGATGACCGACCGTCCGGGGCTGGATTTCAGCTTTTCTGGTCTGAAAACCTTCGCGGCAAATACCATTCGTGATAACGGCACCGACGACCAGACGCGTGCTGATATCGCCCGCGCCTTTGAAGATGCGGTGGTCGATACGTTGATGATTAAGTGTAAGCGAGCGCTGGATCAGACGGGCTTTAAGCGACTGGTAATGGCAGGTGGCGTGAGTGCTAACCGCACGTTACGGGCGAAGCTGGCTGAAATGATGAAAAAACGCCGTGGCGAAGTCTTCTACGCGCGTCCGGAATTTTGTACTGATAACGGCGCGATGATCGCCTATGCCGGAATGGTGCGGTTTAAAGCAGGCGCGACGGCGGATCTTGGCGTTAGCGTGCGTCCGCGCTGGCCGCTGGCAGAGTTACCGGCCGCGTAAAACTATTAGGTGCCGGAGAGCAATTTCCGGCACCGTCCTCACTTAAAGCAACACCATGGGCATCCACAGTAAGCCGGTAATCACCAGCAATACGAGGAATATCAGCCCAAAAATCGCCCCCAGTCGCCAGTAATCCGCCGTTGGCAGATAACCACTGCCGTAGTAAATCGGACTGGGTCCGGTGGCGTATGGTGTAAGAATGCTCCCCAGACCAATTGCCGCACCAACCATCAGGCAGAACACCGGCAGCGGGATTTCCGGCATCGCCAGCGCGGCGGCAATCATCATCGGTGCGAGAGCGGAGGTATACGCTGTGGCGCTGGCAAAAAAGTAGCGCAGCAGATAAAAGACCACAATCAACGCCACCATCACTATCGTTGGCGAATAACCGCTTAAGCTGCCTGCTAACAGTTTGCCAAACCAGCTAATAAAACCGGTGTTGTTGAGTCCGGTAGCGAGGGTGATAAGCGAGGCCAGCCAGAAGAAAACGTTCCACGCCGCTTTATTACTGACAATGTCGTCCCAACTGATAATGCGCAGAAGCAGCATCAGCGCCACCACGCTGTAACCGACCATCGCGGCATCGATATAATCACCGCCAAAAATCCACAGCACCAGTGCGCCTACCATCAGCCCCAGCATCCGTTTTTCACGCGAACAGAGCGGGCCCATTGCCTGCAGTTCCGTCTCTGCCCAGCGCGGCACCTGATCGCCAGACTTCAGTATCGGCGGGTACAGCACGTAAGCCAGCCAGGGAACCAGCAGAACCAGTAAAATACTGAGCGGCAACATCCCGAGGAACCAGTCGCCCCAGCTCAGCGTGGCGTGAGATGCGCTTTTCATCAGTCCAATTAACAGCAAATTTGGAGCCATCGCCGTCAGGAAAATGGCGCTGGTCACGCAATCGGCAACAATCCCCATCCACATGATGTACGAGCCAATGCTGCGCGAACTGCTGTCGTTTGGTTGTGATTGATAGAGCGGTGGCAGGTTACGGATGATGGGATAGATAATCCCCGCACCACGCGCCGAGTTGGACGGTGTTACAGGCGCGAGTATCAGCTCGGAGAACATCACTGCATAGCCGAGAAACAGCGTACGATGCCCCATCTTTTTCACCAGAATCAGCGCGATACGTCGCCCCAGCCCGGTTTTTTCATAGCCTGTGCCAAACATAAAGGCGGCGAAAATCAGCCAGATAACCGAATTAGAAAAACCAGAAACCGCCCACGAGAGGGATTTGGCGGTGAACTTAAAACCTGGTTGGGCGAGCTGCTCCGGGCTAAACAGCAGCCACGGCGAGAGAATGGCGATAATGGATATACCCACCATCGCCACCACGGCACCCGGCACGGGTTCGAGGATCAGTCCAACGATCACGCCAGTAAAAACGGCAAAGTAGAGCCAGGTATGACTCTCCAGCCCTGCGGGAAGCGGAAGTAGAGCAATAATGGCGATGACCGCCAGCGGCGCAAGGTATCGCCACCATTCAGTGGAAGGTTTCATCGTGTTATGCCTGAGAAAAAGGAGAGGGGCGAGCCTCTCCGGGAGGGTTATTTGATGTAGTGGACGTGCTCGCAGATCTCTTCCACGATGGGATCGCGGCGTTCGGCGAACAGCTTTTTGTTTTCGGCTATCAGGTTGTTGCCGTGGGTATCTATAGAGACAATCAGCGGGCCAAACTCTTTGACCCGGCAGACCCACAGCGACTCTGGCATCCCGAGTTCTGTCCAGTGTACCTCTTCAATCTCTTCCACTTGAGTTGCCGCCAGTACTGCGCAGCCTGCCGGGAAAATCACATGCAGCGCCTTGAATTTCTGGCAGCCTTCTTCGGTCAGCGGCCCCATTCCGCCTTTGCCGACCACCAGTTTCACGCCGGTCTGCTCGATAAATTCACGTTCAAAACTTTCCATACGCATACTGGTTGTCGGGCCGACGGACACCATCTCCCATTTGTCGCCGTTTTTGCGCACGATGGGGCCAGCGTGGAAAATCGCTTTGCCGTTGAGATCGTAAGGGATCGGACGTTTCAGTTCGATCAATCGGCGGTGACAAACGTCACGGCAGGTCACCAGCGTACCGGTCAGGTAGATCACATCGCCGACGCGAATATCTTGCAGATCTTCAGCTTTGATCGGGGTTGTCAGGATCTTTTTCATAACGCGCTCCGGGTGTGAGACAGATTTTCAAAGGTGAGATCGGCATGAACCAGCAGTGTGCCGCGACGATGCGCCCAGCAGCCGGTAGAAACAGCAACGCCGATGGTTGACGGATGGCGAGCGGCAGATTCGATATGTACGCCCATCACTGAACTGTTGCCAGTCAGCCCTTGTGGACCAATCCCCAGACGGTTGAGTCCTTCTTCCAGGCGTACTTCCAGCTCTGCCGCTTTTGGATTGGGATGGCGGCTGCCAATCGGGCGCAAAATGGCTTTTCGCGAGAGCACTGCGGCGGTTTCCACCGAGGTAGCGATGCCAACGCCCACCAGTACCGGCGGACAGGCGTTTACGGCGAGGGTGGAGATATTTTCGAAGACGAATTTCACTACGCCTTCGTAGCCTTCTGACGGCATTAACACTTTCGATCGGCCAGGTAGCGTGCAGCCGCCGCCTGCCATGTAAACTTCGATTTCCGCATCGTCACCGTCGGGGACGATATCCCAGGTGACCCACGGTACGCCGCTGCCGGTATTTTTGCCGGTGTTTACTTCGTCAAAAATTTCTACCGCATTGTGACGCAGTGGCGCTTTGACGGTTGCCTCTTCCACGGCTTGTTTGAGTATGCTTTGCAGCTCGCCAAGCAGTGGGAAACGGGAACCGACCTTAACAAAAAACATGATTTCGCCGGTGTCCTGACAGGCAGGACGATTCAGGTCGATCGCTTTTTGCATGTTATCGAACATCGTGTGGTAGATGATTTTTCCCATCGACGATGTTTCGGCATCCTTTAGCTGTTTTAGTTTATCCACCACGTCATCAGGCATTCGGGTAGAAATCATGGCGGTAAAGTTAGCGACAATCTCCGTCAACTTATTCACTGCCTGTTGCTTATTACTTTCGCTCATCATGGCAACTCCAGTTTATGTATTTGTCTGGAAAAATTCACCGCCACAAACTACCACTAAAAATGTGGTTTTATATTTTTTGCCACCGTGAATATGTAATTAACAGTTCGTGAATCAACGCGAAAATAAGAACGAATATTGCGCCAGAGCAGGGAATGGTAATGTTTTGCGAAATACACTGCGTTTATCAAAACTGCGGATATTTAACAATGCTAAATAGCTGGCCTTTAGCCAAAGACTTGCAGGTACTGGTGGAAATCGTCCATAGCGGGAGTTTTAGTGCTGCAGCGGCGACGCTTGGGCAAACGCCTGCATTTGTCACCAAGCGGATCCAAATCCTTGAAAATACGCTGGCAACAACTCTGCTGAACCGCTCCGCTCGCGGCGTGGCGCTGACTGAAAGTGGCCAGCGTTGTTACGAACATGCGCTGGAAATCCTCACCCAATATCAGCGACTGGTCGATGACGTCACGCAAATCAAAACGCGCCCGGAGGGGATGATCCGCATTGGTTGCAGTTTTGGTTTTGGGCGCAGCCATATTGCGCCAGCTATTACCGAACTGATGCGCAATTATCCTGAGTTACAGGTGCATTTTGAATTGTTCGATCGACAAATTGATTTAGTGCAGGATAATATTGATCTGGATATTCGTATTAATGACGCAATTCCTGATTATTATATTGCGCATCTTTTGACAAAAAATAAAAGAATATTATGCGCAGCACCTGAGTATCTGCAAAAATATCCGCAGCCACAATCCTTACAGGAATTAAGTCGTCATGACTGCCTGGTGACCAAAGAGCGCGATATGACCCACGGAATATGGGAGTTGGGGAACGGTCAGGAGAAAAAATCGGTGAAGGTAAGCGGACATCTTTCCTCCAATAGCGGCGAGATTGTGCTGCAATGGGCGCTGGAGGGCAAAGGGATTATGCTGCGTTCCGAGTGGGATGTGTTGCCGTTTCTGGAGAGTGGCAAACTGGTGCGAGTATTGCCGGAGTATGCACAAAGCGCCAATATCTGGGCTGTTTACCGGGAGCCGCTCTATCGCAGCATGAAATTACGTGTCTGTGTGGAATTTCTGGCGGCATGGTGCCAGCAACGGCTGGGCAAGCCCGACGAAGGCTATCAGGTCATGTAGATCCACCAGAAATCACTCGGGATCCTTTTCGCGCTTTCTTTTGAATTTCGTCCAGATTTTTGTCTCCTGACGACGCCACAGACGCTGGATGTTGTCATGATGACGCAGCAGGATCAGGCAAGAGAGCATCGAAACCGGGAAGGTGAATTGTGGCTTAAACCACCAGACATAAAACGGAGCAATCAGTGCACTGACAATCGCTCCCAGCGACGAGTAACCACTCAATAGCACGGTCAGTAACCAGGTTCCCGCCATTACTCCAGTGAGATCCCAGCCAATTGGTGCGATGGCACCAAAAGCGGTAGCAACGCCTTTTCCTCCTTTAAAACCGAAGAAAACGGGCCAGATGTGTCCAAGACAGGCGGCGATGGCAATTAAGCCTAGCCAGAAGGGGCTGACACCTAATTCATACGCGCCCCATACGGGCAACATTCCTTTCAGAACGTCGAAAATCAGTACTGCTACGGCTGCTCCCTTGCCACCGATACGTAACACATTGGTTGCGCCGGGATTGCCGGAGCCGCTGGTTCGCGGATCGGGCAACCCACACAAGCGGCAAACCAGAATGGCACTGGAAATGGAGCCGCAGAGGTACGCGATGAGGATCATTCCAGGCGCGATTGCACTCATAAGCTGTTCCGTTTTGAAAATTCGTGTTCAACGATGAATCTGTGGATAATACGCACATTTCGCCGGAAGTGGTATCCGGTTAGCCAAAAAGCAGGCAGGACGTGATGGATATTGTATTTATAGAGCAACTTTCGGTAATCACCACTATTGGTGTTTACGACTGGGAACAGACCATCGAACAGAAGTTAGTGTTCGATATCGAAATGGCGTGGGATAACCGTAAAGCGGCGAAAAGTGATGATGTGGCGGATTGCCTCAGTTACGCTGACATTGCAGAAACGGTGGTCAGCCACGTCGAGGGGGCGCGTTTTGCGCTGGTGGAACGCGTGGCTGAAGAGGTGGCGGAGCTGCTGTTAGCACGCTTCAACTCGCCGTGGGTGCGTATCAAACTCAGCAAGCCAGGCGCAGTGGCGCGGGCGGCGAATGTTGGCGTAATCATTGAGCGTGGCAATAATCTGAAAGAAAATAATTAATTTTACAGCTGTTAAACCAAACGATTATAACCTGGTCATACTGCAGTAGTTCGGACAAGCGTTACATTTTTATAATTTAGGGGTTTATTGATGAGCGATATGCACTCGCTGCTGATAGCGGCAATATTGGGTGTGGTCGAAGGATTGACAGAATTTCTGCCGGTATCCAGCACGGGCCATATGATTATTGTCGGTCACTTGTTGGGGTTTGAGGGCGACACGGCGAAAACCTTTGAAGTCGTGATCCAGTTAGGATCAATTCTGGCGGTAGTAGTGATGTTCTGGCGGCGTCTGTTTGGCCTGATTGGCATCCACTTTGGTCGCCCGTTGCAGCACGAAGGAGAAAGCAAAGGTCGTTTAACGCTGATCCACATCTTGCTGGGGATGATTCCGGCGGTGGTACTGGGGCTGTTGTTCCACGACACGATTAAATCATTGTTTAACCCGATAAATGTCATGTATGCACTGGTCGTTGGCGGTCTGTTGCTGATTGCCGCCGAATGCCTGAAGCCGAAAGAGCCGCGTGCGCCGGGTCTTGATGATATGACCTATCGTCAGGCGTTTATGATTGGCTGTTTCCAGTGTCTGGCGCTGTGGCCGGGTTTCTCCCGTTCCGGGGCGACCATTTCAGGTGGGATGCTGATGGGGGTGAGCCGTTACGCTGCTTCCGAGTTCTCGTTCCTGCTGGCGGTGCCGATGATGATGGGCGCAACGGCGCTCGATCTCTACAAAAGCTGGGGCTTCCTGACTACCGGCGATATCCCGATGTTTGCCGTTGGGTTTATCACCGCTTTTGTGGTGGCGCTGATAGCGATTAAAACCTTCCTGCAATTGATTAAGCGCATTTCGTTTATCCCGTTCGCCATTTATCGCTTTATTGTGGCGGCTGCGGTGTACGTTGTGTTCTTTTGATGTGAAGAACAGTGTCGGATATGATGCTGACGCGTCTTATCAGATTGCGTAGGCCGGATAAGGCGTTCACGCCGCATCCGGCAATCAACGCCTGATGCGACGCTCGCGCGTCTTATCAGGCCTACAACTGTCGTTGACATGTAGCCGGATAAGACGCTTGCGTCGCATCCGGCAAAATATCCAACACTCACTCAGGTTTTGGGCAACGCTGTTCCTTCCAGCTGGCTACCGCCGCAATCCGCCGTCGGGTCAGCTCCTCACGAATCTCCACACCTTTAAATCCTGCTTCAACGACAGCTTTTGTCGGCACTGACTGCGCCACTTCCCAGGCTTCGCGCAACCAGCGGCCTTGCGGGTAGTCCGCCGATTCAAAACCGGTTCTGCCGCGCACGTCAGCCTCGCTGGTCAGCGCCAGTTGCTCGACACGCTGCGGTTTACGCCAGGCGTCAATGGAATCAAACAATTTAACAATGGTTTTCGGGTTCAGCATTGGAAAGGTGTGGATGAGATCGTGAAACTCAGCTACCAGTCTGGCTAAATCGCGAATTTCATTTGGCACGCGCAGACGCTGGCATAGTTGTTCCACTAACTTCACACCCGCCGGGCCATGACCATGATGACGTGGCCAAAGTTCTGGCGGCGTCAGTCCTTTACCGAGATCGTGGCATAACGTTGCGAAACGGACATCGACCTGCGGACTCAGCATCGCCGCCATTGAGAGCGTCATTAAGGTATGAATACCCGTGTCGATTTCCGGATGCCACCTGGCAGGGGCCGGAACGCCAAACAGGGCGTCAATTTCCGGGAATAAAACGCGCAGTGCGCCGCAATCGCGCAGTACCTGGAAGAACACCTGGGGATTGCGGGTAGTGAGGGCGCTTTCCGTCTCTTTCCACACCCGTTCAGGCGTCAGGTGTTCCAGTTCACCCGCGTGGATCATCTCGCGCATCAGCGCCAGAGTTTCATCGGCAATACGAAAACCGAGGTGGGCATAACGCGCAGCAAAACGCGCCACGCGCAGTACGCGTAACGGATCTTCGCCAAAAGCGGGGGAAACATGGCGCAACAGACGATTTTGCAGATCGCCCAGACCGTTGTACGGGTCGATAATCTCGCCGTTATCGTCCTGGGCCAGCGCATTAATGGTCAGATCGCGACGCTTAAGATCATCTTCCAGCGTGACATCCGGTGCGGCATAGCAGGTAAAACCGGTGTAACCGGAACCAGATTTCCGTTCGGTACGTGCCAGTGCATACTCTTCATGCGTTTGCGGATGCAGAAACACAGGAAAATCGCGGCCTACCTGCTGGTAGCCCGCGTCGAGCATCTCCTGTGGCGTACTGCCGACCACCACCCAATCTCTGTCTTTGACCGGTAGCCCTAACAATGCATCCCGAACAGCACCACCGACCAGATAAATCTTCACGCCATCATCCCTTCGTCAAATACACAATTCCTAATAATAAGACAGTGCAACGAAGAAGGCGATTTAGTTCATCCAGCGATCTTTGCGTTTGCGGCTTGGGATCAGGTGCGGCAGTACCAGACCAAGCAGCAAGCCAAGCCCCAGCACGCCACCGCCATACATAAACCACTGCATGATGATGGTGCGCTGTTTGTCATCCAGCTGTACGCTGGCGGCATCGACCTTTTTCTGCGCGACAATCAGCTCGTTTTTCAGTTTCTGATTTTCTTCTTTTAACCCGTTGATCACGCTGTCACTCTGCGCCACTTTTTGCTGCATTTCTGCGGTGCGCTGATTCCAGGTGTTATCGATATTGGTGAGTTTATCGGTCAGCGTTTTGACCTGATTTTCCAGATCTGGCACACGGGAACGCAGGCTTGGCTCCGTGCTAAGTTGTTTCAACGGGATCCAGGCAGTACGGCCAGAGCTGTCTTTCACCTGGGCATAATTGGTGTTGGCGTCAGTTTGTAATAAGGTCACTTCCTCGCCGGCGTTAACCGTGCCCACGAGGCGATAATGATCTCCCGGACCGCTACGGACCCAGGTATTCAGTTCGTCAGAAACATAGCGCGTTTCTTCAGCGTGTGAGACGGCAGTGGCGCTAAGTGCGAGTAAAGTTAATCCGATCAGGCGTAATTTTGGCATCAGGCTGTCGTTATTGTCATGGAAAGTGGAACGATAGTAGTGGCATCAGTGTCGCTACGCAAAGCATTCGACATCAATCGGAATCCTCTGTGTCAGGTCTTGCCACTGCTTCAAACTTTTACGCCCGTCAAATTGCCCGTTGCATGGCAATTTGGCGCAAAATACTATCTACTGACAAAAAAGATCGCATTAAGTTCGCCGTTCATCGTCACTTATGTGACATAACCGATAAGTAAAGGCCATGGCTCAGGAAATCGAATTAAAGTTTATTGTTAATCACAGTGCCGTTGAGGCGCTGCGTGACCATCTCAATACGCTGGGCGGCGAGCACCATGACCCCGTGCAGTTGCTGAATATTTACTACGAAACGCCGGATAACTGGCTGCGTGGGCACGACATGGGCTTGCGTATTCGTGGCGAAAACGGTCGCTATGAGATGACCATGAAAGTCGCAGGAAGAGTGACAGGCGGCTTACACCAGCGCCCGGAATATAACGTGGCGTTGAGCGAACCGACGCTCGACCTGGCGCAGTTACCGACGGAAGTCTGGCCGAACGGCGAATTGCCTGCCGATCTCGCTTCCCGCGTACAACCGCTGTTCAGCACCGATTTTTATCGCGAAAAGTGGCTGGTAGAGGTTGATGGTAGCCAAATTGAAATCGCCCTCGACCAGGGGGAAGTGAAAGCGGGTGAATTTGCTGAACCTATCTGCGAGCTGGAACTGGAACTGCTTAGCGGCGACACGCGCGCGGTGCTGAAACTGGCGAACCAACTGGTATCGCAAACCGGATTACGCCAGGGCAGCCTGAGCAAAGCAGCGCGTGGCTATCATCTGGCGCAGGGCAATCCGGCGCGTGAAATCAAACCGACCACCATTTTGCATGTTGCGGCAAAAGCTGATGTGGAACAGGGGCTGGAAGCGGCGTTCGAGCTGGCGTTAGCGCAATGGCAGTATCATGAAGAACTGTGGGTACGCGGCAACGATGCGGCGAAAGAGCAGGTGCTGGCAGCCATTGGCCTGGTCCGTCATACACTGATGCTGTTCGGCGGTATCGTGCCGCGTAAAGCGAGCACTCACTTACGTGATCTGCTGACTCAATGCGAGGCGACCATTGCTTCTGCGGTTTCTGCCGTAACGGCGGTCTACTCTACCGAAACGGCAATGGCGAAGCTGGCGTTGACCGAATGGCTGGTAAGCAAAGCCTGGCAGCCGTTTTTAGATGCCAAAGCGCAGGGCAAAATCAGCGACTCCTTCAAACGCTTTGCCGATATCCATCTTTCCCGCCATGCTGCTGAACTTAAAAGCGTTTTCTGCCAGCCGTTAGGCGATCGCTACCGTGACCAATTGCCACGCCTGACGCGTGATATTGACTCAATACTGTTGCTGGCGGGTTACTACGATCCTGTCGTCGCGCAAGACTGGCTGGAGAACTGGCAGGGGCTGCGTCACGCTATTGCGACCGGGCAACGCATTGAAATTGAACATTTCCGTAATGAGGCAAACAATCAGGAACCGTTCTGGTTGCACAGCGGAAAACGTTAATCAGGCAAGGATAAAATCGCTTATGAAGCCGCTCTCTTCACCGTTACAGCAGTACTGGCAGACCGTTGTTGAGCGGCTGCCAGAGCCTTTAGCCGAGGAATCACTTAGCGCACAGGCGAAGTCAGTACTTACTTTCAGTGATTTTCTGCAGGACAGCATAATTGCGCATCCAGAGTGGCTGACGGAACTGGAAAGCCAACCGCCGCAGGCCGACGAATGGCAGCATTACGCAGCATGGTTGCAGGAGGCGCTCAGTAATGTGAGTGACGAAGCCGGGTTAATGCGCGAGCTGCGGCTATTCCGGCGGCGCATTATGGTGCGCATCGCCTGGGCGCAAACGCTGGCATTGGTTACTGAAGAGAGCATTTTGCAGCAGCTCAGCCATCTGGCGGAGACGCTGATTGTTGCGGCGCGTGACTGGCTGTATGACGCCTGCTGCCGCGAATGGGGAACGCCGTGCAATGCGCAGGGCGAAGCGCAACCGCTGCTGATTTTAGGCATGGGTAAGCTGGGCGGTGGGGAGCTGAATTTCTCATCAGATATCGATCTGATTTTTGCCTGGCCGGAACATGGTTGTACCCAGGGCGGACGCCGGGAACTGGATAACGCGCAGTTTTTTACCCGCATGGGGCAGCGGCTGATTAAAGTGCTGGATCAACCAACGCAGGATGGCTTCGTCTATCGCGTGGATATGCGGCTGCGTCCGTTTGGCGATAGTGGCCCGCTGGTGCTGAGCTTTGCCGCGTTGGAAGATTATTACCAGGAGCAGGGGCGCGACTGGGAGCGTTACGCGATGGTCAAGGCGCGGATTATGGGGGATAGCGACGGCGTCTATGCTAACGAGTTGCGTGCGATGCTGCGTCCGTTTGTTTTCCGTCGTTACATCGATTTCAGCGTGATTCAGTCGCTGCGCAACATGAAAGGAATGATTGCCCGTGAAGTGCGTCGACGCGGTTTGACCGACAACATCAAACTTGGCGCAGGCGGCATTCGCGAAATTGAATTTATCGTCCAGGTGTTCCAGCTCATTCGCGGCGGGCGCGAACCGTCGCTGCAATCGCGCGCTTTACTGCCAACGCTCAGCGCCATTGCCGCGCTGCATCTGCTTTCTGAAAACGATGCTGAACAATTGCGAGTGGCGTATCTGTTCCTGCGGCGTCTGGAAAACCTGCTGCAAAGCATTAACGACGAACAAACCCAGACGCTTCCTTCTGATGAGCTTAACCGTGCGCGGCTGGCGTGGGCGATGGACTTTGCTGACTGGCCGCAATTGACCGGGGTGCTGACCGCACATATGGCCAATGTGCGCCGGGTGTTTAATGAATTGATTGGCGACGACGAAAGTGAAACTCAGGAAGAGTCGCTGTCGGAACAGTGGCGTGAGCTGTGGCAGGATGCGTTGCAGGAAGATGACACCACGCCAGTGCTGGCGCATCTTAACGAGGATGATCGCAAACAGGTGCTAATGCTGATTGCTGATTTTCGCAAAGAGCTGGATAAGCGCACCATCGGGCCGCGAGGACGTCAGGTGCTCGACCATCTGATGCCACATCTGCTAAGTGATGTCTGTGCGCGTGAAGACGCTGCTGTCACGCTGTCGCGCATTACCGCCTTGCTGGTGGGGATTGTTACTCGCACCACTTATCTTGAGCTGCTTAGTGAATTCCCTGCGGCGCTTAAACATTTGATTTCTCTGTGTGCTGCATCGCCGATGATTGCCAGCCAGCTAGCGCGTTATCCATTATTGCTGGATGAATTGCTCGATCCAAATACCCTCTACCAACCAACGGCGACGGATGCCTACCGTGATGAACTGCGCCAGTATTTGCTGCGCGTGCCGGAAGATGACGAAGAACAACAGCTTGAGGCGCTGCGTCAGTTCAAACAGGCGCAGCTGTTACGCATTGCGGCAGCGGATATCGCCGGTACGCTACCGGTAATGAAAGTGAGCGATCACTTAACCTGGCTGGCAGAAGCCATGATTGATGCCGTCGTTCAGCAGGCGTGGGTTCAAATGGTTGCCCGCTACGGTAAGCCAAATCACCTGAACGAACGCGAAGGGCGTGGTTTTGCGGTGGTCGGCTACGGCAAGCTGGGTGGCTGGGAGTTAGGCTACAGTTCCGATCTTGACCTGATCTTCCTCCATGATTGCCCAATGGATGCGATGACTGACGGCGAGCGGGAAATCGACGGGCGACAGTTTTATCTGCGTCTGGCGCAACGCATTATGCATCTGTTCAGTACGCGAACCTCTTCCGGCATTTTGTATGAAGTGGATGCACGACTGCGTCCGTCCGGGGCGGCGGGAATGCTGGTGACATCCGCAGAAGCATTTGCTGATTATCAGAAAAACGAGGCCTGGACGTGGGAGCATCAGGCGCTGGTGCGTGCGCGTGTAGTGTACGGCGATCCGCAGCTCACCGCGCACTTTAACGCAGTACGCCGGGAGATTATGACGCTGCCGCGCGAAGGCAAAACCCTGCAAACAGAAGTGCGGGAAATGCGCGAGAAAATGCGTGCCCATCTCGGCAATAAACATCGCGATCGCTTTGATATCAAAGCCGATGAAGGCGGAATTACCGATATCGAATTTATTACTCAATATCTGGTGTTGCGCTACGCTCACGAAAAACCGAAGTTAACGCGCTGGTCAGACAACGTGCGCATTCTGGAACTACTGGCGCAAAACGACATTATGGAAGAGCAGGAAGCGATGGCGCTGACCCGTGCTTACACGACGCTGCGCGATGAACTTCATCATCTGGCATTACAGGAATTGCCGGGCCATGTGTCGGAGGATTGCTTCACCGCAGAGCGTGAACTGGTGCGGGCAAGCTGGCAGAAGTGGCTGGTGGAAGAATGAAGTATGGTATTATCGCGCGCAAATTTTGAATCTCTCAGGAGACAGGAATGAAAGTAACGCTGCCAGAGTTTGAACGTGCAGGAGTGATGGTGGTTGGTGATGTGATGCTGGATCGTTACTGGTACGGTCCCACCAGCCGTATCTCGCCGGAAGCGCCGGTGCCCGTGGTTAAAGTGAATACCATCGAAGAACGTCCGGGCGGCGCGGCTAACGTGGCGATGAATATCGCTTCTCTCGGTGCTAATGCACGCCTGGTCGGGTTGACGGGCATTGACGATGCGGCGCGCGCGCTCAGTAAATCTCTGGCCGACGTCAACGTCAAATGCGACTTCGTTTCTGTACCGACGCATCCGACTATCACCAAATTACGGGTACTTTCCCGCAACCAACAGCTGATCCGCCTGGATTTTGAAGAAGGTTTCGAAGGTGTTGATCCGCAACCGCTGCACGAACGGATTAATCAGGCGCTGAGTTCGATTGGCGCGCTGGTGCTTTCTGACTATGCCAAAGGTGCGCTGGCAAGCGTACAGCAGATGATCCAACTGGCGCGTAAAGCGGGTGTTCCGGTGCTGATTGATCCAAAAGGTACCGATTTTGAGCGCTACCGCGGCGCTACGCTGTTAACGCCGAATCTCTCGGAATTTGAAGCTGTTGTCGGTAAATGTAAGACCGAAGAAGAGATTGTTGAGTGCGGCATGAAACTGATTGCCGATTACGAACTCTCGGCTCTGTTAGTGACCCGTTCCGAACAGGGTATGTCGCTGCTGCAACCGGGTAAAGCGCCGCTGCATATGCCAACCCAGGCGCAGGAAGTGTATGACGTTACCGGTGCGGGCGACACGGTGATTGGCGTCCTGGCGGCAACGCTGGCAGCGGGTAATTCACTGGAAGAAGCCTGCTTCTTTGCCAATGCGGCGGCTGGTGTGGTGGTCGGCAAACTGGGGACATCCACGGTTTCGCCGATCGAGCTGGAAAACGCTGTACGTGGACGTGCAGATACCGGCTTTGGTGTGATGACCGAAGAGGAACTGAAGCTTGCTGTAGCGGCAGCGCGTAAACGCGGTGAAAAAGTGGTGATGACCAACGGTGTCTTTGACATCCTGCACGCTGGGCACGTCTCTTATCTGGCAAATGCCCGTAAACTGGGTGACCGTTTGATTGTCGCTGTGAACAGCGATGCCTCCACCAAACGGCTGAAAGGGGATTCCCGCCCCGTTAACCCGCTCGAACAGCGTATGATTGTGCTGGGCGCACTGGAAGCGGTCGACTGGGTAGTGTCGTTTGAAGAGGACACGCCGCAGCGCTTGATCGCCGGGATCTTGCCAGATCTGCTGGTGAAAGGCGGCGACTATAAACCAGAAGAGATTGCCGGGAGTAAAGAAGTCTGGGCCAACGGTGGCGAAGTGCTGGTGCTCAACTTTGAAGACGGTTGCTCGACGACCAACATCATCAAGAAGATCCAACTGGATAAAAAAGGCTAACTGGAAAGCGGTTCACAGATCTCGCTTCGTAGCAGGCAGATCTATTGACGCTGTTGTTTTTTCAACCTAAAGTAAAGGAACAAGGGTAAGGGAGGATTTCTCCCCCCTCTGATGAGTTGTTAGTAAGTCGGGAAACTTAACAGTAACAACACAACCAGTATGATGACGAACTTCATCATAACCCTTTCCTTCTATAAGGCCCCTTCCTCGGGAGGGGCTTTCCCGTTTCAGCCCCTTGCTGACTCCCCGATTGTTGATGAGCGCCGGACCCCGCGCAACGCTTTCCCAGAGGCAGTTTTACCTTCCCCGAGCAGTCACACAAAATGCTGCAACAGCCTGATCATTTGCACCTTTTAGCGGAACGCAGATATAAAAAATCCCCGGCTTTTTGGGCCAGGGATTATTCATAGAAGAGGGTTTACTCTGCTTTTTCTTCGACGGGAGTTGTTGAGCTTAAGGATGAAGTCAATGCCGCCAGTGAGCCGCCTGAAACGCCAATTTCATTGAGCAAGGAGTCAATCAGCGGTGCCTGTGTGCGGTAAGAGAGTGCGGCTGATAACGCTTGTTCTGCCAGGTTTCCGCCCCCCACATTCCCCGTGTTTGCATCACCCGTAGCGCCACCACGATTCAGCCCATCGACCTGAATAATTTTGATGCCGTCGATAGCCTTCATAGGCTCAACGGATTTCTCAATTACCGCAGGCAGCGCCTGCAATAATGCCAGTTTGAATTTAAGGCTGGTTTGTTCATCAGAAAGTACGTTGATAGCATCGTTCAGCGCACGTTGTGCTTCTGCTTCCGCCAGACCCTTTTTACGTGTAGCTTCGGCTAACTCAACGATAGCCGCCGCCTGCATCTCTGCGGCTTCTTTTTCTGCTTTCGCCCGCACGGTCAGTTCAACCGCTTTGGTTTCTGCATCCTGCGCTGCGGCGATCAACGCCACTTGTTTAGCACGATCGGCTTCGGCAGTCTGGCGAGTGGTTTCTACGTTTTGTTGGGCGCTTACTGCTTCTGCGAGTGCAAGGTTAGCACGCGCTTCTGCCTGGGACTGTTGTTCCGATTTGGCGGCAATAGCGATCGATTTCGTCTGGTTAGCGATTTCGGTGACCTGCTGCTGTTCGATCTCTTTAATGCGAACTTCACGTTCGGCCTCAACCTTTCTTGAGCGGACGGCCTGTTCGCGGTCGATTTCCGTTTCCTGAATCTGTCGTTCAGCCAGAATTCGCGTCTGCTCTGCTTCACGACGACGTTCAGCTTCAAAAGCCGCAATTTTCGCATTCTGCTCAGCGGTACGGGTTTTAACCTGCTGCTCCTGCTCAAGCGTCATAAACGCTTCTTGTTGTTCAATCTCCAACTTGCGCGAAAGTGCATCACGGTTTTTCTCACGCACTGCGACTTCCACATCCTGTTCAACTTCGTTACGTTCGCGACGACGGCGCTCCGTCTCCTGAGTCAGTTTGGTTAAACCTTCGGCGTCAAAGGCATTGTTCGGATTGAAATGTTCTTTCGAGGTCTGGTTAAAGTTGGTAAGTGAAACGCTTTCCAGTTCCAGGCCATTTTTCGACAGATCTTCAGCTACGGTATTTTGTACTCCCTGCACGAAGTTCTCGCGGGTATCCTGTAACTCATGCATGGTCATTTGTGCCGCTGTTGCACGGAGGGCATCGACAAATTTATCTTCCACCAGCATACGTAAGTCTTCAGGCGACAGGGTGCGTTGCCCCAGCGTCTGGGCCGCAGTGGCGATGCCTTCTACTGACGGTTTTACCCGTACAAAGAAAGCCACTACAACATCAACACGCATACGATCTTTCGTAATCAGGCTATCAATGGTTGAGCGGCTGACTTCCAGCTTCAGGGTATTCATATTGATGGGAATTATTTCATGAAAGATCGGCATCACGATTGCGCCACCGCTCATCACCACTTTTTGCCCACTTAAACCAGTACGAACAAATGCTTGCTCTGCCGAAGCGCGACGATAGAGCCTGGCGAAAATAATTCCAATAATAAACAGAATGCATACGGCGATAATCGCGGTAAACATCCAGGAGGGCACAGAATTAACGATATCATCCATTATTAAATTTCCTTTTGATTAATAAATCACAATATCTGGGGCCAGGGATTATTTTCCGCCAAATATCGCGTTGCAGAAAGTCGGCAAATAATTAACACTTTGTCTCCTTTAGTGAAAGTTTTTCCTTCTTCAGGCTCCAGTAGCAAATAATGTATTTGGCCAAATTGATCGGTGAGTTTTCCTTCGCAAGGGTTACCTGAAGTGGCTTGATGGCCGGTAATTAATGCCATGCTACCAACATATTCTTCTTCTGTAATAGCTGAACTATGGTCGCGTGGAATCCAGGGTGCAACGACTTTACCGGTATAATGCACTGCAATAATTGTAAACAGTAAACTGACAGGAACCACGAACAGGTTGGGGAGTGGTGATTGCCAGAGCGTAACGCAGGCATGTTGCAACAGGATGCCAATAAGACCAAAAAAACCAGCGAGTAAGCAGAGGACGACGAGAGCTGGTAATCTTCCAATATTGAGATAATGAAGTGCCTGGCTAATATGACCTGTGGTTATGGAATCATAATGGTCAAGATGTGCATCAAGAGCACCGGAGAGCATGTGACCGCAGATAAGTGCAAAAATTTCTAAAAGGCCGATCAAGAGTACAAAGGAAATAGCGAAAAGATAAGGGGTGTTATAGTCGGCGAATAAAATCATATGTCACTCCAATGTCCATTTAGTGACGCAATATTTACCTTGGAATAGTTTCCTTGCTTACATTTGTCTTTGTTAATAATAACACATGTTAGAGAGGTTCTGGAAGAGAAAGTCTTTTAATATGGTTTTTTTATTTTTCACTAAAAAGTGTGATCGGGGACAATATATTTACGCACGTTATGTTTAAAGGCACTACACTGATTGGGGAATACTGAAATCAGAAAAAGCATATGGCCTTAAAAGGTATGCAATAACCGGAGGATGTGCTTATGGATCATAGTCTTAATTCTTTAAATAATTTCGATTTTCTCGCGCGTAGTTTTGCCAGAATGCACGCAGAAGGTCGCCCGGTCGATATTCTGGCCGTTACTGGTAACATGGATGAAGAACATAGAACCTGGTTTTGCGCGCGTTATGCCTGGTATTGCCAACAGATGATGCAAACCAGAGAACTTGAATTAGAACACTGATATTACGGGCCGTCTGGCCCGTTTTTGTGGTGCTTTATTCTGCTTTATCAACTGGCGGGATAGCCGGAGGAGATTGAAGTTCTGCTATCGGATTATTGCGCGCTTCCAGTTCGCTGATGCGCTGCTCCAGTAACGCCAGTTTTTCACGAGTCCGTAACAGGACTTGCGTCTGAACGTCGAATTCTTCGCGGCTTACCAGATCGAGACGCGTCAGCTGCGCTTGTAGGGTTTGGCGGATTTTTTTCTCCACATCTTCCCCGAACTCCCTGATTCCTTTAGGCATTGATTCGTGAACCTGGCGAGCGATTTGCTCAATTTTTTTCGGGTCAATCATTGTAGTTTCCCTGTACTGATAGGTGTTGAGTGCCATTGTAGTGCGATAAGGGTAAGTCATAAACCAGAATTATGTGAAGCTATGCGTTGCTGGCGCTAATCATTAGCGTTATAGTGAATCCGCTTATTCTCAGGGCGGGGCGAAATTCCCCACCGGCGGTAAATCAACTCAGTTGAAAGCCCGCGAGCGCTTTGGGTGCGAACTCAAAGGACAGCAGATCCGGTGTAATTCCGGGGCCGACGGTTAGAGTCCGGATGGGAGAGAGTAACGATTCTGTCGGGCATGGACCCGCTCACGTTATTTTGGCTATATGCCGCCACTCCTAAGACTGCCCTGATTCTGGTAACCATAATTTTAGTGAGGTTTTTTTACCATGAATCAGACGCTACTTTCCTCTTTTGGTACGCCTTTCGAACGTGTTGAAAATGCACTGGCTGCGCTGCGTGAAGGACGCGGTGTGATGGTGCTTGATGATGAAGACCGTGAAAACGAAGGCGATATGATCTTCCCGGCAGAAACCATGACCGTTGAGCAGATGGCGCTGACCATTCGCCACGGGAGTGGTATTGTTTGCCTGTGCATTACTGACGATCGCCGTAAACAACTCGATCTGCCAATGATGGTAGAAAATAACACCAGCGCCTATGGCACCGGTTTTACCGTGACCATTGAAGCAGCTGAAGGTGTGACTACCGGTGTTTCTGCCGCTGACCGTATTACGACCGTTCGCGCAGCGATTGCCGATGGCGCAAAACCTTCAGATCTGAATCGTCCGGGCCACGTTTTCCCACTTCGCGCGCAGGCAGGTGGTGTACTGACGCGTGGCGGTCATACTGAAGCGACTATCGATCTGATGACGCTGGCAGGCTTTAAACCAGCTGGTGTGCTGTGTGAGCTGACTAATGACGATGGCACGATGGCGCGTGCACCAGAGTGCATTGAGTTTGCCAATAAACACAATATGGCGCTCGTGACTATTGAAGACCTGGTGGCATACCGTCAGGCACATGAGCGTAAAGCCAGCTAATGACGTGAAATACTAAATATGAAAATGCCGGGGTGTTCCCGGCATTTTGCTGTTCAGTTATAGTTTATTTTTACGATGAGATCTTTTTTGAAAGGCCCATAAACGAGAGTCTCCCCCGGTTTTTGTGAAAGTTCAGCCTGGTAATCACGGGTAACCATCGCTCCAGTCTGACCTGGAATATATGTGGTGAAGCGTTTGTACTGATTAAACTTAATGTCTTCTTGTGTTTTTTGATCAGTAATACGCATCAACAAACCATTACCCATTTCCAGATGCGTATCATCATGTAACGTATCTGTCGTATAAAAGCTGGTGGCAACATCAAATTGCTCGGTACAATCGGCAGCAACATCTTTTATAGTAGATACGCTAAATGCAGCTTTTGGTCGATAAGTAGCAATAGAGTTTGCAGCAATTTGCCCGAAATTAACTATCTGGCTTTCTGGAAAAATCCGGACGTCGACACTACAGTCAAGGAATGAAATATTATCTAATCCCGTAATCACATAGCGTAAATTCTTCGCGTTAGAGGACATGTTTGCCCCTCCTTCGCCATCGAATTGTAGCACGTTGACTATGCCAAAGTTCACCGTCTGATCTCCTGCTGGGCGGCTTTTGAATTTTACATAGACGCGAAAATGGGCATTAAATGTTACATTTTTTTGAAGGGTACTGCCATTGCATACAGGGTCATAATAATACCCATTATAGTATTGCTCATATTTATCCAGGCATGCATGAGTATCAATTCTTTCATTTATCCCTTCATAATCTACACCATTATAAGTCACGCCAAAGGTTAAATATGGATTATTCAACATGTCGGCACTATTTATTTGGGGTAATTTGATCCAGGCATAGATATTTTCTGATGGATTGTCTGTTGTCCATCCTGGTGCATTGTCACAATAAACCGTGATATTAATATCTCCACTCTCCCAAATTTTTTGCCCAGGTTGCGCGTTCTCTGGAATTTTGAACGCTGGTAAATCTCCATTTATGAGGGTTGTTCCTCTGTACCCATCCTGATAGCAATCAACAGCAAAAGCTGAAACGTTAAAAAACAGGCAAAGAATCGCCAGTAAACGAAAAAGCGTAATCATATTTTCCCCTTCTTAGCAGGAGAGCTTTGGCAGAGGGATTGGATGGAATTACATTCGACTTTAAACATCTCCAGCCCGCCGTAGTCCGCCACAAAGCCTAACTGGAAGGTAGAGGGCAGGCTGCTTAGGTGTTGAGTTGCAGAAGTAAATGGTGCCACCATAATACTGTCCGCACCGGGCATCAGTGTCTTGCCATTAGTGCCGATATAACCGACGGTAATATGATAAGGCGTCGGGTTATTCAGGGTCAGACCGGCGGCGGTGCGGGTAATCGTTACTTTTTGCAGAGGAATCATCTCCCCCTCTTTTAACTCAATCGCTTTTGGCCGCCAGAATAGCTTCAGGCGGCTTTGCATGGCGATTTGCATTACATTCTGTTCTTTGGCGCGTGGCGGAATTTCTCGCACGTTATAGTAGAACAACGTTTCTCGGTCCTGTGGTAAGTCGTTTAACGAGGCCAGTGCCATCAGGCGAATTTGTATCTGTTCATCAGGCTCAATACGTTCCATCGGCGGCAATGTCGAGATGTAATCACGCGTTTTTTTACCGCTGGCATCTTCAATCCACGACTGAGCCAGATAGGGATCGATTTTACTTTGGTTGGTCAGGCGAACCGTTGCGCTTTTATTCGAAGCATTAAAAATGATGCGTGTTCTGTCGGGGGAGACAGTCGCCTGGGCAAAGTTGCAGATCCCCAGTAAACAAATCATTCCTGTTGTGATTAATGGTGATTTCATTATATTCATCCTGAATTATTTGACTGTTTTACAAGGTAAAATTATTGCGCTTTCGCTAATGTTACTTTGGTTTGGCGGCGTGACTTCACAGGTATTATCACCCCAGGTTAAATGCAGAGTACTATTTTCCTGAATACCGCTGAGATAAACGAAGCCGTCTTCCGCGACCAGGCCCACATCTTTACCTGTCGCTTTATCCGTGACATTCACACCTAGTGGAGGGAAGCGCCCATTTTCCTGACGAATAACGCCGACGATTTGGTAACCGGTGGTGGCATTCAGTTTTGCGTAGCCGATGGCACCCTGGGTGAGCGTGGTGCGAATAACCGAGTTTTCGACATCGACACCTTCTGGCAGATCGTTATTGTTCACCCGCAACATGGAGGTGGTGTAGTTCGATAACGAAGGTATCACGGCGATGCCCAGCCCGTTGGTAACGGTACGGTTAGAGTTGATTTCAATGCCGGAGATGCCATCGGTATCGACCATCATGCGGGCGTTATCGCCATAGCTATAATCGTGAAGGGCGACACCATGACGTGTAGCGGTAAGTGAACCGTACCAGCCTGCGGTAACAGAATTGTACTGATTCGGCTGTACACTGCCATTAATGTTCAGACGTCCCCACGGCGAATAGTGCTGGTAGCTGCCGCGCAGTGTTGGTTCGCCATCACGTATATTGTCGTCCGTTGCCGACGCTGAAATATTCCAGATATTGTTGCGATCTGATGAATCGTACCAGGAAATCATCTGCGAAGTATTACTGCTTCCCGTTCGCTGCATACTGTAGGAGATGTTGCGGTTTTGTTGTAAAGGTAGAGAGAAAGAGAAGTAATATTGATTCTCTTCGTCGTCATCCCAGCGGATTCGACTTACTGCCAGCGATGCAGATATACCTTTGAAATCGCCAATATCAAAGTTTTTGCTTACAGATACGGAGTAGTTGGTATTGCTGGTGCTGTCCCAATAAGTATTGCGTGTAACGTTGAGATAAGAGTTTAATTCCAGCGTTTCAAAGTACTGGTTCAAGGAAATGACATAACTCTCTTTTTCATTATCGATTGACTCATCGCCATTACGCGAGCTGAGGTACTCACTCATCGACACGTAATCTTTATCTGAGAAGCGATAACCCGCGAAGGTAATCTGACTGCCTGTCGATTCGAAATGCTTTGCATAGTTGAAGCGATAGCTGTAACCACGCAGATTGCCGCTATTTTGTTGCTGTAAAGACGCGTCTGCTCCGGTGACATCAAAAGAAAGCGAACCGAATTGGTTAAGGTTAAAGCCAATACCGGTAGTGATAGCCTGATAATCATCAGCGGTGAACATGCCACCACCATACAACGACACATTGTTCAGCCAGCCCCAGGAGGCTTCCGCCGTCCAGAAAAAGGGATTATTGATATCGTTATGCCCGACGGATGTCGGTTTTCCCAGTGACGTTTTATAGCGCACTTGCCCTTTACGGGTTAAATAGGGAATGGATGCGGAGCCAACCTGGAAGGTGCTGGTGCGGCCATCTTCTTCTTCCACTGTGACATCCAGCTGCCCCTGAAACGATTGCCCCAAATCAGAAATAGTAAAAGGGCCTGGCGCGACAGTGGTTTGATAAAGTACACGACCATTTTGTGCCACAGTTACTTTCGCGTTGGTCTGCGCGATGCCAGTAATTTGTGGCGCATAACCCTGTAAATCTGGCGGCAGCATGCTTTCATCACTTTCCAGCGATGCGCCAGTAAAGTGGAAGGTATCGTAAAGATTGGAGCTCAGGTCGTACTGGCCCATAGTGAATTTTGACGACCAGGAGGGGATAGGGCGAAACAGATAAGTTCGCGCAAATTCGCTGTCGCGGTTTACCGAGCGTCCATCAGCAAAATTCTGATTATATTGGTAATCGCTACGTAAGCGCCATGCGCCGAGGTTAAAGCCTAACGTACCATAGGAGCTGACGTTTTGGGTGCTGTCTCCGTGATGTGGGGCATACTGGCTGGCGTACACGTTGTAATCAAGGATAAACCCGGCGATACCGGTATCCCAAAACTCTGGTGGCGTCCAGTTTGTTGCCTGGTATTTTAACCATGCCTGGGGAACACTTAGCGATAATATCATCGTAGCTTTATCAAGTCGTGTCGTTAACTCCTGACGTTGGCTTAAATCGAGACATTCGCTGCCAGCTATGTTTTGCAATGATTCAATAAATTCCGTATTAAGACCGAAATTAGTCAAATTTTCTTTGGTTAAGCAGAGTAACGAACCACTTTCATTATCGGCTTTTACCCATTCCAGTATTAACGTTTGTGGCAACATATTTTTATTTATTTGCACACGAACGAGGTATCTACCAGGGGGGATATAGCCTTTTTTCTCAAAACGAGAGATGTCGATATTCTCACGGTCTTCTGCGTCAATCATATCGACGTTGAATTCTACGGCGTGGACTGGCAAAACGAAGAGTAGGGAACACACAACGCCAGACAGGGCATTTTTAATTGCATGGGATAACTTATCCCGGGAAAACGTGTTTTTATTGTTCATAAAAATCCATTTCTAAAAAGGCCCAAAGTTGCCGATGAAATTTCATCGGCTTTACCGCCTGGCGTTGTGTAGGTATTGACTACCGATTACTTGTAGTCGAGTACGTAATTAGCCTGTGCCTGCACGTTACCCGGGGTCGCGGTGCGTCCCAGAGACTCCATACGGGCTTTAAAGTTCAACTCCTGGTAGGAGTTAGTCGTCGGGAAGTTGATAGTGATTGGAGTGCCAAGAGTCACGTTGGTGTTGTCTGATTTCACCAGACGTACGCCTACATCAGTTGCACCGCCGATGTTACCTTCCAGAGTGTTTTTAAGCAGGTTGGAGTCGGTAGCGTCAACACTGGCAGAACTAAAGGTGATTTTGACTTTATCAACAGTGTTAGTGCCGTCAGATAAAATACAATCCTGCAAATGAATGGTGACATCTACAGGCAGTGATTTCTGACCGCTTTTTAATACGGTATCAGCAACTTCACCGAGGTTTATTGTCTGATCTTCATCACCAGGAGCAATAGAACAAGGTGCATCGATAACTTCACCTTTAAAAGTAATTTTACCTGAACCCTGATTAGCATCGTCAGCAAGAGCGTTAAAAGCAACGCCTGATAACAATGCGGTTGCGAACATAGATAACAATGTTTTTTTTAACATGACTATAATCCTTTATAAATGGATGAGGAAAATACAGGTTTGAATTTAATATTAATTCAGCTATGGACATTACCATAACCAGAGATAATTTGACTCGTTATTTATATTAAATGCTGATTAAGTAAAACTTAAAATATAACCCCCCGTTATATATTGAGGTGTATATATCTAGATATTTGTTGTTTATCGTTATTTGTGATAATTTTTTTGTATGAATTGCGGCGAAAAAACAACCGTTTGTTGACAAAGGCTTACGCCTAATGTTGTAAAGGGGGGAGTGTATACTTATTATAACGAGTAGGGGCTTAATAATCGTGAAGATATAATATATATCTAGCGATGCTTATTAATTTTTATTATTAATTAGTAATGTTTTATCGGGGGATGATATATATTAATAGTCTTGGCTGTTCTTTTTTTAACCAGATATGGTATATAATACAACACTTACTATGATCGAAATCATATACTTGATCCAGAATTATGCGAGTATATGAATGTATTCAACGATGGATATGTGAAATTTTAACGCTAAATGTTTAGTAATGTTAAATTTTGAAGGTGAAAAGGATGTTTATTGCCTGGTACTGGATTGTATTAATTGTTCTACTGGCTGGTGGCTATTTTCTTCATCTTAAACGTTACTGTAAAGCTTTTCGCCATGACAGAGATGCGCTGTTAGCTGCCCGAAGTAAATTAGATAAACGCTCCGATAAAGAAGTGTTTGAAAAGCATCAATAATACCTTTAATAACGATACAGATGTTGCCTTTAGCAATGGGCAACATCTGTCATTATCGTCTTTAACCAATTCCCACCGTTTGTAGCAGCACTAAACTGAATCCCATCACTGACATTCCACATAGTACGCCATAGCTGGGGTTATTATTGGGGTCAATCTCTTTGGCGAGCGGCATTAATTCGTCAACGGAGAGCGCCACCATAATTCCTGCAACCGCTGCCATGATTGCCGCCATGACCACCGGAGAAATCATGCTACCGAGGATTAACCATGCCAGCACACCACCAAGAATTTCTGCCAGCCCGGAAATGCCCGCCCACAGAATCGCGGTACGTTTCGATCCTGTTGCAGCGTAAACCGGGCCTGCAACCGCCAGACCTTCAGGAATATTGTGCAACGCTACGGCCAGGGCGATGCCAAATCCCAGCTCCAGGTTGCTGCTCGCCGTGACAAAGGTGGCAATCCCTTCCGGGAAGTTATGCAGACTGATGCCGAGAGTGAGCAGAATGGCTGTGCGCTTGATCGATTTTGGCAACGGCTGCACCGATTTTTGCATTAAATCCTGCGGATGCGCATGTGGCAACATGCGGTCCAGGCCAAAATAGCCAAGCAGACCGAAGATAAACATTCCATAACCCAACACAGGCGACATTCCTTCGGCGGCTAATGCGGCAGGAAGCATTTCCATTAATGAGATGAGCAACATGATCCCCGCCGCAAATCCTAGCGAAAACGCCAGTAAGCGGTTCGAGGGTTTTTGCCCGAGAACGCCGAGAAACGCGCCAATAAACGTGGCTGCCCCCGCCAGTATGGTCAGAATGAGAGGTACTGACATCGACAACTCCTTATAAATCTTTACCTTCAGGCAGATCGTCAAAATAACTGATGATCATCATCATTGTTATCCGGGTTCTTACTCCGCCGAACAAGCGTATTGTGAGGATATCAAAATGACACCTTTAGTTAAGGATATCATCATGTCTTCAACACGTATGCCAGCATTGTTTTTAGGTCACGGTAGTCCGATGAACGTGCTGGAAGATAATTTGTATACCCGCAGCTGGCAGACGTTGGGGATGACATTGCCACGCCCGCAAGCAATAGTGGTGGTTTCGGCTCATTGGTTTACCCGTGGAACAGGAGTGACCGCGATGGAGATGCCGCCCACGATTCATGACTTTGGTGGCTTCCCGCAGGCGCTGTACGATACGTATTATCCTGCTCCGGGTTCACCTGCGCTGGCACAGCATCTGGTTGAGCTGTTAGCGCCGGTCCCTGTGACGCTGGATAAAGAAGCCTGGGGCTTCGACCACGGCTCGTGGGGCGTACTGATTAAGATGTACCCTGACGCCGATATCCCGATGGTGCAGTTGAGTATCGACAGTAGCAAACCTGCCGCCTGGCATTTCGAAATGGGGCGCAAACTCGCGGCGCTGCGTGATGAAGGGATAATGTTGGTCGCCAGTGGCAACGTGGTACATAACCTGCGTACAGTGAAGTGGCACGGTGATAGTTCACCGTATCCGTGGGCGACGTCGTTTAATGAGTATGTGAAAGCGAATCTGACGTGGCAAGGGCCGGTGGAACAACATCCTCTGGTGAATTATCTCGACCATGAAGGTGGCGCGTTATCGAACCCAACGCCAGAGCACTATCTGCCGTTGTTGTATGTCTTAGGGGCGTGGGATGGGCAGGAGCCAATTACCATTCCGGTCGATGGTATAGAAATGGGCAGTTTAAGTATGCTGTCGGTGCAGATAGGTTAATAAAAGAACCCGAAGCCAGAATGACTGGCTTCGGGTGTTGCTGAGTTAGCCTCTGATGATTTTATGCGCCCATGCGCCACTCATAATGACCAGCAGCACCAGACACATACCAAAAGCCAGCATACAAGCCTGAGCCATATTCATAAAATGCCATGGTGGTAGCAGATACCAGCCTTCAGATTGCTGATACATTTCCACAAACCACTGTTGCGTGCTGCTCAGTGTGACGCCATCAGGAACGATTGGTGCGTCATAGCCACAATCCCCGGTAGGCTTGAACCAATTTGGTGCCCACTGTGCCAGCGGCAGGTTAAAGGGAAAAGTGGGATCGGTAGAGCAACCCTGTACGCCAAACAGTGAATCGGGATCCGGATTATGTACTGCATGGTGGATATCGTTCAGTTTGAGCGAAAACTTCAGTCCCAAAATGCTGCCGTAAAATGCCATCACGCAGCCAATTAGCTTTAGGATGATGTTCTTTGGGTTGATCGCTGCAACCAATCCTCCAATAACCATCACAAACATGGCGTAGCGAATGTATACACATTGCTCACAGGGTGCCATGTAGAGATAGATCTGGAAGAAAGAGTGCGCCAGGATAATTAACGCGCCCATCGCAACGGCCATTAACAACCACAACAAGCGTTGCTCCTGCCATCTGACCAGTGTGTCAACTGGTGATGTGCGAAGATCTTTCCACATTCCCTTAATACCCATAGCCTGTTTCCCTGTTATTTGCTTGCTAACTCACGGATAAGGTCTGCCATCGCGTCGATGGATTTGATGCTCTTGGTGTAGATCAAGTACTTACCATTAACGACATAGGCTGGAACCCCCTGGATTTTGGCAACATCATAAGAGGCTTTCCATTTTTCCAGTGTTTCTTGAACTGCTGGTTCTTTCAGTGCCGCTTCAAAATCCGCCTGACTCATACCTGCGGCATCCAGACCGGTTTTGATAAAAGCAGCCGGATCTTTACCGTCAGACCAGCGTTCTTTTTTGTCGTGATAAGCCGCGTAGTAGGCAAACTTGGCTTTCTTAAACTGAGAGTTAGCATCAAATAAGGAAATGCCTGCTGCTTTATCTTTATTGATCAAGACCGCAAAGACTTCGCTTGCTTGTTTGCCGTATTCACCTTTGGTTTCCAGATGGAACGGCGTGAAAGCAACGATATCTTTCACTTTTTCCGATACCGGACCGGTAACCGCTTTGTCGTACTTGTAACAGAACGGGCAGGCGTAGCTAAATACCTTAATCAGCGTTTTGTCGGCATTCGGAATAGGTTTTTCCAGAACCATGTAATCCGTGCCTTCGGTAAATGCAGAAGCGGTAAATGAAACAGCCAAAGCTGCGGTAAGCAGTATGGTTTTAAATAGTGATGAGATCCCTAATTTCGACATTTTTATTCCCTTCTTAATTATTTGAACATCTGTTGTGGACGGACTAACAGCGCACGGTAGTGAGTCTGATTGGGTTTATCTGACAGCACGTCGATTTCCACTTTCACTTCTTTGGTTTTGTAATCGATTTCGTTCAACTTACCGACGGTTGGCTGCCCGACATCGAACAAATGAATAGAACCACCGAAGCCAAACATGGTGTTACGGTCGGCTTGATATTCAATGATGGAGGTAATCGGGCTATAGAAATCGTAGCCACGTTCTTTACCGTATTCCCACACTTGCTGAACGGTGCCTTTCTTCTCATCAATCTTATATTCCACAAAGCGAGAGTATTTCATGGTTGGTAAGGCAGGTTGTTCCAGATGACGCCCATCGCCATTATCAAAAATGGTGAGCGTTCCTTTGCTGGAAATCCAGGCGGTATGCTGGGTGTAGGTAAAGTCGAAGTCTGAGTTTTCGCACAGGCCATTTTCGTTACAGGTAATTGGCTTACCGTTAGCATCAACCGGTTTCAGCAGCTTGCTGGCCAGCGGTTTTTCCCAACCTTTAGAGGGCGCAAGGATCCATTTCACTTGCTTATCACGACCAATTTTCACAACACCCTGGTGGCGAGAGGAGAGGATGATAGAGTCATCTTTTGCGTCATAGGCGATAGAGTTCACGTGCGCCCAGTTGCGGCCTGGCCCTACACCCAGCGCGTCGCCGAACGGTGTATCTGGTTCCAGTTTTGCCTGTTGTCCTGCATGGGCAAGGTCAACGTTAACGCAAACTGCACCTGCATCCAGCGCGCCGAGCAGTGCATCGCGTTTCGGATCGAGGATCTTGGTCAGATCCCATACATCGACAACGCGACCAGATTTATCGACTTCGAGGATATGGTCACGAATGGTGGTGACGTGTACGCCGTCATCGCGACGATAGTTACTCTTACCTACGCGCAACAGTACCGTGCCATTTGGCGTCTCAATGGACTCATGAGTGGCGTCAGCAAATCCGCGCGGTAGTTTGTGATCTTCGAGCACCTGCCCCATCATGTCGAACTCGTACCAGTGCTGACCTTGTACAGCGGTAAAGGTGCCGCGTGGCGTTTCGCGGATACCCATCAGATAACCACGCTTGTTGATATCGCGGTCACGACCATCGTAGAAAGTGTCTTGATCCAGCCACCAGCGGTATTCACCTTCGGTATCGACGATGAAAGTAAAGGGCGCGATATCAAAAGGGAGTGCGCCGGTTGCCGGACCCGCATCAAGGATACCGGCATTTTTATCTTTCTCACCATGCCAGTGGAGATCGGAACCTTGGGCGGTAAAGGTGTGGGTATTAACCAGATAGAGGCGATCTTCAAAACCCGGTGCGACTTTAATAACTTTGGTCTGTTGTAAATCGGAGATAGAGCGGTTATCCATGTAATTATTGACGATGGCCGAAGTGTGCACCACATAATCATCTTTCATGACCTTGCCGTTTTCTTTCCACTCAACGGTCACTTTGTTAGCAAATTTCTGATAAAGACCAAAAATCGGTACACCATCGTAAGTTTTTAGTGATTCCTGACCCACGGGATAGCTGATTTCTACGCCTTTTTCGCCCTTCCCATGGACGGTAACTTTGATGTCAGAAATAACATGGCTATCTAAGTCAACCAAAGCGGTCAGTGGTGCATTGCCGTAGGGATCGACAATGACCGCACCCAGTTGCCCGGCAGGTGGCGCTGGTTTAAAACCCGCAGCCATTACCCCCGATGCTGACAAACCCAGGGTTATCGCCACAGTTCCGGCTACGAGTGTTTTTCTATATTTATCAAACATGGATATATCTCCTTATATAACGCAAATATATAATAATGATGAATATCGACTGTTGAGAGGGTGCTAATAAATTCGTTACGTGAATATAAATATTAATTCAATAAAGAGTGAGAATGCTTTTGTGTTTCTTTTAAATATGTTGTTATTCGGTGAAACAAATATTTATGTTTAATGGATAGTAGGGGGGCAATATATCAATCACAATGTTCAATACTGTGTAGTGTGATCCCTGCAACATTGTTTTTTAATTATTAAATTTAAATCTGGTGAGATAAAAGTAAAGTATTTAAATAATATCAAATAGTTATGTTGTGATGTATTCACTTACTTTAATTACAATATCGCTTGCATATGACGATTTAACATTAAATTGAGTATTAATGTTAAATAAAGGTTGGATATGTATGTGTTTATATATTGATGGGAGTTATGAATGGTGGATTATAAGAGATTGCCCCGCTTATCGGGGCAATATTAAGCTGTATTACTCAACAAAAATATGCGGATAAAACCGAGACATATCCTGGGTGATCAATGCACGGTCTTCACGAATGCCAATTCCGGCAGGTTGATCGTTCACCAGCCAGCTACCAATCAGCATATAGCTGTCGCCGAATTTCGGTAACGGGTGGAATTGCTGAACAATCATCCCTTCTTCGCCATACGGACCTTCCGCTGCTTCAATGGTTTTGCCGTTCTCAATGATCGACACGTTTGCGCCTTCACGGGAGAAGATCGGTTTAACCACATATTTTTCCATTTGCGGATGATCATCTTCCGCAAAATAAGCGGGCAGCAGGTTCGGGTGATTCGGGAACATCTCCCACAGTAGCGGTAGAAGCGCTTTGTTGGAGATAATGCTCTTCCACGCCGGTTCCAGCCAGCGTACGCCTGCATCCTCCAGCTTGGTGGAGAACATCTCACGCAACATAAATTCCCACGGATACAGCTTGAACAGGTTGGAAATCACCTGATCCTGTAAATCCGTGAACTGACCTTTTTCACCTAACCCGATATCGTCGATGTAGAGGAACTCGGTAGCGATTTCAGCTTCCGTCGCGCAGTCCTGCAAATACTGAATGGTTCCGCGATCTTCCACCGTGTCGCGACAGCAGGTGAGATGCAGCAACTGGAAGCCATACTGTTCACGCAGCTCAACGAAGCGATCGATCAGCTTTTCTTGCAAACTGTTAAACTGGTCGCTGCCCTCCGGCAAGTTACCGGCGTTAAGCTGATCTTCCAGCCAGATCCACTGAAAGAACGCCGCCTCGTATAGTGACGTTGGCGTATCGGCGTTATTTTCCAGAAGTTTAGGTTCGCCAGTGCCATCCCACGCCAGATCAAGACGCGAATAAAGCGATGGCTGGTGCGTCAGCCATGACTGGCGCACAAAACTCCAGGTGTGTTTTGGAATGCGGAATTTGGTCATCAGCTCATCGCTGGCGATCACTTTTTCCACCACTTTCAGGCACATCTGGTGCAGTTCGGCGGTGACTTCTTCCAGCTTTTCAACCTGGGCGAGGGTCAACTTGTAGTAAGCATCTTCACACCAGTACGGCTCGCCGTACATGGTGTGAAAATTGAAACCGTATTCGTGGGCTTTTTCGCGCCAGTCCGGGCGCTCGGTAATACTGACTCTTTCCATCGGTATCAGCCACCCATTGAACGAGAAGAGGTGCCGGTTGCGCTACGCTGCATAGTGCTTTGTTTGGCAACAGATTCACCAAAACCGCCACGGGTAACAGTAGTAGTGGTCGTCGGTTTTGGTGCCATTGCCGTCTTCGGTACGGTCATGGTGCGGCCTGGCTGGGCTGCGCCATAGTTTTTACCGGTCGCGTCGGTATATTTACCGTAAGCCGGGCTGGCCGGGTTTTTCGAGGAGAACAGCGGCTGCTGTGCAAATCCCGCGCCGCCGCCCATCAGACGTCCCATCATGTAACCGGCCATCAGCGGCATCCAGAAACTCCCGCTGGATTGCTGGGCCTGCGCCTGGTTTTCTGGTGCCATGCCAGCCTGGACTGGTGCCTGCTGGCACTGACCTTCACCAAATTCAGCAACACAGTCTTCACGGGTGGCGTATTTCGGCGCAGTACGTTCGGCTTCTTTCAGCGCATTGTTGTACGCGGTGGTACATTCGGCGCTTTTGCCTGGGTTTGCAGCTGAACAGTCGTCAGCATTTTGATAGAGAGACACTGTTTCATCACTCTTTTCACAGCCAGCCAGCATAAAAACAGTGGCAACCGCGAGAGCGACTGGTGTCAGATGGCGTGCGCTCCAGTTTTTGCGGAACGATGCGTGGCGTATGGATTTTGTCCGTTTCATTTTTGTCTTCCGGGACCAGTGGTAAATACCCATCAGAATAGAGGATGGCTGGTCGAAATTGAAGCGAGAAGGGGGAAGAATGCGGCAGATAACCCGTATCTTTACGTTGCCTTACGTTCAGACGGGGCCGAAGCCCCGTCGTCGTCGTCAGTTACGGAAAGGGTTATGACCGTTACTGGTGGTAGTGCGTGCGGATGTTTGCTGAACGACGGGTGCCGGGCTATCAGGCGCATAACCATCAGCAATAGCATTCTGTTCCGGCGTTTGCGGGGCAACGTTTTCCGGATTAGTGGAAACCGGTTTGCTCAGCGCATTGTTCAGTGCCAGCAGATCCTGCTCGTTCAACGTACCCAGAGCTGACTTAATATTCAACTGGTTAATCAGGTAGTTATAACGCGCATTTGCCAGCTCTTGCTTAGCGTTGTACAGCGTGGTGGTCGCATCCAACACATCAACAATGGTACGCGTACCGACCGAGTAACCCGCCTCCATCGCGTCTAATGAACTTTGAGCGGAAACTACGGCTTGTTTGTAGGCGTTAATGCTACTGATAGAAGCATTAATGTTGTTGAAGGAGGAACGTACGGTTTGCACGACGCTACGATGCGCGCTTTCCAGTTGCTCGCTGGCACCAACAAAGTTGTACTGGGCCTGTTTCACCTGCGAGTTAACCATTCCGCCCTGATAAATCGGCAGCGAGAAGCTCAGGCCAACTTTGTTCTGGCCCATATTGCTATCGTCATACTGGGTACCAGCGGCACCACGGGTTTTCGAACCGCTATAAGAGGTGTCAGAAATCCCGGTAGAAGCCGTTAAATCCAGAGTCGGTAAGTGACCATCCTGCGCCTGGCGAATTTGCTCGCGCGCCAGGTCCTGGCTCAAGCGCGCCTGTAACAACGACAGGTTGCGTTTTTCGGCTTCTTTCAGCAGCGTGTTAACCGGCTGTGGTTTGTCGGTTTTAAAGTTTTCGACATTCAGCGCCGCCAGTTCCGGATAGTAGTTACCGGTGATCTGGCGCAGCTGCTCTACCGCGTTATCAAGGTTATTACGTGCGGTCACTTCGTTCGCCAGCACGGTATCGTACTGTGCGCGGGCGTTCTGCACGTCGGTGATCGCTACCAGGCCCACGTTAAAACGTTGGGTGGTTTGATCTAATTGACGGTAGATCGCTTCTTTTTGCGCCTGTGTATAGGAAAGAACGTCAATCGCATTCAACACGTTGAAATAAGCGGTCGCGGTGTTGAGGATCAAGGTTTGTTGATCGGTCTGATACGTGACGTCCTGAATCCCAGCTGCTTTTTCCTGCAGCGTTAACGCACGCCATTTCGACATATCAAAAATGGATTGAGTTAACTGCAGGGACGCACTGGTCGCGTTAGAGTTGATGCCGTTCGCGTCGCGGTAGCCGTTGCTATAGGTGTAATCTGCACCTAAACCTAGTTGTGGCAGTAATGGACTGCGCGCTTCATTAATTTTTTCAAAGGCAGCATCACGATCGGCGGCAGACTTACGCAATTCCGGGTTACTAAGGCGTGCTTGCTGATAAACTTGCATCAGGTTCTCGGCCTGGCTCAACGAACTGAACCCAGAGAGGCTCAGGCCGATAAGAATGGGGAGCAATTTCTTCATTTGCATTCCTTGTGGTGAAGCAGTATTTAGCGCGATCAAACTGTAAAATTATTGCGGATTCTAGCAGAAGCCGCTACCGCAAAAGGTTGGCGTTACGTGCCATAGGGCGTTAATGTGCCTCAATTTAACACATGACTGCTCAAACGGCAGTCAAACGTCGCTGAAATTCACATTTAATTCACTATTAGTGCCAGGACATTAACAATGCTTAAGCCAGACAACCTGCCCGTTACATTTGGCAAAAACGATGTAGAAATTATTGCACGAGAAACACTTTATCGCGGCTTTTTTTCATTAGATCTTTATAGATTTCGTCATCGTCTATTCAACGGGCAAATGAGTCATGAGGTACGGCGGGAAATTTTTGAGCGCGGTCACGCCGCAGTCTTGCTACCCTTTGACCCAGTACGTGATGAAGTTGTGCTGATTGAGCAGATTCGGATTGCCGCGTACGACACCAGCGAAACCCCCTGGCTACTGGAGATGGTTGCCGGGATGATTGAAGAGGGGGAAAGTGTGGAAGATGTTGCCCGTCGCGAAGCGATTGAAGAGGCGGGACTGATAGTCAAACGGACCAAACCGGTGTTAAGTTTCCTGGCAAGCCCGGGGGGCACCAGTGAGCGTTCGTCAATTATGGTGGGCGAAGTGGACGCCACGACCGCAAGCGGTATTCACGGTCTGGCTGATGAAAACGAAGATATTCGCGTTCATGTGGTAAGCCGGGAACAGGCATACCAGTGGGTAGAAGAGGGGAAAATCGACAACGCAGCGTCGGTCATCGCTTTGCAATGGCTGCAGCTGCATCATCAAGCGTTAAAAAATGAGTGGGCATAAATGAAGCGTTACACACCTGACTTTCCTGAAATGATGCGCCTGTGCGAGATGAACTTTTCACAATTGCGCCGTTTGTTACCGCGCAATGACGCACCCGGCGAAACTGTAAGCTATCAGGTGGCAAACGCACAATATCGGCTGACGATTGTGGAATCGACCCGATACACTACCCTGGTGACAATAGAACAGACTGCGCCCGCGATCAGTTACTGGAGCCTTCCGTCAATGACGGTGCGTCTGTATCATGACGCGATGGTGGCTGAAGTGTGTTCAAGCCAGCAGATTTTTCGCTTCAAAGCGCGGTATGATTATCCTAATAAAAAGTTGCATCAACGCGACGAAAAGCATCAAATTAATCAGTTTTTAGCGGACTGGTTGCGATACTGTTTAGCACATGGAGCGATGGCGATTCCGGTTTATTAGCGTCGTGAAACCTAAGGACACCATTTGGAAAGCCTGTTAACCCTTCCTCTGGCTGGTGAGGCCAGAGTCAGGATTTTACAAATTACCGACACTCACCTGTTTGCACAAAAGCACGAAGCCCTGTTAGGGGTAAACACCTGGGAAAGCTACCAGGCGGTGCTGGAGGCGATTCGGCCACACCAGCACGAATTCGACCTGATTGTCGCGACAGGTGATTTAGCGCAGGATCAATCCTCTGCGGCCTATCAGCATTTCGCTGAAGGCATCGCAAGTTTTCGTGCGCCCTGCGTCTGGCTGCCGGGCAACCACGATTTCCAGCCTGCGATGTACAGTGCGTTACAGGATGCGGGTATCTCCCCGGCGAAGCGCGTGTTTATTGGTGAGCAATGGCAAATCCTGTTGCTGGATAGCCAGGTGTTTGGCGTGCCGCACGGTGAGCTGAGCGAGTTTCAGCTTGAGTGGCTGGAACGTAAACTGGCCGATGCGCCAGAACGCCATACGTTGCTGCTGCTGCATCATCATCCGCTACCTGCGGGTTGTAGTTGGCTTGATCAACACAGCCTGCGTAACGCGGGCGAACTGGATACCGTGCTGGCGAAGTTTCCGCACGTCAAATACTTGCTGTGCGGTCATATTCATCAGGAGCTGGATCTCGACTGGAACGGTCGCCGCTTGCTGGCAACGCCGTCGACCTGTGTGCAGTTTAAGCCGCACTGTTCTAACTTTACGCTGGACACCATCGCGCCCGGCTGGCGTACTCTTGAGTTACATGCTGATGGCACGCTGACCACCGAGGTGCATCGCCTGGCGGACGCACGCTTCCAACCTGATACCGCTTCAGAAGGCTACTGATGTCTACGCTTCTTTATTTACACGGTTTCAACAGCTCGCCGCGCTCTGCAAAAGCGAGCTTGTTAAAAAACTGGCTGGCGGAACATCACCCTGACGTTGAGATGATCATTCCGCAGTTGCCGCCGTATCCTTCTGACGCGGCAGAACTGCTGGAATCTATTGTCCTGGAACATGGCGGCGATTCGCTGGGTATTGTCGGTTCGTCACTGGGGGGATATTACGCCACCTGGTTGTCGCAATGTTTTATGCTGCCCGCAGTGGTGGTCAACCCGGCGGTGCGCCCGTTTGAACTGCTGACGGACTATCTCGGTCAGAACGAGAACCCCTACACCGGGCAGCAATATGTGCTAGAGTCACGCCATATTTACGATCTCAAAGTCATGCAGATTGACCCGCTGGAAGCGCCGGATTTGATCTGGCTGCTGCAACAGACGGGAGATGAAGTGCTGGATTACCGCCAGGCGGTGGCGTACTACGCTTCCTGCCGCCAGACTGTCATAGAAGGCGGCAACCACGCATTCACGGGCTTCGAAGATTATTTCAACCCGATCGTCGATTTTCTTGGTCTGCACCATCTCTGACGATCAACTCGAATTGCTAACTTAAACCATGACGCAAACTTATAACGCTGATGCCATTGAGGTACTCACCGGGCTTGAGCCGGTTCGCCGCCGTCCGGGGATGTATACCGATACCACTCGCCCTAACCATTTGGGGCAAGAAGTTATTGATAACAGTGTCGATGAAGCACTGGCGGGCCACGCAAAACGCGTGGATGTAATCTTACATGCCGACCAGTCGTTAGAAGTGATTGACGATGGGCGCGGGATGCCGGTAGATATTCACCCGGAAGAGGGGGTACCGGCGGTTGAACTGATTCTTTGCCGTCTGCACGCGGGCGGTAAATTCTCTAACAAAAATTACCAGTTCTCTGGCGGCCTGCATGGCGTGGGGATTTCGGTAGTTAACGCCCTGTCGAAGCGCGTAGAAGTTAACGTACGCCGCGATGGTCAGATCTATAACATCGCCTTTGAAAATGGCGAAACGGTGCAAGATTTACAGGTTGTCGGCACTTGCGGTAAACGCAATACCGGTACCAGCGTGCACTTCTGGCCGGATGAAACCTTCTTTGACAGCCCGCGTTTTTCTGTTTCACGCCTGACGCATGTGCTGAAAGCCAAAGCGGTACTGTGCCCGGGCGTTGAGATCACTTTTAAAGATGAGATCAACAACACCGAACAGCGCTGGTGCTATCAGGACGGTCTGAATGATTACCTGGCGGAAGCGGTAAACGGTTTACCGACGCTGCCAGAAAAACCGTTTATCGGTAATTTCGCTGGCGATACTGAAGCGGTGGACTGGGCGCTACTGTGGCTACCGGAAGGCGGTGAACTGCTGACCGAAAGCTACGTCAACCTGATCCCAACGATGCAGGGCGGTACCCATGTTAATGGCCTGCGTCAGGGCCTGCTGGACGCGATGCGTGAGTTCTGTGAATACCGCAACATTCTGCCGCGTGGTGTAAAGCTGTCGGCGGAAGATATCTGGGATCGCTGCGCCTATGTGCTGTCAGTAAAAATGCAGGATCCGCAGTTTGCCGGGCAGACCAAAGAACGTCTCTCTTCGCGTCAGTGTGCGGCATTCGTTTCGGGCGTGGTGAAAGATGCCTTCATCCTGTGGCTGAACCAAAACGTTCAGGCGGCGGAGCTGTTGGCAGAGATGGCGATTTCCAGCGCCCAGCGTCGTATGCGTGCGGCTAAAAAAGTGGTGCGTAAAAAGCTAACCAGCGGCCCGGCGCTGCCTGGTAAATTGGCTGACTGTACCGCGCAGGATCTTAACCGTACCGAACTATTCCTTGTGGAAGGTGACTCCGCAGGCGGATCTGCCAAGCAGGCGCGCGATCGCGAATATCAGGCGATCATGCCACTGAAAGGTAAGATCCTTAATACCTGGGAAGTCTCTTCCGACGAAGTGCTGGCTTCGCAGGAAGTGCACGATATTTCGGTAGCTATCGGTATCGATCCTGACAGCGAAGATTTGAGCCAGCTTCGTTACGGCAAGATCTGTATCCTGGCGGATGCTGACTCCGATGGTCTGCACATTGCCACGCTGCTCTGCGCTTTGTTTGTAAAACACTTCCGCGCATTGGTGAAACACGGTCACGTTTACGTTGCACTGCCACCGCTCTACCGTATTGACCTCGGGAAAGAGGTTTATTACGCGCTGACGGAAGAAGAGAAAGAGGGCGTACTTGAGCAATTAAAACGCAAGAAAGGCAAGCCAAACGTCCAGCGTTTTAAAGGTCTCGGGGAAATGAACCCGATGCAATTGCGCGAAACCACGCTTGATCCGAACACTCGCCGTCTGGTGCAGTTGACTATCGATGATGAAGACGATCAGCGTACTGACGCGATGATGGATATGCTGCTGGCGAAGAAACGCTCGGAAGATCGCCGCAACTGGTTGCAAGAGAAAGGCGACATGGCAGAGATTGAGGTCTGATAATCCTCCCGCCAGAAGAATAAAACATAGCCCGGTATACAAGTGTATACCGGGCTTTTTTGATCAAAATTCCATTTTCACCGTGAATTGCACTTCACGCGGATCGCCAATCTGGTTGCCCAGATTATTTGTGGCGATGGAAGAGGTGTAATACGTTTTATCAAACAGGTTTTTGACGTTTAATTGCAGTGTGACCGGATACTGCAATTTCATTTTGTATGCGGCGAAGGCATCGGCAACAAAATAGCCTGGCAGATAATAGTCAGCCCCATTGGTTGCCGAACGACGGCTTACACCATGTCCACCACCGCCAAATGTCAGCGTATTATTGCCTGGCATGTTATGAATATCATAGGTCAGGAATAGCGAACCGGTATGACGAGGAACATTCGGCAATGGTTTCCCTGCATAATCAGGATCCTCCAGAACCTTAGCATCGGTATAGCCGTAGCTGGCAATGATATTAATGTTTTCAGTTAATGCTCCCGCAAGGTCGACTTCTACCCCTCTTGAACGAACACGGCCTGCCGTTTTGGCAATGGTTTCATCACCAACACTTTCGGTATACAACACATTACGTTTATGGATATCAAACAGCGCAATATCTGCGGTGATACCATCGAATAGCTCGAATTTTGCCCCGACTTCGTAAGCATTAGATGATTCCGGTGGAAGATCGCCAATGTAGCTGGCAATTGACGACTGCGGCATAAATGTTTGCGAATAATTGGCAAATAAGGATACCGATGGCGTCAGTTTGTAGACCAACCCCAGTTTGGGAGTCCATTGTTCATCGCGGCTGTCAGTATTGACATTAAAAGGACGGCCTTTACCCGCATACTGCGTGTAATACTGATAGCGGATCCCGGCGACGGCAATCCAGTTATCGGTCAGATAGAGTGCGTCCTGTGCATACGCTGAGTAGCTCTCCTGTTTGATCGTCTGATCACTGTCCGACGCCGAAACCGTTGTACATTTGCTGGTATTACCATAAACAGGGTTGTAGATATTGAAATCTTTAGCTTTTTTACAGCGAATCATATCTGTACGCAGAAGATCATAATATTCATATGACACCCCACCCAGAATCTCATTATAGAATCCGGCAATATCAACATTCCCTTGCAGATCCGCACGAGTAGCATGCATACGCTGGGTAGATCCCTGAGTTGCATCAACACGCCGTGTCAGTGTTCCTGTCGTTGCATCATACGCGGTAACACGCGCCTGATTATCGCTGTATTTATCCTGGCTGTAGCTGTAATCAAAGCGCGCTGTCCACTGGCTATTGAGATGATATTCTGCGTTGAGTTGCGCCAGATCGGACTGACCATCTGTAATATTAAACGGTTCGTCAAAACGTATTTTTCGATCAACGTTTACGGGCTGTTTCGTCGTAAGGTCGAAAATCGTTCCACGATCGAACGGAGTTTTATAGTCCCGATGGGAATAGAGCATGGTTACTGTTGCATTATCACCAAACCAGGTGAGTGACGGGGCAATAAATGTACTGCGCTCTTTACCGAAGTTTCGCCAGTAATCTTCATCCTGCACTTCCCCGGTAAGGCGATACGCCAGCTGAGTGCCTTCAATGGGACCTGTGATATCAAGTTGCCCAGTGCCGCCACCAAAACTGGAGGAGGTGGCTGAAACCGAACCATGGAATGTTTTTTCCGGGCGCTTGGTCACGACGTTAATCAGTCCGCCAGGATCGAGAATGCCATACAGCGTGGAGGCCGGGCCTTTTAGCACTTCCACACGCTCTGTTGCGGCGTTGAAACTACGAGGAAGTACGGTTCGCAGACCGTTGGTCATGATGGAGCCATCCCGGTTTGCGCCAAACCCACGGCGTACAAAAGCATCCTGAGTCCCGCCTAATGTATTGGTCTGTACCACGTTACTGACGTTATAAAGCGCCTCATCCAGCGTTGTCGCATTCTGGTTTTCCAGAACCTGATCGCTAACCGTATTGACCACCTGCGGGATATCCAGCATCGGCATATCGGTTAATGTCGCCGTGGAGGTGCTCAGAGGTTGATAACCATCGGTTGCCTCAGTTGCGGTATTTGCATCTGCTGTAACAGTGATTGTTTCGCCATCTTTGGTCGTTACAGAGTCTGTTGCATGAATCATCGGTGCCGCAAAAAGCAGTGAAAAGAGCGCCCGACCTTTGAGTCCTGAGAATGAAGGTGTGAACATAGCCATTTAGTCTGTTATCCCAAAAACTCGCGGATTGTCGCGAGTGAAAATTGTTTCTTATTGCTCACTAAGCACTATCCGTTTGTTATTTCGCCATCGGATATGTAATTGAGAATCATTCAATCACGCAGTAATGTAGTAGTAAATGAGAAATAACAAAAAATTGCTACATGTGTTTTTATGAAAAGTTTATACAATTTGATTGCTTTTAATTTATTGATATTTAATGTTTTTATTTTTATGTATAAAAATAGTTTACCTGTTATTTACCTTGTTTTTGTGTGGCTTTTAACTGCTTGACTACTACATTTTGTGGCGTCAAACTCTCAAAGGAGAATGAGTTTTATTTTTGTTTGTCTTTGATTAAGTTGGCGTACACGTGGCACATAACGCAAAAGGGCAGGGGCTGATCCTCGACAATGTTTCTGCCGGGTATCACAAGAAGATCATTGTTGATGGTGTTTCTTTCTCCGTTCCCACAGAAAAAATGACCGTTCTGGTTGGGGCAAACGGCTGTGGAAAGTCGACGTTGCTCAGCACCATTGCACGTATCTTGCAACCTATGGGCGGTTCGATATTGCTTGATGGCAAAGCGATTCACGAGCAACCAACGAAAGCGTTATCCCGTAGACTTGGGATCTTGCCGCAGTCGCCATTATTGCCGGAGGGCTTAACCGTTTATGAACTGGTGTCGCGTGGGCGTTTTCCCTGGCAAAATTTCATACGTCAATGGAGCGACGCCGATGAGCAGGCGGTGGAAGAGGCCCTGAAATTAACCGGTACGCAGGAGTTTGCACATTTACCTGTTGAAAAACTCTCTGGTGGGCAGCGCCAGCGTTGCTGGATTGCGATGGTGTTGGCGCAAAAGACGCCTTATATCCTGCTGGATGAACCCACAACCTGGCTTGATTTACGTTATCAGGTTGAAATTCTTGAGTTATTACATGATTTAACGCGTCATCACGGGCGTACAGTCGTCGTGGTGTTGCATGATCTGAATTTTGCCGTCAATTATGGCGATACGTTGATATTTTTACGCCAGGGGAAAGTGGTGCGTGTGTTGAATGAGGGGGAGCATTGCACGCCTGAACTGGTAAAAGCTGTCTTTGACGTTGATGTTCACGCATCAATAAATCCTCTGACGGGAAAGCCGTTCTTCATGCCGTTTCGTGGTGTAGAAAAAGTATGATGCGCACAGGGCTGGTTACTGTAATTTTCCTCGCCTTATTGCTGGTGGGATGCGTGGTATATCCAGGGATTGGTGCCCGATTTATTGCACCACAAACGGTGTTGCAGGCATTTCTTCATTTTGATCCGCAAAACTTCGATCACAACGTAATTGTAAGACTCCGTTTGCCGCGTTTAGCAGCAGCATTGCTTACCGGTGCTTCTCTTGGTGTTGCTGGTGCTTTGTTGCAGGCTGTCATTCGTAACCCATTGGGGGAACCACATATTTTAGGCTTAAATGCCGGAGCCGCTCTTGCTGTCGTTGCCGCCAGTGCGCTTGGACTGGCCTTTCCGGTTGGACGCCCACTGCTGGCATCTACGGGGGGCGCGTTATTGTTCCTGTTGATATTGCTGCTTTCCTCCGCAGGGCGTTCAGGGTTAACGCCAATGAAAGTTACTTTATGCGGCGTGGCGCTATCGGCGTTCGTGTCCTCAATAACGGCTGCAATCCTGATTCTTGACGAACAAACACTGCTGGCGATGCGGACATGGCTAGCAGGTGATTTAGCGGGGCAGGATTGGGCGACGCTGGGTACGTCCGCCTGGTTTTCTCTGGGGGGATTTGTGTTAGCCCTTTACCTTGCACCCTCCCTTAACATGTTGGCACTGGGCGATCGCATGGCGCAGGGGCTGGGCGTCTCTGTACTCCGCACGCGAACATTCACCCTGCTTGCGATCGCGTTGCTCTGTGGCGCAGCCGTATCGATTGCTGGCCCCATTGGTTTTGTCGGCCTGCTAGTACCGCAGATTGTCCGGCGTCTGGTATCAGCGGATCTGCGCGTTCTGCTCCCTCTTTCAGCTTGTGTCGGCGCGCTTTTGTTATTACTGGCAGATATTATTGCCCGGACGCTTTTCACGCCCCATGAGTTAGCGACCGGTGTCATGACGGCATTAGTTGGTGCGCCCGTTTTTGTCATTATGGCGACGAGGATGTTCAAATGAGTCGGATAATGAACGTCGGGCTACGACCACTACGTGTTGGTAAGTTTTCGACACTGGTACGCCCTAAAAATCTGCTGTTGCTTGGTGGGTTGTTTCTGTTTGCGGTTGGAATACTGATATTCGGTCTGATGCAGGGTTCTTTCTCTGTTCCGGCATCGGAAGTAGGACGAGCGTTGTTTGCTCCAGAAAACGTAAGCACAGACGCACGTTATATTGTGCAGGATATTCGCTTGCCGAGAGTCATCATGGCATTGCTATGCGGGGCCATGTTAGGTATGGCAGGGGCCGCAATGCAATCCATTGCACGTAATGGCCTTGCCGATCCTGGTTTAATCGGCGTCAAAGAAGGATGTAGCGTGGCTGTGCTGTGGCTGATTTTCCAGTTTCCAATGCTGGGAATGTTCTGGCGTCCAGTGGCTGGTCTTGCTGGTGGTCTGTTGGTGGCTTTAATCGTGATTTTTTGTGCGCGCGATATTTCCCGCCCGCGATTTGTTCTGATTGGTATTGGTGTTTCCTGGTTTTTCGCCGCCGGTATCGGTGTATTTATGACCACTGCAGATGTTCGAGATGTACAAACTGCATTGATGTGGTTATCGGGAAGCCTGCATGCAGCTAACTGGATGTTAGTCGGTATTTCAGCCTGTTGGATGTTGCCAGCCGCTCTTTTATTGCTGTTCACCGCCAGGACTGCGGATATCGCTCTGCTTGGTCATCAGGTTGCAACCGGGTTAGGGGTGAATAGTTCTCGTCTGGCGTTGTTACGTGTCGCCGCACCCATAATCCTGACAGCCGTCTGCGTTTCGTGTGTTGGTAACATCGGTTTTGTCGGATTGATAGCACCCCATATATCACGTTTTATTCTACGTGGCGGGCAGACGACATTACTGCTGGGGAGCGCGGTATCGGGGGCGTTGTTAGTTATTCTGGCGGATAGCATTGGTCGTTTGGCTTTTTTGCCTTTGCAACTGCCTGCCGGAATCATTATCTCACTGATTGGTGGACCATTTTTTTTGCTACTGCTCTGGCAGCGCAGGAACAGTTTTTAACGGGAGTTATATGCGTTTATTTTTTTCTCTGCTGATACTGTTGTCATTTTTTTCCCGTGCAACAGAACCTGTTCAGGTATTTACTGATGATTTAGGGCGCAAAGTCACTGTTCCTGCTCATCCAAAGAGAATTGTCTCTTTACACGATCTTGATATCACTATTCCTCTGATTGAGCTCGGTGTACCTCCTGTCGCCAGCCACGGGCGAACTCGGCCTGACGGTAGCCATTTCATTCGATCTGGCGCGTTATTGACAGGTGTCGACTTTGATAATTCATCGATCGCCTTTATTGGTACCGCTGATATTGATATTGAAGCGATTGTGGCGGCAAAGCCTGACCTGATCATCACAGAACCGACCCGTAATACGCCCATTGAACAACTTGAAAAAATTGCGCCCACGGTGAGCATTGATCATCTCAAAGGGGGTGCGCCAGAAATCTATCGCAAGCTGGCAGAACTTACAGGAACGCAGTCGCAGCTGGCGATACTTGAACGCCGCTATCAGGCACAAATCAATGCGCTGAAGGCGACGCTGGACAGCCAAAAAATAACGGTATCGGTGATTCAGGCAAACCAGGGAAAAATTAATGTGATGCATAGCTATCATTCGCTGGGGCGGGTATTACGCGATGCGGGTTTTCGTTTTCCGCCGCTGATTGAGAGCATTCCTGAAGGTGGGCGAATGGATGTGAGCGCGGAGCGTTTACCTGAACTGGATGCCGATTTTGTTTTTGCAACCTGGCGCGGTGACACCGGTGGTAAACCTCAGGATGAGCTGGCAGCAATGGAAAAAGTCATGCCGGGATGGTGTCAGTTTCTGACTGCCTGTCGTTCCGGGCGTTATGTGCTGATTTCTCGTGAAGAGGCAATTTCTAACTCCTTTGCATCTCTGGGGCTGATGGCTGCGCAGATACAATCACAAATTGCAGGGCGACCTCTACCGGAGGATAAATGATCCAGAAAGATAAAGTGCGGGTTGATATTTTTGGTGAGCGTTTTCGCACTCGCGCGAGTCAGTTAACGCCTGGGTTAAGAGTTGTCGCCAGCTACATTAATGAGCATCGTGAAGTGGTACTCGAGCAAACGGCGATGGAAATTGCGGCCACGTTGAACACTTCCGATGCCACAGTTATCAGGGCTATACAGGCCCTGGGGTTTGCCGGGCTGCGTGATCTGAAACGCACTCTGGAACAGTGGCTTGGTCCAGCCCTTAGTTCCAGCGAAAAGATGTCTACGACGGTGAGTAACTTGACGAGCGATGTTAACACCGCAATCGACTTTGTTCTTGAAGGGCATTTGTATACCTGTAATGTCCTGTCAGAGCCTGAAAACCGCCACGCGCTTGCGCAAGCTGTAGCGTTGTTGGTGCAGGCACGGCAAGTCGCAATTTTTGGCATTGGCGCTTCGGGTATTCTGGCGGACTATACCGCACGACTATTCAACCGCATAGGTTTGCCTGCCACGGCACTAAACCGTACGGGTATTGGCCTTGCCGAGCAACTGATCGCGCTTCAACGTGGCGATGTTCTGATCATGATGGCGCAAAAATCTGCGCACCGGGAAGGGCTGACAACGCTTCGTGAGGCGAGGCGGCTGGGGATCCCTGTTATTTTGCTGACAAACGCGCTGGATTCACGTTTTAGCAAAGACGCCAGTATCGTGATTCATGTTCCGCGCGGGGATGAAAAAGGGAAAACGCCGCTACATGGTACGGTATTGTTGTGTCTGGAAATGATTGTCTGGTCGGTAGCTTCCGCAGTGCCGCAGCGTGCGGTTAAAACCATTAAGCGAATTAACGATTTCCATCGAGGACTGAAAACGGGAAGAAAGAATGGCTAATCTGGGCTGAGACCGGTAGCAGCACCGGCCTCTTTTTAGAAATGTCAAAGCCCCGGCTGCAGGATACGAATATTCATCTCCAGCACGTCACCTTTTACGGCTTCGCTATATGCTTTCATGTGCGGGGTTTGCAGATGCGCTTCAAGATGCGCGATGCTTTCCCACTGCTCAATCATCACGATAGAATCCGGTGCCATAGACTGGAAACTCACGCCAGCAGCGCAATCCACCATTGGCGCATAGCCGTGGCAACCTTCTTCTTTCAGTACGGTTGGAACGATTTTAGCAAACTGATCCAACACTGCCTGACGGTGATGTTGACCAGGACGAGTACGGATTTCTGCGATTACTGTAATCATGGTTAACTCCTTCTAAAGCCAGAGCTCTAGTTAACCAAAAATTTCCACAAGATGCTTGCGATATTCTTCAGTATAGCGGGGAACATCAGGCATTTTTATCACGTCATTAGCGATAAATGTCGGCAGCGGTTCCATGCCAAGGAACTGGTTTGCTTTATGGAACGGCAGGTACACACCGTCAACACCAACGCCGTGGAAGAACTGATCTTTTTCGGTGAAGGCTTCCATTGGTGCGTTCCAGGTCAGAGAAAGCATATATTTTTTGCCCTGTACCAGGCCGCCGGAACCGTATTTTTTTGATGGATCTTTGCGGGTACGACCATCGCTGGCATACAGAGTCCCGTGACCTTCGGTGAATACATCATCAATATATTTTTTCACTGTCCACGGCGCGCCCATCCACCAGCCAGGCATCTGCCAGATCACCACATCAGCCCAGAGAAAGTTTTGTACTTCCGCTTTGACATCGTAGTCGCTGTCGGCGCGAACGATGCGGACATCATGCCCGAGGTCGCGCAGTGTGCCATCCGCGACTTCGGTCAGGGTGTCGTTCAGTTGACCATTGGAGTGGGCGAATTTTTTCGCGCCGTTGATAATCAGGATGTTGCTCATTTTTTAACCTCAAGGTGAGACGTTTGCCGACTATAGTACGTCACAGAGCGGTATGGTGAAATTAGCAAAATGTGCAAAGTCTTTTGCGAATTTAGCAAAAGTCTTACCCTTACCAGCTTACCTTCGCCTCAAATCCACCTTGTTCCGCATTCCCAAATTCAACATTCATGTCATGCAGCTTGGCGATTCGCTGGACAATCGATAGCCCAAGTCCACTGCCGGTAGCGGTTTGTCCGGGTGGGCGATAGAAGCGTTCGCCAATTCGCGCCAATGCCTCTGGTGTCACACCGGGGCCGTTATCCCTCACGATGAAATTATCGGCATTCAGCGTGACGTCTACCACGCTACCTTGTGGACTGTAACGCACGGCGTTATCCAGCAAATTTCGCACCAACAAACTTAGCAATAGCGGTTGTCCGGTGCGTTTGATGCCGTTGGCTTTGAGTGTCAGTCGCACGTCAATTTTCGCCTGCTGCGCCGTGTGGTAAATATCCATCACCGACGATTGCAGGAGATCTTCAAGCGGGATCTCCGCGACGTCCTGAAGGTTATCCAGTGAGTCCAGCCGCGATAGCGTGAGCAGTTGATCAACCAGACGAGTAGCGCGATCGATCCCGGAATGTAATTGGAGCAGCGCTTTTTTCCGCGCCTGCGGATCATCGTCAGAGAGCTGAGCAACTTCGGTTTGCACTTTCAGCGCCGTTAACGGGCTACGAAGTTCGTGAGCTGCGTCGGAGGTAAAGCGTCGTTCACGAACCATCATCGCATGTGTGCGGGCGAACAGTTGATTTAGCGACTCAACCAGTGGGCGCACTTCGCTGGGTACGCCCGTCGCGTTTAGTGGTTTTTCCGAGTCTGGGTCACGCATACGTAGTGCCAGCGCCAGTTTGTTCAGCGGCGCGAGTTCACGACCCAGTAGTACCATCATGATGATTAACATAATCGGCAGTGCGACCAGCCACGGGATCAATTGTCCGGCAACAATCGCCAGCGCCATGTCTTCACGGTATTCCCATTCCTGACCCACAACGATGCGATATTTGCCATCAGGTGAGGTCATCCAGACAAAACGCCAGGGATCGTCTTCACCGACCAGTTGCCCGTCAGCAAAACCTTCCCGCTGATAGCTATAGGGAATATCTTCTCCGTTATCGCCATCGTTAAGGACCATTCTGCCGTCGTGGGTAAAGATGGCAAAAGTCAGCGCATCGTCATCAACATGACCGTGTTTTAATTTATTTGGCGTCTGTGCCATGCGATCCGCCGCGTTGATTTCGTTGAGATCGAGCGTACTTAACCGTTTGGCAAACAGCATCAGTTGGGTGTCGAACAACTCATCGACGTTATCCGTTGTTTGTTTCCAGGCGACAAAGCTGGAAAGCAGCCAGGTCACCGAGGCCAGAATTAAAAAGATTAGCGTCAGCCTGACTCGCAGACTAAGACGTTGGGTAAATTTCATTTCTCACCTAATGTGTAGCCAATACCATGCACGGTACGAATAAAATCACTACCGAGTTTGCGTCGCAGATGATGCACATGCACTTCAACGGCATTACTGGTGACCTCTTCGTCCCAGGTATACAGTTTCTCTTCAATCAGTTTGCGCGGCAGTACCCGACCAGCGTTACGCATCAGTAATTCCAGCAGGGCAAATTCTTTTGGTTTCAGCGTTAAGGGTTCGCCAGCCAGCGTGGCGATACGTTTGCCAGGGTCTAGCATGACGTTGCCGTGGCGCAGCTCGTTGCTGGCCTGGCCGTTGGTTCGGCGCATCAGAGCTTCCAGCCTGGCGGCGACTTCTATCAACGCAAAAGGTTTACACAGATAATCGTCAGCTCCCAGACGCAGCCCTTCTACACGTTCCGCCAGCGCATCGCGCGCAGTCAGGATCAATACCGGCTCACGCTGACCTTTTTCTCGCCATTCGCGCAAAATATCGCGACCATCCATGCCCGGTAAGGTTAAATCCAGGATCACCGCATCATAAGGCGCGCTATATAGCGCTTCTTTTCCCTGACGACCTTGTGTAAACCAGTCGACGCTAAAACCCATTTTACTAAGGCCCGTTTTGATGCCGTCGCCAATCAGCATGTCATCTTCTATCAGTAAAATTCGCATTTTTTCATCCCTGCGATAACCGTATTTGCTGCCAGTAAACCGTGTTGTAACGCGCTCTGTACAGCATTAAATTTTATTTTTTTCCCTTAAGAAGTTGTTAAGGACTATCTTGTTAAATGCTCGGAAACAGACATTAAAGGGAGTAATAAACATGAAAAAATTCGCAGCAGTAATCGCAGTAATGGCCCTGTGCAGTGCACCGGTTATGGCAGCAGAGCAGGGAGGTTTTTCTGGCCCATCGGCAACGCAAAGTCAGGCCGGAGGATTCCAGGGGCCGAACGGCAGCGTAACGACCGTAGAAAGCGCAAAATCCCTGCGTGACGACACCTGGGTAACCCTGCGCGGCAATATCGTTGAACGCATCTCTGACGATCTCTACGTGTTCAAAGATGCCAGCGGTACTATCAATGTGGATATCGATCACAAACGCTGGAACGGTGTGACGGTGACGCCGAAAGATACGGTTGAGATTCAGGGTGAAGTCGATAAAGACTGGAACTCTGTTGAAATTGACGTCAAACAGATCCGCAAAGTAAATCCGTAATTGTTACCGCTCCCGGGACGCGTTCCCGGGAATAATTTCGCAGGGAGGCAAAATGACAAACCTGACACTGGATGTAAATATTATCGATTTCCCATCAATCCCTGTGGCGATGTTGCCGCACCGCTGTAGCCCTGAGTTGCTCAACTACAGCGTGGCGAAATTTATCATGTGGCGTAAAGAGACGGGGCTTTCTCCTGTTAACCAAAGCCAGACTTTTGGCGTCGCCTGGGACGACCCAGCCACCACCGCACCGGAAGCGTTTCGCTTTGATATCTGCGGCAGCGTTAGCGAACCTGTTCCCGATAATCGTTATGGCGTGAGTAATGGCGAACTTACCGGTGGGCGTTATGCTGTTGCCCGCCATGTTGGCGAGCTGGACGATATTTCACACACGATATGGGGCATCATTCGCCACTGGCTACCTGCAAGCGGCGAAAAAATGCGCAAAGCCCCGATCCTGTTTCACTACACCAATCTTGCCGAAGGGATGACAGAGCGGCGACTGGAAACGGATATTTATGTGCCGTTGGCGTGATGGGGAATCTTTACCGGAGTGTGAGCCAAATCACTCGCGATAAGTTTGAGCAAACAATGCCACAGGCGTATTGTTGTCGGGCTTATAATTTATCCGGTAAGGAATACCATGTATACGCGAAATTTATTATGGCTGGTCAGCCTGGTAAGTGCGGCTCCTCTCTACGCTGCTGACGTTCCCGCCAACACACAGCTCGCCCCGCAACAAGTCTTTCGTTACAACAATCATAGCGACCCAGGCACGCTCGACCCGCAAAAGGTAGAGGAGAATACTGCCGCGCAGATTGTGCTGGATCTGTTTGAAGGTCTGGTATGGATGGACGGTGAAGGCCAGGTGCAGCCCGCTCAGGCTGAACGCTGGGAGATACTTGACGGCGGCAAGCGCTATATTTTCCATCTGCGTAGCGGTTTGCAGTGGTCAGACGGTCAGCCTCTGACGGCAGAGGATTTTGTCCTCGGCTGGCAGCGCGCGGTTGACCCGAAAACGGCAAGCCCTTTTGCTGGCTATCTGGCACAGGCGCACATTAACAATGCCGCGGCTATTGTTGCGGGTAAAGCAGATGTTACATCGCTGGGTGTCAAAGCGACGGATGATCGTACTCTTGAAGTTACGCTTGAGCAGCCAGTTCCTTGGTTCACGACGATGCTCGCCTGGCCGACGCTGTTCCCGGTTCCTCATCATGTCATCGCTAAACATGGCGATAGCTGGAGTAAGCCAGAGAACATGGTTTACAACGGTGCCTTTGTGCTTGATCAGTGGGTAGTTAACGAAAAGATTACTGCACGCAAAAATCCAAAGTACCGCGATGCGCAACATACAGTATTGCAACAGGTTGAGTATCTGGCGCTGGATAATTCGGTCACCGGCTATAACCGCTATCGCGCAGGAGAGGTCGATCTCACCTGGGTTCCGGTGCAGCAAATTCCCGCCATTGAAAAATCACTGCCTGGCGAGCTACGAATTATTCCGCGTCTGAACAGCGAATATTACAACTTCAACCTTGAGAAACCGCCATTTAACGATGTGCGAGTGCGTCGGGCGCTATATCTTACGGTTGATCGACAGCTTATTGCGCAAAAGGTACTGGGGTTGAGGACGCCCGCAACTACGCTGACGCCGCCAGAGGTAAAAGGCTTTAGCGCGACGACGTTCGATGAACTGCAAAAGCCAATGAGTGAGCGCGTCGCGATGGCAAAAGCCTTGCTGAAGCAGGCGGGATACGACGCCTCTCATCCGCTACGCTTTGAGCTGTTCTACAACAAGTACGATCTGCATGAAAAGACCGCGATAGCGTTGTCTTCCGAATGGAAAAAATGGCTGGGTGCACAGGTGACGCTGCGCACAATGGAGTGGAAAACCTATCTTGATGCCCGACGAGCCGGTGATTTCATGCTGTCTCGGCAGTCGTGGGATGCGACGTACAATGATGCTTCCAGCTTCCTGAACACGCTCAAAAGCGATAGTGAAGAAAACGTCGGTCACTGGAAAAATGCGCAGTATGACGCCTTACTAAACCAGGCCACGCAGATCACTGATGCGACAAAGCGTAATGCGTTGTATCAGCAGGCAGAAGTGATCATCAACCAGCAGGCACCGCTGATTCCTATCTACTATCAGCCGTTAATCAAACTACTTAAACCCTACGTTGGCGGTTTTCCGCTGCATAATCCCCAGGATTATGTCTACAGCAAAGAGTTGTATATCAAGACACATTGATGTCTTTATCGCCGCCGGAGCACGTCCGGCGGCGCTATTCACGCTGATCTCCTGTGACTCGACGCGGCAGATAATGTAGTATCTCCGGCAATATTGCCCCTTTGAAGGCTGGCGAATAAGTTGAGGAATCAGAATTAATGAGCGATATGGCAGAGCGCCTTGCGCTACATGAATTTACGGAAAACGCCTACTTAAACTACTCCATGTACGTGATCATGGACCGTGCGTTGCCGTTTATTGGTGATGGTCTGAAACCTGTTCAGCGCCGCATTGTGTATGCGATGTCTGAGCTGGGCCTGAATGCCAGCGCCAAATTTAAAAAATCGGCCCGTACCGTCGGTGACGTACTGGGTAAATACCATCCGCACGGCGATAGTGCCTGTTATGAAGCGATGGTCCTGATGGCGCAGCCGTTCTCTTACCGTTATCCGCTGGTTGATGGTCAGGGGAACTGGGGCGCGCCGGACGATCCGAAATCGTTCGCGGCAATGCGTTACACCGAATCCCGGTTGTCGAAATATTCCGAGCTGCTATTGAGCGAGCTGGGGCAGGGGACGGCTGACTGGGTGCCAAACTTCGACGGCACTTTGCAGGAGCCGAAAATGCTACCTGCCCGTCTGCCAAACATTTTGCTTAACGGCACCACCGGTATTGCCGTCGGCATGGCGACCGATATTCCACCGCATAACCTGCGTGAAGTGGCTCAGGCGGCAATCGCATTAATCGACCAACCGAAAACCACGCTCGATCAGCTGCTGGATATCGTGCAGGGGCCGGATTATCCGACTGAAGCGGAAATTATCACTTCGCGCGCCGAGATTCGTAAAATCTACGAGAACGGACGTGGTTCAGTGCGTATGCGCGCGGTGTGGAAGAAAGAAGATGGCGCGGTGGTTATCAGCGCATTGCCGCATCAGGTTTCAGGTGCGCGCGTACTGGAGCAAATTGCTGCGCAAATGCGCAACAAAAAGCTGCCGATGGTTGACGATCTGCGCGATGAATCTGACCACGAGAACCCGACCCGTCTGGTGATTGTGCCGCGCTCCAACCGCGTGGATATGGATCAGGTGATGAACCACCTCTTCGCTACCACCGATCTGGAAAAGAGCTATCGCATTAACCTCAATATGATCGGTCTGGATGGTCGTCCGGCGGTGAAAAACCTGCTGGAAATCCTCTCCGAATGGCTGGTGTTCCGCCGCGATACCGTGCGCCGCCGACTGAACTATCGTCTGGAGAAAGTCCTCAAGCGCCTGCATATCCTCGAAGGTTTGCTGGTGGCGTTTCTCAATATCGACGAAGTGATTGAGATCATTCGTAATGAAGATGAACCGAAACCGGCGCTGATGTCGCGGTTTGGCCTTACGGAAACCCAGGCGGAAGCGATCCTCGAACTGAAACTGCGTCATCTTGCCAAACTGGAAGAGATGAAGATTCGCGGTGAGCAGAGTGAGCTGGAAAAAGAGCGCGACCAGTTGCAGGGCATTTTGGCTTCCGAGCGTAAAATGAATAACCTGCTGAAGAAAGAACTGCAGGCAGACGCGCAAGCCTACGGTGACGAACGTCGTTCGCCGTTGCAGGAACGCGAAGAAGCGAAAGCGATGAGCGAGCACGACATGCTGCCGTCTGAACCTGTCACCATTGTGCTGTCGCAGATGGGCTGGGTACGCAGCGCTAAAGGCCATGATATCGACGCGCCGGGCCTGAATTATAAAGCGGGCGATAGCTTCAAAGCGGCGGTGAAAGGTAAGAGCAACCAACCGGTAGTGTTTGTTGATTCCACCGGTCGTAGCTATGCCATCGACCCGATTACGCTGCCGTCGGCGCGTGGTCAGGGCGAGCCGCTCACCGGCAAATTAACGTTGCCGCCTGGAGCGACCGTTGACCATATGCTGATGGAAAGCGACGATCAGAAACTGCTGATGGCTTCCGATGCGGGTTACGGTTTCGTCTGCACCTTTAACGATCTGGTGGCGCGTAACCGTGCAGGTAAGGCTTTGATCACCTTACCGGAAAATGCCCATGTTATGCCGCCGGTGGTGATTGAAGATGCTTCCGATATGCTGCTGGCAATCACTCAGGCAGGCCGTATGTTGATGTTCCCGGTAAGCGATCTGCCGCAGCTGTCGAAGGGCAAAGGCAACAAGATTATCAACATTCCATCGGCAGAAGCCGCGCGTGGCGAGGATGGCCTGGCGCAACTGTACGTTCTGCCGCCGCAAAGCACGCTGACCATTCATGTTGGGAAACGCAAAATTAAACTGCGTCCGGAAGAGCTACAGAAAGTCGCTGGCGAACGTGGACGCCGCGGTACGTTGATGCGCGGTTTGCAGCGTATCGATCGTGTTGAGATCGACTCTCCTCGCCGTGCCAGCAGCGGTGATAGCGAAGAGTAATATGCCGGGGAGGGCGCTGTTTCCTCCCGCTTGCAAGGAACGCCGGATGAAACGTTAAGTCGTCATCCGGCAGCGTATTCAATCCCCGGAAACGATAAAAATTCCCTTGAAACCGTTGTTTATTCATGCGTTGCGATTAACAATACGCTTTTCCAGAGAGCGGCTTTTAACAATGCCCTAACCTGATTTTCAGGTGACGTACAATGCCAGTCTCTCAGACCTTCAGAGGGTGTTATGCTATATATCTTTCGTCTTATTATTACCGTGATTTACAGCATCTTAGTCTGTGTATTCGGCTCCATTTACTGCCTTTTCAGCCCGCGTAACCCGAAACATGTGGCCACCTTTGGGCATATGTTTGGCCGTCTTGCGCCGCTTTTCGGCCTGAAAGTGGAGTGCCGCAAACCTGCAGACGCTGAAAGCTACGGCAATGCTATCTATATTGCTAACCACCAGAACAATTATGACATGGTGACGGCATCGAACATTGTGCAGCCGCCGACAGTGACGGTAGGTAAAAAGAGCTTGCTGTGGATCCCCTTCTTCGGGCAGTTGTACTGGTTAACCGGCAACTTATTGATCGACAGAAACAATCGCACTAAAGCTCACGGCACTATTGCGGAAGTAGTGAATCACTTCAAAAAACGCCGTATTTCCATCTGGATGTTCCCGGAAGGAACCCGCAGCCGTGGTCGCGGCCTGCTGCCGTTCAAGACCGGGGCATTTCACGCGGCAATTGCGGCGGGCGTCCCGATTATACCCGTGTGCGTCTCTACAACTTCGAATAAGATTAATCTTAATCGGCTACACAACGGTCTGGTGATTGTCGAAATGCTGCCGCCAATTGACGTCAGTCAGTATGGCAAAGATCAGGTTCGCGAGTTGGCTGCCCATTGTCGTTCGATAATGGAACAAAAAATCGCCGAGCTCGATAAAGAAGTCGCAGAACGCGAAGCCGCCGGAAAAGTTTAAGTCGGCAATCTGTATTTTTGCGGGGAACACTTTCCTGCACGGTATTACTTTAGCCAGTTTTACATGGAGCAAATATGTCACTCAGTCGGCGTCAGTTCATTCAGGCATCGGGGATTGCACTTTGTGCAGGCGCTGTTCCCCTGAAGGCCAGCGCAGCCGGGCAACAGCAACCGCTACCCGTTCCGCCGCTGCTTGAATCTCGCCGTGGGCAACCGCTGTTTATGACTGTACAACGTGCGCACTGGTCATTTACGCCAGGGACACGCGCGTCGGTTTGGGGAATCAATGGTCGTTACCTGGGGCCGACTATCCGCGTCTGGAAGGGCGACGATGTTAAGCTTATTTACAGCAACCGCCTGACAGAAAATGTCTCAATGACGGTGGCCGGGCTACAGGTACCTGGCCCGCTGATGGGCGGTCCGGCACGGATGATGTCGCCAAACGCTGACTGGGCACCCGTACTGCCCATTCGCCAGAACGCAGCTACTCTGTGGTATCACGCCAATACTCCCAACCGCACGGCTCAGCAGGTTTATAACGGCCTTGCCGGAATGTGGCTGGTGGAAGATGAAGTCAGTAAATCGCTGCCTATCCCCAACCATTATGGTGTGGATGATTTTCCTGTCATTATTCAGGATAAACGGCTGGATAACTTTGGTACGCCAGAATATAACGAACCGGGAAGCGGCGGCTTTGTTGGCGATACGCTACTGGTTAACGGTGTACAAAGCCCGTACGTTGAAGTCTCGCGTGGCTGGGTGCGCTTGCGTCTGTTGAACGCGTCGAACTCTCGTCGCTATCAACTACAGATGAGCGATGGTCGCCCGTTACATGTGATTTCTGGCGATCAAGGATTCCTGCCCGCTCCTGTATCGGTGAAGCAACTTTCGCTGGCACCGGGCGAGCGTCGTGAGATTCTGGTGGATATGAGCAACGGTGATGAAGTGTCGATTACCTGTGGCGAAGCGGCGAGCATTGTTGATCGTATTCGTGGCTTCTTTGAGCCATCCAGCATTCTGGTTTCTACGCTGGTGCTAACGCTGCGCCCAACCGGCCTTCTGCCGCTGGTCACAGACAGTCTTCCGATGCGCTTGCTGCCAACTGAAATCATGGCCGGTTCGCCGATTCGAAGTCGTGATATCAGTCTGGGTGATGACCCGGGGATTAATGGGCAGTTGTGGGACGTCAACCGTATTGATGTCACCGCGCAGCAAGGAACGTGGGAACGCTGGACGGTGCGCGCGGACGAGCCGCAAGCGTTCCATATTGAAGGCGTGATGTTCCAGATCCGTAACGTGAATGGCGCGATGCCGTTCCCGGAAGACAGAGGCTGGAAAGATACCGTTTGGGTTGACGGACAAGTGGAGCTGCTTGTTTATTTCGGTCAGCCTTCCTGGGCGCACTTCCCGTTCTACTTCAACAGTCAGACGCTGGAAATGGCGGACCGTGGCTCGATTGGGCAACTGTTGGTCAATCCGGTACCGTAATGGACCAATTCAATGCCCCACAGAGTGGTGGGGCATTGAAAATTACTCAGTATGCAGTCTTCATTGTGTATCAGGTCGAAAATAATCCTGGCAGCATCAGACTAAGCTGCGGGAAATAACAAATAATTGCCATTACTACAAACAATGCCAGAAACATCGGCAGTAATGGTTTTATTGCCCTGTCGATACTGACCTTACCAATGCTGCACCCCACAAACAGAATGGTGCCGACAGGTGGTGTGCAAAGGCCAATGGTTAAGTTGAAAACCATAATTATGCCGAAGTGAATCGGATCAATCCCCAGATGCTGGGCGATCGGCAGGAAAATAGGTGTAAATATCAGGATCGCCGGCGTGATATCCATAAAGGTACCGACGATCAACAGAATGATATTGATAATAAACAGAATGACCCATTTGTTATCCGAAACGCGGGTAATCAGTTCGTTGATCAACTCAGGAACATCAGCATTCGTCATGGCCCATGACATTCCCATTGAACAGCCTACCAGTAACAGAACAATTGAACTGGTTACTACCGAATCTAACAGAATATCATTGAGCTTCTTAAGAGTGATTTCCCGGTAAATCATCGCCAGGGCTAAACTATAAATTACCGCTATTGCTGATGCTTCTGTGGGCGTAAATACCCCTGCGATAATACCGCCAATAATGATAAAAATAAGCATCAGGCTAGGAATTGATTCGCGGAATACCTGTAAAAACTGACGGTAATTGATGCGTTCGGCCACTGGGTAATGGTGACGTCGTGCATAAAGTGCAGCTACAAACATTAAGGCAACAGCGGTGAGGATGCCCGGCAGATATCCAGCTAAGAACAACGCAGCGACAGAAGTCCCGCCACTGGCGAGGGAATAAACAATCAACACATTGCTCGGTGGGATCATCAGGCCAATGGGGGCAGAGGCAATATTAACCGCTGCTGAAAACGCCGGATCATATCCCTCTTTTTCTTGCAGTGGTGACATAATCCCACCTACCGCTGCGGCTGACGCAACGGCTGAACCTGAAATCGCACCAAACAGTGTATTCGCGAGGATATTACAATGAGCCAGTGAGCCAGGAAGACGCCCAACTAATGCTTGCGCCAGGTTAACCAGTCGTCTGGCTATACCACCGGTATTCATAATGTTTCCGGCTAACACGAAGAAGGGAATGGCTAATAGCGTAAAGCCATCCAGCCCCACAGTCATCTTTTGCGAAATCACAGAAATGGCGGCATCGGGTGGTAAGGCAGTAATAATAGATAACAGCGAAGAAAGACCAATCGCAAAAGTAATTGGCACACCTATTGCCAGCATGACGGCAAAACTGCCAAATAAAATTAAGACGGGGTAGATATATTCAAAGTCCATATTTCCCTCGTTAATGAAAATTCCGTTTACGATAGTTGTCAATAATATTCATTACTGAATACCAGACCAGAATAAGCCCACTGACAGGCATAACCCAATATACTTTATCCATTGGCCATTTTAATACTGGAGAGATTTGTCCAACATGTTGTGCTTTTTCAACAACAATATTCCCGCCATAGATCATGAAAATAACCGCAAAGACCGTAATAATAATTTGGATAAAACTGTCAAGCGTCAGAACAGATGCAGCCGGAAGTTTTTGAGCCAACAAATCAATGGCCAGATGTTTTTTTAACCCCGCAGTATATACACCGCCAAGTAAAATCATCCACATAAATAAAATCTGGGTGAACTCATCAAGCACAGTGCTGGGAGCGTTAAAAATAAAACGTGCAATAACTTGCCAGGTTACGCAGAACACCATAATGGCGAGAATAATGCAGCAACATCCGGCAAGGATCTTATTAAGAATATGAGTGAGTGTTCGCATAAGTCTTCCATGAAAAGGCAGGAATTACCTGCCCATTAGGGTTACATACTTTCTACTAGCTCAAGGTTTTTGGCTGATTGTGCATCTTTCGCCTTGAATTCATCGTATAACGGTTTGACGCGTTCTTTGAAAGCGGATTTATCAACATCAACAACTGTTGCGTTCATCCCTTTCATTTTGTCGTAGGCTTCTTTTTCAGCCGCAGGCCAGATGACGTCCTTCATCTGCATCATTGACTCATCGGCTGCTTTTAATAATGCCGTGCGCTCTTTATCACCAAGTTTATTTAACACGTCGGTGCTGATAATTAACACATCAGGTACCATGGTGTGTTCATCACGTGAATAGACTTTTGCGACTTCGGCGTGACGCATATCGGCATAGACAACGGTATTGTTCTCTCCGCCATCAACCACTCCTTGCTGAAGTGCGGTGTAGAGTTCGCCTTGCGCCATCGGGGTAGCGACACCACCGAGTGCTTTCATCATTGCAATGGCGCTGGGGCTTTGTTGAACCCTGATTTTCATTCCCGCTAAATCTTCAGGTTTTGTAATCGGTTTATTGGAATAAAAACTTCTCGCACCGCCGTCATAGTACGTAATACCAACAAAACCTTTGCTTTCTGATGAATTAAGTATTTTTTTACCTAAATCACTTTGCAGAACACGATAATAGTGATCACGGTCGCGGAATAAGAACGGCAGACTGAAAAGGCTGTAATCCGGAGCAAATGATTCTAGTGATGCAGCATTAACCTTAACCATCTGTAATGCACCGGAGTTCATTAATTCCAGTGATTCACGCTCATTACCTAATGTCGCATTTGGGTAAATGCGAATAACTAATTCACCATTAGAATACTCTTTGGTTTTATCCGCTAAATAGCTTAATGCTTTATGGACAGCATGGCTTTTATCCTGATTATGACTCAGTTTTAATGTTGTTTTTGCCAGTGTGGTATTAGATATTAATAAACAACTGGTTAACAGCATAAGCGATGCCGTCAGAGGACGAAGTGCTTTCATATCCTGCTCCTGGTTAATATAACAGAAACGATAAATACAGCGCTTTTCTATCGTTATAATAAAAAATAGTGATTAATTCTCTGCCAGATAATGGAATATTCCTGCCGGAACCGGAATACCTTCCTGTTGGCATTTTTCTTTGTAGTGCATTTGCGGATCGTTCGGCGCTAACACTTTTTCGACACCGGGAGCCGGTTTAACGGCATGCAGCTCCGTGACCATTTTCGCCATGGTTTTTGCAAAAACAGGATTGCCGAGCTTTTTCGGATCGATGGCAATAACCAAACTTGCCAGCTTACGCATCTTGTCATAATCACCATACATGCGAACAATATGGTTGCCAAAATTCGCATTCATCATCACGCCAGTCAGTGCATCAATAGCCAGTGCAATGCCTGAACCTTTGTGTTGGCCGAAAGGTAGCAGGTTTTCAATCTTATGCGGATCAGTGGTGCCATAACCGTCTTTATCTATCGCCAGCCCTTCACCAATATGTTTTCCGGTTTCCTTTGCATGAAGTATTTTGCCGAAAGCCGTGGCACTGGTCGCCATATCAACAATCATCGGATGGCTGTTTTCCACCGGGAAACCAAAGGCGATGGGGTTAGTACCCAAAAAGCGCTCGGCGCCGCCATGGGGAGCCACGCAGGTATCGGTTTGCGTCATTACGATAGCAACCAAACCTTTGTTGGTGACCATCTCTGCAAAATAAGATAACGCGCCACAGTGAGACGTATTTTTAACGCTAACAAAACCGAGACCCTCTTGCTGGGCCAGTTTAATAGCGTGCTCAGTGGCGCTAATTAATGCGGAATGCCCCATTCCGTCGTCAGAGTCGAGAATGGCCACTGACGGTGAAATTTGCTCAATGCTAAACTGCGGGGCTTTATTTAACCCTCCGGCAGCAAGGCGGGTGCAATAATGTTCGACACGCATAACACCATGTGAATGCACACCGGTAATATCGGCATGTACTAAAACATCTGTCACCTGTTGTGTGGTGTCGGTATCCAGCCCGGCGGTATGTAATTTGTGGTGCACCAGTGATTTTAAATTTTCTTCACTGACATAAACAGTTGTCATATTTGTTCCCTTAAAAAGTGATCACACCCTTGACCATATTTTTATTTTCTACAACGTTACGCTGGTAATCTTCGCCAACACTAAAGAAATCGAACGCCTGGTTTTTCATTAAATTTTCGTGAATTTTATTGCTGCGCATCAGTTCAATCACCAACGCAAAATCTTCCTGTGTGGCATTGCGGCTGCTGAGTAACGTTGTCTCTTTTTTATGGAAGGTCGGATCGTCAATAACCAGTTCACCAATGTACAAACCGATGAAAACAATTTTGCCGCCATGACGAATAAGATTTACATCATGACTCATTGAAGCTTTATTTCCCGTCGCATCCAGTACTACGCAAGCCAGTTCGCCTCCAAAGGCCTCACGAAGCGCGGCAATAAAATCTTCCTGTGTGGGATTGAAGGCATTAATCGCCAGATGATCCACAACGTGCTGGCGACGTTGACAGTCAATATCAGCAACAACAACATGTGCCCCTTTAGCCCTGGCGATGGCTGCGGTAGCCAGACCGATTGGCCCAGCGCCAACCACCAGTACGTTTTGTTCAGCCTTGATCTCTGCCCGACGAACGGCATGTGCACCAATGGCGAAACATTCAACCAATGCTCCGGCACTGTCGCTGACCTCGTCAGGGAGAGGCACAAGGTTGTCTTCACGTACCGCAAGGTACTCACTAAAACCCCCATCCTGATGCACGCCATACAGCGAAACACGTTCGCAGCAGTTCGTTTTCTCTTCCCGACAGGCTGCGCACTCGCCACACGGAATGCATGGGATGACGGAATAGCGCTGGCCTGATTGTGCTGTTTGGCACTGGCTGCCTCGCGAAACCGCTTCGGCGCATATTTCATGACCTAATACACGTGGGTAGCTAAAAAAAGGCTGTCTGCCGGCAAAAGCGTGAATATCAGTACCACAAATACCCACAGCTTTGATTTTTAACAGCACTTCATTATCTGCTGGTGTGGGAATATCCTTTTCCACATATTCCATAACGCCAGGCTGCTGACAAATTAATGTTTTCATTTCTGCTCATCCGATAATAATTGGCTGATGGTGGCCTTGATGCCTTTGTTTTTTATATTTGCAAAGGCGATTTTTATTTCATTTATAAATGGCTGATGGTTGCTTAAATCACCAAATATGGCGCTAAGGTGCAGTAATGCGAGCGCCTGTTGCCATGCGTCTTGTTGTTCCTTTATTAGCGCCTGAAGTTGGTCATTCATTGGATCAGCGACAGACTGGCTTTTCTCAACAGCATCAATGACATAATGCAACCAACCAGCAACGAGCAGTGACAGAACAGCATTGTTTTGTTTTTGCTGATGCAATTTCAGCCAGGGCGTCAGCGCTCGCTGGGGAAGCTTTTGCGAACCGTCCATGGCTATTTGCCCGGTACGGTGTGCAACATTACGGTTGCTAAAGCGTTCAATTAACAGGTCGGCGTATTCCTGGATGTTGATATTTAAGTCTGGATTAAGTGTTCGGGCTTGTTCATTAATCATCAGTTGGCGGGTAATGGAACGAAAATTAGCGTCTACCATGCATTGCCAGATAAACTCATAGCCAGCCAGTGAGCCGTTATAAGCCAGAAATGAATGGCTACCATTTAACATGCGTAACTTCATCTCTTCATAAGGCTGAACATTGCTGACAAACATCGCGCTGGCTTTATCCCATTCCGGTCGTCCGCGCACAAAATTATCTTCGATCACCCACTGACGAAATGATTCGCAGACGATCCCGCAGGGATCGGCATAACCGGTTTTAGTTTCCAGTAAGGCGAATTGCGATTCAGTCATTGCCGGAACAATGCGATCGACCATCGTGCCTGGAAATGAGACATTTTCTTCGATCCACTGAGCCAGGGGCTGGTCCAGTTGTCGGGCAAAACCGAGAACGGCATTGCGCGTCAGATGCCCATTGTCTGGCAAGTTGTCACAGGAGAGCACACTAAAAGCGGCGAGTCCTGTCACTTTACGTTGTTGCAAAGCACAGACGATCACGCCAATAGCTGACAGAGGCGCATCCGGGTTTTGTAGATCGTGTTGGATTAATCCATTGGTGAGATCAAGTGAACGTGTTTGCGGATCGAGGCAATAACCTTTCTCGGTGATGGTTAATGAAACGATTTTTACCTGAGGTTCAGCCAGTTTATGGATTGCTGCGGCAATGCCATCTCTGGGGGTATGAATACCGCCAGCCACCGAACGCACAAGGCGTGAGGTAGATTGCGATGCAGATGTTTCCACAACCGAAAACAGCCCATTTTGCGCATTTAAGTTTTCGATCAGTTGAGCATCACCAAACAGGTTGATCTCAAAGATCCCCCAGTGGGTGTCCGAAAGCTGATTAGTGAGATCCGTGTAGACAGCCTGGTGTCCGCGATGAAAAGCGCCAAAACCAATATGGACAATATCTGCCTGTAACTCGTCCCGAGGCCAGGTGGTTACCTGATCATAGTGGGCGGCAGCGATACTTTCGTTCCCTGACATTATGCTCTTACTCCTGACGACTTGTGTGTAGACCAATTTACATAATTCACTAGACCAAAAACAGAGAGATGCATCACGCTTGCAGAGAAAGGTAAAAGTACGAAACAGAACAACAAGGCGTTATTTATATCTGTATCAATGAGTTATATGAATAAAATGAAAGGAAAGTTTTTTAGAGGTCAGTTTTTAGGATAATTGCCGCTAATCTAAGATATCTGATGATAGTCGATTTATTAGACCAATTAAAAAGAGAGCGTGTACCAGTGGAGGGTGAAAGGCAGAGCCGGCGTTATTTTTCCCGCCAGCTCTGGACTAATGAAGGTTAACGAGCGAAGAAAAAGTCATCAAAATCGCTGATGGAAGCGTCTTGTTTGAAGATTTTGATCAGTTCATTTTTGCTGTTTTCCAGATGTCTCCAGGACGCTTCCCTGGCGAGCTCTGAATCTTTCTGTTGCAGAGCCAGGAAAATAGCCCGGTGATCTTCCAGCCATTGCAGACGCAAATGCTTTTCATGCAGGTACTTGTAGTTAAGTTTCTTCCAGCGGGGGTTTTCTGTGCGCACTGCCCGCCATAATTCAGCGGCTTGTTTGATGAGTACCCGATTTTGCGTCGCTTCGGCAATAATGCTATGAAATCGGTGATCCAGGTCTTCAAATTTATCACTTTCCGCAGCGATGGCTTTTTCCTGTAATCCAATGATTTTCTTCAACTCTTGTAACTCGTTAAAGCTGATCTGGCTGGCAGCAAAACCGGTAATATTGCTCTCAATTACCTGACGTGCCTGTAACAGTTCAAACGGGCCAATTTCTGAATAGGGCATTAATGATTTCTGGTTGAGCTTATCGGTGGAGTCGACAAAGAAAATCCCTGACCCTTGCTTCACATTCAATACGCCTTTCAGTTCCAGCATAATGATGGCTTCACGAATGGTAGTTCGGCTGGTATTAAACCGCTCGCTCAGTTCACGTTCTGAAGGTAAGCGTTCTCCGGCTTTGAATACGCCTGAATACAGCAGCTCTTCAATCTGTAGACCAATATCGTAATAGCGGCGCTTTGTAATAACCTGTTCCATACCTTGCCTTACTGTGGGTGTCCTCGGATAGCCGATCGTCGTGCAATATGATTTGAACGTTGCTGATCGGCATAAATAGTAGCGGCAGTTGCCACGATACCGCCAGCCTTAAATGTGCTTGCCCAAGTCGGGCAGTGAAAAACCTCACCAGGGTATTTCGCCACCGTTCATCAACATCACTTCATTTCCGCGCGTGATACAGCGTATAATCCCCGGCCTTTGATTATTTTTTTACCATTTCTGGAAGCAAAATGAGCTCTATCTCCCTGATCCAACCGGATCGCGACCTGTTCTCCTGGCCGCAGTACTGGGCCGCCTGTTTTGGACCGGCACCGTTTTTGCCGATGTCACGTGAAGAGATGGATCAACTTGGCTGGGATAGCTGCGACATCATTTTGGTTACTGGCGACGCGTATGTCGATCACCCAAGCTTCGGGATGGCGATTTGCGGTCGTATGCTGGAAGCGCAGGGCTTTCGCGTCGGGATCATCGCCCAGCCAGACTGGAGCAGTAAAGACGACTTTATGCGTCTGGGTAAACCGAATCTGTTTTTCGGTGTTACTGCTGGCAACATGGACTCGATGATCAACCGCTATACCGCCGATCGCCGTTTACGTCATGACGATGCCTACACACCGGATAACGTCGCGGGTAAGCGTCCGGATCGCGCCACACTGGTTTATACCCAGCGTTGTAAAGAGGCGTGGAAAGATGTGCCGGTGATCCTCGGCGGTATTGAGGCCAGCCTGCGCCGTACCGCGCATTATGATTACTGGTCGGATACCGTGCGCCGTTCGGTGTTGGTGGATTCCAAAGCTGACATGCTGATGTTCGGTAACGGCGAGCGTCCGCTGGTGGAAGTGGCGCACCGTCTGGCGATGGGCGAGCCGATTAGTGAAATCCGCGATGTGCGTAATACCGCGATTATCGTAAAAGAGGCGTTGCCTGGCTGGAGCGGTGTGGATTCCACCCGTCTTGATACCCCAGGGAAAATCGACCCAATCCCGCATCCGTATGGCGAAGATTTGCCGTGCGCGGATAACAAACCGGTAGCTCCGAAAAAGCAGGAAGCCAAAGCTGTAACCGTGCAGCCACCACGCCCGAAACCGTGGGAAAAAACCTACGTGTTGCTGCCTTCTTTCGAGAAAGTGAAGGGCGATAAAGTGCTGTACGCCCATGCTTCGCGCATTCTGCACCACGAAACTAACCCAGGCTGCGCCCGCGCATTGATGCAAAAACATGGCGACCGCTATGTATGGATCAACCCGCCTGCTATTCCGCTTTCTACCGAAGAGATGGATAGCGTCTTTGCGCTGCCGTACAAGCGCGTGCCGCATCCGGCTTACGGTAATGCCCGAATTCCGGCTTACGAAATGATTCGTTTCTCGGTCAACATTATGCGTGGCTGCTTTGGCGGCTGCTCTTTCTGTTCTATTACCGAGCACGAAGGGCGCATTATTCAGAGCCGTTCCGAAGATTCGATTATTAATGAGATCGAAGCGATCCGCGACACTGTTCCAGGTTTTACGGGCGTGATTTCCGATCTCGGTGGGCCTACTGCCAACATGTATATGTTGCGTTGCAAATCGCCACGCGCTGAGCAAACCTGCCGTCGTTTGTCGTGCGTTTATCCGGATATTTGTCCGCATATGGACACTAACCACGAACCGACGATTAACCTCTATCGCCGTGCGCGCGATCTGAAAGGCATTAAAAAGATCCTGATTGCCTCTGGTGTGCGTTATGACATCGCCGTAGAAGATCCGCGCTATATCAAAGAGCTGGCGACCCATCACGTTGGCGGTTATCTGAAGATTGCCCCGGAACATACCGAAGAAGGGCCGTTATCGAAGATGATGAAGCCGGGCATGGGCAGCTATGACCGCTTTAAAGAGCTGTTCGATACTTACTCGAAACAGGCAGGTAAAGAACAGTATCTGATCCCGTATTTCATCTCCGCGCACCCGGGTACGCGTGATGAAGATATGGTGAATCTGGCGCTATGGCTGAAAAAGCATCGCTTCCGCCTCGACCAGGTGCAGAACTTCTATCCGTCGCCGCTGGCTAACTCGACCACCATGTATTACACCGGCAAAAACCCGCTGGCGAAGATTGGTTATAAGAGTGAAGACGTCTTCGTACCGAAGGGCGACAAGCAGCGTCGCCTGCATAAAGCGTTGTTGCGTTACCACGATCCGGCAAACTGGCCGTTAATCCGCCAGGCGCTGGAAGCGATGGGCAAAAAGCATCTGATTGGCAGCCGTCGCGATTGCTTAGTGCCTGCGCCAACCATTGAAGAGATGCGTGAAGCTCGCCGTCAGAACCGCAATACCCGTCCGGCGTTGACTAAACATACGCCGATGGCGACCCAGCGTCAGACGCCTGCTACGGCAAAAAAAGCGTCGTCTACGCAATCTCGCCTGCAGAATGCTGGTGCGAAGAAACGCCCTAAAGCGGCGGTTGGACGTTAAAAAATATCCCCGGTAACAGAATGCTGCCGGGGATTTTTTTATCATTCTGCGTACATACGCAAGCAGCGCAGGCAGTCGAAATAGTCCTGTGCATCAAGACGCGTATTGGCTCTGTTAGCTTCGGATTTGGCAGCATAGATTTGTGGGCGTAATGCTTTCATATCCTGCTCAAGCCGGGCGATTTTGGCATTTAATGTTTGCACATTGCTCGCCAGCTGATTGATCTTTTGCTCATTGACGCAGCCACTGAGCAAGCAGGTTGCCAGAACAACAGCTCCCACGGTGAAAATCGTTTTCATATAGTGTTCCCTTTTATTTATTGTTCCGGCTAATTGTTATTTAATTCAGCTCATTGTTTTAATCTGGCGGCGGTTTTTGCCTCAATCTGCTTAAGTAGGCTGCCGCTGTTCGGGCGGATAAAATCAGCGATTTCCCACTTACCTTCGCGCCGCTGTAAAATCAGTTCTTGCTCTTCGTTGTTGCCATTGGTCAGCGTAAAACGAACATGAATGCGGGCGGAATCGGTGGTTTTCTCCAGGACTCGAATTTCATCAACGCGTGAAAATAACGACTCTTCGCCAAAACAGATCGGATTGTCGTAAATAAATTGCCGTTCTATTTGCATATCTTCATCGGGATTGTTGGCCGTCTTGAAGGTGGTTTTATAGAAGGCATTGACCGCCTGGCGGTAAGAGTCGGAAACCACCCACGTCCACGGCCAGCTATAATCAGCAATATGTTCAAAGAGTTCGGCAACAAAGGCTTCCGGCTGTTCTTTTTGCAACGAAGCTATAGCGGCCAGCGTTTTTTCATTCTCGCTATTAACCGCTTGTAAGACGCTGCCATGATTGCTGACAATATCGTCAATGACCCAACGACCACTTTCCGCCACCATTTTCAGTGTCTGCGAGGTCTTTTCTTTATCGTCTTGAAAGATACGAAAGCGCACAATGGCATCGGCATGATCGGCGTCAGTTTGGGTTATCGCTACGCTTTCTAACACCAGATCGCCAAAATCCTGACAATCACAAACCGGATCATAATCCAGCCAGCCAATATTGCCCGGCAGCGTAAGATTGTCGTTCAGGGTAAGCGCCTGTTGAATACGCGCAGATGTTATCGCCCGCTCTCCGGTTTCACCAAAATAAGGGGCAGTGGCATCTGATTTATAGTTCTGATAAATATGCCGGACTGTTTGTTCTACGGTCTGTGAGGGGGGCTGTGCGTGTACGGTAAAACTTGCCAGGGCTGCTAAAAACAGAAGTATTATTTTCATCTGTTTTTCACCTCTCCGTTGCATTTATCCCGGATATAGATGGGTTGTTCTTTTAAGAGCTTCCGGCTCTGCATGATGATGTCCTTATATTTGGCATTCCTGAACAAGGAAGAGTAGCAACGGGCGGGACGCGAGGGGAATAAATGATTTCTGAAAAGTCCGGTAGCGGAACATTACCGCCACCGGGATAATTTGCACGTTAGCCGCCGAACTGGTCAGGATCGGGACCGAGACGCTTGCCCTGATCGAGTTTTGCAATTTCGCCAAGTTCGTCTTTGTCGAGACGGAAATCCCAGACATCAAAGTTTTCGACAATGCGTGAAGGAGTGACCGATTTTGGGATCACCACCAGGCCGCTATCCAGATGCCAGCGGATAACAATCTGCGCAGGTGTTTTGCCGTATTTATCTGCCAGATCGCGAATGACTTTCTGATCGAAAACGCCTTTCCCTCCTTGCGCTAATGGGCTCCAGGATTCGGTCTGGATTTTGTGTGTCGCGTTCCAGGCATGTAGCTGGCGTTGTTGCATCAGCGGGTGAAGTTCGATCTGGTTTATCACAGGCGTCACGCCAGTTTCATCAATCAGGCGTTGCAGGTGATGGATCTGGAAGTTGCACACGCCGATGCTTTTGATTAATCCCTCTTTTTGCAATTCGATCATGCCTTTCCATGCTTCGACATAATGGTCGATAGCGGGAACGGGCCAGTGCATTAAGTAGAGGTCGATATAATCAAGCTGGAGTTTTTTCAGGCTGTCGAGCAGGGCTTCGCGGGGGCGCTTGTGGTCGTCGTTCCACAGCTTAGTGGTGATGAACAGTTCTTCTCTGTTGACTGAGGCATTTTTCAGGGCATTGCCGACACCTTCTTCGTTCTTGTAGGCCGCGGCGGTATCAATCGAGCGATAACCCACTTCTAACGCTTTTTGAATGGCGGTGATTACTTCCTCATTACTTGCTTGCCAGACGCCCAGTCCCAGCTGGGGCATGACATTGCCATCCTGTAGCTTAATAACGGTTGGATTAGCCATACGTTCCTCCTTTATATAAACTCACCGGAGCAGGCTCCGGTGAGGTGTTGTGAACTTAAGTCTGGACGAAATGCCCGAAAACGAAAGTTTGAGGCGTAAAAAGCTTAGCGGGCGGCTTCGTATATACGGCGGCTGACATCCAGCGTAATGTCATGATTTTCGCCCAGTTGGGTCATGCCGTGCTCTTCCAGTTTTTTCAGCAAAGCCGGGATGGAGCTGCCGTCCAGACCGTAGTCGGAGAGGTGGGTCGGCACGCCTAATTGCTCAAAGAAATTGCGGGTTGCGGCAATCGCGGCGTCAATACGCTCATCGTCGGAACCTTCAGTGATGTTCCAGACGCGTTCAGCATATTGCAGCAGCTTAGCGCGCTTGGTATCGCGTTTTTCATTCCACAGTGCAGGCAGGACGATAGCCAGTGTTTGCGCGTGATCCAGACCGTGCATCGCAGTCAGTTCGTGGCCCAGCATATGCGTTGCCCAGTCCTGCGGCACGCCAGCGCCGATCAAACCGTTCAGCGCCTGAGTCGCCGCCCACATGACGTTGGCGCGCACATCGTAATTTTCTGGCTCTTTCAGGGCTTTCGGACCATCTTCGATCAGCGTCAGCAAAATGCCTTCTGCGAAACGGTCCTGAATTTTGGCATCAACCGGTTTGGTAACATACTGTTCCACGGTGTGTACAAAGGCGTCCACTACGCCGTTAGCCACCTGACGCGGCGGCAGGGTGTAGGTATAAACCGGATCGAGCACGGCAAATACGGGCTGAACATGGGCAGAATGGAACGCCTGCTTGTCGCCTGTGGTTTTACGGGAGATCACCGCGCCTGCGTTGGATTCTGAACCGGTTGCTGGCAGCGTCAGCACACAGCCCATCGGGATGGCGCTTTTAATCTCTTTGCCGCCCGTTTGCAGAATGTGCCACGGATCGATATTTTCCGGATAGTTAGCCGCTGCGGCGATAAATTTGGTGCCGTCCAGTACAGAACCGCCGCCAACCGCCAGCAGAAAAGTCACTTTTTGTTCGCGAACCAGTTTCACGGCGTTCATCAGCGTTTCATAAGCCGGGTTTGGTTCAATACCGCCAAATTCCAGCACGTCCATGCCTTTCAGGGCATCCAGAACTTGATCGAGAACGCCGGTTTTTTTCACGCTGCCGCCGCCGTAGGTAATCAATACGCGAGCATCGTGAGGAATTTGTTCGCGTAAACCAGCGATTGCGCCTTTACCAAACAGAATGCGGGTTGGGGTGTGCAGATTAAAGTTGTTCATTACTTGCTCCCTTTGCTGGGTCAATATGAGGGCAGAGATCGGTCTGCCTGATGTTTTTCATTGTGGTCGCCAGCGCCGTACCTCTCAATGCTCATTTCTGCCAATGTCTTGCCTATTTCTCCAGAGTGCTGGAGAAATGCTACAAAATTGCGCACAATCAAATTGCCGCATTATTCCTAAGAAATTACGCGATATGAAACGTGAAGAGATTTGCCGCTTGCTGGCGGATAAAGTTAATAAACTGAAAAATAAAGAAAATAGTTTGTCAGAGCTGTTGCCCGATGTGCGTTTGTTGTATGGCGAGACGCCTTTCGCACGCACACCGGTGATGTACGAGCCTGGCATCATAATTCTCTTTTCCGGACATAAAATCGGTTATATCAATGAACGCGTGTTTCGTTATGATGCCAATGAATACCTGCTGCTGACGGTGCCGTTGCCGTTTGAGTGCGAAACCTATGCCACGTCAGAGGTGCCGCTGGCAGGGTTGCGTCTCAATGTCGATATTTTGCAGTTACAGGAACTGTTGATGGACATTGGCGAAGATGAGCATTTCCAGCCGTCGATGGCAGCCAGCGGGATTAACTCTGCCACGTTATCAGAAGAGATTTTATGCGCGGCGGAGCGGTTACTGGATGTGATGGAGCGACCGCTGGATGCGCGTATTCTCGGCAAACAGATCATCCGCGAAATTCTGTACTACGTGCTGACCGGACCTTGCGGCGGCGCGTTACTGGCACTGGTCAGCCGCCAGACTCACTTCAGCCTGATTAGTCGCGTGCTGAAACGGATTGAGAATAAATACACCGAAAACCTGAGCGTCGAGCAACTGGCGGCAGAAGCCAACATGAGCGTATCGGCGTTCCACCATAATTTTAAGTCTGTTACCAGCACCTCGCCGTTGCAGTATTTGAAGAATTACCGTCTGCATAAGGCGCGGATGATGATCATCCACGACGGCATGAAGGCCAGCGCGGCGGCGATGCGCGTCGGCTATGAAAGCGCATCGCAATTTAGCCGTGAGTTTAAACGTTACTTCGGTGTGACGCCGGGGGAAGATGCGGCAAGAATGCGGGCGATGCAGGGGAATTAAATACGTTCCCGGTACAGCAACCGGGAACGGGGAAAATCGTCAGGCGTTACAGTATTTTTTTTTAATCACCACAAACAGCGTGCCCAACAAGCCAGCGGTTAACAAGGCAATTGGCAGGATCATCAGGAACGTCATTACCTGATCTTCATGGCGTTTAACGAACGGAATCATACTTAAGGCATAGCCGAAACTGGTTACCACGCTGACCCACAGCAATCCGCTTAACCAGTTGAAAAACTGGAAGCGGCGGTTTGGCAGACCGGAAATTCCCGCCATGGTTGGCAGCAGCGTACGGACAAATGCAAGAAAACGTCCAGCCAGCAGCGCCAGCAGACCGTGGCGGTCAAACATGCAGGTGGCGCGCTGGTGATATTTAGCAGGAAGCTGTGCCAGCCAGCCTTTCACCGTTTTGGTATTCCCTAACCAGCGCCCCTGAATATAACTTAGCCAGCAGCCCAGACTTGCTGCGGCGGTCAGAATCGCAATCGTAGGCAGAAAATCCATAACCCCCTGGGCAATCAATGCGCCAGCCAATATCAACAAGCTGTCGCCTGGCAAAAATGAGGCGGGCAGCAAGCCGTTTTCTAAAAACAGTGTGGCAAACATAACAAAGTAAACAACGCTAACAATATGAGGGTCCGCCAGCGCGGCAAAGTCGTGTTGCCAGAGCGCAGCGATGATATCTTGAATAACAGCCATGGACTTTCCTGTGGAACAGCGTTTAAGCCTTTATCTGCCTATTGTACTCCTGAATCGTCCGGGACGCCTTGATCCCGGACGCAACAATTTAAGACTTTTCACAATAAAATGTCTGCAAAATTGTCCAAAAGTGGCAATGTTATACAATTCGCGCAAAACCGGCGTCCAGATCGGCAATCAGATCGTCGACATCTTCCAGACCAATATGCAGGCGAATCAAGGTCCCGCTAAAATCGATCTCGCCTTGTGGGCGAATGGCGGCGATATGTTCTGGTTGATTTGCCAGGATCAACGATTCATACCCGCCCCACGAGTAGGCCATGCTGAATAAACTGAAGTTATCCAGATAGTTCGCCAGCTCTTCATCATTGAGTTTTTTCTTAAGCACAAAGGAAAATAGCCCGCTGCTGCCTGTAAAGTCTCGTTTCCAGAATTCGTGGCCTTTACTGCCAGGCAGAGCAGGGTGGTTAACTCGCGCTACTTGGGGATGTTCTGCCAGCCATTCAGCCACTTTCAGACTGCTTTCATGATGTTGGCGCAAACGCACACCTAATGTGCGCAGGCCACGGCTGGTTATATAGGCGGTATCGGCATCGACCATCTGGCCCATCAGATAGGCATTCTCCCGCAGCTGCTCCCAGCAACGGGCATTGCACACGGCAGTGCCAATCATCGCATCTGAATGCCCCACCAGATATTTGGTAGCGGCCTGAATGGAAACATCAATGCCAAAACCCAGCGCCTTAAACAGCACACCGGCTGCCCAGGTGTTGTCGATCATAATGATGGCATCCGGGACCACACTGCGTACGGCGGCAACAATCGCCGGAACATCGTGGACTTCCATGGTGATGGAACCTGGCGATTCCAGAAACACGATTTTAGTGTTTGGCTGCAGATGCTTAACGATATCGGCACCAATCAGCGGATCAAACCACGATGTCGTTACGCCCAGTTTGCTGAGGATTTTGCTACAGAAATCCTGACTCGGTTCATAGGCGGTGTTGGTCATCAACACATGATCGCCCTGTTCGACAAAAGCAAGAATGGAATTAGCAACCGCTGCCGCCCCGCAGGGAAATAGCACACAGCCTGCGCCACCTTCCAGTTCACACATCGCTTGTTGTAAGGAGAAATGGGTTAACGTTCCACGCCGTCCATAGAACAACTCGCCATTGGCGCGATTACGTGTCGCGTGTTTTTTGGCTTCTACACTGTCAAAGACCAGCGAAGACGCGCGCTGAATCACGCTATTTACCGCACCGAGCGTGTATTTTTTGCTGCGTCCTGCATTCACCAGTTGAGTATCAAGCTTTTTGTCCGCCATGTCGGGATTCCTGTTTTTATACGTCTGGATGTCTAAACTAGCATGAATATTCGCGGGCGCATCCTGAAGAATTGGCATAAAGCAGAAAATTTTCGCAAATGGCGTGCTGGTTACTTTTTTACTGCGTAAACGCAAGGAAAAGAAAGCAAAGGTACGGCAGTATGCAAATAGTAATGAGAACGACTATCAATTCGACGTCGTTTTGATATTATTATGCACAGATTTTGTGACTTGCGTCCTGGAGATACACAGTGGGTAATAATTTAATGCAGACGGACCTCTCCGTCTGGGGTATGTATCAGCACGCCGATATTGTCGTTAAGTGCGTGATGATTGGGCTTATTTTGGCCTCCGTAGTCACCTGGGCAATCTTCTTCAGTAAGAGCGTGGAGTTCTTCAATCAGAAGCGTCGTCTTAAGCGCGAGCAGCAACTGCTGGCTGAAGCGCGTTCCTTAAACCAGGCCAACGATATCGCCGCTGATTTTGGTAGCAAAAGCTTGAGCCTGCATTTGCTCAATGAAGCGCAGAATGAGCTGGAACTGTCAGAAGGCAGCGACGATAACGAAGGTATTAAAGAACGTACCAGCTTCCGTCTGGAGCGTCGGGTCGCCGCAGTAGGTCGTCAAATGGGCCGTGGTAACGGCTATCTGGCAACCATCGGCGCGATTTCGCCGTTCGTTGGACTGTTTGGTACGGTCTGGGGCATCATGAACAGCTTTATTGGTATCGCGCAAACGCAGACCACTAACCTGGCAGTCGTTGCGCCGGGTATTGCAGAAGCTCTGTTAGCAACGGCAATCGGCCTCGTGGCAGCGATTCCTGCGGTCGTTATCTATAACGTATTTGCACGCCAGATTGGCGGCTTTAAAGCGATGCTGGGTGATGTTGCAGCGCAGGTATTGTTGCTGCAAAGCCGTGACCTGGATCTGGAAGCCAGCGCCGCTGCGCATCCGGTTCGTGTCGCACAAAAATTACGCGCAGGATAATGTCCGATGGCAATGCATCTTAACGAAAACCTCGACGATAACGGCGAAATGCATGATATCAACGTGACGCCGTTTATCGACGTGATGTTGGTTTTGCTGATTATCTTTATGGTGGCGGCACCGTTAGCGACGGTAGATGTGAAGGTGAATTTGCCTGCTTCTACCAGCACGCCGCAGCCGCGCCCGGAAAAACCGGTTTATCTGTCGGTGAAAGCAGACAACTCGATGTTTATTGGTAACGATCCGGTCACCGATGAAACAATGATTACGGCGTTGAATGCGTTAACCGAAGGCAAGAAAGACACCACCATCTTCTTCCGTGCGGATAAAACTGTCGATTACGAGACGTTGATGAAGGTAATGGATACGCTGCATCAGGCGGGTTACCTGAAAATAGGTCTGGTCGGCGAAGAAACTGCGAAAGCGAAATAAAAATGATGCCCGGTTGCTTTTCACAACCGGGCATTTTTTTAACCTAAATGCTCGCCGCCGCAGACACCGTGCACTTCTGCGGTGACGTAGCTCGACTCCTGACTTGCCAGGTAAACATATACAGGGGCCAGCTCCGCCGGTTGCCCCGCACGCTTCATCGGCGTTTTCTGACCAAACTGCGGGATCTTATCCTGCGTTTGTCCGCCAGAAATTTGCAGTGCTGTCCAGATCGGGCCTGGCGCGACAATATTCACCCGAATACCTTTCTCCGCGACCTGTTTTGCCAGGCCACGGCTGTAGTTCAGAATTGCCGCCTTCGTAGCCGCATAGTCCAGTAAATGCGGGCTTGGCTGGTATGCCTGGATTGAGGAAGTGGTGATGATACTTGCACCTTTCGGTAGCAGGGGGATCGCTTCCTGGGTTAGCCAGAACAACGCGAAAACGTTAATGGCAAAGGTCTTTTGAAACTGTTCGCTGGTGAGGTCTGCAATATCAGGAATGGCAACCTGTTTCCCGGCTACCAGCGCCATAATATCCAGCCCGCCTAACGCCTTGTGTGCTTCGTGAACCAGCGAACGTGCGAATTTCTCATCGCTTAAATCGCCTGGCAGCAGAACGGCTTTGCGTCCGCATTCTTCAATGATCTTTTTCACATCCTGAGCGTCTTCTTCTTCCACGGGAAGATAACTGATCGCCACGTCAGCCCCTTCACGCGCGTAAGCAATGGCGGCAGCGCGACCGATTCCGGAATCGCCCCCTGTCACCAGTGCTTTACGATCTTTCAGGCGACCGCTACCAACATAGGTTTTCTCGCCGCAATCCGGTACCGGTGTCATCTTCGCCTGGATGCCTGGCGTCGGTTGTTTCTGTTTGGGATATTCACCAGTGTAATACTGCGTGGTCGGGTCTTTTAAATGAGACATCATTTTTCTCCCTTCAGGTTCAACGTCCTTTAAGGGTAGACGCTCTCGATGCGTTGATAAGGGAACCAGGAAGATCCCTAACCCTCAGAATTATGCGACAAAGGTTTAACGTATATGTTGATTTGCTGTTGCGTGCTGTTTACTTAATTGCGATATACTGTTGCCCGTTTTAACTACACGACAGGAATGTATGGAACGTTTTCTTGAAAATGCAATGTATGCTTCTCGCTGGCTGCTTGCCCCCGTGTACTTTGGCCTTTCGCTGGCGTTAGTTGCCCTGGCGCTGAAGTTCTTCCAGGAGATTATTCACGTACTGCCGAATATCTTCTCGATGGCGGAATCAGATTTGATCCTCGTGTTGCTGTCGCTGGTGGATATGACGCTGGTTGGCGGTTTGCTGGTGATGGTGATGTTTTCCGGTTACGAGAATTTCGTCTCACAACTCGATATCTCTGAGAACAAAGAGAAGCTGAACTGGCTGGGGAAAATGGACGCAACGTCGCTGAAAAACAAAGTAGCAGCGTCGATTGTGGCAATTTCTTCCATTCACTTACTGCGCGTCTTTATGGATGCGAAAAATGTCCCTGATAACAAACTGATGTGGTACGTCATTATCCATCTGACGTTTGTGCTCTCTGCATTTGTGATGGGCTATCTTGACCGACTGACTCGTCATAATCACTGATCTGATTCGGGCGCGGTTCTCGCGCCCGTTATTAACAGGTCATTTATCGGAAGACGCCTGCCACAGATTCAGCTCTCCATCGGCGATATGCTGATCAATCTGCGCCAGCTCCTCGGTGCTAAATGTCAGATTATTCAGCGCCTGCACGTTCTCCTCAAGTTGCTCCGCGCGGCTGGCACCAATCAATACCGACGTCACTCGCTCATCTTTCAGCAACCAGCTTAACGCCATTTGCGCCATTGATTGTCCACGCTGCTGTGCCATTTCATGCAATAAGCGCAGGCTGTTGAGGTTGGCTTCGGTGAGCATTTTCGGCGTCAGACCACGAACTTTATTCCCTTCACGATGCATCCGTGAATCTTGCGGAATACCGTTGAGATATTTTCCGGTCAGCAATCCCTGAGCCAGTGGAGTAAAGGCAATGCAGCCCACGCCGTTATTTTGCAGGGTATCCAGCAGGCCGCTTTTATCCACCCAGCGGTTCAGTAAATTGTACGAAGGTTGATGAATTAACAGCGGAATTTTCCACTCGCGCAGCAACTCGACCATTTTTTGCGTCCGCTCTGGCGAGTAAGAGGAGATCCCGACATACAGCGCCTTACCGCTTTGTACAGCATGAGCCAGCGCAGAGGCGGTTTCTTCCATCGGCGTATTTTCATCGACGCGATGAGAGTAAAAGATATCGACATACTCAAGCCCCATACGCTTCAGGCTTTGGTCGAGGCTGGCGAGCAGGTATTTACGTGAGCCGCCAGAGCCATATGGGCCGGGCCACATATCGTATCCGGCTTTGGTAGAGATAATCAGTTCATCGCGATAAGCGGCAAAATCCTCGCGCAGCAGGCGACCAAAGTTCTCTTCTGCGCTTCCTGGAGGCGGCCCGTAATTGTTGGCTAAATCAAAGTGCGTAATGCCTAAATCAAACGCTTTACGCAGGATCGCACGCTGTGATTCCAGCGCGTTAACGTGACCGAAATTGTGCCATAAACCGAGCGATAACGCGGGCAGGCGTAAACCACTTTTTCCGCAATAGCGGTACTGCATCTGCCCGTAACGTTCGGGATTCGCTAACCAGACCATGACCTCTCCTTTCCATCGTTCAATTTCGAAACAATGTTTCTAGTTTAGCGATTCGCCAGCGCGTATCCCGTAGTCTGGCTCACAGAGTGACGAAAAACTGGGCAAAAACACGCGCTTATGATTTGCTTAAAAAAACACCAGTTGAGGAGTGCAACGATGCCGCGTTTAACCGCCAAAGATTTCCCACAAGAGTTGCTGGATTACTACGACTATTACGCTCACGGGAAAATCTCGAAACGTGAGTTCCTCAACTTTGCGGCGAAGTATGCAGTGGGCGGGATGACGGCATTAGCGCTGTTTGATTTGCTCAAGCCAAATTATGCGCTGGCGACTCAGGTAGAGTTTACCGACCCGGAAATTGTTGCAGAGTACATCACGTATCCCTCGCCAAATGGTCACGGCGAGGTACGGGGTTATCTGGTGAAGCCCGCAAAAATGAGCGGCAAAACGCCAGCCGTGGTAGTGGTGCATGAGAATCGAGGGCTGAATCCGTATATCGAAGATGTGACGCGGCGAGTGGCGAAGGCGGGGTATATCGCCCTGGCACCTGACGGCTTAAGTTCCGTTGGAGGTTATCCGGGAAATGATGATAAAGGTCGTGAGCTGCAACAGCAGGTTGATCCAACCAAACTGATGAATGATTTCTTTGCCGCAATTGAGTTTATGCAACGCTATCCGCAAGCGACAGGCAAAGTGGGTATTAGCGGATTTTGCTATGGCGGGGGCGTATCGAACGCGGCAGCAGTCGCGTATCCGGAACTGGCCTGCGCGGTGCCGTTTTATGGGCGTCAGGCACCCACTGCCGATGTGGCGAAGATTGAAGCGCCTTTACTGCTCCACTACGCTGAACTGGATAGCCGAATCAACGAGGGCTGGCCCGCTTACGAGGCGGCGTTGAAAGCCAATAATAAGGTCTATGAGGCGTATATATATCCGGGGGTTAATCACGGATTCCATAATGATTCCACGCCCCGTTATGACAAATCTGCCGCCGATCTTGCCTGGCAAAGGACGCTGAAATGGTTCGATAAATATCTCTCCTGATGGGTTTATCTCTTACAGGATTACGTCTTAAACAAGCATGAAAAAATAGCGTGCGCAAATGTCGTTCTTTGCCTAAAATATCGCTATATATGACAATATATAGCGAATGAGGTGAACGATGAATAACCATTTTGGTAAAGGCTTAATGGCGGGATTAAAAGCAACGCATGCCGACAGTGCGGTTAATGTGACAAAATTCTGTGCCGATTATAAACGCGGTTTTGTATTAGGCTACTCACACCGGATGTACGAAAAGACCGGAGATCGCCAGCTTAGCGCCTGGGAAGCGGGTATTCTGACGCGCCGTTATGGACTGGATAAAGAGATGGTAATGGATTTCTTTCGTGAGAATAATTCCTGTTCTACGTTGCGCTTTTTTATGGCCGGTTATCGCCTAGAAAATTGATCAAACATACGTATTATCTTGCTTTAATTAATTACACTAATGCTTCTTCCCTTCGTTTTAGTGCCCCGCCGCAGTATCATGATATCGATAACCATAATAAATGTGTGGTAAATGGCGCATCGATCGCATTATTGATTTTGCGATTGAGGCAAAATATATGCCAGGTCTTCGCAACGGAATAACTATAAATGACTGGAGATAACACCCTCATCCATTCTCACGGCATTAACCGTCGTGATTTCATGAAGCTTTGTGCAGCATTAGCCGCCACCATGGGGTTAAGTAGCAAAGCCGCTGCAGAGATGGCCGAATCGGTTACTAACCCGCAGCGTCCGCCAGTTATCTGGATTGGCGCGCAGGAGTGCACCGGTTGTACGGAATCTCTGCTTCGTGCAACGCATCCAACGGTAGAAAACCTCGTGTTGGAGACTATCTCTCTGGAGTATCACGAAGTGCTTTCCGCCGCCTTCGGTCATCAGGTCGAAGAGAACAAACATAACGCTCTCGAGAAGTACAAAGGGCAGTATGTGTTAGTGGTGGATGGTTCCATCCCATTAAAAGATAACGGTATTTATTGCATGGTTGCCGGTGAGCCGATTGTGGATCACATCCGCAAAGCGGCGGAAGGCGCAGCAGCCATTATCGCTATCGGTTCCTGCTCTGCGTGGGGCGGTGTTGCCGCAGCTGGAGTTAACCCAACTGGCGCAGTCAGCCTGCAAGAAGTTCTACCGGGCAAAACCGTTATCAATATTCCTGGCTGCCCGCCGAACCCGCACAACTTCCTGGCGACCGTTGCGCACATCATCACTTATGGCAAACCGCCGAAACTGGATGACAAAAACCGTCCGACTTTCGCCTATGGTCGTCTGATTCACGAACACTGTGAACGTCGCCCGCACTTCGATGCTGGTCGTTTTGCCAAAGAGTTCGGTGATGAAGGTCACCGCGAAGGCTGGTGCCTGTACCACCTCGGCTGTAAAGGGCCAGAAACTTACGGCAACTGCTCAACGCTGCAATTCTGCGATGTTGGCGGCGTGTGGCCGGTAGCGATTGGTCACCCGTGCTATGGCTGTAACGAAGAAGGTATCGGCTTCCATAAAGGCATCCATCAGCTTGCCAACGTCGAAAACCAGACTCCGCGTTCACAGAAACCGGACGTTAACGCTAAAGAAGGCGGCAACGTCTCGGCAGGCGCTATTGGTTTGCTCGGCGGTGTGGTTGGGCTGGTTGCCGGTGTCAGCGTGATGGCGGTGCGTGAACTGGGTCGTCAGCAAAAGAAAGATAACGCTGACTCACGGGGAGAATAACCGTGAACAGACGTAATTTTATTAAAGCAGCCTCCTGCGGGGCATTGCTGACGGGCGCGCTGCCGTCTGTCAGTCATGCGGCTGCTGAAAACCGCCCGCCAATTCCGGGATCGCTGGGGATGTTGTACGACTCGACCTTGTGCGTAGGCTGCCAGGCTTGCGTCACCAAGTGTCAGGATATCAACTTCCCTGAACGTAACCCGCAAGGGGAACAGACCTGGTCGAACAACGACAAACTGTCGCCGTATACCAATAACATCATTCAGGTGTGGACCAGCGGCACAGGGGTCAACAAAGACCAGGAGGAGAATGGCTACGCGTACATTAAGAAACAGTGTATGCACTGCGTCGATCCGAACTGTGTCTCTGTGTGCCCGGTCTCTGCGCTGAAAAAAGATCCGAAAACCGGCATTGTCCATTACGACAAAGATGTGTGCACCGGCTGCCGTTACTGCATGGTCGCCTGCCCATACAACGTGCCGAAGTACGACTACAACAACCCGTTTGGTGCGCTGCATAAGTGCGAGTTGTGCAACCAGAAAGGTGTGGAACGTCTCGATAAAGGCGGTCTGCCTGGCTGTGTAGAAGTGTGCCCGGCGGGCGCGGTGATTTTTGGTACGCGTGAAGAGCTGATGGCGGAGGCGAAAAAACGTCTGGCGCTGAAGCCGGGCAGCGAATACCACTATCCGCGTCAGACGCTGAAATCTGGCGACACTTACCTGCATACGGTGCCGAAATATTATCCGCATCTGTACGGCGAGAAAGAGGGCGGCGGTACTCAGGTTCTGGTACTGACGGGTGTGCCTTATGAAAATCTCGACCTGCCGAAACTGGACGATCTTTCTACTGGTGCGCGTTCCGAACATGTCCAACACACCCTGTATAAAGGCATGATGCTACCACTGGCTGTGCTGGCGGGCTTAACCGTGCTGGTTCGTCGCAACACTAAAAACGACCATCACGACGGAGGAGACGATCATGAGTCATGATCCACAACCGCTGGGCGGCAAAATCATCAGTAAACCGGTCATGATTTTTGGACCGTTAATCGTCATCTGTATGCTCCTGATTGTGAAGCGTCTGGTGTTCGGTCTGGGCTCTGTCTCCGACCTGAACGGCGGCTTCCCGTGGGGCGTGTGGATCGCGTTTGACCTGCTGATCGGTACCGGCTTTGCCTGTGGCGGCTGGGCGCTGGCGTGGGCAGTATACGTCTTTAACCGTGGGCAATACCATCCGCTGGTGCGTCCGGCGCTGTTGGCGAGTCTGTTTGGTTATTCACTGGGTGGCTTGTCGATCACTATTGACGTGGGTCGCTACTGGAACCTGCCGTACTTCTACATTCCGGGTCACTTCAACGTGAACTCGGTACTGTTCGAGACGGCGGTCTGTATGACCATCTACATCGGTGTGATGGCACTGGAGTTTGCTCCGGCATTGTTTGAACGTCTGGGCTGGAAGCTGTCACTCAAACGTCTGAACAAGGTGATGTTCTTTATCATCGCGCTTGGTGCGCTGCTGCCAACTATGCACCAGTCTTCAATGGGATCGCTGATGATCTCGGCGGGCTACAAGGTGCATCCGCTGTGGCAAAGCTATGAAATGTTGCCGCTGTTCTCGCTGCTGACGGCGTTCATCATGGGCTTCTCGATTGTCATCTTTGAAGGTTCGTTGGTGCAGGCGGGTCTGCGTGGCAACGGTCCGGATGAAAAGAGTCTGTTCGTTAAGCTGACCAATACCATCAGTGTGTTGCTGGCGATTTTCATCGTGCTGCGCTTTGGCGAGCTTATCTATCGCGACAAGCTGTCGTTAGCGTTTGCCGGTGACTTCTACTCCGTGATGTTCTGGATTGAAGTCCTGCTGATGCTCTTCCCGCTGGTCGTTCTGCGTGTGGCGAAGTTGCGTAATGATTCCCGCATGCTGTTCCTGTCAGCACTGAGTGCACTGTTAGGTTGTGCAACCTGGCGTCTGACCTATTCGCTGGTGGCATTCAACCCGGGTGGCGGTTACGCCTACTTCCCGACCTGGGAAGAACTGTTGATTTCTATTGGTTTTGTGGCTATTGAGATTTGCGCTTATATCGTACTCATTCGTCTACTGCCGATACTTCCTCCTTTAAAACAAAACGATCATAATCGTCATGAGGCGAGCAAAGCATGAGCCAGAGAATTACTATTGATCCGGTAACCCGTATTGAAGGGCATTTACGCATCGATTGCGAAATCGAAAATGGCGTCGTTTCGAAAGCATGGGCTTCCGGTACCATGTGGCGCGGCATGGAAGAGATCGTGAAAAACCGCGATCCGCGCGATGCATGGATGATTGTGCAACGTATCTGTGGCGTATGTACTACCACTCACGCGCTGTCTTCCGTTCGTGCGGCAGAAAGTGCGCTGAATATCGACGTTCCGGTTAACGCGCAATACATCCGTAACATCATTCTGGCTGCGCACACCACGCATGACCATATTGTTCATTTCTATCAGCTTTCGGCGCTGGACTGGGTGGACATCACTTCTGCACTGCAAGCCGATCCGACCAAAGCCTCCGAAATGCTGAAAGGCGTTTCGACCTGGCATCTGAACAGCCCGGAAGAGTTCACCAAAGTTCAGAACAAGATCAAAGATCTGGTTGCCAGCGGTCAGTTGGGTATTTTCGCCAATGGCTACTGGGGTCACCCGGCAATGAAACTGCCGCCGGAAGTGAACCTGATTGCGGTAGCGCACTACCTGCAGGCGCTGGAGTGCCAGCGTGACGCTAACCGCGTTGTGGCGCTGCTGGGCGGTAAAACGCCGCATATTCAGAACCTGGCGGTAGGTGGTGTCGCGAACCCGATCAACCTCGACGGTCTGGGTGTGCTGAACCTTGAGCGCCTGATGTACATCAAGTCCTTCATCGACAAGCTGAGCGACTTTGTTGAGCAGGTTTACAAGGTTGATACTGCAGTTATCGCTGCGTTCTACCCGGAATGGCTGACGCGCGGTAAAGGTGCGGTGAACTACCTGAGCGTGCCGGAATTCCCGACCGACAGTAAAAATGGCAGCTTCCTGTTCCCGGGCGGCTACATTGAGAATGCGGATCTGTCCTCGTATCGTCCGATCACTTCTCATTCCGATGAATACCTGATCAAAGGGATTCAGGAAAGCGCGAAGCACTCCTGGTATAAAGACGAAGCGCCGCAGGCACCGTGGGAAGGTACCACCATTCCGGCTTATGATGGTTGGTCTGACGACGGTAAATATTCCTGGGTGAAATCACCGACTTTCTACGGCAAAACGGTAGAAGTGGGTCCGCTGGCTAATATGCTGGTGAAACTGGCGGCAGGACGCGAGTCTACCCAGAACAAACTGAATGAAATCGTTGCGATTTATCAGAAACTGACTGGCAACACGCTGGAAGTGGCGCAGTTGCACTCCACGCTGGGCCGTATTATTGGTCGTACCGTTCACTGCTGTGAATTGCAGGATATCCTGCAAAATCAATACAGTGCACTGATCACCAATATCGGCAAAGGCGATCACACCACCTTTGTGAAGCCGAACATTCCGGCAACGGGTGAGTTCAAAGGCGTAGGCTTCCTCGAAGCACCGCGCGGTATGCTCTCTCACTGGATGGTGATCAAAGACGGTATCATCAGCAACTACCAGGCAGTTGTTCCATCAACCTGGAACTCTGGCCCGCGTAACTTCAATGATGACGTCGGTCCTTACGAGCAGTCGCTGGTGGGTACACCGGTTGCCGATCCGAATAAACCGCTGGAAGTGGTGCGTACCATTCACTCCTTCGACCCGTGCATGGCCTGTGCGGTACACGTAGTGGATGCCGACGGCAACGAAGTGGTTTCAGTGAAGGTTCTGTAATGCGTATTTTAGTCTTAGGGGTCGGCAATATTTTGCTGACCGATGAAGCCATCGGTGTGCGGATTGTTGAAGCGTTAGAGCAACGATACATTCTGCCGGATTATGTTGAGATCCTCGATGGCGGCACGGCGGGAATGGAGCTGCTTGGTGACATGGCAAATCGCGATCATCTGATTATTGCGGATGCCATTGTCTCGAAAAAGAACGCGCCGGGAACGATGATGATCCTGCGGGATGAAGAAGTTCCGGCGTTGTTTACCAACAAAATCTCTCCGCATCAGCTTGGCCTGGCCGACGTATTGTCGGCCCTGCGCTTCACTGGCGAGTTTCCGAAAAAGCTGACCCTGGTCGGCGTGATCCCGGAATCACTGGAGCCGCACATCGGTTTGACGCCGACGGTCGAATCGATGATTGAACCTGCGCTTGAGCAGGTTCTGGCTGCGCTGCGCGAATCAGGCGTGGAAGCTATCCCACGGGAGGCGACTCATGACTGAAGAGATAGCAGGTTTCCAGACCTCCCCGAAGGCGCAAGTACAGGTAGCTTTTGAAGAAATTGCCCGGCGTTCGATGCATGATCTCTCTTTTCTGCATCCTTCAATGCCGGTGTATGTTTCTGACTTTACGCTGTTCGAAGGTCAGTGGACGGGGTGTGTGATCACCCCGTGGATGCTGAGTGCAGTTATCTTCCCCGGCCCGGATCAACTCTGGCCGCTGCGCAAAGTGAGTGAAAAAATTGGTCTGCAACTGCCGTATGGCACTATGACCTTTACTGTTGGTGAACTGGACGGTGTTTCGCAATACCTCTCCTGCTCGCTGATGTCGCCGCTTTCGCACAGCATGTCGATTGAAGAGGGCCAACGGCTGACGGATGACTGCGCCCGAATGATCCTTTCGCTGCCAGTCACCAATCCGGATGTACCACACGCAGGGCGTCGTGCCCTGCTATTTGGCCGCAGGAGTGGCGAAAATGCATGAGTTGTCGCTTTGCCAGAGCGCCGTTGAAATTATCCAACGGCAGGCGGAGCAGCACGATGTTAAGCGCGTCACCGCCGTGTGGCTGGAAATTGGTGCACTCTCCTGCGTTGAGGAGAGCGCCGTCCGTTTTAGTTTTGAAATTGTCTGCCACGGAACGGTAGCGCAAGGGTGCGATTTACATATCGTCTATAAACCCGCCCAGGCCTGGTGTTGGGATTGCAGCCAGGTGGTGGAGATTCATCAGCACGATGCGCAGTGTCCGATCTGTCACGGCGAGCGGTTGCGTGTCGATACCGGCGATTCGCTAATCGTCAAAAGTATTGAAGTTGAATAACCGGAGTTAACAATGTGTATTGGCGTTCCAGGCCAGGTGCTGGCTGTCGGTGAAGATATTCACCAGCTTGCGCAGGTTGAAGTATGTGGTATCAAGCGCGACGTGAATATCGCCCTGATTTGTGAAGGTAACCCTGCCGATCTGCTGGGCCAGTGGGTACTGGTACACGTCGGATTTGCCATGAGCATTATCGATGAAGACGAAGCCAAAGCCACATTAGATGCACTGCGCCAAATGGATTACGACATTACCAGCGCGTGATGATTAGCTTTTGTAGGCCTGATAAGACGCGGCAGCGTCGCATCAGGCATTGTGCTCGATTGCCGGATGCGGCGTGAACGCCTTATCCGGCCTGGATGGCTTGCTGCGACGAACGCTAACCATTACCCCTGACGCTTATCTTCCGTATTTGTCTCGAAATCACTGGCGTCATGGCGCTCATGCAACTGCTCGTTCAGCGGTCCGTTGATGCGGTTAACAATACGCCCACGCTTCACTGCCGGACGTTCGCCCACTTCTTTCGCCCAGCGTTGTACATGCTTATAACTGCCCGCATCAAGAAACTCTGCGGCGTCATATACGCCGCCTAACACCACATTGCCAAACCACGGCCAAATCGCCATATCCGCAATGGTGTACTCATCGCCCGCAACAAACTTATGCTGCGCCAGTTGCTTATCCAGCACGTCGAGAAGGCGCTTGGCTTCCATAGTAAAGCGGTTGATGGCGTACTCAATTTTCACCGGCGCGTAATGGTAAAAGTGACCAAAACCACCGCCGAGGAACGGTGCCGCGCCCTGTAACCAGAACAGCCAGCTCATCGTTTCAGTACGCTTTGCCAGATCCTGCGGCAAGAAGTAGTCAAATTTCTCCGCCAGATAAAGCAGAATCGAGCCTGACTCAAACACGCGGATCGGCGGATTATGGGTATGATCGCGCAATGCCGGGATCTTCGAATTCGGGTTCACTTCGACAAAGCCGCTGGAGAATTGATCGCCATCGCCAATGCGAATCAGCCAGGCGTCGTACTCTGCACCAGTAACGCCCAGTGCCAGCAGCTCCTCAAGCATAATCGTTACTTTCTGACCGTTCGGCGTTCCCAGCGAATAAAGTTGCAATGGATGTTTGCCCACCGGCAGCGTTTTTTCATGCGTCGGACCAGAAACCGGGCGATTGATACTGGCGAACGCGCCGCCAGCGGATTTATCCCACGTCCAGACTTTCGCGGGCTGATAAGTATTGTCTGTCATAGTGAGTTGCCTTCTGAGTGGTAGTGTTGAAGCAGTGTAGCAGGTCACTTGCTGTACAGAATGTGAATTTTTTAACCCTTTGCGCCAGCCGCTGCGATGAGGTGTATGATTAGTCTGACCTCTGTCCGGTTAATGTCGCTGAGCAGGTAATCAGAGCACAACAATTACGCCAACTGCTTAGGTTGTATTGTTAAAGGTAAAGTGATGAGCAAAGGAACGACCAGCCAGGATGCCCCGTTCGGGACATTATTGGGCTACGCCCCAGGTGGGGTAGCAATCTACTCTTCAGATTACAGTTCTCTCGATCCGCAGGAATACGAAGATGACGCCGTATTCCGTAGCTATATCGACGATGAATATATGGGCCACAAATGGCAATGCGTTGAATTTGCTCGCCGTTTTCTCTTTCTGAACTACGGTGTAGTCTTCACTGACGTGGGTATGGCATGGGAGATTTTCTCACTGCGCTTCCTGCGTGAAGTGGTCAATGACAACATCCTGCCATTGCAGGCATTTCCTAACGGTTCGCCGCGTGCACCGGTAGCGGGGGCGCTTCTTATCTGGGATAAAGGCGGTGAATTTAAAGACACTGGCCATGTCGCCATCATTACCCAATTGCATGGCAACAAAGTCCGTATTGCGGAACAGAACGTGATTCATACCCCGTTGCCGCAAGGGCAACAGTGGACACGCGAGCTGGAGATGGTGGTCGAAAACGGCGGCTATACCCTGAAAGACACCTTCGATGACACCACTATTCTGGGCTGGATGATCCAGACGGAAGATACCGAATACAGCTTGCCACAGCCGGAAATTGCAGGCGAACTGCTGAAAATCAGCGGGGCGCGTCTGGAAAACAAAGGCCAGTTTGACGGTAAATGGCTGGATGAAAAAGATCCGCTGCAAAACGCCTATGTACAGGCCAACGGCCAGGTGATCAATCAGGATCCGTATCATTACTACACCATTACCGAGAGTGCCGAGCAGGAGCTGATTAAAGCCACCAACGAGCTGCACCTGATGTATCTTCACGCCACCGACAAGGTGCTGAAAGATGACAACCTGCTGGCGCTGTTTGACATTCCGAAAATCCTCTGGCCACGTTTGCGTCTCTCCTGGCAGCGTCGCCGTCATCATATGATCACTGGTCGTATGGATTTCTGCATGGATGAACGTGGCCTGAAAGTCTACGAATACAACGCCGATTCTGCCTCCTGTCATACCGAAGCGGGCTTGATCCTCGAACGTTGGGCGGAGCAGGGCTATAAAGGCAACGGCTTCAATCCTGCGGAAGGACTGATTAACGAACTGGCTGGCGCGTGGAAACACAGTCGTGCACGTCCGTTTGTCCATATCATGCAGGACAAAGATATCGAGGAAAACTATCACGCGCAGTTTATGGAGCAGGCGCTGCACCAGGCGGGCTTTGAAACGCGTATCTTGCGTGGGTTGGATGAACTGGGCTGGGATGCTGCCGGGCAACTGATTGATGGGGAAGGGCGACTGGTTAACTGCGTATGGAAAACCTGGGCGTGGGAAACGGCATTTGATCAAATCCGCGAAGTGAGCGACCGTGAATTTGCCGCAGTGCCGATCCGTACCGGGCATCCACAAAATGAAGTTCGTCTGATAGACGTTCTGTTACGCCCGGAAGTGTTGGTTTTTGAGCCGCTATGGACGGTGATCCCCGGTAACAAAGCGATTCTGCCGATCCTCTGGTCTCTGTTCCCGCACCATCGTTATCTGTTGGATACTGACTTCACCGTGAATGATGAGCTGGTGAAAACCGGTTATGCCGTTAAACCGATCGCCGGTCGCTGTGGCAGTAACATCGACCTCGTCAGCCATCATGAAGAGGTGCTGGACAAAACCAGCGGTAAATTTGCCGAGCAGAAAAACATCTATCAGCAACTGTGGTGTTTGCCGAAAGTGGACGGTAAATACATTCAGGTATGTACTTTCACCGTTGGCGGCAACTACGGTGGGACGTGTTTGCGCGGTGATGAATCACTGGTCATCAAAAAAGAGAGTGATATTGAACCGTTAATTGTGGTGAAAGAGTAATACATGTTGTAGCAACCCCGTACTGATTATGAAGAATAATCAGTACGGGGATTAATCAAAATATTCAATATTTATATATTTCAATATTTATTCATTTCATATATGAATATATTAACAAGTGGAATACCTGTGTTTTGATTATTTTTAAAGGTTTTGAATGAAGGCTTATTGTCTGATACACAAGAAATAACACGCTTTTTATCGTTAAAAAATGATATTTCACTTTGCCCACGCCGTGAAAGTCACTGATAATGCCTCCGTTCGTAAATTCAAAATGGCGTAATCTAATATATGCTAAATTTATTTGTTGGCCTTGATATATATACGGGGCTTTTGTTATTACTTGCTCTGGCATTTGTGTTGTTCTATGAAGCAATCAATGGTTTTCATGACACGGCGAATGCGGTGGCAACCGTTATTTATACCCGTGCCATGCAACCACAGCTTGCTGTGGTCATGGCGGCATTTTTTAACTTTTTTGGCGTATTGCTTGGCGGGCTTAGCGTTGCCTATGCCATCGTCCATATGTTGCCAACCGATTTGTTGCTGAATATGGGGTCAACTCACGGTCTGGCGATGGTCTTTTCCATGCTGCTGGCGGCGATTATCTGGAATCTGGGAACGTGGTTCTTTGGTTTACCGGCCTCCAGTTCGCACACTTTGATTGGTGCGATTATCGGCATTGGTTTAACCAACGCGCTGTTAAATGGTTCGTCGGTGATGGATGCGTTAAACCTGCGCGAAGTCACCAAGATTTTCTCTTCACTCATTGTCTCTCCCATCGTGGGGCTGGTGATTGCGGGGGGGCTAATTTTTCTGCTACGCCGTTTCTGGAGTGGGACGAAAAAGCGTGACCGTATTCACCGCATTCCGGAAGATCGCAAAAAGAAAAAAGGCAAACGTAAGCCGCCATTCTGGACGCGTATTGCCCTCATTGTTTCCGCTGCGGGCGTGGCGTTTTCGCACGGCGCGAACGACGGGCAGAAAGGAATTGGTCTGGTGATGCTGGTGCTGGTGGGGATTGCTCCCGCCGGGTTTGTCGTCAATATGAATGCGTCCGGCTATGAAATTACCCGTACCCGCGATGCCGTCACCAACTTCGAACACTACCTGCAACAGCATCCTGAACTGCCGCAGAAGTTGATTACGATGGAGCCTCCATTGCCTGCGACATCGACTGATGGCACGCAAGTAACAGAGTTTCACTGTCATCCGGCAAATACCTTTGATGCGATTGCGCGCGTTAAAACGATGCTGCCAGGCAATATGGAAAGTTACGAGCCGTTAAGCGTGAGTCAGCGCAGCCAGCTGCGCCGCATTATGCTGTGCATCTCTGATACCTCCGCGAAGCTGGCGAAACTGCCAGGCGTCAGTAAAGAAGACCAGAACCTGCTGAAAAAACTGCGCAGCGATATGTTAAGCACCATTGAGTACGCACCGGTATGGATCATCATGGCGGTAGCACTGGCGCTCGGCATCGGCACCATGATTGGCTGGCGTCGTGTAGCGATGACCATCGGTGAGAAGATTGGTAAGCGCGGCATGACGTATGCGCAAGGCATGGCGGCACAAATGACGGCGGCAGTGTCTATCGGCCTTGCCAGTTATATTGGGATGCCCGTCTCCACAACACACGTACTCTCGTCTGCAGTAGCAGGAACGATGGTGGTGGACGGCGGTGGGTTACAGCGTAAAACGGTAACCAGCATCCTGATGGCGTGGGTGTTTACTTTACCGGCGGCGATTTTTCTTTCTGGTGGGTTGTACTGGATAGCATTGCAGTTGATTTAACCTTCCTGAAAATGCCCGGTCCTGGCGATCGGGCATTTCCATTTTTCACTAGTGATAACCACGCGCGGTCATAAAATCCGTAATCGCTTTTTCTGCATCAACCAGCACCTTTTCCAGTGGCTGATTGGCGTCGATATCAACCAGTTGTGCACCACCAAAGGTTAACTGTGGCGTTATGGCAATCTTCCTCGCCAGCGATTCCCGTTTATGGTCGGGTTTACGCGCGCAGGCAACTTCAAGGTCAACATTGAGTTTGATGACCAGATCGGGCTTGTGGCTCGCCATCCAGTGAAATGCTTTACGTTCCTGACTTGCCAGCCATGAGACAAAACGACCACCTTCAACGTTAGGCGGAAACACCGTACCATCATAAGCGCCAGGAATCTGGTCCTGCGGATAACGGTCGGTTAAAACAATTAACCCGCGACGACGACAGGCAAGCATATGACGAAAGCGCAGTAAGCGGCGGGCGACAAACGCTGTAATTACCAGCGCCGGAACTGGTCCAGGCAATTTTTTTGCTGTTTTTACCTGATTTCGTTCAATTGTTTTATGTAAGGATTTTCCCATCAACGGTAATTTTGTCACTGCACGACTAACATTTCCGGCCTGTTTTCCTAAATGAACCCTTTCGGCAGCACCATATTTTTCGACAACGGTAATAAGATGTTCACACACCGTTGACTTGCCTGAACCATCGCTACCAATAACGGCAATTAATGGAGGTATTATTGACTGCATGAATATATCCTTAAATTTAAATATCCATCCAAAATATTTATTTGGTTAATATGTTTTTGATGAAAGCGTAATTCAGGTCAATGTCACAATTAACCATTGTCACAATAAGGTTGAACGGATATTCTGAGCACGGACCACGTAATATTCAATACATTATTTGCTGCCGGGTTTTTCGTGAATCAACGTAATATGTCAATAATTAATTCCACGCCAGTGCGTGTTATTGCCATTGTAGGATGTGATGGTTCAGGTAAATCGACCCTCACGGCAAGCCTGGTAAATGAACTGGCATCAAGAATGCCAACAGAACACATTTATCTCGGGCAATCGTCCGGGCGAATTGGCGAATGGATTTCACAGCTACCTGTTATTGGCGCACCTTTTGGGCGTTATTTGCGAAGTAAAGCGGCACATGTGCACGAAAAGCCCTCAACACCGCCTGGCAATATTACTGCGCTGGTTATCTATCTGCTTTCCTGCTGGCGGGCGTACAAGTTTCGCAAAATGTTGTGTAAAAACCAGCAAGGCTATCTGCTCATCACCGACCGCTACCCGCAGGTTGAAGTGCCGGGTTTCCGCTTTGATGGCCCGCAATTGGCAAAAACCACGGGCGGTAACGGTTGGATAAAAATGTTAAGGCAGCGTGAGCTGAAGCTGTACCAATGGATGGCTTCTTATTTGCCTGTATTGTTGATTCGTCTTGGCATTGATGAACAAACCGCGTTTGCGCGTAAACCTGACCACCAACTGGCAGCGTTACAGGAAAAAATCGCCGTTACGCCGCAACTGACATTCAATGGTGCCAGGATTCTTGAACTGGATGGTCGGCAACCAGCCGATGAAATTCTGCAAGCGTCACTACTCGCAATTCACGCCGCGCTTTCCTGATCACCAAAATGGATAGGGGATGATTAAACGAATGGATGCACTACAAACACAAACTGTTAAGAGTACAACCGCGCCGCAGCCCAACTACATTCCGGGGCTGATTGCGGTGGTCGGGTGTGATGGAACCGGTAAATCCACACTGACCAATGACCTGGTGAAATCGCTGCAACAACACTGGCAAACCGAGCGGCGCTATCTGGGGCTGCTCTCCGGCGAAGACGGCGACAAAATCAAACGATTGCCGTTGGTTGGTGTCTGGCTCGAACGGCGACTGGCGGCCAAATCCTCGAAAACCCAAAGCATGAAAACCAAATCTCCGGCGCTATGGGCGGCGGTGATTATGTACTGCTTCTCGCTGCGAAGAATGGCGAATCTGCGCAAGGTTCAGCGACTGGCGCAAAGTGGCGTTCTGGTGGTCAGCGATCGCTTCCCGCAGGCTGAAATTTCGGGCTTTTATTATGACGGACCGGGGATTGGCGTCGAACGTGCGACCGGGAAAATCAGAATGTTTCTGGCGCAGCGTGAACGGCGTTTATACCAAAAAATGGCGCAATACCGTCCTGAATTAATCATTCGCTTGGGGATTGATATTGATACTGCCATCTCCCGCAAGCCTGACCATGACTATGCCGAGCTGCAGGACAAAATCGGCGTCATGTCGACGATTGGCTATAACGGCACAAAAATTCTTGAGATTGATTCCAGAGCGCCTTACAGCGAGGTGCTGGAACAGGCACAGAAGGCGGTTTCTCTGGTTGCCATCGTTTCTGACCGCCGAAGTTTAACTTAAGGCTGGCGGGATACTTTTTACTATCAACGATAAGGTCAGGCTGAATTGGCGGGTTTTAACATCAAACATTGGTTTGCAGATGGCGCGTTTCGCACCATTATTCGCAATAGCGCCTGGTTAGGCTCCAGTAATGTTGTGAGCGCTTTGCTGGGGCTGTTGGCGCTCTCGTGTGCCGGTAAAGGGATGACGCCCGCCATGTTTGGCGTACTGGTAATTGTGCAATCGTACGCCAAATCGATCAGCGATTTTATTAAGTTTCAGACATGGCAACTGGTGGTTCAGTACGGAACGCCGGCCTTGACCAACAATAATCCGCAGCAATTTCGCAATGTTGTCTCATTTTCCTTCTCGCTGGATATCGTCAGCGGCGCGGTGGCGATTGTCGGCGGCATTGCCTTACTGCCATTCCTTTCCCATTCATTAGGTCTGGATGACCAAAGCTTTTGGCTGGCGGCGCTCTATTGCACGCTCATTCCTTCAATGGCTTCCTCCACGCCGACCGGCATTCTGCGTGCGGTAGATCGCTTTGATTTGATTGCTGTACAGCAGGCGACGAAACCTTTTCTGCGCGCAGCGGGGAGCGTCGTAGCCTGGTATTTTGACTTTGGTTTTGCGGGTTTTGTTATTGCCTGGTACGTGTCGAATCTGGTTGGCGGCACCATGTACTGGTGGTTTGCCGCGCGCGAATTACGCCGCAGAAATATCCATAACGCCTTCAAATTGAATCTGTTTGAGTCTGCCCGACACATTAAAGGCGCGTGGAGTTTTGTCTGGTCAACCAACATTGCCCACTCCATCTGGTCGGCGCGTAACTCGTGCAGCACAGTGTTGGTGGGGATCGTGTTAGGACCCGCTGCCGCCGGGTTATTTAAAATCGCCATGACATTCTTCGATGCCGCCGGAACGCCAGCGGGTTTACTGGGCAAAAGTTTTTACCCAGAGGTGATGCGTTTAGATCCACGCACCACCAGACCGTGGTTGTTAGGCGTGAAGTCCGGTTTACTGGCGGGCGGAATCGGTATTCTGGTGGCGCTCGCGGTGTTGATCGTCGGCAAGCCGCTCATTTCGCTGGTGTTTGGCGTTAAGTATCTCGAAGCGTATGACCTGATTCAGGTGATGCTGGGCGCAATTGTGATTTCGATGCTGGGCTTCCCACAGGAGTCATTGCTATTGATGGCGGGAAAACAGCGCGCTTTTCTCGTGGCGCAAACCATCGCCTCAATCGGCTACATCGTATTGCTGTTCATGTTCTGTCATCTGTTTGGCGTGCTGGGGGCTGCATTTGCTTACTTCGGTGGGCAATGTCTGGATGTGGTGCTCTCGCTAATTCCGACCTTAAAGGCATTTTTTCAGCGCCATTCCTTGCTTTATAACTCAACCGGAGAGAAATCCTGATGATGAGAAAATATTTCCCGCTTGAGGCGAGCGAGCGTCTATTTGTTGCGATTGAAGAAGATGATGTTGTTGATGCACAGGTCAGTTTGCCGCCGACTATCGCACTAAGTTGTACCACCGAAATCATCCATGATAATTACGCGTTATGCCTGAAATTCTGGCTGGATGGTGTTAATCGTCAGGAGTTACTGCGTTTAATCCGCAAACAGGCGAAAGGCGATGAGCTGACGACAGACGAGCGCAAACAGTTTAAATACATGCGAGCGCGCTACAAGCATCTGCGTTTTGCGCAACGGCTGTATTTAAAGAAGCATCAGGCCGGATTTTTATTCGGCAAAACGACCGTTTTTCTTGGGCATTTTCAGGATGGCTTTCGTAACGGTAAGAAAAATATTGTGTCGTTTTACGGTAACCTGTTACGTGTTTATTTGAGCTCCCCTGTCTGGTGGCTGGTGAACTATTCATTGCGCCATGGCCAGTTAGAAACCGTGAACGGTTTTATCGCCTACCGCCAGAAGCAAATGTACATCCTGAAAGAGATTATTGCTAAACCGCAACTAACTGGCAGGGAATTTCATGATGTGCGAAAAATCATCAGCCAGCAGGTTTCTTATTACGACACCTTAAGATCGCTTGATCCTGAAAATAAAGAGGCGTTACTGATTTCCCGTTTTCTCGCCGCCATTAATGGTCTGATGGGGGATAAGCACGACGACATGGTGGCGGATGATATGGATAACCGTCGGTCATATGATGCACCGGTGGCGCTGGATAGCGATATTCGCCAGCGTTTAGAACTGCTTATTTCGCGTTTCCCACTCTATCCGGAGCAATAATGCCATCTCGTTGGATTGTCGCTCTGATCATCGCACTCTTAGCGCCAGGCGCGGCGGCACACAATTTCGTCACTGGCAAAACGGTTACTCCTGTTTATATCCAGGAAGGCGGCGAGCTGCTTCTGAATAGCGACGACGAAATTCACTACCAAAAGTGGAACAGCACACAATTGACGGGAAAAGTCCGCATTATTCAGTATATCGCCGGACGTAAGTCTGCGAAGAAAAAGAACTCACTGTTAATTAAAGCGGTTGAAGCGGCAAACTTTTCGCAGGATCGTTTTCAGCCCACCACTATTGTGAACACCGATGATGCCATCTTTGGTACTGGCTATTTTGTCGTTGGCAAAATCGAAAAAAATAAACGCCGCTATCCGTGGGCGCAATTCGTTATTGACGGCAATGGTCTGGGACGCGTTGCCTGGCAATTGCCGGAGCAGAGTTCAACCATTCTGGTATTGAATAAAGCCGGGCGAATTCAGTGGGCAAAGGACGGCAGCCTGACACCGGAAGAGGTAGATCATGTCATTGCGCTGGCGCAGAAACTGATCAATGAATAAAAAATTCAAAGGATTGAGGGCGTTAGCGAGATGAAGCTGGTTGAACACTACATCATGCGTGGTACGCGCCGTCTGGTGCTGATTATCGTCGGTTTTCTGATCTTTATTTTCGCCAGCTACTCCGCACAGCGTTATCTGACCGAAGCGGCAAATGGGACATTAGCTCTTGATGTTGTGCTGGATATCGTTTTCTACAAAGTGCTGATTGCACTGGAGATGCTGTTACCTGTTGGACTATATGCTTCAGTTGGCGTGACGCTAGGGCAAATGTATACCGACTCGGAAATTACCGCTATCTCCGCGGCGGGGGGCAGTCCGGGACGTTTGTACAAAGCCGTTCTTTATCTGGCGATACCGTTAAGTATTTTTGTCACCCTTCTGTCGATGTATGGTCGTCCCTGGGCTTATGCGCAGATTTATCAACTGGAGCAACAATCGCAGTCGGAGCTGGATGTTCGTCAGTTGCGGGCAAAGAAATTTAACACTAACGATAACGGACGAATGATCCTTTCGCAGACGGTTGATCAGGATAATAATCGCCTGACTGACGCGCTGATTTATACTTCTACTGCCAATCGAACCCGCATTTTCCGCGCCCGTTCGGTTGATGTGGTTGACCCATCACCCGAGAAACCGACCGTTATGTTGCATAACGGTACCGCCTATCTTCTCGATCATCAGGGGCGTGACGACAACGAACAGATCTACCGTAATCTGCAATTGCATCTCAATCCGCTGGATCAAAGCCCTAACGTCAAACGCAAAGCAAAATCGGTCACGGAGCTGGCACGCTCCGTCTTTCCAGCCGATCATGCCGAACTGCAATGGCGACAAAGCCGTGGCCTGACAGCATTGTTGATGGCGCTGCTGGCCATTTCATTAAGTCGGGTAAAACCGCGGCAGGGGCGATTTTCAACGCTACTGCCACTGACGTTGCTGTTTGTTGCCATTTTTTATGGCGGCGACGTCTGCCGTACGCTGGTGGCTAACGGCGCGATTCCCCTCATTCCTGGTTTGTGGTTAGTACCCGGACTCATGCTAATGGGCCTGCTGATGCTGGTCGCACGCGACTTCTCTTTGCTGCAGAAATTTTCCCGATGAATGTTTTCAGTCGCTATTTAATCCGTCACCTCTTTCTCGGTTTTGCCGCCGCCGCAGGGCTATTACTGCCGCTTTTTACCACCTTCAACCTGATTAACGAACTGGATGATGTTAGCCCGGGCGGTTATCGCTGGACCCAGGCGGTGCTGGTGGTGCTGATGACCTTACCGCGCACACTGGTCGAACTTTCGCCGTTTATTGCGTTATTGGGGGGGATTGTTGGTCTCGGGCAGCTATCGAAAAACAGTGAGCTTACCGCCATTCGCAGCACGGGGTTTTCTATCTTCCGTATTGCACTGGTGGCGCTGGTTGCCGGGATACTGTGGACTGTTTCGTTAGGCGCGATAGATGAGTGGGGGGCGTCACCATTGCAGCAACAGGCGCTGCAAATCAAATCGACTGCCACCGCGTTGGGGGAGGACAATGACATTATCGGCAATATGCTTTGGGCCAGGCGCGGTAATGAATTTGTGACGGTGAAATCGCTGAACGAGCAGGGCCAGCCGGTGGGCGTGGAGATTTTTCATTACCGCGACGATCTCTCGCTCGAATCCTACATTTATGCGCGCAGTGCCACCATTGAAGACGATAAAACGTGGATCCTGCATGGTGTGAATTATAAAAAATGGTTGAATGGCAAAGAAACGCTGGAAACATTAGATAATCTTGCCTGGCAATCGGCCTTCACCAGTATGAATCTTGAAGAGTTATCGATGCCGGGGAATACTTTTTCTGTCCGTCAGCTTAATCATTACATCCATTATTTGCAGGATACCGGGCAACCCAGCAGCGAATACCACCTTGCACTGTGGGAAAAACTGGGGCAACCGATCTTGACTCTGGCGATGATTTTGCTGGCTGTGCCGTTTACCTTTAGTGTCCCGCGCTCGCCAGGGATGGGTAGCCGTCTCGCTGTAGGCGTCATCGTTGGTTTACTCACCTGGATCAGCTATCAAATCATGGTCAATCTGGGATTGCTATTTGCGTTGAGCGCACCTGTTACCGCGCTCGGTTTACCGGTAGCGTTTGTGCTGGTGGCGTTGAGCCTGGTGTATTGGTATGACAGACAACATTAAACCCGCCGTGGCGCAACACCACGGCGGGTTCACATTACTGCTTCTGAGTAGCAAATGCCTGAATGATGGCATCGATTTGCTCACGACTGTGGGCAGCGTTTACGCTACAGCGCAGCAGCGTGATGCCAGCAGGCGCGGCAGGTGGCAGGATAAGATTCACATAAACGCCCAGCGAAATAAGCTCGCGCCAGATGCGTAAACCTTCCTCTTTCGAACCGATTATTACTGGCACTACCGGGCTAATATGTGAACTTAACTCGTAACCCAGTTTTTGCAGACCGTCATACAGATGGTTGGCGTTATCCATCAGCTTTTGCCGCAGCTCTGGTTGTGAGGCAATGGTTCTTAACGACGAGCGCACGGTCGCAATGCAGGACGGAGAAGGAGAGGCGGTAAAAATATACGGGCGGCTGCCGTAGCGCAGCACTTCCATCGCTTCCGAACCGACAGCAAAACCGCCAATCGAGGCCAGACTTTTACTGAAGGTGCCGACGATAATATCCACGTCGTCTTCAACGCCAACGGCTTCAACCAGTCCGCGCCCCGTTGCGCCTAACACGCCAAACGAATGTGCTTCATCGACAATTAAATATCCGCCGAGACGACGTTTGATATCAACAATTTCTGCCAGCGGCGCAACGTCACCGAGCATACTGTAGATGCCTTCAACGATAATAATCGCCTCTTTCGCCCGTTCACCGAGGCGGACCATGCGCCGTTCCAGATCGTTGACGTCATTATGGCGAAAACGAATAATCTCCGCGCCGCCGAGAGAACAGGCGTCATAAATACTGGCGTGGCTGTCGGCATCCAGTAACACCACGGCGTTATGGTCGGCAAGTGCGCTGATGACGCCTAAATTAGCGGTATAACCGGTTGAGAAAACGATAGCGGTAGGGCGATTGAAAAACTCGGCAATCTCTTTCTCTAACGCCAGATGCGGCGCATAACTGCCGTTTGCCATACGAGAACCGGTGGTGCCGGTGCCTTGGGCCGCTAACGCTGCCTGACCTTCGCGGATAGCATCATGATTAAAGGTTAAACCGAGATAATTATTGGTCCCGGCCAGAATCACTTTTTTATTGCCGATCCGGCCTTCGGTAGCGGAATACACTTCATCAATACAGGTGCCAAATGGTGTTAACCCGTAGTCACTAAATTGCAGGCGCTCGCCAGCAAGGCGCGCATATTTATCGTATAGCCCCATTAGTTATTCTCCAGCCATGGAAGTAGAGTTTCCATTAATTGCGCAGGGGTTTTGACATCCAGCAGAATATTAATAGGAATGGAAATATCGAATCTGTCTTCCAGCATCATTAAGAGATCCATCACTTTGATCGACTCCAGGCCAAGATCGTTGACGAGATCGCTGTCGGGCTTAATTTCCACACCGTTTTCGACCAAATCCTGTAAACAGGAAAGGATGTAATCCATTACTATTTCACGATTTACCATAGAAACGTTAACACACCTTTAAACAAGACAATCAAAATAGCCCGTTGCGTAATGCGTGTTCCAGGCTAATCCCGGGAAACCAATTAATATCTTCAGAAATACGGTTATTACTTGCCGACCAGTCGGCATGGGTTAATTCACGGATTTTCGAACGAGTCAGCATCGGTTCTTTACCCGCCAGACGGCTCAACGCGGTACTGATATCCGCAAGGCAGGTGAGTAGCGGCTGAGGAATACCGACCATCCGCACGGAACCACAGCGGACATCGGCAACAAGCTGTTGGACACGTTGCCAGTCATAGCCTCCGGCGACGCCATCGCATAATTCATAGGTTTGCGTCTGTACAGTTTCGGCGCTTAACCACTGACCCACTGCTTGCGCAAAATCGGTGACGTGAAGAAAAGAGAGCTGTGTCTCTGGCGTGCCAAGTCGTGGTAGCAGACCGCGCAGCATCCAGTCAAACAGCGGTTTTAACTCTTTATCGCCGGGACCATACACGGCTGTCGGGCGAAAAACGCCCAACGTAATTTCGTCAGCCATTGCAGTCAGCCGTTGTTCGGCGACGTGTTTGGAATTTGCGTACCAGGAGAGTTCGGGATGGCGCGCCGCCAGCGAAGAGATAAACAGAAAACGTTGGCAAAAGCCGCTCTCTTTTGCCGCTTGCATCAGGCGCAGGCTACCGTCAACGTTGCAGCGGGTAAAAATCTCTTCTTTGTGCCCGCGCACTTGCCCGGCGCAATGGACCACCGCGCTGGCTCCGGCAACCAGTTCGCTAAGCGAATGTGTATCTTCCAGCGAACCGCGCACCCAAGTGAGATTATCATTGACGTGAGCGCGGGCAGTACGCGTCAATGCGCGAACGTGAAAGCCGCGGGCGAGCAGGTTATCAATAATATATTTACCGATAAACCCGGTAGCGCCCGTCACCGCGACAGTTTGATTCATGCCAGGGATTCCTGCACATGAAGACTGGCAGCATAAGCCTTCTGATAACGTTTTTTCGCTTCCGCACGGGCAGGCTTGCCGGAGGATGTTCGGGGAATACTGTGGGGCGGCAACAGATCGATATCCGCGGTAACGCCAAATTCGCTTTGGATCCGAGCTGCCAGCGCGTGGATAAGCTGCCCGCGACGTTCTTCGTCGCTGATCCGACACTGGATCTGCAAAATGATTTTTTCCTGGGCGGTAACAAAAGCAATCGCATCGCCAGAATGAATTTCCGGCTCCTGTTCCGCAATGTATTCAATATCCTGCGGCCAGATATTACGGCCACGAATAATAATCAGATCTTTAATGCGTCCGGTGACATACAGATAACCGTCCAGCAGATAACCAAGGTCTCCGGTGTCTAACCAGCCCGTCGCGGCAATCTCGTCTTGCGAAACCTGGTCGCCAAAGTACCCGCTCATCAGGCTGGGGCCGGAGATGCAAATATGGCCTACCACACGTTCCGCGACAGGTATATCTGCTTCATTGCGGATTTCAATGCCATGTTCCGGCAACGCTTTACCGCAGTTGACGAAAGTCGATACGGCGCGTGTTTCAGCACCCGGCGCGACGGCTTTACCCTGGTATTCGAGGATGTCGCGATCCACTTCGTTAACCACAACCCCGCAGGCTTCATCAGAGAAGCTGACAGCCAGCGCATTTTCTGCCAGTCCGTAGCACGGCATGAAAGTTTTATCGTCAAAGTTAACCTGACGGAAACATTCAGCGAATTGATGGAGTTGTTCTGCGGATATGGGTTCTGCGCCAATACCAGCGACGCGCCAGCAGGAAAGATTCAGTTCAGCGAGATCTTTTTCATTCACGCGGCGCTGACACAATTCATAGCCAAACGGCGGTGCAACGGAAACGGTGCCACGATTTTTACTGATCAATTTAAGCCATTGCAGAGGACGCATGGCAAAATCCTGAGTGCGCAAATAATCTACTGAAAGCTGCGTGGCGATGGGGGTCAGGAGAAAGCCGACCAGTCCCATATCATGGTAGAAAGGCAGCCAGGAGACGCAGCGGTCGCCAGGGCGTAATTTAATCCCATCGTGGCTTATAGCACGTAGATTAGCCATCACTTCGTGATGGGTGATAATGACGCCACGGGGAAAACGGGTGCTGCCGGAGGTGTACTGGAGGTAGGCGATATCGTTTGGAACTGGACGCTGGAGCACAACATCGGCTTCCGGTAATGCCTTAAACCAGGCGTGGCTTAAAACATGTAATTCGGGGTTGTTGTTATGCGTCGCGGCATTGACCAGTGGCAACCACTCATCACCAGTGATAATGGCTGCGGGCTGGCAACTTGCCAGTAAACCCTGCAGTTTGGCGCTCCAGGAATCCCGCTGACCTACGCCCATTGGAATCGCCAACGGGACGGCGACTAAGCCGGCATACTGGCAGGCAAAAAAAGCCTCTACAAACCCGCTACTCGTTTCGGCAATCAGCGCCACGCGATCGCCTTTTTTCAGGTTCAGCGATAACAACCTTTTCGCACCAGCTTCGGCACGCGCTTTTAACGTCTGATATTCCAGTTGATCTTCAAGTTGGCAACGTCTGTCATAAAAATTCATTCCGGCGCTACTCAGAGCGGCGTAGTCCAAAGCATCAACCAGCGTTGGAAAATCGGCATAGCGCATAGGTAGGGAATGCGTAAAGATTTTATTAGACATATACACCACGAAAAAATTGGATATCAAAAATAAAATGACAATAATGCGGTGGATTATATAGGCATAAAAGATAAATGAGATAGTATTTTCATCGGTGTGAAAATGAACATTGATTTAAATAATAGGTTTGGCTTTTTTGTTTTTATTGTGAATGATATTTAATTTGTGAATATATTAAGAAGGAGCTTTGTCCGGTCGCCTTAAATCGACAAAAGGCATTGTGGCGCTTCTGTGTAGTCTCTGACCTTATCGTAATCATTAATAAATACTATTTATTCTTTGTTTGTATTCATTGGGTTGATTATTAAGATGCCGTTCGTTGCTGTTGCAACTTGTTTTTCACCGTTAATTATTTGTTATCCACAGAGATATGGAATGCGATCTGCTGATGATTAAAATTGAAAAAGTAATTAATAAAAAAGACCTTAAGGCATTTATCGCTTTTCCGTCATCACTTTATCCCGATGATCCAAACTGGATACCCCCTTTATTCATTGAACGCAGCGAGCATTTGTCTGCGAAGAATCCGGGGACGGACCATATCATCTGGCAGGCGTGGGTGGCAAAAAAAGCGGGGCAGATAGTTGGGCGTATTACCGCGCAAATAGATACCTTGCACCGTGAGTGTTACGGTGAAGATACCGGTCATTTCGGAATGATTGATGCCAATGATGATCCGCAGGTTTTTGCCGCGTTGTTTGGCGCAGCGGAGGCGTGGTTGAAGTCACAAGGTGCAAGTAAGATCAGCGGGCCTTTCAGCCTGAATATCAATCAGGAAAGCGGATTACTGATTGAAGGTTTTGACACACCTCCCTGTGCGATGATGCCACACGGCAAACCGTGGTATGCCGCGCATATTGAACAACTGGGTTATCACAAAGGCATTGATTTACTGGCGTGGTGGATGCAGCGAACCGATCTCACTTTCTCTCCGGCGCTAAAAAAACTGATGGATCAGGTGCGCAAAAAAGTGACCATTCGCTGCATCAATCGCCAGCGGTTTGCCGAAGAGATGCAGATCCTGCGTGAGATTTTCAATTCTGGCTGGCAGCACAACTGGGGATTTGTGCCGTTTACCGAACATGAATTCGCGACCATGGGCGATCAACTTAAATATCTGGTGCCGGACGATATGATCTACATCGCTGAGATTGATTCTGCACCCTGCGCGTTTATTGTCGGCTTGCCGAACATCAACGAGGCGATTGCCGATCTGAACGGATCGCTCTTTCCCTTCGGCTGGGCAAAATTGCTGTGGCGTTTGAAAGTCAGCGGTGTGCGAACTGCGCGAGTGCCGCTGATGGGCGTGCGGGACGAGTATCAGTTCAGCCGCATCGGCCCGGTGATTGCGCTGTTATTGATTGAAGCCTTACGCGATCCGTTTGCCCGCCGGAAGATCGATGCGCTGGAAATGTCATGGATCCTCGAAACCAATACAGGCATGAATAACATGCTGGAACGCATTGGGGCGGAGCCGTACAAGCGTTACCGATTGTATGAAAAGCAGATTTGATGGCAGTCACCCCTGCTTCATCTCCAGCGGCACCGCCGAGCGAATCAAATGGTGGCCTTCCAGCTCGATATCGTGGAGATTCTTTTTCACGGTCCGCACATGATCGCGTGCTGCGCGCTGGGCAACGTGCGGCAGCCGCTGCAACACCGCGTTGTAGATCCGCGCATGCTGGCGATCGATCTGCTTTTTTTGCTGTGGTCGATGGTAGAGATTATTTACGCTGGCAAACACCGAATTAAACATCAGGTCGGTCAATGATTGCAGCGTAAACACCAGCACCTGATTGTGAGAAGCCTGACAAATGGCGAGATGGAAAGCGTGATCCAACTGCGCATGTTCGATCAGCGAAATCTCTTTGTTGTTCTCACTGGCGGCGAGCATTTTTTCATAACAGCGGGTTATCACAACAAAATCAGCCTGGGTTCCCAGCGTTGCCGCCAGCCTTGCCGATTCGCCCTCCAGTAATGCGCGAACGTCGAGCAGATCGTACAGCGTTCGCGGCTGCGTACTGAACAGATGGATCAGCGGGCTGGCGTCCTGCACCCGATTAAGCCGTGCGACACGAGAATCGCGACCCTGCGCCGTTTCAATAATCCCGCGCCCGCGCAGCACGGTCAGCCCTTCACGCAGTGCGGAGCGTGAGAAGCCGAGCTTTTCACACAGTCGACGTTCCGAGGGAAGCGGCTGACCGACCTTCAGTACGCCGTCGATAATTAACCGTTCGATACTTTCTGCAACCACTTCGCAAATAGGGCGACGTTCATCTTTCATTCCCGGACCTCGTGCACAGGTAGGACCAATTTTTCTGTTCTTAACTCGCAAAACACGCACATCACGTAAGTGATTATGTTACATCAATTTAACATTAAGTTAACCAAAGCAAGGTCACAGAGCTGGAAAAAAAATGGTCTGACCGGTAGCTAAAGAGATAGACGAAAACGAAAAGCCCGCTTAATAACTGTTCACAGAAGCAGCGCGAAAAAATCAGCTGCCACACAACACAACAAAGCGAACCCTACTCATGAGCATCTTGTACGAAGAGCGTCTTGATGGCGCTTTACCCGAAGTCGACCGCACATCGGTACTGATGGCACTGCGTGAGCATGTCCCTGGACTGGAGATCCTGCATACCGATGAGGAGATCATTCCTTACGAGTGTGACGGGTTGAGCGCGTATCGCACGCGTCCATTACTGGTTGTTCTGCCTAAGCAGATGGAACAGGTGACGGCGATTCTGGCTGTCTGCCACCGCCTGCGTGTGCCGGTGGTGACCCGTGGCGCAGGCACCGGGCTTTCTGGTGGCGCGCTGCCGCTGGAAAAAGGTGTGTTGTTGGTGATGGCGCGCTTTAAAGAGATCCTCGACATTAACCCCATCGGTCGCCGCGCGCGCGTGCAGCCGGGCGTGCGTAACCTGGCGATCTCCCAGGCCGTTGCGCCGCATAATCTCTATTACGCGCCGGATCCGTCCTCACAAATCGCCTGTTCGATTGGCGGCAATGTGGCGGAAAATGCCGGTGGCGTTCACTGCCTGAAATATGGTCTAACCGTACATAACCTGCTGAAAATTGAAGTGCAAATGCTGGATGGCGAGGCGCTGACGCTGGGATCGGACGCGCTGGATTCGCCTGGTTTTGACCTGCTGGCGCTGTTTACCGGATCGGAAGGTATGCTCGGCGTGACCACCGAAGTAACGGTGAAGCTGTTGCCGAAGCCGCCCGTGGCGCGGGTTCTGTTAGCCAGCTTTGACTCGGTAGAAAAAGCCGGACTTGCGGTTGGTGACATCATCGCCAATGGCATTATCCCCGGTGGGCTGGAGATGATGGATAACCTGTCGATTCGCGCGGCGGAAGATTTTATTCATGCCGGTTATCCCGTCGATGCCGAAGCGATTTTGTTATGCGAACTGGACGGCGTGGAGTCTGACGTACAGGAAGACTGCGAGCAGGTTAACGACATCTTGTTGAACGCGGGTGCGACTGACGTCCGTCTGGCACAGGACGAAGCAGAGCGAGTACGTTTCTGGGCCGGTCGCAAAAATGCGTTCCCGGCGGTAGGACGTATCTCCCCGGATTACTACTGCATGGATGGCACCATCCCGCGCCGCGCCCTGCCAGGCGTACTGGAAGGCATTGCCCGTTTATCGCAGCAATATGATTTACGCGTTGCCAACGTCTTTCATGCCGGAGACGGCAACATGCACCCGTTAATCCTTTTCGATGCCAACGAACCCGGTGAATTTGCCCGCGCGGAAGAACTGGGCGGGAAGATCCTCGAACTCTGCGTTGAAGTTGGCGGCAGCATCAGTGGGGAACATGGCATCGGGCGCGAAAAAATCAATCAAATGTGCGCCCAGTTCAACAGCGATGAAATCACGACCTTCCATGCGGTCAAGGCGGCGTTTGACCCCGATGGTTTGCTGAACCCAGGAAAAAACATTCCCACGCTACACCGCTGTGCTGAATTTGGTGCCATGCATGTGCATCACGGTCATTTACCTTTTCCTGAACTGGAGCGTTTCTGATGCTACGCGAGTGTGATTACAGCCAGGCGCTGCTGGAGCAGGTGAATCAGGCGATTAGCGATAAAACGCTGCTGGTGATTCAGGGCAGCAATAGCAAAGCCTTTTTAGGTCGCCCTGTCACCGGGCAAACGCTGGATGTGCGTTGTCATCGCGGCATTGTTAATTACGACCCGACCGAGCTGGTGATAACCGCGCGTGCCGGAACGCCGCTGGTGGCGATTGAAGCAGCGCTGGAGAGCGCCGGGCAAATGCTCCCCTGCGAGCCGCCGCATTATGGTGAAGAAGCCACCTGGGGCGGGATGGTCGCTTGCGGGCTGGCGGGGCCGCGTCGCCCGTGGAGTGGTTCGGTCCGCGATTTTGTCCTCGGCACGCGCATCATTACCGGCACTGGAAAACATCTGCGTTTTGGTGGCGAAGTGATGAAAAACGTTGCCGGATACGATCTCTCACGGTTAATGGCCGGAAGCTACGGTTGTCTTGGCGTGCTCACTGAAATCTCGATGAAAGTGTTACCGCGACCGCGCGCCTCCCTGAGCCTGCGTCGGGAAATCAGCCTGCAAGAAGCCATGAATGAAATCGCCCAGTGGCAACTCCAGCCATTACCCATTAGTGGCTTATGTTACTTCGACAATGCGTTGTGGATCCGCCTTGAGGGCGGCGAAGGATCGGTAAAAGCAGCGCGTGAACTGCTGGGTGGCGAAGAGGTTGCAGGTCAGTTCTGGCAGCAATTGCGTGAACAACAACTGCCGTTCTTCTCGTTACCAGGTACCTTATGGCGCATTTCATTACCCAGCGATGCGCCGATGATGGATTTACCCGGCGAGCAATTGATCGACTGGGGCGGGGCGTTACGCTGGCTGAAATCGACAGCCGATGACAATCAAATCCATCGCATCGCCCGCAACGCTGGCGGTCATGCGACCCGCTTTAGTGCCGGAGATGGTGGCTTTGCCCCGCTACCGGCTCCTTTATTCCGCTATCACCAGCAGCTTAAACAGCAGCTCGACCCTTGCGGCGTGTTTAACCCCGGTCGCATGTACGCGGAACTTTGAGGAGCAGGCTATGCAAACCCGATTAACAGAAGAGATGCGGCAGAACGCGCGCGCGCTGGAAGCCGACAGCATCCTGCGCGCCTGTGTTCACTGCGGATTTTGTACCGCAACCTGCCCAACCTATCAGCTTCTGGGCGATGAACTGGACGGGCCGCGCGGGCGCATCTATCTGATTAAACAGGTGCTGGAAGGTAACGAAGTCACGCTTAAAACACAGGAGCATCTCGATCGCTGTCTCACTTGCCGCAATTGTGAAACCACCTGTCCTTCTGGTGTGCGTTATCACAATTTGCTGGATATCGGGCGTGATATTGTCGAGCAGAAAGTGAAACGCCCACTGCCGGAGCGAATGCTGCGCGAAGGATTGCGCCAGGTAGTGCCGCGTCCGGCGGTCTTCCGTGCGCTGACGCAGGTAGGGCTGGTGCTGCGACCGTTTTTACCGGAACAGGTCAGAGCAAAACTGCCTGCTGAAACCGTGAAAGCTAAACCGCGTCCACCACTGCGCCATAAGCGTCGGGTTTTAATGCTGGAAGGCTGCGCCCAGCCTACGCTTTCGCCCAACACCAACGCGGCAACTGCGCGAGTGCTGGATCGTCTGGGGATCAGCGTCATGCCAGCTAACGAAGCAGGCTGTTGTGGCGCGGTGGACTATCATCTTAATGCGCAAGAGAAAGGGTTAGCGCGGGCGCGCAATAATATTGATGCCTGGTGGCCCGCGATTGAAGCAGGTGCCGAGGCAATTTTGCAAACCGCCAGCGGTTGTGGCGCGTTTGTCAAAGAGTATGGGCAGATGCTGAAAAACGATGCGTTGTATGCCGATAAAGCGCGTCTGGTCAGTGAACTGGCGGTCGATTTAGTCGAACTTCTGCGCGAGGAACCGCTGGAAAAACTGGCAATTCGCGGCGATAAAAAACTGGCCTTCCACTGCCCGTGTACCCTACAACATGCGCAAAAGCTGAACGGCGAAGTGGAAAAAGTGTTGCTTCGTCTTGGATTTACCTTAACGGACGTTCCCGACAGCCATCTGTGCTGCGGTTCAGCGGGAACATATGCGTTAACGCATCCCGATCTGGCACGCCAGCTGCGGGATAACAAAATGAATGCGCTGGAAAGCGGCAAACCGGAAATGATCGTCACCGCCAACATTGGTTGCCAGACGCATCTGGCGAGCGCCGGTCGTACCTCTGTGCGTCACTGGATTGAAATTGTAGAACAAGCCCTTGAAAAGGAATAACAAAATGAAAACTAAAGTCATTCTTAGCCAGCAAATGGCGAGTGCAATTATTGCCGCAGGTCAGGAAGAGGCGCAGAAAAATAACTGGTCTGTTTCCATTGCTGTTGCCGATGACGGCGGTCATCTGCTGGCGTTAAGTCGCATGGACGATTGCGCGCCGATTGCGGCTTACATCTCCCAGGAGAAAGCGCGTACCGCCGCGCTGGGGCGTCGTGAAACTAAGGGCTATGAAGAGATGGTGAACAACGGACGTACCGCGTTCGTGACTGCGCCGTTACTGACGTCGCTGGAAGGTGGCGTACCGGTTGTTGTGGATGGGCAAATTATTGGTGCCGTGGGCGTTTCTGGTTTAACCGGAGCACAGGATGCGCAGGTCGCGAAAGCGGCAGCAGCGGTGTTGGCGAAATAAGCGAAAACGAGGAGATAAACAATGAGTCAAACCATAACCCAGGGCCGTTTACGCATTGACGCCAATTTTAAACGTTTTGTGGATGAAGAAGTTTTACCTGGCGTGGAACTGGATGCTGCCGCGTTCTGGCACAATGTTGATGAGATCGTTCACGATCTGGCGCCAGAGAATCGTCAGTTGCTGGCAGAGCGCGATCGCATTCAGGCGGCGCTTGATGAGTGGCATCGCAGCAATCCGGGGCCGGTAAAAGATAAAGCGGCCTATAAATCTTTCCTGCGTGAACTGGGCTACCTGGTGCCACAGCCTGACCACGTGACGGTGGAAACCACGGGCATCGACAGCGAAATCACCAGTCAGGCGGGGCCACAGCTGGTGGTTCCGGCGATGAACGCCCGCTACGCGCTGAACGCGGCGAACGCTCGCTGGGGCTCACTGTACGATGCGTTATACGGCAGCGACATCATCCCGCAGGAAGGGGCGATGGTCAGCGGCTACGATCCGCAGCGTGGTGAGCAGGTTATCGCCTGGGTTCGGCGTTTCCTCGATGAATCACTACCGCTGGAAAATGGCAGCTATCAGGATGTGGTGGCGTTTAAGGTGGTCGATAAACAATTACGCATCCAGTTGAAAAATGGTAAAGAAACCACGTTACGTACTCCAGCACAGTTTGTCGGTTACCGTGGCGATACTGCTGCGCCGACCTGCATTTTGCTGAAAAATAACGGCCTGCATATTGAGCTACAAATCGATGCCAACGGGCGGATTGGCAAAGACGATCCGGCGCACATCAACGATGTTATCGTCGAAGCGGCCATCAGTACCATTCTCGACTGCGAAGATTCGGTTGCGGCGGTTGATGCGGAAGATAAAATCCTGCTGTACCGCAACCTGCTGGGCCTGATGCAGGGGACTCTGCAAGAGAAAATGGAGAAGAACGGTCGGCAAATCGTGCGTAAACTGAATGACGATCGTCAGTACACTGCCGCCGATGGATCTGAAATTTCTCTGCACGGACGCTCGTTGCTGTTTATCCGCAACGTGGGTCATTTGATGACCATTCCTGTGATTTGGGACAGCGAAGGCAATGAAATCCCGGAAGGCATTCTTGATGGCGTCATGACTGGCGCGATTGCCCTCTATGATTTAAAAGTGCAGAAAAACTCGCGCACTGGCAGCGTCTATATTGTGAAACCGAAAATGCACGGTCCGCAGGAAGTGGCGTTCGCCAACAAACTGTTTTCCCGCGTTGAGACAATGCTCGGTATGGCACCGAATACCCTGAAAATGGGCATTATGGATGAAGAACGCCGGACCTCGCTGAACTTGCGTAGCTGTATCGCTCAGGCGCGCAACCGCGTGGCGTTCATCAATACCGGTTTCCTCGACCGTACCGGCGATGAAATGCATTCGGTGATGGAAGCGGGCCCGATGCAGCGTAAAAACCAGATGAAATCGACGCCGTGGATCAAAGCCTACGAACGTAATAACGTGCTTTCCGGTCTGTTCTGTGGGCTACGTGGAAAAGCGCAAATCGGTAAAGGCATGTGGGCAATGCCGGACCTGATGGCAGACATGTACAGCCAGAAGGGCGACCAATTGCGTGCCGGGGCAAACACGGCCTGGGTTCCGTCGCCAACTGCCGCTACGCTCCATGCGCTGCACTACCACCAAACCAACGTACAGAGCGTGCAAGCCAACATTGCCCAGACCGAGTTCAATGCTGAATTTGAACCTCTGCTGGACGATCTGCTGACTATTCCGGTTGCTGAAAACGCTAACTGGTCGGCGCAAGAGATCCAACAAGAGCTGGATAACAACGTGCAGGGGATTCTGGGGTACGTGGTGCGTTGGGTGGAGCAGGGGATTGGTTGTTCAAAAGTGCCGGATATTCACAACGTGGCGTTGATGGAAGACCGCGCAACGCTGCGTATTTCCAGCCAGCATATCGCCAACTGGTTACGTCACGGTATTCTGACCAAAGATCAGGTGCAGGCGTCGCTGGAGAATATGGCGAAAGTGGTTGATCAGCAAAACGCTGGCGATCCGGCTTATCGTCCAATGGTGGAGAATTTCGCTAACTCGTGTGCTTTTAAAGCTGCCTGCGATTTGATCTTCCTCGGCGTGAAACAGCCAAACGGCTATACCGAACCGTTATTACACGCATGGCGTTTACGCGAAAAAGAAAATCATTAATAGCGTCAAAAAAAGCCCCGGCAAGATTTATTGTCGGGGCTATGATAGTAACTGCGGTAGTACATTTATCCCGGAAATAACCGGAGCGATTATCAGGGGTTAACAATATTAAATACCCGTAGCGCATCACTAGCGGGATTAAAACAACAATATGGACATCTTAACGATACTCTGCGCCTGCGTGTGCGGAACAGAAACCCTTACCCGATATACTTGTTATGCCAGAGGTAGCAATTGCGTTAGCGGCGTACTGTTGCTGTAAAGTATAACGCCTATATTTTACAGTTCAGTCCTCTTTTGCTTATTACAACCTTAAGTATATCAAGCATATAAAGATAATAAGAGACTGAACAATATGGTTACCTGGACCCAAATGTATATGCCGATGGGAGGACTGGGGCTATCCGCTCTGGTCGCCCTGATCCCAATAATATTCTTCTTCGTTGCACTCGCGGTATTACGTCTGAAAGGACATGTCGCTGGAGCAATAACCCTTATATTATCTATTCTGATTGCGATATTCGCCTTTAAAATGCCGATTGATATGGCATTTGCTGCTGCGGGCTATGGCTTTATTTATGGTTTATGGCCTATTGCGTGGATTATTGTCGCGGCGGTATTCCTGTATAAATTAACCGTTGCCAGCGGCCAGTTCGATATTATCCGCAGCTCGGTTATCTCCATCACCGACGATCAGCGTTTGCAGGTGTTACTGATTGGTTTCTCCTTTGGTGCGTTGCTGGAAGGGGCGGCTGGCTTTGGCGCACCGGTGGCGATTACCGGTGCGCTGCTGGTGGGTCTGGGCTTCAAACCGCTATACGCGGCGGGGCTGTGTCTGATTGCCAACACTGCGCCGGTGGCGTTTGGTGCGTTGGGTGTGCCAATTCTGGTCGCCGGTCAGGTAACGGGAATCGATCCGTTCGACATTGGCGCAATGGCGGGACGTCAGTTACCGTTCCTGTCGGTTCTTGTGCCGTTCTGGCTGGTAGCAATGATGGACGGCTGGAAAGGGGTGAAAGAGACGTGGCCAGCGGCGCTGGTTGCAGGGGGAAGCTTCGCTGTCACTCAGTTCTTTACCTCTAACTATATTGGTCCGGAACTGCCGGATATTACTTCGGCGCTGGTGAGTATCGTCTCACTTTCTTTATTTCTTAAAGTCTGGCGGCCAAAAAATACCGAAACGGCAATCAGTATGGGACAATCCGCAGGTGCGATGGTGGTGAATAAACCGTCTTCTGGCGGTCCCGTGCCTTCAGAATATCGTCTGGGGCAAATCATTCGTGCGTGGTCACCGTTTTTAATCTTAACGGTGTTGGTCACCATCTGGACCATGAAGCCGTTTAAAGCGTTATTTGCTCCGGGCGGCGCGTTTTATTCACTGGTGATTAATTTCCAGATCCCTCATTTGCATCAACAAGTCTTGAAAGCGGCCCCCATTGTCGCCCAGCCGACGCCAATGGACGCGGTGTTTAAATTCGACCCCCTCTCCGCTGGCGGCACCGCTATTTTTATTGCGGCGATTATCTCGATCTTCATCCTCGGCGTGGGGATCAAGAAAGGTATTGGTGTCTTTGCCGAAACGCTAATTAGTCTGAAGTGGCCGATATTGTCGATTGGCATGGTGCTGGCGTTCGCCTTCGTGACCAACTATTCCGGTATGTCCACCACGCTGGCGCTGGTACTGGCTGGTACAGGCGTGATGTTCCCATTCTTCTCACCGTTCCTCGGCTGGCTGGGCGTATTCCTTACCGGCTCGGACACTTCTTCAAACGCCCTGTTTGGTTCACTGCAATCGACCACGGCGCAGCAAATCAACGTCTCTGACACCCTGCTGGTGGCAGCAAACACCAGCGGCGGCGTAACTGGCAAGATGATCTCCCCGCAATCTATCGCCGTGGCCTGCGCCGCGACGGGCATGGTGGGGCGAGAATCTGAACTGTTCCGCTACACCGTGAAGCACAGTCTGATTTTTGCCAGCGTTATCGGCATTATCACGCTGTTGCAGGCGTATGTGTTTACCGGGATGTTAGTTTCGTAAGTCAATAATGCCGGATGATCGTTAATCTCATCCGGCTTCGTTTACATTATTCTGTCTTATTAATGGAAAAATTATTTCCCGCTTTATTATCCATGCGGCAATAATGTTTTGCGTTCAGATAACATGCTAAATAATTAAGAGCGTGAGAACATCTATTTTTTATCACGCAAAACAAGTCTGTATTAATTATGTTCGCTTGATGAGCAAACTCCGTTCTATCTGTTGCTTTTGCAATCTTAATCGTTAAAACTACCAACAAATTTATATAGTTACGTTGTGAATGGTTGTTAATTTTTTGTTTATTGAAATTTCGTAAAAATAACCATCCAGACATCGAATAGGGGTTATTCTTATAAATTTTACCTGTTTTTCTATCAATGATGCCGTTTTCTTAAGAATGGAGGAAGTTATTAAAGAAGATAAAGCATAAAACTATTTCCTCGGTTACGAATCTTTTAACTTTGTTTTGTCACTTGCGTTATTAATGAATAAGAAATTTAAATATAAGAAATCGCTTTTAGCGGCTATTTTAAGCGCAACCCTGTTAGCCGGTTGTGATGGTGGTGGTTCAGGATCGTCCTCCGATACGCCGTCTGTAGATTCTGGATCAGGGACTTTGCCGGAAGTGAAACCCGATCCAACACCAACCCCGGAGCCGACACCTGAGCCGACGCCGGACCCAGAACCTACGCCGGATCCAACACCTGATCCTGAGCCGACACCAGAACCGGAGCCAGAACCTGTTCCTACGAAAACGGGTTATCTGACCCTGGGCGGAAGCCAGCGGGTAACTGGTGCTACCTGTAATGGTGAATCCAGCGATGGCTTTACCTTTACGCCAGGCAATACCGTGAGTTGTGTGGTGGGCAGTACGACTATTGCAACATTCAACACCCAGTCAGAAGCTGCGCGTAGCCTGCGTGCGGTTGACAAAGTGTCGTTTAGCCTGGAGGACGCGCAGGAGCTGGCGAATTCTGAAAATAAGAAAACCAACGCCATCTCTCTGGTGACGTCCAGCGACAGTTGCCCCGCAGATGCAGAACAGCTTTGTCTTACTTTCTCGTCAGTGGTTGATCGCGCGCGATTTGAAAAACTGTATAAGCAAATTGATCTGGCAACAGACAATTTCAGCAAGCTGGTCAATGAAGAGGTGGAAAACAATGCTGCGACTGATAAAGCGCCGTCCACCCATACCTCAACGGTAGTGCCAGTCACGACAGAGGGAACAAAACCGGATCTGAACGCGTCCTTCGTGTCGGCTAACGCGGAACAGTTTTATCAGTATCAACCCACTGAAATCATTCTTTCCGAAGGCCAACTGGTGGATAGCCTGGGGAACGGTGTTGCTGGCGTTGACTACTACACCAATTCAGGCCGTGGCGTAACTGACGAAAACGGTAAATTCTCCTTTAGCTGGGGCGAAACCATCTCCTTTGGTATCGATACCTTTGAACTGGGCTCAGTACGTGGCAATAAGTCGACCATTGCGCTGACTGAATTGGGTGATGAAGTTCGCGGGGCAAATATCGATCAGCTCATTCATCGTTATTCGACGACTGGTCAAAATAATACTCGTGTTGTTCCGGACGATGTACGCAAGGTCTTTGCCGAATATCCCAACGTGATCAACGAGATAATCAATCTTTCGTTATCCAACGGTGCGACGCTGGATGAAGGCGATCAAAACGTTGTGCTGCCTAACGAATTTATCGAGCAGTTTAAGACGGGTCAGGCCAAAGAGATCGATACCGCGATTTGTGCGAAAACCGACGGTTGTAACGAGGCTCGCTGGTTCTCGCTGACAACGCGCAATGTTAATGACGGCCAGATTCAGGGCGTTATCAACAAGCTGTGGGGCGTGGATACGAACTATCAGTCTGTCAGCAAGTTCCACGTCTTCCATGACTCTACCAACTTCTATGGCAGCACCGGTAACGCGCGCGGTCAGGCGGTGGTGAATATCTCCAACGCGGCATTCCCGATTCTGATGGCGCGTAATGATAAAAACTACTGGCTGGCCTTCGGTGAAAAACGCGCCTGGGATAAAAATGAGCTGGCGTACATTACGGAAGCGCCTTCCATTGTGCAGCCAGAGAACGTTACGCGCGATACCGCGACCTTCAACCTGCCGTTTATTTCGCTGGGGCAAGTCGGCGACGGCAAACTGATGGTTATCGGTAACCCGCACTACAACAGCATTTTGCGTTGCCCTAATGGTTACAGTTGGGGCGGTGGTGTTAATAGTAAAGGTGAGTGTACGCTCAGCGGTGATTCTGATGACATGAAGCACTTTATGCAGAACGTACTGCGCTACTTGTCAAATGACATCTGGCAGCCAAATACCAAGAGCATCATGACTGTCGGCACCAACCTGGAGAACGTTTATTTCAAAAAAGCGGGCCAGGTATTGGGAAATAGTGCACCATTTGCTTTCCATGAGGATTTCACTGGTATCACGGTTAAACAGTTGACCAGCTATGGCGATCTGAATCCGGAAGAGATTCCGTTGCTGATCCTCAACGGCTTTGAATATGTGACTCAGTGGTCTGGCGATCCCTATGCTGTGCCTCTGCGTGCAGATACCAGCAAACCGAAGCTGACCCAGCAGGATGTGACCGATCTGATCGCCTATCTGAACAAAGGTGGCTCGGTGCTGATCATGGAAAACGTGATGAGCAATCTTAAGGAAGAGAGCGCGTCCAGTTTTGTGCGTCTGCTGGATGCCGCGGGTCTGTCAATGGCTCTGAACAAATCGGTGGTGAATAACGATCCTCAGGGTTATCCGAACCGCGTGCGCCAGCGCCGAGCGACTGGCATTTGGGTTTATGAACGTTATCCGGTTGTGGAAGGTGCGCTGCCGTACACCATTAATTCTGAGACAGGCGAAGTTACCTGGAAATATCAGATTGATAACAAACCTGATAAGAAACCGAAGCTGGAAGTTGCCAGTTGGCAAGAAGAGGTTGATGGTGAACAAGTAACTCAATACGCGTTTATTGATGAAGCCGACTACAAAACGCCTGAGTTGCTGGCTGCGGCGAAGAAGAGAATTCTGGATGCGTTCCCTGGGCTGGAAGAGTGTAAGGATCCTGACTATCACTATGAGGTCAACTGCCTCGAATACCGTCCAGGCACGGGGGTTCCTGTAACGCCAGAGAATAATACTGGCATGTTTGTTCCACGCTATACGCAACTGAATCTTGACGCCGACACTGCGAAAGCGATGGTGCAGGCTGCAGATTTAGGCACCAACATTCAGCGCCTGTATCAACATGAGCTTTATTTCCGTACTAAAGGCAGTAAAGGCGAACGTCTGAACAGCGTCGATCTCGAACGTCTGTACCAGAACATGTCGGTCTGGCTGTGGAACGATACAGAATACCGCTATGAAAACGACAAGGATGACGAGCTGGGCTTTAAAACGTTCACCGAGTTCCTGAACTGCTACGCCAACAATGCTTACGAGGGCGGCACCGAGTGCTCCGCGGAACTGAAGAAATCGCTGGTCGATAACAACATGATCTACGGAGATAATACTACCAAAGCGGGCATGATGAACCCGAGCTATCCGCTCAACTATATGGAAAAACCGCTGACGCGTCTGATGCTGGGCCGTTCCTGGTGGGATCTGAACATTAAGGTTGATGTGGAGAAGTACCCAGGATCCGTATCGGCAAAGGGTGAGAGCGTTACGGAAAACATCAGCCTGTACTCGAATCCGACCAAATGGTTTGCGGGTAACATGCAGTCAACCGGCCTGTGGGCACCGGCCCAGCAGGACGTCACCATTAAGTCTTCGGCGTCAGTCCCAGTGACTGTTACCGTGGCGCTGGCTGACGACCTGACTGGACGTGAGAAGCATGAAGTTGCGCTGAACCGTCCGCCAAGAGTGACTAAAACGTATACTCTGGAGGCTAACGGTGAAGTGACCTTCAAGGTGCCTTATGGTGGTCTGATTTATATCAAGGGCGACAGTAAGGATGATGTTTCTGCTAACTTCACCTTTACCGGTGTAGTAAAAGCGCCGTTCTATAAAGACGGCGAATGGAAAAACGATCTGGACTCACCGGCGCCGCTGGGCGAGCTGGAGTCTGCGTCGTTCGTCTATACCACGCCGAAGAAGAACCTTGAGGCCAGCAATTTCACTGGTGGTGTAGCAGAATTCGCTAAAGATCTGGATACCTTTGCCAGCTCGATGAATGACTTCTACGGTCGTAATGATGAAGACGGTAAGCACCGGATGTTTACCTATAAAGCATTGACGGGGCATAAACACCGTTTCGCCAACGATGTGCAGATCTCCATCGGTGATGCGCACTCGGGTTATCCGGTAATGAACAGCAGCTTCTCGACGAACAGCACCACGCTGCCGACAACGCCGCTGAACGACTGGCTGATTTGGCACGAAGTCGGTCATAACGCTGCAGAAACACCGCTGAACGTACCGGGTGCAACTGAAGTGGCGAACAACGTGCTGGCGCTGTACATGCAGGATCGCTATCTCGGCAAGATGAACCGTGTCGCTGACGACATTACCGTCGCGCCGGAATATCTGGACGAGAGCAACGGTCAGGCCTGGGCGCGCGGCGGTGCGGGGGACCGTCTGCTGATGTACGCACAGCTGAAAGAGTGGGCAGAGAAAAACTTTGATATCACGAAGTGGTATCCAGATGGCAAGCTGCCAGCGTTCTACAGCGAGCGTGAAGGGATGAAAGGCTGGAACCTGTTCCAGTTGATGCACCGTAAAGCACGCGGCGATGATGTTGGTAACAGCACCTTTGGTGGCAAGAATTACTGTGCTGAATCCAATGGTAACGCTGCCGACACGCTGATGCTGTGTGCCTCCTGGGTCGCTCAGACGGATCTTTCGGAGTTCTTTAAGAAATGGAATCCGGGTGCGAATGCTTACCAGCTACCGGGAGCGGCAGAGATGAGCTTCGAGGGCGGTGTGAGCTCTTCGGCTTACAGCACGCTCGCGTCGCTTAATCTGCCGAAACCGGAAAAAGGGCCGGAAACCATTAACAAGGTTACCGAGCATAAGATGTCTGCCGAGTAAGCCTGTAGGCCGGATAAGGCGTTCACGCCGCATCCGGCATGAAATAAGGCGTATCGGGTTAACACATTTGCCCGATGCGCCATCTTATCGGGCCTGGAGGAAAGCCATATGGCATACACCCGCAGGCCCGCATCTGGCAAGTTACAACAAACAACCTTTAACCATGCTTTTTGATGTTTTTCAGCAATACCCCGCGGCGATGCCCATACTGGCAACCGTCGGAGGATTGATCATCGGCAGTTTTTTGAATGTGGTGATTTGGCGTTACCCCATCATGCTGCGCCAACAAATGGCGGAGTTTCATGGTGAAACGCCGAGTACGCAGTCAAAAATAAGCCTTGCGCTACCGCGTTCGCACTGTCCGCATTGTCAGCAGACCATCCGCGTTCGTGACAATATTCCGCTGCTCTCCTGGCTGATGCTCAAAGGGCGCTGCCGTGACTGTCAGGCGAAAATCAGCAAGCGTTATCCGCTGGTGGAATTATTGACAGCACTCGCTTTTTTGCTGGCGAGTCTGGTGTGGCCAGAAAGTGGATGGGGACTGGCGGTGATGATATTATCCGCGTGGCTGATTGCCGCGAGCATCATCGACCTCGACAACCAATGGCTGCCCGATGTTTTTACTCAGGGCGTATTGTGGACCGGGCTGATTGCGGCATGGGCGCAACAGAGTCCGTTAACGCTACAAGACGCAGTCACCGGCGTCCTGGTGGGGTTTATCACTTTTTACTCCCTGCGCTGGATAGCCGGAATAGTTCTGCGTAAAGAAGCATTAGGCATGGGCGATGTATTACTTTTCGCTGCGTTAGGTGGCTGGGTGGGGCCGTTGTCGCTACCCAATGTGGCTTTAATCGCCTCATGCTGCGGCCTGATATATGCCGTTATTACAAAAAGAGGATCAACCACACTGCCTTTTGGACCGTGTTTAAGTCTGGGCGGTATGGCAACACTTTATCTACAGGCATTGTTTTAATGATAACCACGTCATTATCAAAGTGACATTTTAACTCTTATTAATAACCTTAGAGATTATTTACCATGTCGATAAAACAGATGCCAGGGAGGGTATTAATATCGCTATTGTTGAGCGTTACAGGATTATTAAGTGGCTGCGCCAGCCATAATGAAAACGCCAGTTTACTGGCGAAAAAACAGGCGCAAAATATCAGCCAAAACCTGCCGATTAAATCTGCGGGATATACCTTAGTGCTGGCGCAAAGTAGTGGCACGACGGTAAAAATGACCATTATCAGCGAATCGGGTACTCAGACCACGCAGACACCTGACGCCTTTTTAACCAGCTATCAACGACAAATGTGCGCTGACCCAACGGTGAAATTAATGATCACCGAGGGAATTAATTACAGCATAACGATTAATGATACACGTACAGGTAACCAGTATCAGCGGAAACTGGATCGTACCACCTGTGGAATAGTCAAAGCATAACGTCGGGTAGATATAAATTGGCGCGGGTTGTTTTTCGTGACGTACGAATTTATCTCATTCAGTTGCTGACAAAAATTCGTCACACTCTTAGCCAGAGACAATCTCTTAATACAGACAAAGAGCATCTGCGAAAAATGGTGCGCGGGATGTTCTGGCTGATGCTGCTTATTATTTCTGCAAAAATGGCGTATTCACTCTGGCGCTATTTCTCCTTTTCTGCGGAATATACGGCGGTTTCCTCATCGGCGAATAAACCGCTCCGTGCGGATGCAAAACCGTTCGATAAAAATGACGTGCAATTAGTCAGCCAACAAAACTGGTTTGGCAAATATCAACCCGTCGCCGCACCGGTAAAACAACCTGAATCTGCGCCTGTGGCAGAAACGCGTCTTAATGTGGTGCTGCGTGGGATCGCCTTTGGTGCCAGACCCGGCGCGGTGATTGAAGAAGGCGGCAAACAGCAGGTCTATTTGCAGGGTGAACGGCTTGGCTCTCACAACGCAGTGATTGAGGAAATCAACCGCGACCATGTGATGCTGCGCTATCAGGGGAAAATGGAACGTCTGAGTCTGGCAGAGGAGGAACGCCCCCCTGTGGCGGTGACCAGCAAAAAAGCCGCCAGTGACGAAGCAAAGCAAGCTGTTGCTGAACCTGTCGTCAGTGCGCCAGTGGAGATCCCGGCTGCCGTGCGTCAGGCACTGGCGAAAGATCCGCAGAAAATTTTTAACTATATCCAGCTTACGCCTGTGCGTAAGGAGGGGATTGTCGGTTATGCAGTGAAACCGGGGGCAGATCGTTCTCTGTTCGATGCCAGCGGTTTTAAGGAAGGCGATATCGCCATTGCGCTAAATCAGCAGGATTTCACTGATCCACGAGCAATGATTGCTCTGATGCGGCAGTTACCTTCAATGGATTCCATTCAACTTACGGTTTTACGCAAGGGTGCGCGCTACGACATTTCCATCGCACTGCGCTAACCGCATTTAATCCAGGAGAATCATTCATCGTGTTTTGGCGTGATATGACGTTGTCTATCTGGCGTAAGAAGACAACTGGCCTCAAAACAAAAAAGCGTTTACTGCCGCTGATGCTGGCAGCGGCATTGTGTAGTTCACCGGTCTGGGCGGAAGAAGCCACTTTCACCGCTAATTTTAAAGATACCGACCTGAAATCGTTCATCGAAACCGTCGGCGCTAACCTTAATAAAACCATCATTATGGGGCCGGGCGTTCAGGGGAAAGTGAGTATTCGCACTATGACTCCGCTCAATGAACGCCAGTATTACCAGTTATTCCTTAACCTGCTGGAAGCACAGGGGTATGCGGTCGTACCGATGGAAAACGACGTGCTGAAGGTGGTGAAATCAAGCGCCGCGAAAGTCGAGCCGCTGCCGCTGGTCGGTGAAGGCAGCGACAACTACGCGGGCGATGAAATGGTCACCAAAGTCGTGCCGGTACGTAATGTGTCGGTACGCGAGCTGGCACCGATTCTGCGCCAGATGATTGACAGCGCAGGCTCAGGCAACGTTGTTAATTACGATCCCTCCAACGTGATTATGCTTACCGGACGCGCCTCCGTTGTGGAGCGCCTGACGGAAGTGATCCAGCGCGTGGATCACGCGGGTAATCGCACCGAAGAGGTGATCCCGCTGGATAACGCCTCAGCCTCGGAAATTGCCCGCGTGCTGGAAAGCCTGACCAAAAACAGCGGCGAGAACCAGCCAGCAACGCTGAAATCTCAAATTGTCGCCGATGAACGCACCAACAGCGTGATTGTCAGTGGTGACCCCGCCACGCGAGACAAAATGCGCCGTCTGATCCGTCGGCTGGATTCAGAAATGGAGCGCAGCGGCAACAGCCAGGTGTTCTATCTCAAATATAGCAAAGCGGAAGATCTGGTCGATGTGCTGAAGCAGGTCAGCGGTACGCTCACGGCGGCTAAAGAAGAGGCGGAAGGCACGGTTGGTAGCGGGCGTGAGGTTGTCTCCATCGCCGCCAGCAAACACAGTAATGCCCTGATTGTTACCGCGCCGCAGGACATCATGCAGTCGCTGCAAAGCGTGATTGAACAACTGGATATTCGCCGTGCTCAGGTGCATGTCGAGGCGTTAATCGTGGAAGTTGCCGAAGGCAGCAATATCAACTTCGGCGTGCAGTGGGGGTCAAAAGATGCCGGATTAATGCAGTTTGCCAACGGTACGCAAATCCCTATTGGTACGCTGGGGGCAGCGATTTCTGCAGCCAAGCCGCAGAAAGGTTCCACGGTGATCAGCGAAAACGGTGCTACCACCATAAATCCGGATACTAACGGCGATCTCTCCACGCTCGCTCAGCTTCTTTCTGGCTTTAGCGGTACGGCGGTTGGCGTGGTGAAAGGCGACTGGATGGCGCTGGTACAGGCGGTCAAAAACGACTCCAGCTCGAACGTGCTCTCCACGCCGAGTATCACCACGCTGGACAACCAGGAAGCCTTCTTCATGGTGGGCCAGGACGTTCCGGTATTAACCGGCTCTACCGTTGGTTCCAATAACAGCAATCCTTTCAATACGGTAGAGAGGAAAAAAGTTGGCATCATGCTGAAAGTCACGCCGCAGATTAACGAAGGTAACGCGGTACAGATGGTGATTGAGCAGGAAGTCTCGAAAGTGGAAGGGCAGACCAGCCTCGATGTCGTGTTTGGCGAGCGCAAACTGAAAACCACCGTGCTGGCTAACGATGGTGAGCTGATCGTGCTTGGCGGTCTGATGGACGACCAGGCGGGAGAAAGCGTGGCGAAAGTGCCGCTGCTGGGTGATATCCCGTTGATTGGTAACCTGTTTAAATCGACGGCGGATAAAAAAGAAAAACGTAACCTGATGGTGTTTATCCGCCCGACCATTTTGCGTGACGGTATGGCGGCAGACGGCGTGTCGCAGCGCAAATATAACTACATGCGCGCTGAGCAAATCTACCGCGATGAGCAAGGCTTAAGCCTGATGCCGCACACCGCGCAGCCGATATTGCCAGCGCAAAATCAGGCCTTACCGCCGGAAGTACGCGCGTTCCTCAATGCCGGGAGAACGCGTTAATGGTGCCTGTAGCACAGGAAACCACCGCTAACACCGTGCGTCTGCCCTACAGTTTCAGCCGTCGGTTTAGCCTGGTGGCATGGTGCGAAGCGTCGCTGGAGATCCTCCATGTTCATCCGTTGTCGCTCTCTGTTTTGCAGGAGCTACAACGGGGGCTGAACGCGCCCTTTACGCTGCGGCAAATCGACGAGGCCGAATTTGAACAGCGGCTGAATGCGGTCTGGCAGCGGGACTCTTCCGAAGCTCGCCAGCTGATGGAAGATCTCGGTTCCGCCGAGGACTTTTTTACCCTCGCTGAAGAACTGCCGGAAACGGAAGATCTGCTGGAAAGTGACGACGATGCGCCGATCATCAAACTGATCAACGCCATGCTGGCAGAGGCAATCAAAGAAGGCGCTTCGGATATCCACATTGAGACGTTTGAAAAGAGTCTGGTGATCCGTTTTCGTGTTGACGGCACATTACATGAAATGTTGCGCCCCGGTCGTAAACTGGCCTCGCTGCTGGTCTCGCGTATCAAGGTGATGGCGCGACTGGATATCGCCGAAAAGCGCGTACCGCAGGATGGCCGTATTGCGCTGCTGCTGGGCGGTCGGGCGATTGACGTCCGTGTATCTACCATGCCTTCCGCCTGGGGGGAACGGGTGGTGCTGCGATTGCTGGACAAAAACCAGGCTCGCCTGACGCTGGAGCGTCTGGGTTTAAGTCTCGAACTGACTGCGCAGTTGCGCCAGCTGTTACACAAACCGCACGGCATTTTTCTGGTGACGGGGCCGACCGGTTCCGGCAAAAGCACCACGCTGTACGCTGGATTGCAGGAGCTGAACAACCACTCGCGTAACATTCTCACGGTTGAAGACCCTATCGAATACATGATTGAAGGGATCGGTCAGACGCAGGTTAACACCCGCGTCGGCATGACCTTCGCCCGTGGCCTGCGCGCGATTTTGCGTCAGGACCCGGATGTGGTGATGGTCGGTGAAATCCGCGATACCGAAACCGCAGAAATCGCTGTTCAGGCTTCACTGACCGGACACCTGGTACTTTCCACGCTGCATACCAACACAGCGGTGGGGGCGATCACGCGTTTGCAGGATATGGGCGTGGAGCCTTTCCTGCTCTCTTCCAGTCTGACGGGCGTGATGGCGCAGCGACTGGTCCGCACGCTGTGCTCCGACTGCCGTCAGGCCGCGCCTGCCACCGACGAAGAAAAACGTCTTATGGGGATCTCCGATACGCATGCCGTCACGCTGTACCATCCGCAGGGCTGCCCCGCCTGTAATCACAAAGGTTTTCGCGGACGTACTGCCATCCATGAACTGATTGTGGTGGACGCCACATTGCGTGATTTGATCCACCGTCAGGCCGGGGAACTGGAGCTGGAACGTTATGTCCGGCAACACTCTGCGGGTATCCGCAGTAACGGCATTGAGAAAGTGCTCGCCGGAGAAACCTCTCTCGATGAAGTTCTGCGGGTAACCATGGAGGCGTAATGGCACTGTTTTACTATCAGGCGCTGGAGCGTAATGGTCGCAAAACCAAAGGCATGATTGAGGCGGATTCCGCGCGTCATGCCCGTCAATTGTTACGCGGTAAAGACCTCATTCCCGTGCACATTGAAGCCCGGATGAATGCATCGGCAGGGGGATTGTTGCAGCGTCGGCGGCACGCACATCGTCGCGTGGCGGCGGCAGATCTGGCGCTGTTCACTCGTCAACTGGCAACGCTGGTGCAGGCAGCAATGCCGCTGGAAACCTGCTTACAGGCGGTCAGTGAGCAAAGCGAAAAACTGCATGTAAAAAGCCTCGGAATGGCGCTGCGCAGCCGGATTCAGGAAGGTTATACCCTGTCGGACAGCCTGCGCGAACATCCCCGCGTCTTTGACTCCCTGTTTTGTTCGATGGTCGCCGCCGGAGAAAAATCCGGGCATCTCGACGTGGTGCTCAATCGCCTGGCGGATTACACCGAACAGCGGCAGCGTCTGAAATCACGCCTGCTGCAGGCCATGCTCTACCCGCTGGTACTGCTGGTGGTGGCAACGGGCGTGGTCACTATTTTGCTGACGGCAGTAGTGCCGAAAATTATCGAACAGTTTGATCATCTCGGACACGCGCTGCCTGCCTCCACCCGAATGCTCATCGCTATGAGCGACGCGTTACAGGCCAGCGGCGTGTACTGGCTGGCGGGTTTGCTGGGGCTTCTGGTGCTGGGGCAACGGTTACTCAAAAATCCTGCGATGCGCCTGCGCTGGGATAAAACCTTGCTGCGCCTGCCCGTGACGGGGCGTGTTGCGCGCGGACTGAATACGGCGCGTTTTTCCCGCACATTAAGCATCCTCACCGCCAGCAGTGTTCCGCTGCTGGAAGGCATTCAGACCGCCGCTGCCGTGTCGGCAAATCGTTATGTCGAGCAACAACTGCTGCTGGCGGCAGATCGCGTCCGCGAAGGAAGCAGCCTGCGCGCCGCGCTGGCGGATCTGCGCCTGTTCCCGCCGATGATGCTGTACATGATCGCCTCCGGCGAACAGAGCGGCGAGCTGGAAACCATGCTTGAACAGGCCGCGGTCAACCAGGAACGGGAATTTGATACCCAGGTGGGGCTGGCGTTAGGGCTGTTTGAGCCGGCGCTGGTGGTGATGATGGCGGGCGTGGTGCTGTTTATCGTCATCGCCATCCTCGAGCCGATGCTGCAACTGAACAATATGGTTGGAATGTAATTTACGGAGTTATCACATGAATTCGTTATCCCGCACACAAAAACCACGGGCAGGTTTTACCCTGCTGGAAGTGATGGTGGTGATTGTTATTCTTGGCGTCCTGGCAAGTCTGGTGGTGCCTAACCTGTTGGGCAACAAAGAGAAAGCCGATCGGCAAAAAGCCATCAGCGATATCGTGGCGCTGGAGAATGCGCTGGATATGTACCGACTGGATAACGGGCGTTATCCGACCACTGAGCAGGGGCTTGAGGCGCTGATCCAGCAACCGGCCAATATGGCGGACGCCCGCAACTACCGTACCGGTGGATACATCAAACGACTGCCAAAGGATCCGTGGGGCAATGATTATCAGTATCTCAGCCCGGGTGAAAAAGGGCTGTTTGATGTTTATACCCTGGGGGCAGATGGTCAGGAAAATGGGGAGGGCGCTGGCGCAGATATCGGTAACTGGAATTTGCAGGAGTTTCAGTAATCAGTGCCTGAACGCGGATTCACTCTTCTGGAAATCATGCTGGTGATTTTCCTTATCGGCCTTGCCAGTGCGGGCGTGGTACAGACGTTTGCGACCGCTTCAGAGCCGCCTGCGAAAAAAGCGGCGCAGGATTTTCTGACTCGCTATGCGCAGTTTAAGGACAGGGCTGTGATCGAAGGGAAAACACTCGGTGTGCTAATCGACCCACCAGGTTACCAGTTTATGCAGCGTCGTCACGGACAGTGGTTGCCCGTTTCCTCGACCCGGTTATCGGCACAGGTTACGGTGCCGAAACAGGTGCAGATGCTGTTACAACCCGGAAGTGATATCTGGCAGAAGGAATATGCGCTGGAGCTGCAGCGTCGCCGCCTGACGCTGCATGATATTGAACTGGAGCTGCAAAAAGAGGCGAAAAAGAAGACACCGCAGATCCGTTTTTCGCCTTTTGAACCTGTCACGCCGTTTACACTGCGTTTTTACGCGTCGGCACAAAACGCGTGTTGGGCGGTAAAGCTGGCGCACGATGGCGCGTTATCTCTCAATCAATGTGATGAGGGGATGCCATGAAGCGCGGATTTACCTTGCTGGAAGTGATGCTCGCGCTGGCGATTTTTGCGCTGGCTGCCACGGCGGTGTTACAGATTGCCAGCGGTGCGCTGAGTAATCAGCAGATTCTTGAGGAGAAAACGGTAGCGGGCTGGGTAGCTGAAAACCAGACCGCTCTACTCTACCTGATGACCCGCGAACAACGGGCGGTCAGGCACCAGGGCGAGAGCGATATGGCAGGAAGCCGTTGGTACTGGCGAACCACACCGCTGAATACCGGTAACGTGCTGCTCCAGGCGGTGGATATTGAAGTCAGTCTTCATGACGACTTTTCGCCAGTGATTCAGTCACGACGCGCCTGGTTTAGCGCCGTGGGAGGCCAACAGTGAGAAGGGCTCGCGCTGGTTTCACGTTACTGGAAATGCTGGTGGCGATAGCCATTTTTGCCTCACTGGCACTGATGGCGCAGCAGGTGACAAACGGCGTTACACGCGTGAATAGCGCCGTCGCCGGACACGATCAAAAACTAAACCTCATGCAGCAAACGATGAGTTTTTTGAACCACGATCTGACCCAAATGATGCCGCGTCCGGTAAGAGGCGATCAGGGCCAGCGTGAACCAGCGTTACTGGCGGGCGCTGGCGTGCTGGCGTCTGAGAGTGAAGGGATGCGTTTTGTACGTGGCGGCGTGGTTAATCCGTTGATGCGTCTGCCGCGCAGTAATCTGCTCACCGTCGGTTACCGCATTCATGGTGGTTATCTCGAACGGTTAGCCTGGCCACTGACCGATGCGGCAGGCAGCGTGAAGCCAACAATGCAAAAATTAATCCCGGCGGATTCGCTCCGTTTGCAGTTCTACGACGGCACGCGCTGGCAGGAGAGCTGGTCGTCAGTACAGGCGATCCCCGTGGCGGTACGCATGACCCTGCATTCGCCGCAATGGGGCGAGATTGAACGCATCTGGTTGTTACGCGGGCCGCAATTATCATGATCACCTCACCACCAAAACGCGGAATGGCACTGGTCGTGGTGCTGGTATTGCTGGCGGTCATGATGCTGGTGACCATCACGCTTTCCGGGCGGATGCAGCAACAACTTGGGCGAACGCGCAGCCAGCAGGAATACCAGCAGGCGCTGTGGTACAGCGCCAGTGCAGAAAGCCTGGCGCTGAGCGCACTCAGTCTGAGCCTGAAAAATGAAAAGCGTGTGCATCTGGCACAACCGTGGGCTTCTGGCCCGCGTTTTTTCCCACTGCCGCAGGGGCAAATTGCCGTCACTCTGCGTGACGCACAGGCCTGCTTTAACCTGAATGCCCTCGCTCAGCCGACGACGGCGTCGCGTCCGCTCGCGGTACAACAACTGATTGCCCTGATCTCGCGCCTCGATGTGCCTGCTTATCGGGCCGAACTGATAGCCGAAAGCCTGTGGGAGTTTATTGACGAAGACCGCAGCGTGCAGACGCGTCTGGGTCGTGAAGACAGCGAGTATCTCGCCCGCTCGGTGCCGTTCTACGCCGCTAATCAACCGCTGACGGATATCAGCGAAATTCGCGTGGTGCAGGGAATGGACGCCGGGCTTTATCAAAAACTGAAACCGCTGGTCTGTGCGCTGCCGATGGCCCGCCAGCAAATCAACATCAATACATTAGATGTCACGCAAAGTGTGATTCTTGAGGCGCTGTTTGACCCGTGGTTAAGCCCTGTTCAGGCGCGGGCATTATTACAACAACGTCCGGCGAAGGGCTGGGAAGATGTCGATCAGTTTCTTGCTCAGCCGCTACTTGCAGACGTCAATGAGCGTACTAAAAAACAGCTAAAAACCGTCCTGAGCGTGGACAGCAATTACTTCTGGCTGCGTTCAGATATCACCGTGAATGAGATTGAACTGACGATGAATTCGTTAATTGTCCGCATGGGCCCACAACACTTTTCTGTTCTCTGGCATCAGACAGGAGAAAGTGAGTAAGTTCCATGCTTGAGATTTATTTCCCGCTTTGCGCCGCTGATCCCATCCGTTGGCAGCGCCGTACACCCGACGTGGAGCACGGCATCTGGCCTGACGTCGCCGACGAATATCTCCAGCAATGGCTGCAAACAGACACAATTCGACTCTATATTCCCGGCGAATGGATCAGCGTCTGGCAGGTTGAACTGCCTGATGTGCCTCGCAAGCAGATACCGACGATTCTGCCCGCCTTGCTGGAAGAAGAGCTGAACCAGGATATCGATGAACTGCATTTCGCCCCGTTGAAAATCGACCAGCAACTGGCAACCGTAGCTGTGATTCACCAGCAGCATATGCGCAACATTGCGCAGTGGTTGCAGGCAAACGGCATCACCCGCGCTACCGTCGCGCCAGACTGGATGTCCATTCCTTGTGGGTTTATGGCTGGCGATGCGCAACGGGTTATCTGCCGCATCGATGAATGCCGGGGATGGAGCGCCGGGCGGGCGCTGGCTCCGGTCATGTTCCGCGCACAGCTCAATGAGCAGAATTTACCGATTTCACTAACCGTGGTCGGCATTGCACCGGAAGAACTGTCTGCATGGGCTGGTGCGGACGCCGAACGCCTGACCGTTACGGCTCTGCCCGCCATTACCACTTATGGCGAATCGGAAGGGAACCTGCTAACAGGGCCGTGGCAGCCTCGTGTCAGCTACCGAAAACAGTGGGCGCGCTGGCGGGTGATGATTCTGCCGATATTGCTGATTCTGGTTGCGCTGGTAGTGGAACGGGGCGTGACGTTATGGAGCGTCAGCGAACAGGTGGCGCAAAGCCGCACCCAGGCGGAGAAACAGTTCTTAACGCTATTCCCGGAGCAGAAGCGGATTGTGAATTTACGCTCGCAGGTGACGATGGCGCTGAAAAAATATCGCCCACAGGCCGACGATACCCGGCTGCTCGCAGAATTGTCAGCGATCGCCAGTACCCTGAAATCAGCGTCACTTACCGATATCGAAATGCGTGGTTTCACCTTTGATCAAAAACGCCAGACGCTTCACCTCCAACTGCGGGCTGCGAACTTTGCCAGCTTCGACAAACTGCGTAGCGCACTGGCGGCAGATTATGTTGTGCAACAGGACGCGTTACAGAAAGAGGGTGATGCGGTTTCCGGCGGCGTAACGTTGCGGAGGAAATAACATGTTACGCGATAAATTTATTCACTATTTTCAGCAATGGCGTGAACGCCAGTTAAGCCGTGGCGAACACTGGCTGACACAACACCTGGCGGGGCGTTCTCCGCGTGAAAAAGGCATGTTACTGGCAGCGGTAGTGTTCCTGTTTAGCGCCGGATATTACGTTCTCATCTGGCAGCCGTTGAGCGAACGGATTGAGCAACAGGAGACAATGTTGCAGCAGCTGGTGGCGATGAACACCCGACTGAAGAGCGCCGCGCCGGATATTATTGCGGCGCGAAAATCCGGCACGACAACGCCAGCACAGGTATCGCGGGTCATCAGCGACAGTGCTTCGGCGCATTCAGTGGTCATTAAGCGAATAGCCGAGCGCGGGGAGAATATCCAGGTCTGGATAGATCCTGTGGTGTTTAATGACCTTCTGAAATGGTTAAACGCACTGGATGAAAAATATGCGCTGCGGGTGACACAAATTGATGTCAGCGCAGGTGAGAAGCCTGGGATGGTGAATGTGCAGCGACTGGAGTTTGGACGGGGGTAGGTATTGCCATTTCCTTAACCCCACCTGATAACCCTTAGCCCAATGGTGAGTGCGGAACTGTCAAACCCGCTCACCGGGCTGAGTTTCGATGTAGCAAGAATTATCTCCCTCCAGACCACCACGGAATATTCGGTAACACTGAAGGAACCTGTTTTTCACCATGTAGCCTTCGTTAATCGACACCTTTCTAAGACTGTAAAGATGCTTAAGTGTTTTGACACATTATGATTATTAATAGTTGTAATAAATCATTGAGTAACAATTGATAGGTCAAAACATATAGGATAATTCTTATGTGATCTGTATTTTGTGTAGTCTGGAAATTAGTAAAATTCCTGGAGATAATCAGAAAGGGAATTTCAAATAAGCATAATAATTTCCAGGGAAACTATTCGTCGATTTTAAGAAATGTCTGCTCAGGTATATCTACTGAGGGATGGTGTTGGTTGTAACACTGGTTAAAATAAATACACAAAATAATCAAGATGTATATTTTAATCGACGAAAATAATTACCTTCGGGATTATTGATGCAACTTAAATAACACCATTTAAATGTGATATAAATCACAAATATGGCTGTAAAGAGGGGCCTGTAGATATAAATAAGAAGTACACGAGTGAATTTTAAATAGGGAAATAGTTTCTCGGTGAACAATTTATTGGTAATCAATCGCGTGCGTTCTGGTTTGAAACAGATTGCAGGTGTTGTTAGGCATAAAATCCATAGGGGATATTATAATCAAGTAGTTAACAGTAATAACAAAAAATAATTTCCTGAGAAATTAACTCTGCATTCTAAAACGGCCAGTTTTCTGAAATTACCAGAAGACCGAATACATTCATGCCTGAAGAATGGATTAGAAGAAACGAGACGGAAATAGATCTATTTATCCCTGCGGAAATAATTTCTGCTGAAATTTTTTTTGCGGCTATTAAAAAGGTCAAACCGTCTGAGTAAATTTTATCCAGTTACAAACAAGTATTACCTCCAGTGTATTGGTAGCTGTTAAGCCAAGGGCGGTAGCGTACCTGAAGAGATTAGGATCACATCATCAAATGGCAAGAAGTGGATTTGAAGTTCAGAAAGTCACCGTAGAGGCATTATTTCTACGAGAAATACGAACACGCTTTGGTAAGTTTCGTCTGGGGTATTTGTGGGCGATTCTTGAACCCTCCGCGCATTTGCTGATACTGTTGGGAATTTTGGGTTACGTTATGCACCGCACTATGCCAGACATCTCGTTCCCGGTGTTTTTACTTAATGGCCTGATTCCCTTTTTTATCTTTAGTAGTATTAGCAAACGTTCTATTGGTGCTATTGAAGCGAACCAGGGACTGTTTAATTATCGACCAGTAAAACCCATCGATACGATCATTGCACGTGCACTGCTTGAGACACTGATTTACGTTGCTGTTTATATTTTGCTCATGCTTATCGTCTGGATGACAGGCGAATATTTCGAAATTACAAACTTTTTACAACTTGTGCTCACCTGGAGTTTGTTAATCATTCTTTCATGTGGCGTCGGCTTAATATTTATGGTCGTTGGTAAAACCTTTCCTGAAATGCAAAAGGTCCTGCCGATACTGCTTAAGCCGCTGTATTTCATCTCCTGCATCATGTTCCCTCTACACTCGATTCCAAAGCAATACTGGTCATATCTACTCTGGAACCCATTAGTGCATGTTGTGGAGTTAAGCCGCGAGGCAGTTATGCCTGGCTATATCAGTGAAGGCGTGAGTCTGAACTACCTTGCAATGTTTACTCTGGTCACCCTGTTCATCGGCCTGGCATTATACCGAACGCGTGAAGAGGCAATGCTGACATCATGATTAAGATTGAGAATTTGACGAAGTCTTATCGCACGCCCACTGGGCGGCATTATGTTTTTAAAAATTTGAATATTATTTTTCCTAAAGGCTATAACATTGCCCTGATTGGTCAAAATGGAGCCGGTAAATCAACTTTACTTCGGATAATTGGTGGTATAGATCGTCCTGATAGTGGGAACATTATTACAGAACATAAAATTTCATGGCCCGTTGGATTGGCTGGTGGATTTCAAGGAAGTTTAACCGGTCGTGAAAATGTTAAATTTGTTGCCCGACTATATGCAAAACGCGATGAGTTAAATGAGAGGGTTGATTTTGTTGAAGAGTTTTCCGAACTCGGAAAATATTTCGATATGCCCATTAAAACTTATTCTTCTGGCATGAGGTCAAGGTTAGCTTTTGGATTAAGTATGGCTTTTAAATTCGACTATTATCTTATTGATGAAATCACTGCTGTTGGAGACGCAAAGTTTAAAAAGAAATGTTCAGATATATTCGATAAAATAAGAGAAAAATCTCATTTAATAATGGTGTCACATAGTGAACGAGCTTTAAAGGAGTATTGTGATGTTGCTATTTATCTTAACAAAGAGGGGCAAGGTAAATTTTATAAAAATGTTACGGAAGCCATTGCTGATTACAAAAAAGACCTATAGTGGTTACATTCCAATATTATGCCTTGGAAATATTTAACTGAGACATATCATGAGTAAAAAGTTAATAATATTTGGTGCGGGTGGTTTTTCAAAATCTATAATTGACAGCTTAAATCATAAACATTACGAGTTAATAGGATTTATCGATAAATATAAAAGTGGTTATCATCAATCATATCCAATATTAGGTAATGATATTGCAGACATCGAGAATAGGGATAATTATTATTATTTTATTGGGATAGGCAAACCATCAACTAGGAAGCACTATTTAAACATCATAAGAAAACATAATCTACGCTTAATTAACATTATAGATAAAACTGCTATTCTATCACCAAACATTATACTGGGTGATGGAATTTTTATTGGTAAAATGTGTATACTTAACCGTGATACTAGAATACATGATGCCGTTGTAATAAATACTAGGAGTTTAATTGAACATGGTAATGAAATAGGCTGCTGTAGCAATATCTCTACTAATGTTGTACTTAATGGTGATGTTTCTGTTGGAGAAGAAACTTTTGTTGGTAGCTGTACTGTTGTAAATGGCCAGTTGAAGCTAGGCTCAAAGAGTATTATTGGTTCTGGGTCGGTTGTAATTAGAAATATACCAAGTAATGTTGTAGTTGCTGGGACTCCAACAAGATTAATTAGGGGGAATGAATGAGTAATATATATATCGTTGCTGAAATTGGTTGCAACCATAATGGTAGTGTTGATATTGCAAGAGAAATGATATTAAAAGCCAAAGAGGCCGGTGTTAATGCAGTAAAATTCCAAACATTTAAAGCTGATAAATTAATTTCAGCTATTGCACCTAAGGCAGAGTATCAAATAAAAAACACAGGAGAATTAGAATCTCAGTTAGAAATGACAAAAAAGCTTGAAATGAAGTATGACGATTATCTCCATCTAATGGAATATGCAGTCAGTTTAAATTTAGATGTTTTTTCTACCCCTTTTGACGAAGACTCTATTGATTTTTTAGCATCTTTGAAACAAAAAATATGGAAAATTCCTTCAGGTGAGTTATTGAATTTACCGTATCTTGAAAAAATAGCCAAGCTTCCGATCCCTGATAAGAAAATAATCATATCAACAGGAATGGCTACTATTGATGAGATAAAACAGTCTGTTTCTATTTTTATAAATAATAAAGTTCCGGTTGATAATATTACAATATTACATTGCAATACTGAATATCCAACGCCCTTTGAGGATGTAAACCTTAATGCTATTAATGATTTGAAAAAACACTTCCCTAAGAATAACATAGGCTTCTCTGATCATTCTAGCGGGTTTTATGCAGCTATTGCGGCGGTGCCTTATGGAATAACTTTTATTGAAAAACATTTCACTTTAGATAAATCTATGTCTGGCCCAGATCATTTGGCCTCAATAGAACCTGATGAACTGAAACATCTTTGTATTGGGGTCAGGTGTGTTGAAAAATCTTTAGGTTCAAATAGTAAAGTGGTTACAGCTTCAGAAAGGAAGAATAAAATCGTAGCAAGAAAGTCTATTATAGCTAAAACAGAGATAAAAAAAGGTGAGGTTTTTTCAGAAAAAAATATAACAACAAAAAGACCTGGTAATGGTATCAGTCCGATGGAGTGGTATAATTTATTGGGTAAAATTGCAGAGCAAGACTTTATTCCAGATGAATTAATAATTCATAGCGAATTCAAAAATCAGGGGGAATAATGAGAACAAAAATTATTGCGATAATTCCAGCCCGTAGTGGATCTAAAGGGTTGAGAAATAAAAATGCTTTGATGCTGATAGATAAACCTCTTCTTGCTTATACAATTGAAGCTGCCTTGCAGTCAGAAATGTTTGAGAAAGTAATTGTGACAACTGACTCCGAACAGTATGGAGCAATAGCAGAGTCATATGGTGCTGATTTTTTGCTGAGACCGGAAGAACTAGCAACTGATAAAGCATCATCATTTGAATTTATAAAACATGCGTTAAGTATATATACTGATTATGAGAGCTTTGCTTTATTACAACCAACTTCACCCTTTAGAGATTCGACCCATATTATTGAGGCTGTAAAGTTATATCAAACTTTAGAAAAATACCAATGTGTTGTTTCTGTTACTAGAAGCAATAAGCCATCACAAATAATTAGACCATTAGATGATTACTCGACACTGTCTTTTTTTGACCTTGATTATAGTAAATATAATCGAAACTCAATAGTAGAATATCATCCGAATGGAGCTATATTTATAGCTAATAAGCAGCATTATCTTCATACAAAGCATTTTTTTGGTCGCTATTCACTAGCTTATATTATGGATAAGGAAAGCTCTTTAGATATAGATGATAGAATGGATTTCGAACTTGCAATTACCATTCAGCAAAAAAAAAATAGACAAAAAATACTTTATCAAAACATACATAATAGAATCAATGAGAAACGAAATGAATTTGATAGTGTAAGTGATATAACTTTAATTGGACACTCGCTGTTTGATTATTGGGACGTAAAAAAAATAAATGATATAGAAGTTAATAACTTAGGTATCGCTGGTATAAACTCGAAGGAGTACTATGAATATATTATTGAGAAAGAGCTGATTGTTAATTTCGGAGAGTTTGTTTTCATCTTTTTTGGAACTAATGATATAGTTGTTAGTGATTGGAAAAAAGAAGACACATTGTGGTATTTGAAGAAAACATGCCAGTATATAAAGAAGAAAAATGCTGCATCAAAAATTTATTTATTGTCGGTTCCTCCTGTTTTTGGGCGTATTGATCGAGATAATAGAATAATTAATGATTTAAATTCTTATCTTCGAGAGAATGTAGATTTTGCGAAGTTTATTAGCTTGGATCACGTTTTAAAAGACTCTTATGGCAATCTAAATAAAATGTATACTTATGATGGCTTACATTTTAATAGTAATGGGTATACAGTATTAGAAAATGAAATAGCGGAGATTGTTAAATGAAAAAAATATTATACGTAACTGGATCTAGAGCTGAATATGGAATAGTTCGGAGACTTTTGACAATGCTAAGAGAAACTCCAGAAATACAGCTTGATTTGGCAGTTACAGGAATGCATTGTGATAATGCGTATGGAAATACAATACATATTATAGAACAAGATAATTTTAATATTATCAAGGTTGTGGATATAAATATCAATACAACTTCACATACTCACATTCTCCATTCAATGAGTGTTTGCCTCAATTCGTTTGGTGATTTTTTTTCAAATAACACATATGATGCGGTTATGGTTTTAGGCGATAGATATGAAATATTTTCAGTCGCTATCGCAGCATCAATGCATAATATTCCATTAATTCATATTCATGGTGGTGAAAAGACATTAGCTAATTATGATGAGTTTATTAGGCATTCAATTACTAAAATGAGTAAACTCCATCTTACTTCTACAGAAGAGTATAAAAAACGAGTAATTCAACTAGGTGAAAAGCCTGGTAGTGTGTTTAATATTGGTTCTCTTGGTGCAGAAAATGCTCTTTCATTGCATTTACCAAATAAGCAGGAGTTGGAACTAAAATATGGTTCACTGTTAAAACGGTACTTTGTTGTAGTATTCCATCCTGAAACACTTTCCACGCAGTCGGTTAATGATCAAATAGATGAGTTATTGTCAGCGATTTCTTTTTTTAAAAATACTCACGACTTTATTTTTATTGGCAGTAACGCTGACACTGGTTCTGATATAATTCAGAGAAAAGTAAAATATTTTTGCAAAGAGTATAAGTTCAGATATTTGATTTCTATTCGTTCAGAAGATTATTTGGCAATGATTAAATACTCTTGTGGGCTAATTGGGAACTCCTCCTCTGGTTTAATTGAGGTTCCATCTTTAAAAGTTGCAACAATTAACATTGGTGATAGGCAGAAAGGCCGTGTTCGTGGAGCCAGTGTAATAGATGTACCCGTTGAAAAAAATGCAATCGTCAGAGGGATAAATATATCTCAAGATGAAAAATTTATTAGTGTTGTACAGTCATCTAGTAATCCTTATTTTAAAGAAAATGCTTTAATTAATGCTGTTAGAATTATTAAGGATTTTATTAAATCAAAAAATAAAGATTACAAAGATTTTTATGACATCCCGGAATGTACCACCAGTTATGACTAGAAAAAAAGTGCTTTGTTTTGTCTTTCGTTATGATTCTCATTTTTTAGCTTTGAAAAATATTTTTGAGCAGATAGATGTTGATTCATATGATTTATTTTTTTGCTGCTTGGATAATTCTCTACAAGAGTTTGTAAAAAAAAATTTAGATGAAAAGATAGTTGTATTCTATCCTGATGACTTTGTTTGTTTTTTCACTTTTATTAATATTGAGTTTATTTTTTGTTCAACAGGAGGGAAGGACCTTCATGAAATTGTTAATACTGTAAGAACAAAAGATACCATAATTATATCTTGTTTTCCTGGCATTGTCCTTACTTCTCAGATAGAAGCTTTTATTTCAAAATCTAATAGTCACTATTTACTTATTAACTCCCCAAAAGATATTAAAACGTATAAAAAAATTTGTAAAATAATAGGGGTTCCTTTTAATGGAATTCTTTTTGGTCCACCATGGATTAAAAATGTCAATATCAATGCAAAACGTGAGAATTCTTGTCTTATCGTTGATCAAGTTAATGAGCCCTTGACGCCAATAAAGAGGATAGAATATGCACGTTTTTTGATTAGAGTAATTCAGAAACATCCACATATGAATTTTATTTTTAAAACTCGAAATCCTCTTATATCACCAGACTCAATTGTTTTTGATATTAAGGAATACATTGAACGCTTCGATTTGAAAAATATAACATTTAGCGATGATAATATTGATTCTTTAATTTCTAAAGTTGAATATTGTATTACAATATCTTCTTCGGTCGCAATATATTGTCTGGCTAATAAAATTAAGGTTTATTTAATAAATGGATTTAATCATACTTGCAATGGACAATGTTATTTTTCAAGATCTGGACTTATTGTTGACTATAATAAGTTTAATTTTAAACACATTCCACGTATTAAAAAAAAATGGATGGAGGAGAACTTTTATTACTCTAGGGATATTCAACATAAGATTTTGAATGATATTTTAAAAATGCCGCCAAATGTTAATGTTAGGACTTTTGGAATTAAAAGATCTACATTGATTATATTGTTTTTGATCTTTTTTAATTTCTTTTTCTCATTAGGACCAAAAAAAATAAAAACATTGAAAAAAATCCATAAAGTTTTATTAAGGTATAAGAAAGATGATATTTGATGCTAGTTTAAAGAAGTTGAGGAAATTATTTGTAAATCCAATTGGGTTTTTCCGTGACTCATGGTTTTTTAATTCTAAAAACAAGGCTGAAGAGCTACTATCACCGTTAAAAATAAAAAGTAAAAATATTTTTATAATTAGTAACCTGGGGCAATTAAAAAAAGCTGAGTCATTTGTACAAAAATTTAGCAAGAGAAGTAACTATCTTATTGTTTTGGCAACTGAAAAAAATACTGAGATGCCAAAAATTATTGTTGAACAAATAAATAATAAATTATTTTCTTCATACAAGGTACTATTCATTCCAACTTTCCCAAATGTTTTTTCACTTAAAAAGGTTATATGGTTTTATAACGTATATAATTATTTAGTTTTAAATTCAAAAGCTAAAGATGCTTATTTTATGAGCTATGCGCAACATTATGCAATCTTCGTATATTTGTTCAAAAAAAATAATATAAGATGTTCATTAATTGAAGAGGGGACAGGGACTTATAAAACCGAAAAAGAAAACCCAGTAGTAAATATTAATTTTTATTCAGAGATTATTAATTCAATTATCTTGTTCCATTATCCAGATTTGAAATTTGAAAATGTATACGGTACATATCCAATTTTGCTTAAGAAAAAATTTAATGCGCAAAAATTTGTTGAGTTTAAAGGTGCTCCATCAGTTAAATCATCAACCAGAATAGATAATGTTATCCATAAATATTCTATAACTAGAGATGATATAATATATGCAAATCAAAAGTATTTGATTGAACATACATTATTTGCGGATTCGTTAATTTCTATCTTACTTAGAATAGATAAGCCTGATAATGCAAGAATATTTATAAAACCTCACCCTAAAGAGCCTAAAAAAAATATTAATGCAATTCAAAAGGCAATAAAAAAGGCAAAATGTCGTGACATAATTCTTATAACAGAGCCAGACTTTTTAATAGAGCCGGTAATAAAAAAAGCAAAAATAAAACACTTAATTGGATTAACATCATCTTCTTTGGTATATGCACCTTTAGTTTCTAAAAGATGTCAGTCTTATTCAATAGCGCCTCTTATGATAAAGTTGTGTGATAATGATAAATCCCAAAAAGGGATTAATACGCTGCGTCTCCATTTCGATATTTTAAAGAATTTTGATAATGTTAAAATATTATCGGATGATATAACATCTCCCTCTTTGCACGATAAAAGGATTTTCTTGGGGGAGTAATAAAAGCTACATTTTATATTCTATTACAGTACCAGTCGTAAAATTAAATCTTAAAGTAGTATGTTTTATTACCTTTATGTTACTTTTCTTTGAAGAGGATGGAAATGATTTTTTGGCTACTTAAAATTCAAAAGATATTGACTTGAAATTTAATATATATTATGTTGGCAGTTTGTTGTGTTCCCCCCATAATAAACCCAATTAACCTGCGTCTTCATCAATAAATACCCCCGAAACTTCTTAAACAGTTTCATATCCGGTTTAAAATCGGCCTGCCAGAACTGGTGCAAATGCCCTTGATACGTCAAGCCCTTGATGTCGTACAGGGCATTGCCCATCACTTTGAGTGGTTTGTTATGAATCAGTGCAGAGATCCCCGCCGTACTGTTAATCGTCACCACCGCTTTTGCGTGGCGTAATAGTTCCGGCATCGGGAGATCGTGCACATAAATGACGCGCTCACCTAAGCCATATTCCTTACTTAGCCGCTTAATTAATGGTCGATAGAGTCTGTGACCACGATCCATCGGATGGTGCTTGATCACCAAATAACTTTCTTTCGGTGCTTTACGTGAAAATGAGTACATGACTTCATTAATATAGTCACGCACATCGTTATAATTGCTGTGGTTACGAATCTGGCTATCGTTATACACCTGCAAAACGGCAAGATAATAACGCTGGTCCAGCTCGTTCATTAACCTCGGCAATACCTTACGCTGTGTTACCTTGTAAAGTTGCTTGCGCCAGTATGCACGAACCCAGCAACGAGCCTCATACCAGGGGGAAAACGATTTGTGGTGGCGGTAGCGAGGGAACTCATGACGGTAATGCCAACCCATCAGGTAATACCACATCGCATGACCTATACGTTTCATCGTTGAAGGTTTTAAGTTCTCAACGTGCGGCGCAGGCATATCTGGTAACTTACGATAAAAATCCGGATCGCGCGGTAGCGATGAATATGCGTTCACTCCGCCTTCTTCAACAGTAATAAACTGCGGACGTAAATATCCTTCTTCAAATGCCAGAAAGCGGATCCCTTTCGACTTTGCCCAACGTTTTGCTTCTTTGTGCAATGGGCGGCAGTCACCAAAGCAGAGGATGGTATCAAAGTCATATTGCCGGTGGAGATCCCGTAACCATCCGGGGAACTCTTTCGGCGTTTGGTAGTAAGCCAGGTATTGTCGATGGCGGCAGTAAAAACGATCCCCACCGTTGAATACAACATTCACAGCGTTACGTCCTAATGACTCTAACCATTCGGCGACGTCATTGAAAAAAGGTCCCATCGGCCCCTGCAATAGCAGATATTTTTTACCGGATAATAAAACGGTTAATGCATTACCTTGCATAAATAATTTGCGTAATAGTCAACTATGAAATTGTTTAGCCAAATCTGACCTTGCAGAACATAATTAATTTGCGGTAATAACGTATTACTCGCCCCGCTTTTTTTCTGGTAATAAACAACGGCTTGCGCGGCGTCTGGATCAAATATTCCGCCGCCTCTTCAACCGTAATAGGTTGTAGCCGTGTTGGGTGGATATAGGTTGGATAAACAATCAGCGCCTGATAGATCAAATCCGCTAACGTTAATTTTCGCTCGCGACGCGGGCAGCGATGTTCATCGACGGTTAAACCCCAACCGGAATAGAAGGGCAGGCCGTAACAATGTACGTGCTTGCCATGTAATAACGCTTCAAACCCGGACAATGATGTCATGGTGTGCACTTCATCTGCGCGCTGAATGCATTGAATAATATCGGCGTCCAGTGCCTGATAATCAGCGAGTTCAGCAGTCAGTTCTGCTGGAATATCGCCCTTGCGATTCCCCACCAGTACATCCGGGTGCGGTTTATAAACAATGTAGGCGTGCGGATTGCGCTCGCGTACTGTGCGTAATAACTCAAGGTTGCTCTTAATCGAGACAGTGCCTGTTTTAATAGAGGCATCGTCCTCTACCTGACCCGGCACCAGGATAACTTTTTTATCTTTGGCTTCGGCTGGTAGAGAGAAATCGGCTCCCAGGTTGTACTTACTCAGTTTGCTTTCAACCAGTCGCTGGCGTAATTTTTCAGCTCGCATCTTCTGCGCCAGCGTTAGCTGGCTATGATTCAGCAGCACTTCCAGATCGCTGGGGCGTGTGGCGTCATAGTAAATACCGCGTTTATCCAGCACCAGCGATAGCGGCGGCAGCAGGTCAGAGCCAAGTCCGGATGAACGCAGAAAACCATCTTCCATTCGCCATAACGGCAGTGATTTTCGCTGCGCTTCGGCTCGCCATTGCTGTTCTCCCTTTACACCCCATACCACGCAGGCGCTCGCCGCAGTACAGCGACGTGAAAAACTCAGCCGGTTTGTTGCCGTTTGCAAGAAAGGTTTCAGGATCGCTGACTTCCACAGCGTTAAGCCTGGCGCCCATAAATAACCATCACGCTGTTGCAGATGTCGACGTTGTAATTGCAGCCATTGCAGCACGGTAAATAGATCGCTTACTTCTCCCGTTTGCGGATCGATATAGCGACAGTAACGCAGGTATGCAGCGGCAAAAAGTTCCTCCAGCGTGGCAGAACCGCGTCGGGCAGATAACAAAGCGGACTGTGGATGACGATCGTCGGTTAAACCCCAACCTGCATACCAAGGCTGGCCGAAACATGTTACTGGTTTTCCTGCCAGCAAGGCTTCAAAGCCGTACTGGGAGGTCACGACGTAAACCTGGGAAACGTGTCGCAATAGCGACTGCGGGCTGACATTCTCGGCAATCAAACGTACTCGTTGCGTGGCACGCAGATCAGCGAAATAACCTGTTTTCTTTCCTTCCAGTACATCTGGGTGCACCTTCACCCAAATTTCGGCTTGAGGATTTTCCGCCATCGCGGCTTCCAGCATGGCAGCAAACTCATGCGGGCCAGCATTGCCATACGTCACTGACATATCATTAAATGTCTGATCGACAACCAGAACGATGTCTGCACGTTCTGACTCATCAGCCACAAACGCAGGTGCCAGGTTATATTTCGACAAATCCCCGGTCACGATGGTGTGCATCGCTTCTCTGGCCTGGCTTATCAGAGCTGTATTTCCGGCTTTATCCTGTACCAGTTTCTCCAGTGCTGAAGGCTTGCTGGCATCGTAGTAAATGCCACAATCATCCACCACCAGAGAAAGCGGCGGCTCGCCATTGACGCCAAGATCCAGCGAACGCACAAATCCATCTTCCAGACGAATGACGGGTTTTCCCGCTGCTTTGGCGATGGCGACTGGTTTCGCCGCGCTGGGACGATGTCCCCACACGGCGATAGCATCAACTTCTTGCGGAACAGGGCGCAGCAGAGAAAGTTTCTGGCACGGTTGCGCCAGAAATTTCTCCAGATGCGGAATACGCCAGATGCCAGGCGAGTAAATGCCAATCATGCGTTTTCAGCCAGTTCCTGTGCCATCAGGGCGCGCACTTTTTCCAGGCATGCTGGGGTGTCGACGCCCGGACCGGTTGCGGCAACCTCAAATGTGCGGATGTTGATCCCTGCGCTCATCAACCGCAGCTGCTCCAGTGATTCTGCCTGCTCTGGCATGGACTCCGGTAACTGACTGTAGTTTTGCAGCACATCGCGACGATAAGCGTAAATACCAACGTGTTTCAGGTAGCGCGCTTTTTCAGCATTACGCGGATAGGGAATCGGCGAACGGCTGAAATAAAGCGCATCCTGGCGGGTATTTACCACCACTTTTACCGTGCTTGGCTCGGTCGCTTCTTCGGCAGAAATCGCGTGGCATAGCGTTGCCACTGGCAACGCGGGGTCATCACGCATTCCTTGTAACAGCGTTTCTACATCCCGCGGGCGAATCATTGGTTCGTCGCCCTGCAGGTTAATGTAGATATCTGCCTCGACTTTATGCATCACCTCGACCAGCCGATCGGTGCCGGATTCATGATCGTTGCGCGTCATGATGGCTTTCCCGCCAAATGCCTGCACGGCCTTTTCAACACGCTGATCGTCTGTTGCCACCCAAACTTCCGCAACGCCCGCCACCTGTAACGCACGCTCGTAAACATGCTGGATCATCGGTTTACCAACAATATCGAGCAGTGGCTTACCCGGCAGGCGCGATGAGCCATAACGAGCCGGAATGACAATAACTGCTTTGCTCATTTCAACTCCTTACAAAGACAGAATCACTTTTGCACCCACCGCCAGCTGATAGAGGATGGTGGAAATACCACGGGTAACTTCAATGTTTTTCGATTCATATTTCGGCAGAACCATAATCTCATCGCCCGGTTTGAGTGAATCCACATCTTCTGCGTTGACGGCTGCACCGTTCTGACGAATGACGATAATTCTGGCGTTACCCGATTTCTGCGTCAGGCCACCACATTTCTCGATGTAATCCTCGGTGGTCATACCCTTCTGCCAGCTCACCGCGTTCGGGAACAGCACTTCGCCATGAACCATAACCAGCGATGTTTTCTCCGGAATATTGATGACGTCGCCATCTTCAAGCAGAACAGAATCAATATTGGATTCGTTGAGGATCACTTCACCTTTCGGAACAACGGTGCGTGCTTTCGCCACAAAGCGGCTGATCAGTTGTGCTTCCTGCATTCGCAGGCTGGCTTCTTCTTTGGTGGATGACTGGGCAGAAAGTGATGCTTCCTCCAGCTTTTGCAGCGAGAGATTCAGCATCTCTTTCTGACGCTGAGCCACTGATGGGCGATAAAGCTGAACTGCGTTCATCTGCGACATGCTGTTCGGGCGGACTTTTTCCAGAACCGCACGCATAGTGGAACCATAAGGCAGTACCATGGCATGTTCACCGGAGTGTGCGCCTTCAACCCGCACCTGAATGGTGCCGGCATAGCGGTCAGTGCTCACGATTAAGGTATCGCCATTTTGCAACATACGGCCTGGCGCAGAACTGATCGGATAGTATTCGCTGCGTTTTTGCAGCCCCTGTTTACGCATAATCGTAATGTGAGTCGCGCCAGGCTTAGGGCGCGCCCAGCTCAACGCTTCCGTTACGGGAATGCTGCTTTCGCGGAACTCAAAGTCGTAGCTGTTAAAGACATCGCCCTGAACGCTGAAAGTATGCTGACGCGGCCCGACGATGATGGTGTCACCATCGGCGAACTGCGAAAGCCCCAGTTTGCCGTTCAGCAGGAAGTCGTACAGGTTGACGTTGGAGCGCACGCGGTTACCGCGCTTGACCACAATATCAACGTAACTTCCGCGCTCTGGATCAACGCCGCCAGCCTTGATCAGATAATTGAGTAACGAATCAGACGTCACACCGCCATACAGACCAGGATTACGCACAAATCCGGTCACGTACACTTTTACTGGCTGCGCCTGTAATAAGGAGGCGTAGACGTTGACGTTGGACTGGTATACTTCCTTCACTTTGGATGTGACCAGGGCATTTAGCTGACTATTACTGACGCCAGCAACTTTCACCGGACCAACGTTCGGCAGGAAAATATTACCTTTGGGATCAACCTGTAACGCACCATCAAAGGTGAACGCACCCCACAAGCGAACCTGAATGCTATCACCCGGATTCAGAATATAGTCAGGGTTGAATCCTACCGTCGCACCGCTATCCGCGCTGGTGCCGTTGAAAAGTTGAGCACCAAACATACGGCTCATTACCACCGGCGGTGAGGGCGGCGGGGTATTGTCGAAGCCGCTCATGTTTTGCGTATCCGACTGTTGCCCGTTCAGAATACCGGTAAGCGGCGCGGCTCCTGTAAGGTTTGGGTCAGCGTTAATATCAATGGCCGCGCTGGCCTGCGCCGCGTGACAGGCGGCAATCAGTAAAATTGATTTAAATAATTTCATCACAAACTCATTCAGCGACAGCGTTAGTCTCGGTGATCTTCAATAACAGCCAGCAACAGTTTCAGGGTGCCGAACAGCAGGCAGCACACCAGTAACCAGCAGGCGATCAAATAAGGGATATTTGGAAAAGACGATTCCTGCGGCAACTGTGGCGAACTGATCACTGACAGCACCTTGAGCTTACGAGCCGCTTCTACACGGGTCTTTTCAATGGAGGTCAGGGTCAGTTTGTACAGCTCGGTGTTGAACTCTACTTTTGATTTGATTTCTTCAAAATCCACCGCCATACGGTTTAGCTTGTCACCCTGCGGCGCTGTGATTTTGCTTTTTTCTTCGTCAATTTGTGCCTGCAATGACTGAATCGCATTACGCGCACTCACAACTTGCGGGGCGTCCTCACGCAGATACGTCAGCAAGTTCCGCAGGTCCGCTTCCATCTGGATCTTCTGGCCCATCAGCGTATTCACTAACGTGCTCGCCGCCTGTGCCTGTGCCTGTGGATCCAGAACGTTGTTGTTGTCCTGATAAGAGAGCAATTCCGCTTTGCTGGCGTCCAGACGCTGGCGTGCCTTTTCCATCTCCGTTTCTGCAAAGGCAAGCTGGTCACGCGCGATGCGATGTGACATCTCATTGATAAAGCGCTCTGACTCTTTCAGCACGGTCTGGTTAAACTTAAGCGCAAACTCCGGGCTAAAGCCCTGCGTCTGAATATTCAGTAATCCGGTTTTATCGTCATACGAGACGTTGATACGGTCCTTGTAGTACTTCAGGAAGCCTTCTGCGGTTTCATCCTTGCTAAGATGATTAAGAAAATCGAGCCCGCTGTGGCTAAACGCTTCACGAAAATTTAGTTGCTTATCCAGCGCCGCCAGCATATCCGGCGAGTTGATGTACTCTTTCAGATACAACGCATCTTCTGCGGAACTGGGGTTAGAGGCACCCAGAAGCAGACCAAAATTCAGGCTGCCGCTGTTTAAATCATCCGAGCGTTTAATGGCGACTTTCGACTCGCTCATATAGCGAGGCTGGCTGAAGATAGCCAGATAGATCAGCAGCACCGCCATCGGTGCCAGAATGATGATTTTCGCCAGGTGTTTTTGGATATCTGCCAGTGAGATGGCAGACAGACGAGCACGCATCCAGGATACGGCAGACTTCACTTTTATCAACATGTAACGATTATCAAAGTTTCAGTGGGGCGCAAACTCAATGAGAGACTAACCTCTCGAACCCCGTTGCTTAATTAGTCGAAAATGCGCACAAGGCCAGTGACTTTATTTGCCTTGTTGGTCACCAATAACGTTGAGACGCGGTGCTTTTGCATTTTTTCTTCCGCTTCAATGATCATGGTGTCTTCCGGTAGCGTCAGCGGTTCACGTGTCATCATCTGCGCAGCCGTGGCGGATGTCAGAGAATCCTCTTTTTCCATAAAGCGACGCAGGTCACCGTCGGTGATAATGCCCGCTAGCCCACCTTCTGCGTCTTCTACCATCACCATTCCCTGGCATCCGCTGGTGATACGTTGAATCACGGTTTTAAATGACGCATCCAGCTGTACCGCAGGAACATCATGCTGCATGACATCAGCAACGCGGGTCAGCAGGCGACGACCTAATGAACCGCCCGGGTGATAGCGCGCAAAATCATTCGGCATAAATTTGCGTTGGCGGATCATGGCAATCGCCAGCGCATCGCCGATCGCCATCGTCAGCGTGGTAGACGTTGTTGGTGCAAGATTATTCGGGCAGGTTTCATTCGCCATATGGAGTTCCAGCACGGCATCAGCATTTTTCGCCAGCATGGAATTTCCATTATTGGTAATGGCGATAATTCGGTTGCCGAAATTTTTCAGTGAAGGAACTAGCTTGAGGATTTCATCCGTTTCACCGCTGGCAGAAATAAGGATCAGAAGATCGTAAGGCGTAATCATGCCCAGATCGCCATGGAAAGCTTCTGCAGGATGAATAAAGAAACTAGGCGTACCCGTAGAGGCCAGCGTCGCTGACATTTTACGACCGACATGCCCTGATTTACCCATTCCCGAAAGAATAACGTGCCCTTTACAGTTCATTATCAAATTAAGGACACGCTGGTACTGCCCGGAATCCAGTTGTTTAGACAAGTTTTGTAATGCTGCGCCTTGTTCTGCCAGAGTCTGGCGAACAGAGGTAATTAGATATGGATCGATAGTACTGCTCTGGTCATCAGGTAAATGTCTTTCAGACATATCAGCTCCTTTGCACGGAAATAATGCCACAGTCACAACAAACCCGAACCCACTATAATTTATTTATGCTAAATCAATGGGTTGTAACAAAATTTTTAATGAATATAAAACCATGGTCAGTCCATGCTTATATGCAGGACTTATCACCTTCTTATTAAGTCGCAATGTCTCATGGAGGTGCGAAGATGCTGCAATATTACAGGCGAGAAGGGGAACCAAATTTTGCCCACCTATTTAACACACCCCTACATTATGAACAAGGAATTTAGGATTTTTATCATTTATTAAAATGTTTCTCACTTGACTATTAAGACCAAAAACAATTTATCAATTGATTATTTCCTCGTAAAAAAAGAACGTATGACCATGTTATTAATAAATAAAACACGTAAATAATGGTGATGTTGTTTTGTGATTAACTATTTAAGTGCGGCATAATAAACAGGTTGACAATTTCTATGTAAAGAAGAGGAAAATAATAAAATTTTAGCGGTGACTATTGAATGATATGATAGTTATGGTGTTGATTATTTCTGGTAATGAATGCGGAATTAAATCTGGCCGGATTGTATTTTTGCTATATCTATTTTTCAGGAGATTATTATTAAATAGAAAAATAACAGTGGTGATTATCTCCGGTTGAGCTGGAGTCACGTATGCCAGCGAGTGCTTTCTTCCGGGCCTTCCTTCACTTCAGATAAAGAGCCTATGGAAAAGAGGCAATCATCAGGCTCTTTTTGAGTCATATGCGCCGATAATCAACTGTCTTGAACGTAAAAATTATGGAGCAACATGATGCTACGATTCATTTCACTCTTCGTTCTTTCTGAGCATTGCGTTCAGGATGGTCAGCAATTTACGCATACAGTCAACCAGCGCCACTTTTTTGGTTTTTCCGGCTGCTGACAGATGCATGTAAAATGCCTTTATCACCGGATTAAACCAGGTTACCACAAGCGCTGCCATGTGCAGGGCTGCTCTTGCCTCCGTACGCGCACTGGCGTCGTTCGGCCAGCAGATATGTGTGGGATAACAGGGATGTTATGTGAACTGAACTGTGTTTTGTTAGCGGGGGATGTTTATTGATGATTCGGGAGTGTTTAAGACCTGATGGCGTTATGCTCCCAAGTTTATTTTATATAAAGATCCAAAAGCAAAAACCCGCCTTGTGGGCGGGTTCTTTAGAATAGTGGTGCCCGGACTCGGAATCGAACCAAGGACACGGGGATTTTCAATCCCCTGCTCTACCGACTGAGCTATCCGGGCAACGGGGCGCATTAAACCTGATTCGCCTCGTCTCGTCAATCAAATTTCTTCAATTTAGTGCAGACTGCACAATCTATCATCACTTTGCCGCTATTGCACGCATTGTCAGGCAAACCAGGCGGTCCAGGCGGCGGAAAGCGGCATTGCCAGAAGGAGTGCTGGAAGCATGTTGACCACCGGGAACATTTTAATGCCACAGATGCGTAATCCGGTTGCCAGCAGCAATAAACCGCCTACGGCGCTGAAGTCTGCCATCATCGACGGTGTGGTCAGCGGTAATATCAGCGCGGCAGCCCACGCCAGTGTTAACTGGATGATCAGTAATGGAATGCTAATCACCGACACCGCAATACCCAGCGAGCAGGCGAAGATCATCGCCGTAAAGAAATCAAGAAATGACTTGGCGATTAAAATACTTGGATCGCCGGTCATCCCTTCGTTCATCGCCCCGAAGATTCCGGTGCCGCTGGCGCAAAACAGGACAATAATCGCGACAAAATTCTGAATAAAAGATTCATGCGCTGGCTTCTTACGCGAGTGGTGAAACAGATTATGCGCTTTGGCGACCACTGTATTGACGCCTTTTTCCAGCAGACAAATTTCGCCGATTAATGCTCCGAGTAAGGTTGCTAAAACCATCGCCGGAAGGTTGGCGCATTTCACCACCAGTAAAATACCAATCCCCAGCGATGCCAGACCAAAAATTGATGTCATGGAGACGCGGATACGTTCCGGTAAGCGTTGGCTAAGGAGTGCGCCGAAAACGCCACCCAGTAAGACTGCACTTGCGTTGATAAAAGGGCCGATGACCACAAGAGTTCCTGTTAGCTGTATTGTTTGATTTTCTTATTATGAACTTTTGGCGCCGTCGATGGCTTGTTTGTTCGCAAAGTCCTGGCTTGCACGCTTTAGCGAAAGGTGCCATGATTGCGCGAATTTTCTCCTCTCTGTACGGAGTTTGCCCGATGCACGCCACCTCCTTACATTCTCTCGCTTATCGCCGTTTCGCGCGAAACTCTTCTCTTTTTATGCTACTGCTCATGCGGTGAAGTTAACGCACGCTCACTGCAGGACAACAGTAAAATCAGAGCGTTTCTGCTTTTACTGATGTCTGGCGGTCGGAGCTGGTGACCAGTTTGACCCATATCTCATGGGGCAGGGTTTTCCACCTTGTCCGGTATTCTTACTTCCCCTAAACGGGTTTTGCGCTTATGAAATCAATGAATATTGCCGCCAGTAGTGAACTGGTATCCCGACTTTCTACTCATCGCCGCGTGGTGGCGTTGGGAGATACTGATTTTACGGACGTCGCGGCAGTCGTCATTACCGCTGCGGATAGTCGCAGTGGCATTCTTGCGTTGCTTAAGCGCACCGGTTTTCATCTACCGGTGTTTTTGTATTCCGAACATACTGTTGAATTACCTGCGGGCGTTACGGCGGTAATCAACGGCAACGAGCAGCAGTGGCTGGAGCTGGAATCCGCAGCCTGTCAGTATGAAGAGAATTTGCTGCCACCGTTTTATGACACGCTGACGCAGTACGTTGAGATGGGTAATAGCACCTTTGCTTGCCCTGGACATCAACATGGTGCGTTCTTTAAAAAGCATCCTGCCGGACGCCATTTTTACGATTTCTTTGGCGAGAACATCTTTCGCGCCGATATGTGTAACGCTGACGTAAAATTGGGCGATCTGCTTATTCATGAAGGATCGGCGAAAGATGCGCAGAAATTCGCAGCCAAAGTCTTTCATGCCGATAAAACCTATTTTGTGCTGAACGGCACATCAGCAGCGAATAAAGTGGTGACGAATGCGCTGTTAACGCGTGGCGATCTGGTGCTCTTCGACCGTAACAACCATAAGTCGAATCATCATGGCGCGTTGATTCAGGCGGGGGCGACGCCGGTCTATCTGGAAGCTTCACGTAACCCGTTTGGTTTCATTGGCGGTATTGATGCGCACTGTTTTAATGAAGAGTATCTGCGCCAGCAAATTCGCGACGTTGCGCCAGAAAAAGCCGACCTGCCGCGCCCGTTTCGCCTGGCGATTATTCAGCTGGGAACCTATGACGGCACTGTCTATAACGCCCGTCAGGTGATCGATACCGTTGGGCATCTGTGTGATTACATTCTGTTTGATTCCGCGTGGGTCGGTTACGAACAGTTTATCCCGATGATGGCGGATAGCTCGCCGCTGCTGTTAGAACTTAACGAAAACGATCCGGGGATCTTTGTGACCCAGTCGGTGCACAAACAGCAGGCGGGATTCTCACAGACGTCGCAGATCCATAAAAAAGATAACCATATCCGTGGACAGGCGCGTTTTTGCCCGCATAAGCGGTTGAATAATGCCTTTATGCTCCATGCTTCTACCAGCCCGTTCTATCCGCTGTTCGCCGCCCTGGACGTTAACGCCAAAATTCATGAAGGGGAGAGTGGGCGTCGGCTGTGGGCTGAGTGCGTTGAGTTGGGTATTGAGTCGCGCAAGGCTATTCTTGCGCGCTGTAAGCTGTTCCGCCCGTTTATCCCGCCCGTTGTTGATGGCAAATTGTGGCAGGATTATCCGACGTCAGTGTTAGCCAGCGACCGCCGTTTTTTCAGTTTTGAGCCGGGGGCGAAGTGGCACGGCTTTGAAGGATATGCCGCGGATCAGTATTTTGTTGATCCGTGCAAGCTGTTACTCACCACGCCGGGTATCGATGCCGAAACCGGCGAATATAGCGATTTTGGCGTTCCAGCGACGATTCTGGCGCACTATCTGCGTGAGAACGGCATTGTGCCGGAGAAGTGCGATCTCAACTCCATTCTGTTCTTATTAACTCCGGCGGAAAGCCACGAGAAGCTGGCACAACTGGTGGCGATGCTGGCGCAGTTTGAACAGCATATTGAGGATGACTCGCCGCTGGCTGAGGTGTTGCCGAGCGTTTATAACAAATATCCGGTGCGCTATCGCGACTACACCCTGCGTCAGTTGTGTCAGGAGATGCACGATCTGTATGTCAGTTTCGACGTCAAAGACCTACAAAAAGCGATGTTCCGCCAGCAGAGTTTCCCGTCAGTGGTGATGAATCCCCAGGATGCGCATAGCGCTTATATTCGCGGTGAAGTGGAGTTGGTGCGGATTCGTGATGCCGAAGGGCGAATTGCGGCAGAAGGGGCGTTGCCTTATCCACCTGGCGTGCTTTGCGTGGTACCCGGGGAAGTCTGGGGGGGGGGCGGTTCAACGTTATTTCCTTGCGCTGGAAGAAGGCGTGAATTTGTTGCCGGGATTTTCGCCGGAGTTGCAAGGTGTCTATAGCGAAACCGATGCGGATGGCATGAAACGGTTGTACGGTTATGTGTTGAAGTAAGAATAAAAAAACGGGTCACCTTCTGGCGACCCGTTTTTCTTTGCGTAATTAGTGGCTAACCGTCTGTGTACCTGTCGGGACACGAACGTGTTTATATTTGAACATCGCCATGAACGCGAAGGCCAGAACCACGGAGTAACCGGCGAAAATCAGCCATACGGTCTGCCAGTCGGTAATGCCGTTTTGGGTGTACATCTCAACCACTTTACCGCTCACGATGCCGCCGAGGATACAGCCGAAGCCGTTGGTCATCATCAGGAACATCCCCTGCGCGCTGGCGCGAATTGCCGGGCTAACTTCTTTTTCGACAAACACCGAACCAGAGATGTTGAAGAAGTCGAATGCGCAACCGTAAACGATCATCGACAGTACCAGCAGTACAGTACCGAACGGAGTCGGGTCGCCGTAAGCAAACAGAGCAAAACGCAGGATCCACGCCACAATACTGATCATCATTACGTTCTTAATACCGTAGCGGCTTAAGAAGAACGGGATGGTCAGAATGAACAGGGTTTCAGAGATCTGCGAAATCGACATGATGATTGACGCATGCTGCACGATGAAGCTGCTGGCAAACATCGGATCTTTGTCGAAGCTGTGCAGGAAGGTATTACCGAACATGTTGGTAATCTGCAGTTCCGCGCCCAGCAGCATTGAGAAGATGAAGAAGATTGCCATACGCTTGTTTTTAAACAGCGCGAATGCATCGAGGCCCAGCAGGGTTGTCCAGCTCTGATTCGCTTGCTGTTTAGCAACCGGAATATGCGGCAGAGTCAGGGTAAACAGAACCAGAATGGCGGAAAGCGCTGCGCCAATATACAGCTGCATGTGGCTTAATTCGAAGCCGGACAGGCTCACCACCCACATTGCCATGATAAAGCCGATGGTGCCCCAGATACGGATTGGCGGGAAGTCAGTAACGATATCCATCCCGGCATTTTGCAGGCGATAGTAAGAGATGGTGTTGATTAACCCAAGCGTTGGCATATAAGCAAACGAGTTAATCAATATCACAAGGAACATCGCCTCCGGCGTAGTGACCTCTGCCGCCATGAACAGCGTGATAGCGCCAATGGTGTGGCAAATGGCATAGACCCATTTCGCACTTAACCATTTGTCGGCCACAATCCCCAGCAGCGCAGGCATAAAGACCGCGGCGATACCCAGTGAGCTATAAACTGCGCCGATAGAAGCACCGTCAAACTTCAGGGTAACAAACATATAGGAGCCGAGGGTCGTCAGCCAACTTCCCCACAGACAGAACTGCAGAAAAGAGAGGATTTTCAGCTGCAGCTTAAGATTCATGTTAATTTCCTCACATCGTGATGCGGATGAGTGTTTGAAAAAGCACATTTGACCGTGCGAGATGATGCGATTCTATCAACTTCGCGGACTGGTTTTTTGTTACCTGTGGCAAATAATTGCAAACATTCCCAATTTGCAAAACGAAATTGTGATGTAGATAACATTTTTACCCCTGAGCATCGTCAGGGGCGGTTAGTGGAATTATCGGCGGCGGTAAGATTTTTGCGCGGTATTCACTTTATAAAGATAACGGCGAGATTCCGCAGAGGGATGGCGGGTCGTCAGCGTCTGATAAACATCGCCCGGCGTCATGGTGTTAATAATATTGGCAGCCTGAATCTTATCATTCGAAAAGACTCGCAGCACGCTGCCTGCGCCGCCGTTATAGGCGGGGATGACGGCATAACGCCGCGATGTTGGGTTATCAATTCCGCCGAGATAAACGTTGTTCAGCATCGCCAGATACGCGGTGCCGGTATCAATATTGCTGGCAGGATCAAACAAGAAACTGCGGCTCGGCGTGCCGGATTTCCCCTGCGAGCGGAACACATCTTTCCCGGCAGTATGTTGTACCACCTGCATTAATCCCAGCGCATCGGAACGGCTGACCGCATACGGGTTAAAGGAAGATTCAGTCTGCATAATTGCCAGAATCAGCGACTCATCAACGCCATATTTCCGTGATGCCTGGCGGACCATACCGAGATATTTGTGCGCACGTTTATCAAGGTGGTTCGGCACCATGTTAATGGTGACGCTGTAGATGATACGCAGCCCGTTGCTGCGGCTCTTCAGGCGGTTTTTCAGCAGATAATCCGCGAAGTTGCTCGCGCGACCTTCCCAGCGAATCGGCTGCCCGGTGTTGTCCACCACCTGACCGTAAAGGAAAGGTTCTTTCGAAATCGTAATATCATCAACGTCGGAATAGAGATCGACCGAACTCGGATCGTCCCCCATCAGCAACGTTTTGATAATTGCCCGGCGCAGATGCGCGGCAGGTTCTGTCCCGGCGATGGTTTCGATAGTAATCGTACCGTCATCGAAGTTGATGTGGCTGCGGGTCTGATATTGATCGGTGTATTTCACGTAGTCCTTAGGACCGGCGATCACCACCTCTTTGAAGCCCCAGATGTTCTCAATATTGTGGGCAAATTGCCCCATCAGAATATCAAAACCGTTGGTATCTTTGACCCAGGCTTCGTTATAGGTATCGCCTTTTTTGGTCGTCGAACAGGAGATGAGCAACGGCGCAATCAAAGCCAGCGCGAGATATTTTTTCATCATTCCGGGTGCGTGTTGTGTTTGTTTTTATGCAAGTTGCCGGAGGCGTGCTCCGGCACTGTTTTTATTTTTTATCTTCCGGCGTATAGCCCTCGATATGCACCTCTTTACCCTCGAACAGGAAGTTGACCATCTCCTGCTCCAGCAGCTTGCGGTGCTCGGCATTCATCATGTTGAGTTTCTTTTCATTAATCAGCATGGTTTGTTTGTGCTGCCACTGCGCCCAGGCTTCTTTGGAGATCTCGTTATAGATGCGTTTTCCCAGTTCGCCGGGGTACAGCTGAAAATCCTGACCTTCTGCTTCACGTTGCAGGAAAGTACAAAAAATCGTTCTGCTCATAAATCATCCTCTTTATCGACTCACGCGCTAAACCGGCGCGCCAGTGCGTAACTGCTGTAACAAACGCTCCACGGGAGCCGCCAGGCCAACTGACGGCGGTTGCGCTAAGTTATACCAGAGCGCATTGTCTTCATCCATGCAGCCGGTGAATGACGACACGGGAAGCCACATAGGCACAATATCTAAGTGGAAATGGCTGAAGGTATGCCGAAACGCGGTCAGCTGCGTCAGGTTATCGGCAGCAATCTGCCGTTGCGCCAGCCACTGCCGCAAACTTTCTTCATCGGCAAACTGCGGGAAGCAGTATAAACCGCCCCACAATCCGCTCGGCGGACGCTGCGCCAGCAATACTTCATCTTCGTGCTGTAACAGCAAAAAGTAGCCGGTGCGCTCTGGCAGCGTCTGTTTCGGTTTTTTGCCCGGATAAAGCGACCAGCTATTGTTGGCGGCGGCAATACATCCGTTTTGTAGCGGACAGAGCGAGCATTTTGGCTTAGAGCGCGTACAAATCATCGCGCCCAAATCCATCATCGCTTGGTTAAACCGTTCCACGCCAACCGCGGGCGTCACCTGCTCGCTTAAACTCCACAGTTTATTCTCGACCTCTTTTTTCCCGGGCCAGCCGCTTACAGCATAGCAGCGCGCCAGCACGCGTTTGACGTTACCGTCGAGAATCGGAAAGTGCTTACCCAGAGAAAGCGAGAGAATCGCGCCTGCGGTGGAACGCCCGACGCCCGGCAGTGCTGCAACTTCCTCAAAGGTTTCCGGGAATTTACCGCCGTGTAAGGCCGCCACTTGTTGTGCAGCTTTATGTAGGTTGCGCGCGCGGGCGTAATAGCCAAGCCCGGTCCACAAATGGAGAACTTCGTCGAGCGGCGCATTGGCGAGATCGGTCACCGTTGGGAAGCGTGCCATAAAGCGTTCAAAATAGGGGATAACGGTCGCAACCTGAGTTTGTTGCAACATCACTTCTGAGAGCCATACTTTGTAGGGCGTCTTGTCAATTTGCCAGGGCAGCGTTTTCCGCCCGTATTTATCGTACCAGTCCAGAACCTGGGCTGAAAATTGCGACGCTTGCATGGTCACCGAATTCACTGTTGTTGGGGGCAAGATTGCAGCACAGCGACGGCAGGGTGTAAACCGGAACTTTCCGCAGCCACGGCCTTATCATGCTTGCATCCGGCAACTAACTTTGGATAATGCCCGTTTTCAGAACACTTTCACAAGCGACTAAATCTTTATGAAAAACGACGTCATCTCACCGGAATTTGATGAAAACGGCCGCCCGCTGCGCCGTATCCGTAGTTTTGTGCGCCGCCAGGGGCGACTGACCAAAGGCCAGGAACATGCGCTGGAAAACTACTGGCCGGTGATGGGCGTTGAGTTCAGCGAAGATATGCTGGATTTCCCTGCGCTTTTTGGTCGTGAAGCGCCGGTGACGCTTGAGATTGGTTTTGGCATGGGCGCGTCGCTGGTGGCAATGGCTAAAGATCGCCCCGAGCAGGACTTCCTCGGCATTGAAGTGCATTCACCGGGTGTTGGTGCGTGCCTGTCTTCTGCGCATGAAGAGGGCTTAAGCAACCTGCGCGTGATGTGTCACGATGCGGTTGAAGTGCTGCATAAAATGATTCCTGACAATTCATTGCGCATGGTGCAGCTCTTTTTCCCTGACCCGTGGCACAAAGCGCGCCATAATAAACGCCGTATCGTTCAGGTGCCGTTTGCAGAGCTGGTAAAAAGCAAACTGCAGCTGGGGGGCATATTCCATATGGCGACCGACTGGGAACCTTATGCGGAACATATGCTTGAAGTGATGTCTTCTATTGACGGTTATAAAAACCTGTCAGAGAGCAATGATTACGTACCGCGTCCGGCATCACGTCCGGTGACGAAATTTGAACAACGTGGTCATCGTCTTGGTCACGGAGTATGGGACTTAATGTTCGAGAGGGTGAAATAATGGCAAAGAACCGTAGCCGTCGTCTGCGTAAAAAAATGCACATCGACGAATTCCAGGAATTAGGATTTTCGGTGGCATGGCGATTCCCGGAAGGTACATCGGAAGAACAGATTGATAAAACCGTTGATGACTTTATTAACGAGGTTATCGAACCGAACAAACTGGCCTTTGACGGCAGCGGTTATCTGGCCTGGGAAGGTCTGATCTGCATGCAGGAAATCGGCAAATGCACCGAAGAGCATCAGGCGATTGTGCGTAAGTGGCTGGAAGAACGCAAACTGGAAGAGGTACGCACCAGCGAACTTTTCGACGTTTGGTGGGACTAAGAAAGCATACGGGCGATGACAAATGCAAAACTGCCTGATGTGCTACGCTTATCAGGCCTACAAAGATGCACGATCGAGTAGGCTGGATAAGGCGTTTACGCCGCATCCGGCATGGAAAACGCGCACTTTGTTATCAATCTGGGGCCAGCAAATGCTGGCCTGATTTGTTCTTGAGGGAAGACTATGATGCGCAAAATGCTGCTGGCGGCAGCACTTTCAGTGACGGCAATGACCGCTCACGCCGACTACCAGTGCAGCGTCACGCCGCGTGACGATGTGATTGTCAGCCCGCAAACCGTGCAGGTGAAGGGCGAAAACGGCAATCTGGTGATCACGCCAGACGGCAACGTGATGTATAACGGTAAGCAATATTCCCTGAATGCCGCCCAGCGCGAGCAGGCGAAGGATTATCAGGCTGAACTACGTAGCACCCTGCCGTGGATTGATGAAGGCGCGAAAAGCCGCGTCGAGAAAGCCCGTATTGCGCTGGATAAAATTATCGTTCAGGAGATGGGCGAAAGCAGCAAAATGCGCAGCCGTCTGACCAAACTTGATGCGCAGCTGAAAGAGCAGATGAACCGCATTATCGAAACGCGCAGCGATGGCCTGACGTTTCACTATAAAGCCATTGATCAGGTTCGCGCCGAAGGCCAGCAATTAGTGAATCAGGCAATGGGCGGAATTTTACAGGACAGCATTAATGAAATGGGCGCGAAAGCGGTGCTGAAAAGCGGCGGTAACCCATTACAGAACGTGCTGGGAAGCCTGGGCGGTCTGCAATCCTCAATCCAAACCGAGTGGAAAAAGCAGGAAAAAGATTTCCAGCAGTTTGGCAAAGATGTTTGTAGCCGCGTTGTGACTCTGGAAGATAGCCGCAAAGCCCTGGTCGGGAATTTAAAATAATCCTCTATTTTAAGACGGCATAATACTTTTTTATGCCGTTTAATTCTTCGTTTTGTTACCTGCCTCTAACTTTGTAGATCTCCAAAATATATTCACGTTGTAAATTGTTTAACGTCAAATTTCCCATGCAAAGCTAAGGGATAATGCGTAGCGTTCACGTAACTGGAGGAATGAAATGGAGTTTTTCAAAAAGACGGCACTTGCCGCACTGGTTATGGGTTTTAGTGGTGCAGCATTGGCATTACCCAATATCACCATTTTAGCAACCGGCGGGACCATTGCCGGTGGTGGTGACTCCGCAACCAAATCTAACTACACAGCGGGTAAAGTTGGCGTAGAAAATCTGGTTAATGCGGTGCCGCAACTGAAGGACATTGCGAACGTTAAAGGCGAGCAGGTAGTGAATATTGGCTCCCAGGACATGAACGATGATGTCTGGCTGACACTGGCGAAAAAAATTAACACCGACTGCGATAAAACTGACGGCTTCGTCATTACCCACGGTACCGACACGATGGAAGAAACCGCTTACTTCCTCGACCTGACGGTGAAATGCGACAAACCGGTGGTGATGGTCGGTGCAATGCGCCCGTCCACGTCTATGAGCGCAGACGGTCCATTCAACCTGTATAACGCGGTAGTGACCGCAGCTGATAAAGCCTCCGCTAATCGTGGCGTACTGGTAGTGATGAACGACACCGTGCTTGATGGCCGTGATGTCACCAAAACCAACACCACCGATGTAGCGACCTTCAAGTCTGTTAACTACGGTCCTCTGGGTTACATTCACAACGGTAAGATTGACTACCAACGTACCCCGGCACGTAAGCACACCAGCGACACGCCGTTCGATGTCTCTAAGCTGAATGAACTGCCGAAAGTCGGCATTGTTTATAACTACGCTAACGCATCCGATCTTCCGGCTAAAGCACTGGTAGATGCGGGCTATGATGGCATCGTTAGCGCTGGCGTGGGTAACGGCAACCTGTATAAAACCGTATTTGACACCCTTGCAACCGCTGCGAAAAACGGCACTGCAGTAGTGCGTTCTTCCCGCGTACCGACGGGCGCTACCACTCAGGATGCCGAAGTGGATGATGCGAAATACGGCTTCGTCGCCTCTGGCACGTTGAACCCGCAAAAAGCGCGCGTTCTGCTGCAACTGGCTCTGACGCAAACTAAAGATCCGCAGCAGATCCAGCAGATCTTCAATCAGTACTAATCACTTCGCCCCGGTATCGTGCCGGGGCTTATTCACTTCAGACTCACGTCCATTGCCAATTTTTATTACCCTAATGATAATCACCGGAATAAATTATTCCGCGCGAGGGTTTTCGGGTGAAAAAGCAATGGATTGTTGGTACGGCGCTGTTTATGTTGATGACTGGTAATGTCCGGGCAGATGGTGAACCGCCAACTGAAAATATCTTAAAAGATCAATTCAAAAAGCAGTATCACGGCATTCTCAAGCTTGATGCCATCACCTTAAAAAATCTTGATGCTAAGGGTAATCAGGCCACCTGGTCAGCGGAAGGCGATGTCTCTTCCAGTGACGATCTCTATACCTGGGTCGGTCAGTTGGCAGATTACGAGCTGCTCGAACAGACCTGGACGAAAGATAAACCGGTGAAATTCTCGGCGATGTTAACCAGTAAAGGAACGCCCGCGTCTGGCTGGTCGGTGAACTTTTACTCTTTTCAGGCGGCAGCCAGCGATCGTGGGCGGGTGGTTGACGATATCAAAACGAATAATAAATATCTGATCGTGAATAGCGAAGATTTCAATTATCGCTTTAGTCAGCTTGAGTCTGCGTTGAATAACCAGAATAACTCGATTCCTGCACTGAAAAAGGATGTAAAAGCGCTTGATAAGCAAATGGTGGCGGCGCAGAAAGCAGCGGATGCATATTGGGGAAAAGATGCAAACGGTAAGCAAATGACCCGCGAAGACGCCTTTAAAAAAATTCACCAACAGCGTGATGATTTTAATAAACAGAACGATAGTGAGGCGTTCGCGGTTAAATATGACAAAGAGGTTTATCAACCGGCGATTGCGGCATGTCATAAACAGAGTGAAGAGTGTTATGAAGTGCCAATTCAGCAGAAACGAGATTTTGATATCAACGAACAACGGCGACAGACTTTTCTGCAATCACAAAAACTTAGCCGTAAATTGCAGGATGACTGGATAACGCTCGAAAAAGGGCAATATCCGTTAACGATGAAAGTTTCAGAAATAAACAGTAAAAAAGTCGCGATTTTGATGAAAATTGACGATATCAACCAGGCTAATGAACGCTGGAAAAAAGATACCGAACAACTGCGGCGCAATGGGGTGATTAAGTAATTTTTGCGATGACGCATGAGTTGTTGCCGGATGCTGCGTACACGCACGCCGCATCCGGCAATACAAATTTACTCCGCCAGAAAAAGCTCCAGCAACGAATTTAAAAACAACTTCCCATGTTCCGTTATCTGCCAGTAATCTGCACATTCTGTGAGATAACCCTGAGCGATAGCCTCGTCTAACTGAGGGCGAATAACCTCTTCTGAAAGGCCAGTATACTGGCTAAACTCCACGCGCGGCGCGGCTTCCAGCAAACGGAAGCGATTCATAAAGAACTCAAACGGTTTATCTGCGGCTTCGACATCACGCTGGCTTTCCAGATACCGCCCCTGCATAAAACCACGCGGATGACGCGTTTTGGTGGTACGCAGAATGCGCCCATCCGGGAAGGTCACTTTGCCATGCGCGCCGCAGCCAATACCGATGTAGTCACCAAAGCGCCAGTAGTTGAGATTGTGCTGGCACTGATAACCGGGTTTGGCATAAGCGGAAGTTTCATATTGCTGATAACCCGCTGCGGTTAATAACTGATGCCCCTGTTCGAAAATATCCCACAGCGCGTCATCGTCCGGCAGTACAGGAGGGCGCGAGCCAAACAGCGTATTAGGTTCGATGGTCAGTTGATACCAGGAAAGATGCGGCGGATTCAGTTCAATGGCCTGGCGCAGATCGCCAAGCGCCTCTTCCAGTGATTGATCCGGCAGCCCATGCATCAAATCAAGGTTAAAACTACGCAGCCCCAGCCCGCTTGCCAGATTCGCAGCTCGTTTCGCTTCTTGCGGGCCATGAATGCGCCCAAGTCGTTTCAGCTTTTCTTCGCTAAAACTCTGTACGCCAATAGAGATGCGGTTCACGCCAGCACGCTGATAATCGACAAAGCGATCGGCTTCTACCGTACCAGGGTTCGCTTCCATAGTAATTTCTGCATCCGCTGTCAGCGGCAAACGCGCACGCACGCCGTCCAGCAGCGTTTGCATCGCCGGGCCGGAAAGCAGGCTCGGCGTACCACCGCCAATAAAGATTGTCTGCACTTCACGGCCCTGAGCGTAAGCCACATCGTTGTCCAGATCGTTAAGCAGATGCTGAACATAATCGTCGTGCGGCACTTCTCCTTTCAACGCGTGAGAGTTGAAATCGCAGTACGGGCATTTCTGCACGCACCACGGGATGTGAATGTAGAGACTCAGCGGCGGTAATTTAACCATTACGTAAAGCGTCCAGCAGCAGTTTCAACGCCTGACCACGGTGGGAAATGGCGCTCTTTTCTTCGCGGGTCAGTTCGGCAGCGGTTTTCCCTTCGGAAAGTACGAAGAAGATTGGATCATAACCAAAGCCACCAGTGCCCGCTGGTTCACGAGTAATCACGCCTGGCCAGCTACCGTGGCATACCAGCGGAGTGGGATCTTCCGCGTGACGCAGATATACCAGCACGCAGTGGAAACGCGCCTGACGTTGGTCGTCCGGTACGTCTTTCATTGTTTCCAGCAGTTTTTGCAGATTCTTTTGATCGGTCGCGTCTTCACCGGAATAACGCGCGGAGTAAATACCCGGCGCGCCACCCAGCGCATCTACCGCCAGACCGGAGTCGTCGGCAATTGCCGGTAAACCGGTCACTTTTGCCGCATGGCGCGCTTTCAGAATCGCGTTTTCGATAAAGGTCAGGCCGGTTTCTTCAGCGGAATCTACGCCGAGGTCTGTTTGGGCCACGATATCAAGACCGAAGTCGCTAAGCAGCGACGCCAGCTCACGCACTTTACCGGCATTGCCGGTTGCGAGGACAACTTTTTGCATAGGATACCTAATTAATTAACGCCGCGATTTCTGGCGGGATTTGTTGCGGATTAATGATTTTAATTTGTTTGTGGCGGCCAAGTTCGCCTTTTTCAATCACCACCTGGCTTTTGGCAACCCGGAATTGCTTACCGAGAAACTTCACCAGATGGCTGTTGGCCTGGCCGTCAACCGGCGGCGCGGTAATGGCGACTTTTACCTCGTCGCCATGTAAACCGACAATAGAATCACGGCTGGCTTTCGGCTGAATATAGAGCCGTAAAACCAGACCGTCATCATTAACTGTTACGGCACTCATAACGCCATCCACAGCCCCGGCAGCAGCATATTTCCGGTCGCCTGCAAGACTTCTGCGACACCCATATTGATGACATACAGCAGCAGAACGAGGATCATCGGCGAGAAATCAATCCCACCCATTGCCGGTAGCAAGCGGCGAATCGGGCGCAGCAGCGGATCGGCCAGCTGAATCAGCACGTATTCAATCGGGCTACGACCCTGGCTTACCCAGCTCATAATCGCCATCACCAGCAGGACCCAGAAAATCAGCAGGCCGATGGTTTTCAGCAGAATCAATAAACCGGCAATCCAAATGATTGGCAGGAAGGTCACCACTTTAAACAGCACGATGGCTTTAATGAAACTGAGAATATAGGCAACCAGCAGCGAGGCGCTATCAATGGGGCCCATTGCCGGAATAACGCGGCGCAGTGGCCCGATAATCGGCTGCGTTACCTTCACTACAAACTGTGAGAAGGGGTTGTAAAAATCACAATGAGCCCACTGCATCCAGATGCGTAATAACAGCACCATGGTATACAGCTCAATGACCGTTGAAAGCAGGAAAGTCAACGTATTCATGGCGTTCCTTTAATTCCTTATTTTTTAGAGTAATCACGCGCACCAAAAATTGCAGTGCCGATACGAACCATCGTGCTACCTGCCGCAATGGCGGCTTCCATATCGTCCGACATTCCCAGAGAGAGCGTGTCGATATGCGGGTAGCGCGTTTTCAGTCCGGCAAATGCTACAGCCATTTGGCGTGCAACTTCAAACTGCCTTACATATTCTGACTCAGGCGCAGGGATTGCCATCAGCCCGCGCAGACGTAAACGCGGTAGTTCAGCGACCGCAGCAGCCAGCTCGTCCAGTTCTGCCAGTTGAATCCCGGACTTACTGTTTTCATCACTAATATTAATTTGAATCAGTACGTTAAGAGGGGGAAGTTCTGCCGGGCGCTGATCGTTGAGGCGGGTAGCAATGCGCAAACGGTCGATGGTATGACACCAGTCGAAATGCTCTGCCACCAGGCGGCTTTTATTAGACTGCAACGGGCCAATAAAATGCCATTCTAATCCTGTTACGCCCAGTTCCTGAAAGTGGCGAATTTTATCTACCCCTTCCTGAACGTAGTTTTCACCAAATTGACGCTGCCCGGCATCAATGGCTTCTGCGATGGCGCTCGCAGGTTTTGTTTTACTGACTGCAAGCAGCGTAATTTCTTCTGGAGAACGGCCGCAACGCGTTGCAGCCGCTGAGATTTTGTCCCGGACCTGTGCCAGGTTATGCGCAATATCGTTCATTTTCCGAGGATCTTAGTATGAATATGGAAGAAATTGTGGCCCTTAGTGTAAAGCATAACGTCTCGGATCTACACCTGTGCAGCGCCTGGCCCGCACGATGGCGTATTCGCGGGAGAATGGAAGCTGCGCCGTTTGACGCGCCGGACGTCGAAGAGCTACTGCGGGAGTGGCTGGATGACGATCAGCGGGCAATATTGCTGGAGAATGGTCAGCTGGATTTTGCTGTGTCGCTGGCGGAAAACCAGCGATTGCGCGGCAGTGCGTTCGCACAACGGCAAGGTATTTCTCTGGCGTTACGGCTGTTACCTTCGCACTGCCCGCAGCTCGAACAGCTTGGCGCACCACCGGTATTGCCGGAATTACTCAAGAGCGAGAATGGCCTGATTCTGGTGACGGGGGCGACGGGGAGCGGCAAATCTACCACGCTGGCGGCGATGGTTGGCTATCTCAATCAACATGCCGATGCGCATATTCTGACGCTGGAAGATCCTGTGGAATATCTCTATACCAGTCAGCGATGTTTGATCCAGCAGCGGGAGATTGGTTTGCACTGTATGACTTTCGCATCGGGATTGCGGGCTGCATTGCGGGAAGATCCTGATGTGATTTTGCTCGGAGAGCTGCGTGATAGCGAGACAATCCGTCTGGCGCTGACGGCGGCAGAAACCGGGCATCTGGTGCTGGCGACATTACACACGCGCGGCGCAGCGCAGGCAGTTGAGCGACTGGTGGATTCATTTCCTGCGCAGGAAAAAGATCCCGTGCGTAATCAACTGGCAGGTAGTTTACGGGCAGTGTTGTCACAAAAACTGGAAGTGGATAAACAGGAAGGACGCGTGGCGCTGTTTGAATTACTGATTAACACACCCGCGGTGGGGAATTTGATTCGTGAAGGGAAAACCCACCAGTTACCGCATGTTATTCAAACCGGGCAGCAGGTGGGGATGATAACGTTTCAGCAGAGTTATCAGCAGCGGGTGAAAGAAGGGCGCTTGTGACGTTGCTGTGTCTGATACGAATTGTAAATATGCCCGATGCACAAGCTTATCGGGCCTACAAGGGAAGCGTAACTTTGAATTCGCACTCACTGTAGGTTGGATAAGGCGTTTACGCCGCATCCAACATGAAACAACGAGCACATTGTCAGAAATCTGTGCGCTAGTAAATCGCCTTAATATCCCTGCTCGAAATAGCTTTCGAGAATAATAACCGCAGAGGCAGAGTCGATTTTGCCTTTGTTGAGCGCCCGATAGCCGCCCTGTTCAAACAGACCGGAACGTGCCTCCACGGTGCTAAGACGCTCGTCATGGAGCTTTACTTCAACACCGAAACGACCATGAATACGGTTGGCAAATTTACGCGCTCTGGCGGTTAACGGCTGTTCGGTGCCGTCCATATTCAGCGGCAAACCGACGATGATTTCGTCCGGCTGCCACTCTTTCAGTAAACGCTCGATAATGTTCCAGTCCGGCGTACCGTCCTGCGCTTTAATTGCAGGCAAAGGGCGAGCGGTGCCGGTAATGCGTTGGCCGACCGCTACGCCAATGCTTTTGGTGCCGAAGTCGAAGGCGAGTAAGGTTCCACTCATCAGGCGTGTCCTGCCACACCAGGCATGGTGAGAATATCCACACCAATCAGTTTTGCCGCCTCGCGCCAGCGGTCCGCAATCGGCGTTTTGAACAGAATATTCAGATCTGCCGGGGCCGTTAGCCACGCGTTATCGAGAATTTCTTGTTCCAGTTGACCTTTCTCCCAGGAGGCATAACCCAGAGCCACCAATACGTCAGACGGTTGTTTATCGGTGCCGAGCGTTTCCAGCACATCGCGGGAAGTGGTCATCACTGTGTTGTCTGAAATGCGAATGCTGGAAGCAAAATTGGAGGGCGGAGTATGCAAAATAAACCCGCGATCTTCAGCCAGCGGACCGCCGAGCATAACCGGTTTATCCAGACGGATTGATTCATCACGCGGCTCCGGCGTGATCTTCAGTTTTTCCAGAATCCCTTCAATTTTGAGATTTTCCAGCGGCTTGTTGACGATGATCCCCATTGCACCATTGGTATTATGTTCGCAAATGTAGACCACGGAACGACGGAAAATCGGATCCTGGAGAGCAGGCATGGCAATAAGAAAGTGATGCTGTAAATTCATTGTCAGAGGTTCTGTTTCCTGGTTCAAAAAAGCAACAGCGCCCAGTATGCGTGGAAAGAAGGGCGCTGTCACTCAGAGTCTCAACGAGATCCTTCTCGCTAAGGTGGGTTACTGCTGCTGTAAACGTGCTTCGATGGCATCCATTAACATTCCGGTAATCGACACCGGAAACTCTGCTTCAATCTCACGAATACAGGTTGGGCTGGTGACGTTAATTTCAGTCAGACGGTCGCCGATGATATCCAGACCAACAAAAATCAGCCCTTTTTCTTTCAGCGTCGGCCCAATCTGACGGGCGATTTTCCAGTCACTTTCCGTCAGCGGACGAGGTTCACCGCGACCACCGGCAGCCAGATTGCCACGGGTTTCGCCCCCCTGCGGAATACGCGCCAGGCAATACGGCACCGGCTCGCCATCCACTACCAGCACGCGTTTGTCGCCATCTTTAATGGCTGGCAGGTAATTTTGCGCCATGCAGTAGCGAGTGCCATGCTCAGTCAGGGTTTCGGCAATCACGCCGAGGTTTGGATCACCTTCTTTCACGCGGAAAATCGACGCGCCGCCCATACCGTCCAGCGGCTTAAGAATGATGTCGCTGTGTTTTTCCCAGAACGCTTTCAACTGCGCTTTATTGCGCGTGACCAGTGTTTCTGGCGTTAAGTCAGAGAACCAGGCAGTGAACAGTTTTTCGTTACAGTCGCGCAGGCTCTGCGGCTTGTTAACGATCAGCGTCCCTTTCTCTTCGGCACGTTCCAGAATATAGGTCGCGTAGATAAACTCGGTATCAAACGGCGGGTCTTTACGCATCAGGATCACATCGAGATCGGCCAGCGGCAGATCCTGCTCACCCGTGAAGTCGTACCATTTATCGTAGTTCTGTTCGACGCTCAAAGTACGGGTACGAGCGCGAGCCTCACCATTGATCAAATAGAGATCGGCCATCTCCATATAGTGAAGTTCGTAACCACGACGCTGTGCTTCCAGCAACATAGCGAAACTGGAATCTTTCTTGATGTTGATGTTTGCGATGGGGTCCATCACGATGCCGAGCTTGATCATTATTCTTCTCCGTTAGCCCAAATCGCCAAAACGCACTTGTAGCGCGGTAATGGCGGTGAGCGCAGTTGTCTCAGTACGCAAAACGCGAGGTCCCAACAGGATATCAGTAAATTGATAGCGGGCAGTCATGGCAATTTCATCTGCCGATAAACCGCCTTCCGGGCCAATCAGCAGGCGGACGCGTTCGACCGGTAACGGCAACGTATTGATGCTGTTACTGGCGCGCGGGTGAAGATTCAGTTTCAGTCCTTCATCCTGCTCTGCACACCAGGCTTCCAGATCCATCGCTGGACGGATTTCCGGCACCCGGTTACGGCCACACTGCTCACAGGCAGCAATTGCAATCTTCTGCCACTGCTGGAGCTTCTTGTTCAGACGTTCACTATCCAGTTTAACGCCGCAGCGCTCAGAAAAAAGTGGCGTAATGAGGCTTACACCGAGTTCGATCGATTTCTGGATAGTAAATTCCATTTTTTCACCACGCGACATCACCTGACCGAGGTGAATATGCAGCGGAGATTCGCGATCGTCGATCTGGCCTTCCAGCACCTTCACTTCCACGCTTTTTTTGCTGGCGCTGGTAATTTCGGCGTCAAAGACCTGGTTGCTGCCGTCAAACAATTGCAGCGCCTGTCCCGGCCCCATACGCAGTACGCGCCCGATATGGTTGGCGGCATCTTCGCAAAGCGCGATGTGAGAATGGCTGGTCAGTGGTTCAGGATGATAAATGCGGGGGATACGCATAGTTAAAAATCCGCGTCGTCTCCCCACGCGGTTGTACGCGTGGGGTAGGGGTTAACAAAAAGAATCCCGCTAGTGTAGGTTAGCTCTTTCGCGCCTGGCAAGCGCGTTGCACATACGGGTTATGATTGCCCTGCACCTTCGCGATGCGTTCATCACGCTCGCACTCCCAGTCGGTAACTGGATACATCTTGTCCCATGCGTTGAACAGCTGCGTTTGCTGACGAGAGAGTGTCAGGTTGTATTGGTCACGCATATAGAAGTAGGTGCGCGCAATGGCACCGCGTGCACGCGCTGGTGGTTCGGCAACTTTTTCTTTGAAATCGACCTTCATGGCGCATTGACCGTACTGGCCTTCACCGCCATTCCACTGGCTGTACATAAAGTTGCCGCGATCGCCATTCACCTCACCGACTGACGGCTGCAGGTTATGCATATCGCTTTCCATCTTGCGATAGACCGGATCTTTGGCGCAATTTTTACGTCCACCGTCCTGCCAGCACTGGCGCTGGTGACCGAATTGCCAGGCAGGAACGACGTGTTCCCACTCTACGCGGCTGGCACGGTTTTCATTTTTTCGCACCTGATAGCCGCACGATTGCAGATCAACAACGCCTTTTTTGCCCTGCCAGTTAATTTTACATCCGCAATAAAACGTACCGGGCGCGTCAGCGTGGACTTTTACCGCCGCGGCTTTCGCTTGAGAAAAACTATTGATACCTTCGGCCAATGCCGGGCCGGAAAATGCTGTGCTCAGTACCACCGCAGCAATAGACAAATAACGGTACATCACTTACTCCGTGTTAAAACGAGCCAGCAACGTAGCGAAAGTTGTTTTGGTATGCAATCAGCCAGATCAGGAAAGTTCCTGATAGTTCAGGTGGTTATTTCGCAACCAGCTGTTCGCCGCAGTGAACACAGCGATAGACGGCTTCGCCACGAACTACGCGATTATGACGGCGTACGGTAAGCTGATGCTCCTGGCACTTGCAGCGGTAGGGGAAGGTGTTGCGGCGCACGGATTGCAGTTCGAACTGATGCGTACGACGGGCGGGAACGCCCAGCACGCTTTCCATCATCCACTTCCACTCTTTGCCATGTGGCGCTACGCGCCCGAAATGTTTCCATACCAGCAAATGTGCCAGTTCGTGTGGCACTACCTCTTCAATAAAGGCTTCACTGTTTTCCAACAGCAAAACGGGATTGAGGCGAATTTCATAGCTTTCCAGCCAGGCTGTTCCGGCAGAGGTTCCGCGCTGGGTGTAAGAGAGTTTTGGCTCCGGGTAGTTACGCTCTAGCTTCAGGTTGGCCTGGGCGAGTTTTTCCCGCAGGCGACGCATAACGGCCTGTTGGATGGCGATAGGGAGACGGGATGTTTTCATAGCGGCAGAGGATAGAGCGAAGAAAAGATGACTGCAAGAGGTGGCTTCCTCCATGATGGGAGGAAGCCTGAGGAGATTAATCGTGAGCGCCGATTTCGCGCAGTTTACGACCTTTCATCAGATTACGTTCAATATGTTCCAGCGAAACGTGTTTGGTTTCCGGTACCAGCCACAATGTCAGCAGGATAAACAGTACGTTCAGAGCAGCATACACCCAGAAGGTGTTGGCGTTACCCAGCGTGTTGAGCATGGTCAGGAACGTTGCGCCAACGATCATGTTGGCAATCCAGTTGGTGGCAGTGGAGCAGGTGATGCCAAAATCGCGGCCTTTCAGCGGCTGAATTTCGGAGCACAGTACCCAAATCAGCGGACCGGCACTCATGGCAAAACCGACAATAAACATCAGCAGCATGGCGATGGCGAAATACTGCGCCGACGGAGAGTGGATACCGATATGCATCATTGTACCGAGTACGCCCATACCAGCAGCCATCACCAGGAAGCCCAGCGTTAGCGTTGGTTTACGTCCCCAGCGGTCAACAAGGCCGATTGCGATAAAGGTGGCAAGTACGTTGGTCAGGCCGACAATCACTGTCCCCCACATTTGCTCGGTGGTGTTGGTATAACCCGCCAGTTCGAAGATTTTCGGCGCGTAATACATGATGACGTTCATCCCGGTGAATTGCTGCATTACCTGCAATAGTACGCCAAGGAACACCGCGCGGCGGAAGTTGCTATTCTCTTTAAACAGCGCCCAGCCACTCTGTTTAACCTGCAAACTTTCACGGATTTCATCCAGTTCGCGTTTCGCTTCCGCGCTGGTGTCACGCAGGCGTAGCAGCACGCGTTCGGCATCAACAAAACGGCGTTTGGCGGCAAACCAACGTGGGCTGTCTGGCAGGAAGAAGACACCAATCAGCAGCAAAATTGCCGGGATGATAATCACACCCAGCATCCAGCGCCATGCACCGGTGTAGCTGAAGGCGGTATCAGAAAGATAAGCGCCGAGGATCCCGATAGTGATCATCAACTGATACATCGAGATCATACTGCCGCGAATTTTTTCCGGCGCAATTTCTGACAGGTACAGTGGTGCGGTATAAGAGGCCACACCCACCGCCAGCCCCAGCAGAACGCGGGAAAGAATCAGTACTTCAACGTTTGGCGCAGCCGCAGAGAACAGTGAACCGGCAACAAACAGGATTGCGCCGATCATCAGGCTCTTTTTGCGCCCGAGTTTAAAGGAGAGCCAGCCGCTGCCCACCGCACCGACTGCCGCACCGAACATCATGGAGCTTACGACCCATTCTTGCGTGTGCGAAGTAATCTGGAATTCATCTGCAATAAACGGCAGTGCGCCAGCAATTACACCGATATCTAGGCCAAAGAGTAATCCCGCCAGAGCGGCAAGGAAGCAGACGAAAAACGTCATTGCCTTGTTTGACCGCCCCTGTTTTTTAGCGTCAGGCATGATGCCCTCCAATATGGTTATTTTTTATTGTGAATTAAGATAGGTGAGTACGACGTAAAAAGATGTGAAGCAAATCACATCAGTGTAATCGCTTACACTAACATTTATCTTAGTTATGATTTAAGTGAATGAAAATAATTGAGTTATATCATCATAGATTAAAGGTTGTTATCTGCAATTAAGACTTTACTGAAAAGAAATGTAACAACTGTGAAAGCTGAATAATAATATGAAAATATTACAAATATTTGGCTGGTGTGGTTGGTGTAATCGATTTCAGTAGTGATGATAATTTGCGGTAAAACGTGTTGAGGAAGAATGATGTTATTGTGCGGGCGGTTTTTTGCCGGATGCGGCGTGAACGCCTGTCCACTGCGGTGAGGTAAAAGAAAAAGGCCAGCGCGAGGCTGGCCTTTGAAAGCAGGTGAAGAAAGATTACTTCAGACCGGCAGCATCACGCAGCAGCTGCGCTTTGTCGGTTTTTTCCCACGGGAAATGTTCACGACCAAAGTGACCGTATGCTGCGGTTTCTTTGTAGATCGGGTGCAGCAGATCCAGCATCTGAATCAGACCGTATGGGCGCAGGTCGAAGAATTCACGTACCAGCAGAGTCAGTTGTTCAGAAGGCACTTTCTCAGTACCGAAAGTTTCTACCATGATGGAAGTCGGTTCAGCCACGCCGATTGCGTAGGAAACCTGAATTTCACAACGATCGGCCAGGCCAGCAGCAACAATGTTTTTCGCGACATAACGTGCTGCGTAGGCTGCGGAACGGTCCACTTTTGATGGATCTTTACCGGAGAACGCACCGCCACCATGACGCGCCATGCCGCCGTAGGTATCAACGATGATTTTACGACCAGTCAGACCGCAGTCACCCATCGGGCCACCGATAACGAAACGACCGGTCGGGTTGATGAAGAATTTGGTGGCAGAAGTCAGCCATTCAGCGGGCAGAATCGGCTTGATGATCTCTTCCATTACCGCTTCTTGCAGCGATTTCTGGTCGATCTCTTCAGAGTGCTGAGTGGAAAGCACGACAGCATCAATGCCAACGATTTTGCCGTCGTCATACTGGAAAGTCACCTGGCTTTTCGCGTCCGGGCGCAGCCACGGCAGAGTGCCGTTTTTACGCACTTCAGCCTGACGCTGTACCAGACGGTGTGCATAAGTGATAGGTGCTGGCATCAGCACGTCGGTTTCATTAGTTGCGTAGCCAAACATCAGCCCCTGGTCGCCCGCGCCCTGTTCCAGCGGATCGGCACGGTCAACGCCCTGGTTGATGTCAGGAGACTGTTTACCGATGGCGCTCAGAACCGCACAGGAGTTAGCGTCAAAGCCCATGTCGGAATGCACATAGCCAATTTCGCGAACGGTATTACGGGTGATCTCTTCGATGTCTACCCAGGCGCTGGTGGTGATTTCGCCGCCAACTAAAACCATGCCGGTTTTTACGTAGGTTTCGCAAGCAACGCGTGCTTTCGGATCCTGTTCGAGGATCGCGTCTAAAACGGCATCAGAGATTTGGTCAGCAATTTTGTCAGGATGCCCTTCAGAGACGGACTCGGACGTAAAAAGGTGTTTTGCCATATTTAATATCACCTAAAGAGAATTTGGTTAGCTCAAACTGTTGTGTGGATTTTCTGTGGTAGCGGATCCTACCACGACTCTGCAGGTTAAAAACACTGGCAGTCTGAGTGTTAATCGGTATGGATGGATTAACATCTGGATGGCTATTTTAGGTCAGTTCTTCACCCAATTTCCACTTTTTTTTGAATCGTGTCTCATTCTGTTAAAAACGTGGCTGGAAATTTTTCCTGACAATGCTGGCATTCTGCGTATTTATCTTTTGCAATTTTCTGCCATTGTGGGGTATAAAACGCGGCGCGCGGCTTAAATAAAAAGCACACGACGTTTCTTTCGTGTTGCCACTTCCAGCCGGGTTGAAAACAGAGTTTTGGCTTGTGGGTTCGTCTTAACAGGCGGCCGTGGAGGTGATACGAAATAATGAACCGTTGTCTGCTGCTTAACCTGTCTCACCGTTCTGGTGAAGATTCGTTCCCCGCACTCTGCATCTCTGCTTTGCATACCTGCCGATGTTATACCCATCTCGGCGCTTCTCAGGATTCAAGAGCTGGTTACAGCTACTGAGGACTGAACAAGGGCGCTCTTGTAAAAACAAGAGTTTTCTCGTGGTTTCGCCGAACTGTCACACTTACGTTCGGTTATGTGCTTAATAATGTTATGAAAAAGAAACCGGTTGCGCAGTTGGAGCGTCAGCATTCACTGCTGGAAAATCCATGTGCTTATGGGTTGTTATCGCAGTTCCAGGCTGCGATAGTCGTTAACTGTTTTACACTTAATAAAATAATTTGAGGTTCGCTATGTCTGACGACATGTCTATGGGTTTGCCTTCGTCAGCGGGCGAACACGGTGTACTACGCTCCATGCAGGAGGTTGCAATGAGCTCCCAGGAAGCCAGCAAGATGCTGCGTACTTACAATATTGCCTGGTGGGGCAATAACTACTATGACGTTAACGAGCTGGGCCACATCAGCGTGTGCCCGGACCCGGACGTCCCGGAAGCTCGCGTCGATCTCGCGCAGTTAGTGAAAACTCGCGAAGCACAGGGTCAGCGTCTGCCTGCACTGTTCTGTTTCCCACAGATCCTGCAGCACCGTTTGCGTTCCATTAACGCCGCGTTCAAACGAGCGCGGGAATCCTACGGCTATAACGGCGATTACTTCCTCGTTTATCCGATCAAAGTTAACCAGCACCGCCGCGTGATTGAGTCCCTGATTCATTCGGGCGAACCGCTGGGCCTGGAAGCCGGTTCCAAAGCTGAGTTGATGGCGGTGCTGGCACATGCTGGCATGACCCGTAGCGTCATCGTCTGCAACGGTTATAAGGACCGCGAATATATCCGCCTGGCATTAATTGGCGAGAAGATGGGCCACAAGGTCTATCTGGTCATTGAGAAGATGTCAGAAATTGCCATTGTGCTGGATGAAGCAGAACGTCTGAATGTCGTTCCTCGTCTGGGCGTGCGTGCACGTCTGGCTTCGCAAGGCTCGGGTAAATGGCAGTCCTCCGGCGGGGAAAAATCGAAGTTTGGCCTGGCGGCGACTCAAGTACTGCAACTGGTTGAAACGCTGCGTGAAGCCGGGCGTCTCGACAGCCTGCAACTGCTGCACTTCCACCTCGGTTCGCAGATGGCGAATATTCGCGATATCGCGACAGGCGTTCGTGAATCCGCGCGTTTCTATGTGGAACTGCACAAGCTGGGCGTCAATATTCAGTGCTTCGACGTCGGCGGCGGTCTGGGCGTGGACTATGAAGGCACCCGTTCTCAGTCTGACTGCTCCGTAAACTACGGCCTCAATGAATACGCCAACAACATCATCTGGGCGATTGGTGATGCGTGTGAAGAAAATGGTCTGCCACATCCGACGGTAATCACCGAATCGGGTCGTGCGGTGACTGCGCATCACACCGTGCTGGTGTCGAATATCATCGGCGTGGAACGTAACGAATACACGGTGCCGACCGCGCCTGCAGAAGACGCACCGCGCGCCCTGCAAAGCATGTGGGAAACCTGGCAGGAAATGCACGAACCGGGAACTCGCCGTTCTCTGCGTGAATGGTTACACGACAGCCAGATGGATCTGCACGACATTCATATCGGCTACTCTTCCGGCACCTTTAGCCTGCAAGAACGCGCATGGGCTGAGCAGCTTTATTTGAGCATGTGCCATGAAGTGCAAAAGCAGCTGGATCCGCAAAACCGTGCTCATCGTCCGATTATCGACGAGCTGCAGGAACGTATGGCGGACAAAATGTACGTCAACTTCTCGCTGTTCCAGTCGATGCCGGATGCGTGGGGGATCGACCAGTTGTTCCCGGTTCTGCCGCTGGAAGGGCTGGATCAAGTGCCGGAACGCCGCGCTGTGCTGCTGGATATTACCTGTGACTCAGACGGTGCTATCGACCACTATATTGATGGTGACGGTATTGCCACGACAATGCCTATGCCGGAGTACGATCCGGAGAATCCGCCGATGCTCGGTTTCTTTATGGTCGGCGCATATCAGGAGATCCTCGGCAACATGCACAACCTGTTCGGTGATACCGAAGCGGTTGACGTGTTCGTCTTCCCTGATGGTAGCGTAGAGGTAGAACTGTCTGACGAAGGCGATACCGTGGCGGACATGCTGCAATATGTGCAGCTCGATCCGAAAACGCTGTTAACTCAGTTCCGCGATCAGGTGAAGAAAACCGATCTTGATGCTGAACTGCAACAACAGTTCCTGGAAGAGTTCGAGGCAGGTTTGTACGGTTATACCTATCTTGAAGATGAATAATTAAGATTATTCCGCTGGCGGGGCGATTTATTTACGTAAATCGGCCCGCTTTCTTTTTATATATTCTTAAAAATAATTTAGCTGCTTTTCTTATTAAATAATCTCCCTACAATCGCTGCATTAATTAAATGCAGAGGGAACGGTTATGAAAAAATGGAAAGTACGTAGCGCGTTGATAGCATTAGCCGTGCTGCTGGCCGGTTGTTCCAGTAATGCGCAGTATAATAGCAGTGCATCGGGTAATGTCGGCACCGCCTGGGGTGGGGATGTGCACTCAACGGTTCAGGGCGTATCTGCTGAACGAGCCTGGCGCGATCCGGCAGAGATGATCGTTATTAGTTATTCGACTAATGTTCCTTCCGGCTACGACCGCGTTTATAGCATTCGTATTAACGAACTGGAATATGCTATTCGCGATGGTAATTTTAAATCTCTACCAATTACGCGGGTTTATGATTCATCCAATAATGAACCACGCTATATTGTCCATGCCAGAGTCGGAATGAATTATCAATTATATGTCCGTAATTACAGTCGTAACACCAACTACGAGATCGTTGCTACGGTTGATGGCCTGGATGTTCTGAATGGTAAACAAGGTTCGCTGAATAACAACGGTTATATTGTGAATGCCGGAGATTCGTTAGCGATTAAAGGATTCCGCAAAGATAAACATACCGAAGCGGCTTTTCAGTTCGCCAACGTTGCTGATTCCTACGCAGCCAATTCGGCGCAAGGCGATGTGCGTAATACCGGTGTAATCGGCTTTGCCGCCTTTGAATTACAAGGCCCGGCGCAAAACGCGCTGCCGCCGTGCTCTGGACAAGCGTTTCCGGCAGATAACAATGGCTATGCGCCGCCACCGTGTCGGAAATAGTAACCTTGCTTGATGCCTTGCCCATTTAGGGCGATAATTAGCACAAACTTGTGTTTCGCAAATCCAACCCTTCCTCGTCGGGCCTAACGACGCGGAGGGGTTTTTTTATATCGACTTTGTAATAGGAGTCCATCCATGAGCACCTTAGGTCATCAATACGATAACTCACTGGTTTCCAACGCCTTTGGTTTTTTACGCCTGCCGATGAACTTCCAGCCGTATGACAGCGATGCTGACTGGGTGATTACTGGCGTGCCGTTCGATATGGCCACTTCTGGTCGTGCCGGTGGACGCCACGGTCCGGCAGCTATCCGTCAGGTTTCGACGAATCTGGCCTGGGAACACAACCGCTTCCCGTGGAATTTCGACATGCGTGAGCGCCTGAACGTCGTGGACTGCGGTGATCTGGTATATGCCTTCGGCGATGCCCGTGAGATGAGCGAGAAGCTGCAGGCGCACGCCGAGAAGCTGCTGGCTGCCGGTAAGCGTATACTCTCCTTCGGTGGTGACCACTTTGTTACGCTGCCGCTGCTGCGCGCTCATGCGAAGCATTTCGGCAAAATGGCGTTGGTACACTTTGATGCCCACACCGATACCTACGCTAACGGTTGTGAATTTGACCACGGCACCATGTTCTATACCGCGCCGAAAGAAGGTCTGATCGACCCGAATCATTCCGTGCAGATTGGTATTCGTACCGAGTTTGATAAAGACAACGGCTTTACCGTGCTGGACGCCTGCCAGGTGAACGATCGCAGCGTGGATGACATTATCGCCCAGGTGAAACAGATTGTGGGTGATATGCCGGTTTACCTGACCTTTGATATCGACTGCCTGGATCCTGCTTTTGCACCAGGCACCGGTACGCCGGTAATTGGCGGCCTGACCTCCGATCGCGCCATTAAACTAGTACGCGGCCTGAAAGATCTCAACATCGTTGGGATGGACGTAGTGGAGGTGGCTCCGGCATACGATCAGTCGGAAATCACCGCTCTGGCTGCGGCGACGCTGGCGCTGGAGATGCTGTATATCCAGGCGGCGAAAAAGGGCGAGTAAGCGCCAGATAAGAGGCGCACGGGTGATGTGTCATTAATGTCGGATGCGGCGTGAACGCCTTATCCGACCTACACTCGGCACCCGTAGGCCGGATAAGATACGCCAGCATCGCATCCGGCAATGCGCACGGAGTAACAAATGTGCCATTCTTGTCAGATGCGGCGTGAACGCCTTATCCGACCTACGTTCGGCACTACCTGGCTTTACTTAACTCCATCCGCGCTCATACGATCGTGAATATGCTGGGCGCGTTCGGCGGATGCAGGATGGTCGTCAAACATTGAGCTTTGGCGGCCTTCTTCCAGTTTCGCCAGTTTTTCAAAGCTGGTGGCAAGACCTGCCGGGCTGATACCGCGTTGGCGCAGCAAGTCGTAGGAGTAATCATCGGCCTCTGATTCCTGACGTTGGGTAAATTGCGAATTGACTAGCTTTTCGCCCAGGTCTCCCAGTTGTGATTGTGACAAACTGCCGACAATCCCGCCCGCAGAGGCCGCAGCTACTCGCACGGCATTTGTACCAAGTGCTACCTGCATTCCTTTCTTCACATGGCCTAATGCCACGTGCCCCATTTCGTGACCGAGCACCGCTTCGACTTCGTTATCCGTCATCATATCCATCAGCCCGCTATAGACGCGGATACAGCCGTTGGCCATTGCAAAGGCGTTCACATCCTTCGCCATATACACTTTGTAATTCACCGGCTGACCGTTGATGTTATCGCCTAACGCGCGAGAAATTGTCGTCAGACGTCTAGCATATTCGCTATTGGCTGGCGCAATCGTCGCTTTGCTGTCCATCTCCTGGCATGCCTGATCGCTCAGTTTTTTCACCTGCGCATCACTCAAACTGTAAGCCTGAAAAGCTTCCGCTCCTGATGAGAGCAGTCCACTGGAGTCCATATTCTGGCAACCGGTCAGCACCGTAGCCACGCTCATTGCTACCAATAAGGCGCGAATTTTCATGTTTTCTCTTCCGCACAAGGTCAGGATTATTCTAAAAATGCGCCGTTTGCAGGTGAATCGACGCTCAGTCTCAGTATAAGGAAAAGCGCAGCGGACGGGCGAGTGGATTGCGCAACATGCGAGCATGATCCAGAGATTTCTGAAGCGGCAAAAGGATGTTCCATGTACATGACGCGCGGCTTGCGGTAAATTGTTGGCAAATTTTCCGGCGTAGCCCAAAACGCGCTGTCGTCAAGTCGTTAAGGGCGTGCCCTTCATCATCCGATCTGGAGTCAAAATGTCCTCACGTAAAGAGCTTGCCAATGCTATTCGTGCGCTGAGCATGGACGCAGTACAGAAAGCCAAATCCGGTCACCCGGGCGCCCCGATGGGTATGGCTGACATTGCCGAAGTCCTGTGGCGTGATTTCCTGAAACACAACCCGCAGAATCCGTCCTGGGCTGACCGTGACCGCTTCGTGCTGTCCAACGGCCACGGCTCCATGCTGATCTACAGCCTGCTGCACCTCACCGGTTACGATCTGCCGATGGAAGAACTGAAAAACTTCCGTCAGCTGCACTCTAAAACTCCGGGTCACCCGGAAGTGGGTTACACCGCAGGTGTAGAAACCACCACCGGTCCGCTGGGTCAGGGTATTGCTAACGCAGTCGGTATGGCGATTGCAGAAAAAACGCTGGCGGCGCAGTTTAACCGTCCGGGCCACGACATCGTCGACCACTACACCTACGCCTTCATGGGCGACGGCTGCATGATGGAAGGCATCTCCCACGAAGTTTGCTCTCTGGCGGGTACGCTGAAGCTGGGTAAACTGATTGCGTTCTACGATGACAACGGTATTTCTATCGATGGTCACGTTGAAGGCTGGTTTACCGACGACACCGCAATGCGTTTCGAAGCTTACGGCTGGCACGTTATTCGCGATATCGACGGTCATGACGCGGCATCCATCAAACGCGCAGTAGAAGAAGCGCGCGCAGTGACTGACAAACCGTCCCTGCTGATGTGCAAAACCATCATCGGTTTCGGTTCCCCGAACAAAGCCGGTACCCACGACTCCCACGGTGCGCCGCTGGGCGACGCTGAAATTGCCCTGACCCGCGAACAGCTGGGCTGGAAATACGCGCCGTTCGAAATCCCGTCTGAAATCTATGCTCAGTGGGATGCGAAAGAAGCAGGCCAGGCGAAAGAATCCGCATGGAACGAGAAATTCGCTGCTTACGCGAAAGCTTATCCGCAGGAAGCCGCTGAATTTACCCGCCGTATGAAAGGCGAAATGCCGTCTGACTTCGACGCCAAAGCGAAAGAGTTCATCGCTAAACTTCAGGCTAATCCGGCGAAGATCGCCAGCCGTAAAGCGTCTCAGAATGCTATCGAAGCGTTCGGGCCGCTGTTGCCGGAATTCCTCGGCGGTTCTGCAGACCTGGCGCCGTCTAACCTGACCCTGTGGTCTGGTTCTAAAGCAATCAACGAAGATGCTGCGGGTAACTACATCCACTACGGTGTACGTGAATTCGGTATGACTGCGATTGCCAACGGTATCTCCCTGCACGGTGGTTTCCTGCCGTATACCTCAACCTTCCTGATGTTCGTGGAATACGCACGTAATGCCGTACGTATGGCTGCGCTGATGAAACAGCGTCAGGTGATGGTTTACACCCACGACTCCATCGGTCTGGGCGAAGATGGCCCGACTCACCAGCCGGTAGAACAGATCGCTTCTCTGCGCGTGACCCCGAACATGTCTACATGGCGTCCGTGTGACCAGGTTGAATCCGCAGTAGCGTGGAAATACGGCGTTGAGCGTCAGGACGGCCCGACTGCGCTTATCCTCTCCCGTCAGAACCTGGCGCAGCAGGAACGTACTGAAGAGCAGCTGGCAAACATCGCGCGCGGTGGTTATGTGCTGAAAGACTGTGCTGGTCAGCCGGAACTGATCTTCATCGCGACCGGTTCTGAAGTTGAACTGGCTGTTGCCGCCTACGAAAAACTGACTGCCGAAGGCGTGAAAGCGCGCGTGGTTTCCATGCCGTCTACCGACGCATTCGACAAGCAGGACGCGGCTTACCGTGAATCCGTACTGCCGAAAGCGGTTACCGCTCGTGTTGCGGTGGAAGCTGGCATTGCTGACTACTGGTACAAGTATGTTGGCCTGAACGGTGCTATCGTCGGCATGACCACCTTCGGTGAATCTGCTCCGGCAGAGCAGCTGTTTGAAGAGTTCGGCTTCACCGTTGACAACGTTGTTGCGAAAGCAAAAGCGCTGCTGTAATCGGTAAGATGCTTTGTGAGAAGGGCCGCAAATGCGGCCCTTCAGATTGTTGGCAAAGTGCGCGTTGTTTATGCCGGATGCGGCGTGAACGCCTTATCCGTCCTACAAGATTTTGCAAATTCAACATATTGCAGGAAGTATGTAGGCCTGATAAGCGTAGCGCATCAGGCAGTTTTGTCTTTGCTATCAGTCTCAAGGGCCGCGAAAGCGGCCCTTTTTTACTTAGTAGAGATAAACGGAACTGTGCTGCCGGGGATCATGGTATCGGGCAGTTTACCGTCCCAACGCTCAGCAGTGGTGAGGGCAACAAGTCCGGGATTCTCCCGCAGAGCTTCACCGCGCAGGCGGATAGCTTCTGCTTCAGCCGCACTTTTTAAACGAATAGTTTCAGCCTCTGCCGCGCCTCTTACGCGAATAGTTTCCGCTTCTGCTTTGGCTGCCGCTAGTTTACTGTCTGCTTCCGCCTGGGCCTGAGTTACCGCTATTTGCGCCTGGATTTTCTCCGTTTCCAGATTTTGCTTACGCGTGGCAATGGCGACTTCTGCTTTCATTCGGTCTTCAATCGACTTTTCATAAGCGTCAGAAAAATCAATATTTTCAATCTGGACCCCGTCAATTACCACTGGCCCAACAACGGCTTTGCGCATGGCATTTTGCAGATCCTGAACCAGTTTTGTACGATCCTGTACGGCGCTGATGGCGGTATATTGTCCGAAAACGTTCTCCAGTTGAGTTGGCAACTGACGGACAATCAGACGATCTTTTAATGCTTCAATGGTGTTGTAGGTGGTATAAACCGCGCCTGCTTCTGAAGGTTTAATGTGGAAGCTGACTGATACTGTCATTTGTGCCGGTTGCTGGTCGCGGCTGTAGGCCTGTAATCCCTGATAGACCACAGCCTGATTACGCGTGGAAATTTTCTCTACGCTTTCCATAAAAGGGATCTTAAAACCCAGCCCCGGCTCGGCAACTTTTACGATTTTTCCGTAGCGCAGCAAAATGCCGCGTTCACCTTCATTAACGGTGTAATACGAGAGAAATGGCAGCACAACCACGGCAAGCACGCCAATGGCGATAGCAAGAGATTTTTGTGGGCGAAATGAGGTTAATGAAACAGGTGCTTTCATATGAATCTTCCTTGAGTAAAGTATAGGAATATGTCACATGGGGTGATGAGAAAACAGACAACAGCCGATAATTCAGAATTTATAAAGGGGATGAGCGAAAAAATAATAAACGTAATAAGTATGTTTTCGAACATTCAATAAGAAAATAGAGATGTGTATCACAAATATAGTGATGAATAATTTGTTGATTTTGTAGTTTACTTAACAGATTTATAATTGACTTTTTAAAAGCTTATTTCATGTTGTTGTTATTTAATATTTTGTTATTTTTGCTCGTGGAGTTTCTCCTTTCATGTGTCCAATTGCTTTCGTTAATTTGTACGCGTATTTTATTTTTACCGCCGGACGGTACCCTAAAAATAAATAAGGATAATTTATGCGGCTTATTGATTATTTTCCAGAATTATCAATCTCAGTTATACATTCAACAAAAGACTGGCAGGAAGCTATCAATTTCTCGATGGCATCACTGTTAGCAAAAAACTATATCAGCGAGAATTACATTCAGGCTATTAAAGATTCCACCATCAGCAATGGTCCTTATTATATTCTCGCACCAGGCGTGGCAATGCCTCATGCGCGACCGGAATGTGGAGCGCTTAAAACCGGGATGTCTTTGACGTTACTTAAACAAGGCGTTTATTTTCCGGGGAATGACGAACCGATTAAATTACTCATCGGACTTTCTGCTGCCGATGCCGATTCGCACATTGGTGCTATTCAGGCGTTAAGTGAATTACTGTGCGAAGAAGAAATACTCGAACAACTCTTAACCGCATCATCAGAAAAACAATTAGCGGACATTATCAGCCGCGGATAATGACTCTCTCCTCTACAGGATAATATTATGGAAAACAAGTCTGCTCGTGCAAAGGTCCAGGCTTTTGGGGGATTTTTGACTGCAATGGTCATCCCCAATATCGGTGCTTTTATTGCCTGGGGATTTATAACGGCATTATTTATTCCCACCGGTTGGCTGCCGAATGAACATTTCGCCAAAATTGTTGGTCCGATGATTACCTATTTATTGCCCGTGATGATTGGTTCTACCGGTGGTCATCTGGTCGGCGGTAAACGCGGCGCGGTCATGGGCGGAATTGGTACTATTGGTGTGATCGTCGGCGCAGAGATCCCGATGTTCCTTGGCTCGATGATTATGGGGCCGCTCGGTGGTCTGGTGATTAAATATATCGACAAGTCGCTGGAAAAACGCATACCTGCTGGTTTTGAGATGGTTATCAATAACTTCTCATTAGGTATCGCGGGGATGCTCCTTTGTCTGCTGGGTTTTGAAGTTATCGGCCCGGCGGTGTTAATTGCTAATACTTTCGTCAAAGAGTGTATTGAGGCGCTGGTACATGCGGGTTATCTACCTTTGCTGTCAGTCATCAATGAACCGGCGAAAGTGCTTTTCCTTAATAATGCGATCGATCAGGGCGTCTATTATCCGCTGGGAATGCAACAGGCTTCGGTTAACGGTAAATCCATCTTCTTCATGGTGGCCTCCAATCCAGGTCCTGGTCTGGGGCTGCTGCTGGCGTTTACCTTGTTTGGTAAAGGGATGAGTAAACGTTCTGCGCCCGGGGCGATGATTATTCACTTCCTCGGTGGGATCCACGAACTGTATTTCCCGTATGTGCTGATGAAGCCGCTGACCATTATTGCCATGATTGCGGGCGGTATGTCTGGCACCTGGATGTTTAACTTACTGGACGGTGGTCTGGTGGCTGGCCCAAGTCCGGGGTCTATCTTTGCTTACCTGGCACTGACGCCGAAAGGCTCGTTCCTGGCGACAATTGCCGGTGTTACGGTAGGTACCCTGGTGTCCTTTGCTATTACTTCGCTGATACTGAAGATGGAAAAAACGGTGGAAACGAAGAGCGAAGATGAGTTTGCTCAGTCAGCCAATGCGGTTAAGGCGATGAAACAAGAAGGTGCATTCTCGTTAAGCCGTGTTAAGCGTATTGCCTTTGTTTGCGATGCAGGGATGGGCTCCAGTGCGATGGGCGCAACCACCTTCCGTAAACGCCTGGAAAAAGCGGGGCTGGCAATAGAAGTAAAACATTACGCCATAGAAAACGTGCCTGCGGATGCGGATATCGTCGTTACTCACGCCAGTCTGGAAGGGCGCGTGAAACGTGTGACGGATAAACCACTGATATTGATTAATAACTATATTGGCGATCCAAAACTCGACACTTTATTTAATCAATTAACCGCTGAACATAAACACTGATTACAGAGGTAAAAATGAAAACCAAAGTTGCTGCTATTTATGGCAAGCGGGATGTCCGTCTGCGCGAATTTGAGCTGCCAGAAATTACCGATAATGAACTGTTAGTGAATGTAATTTCTGACAGCGTTTGTTTATCCACCTGGAAAGCGGCGTTACTCGGTAGTGAACATAAACGCGTCCCCGACGATTTAGAAAATCATCCGGTCATTACCGGGCATGAATGTGCCGGGGTTATTGTCGAAGTGGGTAAAAATCTCACTGGCAAATATAAAAAAGGCCAGCGTTTTGTATTGCAACCGGCGATGGGGTTACCAGGCGGATATTCAGCGGGCTACAGCTACGAATATTTTGGCGGTAACGCCACCTATATGATTATTCCCGAAATCGCCATTAACCTGGGCTGCGTATTACCGTATCACGGCTCTTATTTTGCTGCGGCCTCGCTGGCGGAACCGATGTGCTGCATTATTGGCGCTTATCATGCCAATTATCACACCACGCAATATGTTTATGAGCATCGCATGGGCGTCAAACCTGGTGGCAATATTGCGCTACTGGCGTGTGCAGGCCCGATGGGAATTGGCGCTATTGATTACGCCATTAACGGCGGCATACAACCGGCGCGGGTGGTGGTAGTCGATATCGACGACAAACGCCTGACGCAGGTACAAAAGCTGCTGCCGGTGGAACTGGCGGCCAGTAAAGGCATTGAGCTGGTGTATATGAATACCAAAGGGATGAGCGATCCGGTCCAGACGCTGCGGGCGCTGACGGATGATGCCGGATTTGATGACGTATTTGTCTATGCAGCGGTGCCTTCAGTCGTCGAGATGGCGGATGAATTACTGGCTGAAGATGGCTGCCTGAACTTCTTTGCCGGTCCGACGGATAAAAACTTCAAAGTGCCGTTTAATTTCTACAACGTCCATTACAACAGTACGCACGTTGTCGGCACGTCCGGCGGTTCCACGGACGACATGAAAGAGGCGATTGCCCTTAGCGCCACGGGGCAGTTACAGCCGTCGTTTATGGTGACCCATATCGGTGGCCTGGATGCGGTGCCAGAAACCGTGCTCAATCTGCCGGATATCCCTGGCGGTAAAAAACTCATTTATAACGGCGTGACCATGCCGCTGACCGCCATTGCCGATTTTGCCGAAAAAGGCAAAACCGATCCGCTGTTTAAAGAGCTGGCGCGGCTGGTTGAGAAAACGCACGGCATCTGGAATGAACAGGCCGAGAAATATCTGCTGGCACAATTTGGCGTTGATATTGGGGAGGCCGCGCAATGATGTCCCTGGCGTGGCCATTATTTCGCGTTACGGAACAGGCAGCGTTGGCTGCCTGGCCGCAAACCGGCTGTGGCGACAAAAATAAAATTGATGGCCTTGCGGTCACCGCGATGCGCCAGGCATTAAACGACGTTGCTTTTCGTGGGCGAGTGGTTATCGGCGAGGGGGAACGATATCCTCTTTAGCGCTACGGGCGTGACGGGCGGCGAGTTGGTGAACGGTATCCAACAGACGGCGAATGGGGTGCGGACGCAGACATTACTGATCGGCGGCGCGGACCAAACGTGTAATATAATAGACTCCCTGCATTGATGGTGATCTATCGGAAGACCAATGGCGACGCTGACAGAAGATGATGTGCTTGAGCAACTGAATGCACAGGACAATTTATTTTCATTTATGAAAACTGCGCATTCTATTTTGCTCCAGGGGATACGCCAGTTTCTGCCGTCGCTGTTTGTCGATAACGATGAAGAGATCGTCGAATATGCAGTGAAGCCGTTACTCGCCCAAAGCGGCCCGCTTGACGATATTGATGTTGCGCTGCGTTTGATTTATGCGCTGGGGAAAATGGATAAATGGCTGTACGCCGATATCACGCATTTTTCCCAGTTTTGGCATTACCTGAACGAACAGGATGAAACGCCCAGATTTGCTGATGACATAACCTGGGATTTTATCAGCAACGTCAATAGCATAATCCGCAATGCGAGTCTCTATGACGCGTTGAAAGCGATGAAATTCGCTGATTTCGCCGTCTGGTCAGAGGCGCGTTTTAGCGGGATGGTCAAAACGGCGCTGACGCTGGCAGTAACGACCACCTTAAAGGAATTAACGCCGTGAAAATCGAACTGACGGTGAATGGACTAAAGGTACAGGCGCAGTACTCTGATGATGAAATTGAAAATGTACATAAACCGTTGCTGCGTATGCTGGTGGCCTTACAGACAGTAAATCCGCAGCGGCGTACGGTGGTTTTTCTTTGCGCTCCGCCGGGGACGGGTAAATCTACCCTAACCACCTTCTGGGAATATCTCGCACAACAAGACCCGGAACTGCCCGCTATTCAGACACTGCCGATGGATGGTTTTCACCATTACAATAGCTGGCTGGATGCGCATCAATTGCGCCCCTTCAAAGGCGCACCAGAGACATTTGACGTTGCGAAACTGGCGGAAAATCTGTGCCGGGTTGTGGAAGGGGATTGTACGTGGCCGCAGTACGATCGACAAAAGCATGATCCTGTTGAAGATGCGCTGCACGTTACCGCACCACTCGTCATCGTCGAAGGAAACTGGTTGTTGCTGGATGATGAAAAGTGGTGCCAGCTTGCGCAATTTTGTGATTTCTCGATCTTTATCAAAGCTCCCGCATCTGCGTTGCGGGAGCGTCTGGTGGGGCGCAAGCTGGCGGGAGGGTTATCGCTGGCAGACGCAGAAGCCTTTTATGACCGTACCGACGGGCCGAATGTTCGCCGGGTGCTGGAAGAGAGTCTGCCTGCAAATTTGACCTTAATGATGACCGCTACGGGTGAATATCGTCTGATGGATTAACGTTCCTGATTACACCATCTTCCAGTCGCACCACACGAGAGAAATGACGCCGGGTAAATGCGGCGTCATGACTGATTGCTACGACGCTAGTGCCTCGCTGGCGGCACTTCTCCAGCCAGCTTTCAAACACGCTCAACCAATTTTCGTCAAAATCCCGACTCGGCTCGTCCAGTAGCAATAATGGCGGAGAGAGTGCTTCCAGGCAGGCGACGGCGACCATCCGTCGCTGTGCACTATGCAGATCCAACGGATGCGCGCTGGCAGTGTCTGCTAACTGACAGCATTGCAGGGCAGCATTGGTACGTTGAGTGATTTCATCTGCCGGGCATTTTTGCAGTTTCAAACCAAATGCGATCTCGTCAGCAACGGTGCTGTGAAAAAGCTGGTTTTCCGCTTCCTGAAACAGTACGCCAATCTTTGCCGCGCGCTGGCGGTTTTTCAGGTTTTTCATCGCTTGTTGTTGCAGCATAACCGTACCGGCTGTGGGCGTAAGAAGACCTGCCATTACTCGTAACAGCGTCGATTTCCCTGCTCCATTATCGCCGGTCAGCGCCAGCCATTCACCTTGTTTGAGTTGCAGAGAAATGTCGCAAAGACAATCCGTTGCCGCGCCAGGCCAGCGATAAGATATCTGATTTAACGTTAACATAGTGGCTGGAGCGCTCCGTTTTGCAATTGCCACGCTTGCTGGCAGTGGTTCAGGAAAGGTGTGTGATGACGTTCAAAAAGAATAATCAGCGAACCACGTTCAAGCGCCCAGTGTTGTAAGCGCTGCAACAGCATTTCGCGGGCCTGCGGCGTCAGGCGGCTAAAGGCTTCATCAAGAATTAAGAGCTTTGGCTGCATCGCGATGGCGCAGGCGATGACCACACGCTGTGTCTCTCCACCGGAGAGTGTTGCCGGGTGACGATGGCGCAACGGCTGGCACTCGGTCAGGGCCAGGGCGGCGTCAATCCGCGCCATAATCTCTTTTTCAGCAAGACACAGATTTTCTGGCCCAAAGGCAACTTCTTCTTCCACGCTAAAGGTACAGCCGGAGAGCTGCAAATAGGGCGATTGCTGGACGAGCTGGATGGTGGCGGATTGTTCATTAAGCGGGAGACGCCCAATGGGCGTACCGAGAAGCGTCCCCGTGCCGGTTATCTCTCCTGGTAGAAAGTCCGGATACCAGCCCGCCATCAGCTGCGCCAGCGTACTTTTGCCACTGCCGTTGTCACCAAAGATGGCGACCATCCCCGGTTTGACATAGTGAAAGTCATAACAGAACGGAGGAGGCGTTGAGTGTGTCGGGCAATAGCGAAACTGTTCTAACGTAACCATATCCACGCTCCGAATTCAGCCAGCATTAGCAATATCATGGCGTAACGTGCTACGCGTTGTAGGGTGCTATCGGCTGGTGCCCATAACGTAGTGCGCCTATTGTTGATTCGAAATGCCCGCATATCCAGCGCCGCACCACGGACAGCAAGATCGTTTAGCGCATTGTGTGTTAGCGGAATAATTAACGCGGGCATCGCACGTAAACGCTGATACCAGCCCTCATCCAGCGGCACGCCGCGGGCGCGCTGCGCTTCATGAATAATCGCCAATTGCCGTTTTAACTGCTCAACGACCAATAACGGCCCGGCAAACAGATAAGCGACGCCCGGCGGCAGGCGAGAAGCAAACAAAGCGCGGATAAAACGTTGCACGGGGACGTACTGCATCCACAACTGTGAGGTTGAAACAATCGCCAGAATCCGCAACCAGAGCGTAATAGCATGCGCCCACCGTTCTGGAGAGCGTGGCGTGCCGCTTAGCCATTCTGTCAGCCAGCCACCGTGCACCAGCCACAGTCCAGCCCCCAGCGAGAACATCAGCCAGACGACATATTTTGCCCGCCGCCGCGTGGCCTTTAGCGCAATAAGGCAGAAAAAGGTCGCCGCGCTATAGACTGGCAATATTGTCTGTGTGGGCAGGATAAGCGTGGTGCAGGCCGCCAGCGCCCACAGCGTTAAGGATGTAAACGGATGCATTTAGCGCACGGCAGCCATTGCCGGAAAATGGCGCGTGGTGCGAATCGGCAGCTGACGCAGTAAAAGCCAGACAATCACCGCTGTGAGAATTTTATCGACCAGGTTCGCGCCTATCACCGTAATCGCCACCGACTCCACCAGGTTTTGCCCCATCGAGTGCATCCAGGCAACGAACAAATCGGCTCCGCTTCCTGTCACGCCGCCGAACAGCGCAGTACGCAGCGGTACAGCGACGACCGTTACCGCAAGCGTAATAATCACGCCGCTAACAACGACTTTTGGCAGGGTGCGAAACCAACCCGCTCGCGCCAGCCAACCGGCGACCAGGCCGATGACCATCGCGACGGGCGCAAATGCGGCGGCGATCGGGTCGGTCAGCAATCCCCAGAGTAAATTGGTCAGTAAACCGGTTAGCATCCCGATCACCGGACCAAGCAGTACCGCGCTAATAAGTGTGCCGATGGAGTCGAGAAAAATAGGTAATTTGACCATGCTGGCCAGTTGCCCGCCGATCATATTGATGGCGATAGAGATAACGATCAACACCAGTGCCTGACTGGAAAAGTGGCGACGCGCCATAAGAAAACCTCACTGAAAGTAGTTATTTAACGGGGGGAAATATGCAACTCGTCGTAACCAGAAAGCGCGCAAGACTGGCGGCTAAACGCCAGTTCCTCAAGGCAGCCGATCACCAGTTCAAGCGTGGTCCGCACGGTACAGCCGGGCATCATATGACCGCCAAGCATCGTGCCGTGTGGATCGGAAACGCAGAGATGAAGATGTTCACCACTCTGTTCCAGCGTGCCGTTCAATGCGATGACTTCGAACTTACCGCTTAGCAGGGCAGTGTTTTCTTGCCCGGCATAGCGTAAGGCGACGTCAGTCAGACTGCCGGTACAACCTGCAATCCACGCGGCGTGGAGTTGTTGTTGCTGCGCGAAGGCGCGTAATTGGGAGAGAACTTCCTGCCCGGGGAGCAGGCGCAGCGCGTAAAAACGTGCGGAGGAAGAATATGGGTAGGGCAATGTCATCATTGGAGTACTCCGAAACTCGGACGTATTGCGGATAATATCGACGCTGCATCAGTCATATTCTGATATAAGTCAGGGTTTGTGACGGCACAACGAAAAGATTTTGCTACGCTTATTCGTGATTCTGCAAAGTGGAATAAATTCCACAGGGGCGGGGCTGAAAACGTGACGTAAGTCAGATAATTGTCTTCTTTGACTGGACAATCATTCCTTTTATTCCACGTTTCGCTTATCCTAGCTGAAGCGTTTCAGTCGATTAAATGTTCGACAATTAACCAATCAGTCGCAGTTTGCGACAGGTAAGGTTTCCCCGAACGATTTGCTGGATTACTCTGTCTGGCAAATTTGCTCAGGGAAAACCTTGCAGGAGATCTATGACCGTACGCGTAGCGATAAATGGCTTCGGTCGCATCGGGCGTAATGTGGTTCGTGCTTTGTATGAATCCGGACGCCGGGCGGAAATTACCGTGGTGGCAATCAACGAACTGGCGGATGCTGCGGGCATGGCGCATTTGTTGAAATATGACACCAGCCATGGCCGTTTTGCATGGGAAGTACGACAGGAACGCGATCAACTTTTTGTTGGTGATGACGCCATCCGCGTATTGCATGAACGTTCACTGCAATCGCTCCCCTGGCGTGAACTTGGCGTTGATGTAGTCCTCGACTGCACCGGCGTATATGGCTCCCGTGAGCATGGCGAAGCGCATATTGCCGCCGGGGCCAAAAAAGTGCTCTTTTCACATCCTGGCAGTAACGATCTCGACGCGACCGTTGTTTACGGCGTCAATCAGGATCAACTTCGTGCGGAACACCGCATCGTTTCTAACGCTTCCTGTACCACGAATTGCATAATTCCCGTCATCAAATTGTTAGATGATGCGTACGGTATTGAGTCCGGCACTGTGACCACAATTCACTCCGCCATGCACGATCAACAGGTTATTGATGCATACCATCCTGACCTGCGTCGCACCCGGGCAGCCAGCCAGTCGATCATTCCGGTCGATACTAAACTGGCCGCCGGTATCACACGATTTTTTCCGCAATTTAACGATCGCTTTGAAGCGATTGCGGTACGTGTGCCAACCATAAATGTGACGGCAATCGATTTAAGCGTGACGGTGAAGAAACCTGTAAAAGCCAATGAAGTCAACCTGTTGCTGCAAAAAGCAGCACAAGGTGCATTTCATGGTATAGTTGACTATACGGAATTGCCGTTGGTCTCTGTAGATTTTAACCACGATCCGCACAGTGCCATTGTCGATGGCACCCAAACCCGGGTCAGTGGCGCACACCTGATCAAAACGTTGGTCTGGTGCGATAACGAATGGGGCTTTGCTAACCGAATGCTCGACACGACGTTAGCTATGGCTACTGTTGCTTTCAGGTAAGACGCAAGCAGCGTCTGCAAAACTTTTAGAATCAACGAGAGGATTCACCATGTCTGTAATTAAGATGACCGATCTGGATCTTGCTGGGAAACGTGTATTTATCCGTGCGGATCTGAACGTACCAGTAAAAGACGGGAAAGTAACCAGCGACGCGCGTATCCGTGCTTCTCTGCCGACCATCGAACTTGCCCTGAAACAAGGCGCAAAAGTGATGGTAACTTCCCACCTGGGTCGTCCTACCGAAGGCGAGTACAACGAAGAATTCTCTCTGCTGCCGGTTGTTAACTACCTGAAAGACAAACTGTCTAACCCGGTTCGTCTGGTTAAAGATTACCTCGACGGCGTTGACGTTGCTGAAGGTGAACTGGTTGTTCTGGAAAACGTTCGCTTCAACAAAGGCGAGAAGAAAGATGACGAAACTCTGTCCAAAAAATACGCTGCACTGTGTGACGTGTTCGTAATGGACGCATTCGGTACTGCTCACCGCGCGCAGGCTTCTACTCACGGTATCGGTAAATTCGCTGACGTTGCGTGCGCAGGCCCGCTGCTGGCAGCTGAACTGGACGCGCTGGGTAAAGCACTGAAAGAACCTGCTCGCCCGATGGTGGCTATCGTTGGTGGTTCTAAAGTATCTACCAAACTGACCGTTCTGGACTCCCTGTCTAAAATCGCTGACCAGCTGATCGTTGGCGGTGGTATCGCTAACACCTTTATCGCGGCACAAGGCCACGATGTGGGTAAATCCCTGTACGAAGCTGACCTGGTTGACGAAGCTAAACGTCTGCTGACCACCTGCAACATCCCGGTTCCGTCTGATGTTCGCGTAGCAACCGAGTTCTCTGAAACTGCACCGGCTACCCTGAAATCTGTTAACGATGTGAAAGCTGACGAGCAGATCCTGGATATCGGTGATGCTTCCGCTCAGGAACTGGCTGAAATCCTGAAGAATGCGAAAACCATTCTGTGGAACGGTCCGGTTGGCGTGTTCGAATTCCCGAACTTCCGCAAAGGTACTGAAATCGTGGCTAACGCTATCGCAGACAGCGAAGCGTTCTCCATCGCTGGCGGCGGCGACACTCTGGCAGCAATCGACCTGTTCGGCATTGCTGACAAAATCTCCTACATCTCCACTGGCGGCGGCGCATTCCTCGAATTCGTAGAAGGTAAAGTACTGCCTGCAGTAGCGATGCTCGAAGAGCGCGCTAAGAAGTAAAAAATCACAGGGCAGGGAAACCTGCCCTTGTTTCAGCGCGCTTTTAGAGCACGCACTTTTTCATACTCTAAATAATTCGAGTTGCAGGAAGGCGACAAGAGAGTGAATCCCCAGGAGCTTACATAAGTAAGTGATTGGGGTGAGCGAACGTAGACGCAGCACATGCAACTTGAAGTATGACGAGTATAAGGCCCGACGATACAGGACAAGAGACATGTCTAAGATTTTTGATTTCGTAAAACCTGGCGTAATCACTGGTGATGACGTACAGAAAGTTTTCCAGGTAGCAAAAGAAAACAACTTCGCACTGCCAGCAGTAAACTGCGTCGGTACTGACTCCATCAACGCCGTACTGGAAACCGCAGCTAAAGTTAAAGCGCCGGTTATCGTTCAGTTCTCCAACGGTGGTGCTTCTTTTATCGCTGGTAAAGGCGTGAAATCTGACGTTCCGCAGGGCGCTGCTATCCTGGGTGCGATCTCTGGTGCGCATCACGTTCACCAGATGGCTGAACACTACGGTGTTCCGGTGATCCTGCACACCGACCACTGCGCGAAAAAACTGCTGCCGTGGATCGACGGTCTGCTGGACGCGGGTGAAAAACACTTCGCTGCTACCGGTAAGCCGCTGTTCTCTTCTCACATGATTGACCTGTCTGAAGAATCTCTGCAAGAGAACATTGAAATCTGCTCTAAATACCTGGAGCGCATGTCCAAAATCGGCATGACTCTGGAAATCGAACTGGGTTGCACCGGTGGTGAAGAAGACGGCGTGGACAACAGCCACATGGACGCTTCTGCACTGTACACCCAGCCGGAAGACGTTGATTACGCATACACCGAGCTGAGCAAAATCAGCCCGCGTTTCACCATCGCTGCGTCCTTCGGTAACGTACACGGTGTTTACAAGCCGGGTAACGTGGTTCTGACTCCGACCATCCTGCGCGACTCTCAGGAATATGTTTCTAAGAAACACAACCTGCCGCACAACAGCCTGAACTTCGTCTTCCACGGTGGTTCCGGTTCTACTGCTCAGGAAATCAAAGATTCCGTAAGCTACGGCGTAGTGAAAATGAACATCGATACCGATACCCAATGGGCAACCTGGGAAGGTGTTCTGAACTACTACAAAGAAAACGAAGCTTACCTGCAAGGCCAGCTGGGCAACCCGAAAGGCGAAGATCAGCCGAACAAGAAATACTACGATCCGCGCGTATGGCTGCGTGCCGGTCAGACTTCGATGATCGCTCGTCTGGAAAAAGCATTCCAGGAACTGAACGCGATCGACGTTCTGTAAGATATTCCTTTCTGCTTATCTCAAGGCCCGCTCTGCGGGTCTTTTTTTCGCCAAAAGCAAGGTGATACAGATGAGAAATCTGTGATCTATTTGGCAAAATTATGCTTTATTGTTTACCCTTGTCAGACTGCCCGTCATAAGGCGGCGGAGTGTATTTCTCCATTTTGAGTCAGTTGAAAAGGAATATTGAATGGAAGATTTGAATGTTGTCGATAGCATAAACGGCGCGGGAAGCTGGCTGGTGGCTAACCAGGCGCTGCTGCTAAGTTATGCAGTAAACATCGTGGCGGCACTCGCGATCATCATCGTTGGTTTGATTATCGCGCGGATGATTTCCAACGCGGTGAATCGCCTGATGATCTCCCGTAAAATCGATGCCACTGTTGCTGATTTTCTTTCTGCATTAGTCCGTTACGGAATTATCGCCTTTACGCTAATCGCTGCACTGGGGCGCGTGGGCGTACAAACAGCGTCAGTCATTGCTGTACTCGGTGCCGCAGGCTTAGCTGTTGGTCTGGCTTTGCAGGGGTCACTGTCTAACCTGGCCGCTGGCGTGTTACTTGTCATGTTCCGCCCGTTCCGTGCCGGAGAATATGTTGACCTCGGCGGCGTAGCCGGTACTGTGCTGAGTGTGCAGATTTTCTCCACCACCATGCGTACTGCAGACGGTAAAATTATCGTTATTCCGAACGGTAAAATTATTGCCGGGAATATTATTAACTTCTCCCGCGAGCCAGCTCGCCGTAACGAATTTATTATTGGCGTGGCGTATGATTCCGATATCGATCAGGTTAAGCAGATCCTGACCGATATTATCCAGTCTGAAGATCGCATTTTGAAAGATCGCGAAATGACTGTGCGTCTGAACGAACTTGGCGCATCGTCGATTAATTTCGTGGTCCGCGTCTGGAGCAACAGCGGCGATCTGCAAAACGTGTACTGGGATGTGCTGGAGCGTATTAAACGTGAATTTGATGCCGCCGGTATCAGCTTCCCGTACCCGCAAATGGATGTGAACTTTAAGCGGGTGAAAGAAGACAAAGCTGCGTAATCAACGCTGAGGCCAGATAATACTCTCTGGCCTCTCTCTTATTAGTTTTTCTGATTGCCAATTAATATTATCAATTTCCGCTAATAACAATCCCGCGATATAGTCTCTGCATCAGATACTTAATTCGGAATATCCAACGTGTTTTCTTATTACTTTCAAGGTCTTGCACTTGGGGCGGCTATGATCCTACCGCTCGGTCCACAAAATGCTTTTGTGATGAATCAGGGCATTCGTCGTCAGTACCACATTATGATTGCCTTACTTTGTGCTATCAGCGATTTGGTCCTGATTTGTGCGGGGATTTTTGGTGGCAGCGCGTTATTGATGCAGTCGCCGTGGTTGCTGGCGCTGGTCACCTGGGGCGGCGTAGCCTTCTTGCTGTGGTATGGTTTTGGCGCTTTTAAAACAGCAATGAGCAGTAACATTGAGTTAGCCAGTGCCGAAGTCCTGAAACAAGGCAGATGGAAAATTATCGCCACCATGTTGGCAGTGACCTGGCTGAATCCGCATGTTTACCTGGATACTTTTGTTGTGCTGGGCAGCCTTGGCGGGCAACTTGATGTGGAACCAAAACGTTGGTTTGCGCTCGGAACAATTAGCGCCTCTTTCCTGTGGTTCTTTGGTCTGGCTATTCTCGCAGCCTGGCTGGCACCGCGCCTGCGCACGGCAAAATCACAGCGCATTATCAATCTGGTAGTGGGATGTGTTATGTGGTTTATTGCCTTGCAGCTGGCGAGAGACGGTATTGCTCATGCACAAGCCTTGTTCAGTTAGGCGCTATCTGATGGAAAAATAAAACAGAGGCGCTAAGCTTGCCTCCAGAGGTCCTGAATTTTGGGCAAGTCAATTAACACGGAGAGACTAACGTGAAGTTCAAAGTTATCGCCCTGGCGGCATTAATGGGTATTAGCGGGATGGCAGCGCAGGCTAACGAATTGCCGGATGGACCGCATATTGTCACCTCCGGTACGGCAAGCGTGGATGCGGTGCCAGACATTGCCACTCTTGCGATTGAAGTTAACGTGGCCGCGAAGGATGCCGCTACTGCCAAGAAACAGGCAGATGAGCGCGTCGCACAATACATTTCCTTCCTTGAGCTCAATCAGATCGCGAAAAAAGATATCAGCTCAGCGAACTTACGCACTCAGCCAGATTATGATTATCAGGATGGTAAAAGTATCCTGAAAGGCTACCGCGCAGTGAGAACGGTGGAAGTCACGCTCCGTCAGTTAGACAAACTGAATTCCTTGCTGGACGGCGCGCTAAAGGCGGGTCTTAACGAAATTCGTTCTGTGTCGCTGGGCGTGGCGCAGCCGGATGCCTATAAAGACAAAGCGCGTAAGGCAGCGATTGATAACGCGATTCATCAGGCGCAGGAACTGGCGAATGGCTTTAATCGCAAACTCGGGCCGGTATATAGCGTGCGTTATCATGTTTCCAACTATCAGCCCAGCCCAATGGTGCGGATGATGAAAGCTGATGCTGCACCGGTGTCCGCACAGGAAACTTACGAGCAGGCCGCTATTCAGTTTGATGATCAGGTCGATGTAGTCTTCCAGTTAGAACCTGTGGATCAACCCCCCGCTAAAACACCTGCTGCACATTAATACTTGTAGCCCGACGTATTCGTCGGGCTAATGCCTTTACCCGATATTGCCTCCTTTTTCTGTAAAACCATGACGTAATCACCTATCTTTGCTCGCGGTTTCATCAAGGATAGGCTGACTGAAACGGTTAAGCGGACAAGGATGCGGGAGAGGGGGGATGGACATTTTTATTTCGAAAAAGATGCGCAATTTCATTTTATTAGCGCAAACCAATAATATTGCCCGGGCGGCAGAAAAAATCCATATGACGGCTTCGCGATTTGGCAAAAGCATTGCCGCGCTGGAAGAACAAATTGGCTATACGCTATTTACCCGCAAAGATAATAATATCAGCCTCAATAAAGCCGGACAGGAACTGTATCAAAAACTGTTCCCGGTTTATCAACGACTTTCTGCGATTGATAATGAAATCCATAACTCAGGACGTTGTTCACGAGACATTGTGATAGGCATAGATAATACTTATCCGACCATTATTTTTGATCAGTTGATTAGTCTCGGAGATAAGTACGAAGGCGTGACCATCCAGCCAGTTGAGTTCAGCGAAAATGGCGTTATCGATAATCTTTTTGACCGTCAGTTAGATTTTATAATCTCCCCACAGCATGTATCTGCACGAGTTCAGGAACTGGAAAACCTGACTATCAGTGAACTACCACCGCTGCGATTGGGCTTTCTCGTTTCTCGCCGTTATGAAGAGCGACAAGAGCAAGAGCTGCTTCAGGAGCTACCCTGGCTGCAAATGCGCTTTCAGAACCGGGCCAACTTCGAAGCAATGATTGATGCGAATATGCGACCTTGTGGGATCAATCCCACCATTATTTATCGTCCCTACAGTTTTATGGCCAAAATCAGCGCTGTGGAGCGCGGACATTTTCTGACGGTGATCCCGCATTTTGCCTGGCGACTGGTGAATCCGTCAACGCTGAAATATTTTGATGCGCCGCACAGGCCGATGTATATGCAGGAATATCTTTATTCAATCAGAAATCATCGTTATACCGCCACGATGCTTCAGCATATTGCTGAAGATCGTGGTGAATATGTCCGCCGGACGCATTTTCCAGATAGCGATGCAGATAATCCCGACACATAGGATGTGCACAATGATCAATGGTGGTGCGGATAACGTTGTTATACGGATCCTGTGCGCCAAATCCACTGACCGCTTCGCTCCATAAATAACGTGCCGCACGCAACATGGCGGCGTTCATAAACAGATCCATGCCAATGCCGAAGAAAAACGACAGGCGAGGGACGAAGTCATCAATTTTCAGCCCGGCGGAGATTGCTGCTTTGATGTACTCAATCCTATCGGCGAGCGTAAATGCTACCTGCTGCACGCAGTTGGCACCCGCTTCACCCATGTGGTAACCGCTGATACTGATGGTATTAAATCGCGGCATGTTGCCGGAACACCAGGCGATGATGTCTGCGATAATACGCATTGACGGTTTTGGCGGGTAAATATAGGTATTGCGGCAGAGGTACTCTTTGAGGATATCGTTCTGAATGGTGCCGGTCGGTTTATCGGATGTAACACCTTGCTCTTCTGCGGCGACGATATAAAACGCCAGTACTGGTAGCACTGCGCCATTCATGGTCATCGAAACCGACATTTTATCCAGCGGGATCTGGTCGAACAGGACTTTCATATCTTCCCCGGTGTCGATAGCGACGCCCGCTTTGCCGACGTCGCCCGCCACGCGTGGGTTATCGGAGTCGTAGCCTCGGTGGGCGGCCAGGTTACGGCGATAAAAAGCGTTGGACTCTTTTGCTGTCGAGAAACCAGCATACTGACGGATGGTCCACGGTTGGGCGGTATACATAGTGGCACGCGGGCCACGAACGTAGGGTGGCAAACCAGGAAGGGTACCCGTCACCTCCAGATTATCGAGATCGGCTTCGGTATACAGCGGCTTGATGGCGATCCCTTCCGCGGTTTGCTGAACCAGCGAGTCGACAGTTTTCTCCCGACGGCTCAATTCCTTGTTGGCAAGCTGTTGCCACTCCTGCACGTTAGACATTATTTGCTCCGTAAAACGCAATCAAAATGAGGGTATTTGCGCTTACGGTGAGCTTTTTACGTGGGTTTGTCGCCAGCAAAAAAATGCATTCAGACGTCGTTTTTTGCCGCCTGAGATTTGTCTATTTTGTGATGTGATTCAAGGAATACAAAAAGAAGTGAGGATAACGCCTGATATGTGCTATCAGGCGTTATTTGATGGATTAATCCTGACGAAGAACTTTGTGACCATAATCGAGCAACGCATCAGTGACTTTACGCATCATGCGGCTTTCAGGAGCAAAGCGGTGCCAGTAGAGCATCCGGCGTTGAAATAGCCCTGGCGTTAAGTCAATCAGTTCGCCGCTGGCCAGCTCTTTCTCGATTTGCAGGTGCGGGATCATACAGCAGGTGGTGCCCTGACGAGCAAGTTGCACGAACGCTTCCGAAGAATTAACGATATGGCAGGGTACGCTGCCAGGAGGCAGATCGAAATTTTGCTGCAAAAAGGCCTGGTGCATATCGTCAAGATGGTCAAACGCGACCACTGGCGCTTTCAGTAATGCCGAACGCGTTACGCCGTTAGGGAAATATTTTTCGGCAAACGGTTTTGAGCTGACGAACAGATAGTCGAGCGCACCGAGTTTATCGACAAGACAACTCGGCAGCGCCTGATGTTGAATACTCACTGCGCCGACCACTTCGCCGCGACGCAGACGTTCCTGAGTGCGGGTTTCATCTTCTACCTGCAAGTTGAGGCGGATGGGCGAATCAGCCAACACAGGAGCCAGTGCCGGAAGCAACCACGTCGCCAGACTGTCGGCGTTGACCGCCAGTGAAAGCAGCAGCGGAGTCGAACCGGTTTGTTCATCGCCCAGCCACTCTTCTTCCAGCAGCTCCACCTGGCGTAGTAGCGCCAACAGTTTTTGCCCTTGTTCCGTCGGGCGCGGCGGTACGGTACGCACTAACAGCGGCTGCCCGAACATATTTTCCAGTTGCTTAATGCGCTGTGAGACGGCTGATTGTGTAATGCACAGCTTTTGTGCCGCGCGCTCAAATCCTCGTTCACGTATCACCGCATCCAGTGCCTGTAATGTTCTGTAGTCCGGGCGTTTCATTGCTGTTGTCTGCTCCTGGTAAATGCTTTTTCCTGCACTATGACACAATTTTGTGTCGGGTTGCATATACCGAAGCCGTTGGCGGGTAACATTTGTATCAGTGGTTAACGCGCAGCTTAAAAGATCAGGGATTTGCGCTAATGCATTTCGCTCAGCGAGTTCGCGCCCTGGTTGTGTTGAATGGCGTGGCGTTATTACCTCAGTTTGCCTGTAAACAGGGGCTTGCGAACGGGGAACTGGTGCGCCTGTTTGCACCGTGGAGCGGCATACCCAGACCGTTGTATGCTTTATTTGCGGGGCGAAAGGGGATGCCCGCCATTGCGCGATATTTTATGGATGAGTTAACCACGCGGCTTGCCAACGGGGTCTGAATCGCTTTTTTTGTATATAATGCGTGTGAAATTTCATACCACAGGCGAAACGATCATGACGCAGGATGAATTGAAAAAAGCAGTAGGATGGGCGGCACTTCAGTATGTTCAGCCCGGCACCATTGTTGGTGTAGGTACAGGTTCCACCGCCGCACACTTTATTGACGCACTCGGTACAATGAAAGGCCAGATTGACGGGGCCGTTTCCAGTTCAGATGCTTCCACTGAAAAACTGAAAAGCCTCGGCATTCACGTTTTTGATCTCAACGAAGTCGACAGCCTTGGCATCTACGTTGATGGCGCAGATGAAATCAACGGCCACATGCAAATGATCAAAGGCGGCGGCGCGGCGCTGACCCGTGAAAAAATCATTGCTTCGGTTGCGGAAACATTTATCTGTATTGCAGACGCTTCCAAGCAGGTTGATATTCTGGGCAAATTCCCGCTGCCAGTAGAAGTTATCCCGATGGCACGTAGTGCAGTGGCGCGCCAGCTGGTGAAACTGGGCGGTCGTCCGGAATACCGTCAGGGCGTAGTGACCGATAACGGCAACGTGATCCTCGACGTCCACGGCATGGAAATCCTTGACCCGATAGCGATGGAAAACGCCATAAATGCGATTCCTGGTGTGGTGACTGTTGGTTTGTTTGCTAACCGTGGCGCGGACGTTGCGCTGATTGGCACACCTGACGGTGTCAAAACTATTGTGAAATGATCTGACGGGGGAACCTCCCCCGTTAAAAAAATTCTCTTCATTAAATTTGGTGACATGTGTCACGTTTTTACCTGGCAATTGTCGATTGCTCTAAATAAATCTTCTAAACCAGCATATTCATCCAAGAAATACTTTTGCGTGATATTTCCTCAACATCGCGACGCAAACGTTCATATTGCCGCAATATTATTTTTTGATATGTTGAAAGGCGGATGCAAATCCGCACACAACATTTCAAAAGACAGGATTGGGTAAATGGCAAAGGTATCGCTGGAGAAAGACAAGATTAAGTTTCTGCTGGTAGAAGGCGTGCACCAAAAGGCGCTGGAAAGCCTTCGTGCAGCTGGTTACACCAACATCGAATTTCACAAAGGCGCGCTGGATGATGAACAATTAAAAGAATCCATCCGCGATGCCCACTTCATCGGCCTGCGATCCCGTACCCATCTGACTGAAGACGTGATCAACGCCGCAGAAAAACTGGTCGCTATTGGCTGTTTCTGTATCGGAACAAATCAGGTTGATCTGGATGCGGCGGCAAAGCGCGGGATCCCGGTATTTAACGCACCGTTCTCAAATACGCGCTCTGTTGCGGAGCTGGTGATTGGCGAACTGCTGCTGCTATTGCGCGGCGTGCCAGAAGCCAATGCTAAAGCGCATCGTGGCGTGTGGAACAAACTGGCGGCGGGTTCTTTTGAAGCGCGCGGCAAAAAGCTGGGTATCATCGGCTACGGTCATATTGGTACGCAATTGGGCATTCTGGCTGAATCGCTGGGAATGTATGTTTACTTTTATGATATTGAAAACAAACTGCCGCTGGGCAACGCCACTCAGGTACAGCATCTTTCTGACCTGCTGAATATGAGCGATGTGGTGAGTCTGCATGTACCAGAGAATCCGTCCACCAAAAATATGATGGGCGCGAAAGAGATTTCGCTAATGAAGCCCGGCTCGCTGCTGATTAATGCTTCGCGCGGTACTGTGGTGGATATTCCAGCGCTGTGTGACGCGCTGGCGAGCAAACATCTGGCGGGGGCGGCAATCGACGTATTCCCGACGGAACCGGCGACCAATAGCGATCCATTTACCTCTCCGCTGTGTGAATTCGACAATGTCCTTCTGACGCCACACATTGGCGGTTCGACTCAGGAAGCGCAGGAGAATATCGGCCTGGAAGTTGCGGGTAAATTGATCAAGTATTCTGACAATGGCTCAACGCTCTCTGCGGTGAACTTCCCGGAAGTCTCGCTGCCACTGCACGGTGGGCGTCGTCTGATGCACATCCACGAAAACCGTCCGGGCGTGCTAACTGCGCTCAACAAAATTTTTGCCGAGCAGGGCGTCAACATCGCCGCGCAATATCTGCAAACTTCCGCCCAGATGGGTTATGTAGTTATTGATATTGAAGCCGACGAAGACGTTGCCGAAAAAGCGCTGCAGGCAATGAAAGCTATTCCGGGTACCATTCGCGCCCGTCTGCTGTACTAAATCCCCTTCTCTGAAAATCAACGGGCAGGTCACTGACTTGCCCGTTTTTTTATCCCTTCTCCACACCGTTGCCGCATTGCGCATTCTACTTTGCGAGTCTGCTCCAGAAAATAAATCAAAGTCAGATCAATGCGTTGTGTTTATTTAATGGGGATTTACGATGGCAGGGCAGCATGGGGCTGTAACGGAAAAGCCCTCACCGAAGCGAGGGCTTGAAGGAGAAGGGTTATGATGCGACTTGTCATCATACTGATTGTACTGTTACTCATAAGTTTCCCAGCTTATTAACAGTCAGTCTCAGGGGTGGAGTCATCCTCCCTTACCCTTACTCACTAAATTAGGTTAAAGAATCAACGATGTCAATCAGGGCGATGCAGGTTTGTCGCCCTCACCACTCCCAGACTTTCGACGGTGTAACCACCGCAGGAAGAGGGATATCCCACTCTTCAACGGGGAGTTTTTCCACCAACTGACAATCATGCGCATAACCCACCGGTTGCATTTTATAGTGCTGCCAGTTTTGTAAGGTCCGATCATAAAAACCACCGCCCATTCCCAGGCGCTGACCGTACTCATCAAAGGCGACCAGCGGTGTGATCAACACATCTAACCGGGAAAGGGGAAGCACATCGCGCACGTCCAGTTTTGGCTCGTGGATCTTCAACCTGTTCATCACCAGTTCGCTTTGCGGATGGTAATTCAGGAACAGCAAGTTACCGGCACTAAAGGGATGCAAAACTGGAAGATATACGCGCTTACCGGCGCGCCAGAGTTGTTCTATGAGTGGCTGGGTGTCGAGTTCGCCATCAAAAGAGAGGAATACAGCGACCGTATGCGCCATCACCACTGGGGGATACGTCATCATCCGGGTAGCGGCTTGTTGACCCATTTCCTGCTGTTGTTCCGGCGTTAACGTACGACGACGTTGCCGAATCATTTTGCGGATTTCTTGTCGGGATAATGTCAGTGGGAGTTCTGGTAGTTGCGTCATGGCTGGTGCCAGGTAAGAAGGGAATCTCCGAGATGCCGCCGCAGGCTGTAACCCTTGAACCCTTGGTTCAAGGTGAATGTGTCGTCGCAGTTTTAAGGCTTCTCGGACGGACCGAGCATGCTCACCAACCGCGGAGCGCCACATTCTTGTGGTATGAAATATCGGCTCAGGGGACTGGCCCGCTTGCGAACATCTCAGAGAAATTTTGTCTTCACGGTTACTCTACCACAGTAAACCGAAAAGTGTCATTCAAAGTTTTGGTTAGTTTTTTCGGTGATGCGACCTTGTTCAAGTAACGCTTGTTCTATGGTCTGCTGCAGCATCCGAATACGCTGTTCCATACTTGCCGCGTAGTCACGAGTCTTCGCTTTTTCTTGCGCTAACTCATAGCTGATATTCAATGCGGCAATGAAGACCAACTGTTCAGTATTTGTGACTCTAGTGCGTTCTTTCAGATCTTGCAACCGTTGGTTCAGATCGTCCGCTGCCTGATTCAACGCATCCCTTTGGTCAGGCGGGCAGTTCACACGCAGTGAACGGCCAAAAATTTGGATATCGACGGGTTGTGCAGACATGCCACCTTCCTGCTGATTGACTGCGCTGCCTTCGTCTTTAGACCCATGGTCTGCGAAGGGGCGACACTATAGCTACCCTGATGAGAAGAGACAAGCCCTTTTCTGGTCCACCAGGGCCCAAAGTGGTAGCATATCATGAATATTCCTCCCTTTGACGACGAATGCTTATGTCTATACAGAACGAAATGCCTGGTTACAACGAAATGAACCAGTATCTGAACCAACAAGGGACGGGTCTGACCCCTGCTGAGATGCATGGTTTAATCAGTGGGATGATATGTGGCGGTAACGATGACAGCTCATGGCTGCCGCTACTTCACGACCTGACGAACGAAGGCATGGCTTTCGGTCATGAGCTGGCACAGGCACTGCGCAAAATGCACTCTGCCACCAGCGATGCCCTGCAGGATGACGGCTTCCTTTTTCAGCTTTATCTGCCTGATGGCGATGATGTCAGCGTTTTCGATCGGGCTGATGCGCTGGCTGGTTGGGTCAATCACTTCCTGCTTGGTCTTGGCGTTACGCAACCGAAGCTGGACAAAGTGACCGGCGAAACCGGTGAAGCCATCGACGATCTGCGTAACATCGCGCAGTTGGGTTACGACGAAGACGAAGATCAGGAAGAGCTTGAAATGTCGCTTGAAGAGATCATCGAGTACGTCCGTGTTGCCGCGCTGTTATGCCACGACACCTTTACTCATCCGCAACCGACCGCGCCAGAAGTACAAAAACCGACTCTACACTAAAAACAAAAAACGTAAGGAGAGTGTTATGAGTGATATATCCCGGCAAGAATTTCAGCGTCGCCGTCAGGCCCTGGTAGAGCAAATGCAACCCGGCAGCGCCGCGCTGATTTTTGCTGCACCAGAAGTAACACGTAGCGCCGACAGCGAATACCCCTATCGTCAGAACAGTGACTTCTGGTACTTCACCGGCTTTAACGAACCGGAAGCGGTGCTGGTGCTGATTAAAAGCGATGACACTCATAACCACAGCGTTTTGTTTAACCGCGTTCGCGACCTGACGGCAGAGATCTGGTTTGGTCGTCGCTTAGGCCAGGATGCCGCGCCAGAGAAACTGGGCGTTGACCGCGCACTGGCATTTAGTGAAATCAATCAGCAACTTTATCAACTACTTAACGGCCTGGATGTGGTTTACCATGCTCAGGGCGAATATGCATATGCTGATGAAATCGTGAACAGTGCACTGGAAAAACTGCGTAAAGGTTCGCGACAAAATCTCACCGCGCCAGCAACGATGATCGACTGGCGTCCCATGGTCCATGAAATGCGCCTGTTCAAATCGCCAGAAGAGATTGCCGTACTCCGCCGCGCGGGAGAAATCACCGCCCTGGCACATACACGGGCGATGGAAAAATGCCGTCCGGGAATGTTCGAGTACCATCTGGAAGGCGAAATTCACCACGAATTTAACCGCCACGGTGCGCGTTACCCTTCCTATAACACCATTGTTGGCAGCGGTGAAAACGGCTGCATTTTGCACTACACCGAAAACGAGTGTGAACTGCGTGACGGTGACCTGGTGTTGATTGACGCGGGTTGTGAATACAAAGGTTACGCTGGCGACATTACCCGCACCTTCCCGGTCAACGGCAAATTCACTCAGGCTCAGCGTGAAATCTATGACATTGTGCTGGAGTCTCTTGAAACCAGCCTGTGCCTGTATCGTCCGGGAACTTCCATTCAGGAAGTCACTGGTGAAGTGGTGCGCATCATGGTTAGCGGTCTGGTAAAACTCGGCATCCTGAAAGGTGATGTTGATGAACTGATCGCTCAGAACGCCCATCGTCCTTTCTTTATGCATGGCCTTAGCCACTGGTTAGGTCTGGATGTTCATGACGTTGGCGTTTATGGCCAGGAGCGCTCGCGCATTCTTGAACCGGGCATGGTTCTGACCGTAGAGCCAGGTCTTTATATTGCGCCGGATGCGGATGTACCAGAACAATATCGCGGTATCGGCATTCGTATTGAAGACGACATTGTGATTACCGAAACCGGCAACGAAAACCTCACCGCCAGCGTGGTGAAAAAGCCGGAAGAAATTGAAGCGTTGATGGCGGCTGCGAGAAAGCAATGAGCGTAATCATCGTCGGTGGTGGCATGGCGGGCGCGACGCTGGCGCTGGCTATTTCCCGGTTAAGTCACGGGGCGCTGCCGGTACATTTGATTGAAGCGACCGCGCCAGAGTCACATGCTCATCCGGGCTTTGATGGACGAGCGATTGCGCTGGCAGCAGGCACTTGTCAGCAACTGGCGCGCATCGGTGTCTGGCAATCTCTGGCCGATTGCGCAACCGCCATCACCACCGTTCATGTCAGCGATCGCGGCCATGCCGGATTCGTCACTCTTGCCGCAGAAGATTACCAACTGGCGGCGCTAGGGCAGGTTGTCGAATTGCACAATGTTGGGCAACGGCTGTTTGCGCTGTTGCGTAAAGCACCAGGCGTCACGCTGCATTGCCCTGATCGCGTGGCTAACGTTTCCCGTACTCAGAGTCACGTTGAAGTGACGCTGGAGAGTGGCGGGACGCTGACGGGCCGCGTGCTGGTAGCCGCTGATGGCACCCATTCAGCGTTAGCCACTGCGTGCGGTGTTGACTGGCAGCAAGAGCCTTACGAGCAACTGGCAGTGATTGCGAACGTTGCGACTTCCGTTGCGCACGAAGGCCGCGCTTTTGAACGCTTTACGAAACATGGCCCGCTGGCGATGTTGCCGATGTCTGACGGACGCTGTTCGCTGGTCTGGTGTCATCCACTGGAACGGCGCGAAGAGGTGCTGTCGTGGAGCGACGAGAAGTTTTGCCGTGAACTCCAGTCGGCCTTTGGCTGGCGACTTGGGAAAATTACTCACGCCGGTAAACGCAGTGCTTATCCGCTGGCGCTAACCCGCGCCGCCAAACCTATTACCCATCGTACCGTGCTGGTGGGCAATGCGGCGCAAACTCTGCATCCCATCGCCGGGCAAGGATTTAACCTCGGTATGCGTGATGTCATGAGCCTTGCGGAAACCCTGACTCAGGCGCAGGAACGCGGAGAAGACATGGGTGATTACGGCGTATTGTGCCGTTATCAGCAGCGTCGACAGAGCGATCGCGAAGCAACCATCGGCGTCACGGACAGCCTTGTACATCTTTTTGCCAACCGTTGGACCCCGCTGGTTGTCGGGCGCAACATCGGGCTGATGACGATGGAATTATTTACCCCGGCACGCGATGTGCTGGCGCAGCGCACCCTCGGTTGGGTGGCGCGTTGAAGGCGGTTTTAAGGAATAAACAATGCAAAGTGTTGATGTAGCCATTGTTGGTGGCGGCATGGTGGGGCTGGCGGTTGCCTGCGGCTTACAGGGGAGCGGCTTACGCGTTGCCGTACTGGAGCAGCGCGTACCGGAACCTCTGGCGGCGGATGCACCACCACAACTGCGCGTTTCGGCTATCAATGCCGCCAGCGAAAAATTACTCACCCGTCTTGGCGTCTGGCAGGACATTCTCTCTCGTAGGGCCAGTTGTTATCACGGTATGGAAGTGTGGGACAAAGACAGTTTTGGTCACATTTCGTTTGACGATCAAAGCATGGGCTATAGTCATCTTGGGCATATCGTTGAAAACTCAGTGATTCACTACGCGCTGTGGAACAAAGCGCAGCAGTCGTCAGATATCACTCTGTTGGCCCCCGCAGAATTACAGCAGGTCGCCTGGGGAGAAAATGAAACCTTCCTGACGTTGAAAGATGGCAGCATGTTAACGGCGCGTCTGGTGATTGGCGCAGACGGCGCTAATTCTTGGTTGCGCAACAAAGCCGATATTCCGCTGACTTTCTGGGATTATCAGCATCACGCGCTGGTGGCGACCATTCGCACGGAAGAACCGCATGATGCGGTGGCGCGGCAGGTTTTCCATGGCGAAGGCATTCTGGCCTTTTTACCGCTTAGCGATCCGTATCTTTGCTCGATTGTCTGGTCACTGTCGCCAGAGGAAGCGCTGCGGATGCAGCAGGCTAGTGAAGACGAATTTAATCGCGCGTTAAATATCGCTTTTGATAATCGCCTGGGCTTATGCAAGGTTGAAAGTGAGCGCCTGGTGTTCCCGCTAACGGGGCGTTATGCGCGCCAGTTTGCCGCGCACCGTCTGGCGCTGGTGGGCGACGCCGCGCATACCATTCACCCGTTGGCGGGGCAGGGGGTAAATCTCGGCTTTATGGATGCTGCAGAGCTGATTGCTGAACTGAAACGGTTGCATCGTCAGGGTAAAGACATCGGGCAGTACATTTACCTGCGTCGCTATGAGCGTAGCCGCAAGCACAGCGCGGCGCTGATGCTGGCTGGTATGCAGGGATTCCGCGATCTGTTTTCCGGGGCTAATCCGGCGAAAAAATTGCTGCGTGATATTGGTCTGAAACTGGCTGATACGCTTCCTGGCGTTAAGCCACAACTTATTCGTCAGGCAATGGGATTAAACGATTTGCCTGAATGGCTGCGTTAAATATTTCTCTTCTGCTGTTTATTTGATACCCATCACACTTTCATCTCCCGGTTTTTTCGCCGGGAGATTTTCCTCATTTGAAATAAACTAATTTCACCTGCGATTTCGCATTATATTTTCTAATGCCACGAATTTTTGATTTAGTGTTTTTTGACATTTTTTTAGTTCTTAATGTTGTCTTATTCAAATTAACTTTCTCATCTATTTATCTTTATATAGAGATTTGTTCATTTTTTGGTTTTTTATTCTGTTACGATTTTGGCGTTTTTTAACCATAAGCTAATGTGATGATCAATTTTACCTTATGGTTAACAGTCTGTTTCGGTGGTAAGTTCAGGCAAAAGAGAACGATTGCGTTGGGGACCGGGAGTGGCTCCGATGCTGGGTTTCGTGGTGATAATTTCGCCATGGAAAAGTTGTCAGCCCCGCTTATTCAATGAGGACAAGATGGCACAACAGACTCCTTTGTACGAACAACACACGCTTTGCGGCGCTCGCATGGTGGATTTCCACGGCTGGATGATGCCGCTGCATTACGGTTCGCAAATCGACGAACATCATGCGGTACGTACCGATGCCGGAATGTTTGATGTGTCACATATGACCATCGTCGATCTTCGCGGCAGCCGCACCCGGGAGTTTCTACGTTATCTGCTGGCGAACGATGTGGCGAAGCTCACCAAAAGCGGCAAAGCCCTTTACTCGGGGATGTTGAATGCCTCTGGCGGTGTGATAGATGATCTCATCGTCTACTACTTTACTGAAGATTTCTTCCGCCTCGTTGTTAACTCCGCCACCCGCGAAAAAGACCTCTCCTGGATTACCCAACACGCTGAACCTTTCGGCATCGAAATTACTGTTCGTGATGACCTTTCCATGATCGCCGTACAAGGGCCGAATGCGCAGGCAAAAGCTGCCACACTGTTTAATGACGCCCAGCGTCAGGCGGTGGAAGGGATGAAACCGTTCTTTGGCGTGCAGGCGGGCGATCTGTTTATTGCCACCACCGGTTACACCGGTGAAGCGGGCTACGAAATTGCGCTGCCCAATGAAAAAGCGGCCGATTTCTGGCGCGCGCTGGTGGAAGCGGGCGTTAAGCCATGTGGCCTGGGCGCGCGTGACACGCTGCGTCTGGAAGCGGGCATGAATTTGTATAGCCAGGAGATGGACGAAACTATTTCTCCTTTAGCCGCCAATATGGGCTGGACTATCGCCTGGGAACCGGCAGATCGTGACTTTATCGGTCGTGAAGCTCTGGAAGCGCAGCGTGAACATGGCACAGAAAAACTGGTTGGTCTGGTGATGACCGAAAAAGGCGTGCTGCGTAATGAACTGCCGGTACGTTTTACTGATGCGCAGGGCAACCAGCATGAAGGCATTATCACCAGCGGTACTTTCTCCCCAACGCTGGGTTATAGCATTGCGCTGGCGCGCGTGCCGGAAGGTATTGGTGAAACGGCGATTGTGCAAATTCGCAACCGTGAAATGCCGGTTAAAGTGACGAAACCTGTTTTTGTGCGTAACGGCAAAGCCGTCGCGTGATTTACTTTTTTGGAGATTGATTGATGAGCAACATACCAGCAGAACTGAAATACAGCAAAGAACACGAATGGTTGCGTAAAGAAGCCGACGGCACTTACACCGTTGGCATCACCGAACACGCTCAGGAGCTGTTAGGCGATATGGTGTTTGTTGACCTACCGGAAGTGGGCGCAACGGTTAGCGCGGGCGATGACTGCGCGGTTGCCGAATCGGTAAAAGCGGCGTCAGATATTTATGCGCCAGTAAGCGGTGAAATCGTGGCGGTAAACGATGCACTGAGCGATTCTCCGGAACTGGTGAACAGCGAACCGTATGCAGGCGGCTGGATTTTCAAAATCAAAGCCAGCGATGAAAGCGAACTGGAATCACTGCTGGATGCAACCGCATACGAAGCATTGTTAGAAGACGAGTAACGGCTTTATTCCTCTTCTGCGGGAGAGGATCAGGGTGAGGAAATTTACGCCTCACCCTCACTCTCTTCGCAAGGAGAGAGGTTCACAATTCACTGCACGTTTCAGGAACCATCGCTCATGACACAGACGTTAAGCCAGCTTGAAAACAGCGGCGCTTTTATTGAACGCCATATCGGACCGGACGCCGCGCAACAGCAAGAAATGCTGAATGCCGTTGGTGCACAATCGTTAAACGCGCTGACCGGCCAGATTGTGCCGAAAGATATTCAGCTTGCGACACCACCGCAGGTTGGCGCACCGGCGACCGAATACGCCGCACTGGCAGAACTCAAGGCTATTGCCAGTCGCAATAAACGCTTCACGTCTTACATCGGCATGGGTTACACCGCCGTGCAGCTACCGCCGGTTATCCTGCGTAACATGCTGGAAAATCCGGGCTGGTATACCGCGTATACTCCGTATCAACCTGAAGTCTCCCAGGGCCGCCTTGAAGCACTACTCAACTTCCAGCAGGTAACGCTGGATTTGACCGGGCTGGATATGGCTTCGGCTTCTCTTCTGGATGAGGCCACCGCTGCCGCCGAAGCAATGGCGATGGCGAAACGCGTCAGTAAACTGAAAAATGCCAACCGCTTCTTTGTTGCTTCTGACGTTCATCCGCAAACGCTGGATGTGGTCCGTACTCGTGCCGAAACCTTTGGTTTTGAAGTGATTGTCGATGACGCGCAAAAAGTGCTCGACCATCAGGACGTCTTCGGCGTGCTGTTACAGCAGGTCGGCACTACTGGTGAAATTCACGACTACACCGCGCTTATCAGCGAACTGAAATCACGCAAAATCGTGGTCAGCGTTGCCGCCGATATTATGGCGCTGGTGCTGTTAACTGCGCCGGGTAAACAGGGCGCGGATATTGTTTTTGGTTCGGCGCAACGCTTTGGCGTACCGATGGGCTATGGTGGCCCACACGCGGCATTCTTTGCGGCGAAAGACGAATACAAACGCTCAATGCCGGGCCGTATTATCGGTGTATCGAAAGATGCAGCTGGCAACACCGCTCTGCGCATGGCGATGCAGACTCGCGAGCAACATATTCGTCGTGAGAAAGCGAACTCCAACATTTGTACTTCCCAGGTACTGCTGGCAAACATTGCCAGCCTGTATGCCGTTTATCACGGTCCGGTTGGCCTGAAACGTATCGCTAATCGCATCCACCGTCTGACCGATATCCTGGCGGCGGGCCTGCAACAAAAAGGTCTGAAGCTGCGCCATGCGCACTATTTCGATACTTTGTGTGTGGAAGTGGCCGACAAAGCGGGCGTGCTGGCGCGTGCCGAAGCGGCTGAAATCAACCTGCGTAGCGATATTCTGAACGCGGTTGGGATCACCCTTGATGAAACAACCACGCGCGAAAACGTGATGCAGCTTTTCAGCGTGCTGTTGGGCGATAACCACGGGCTGGACATCGACACACTGGACAAAGACGTGGCTCACGACAGTCGCTCTATTCAGGCTGCGATGCTGCGCGACGACGAAATCCTCACCCATCCGGTGTTTAATCGCTACCACAGCGAAACCGAAATGATGCGCTATATGCACTCGCTGGAGCGTAAAGATCTGGCGCTGAATCAGGCGATGATCCCGCTGGGTTCCTGCACCATGAAACTGAACGCCGCCGCCGAGATGATCCCGATCACCTGGCCGGAATTTGCCGAACTGCACCCGTTCTGCCCGCCAGAACAGGCTGAAGGTTATCAGCAGATGATCGCGCAGCTGGCTGACTGGCTGGTGAAACTGACCGGTTACGACGCCGTTTGTATGCAGCCGAACTCTGGCGCACAGGGCGAATACGCGGGCCTGCTGGCGATTCGTCATTATCATGAAAGCCGCAACGAAGGGCATCGCGATATCTGCCTGATCCCGGCTTCTGCGCACGGCACTAACCCGGCTTCCGCGCATATGTCAGGAATGCAGGTGGTGGTTGTTGCGTGTGATAAAAACGGCAACATCGATCTGACTGATCTGCGCGCGAAAGCGGAACAGGCGGGCGATAACCTCTCCTGTATCATGGTGACCTATCCTTCTACCCACGGCGTGTATGAAGAAACGATCCGTGAAGTGTGTGAAGTCGTGCATCAGTTCGGCGGTCAGGTTTACCTTGATGGCGCGAACATGAACGCTCAGGTTGGCATCACCTCGCCGGGCTTTATTGGTGCGGACGTTTCCCACCTTAACCTGCATAAAACTTTCTGCATTCCGCATGGCGGTGGTGGTCCGGGTATGGGACCGATCGGTGTGAAAGCGCATCTGGCTCCGTTTGTACCGGGTCATAGCGTGGTGCAAATCGAAGGCATGTTAACCCGTCAGGGCGCGGTTTCTGCGGCACCGTTCGGTAGTGCCTCTATCCTGCCAATCAGCTGGATGTACATCCGCATGATGGGCGCAGAAGGGCTGAAAAAAGCAAGCCAGGTGGCAATTCTTAACGCCAACTATATTGCCAGCCGTCTGCAGGATGCCTTCCCGGTGCTGTATACCGGTCGCGACGGTCGCGTGGCGCACGAATGTATTCTCGATATTCGCCCGCTGAAAGAAGAAACCGGCATCAGCGAGCTGGATATTGCCAAGCGCCTGATCGACTACGGTTTCCACGCGCCGACCATGTCGTTCCCGGTGGCGGGTACGCTGATGGTTGAACCGACTGAATCTGAAAGCAAAGTGGAACTGGATCGCTTTATCGATGCGATGCTGGCTATCCGCGCAGAAATTGATCAGGTGAAAGCCGGTGTCTGGCCGCTGGAAGATAACCCGCTGGTGAATGCGCCGCACATTCAAAGCGAACTGGTCGCCGAGTGGGCGCATCCGTACAGCCGTGAAGTTGCAGTATTCCCGGCAGGTGTGGCAGACAAATACTGGCCGACCGTGAAACGTCTGGATGATGTTTACGGCGACCGTAACCTGTTCTGCTCCTGCGTACCGATTAGCGAATACCAGTAATTTACTGATTCGACTATCTTATAAAGGCGCTTCGGCGCCTTTTTCGCTTGTTAATAAAGTGCGCTTTGTGTGTTTCGGCTGAGGCGTAATATAAAATATTGCGAGCTCAATATATTAAAAGAGTGCCAGGCCTGATGAGCGGAGCACATCAGGCACATCGGCTAATTACAGATTCTCGCCGTTGCTGGCAATCACCTCTTTGTACCAGTTAAAGCTCTTCTTACGTGAACGCGACATATCGCCAGTACCGTCGTCATGTTTATTCACATAGATAAAGCCGTAGCGTTTGCTGTACTGCCCGGTGGTGAACGACACACAGTCGATGCAGCCCCACGGCGTGTAGCCCATCAGGTCCACGCCATCGTAAGTCACCGCTTTTTTCATCTCTTCAATATGGGCACGCAGGTAATCAATGCGGTAATCGTCATTGATGCTGCCATCATCTTCCACTTTGTCGTAAGCGCCAAAACCGTTTTCGACAATAAACAGCGGCTTCTGGTAACGCTCATACAGCTCGCAAAGTGCGTAGCGCAGACCAACCGGATCAATCTGCCAGCCCCAGTCAGACGCTTTAACATACGGATTCGGTACGCTGCCTTCGAAACCAGAAATCGCATCGCCGGTGCCACCTTCGGCCTTCACCGCGTTGGTCATGTAATAGCTGAAGCCGAGATAATCGCAGGTGCCTTCGCGCAGTACATCCAGATCGCCGTCTTCCATTTTGATGTTAAATCCGCGGCGTTCCCACTCGTTCAACACATAGGACGGGTAATAGCCACGCAACTGCACATCGGTAAAGACGTAACGTTCGCGCATCGACTCCTGGGCAAACATCACATCGTCCGGGTTACAGGAGTAAGGATAGAGCGGCACCATCGCCAGCATACAACCGACTTTCATCTCCGGGTTGATGCGATGCGCGGCTTTCACCGCCAGGGCGCTGGCGACAAACTGGTGATGCAGCACCTGATACATGGTCTCTTCCGGGTTTTCATGTTCGGTATACACCACGCCGGAGCAGCAGTAACCGAACAGCGGTGCACGCCAGTTACGCTGGTTGTTAATTTCGTTGAAGGTCATCCAGTATTTGACTTTGTGCTTATAGCGTTCGAATACCACTTCCGCGAAACGGACAAAGAAATCAACCACTTTACGGTTGGTCCAGCTACCGTATTGCTGCACCAGATGCAGCGGCATTTCAAAGTGGGAGAGGGTGATCACCGGTTCGATGTTGTATTTCAGCAGTTCATCGATCATATCATCGTAGAACTTCAGCCCTTCTTCGTTTGGCTGAGCTTCATCGCCTTTTGGAAAAATGCGCGTCCAGGCGATGGAAGTACGAAAACATTTGAAGCCCATTTCGGCAAATAGCTTGATGTCCTCCTTGTAGTGACCATAAAAATCAACGGCTTCATGGTTTGGATAGTATTTGCCAGGCACAACTTCTTTGGTGATTTCGCGCGGCACGCCGTGTGCGCCACCGGTCAAAACGTCACAAATGCTCGGCCCTTTGCCGCCTTTGTTCCAGCCGCCTTCGACCTGATGAGCGGCAACTGCGCCGCCCCATAAGAAATCTTTCGGTAAGGTGAGTTTTTTCACTATCATAGGCTCCAGATGAGTCAATTCTTACAGGAAATATTACCATGCAGCCAAACGACATCACTTTTTTTCAACGTTTCCAGGATGACATTCTGGCTGGGCGTAAAACCATCACCATCCGCGACGAGTCTGAATCGCACTTCAAAACGGGTGATGTGCTTCGTGTCGGACGTTTTGAAGATGACGGTTATTTTTGCACGATTGAAGTCACCGCAACCTCAACCGTAACGCTGGATACGCTGACGGAAAAACATGCAGAGCAGGAAAATATGACCCTGACTGAACTGAAAAAGGTCATTGCCGACATCTATCCCGACCAGACACAGTTTTATGTGATTGAATTTAAATGTCTTTAAATTGAACTCACGCCTGTTAGTTGAAATTTCGCATTTAATTTCATGATTTTTCGGAGATTAATCTCAAATCAGAATTTATTTTAGCTAACAGGTGTTCACTGGAACTATTCTCAGTTACGCTGGAGAGGTATACATGTGCGTGTACGTTTTTCCGGAGTAAGTTATGGTTCAGAAGCCCCTCATTAAGCAGGGATATTCGCTGGCAGAGGAAATTGCCAACAGCGTCAGTCACGGCATTGGGCTGGTGTTTGGTATCGTTGGGCTGGTGTTGCTACTGGTTCAGGCGGTGGATCTCAATGCCAGCGCCACGGCGATAACCAGTTACAGCCTCTATGGCGGCAGTATGATCCTGCTGTTCCTCGCTTCGACGCTCTATCACGCCATTCCCCATCAACGGGCAAAAATGTGGCTGAAGAAATTTGACCACTGTGCCATTTATCTGTTGATTGCCGGAACCTACACGCCGTTTTTGCTGGTGGGGCTGGATTCTCCGTTAGCGCGCGGGTTGATGATTGTTATCTGGAGCCTGGCATTGCTGGGTATTCTGTTTAAACTGACCATCGCGCACCGATTCAAAATTTTATCTCTGGTGACCTATCTGGCGATGGGCTGGCTGTCGCTGGTGGTAATTTATGAAATGGCAGTTAAGCTCGCGGCGGGCAGCGTTACCTTACTGGCGGTAGGCGGTGTGGTTTATTCGCTCGGGGTGATTTTCTACGTCTGCAAGCGCATTCCATACAATCATGCCATCTGGCACGGCTTTGTGCTCGGCGGTAGTGTGTGCCACTTTCTGGCGATCTATTTGTATATTGGGCAGGCGTAATTGGCGTGCCTTTGTAGGCCCGAAAAGACACACCAGTGTCGCATCAGGCGATAAATGCCTGATGCGATACAGAGATTTACTCTTCCAGCGAATATGGCAGTGGCTCGATACGCAATGTATTCGCATCGTCACGCACGCGGAAGATGCTGTCCGGTTCCATATCGTTATTCATGACAACCTGCACCACAACCTGACCATCTTCCAGTTTGACCGCAGCCAGCACCGTACCGGTACGACGCCAGTTCTCGCCCATTTTCAGCTCTAAGTCTTCACCAGCTTCCGGCAGTCGGCTGGCGCTACCCGTCAGCAACCAGAGCGCGCGTTTGTTGGCACCACGGAATTTTGCTCGCGCCACCATCTCTTGTCCGGTATAGCAGCCTTTCTTAAAGCTGATACCGCCCAGCGCCTGAAGGTTGGTCGCCTGGGGGATAAACTGCCCGCTGTTGGCGGCATCAATCACCGGAAAACCCGCTTCAATGTTTAATGCCAGCCACTGTTGGCTATTGTTCAGTTCCGCTTCACCGCGCAGTTTATCGGTCAGCATATTGGCAGTAGCTTCATCGGTTACGATCAGGAAACGTTCTGCCGGGTGTTCAAACCATAGCAACGTGGTCGCGCCTTCTTTGACTACCTGTTTTTCTCTCGAAGGTAGTTCACTAAAGAGATTTGCCAACGCGGCGCGCGCCTGAAAACCGGCAACACCAAGCAGCACACGCTCGTCGTCTGGCGCGATGGTCACTTTAGAGAACACCGCATATTTTTTCAGTTCAGTCAGCTGCGGTTCACGCACGCTGCGCCGTTCAATCCATGCAAAGCCATCGCCGTCGCGGAACAGACGTAAATTGCTCCACATTTTACCTTTGGCGTCGCAATGGGCGGCGAGCAGGTGCTGATCTTCAGTCATCTGGCTGACATCTGCTGTCACCTGGCCTTGCATATATTTTTCGCTGTCCGCGCCAGTAATAGTGGCAAGCGCCCAGTCATCAAGCGTCATCAGCGTCAGTGGCAAACGGGCAGAAGCCGTAGGCTGACGGGGAGGAAAAGGTGTAAAAGCCATAATAGAGTCCTGAGTTGCTTAACGGCGTATTAATAACTAATGGTAAAAGAGCTATGAGGCAATGCAAGTGCTTTCACTACGCGATCTGTGCCTTCTGCGAGGCGACTTCCAAAAAAATGAAGCCCTTGAATTGTTGTGAATTAATTTCGCGATCGCGATTATGTTTACTGATATTCCCGTAAAAGAAGTCGAAAAACACGTTACAATAGCCGGGTACTGGATTTTCGTGAGACAGGAAGAAGATGGACATTAACAACAAAGCCCGCATTCATTGGGCATGCCGCCGTGGTATGCGCGAACTCGATATTTCAATCATGCCGTTTTTCGAACATGAGTACGACAGCTTAAGCGATGACGAAAAACGCATCTTTATTCGTCTGCTGGAATGTGACGATCCGGACCTGTTTAACTGGCTGATGAATCACGGTAAACCGGCCGATGCAGAACTGGAAATGATGGTCCGACTCATCCAGACACGGAACCGGGAACGTGGTCCTGTGGCAATCTGATTTGCGCGTCTCCTGGCGCGCACAGTGGCTTTCCTTGCTGATTCATGGGCTGGTTGCCGCTGTTATTTTACTCATTCCCTGGCCGCTCAGTTACACCCCGTTATGGATGGTGTTACTTTCGCTGGTGGTGTTTGATTGCGTTCGCAGCCAGCGGCGTATTAATGCTCGCCAGGGGGAAATTCGCTTGTTGATGGACGGGCGTTTGCGTTGGCAAGGGCAGGAGTGGAGCATCGTCAAAGCGCCGTGGATGATTAAGAGCGGCATGATGCTGCGTTTACGTTCTGACAGCGGAAAACGGCAACATTTATGGCTGGCAGCTGACAGCATGGACGAAGCCGAATGGCGGGATTTACGGCGGATATTGTTACAACAAGAGACGCAAAGATAAAGATGACGGCAAAGCATATGTGCTAAGCCGTCAGTGACATCAGGCGTAATGCTCTGCCATTTCGTTGAGGATTTGCTCGCACCAGCTTTGAATACGCTCGTCGCTAAGGTCATACTGGTTAGTTTCATCCAGCGCCAGACCCACGAACAGTTGCCCGTCAGCAATCACCGGTTTCGGGCTGGTAAATTCATATCCTTCCGTTGGCCAGTAGCCGACGAACTTCACGCCTTTGGTCGAGAGTTTGTCATGCAGCATACCGAGCGCATCGAGGAACCACTCGCCGTATCCCAGTTGATCGCCAAGCCCATACAGCGCAACAATTTTACCTTCGAGGTTCAGGTCGTCGAGCTGATCCCAGACGGCTTCCCAGTCTTCCTGGATTTCGCCAAAATCCCAGGTCGGGATACCCAGAATGAGCACATCGTACTGCTCCATTAATTTCGGGGAGTCGTCCTTGAGGTTATGTAAGGTCACCAGTTCTGGGCCGATAATATCGCGGATTTTTTCTGCCGCCATTTCGGTGTAACAGGTGCTGGAACCGTAAAAAAGACCCATATTCATAACGTAAGCTTCTCGATTCTGCTGTGGCTTTTGCGGCTAGTGTATCAGAATCGCTTTAGTCACGGCACAATAAGGCATAATGGATCAAATGAGTGACCATAAGGGGCGCAAGTGAAACAGGATCTGGCACGCATCGAGCAGTTTCTTGATGCTCTGTGGCTGGAAAAAAATCTGGCTGAAAATACGTTGAACGCTTACCGTCGCGATCTGTCAATGATGGTGGAGTGGTTGCATCACCGCGGGTTGACGCTGGCGACGGCGCAAAGTGACGATTTGCAGGCATTACTGGCAGAACGGCTGGAGGGCGGGTATAAAGCCACCAGCTCAGCGCGTTTGCTGAGTGCAGTGCGCCGATTGTTCCAGTATCTTTATCGCGAAAAGTTTCGTGAAGATGATCCCAGTGCGCATCTCGCTTCACCGAAATTGCCCCAGCGTTTGCCAAAAGATTTAAGCGAAGCGCAGGTCGAACGTTTATTACAGGCACCATTAATTGATCAGCCACTGGAGCTACGCGATAAAGCCATGCTTGAAGTGTTGTATGCTACCGGACTGCGTGTCTCTGAACTGGTCGGGCTGACAATGAGTGATATCAGCCTGCGTCAGGGCGTGGTGCGGGTCATTGGTAAAGGCAACAAAGAGCGCCTGGTGCCGTTAGGTGAAGAGGCGGTTTACTGGCTGGAAACCTATCTGGAACATGGGCGTCCGTGGCTGTTGAATGGTGTGTCAATTGACGTGTTGTTTCCCAGCCAGCGTGCGCAGCAGATGACGCGACAGACCTTCTGGCACCGCATTAAACATTATGCCGTGCTGGCGGGTATCGACAGCGAAAAGCTGTCACCGCATGTGTTGCGTCACGCTTTTGCCACTCACTTATTAAATCATGGTGCGGATTTGCGCGTGGTGCAGATGCTACTGGGCCACAGCGATCTCTCCACCACGCAAATTTATACGCATGTCGCTACCGAGCGTCTGCGGCAACTTCATCAACAGCATCACCCGCGGGCGTGATGTCTGAAAAGAACAGGAAAATTTATGAAGAAAGGTTTTATGTTATTTACCTTGTTGGCAGCGTTTTCAGGCTTTGTTCAGGCTGATGACGCGGCAATTCAACAAACGTTAGCCAAAATGGGCATCAAAAGCAGCGATATTCAGCCCGCGCCCGTAGCTGGCATGAAGACAGTTCTGACTAACAGCGGTGTGTTGTACATCACCGATGATGGTAAACATATCATTCAGGGGCCAATGTATGACGTTAGTGGCACGGCTCCGGTCAATGTCACCAATAAGATGCTGTTAAAGCAGTTGAATGCGCTTGAAAAAGAGATGATCGTTTATAAAGCGCCGCAGGAAAAACACGTCATCACCGTGTTTACTGATATTACCTGTGGTTACTGCCACAAACTGCATGAGCAAATGGCAGACTATAACGCGCTGGGGATCACCGTGCGTTATCTTGCTTTCCCGCGCCAGGGGCTGGACAGCGATGCAGAGAAAGAAATGAAAGCTATCTGGTGTGCGAAAGATAAAAACAAAGCGTTTGATGATGTGATGGCAGGTAAAAGCGTCGCACCAGCCAGCTGCGACGTGGATATTGCCGACCATTACGCACTTGGCGTCCAGCTTGGCGTTAGCGGTACTCCGGCAGTTGTGCTGAGCAATGGCACACTTGTTCCGGGTTACCAGCCGCCGAAAGACATGAAAGAATTCCTCGACGAACACCAAAAAATGACCAGCGGTAAATAATTCGCGTGAAACAACAGATACAACTTCGTCGCCGAGAAGTCGATGAAACGGCCGACTTGCCCGCTGAATTGCCTCCCTTGCTGCGCCGTTTATATGCCAGCCGGGGTGTGCGTAGCGCGCAGGAACTGGAACGCAGTGTTAAAGGCATGCTGCCCTGGCAGCAACTGAGCGGCGTCGAAAAGGCCGTTGAGATCCTTTACAACGCTTTTCGCGAAGGAACGCGGATTATTGTGGTCGGTGATTTCGACGCCGACGGTGCGACCAGCACGGCTCTAAGCGTGCTGGCGATGCGCTCGCTTGGTTGCAGCAATATCGACTACCTGGTTCCAAACCGTTTCGAAGACGGTTACGGCTTAAGTCCGGAAGTAGTCGATCAGGCTCATGCCCGTGGCGCGCAGTTAATTGTCACGGTGGATAACGGTATTTCCTCCCATGCGGGGGTTGAACACGCTCGTTCGTTGGGCATTCCGGTTATTGTTACCGATCACCATTTGCCAGGCGACACATTACCCGCAGCGGAAGCGATCATTAACCCTAACTTGCGCGACTGTAATTTCCCGTCGAAATCACTGGCGGGCGTTGGCGTGGCGTTTTATCTGATGCTGGCGTTACGCACTTTTTTGCGCGATCAGGGCTGGTTTGATGAACGCGGCATCGCAATTCCTAATCTGGCAGAACTGCTGGATCTGGTAGCGTTGGGGACAGTGGCGGACGTCGTGCCGCTGGACGCTAATAATCGCATTCTGACCTGGCAGGGGATGAGTCGCATCCGTGCCGGAAAGTGCCGTCCGGGGATTAAAGCGCTGCTGGAAGTGGCCAATCGCGATCCACAAAAACTCGCCGCCAGCGATTTAGGTTTTGCGCTGGGGCCACGTCTCAATGCTGCCGGGCGACTGGACGATATGTCCGTTGGCGTGGCACTGTTGCTGTGCGACAACATCGGCGAAGCGCGCGTGCTGGCAAATGAACTCGATGCGCTAAACCAGACGCGAAAAGAGATCGAACAGGGAATGCAAGTTGAAGCCCTGACCTTGTGCGAGAAACTGGAGCGCAGCCGCGACACGCTACCCGGCGGGCTGGCAATGTATCACCCCGAATGGCATCAGGGCGTTGTTGGCATTCTGGCATCGCGTATCAAAGAGCGTTTTCACCGTCCGGTTATCGCCTTTGCGCCAGCTGGTGATGGTACGCTGAAAGGTTCCGGTCGCTCCATTCAGGGGCTGCATATGCGTGATGCGCTGGAGCGGCTAGACACGCTTTACCCCGGCATGATGCTCAAGTTTGGCGGCCATGCGATGGCGGCAGGATTGTCGCTGGAAGAGGATAAATTCGAACTCTTTCAGCAACGCTTTGGCGAACTGGTTACCGAGTGGTTAGATCCTTCTTTATTGCAAGGGGAAGTGGTATCAGACGGCCCATTAAGTGCGGCAGAGATGACCATGGAAGTGGCGCAGCTGTTGCGTGATGCTGGCCCGTGGGGGCAGATGTTCCCGGAACCGTTGTTTGACGGTCATTTCCGTCTGTTGCAACAGCGGCTGGTGGGCGAGCGTCATTTGAAGGTGATGGTCGAACCGGTCGGCGGCGGTCCACTGCTGGACGGGATTGCTTTTAATGTCGATACCGCCCTCTGGCCGGATAACGGTGTGCGCGAAGTGCAACTGGCTTACAAGCTCGATATCAACGAGTTTCGCGGCAACCGCAGCCTGCAAATTATCATCGACAATATCTGGCCAATTTAGCGTCATCTTCTCTATAAAAAAGAGCGTGGATTGGGTACAATCCCGCTCTTATCACCGCATTTTGACTAGCTCAATAAAAGAAATCAGACCATGTTTGAAATTAATCCGGTAAATAATCGCATTCAGGACCTCACGGAACGCTCCGACGTTCTTAGGGGGTATCTTTGACTACGACGCCAAGAAAGAGCGTCTGGAAGAAGTAAACGCCGAGCTGGAACAGCCGGATGTCTGGAACGAACCCGAACGCGCACAGGCGCTGGGTAAAGAGCGTTCCTCCCTCGAAGCCGTTGTCGACACCCTCGACCAAATGAAACAGGGGCTGGAAGATGTTTCTGGTCTGCTGGAACTGGCTGTAGAAGCTGACGACGAAGAAACCTTTAACGAAGCCGTTGCTGAACTCGACGCCCTGGAAGAAAAACTGGCGCAGCTTGAGTTCCGCCGTATGTTCTCTGGCGAATATGACAGCGCCGACTGCTACCTCGATATTCAGGCGGGGTCTGGCGGTACGGAAGCACAGGACTGGGCGAGCATGCTTGAGCGTATGTATCTGCGCTGGGCTGAATCGCGTGGTTTCAAAACTGAAATCATCGAAGAGTCGGAAGGTGAAGTGGCGGGTATTAAATCCGTGACGATCAAAATCTCCGGCGATTACGCTTATGGCTGGCTGCGTACAGAAACCGGCGTTCACCGCCTGGTGCGTAAGAGCCCGTTTGACTCCGGCGGTCGTCGCCACACGTCGTTCAGCTCCGCGTTTGTTTACCCGGAAGTTGATGATGATATCGATATCGAAATCAATCCGGCGGATCTGCGCATCGACGTTTATCGCGCATCTGGCGCGGGCGGTCAGCACGTTAACCGTACCGAATCTGCGGTGCGTATTACTCACATCCCAACCGGGATCGTGACCCAATGCCAGAACGACCGTTCCCAGCACAAGAACAAAGACCAGGCCATGAAGCAGATGAAAGCGAAGCTTTATGAACTGGAGATGCAGAAGAAAAATGCCGAGAAACAGGCGATGGAAGATAATAAATCCGACATCGGCTGGGGCAGCCAGATTCGTTCTTATGTCCTTGATGACTCCCGCATTAAAGATCTGCGTACCGGGGTAGAAACCCGCAACACGCAGGCCGTGCTGGACGGCAGCCTGGATCAATTTATCGAAGCAAGTTTGAAAGCAGGGTTATGAGGAACCAACATGTCTGAACAACACGCACAGGGCGCTGACGCGGTAGTCGATCTTAACAATGAACTGAAAACGCGTCGTGAGAAGCTGGCGAACCTGCGCGAGCAGGGGATTGCCTTCCCGAACGATTTCCGTCGCGATCATACCTCTGACCAATTGCACGCAGAATTCGACGGTAAAGAGAACGAAGAACTGGAAGCGCTGAACATCGAAGTCGCCGTTGCTGGCCGCATGATGACCCGCCGTATTATGGGTAAAGCGTCTTTCGTTACCCTGCAGGATGTGGGTGGCCGCATTCAGCTGTACGTTGCCCGTGACGATCTGCCGGAAGGCGTTTACAACGAGCAGTTCAAAAAATGGGACCTCGGCGATATCCTCGGCGCGAAAGGTAAACTGTTCAAAACCAAAACCGGCGAACTGTCTATCCACTGTACCGAGCTGCGTCTGCTGACCAAAGCACTGCGTCCGCTGCCGGATAAATTCCACGGCTTGCAGGATCAGGAAGCGCGCTATCGTCAGCGTTATCTGGATCTCATCTCTAACGATGAATCCCGCAACACCTTTAAAGTGCGCTCGCAGATCCTCTCTGGTATTCGCCAGTTCATGGTGAACCGCGGCTTTATGGAAGTTGAAACGCCGATGATGCAGGTGATCCCTGGCGGTGCCGCTGCGCGTCCGTTTATCACTCACCATAACGCGCTGGATCTCGACATGTACCTGCGTATCGCGCCGGAACTGTACCTCAAGCGTCTGGTGGTCGGTGGCTTCGAGCGTGTATTCGAAATCAACCGTAACTTCCGTAACGAAGGTATTTCCGTACGTCATAACCCAGAGTTCACCATGATGGAACTCTATATGGCTTACGCAGATTACAAAGATCTGATCGAGCTGACCGAATCGCTGTTCCGTACTCTGGCACAGGATATTCTCGGTAAGACGGAAGTGACCTACGGCGACGTAACGCTGGACTTCGGTAAACCGTTCGAAAAACTGACCATGCGTGAAGCGATCAAGAAATATCGCCCGGAAACTGACATGGCGGATCTGGACAACTTCGACTCTGCGAAAGCGATTGCTGAATCTATCGGCATCCACGTTGAGAAGAGTTGGGGTCTTGGCCGTATCGTTACCGAGATCTTCGAAGAAGTGGCAGAAGCTCATCTGATCCAGCCGACCTTCATTACTGAATATCCGGCAGAAGTTTCTCCTCTGGCGCGTCGTAACGACGTTAACCCGGAAATCACAGACCGCTTTGAGTTCTTCATTGGTGGGCGTGAAATCGGTAACGGCTTTAGCGAGCTGAATGACGCGGAAGATCAGGCGCAGCGCTTCCTGGATCAGGTTGCCGCGAAAGATGCAGGTGACGACGAAGCGATGTTCTACGACGAAGATTATGTCACCGCACTGGAACATGGCTTACCGCCGACAGCAGGTCTGGGAATTGGTATCGACCGTATGGTAATGCTGTTCACCAACAGCCATACCATCCGCGACGTTATTCTGTTCCCGGCGATGCGTCCGGTAAAATAAGCATTACGTTATGCTCACAACCCCGGCAACCGTCGGGGTTTTTTATTTAAGCTGGGTAAATGCAGATAATCGTTTTCTGGCTTCGCGATTTGTCGCCTGCATCACCATCCACGGACTGAACGCCCACGGCGTAGCATCAATACCGCGTAAAACCGCTGCTAAATCACACCATTGATAATCCATCACTTCATCATCGTTGATCTGTAACGCACTGGTCGTGCGTGCGGCAAATACCGGACACACTTCATTTTCCACAATGCCATTCGGATCGGTGGCGCGGTAGCGAAAGTCAGGATAGATAGATTCAGGAGGCGTAATTTCTACGCCAAGCTCATAATGGCAACGGCGGATCACCGCCTCTTCGTTGCTTTCTCCCAGTTGTGGGTGCCCACAAACCGAGTTAGTCCACACGCCAGGCCATGCTTTTTTGCTAAGGGCGCGGCGGGTAACTAATAATTGCCCTTTGGCATTAAACAGCCAACTGGAAAACGCGAGATGTAAGAGGGTGTCTGCCGTGTGTGCGGCATACTTTTCCAGCGTACCCGTGGGAACTCCCTGTGCATTCAATAAAATGACGTGTTCCGTTTGCATAATTTCTCACATGTAATTCTGATCACTCATCATTATAGATAATAGAAGAGTGAAATGATTAACCAAGTGAGCGTTTATCGACAACCGCCCGTTTTGAGCGGATGTCGACAGGTAAAAACCATTTAAAAAAGCAGCATCATATATTTGAAGCGACTTTCAATGGCCATTGCAACACAATCAGAAATGACAGGAATAGAGAGAGTAAAAAGCAACAGCAGACTGAATATAGCGCGCATTAAAAGATTCATATTATTCTCCATGCTCATTTTTCTTCAGCTTGCGCATCAGAAGCCACATACGTACTGTCCTGACTTTTAAATCTTTATCAGAGACGGATTCCTTCACCAGGTCAGCATGATGCTGGTAGCCATTAAAGAAGACGTTCAGCACAACGGCGCTAAGGGTTGCGAGCATAATGCCGCTATGCAGCAACGGTTGCAGTACGGCCGGTAACTTAGAAAAGAAATCGTGAGAGAGCGTTGGCGTCATGCCAACACCGAGACTGATCGCCACAATATAGAGGTTGTAACGGTTAGTGGTGTAGTTACAGCGCGACAGAATTCGAATCCCTGTCGCCAGTACCATGCCGAACATCACCAGCCCCGCGCCGCCCAGCACAAATTGCGGAATCGAGGCCACCAGCACCGCCATTTTGGGCACCATGCCGAACAGGATCAAAATGATACCGGAAGCAATGCACACCCAGCGGCTATGAACGCGCGTCACGCTAACCAGGCCAACGTTTTGAGAAAATGACGTGTGGGGGAAGCTGTTAAACGTTCCGCCTATCATTGTCCCTACACCATCGACACGCAGCCCGCGAATAATATCGTGTGAAGAGAGTTTACGACCGACTATTTCACCCAGTGCCAGGAACATCCCCATCGACTCGATAAACACGATGATTAACACGGCAGTCATGGTCAGAATGGAAACGGGATCGAAAATCGGCATACCAAATGACATCGGCGTGACAATCGCAAACCATGAAGCATCATGTAGCCCGGATAAATTGACTTCATTCATCATCCACGAAAGTAAAAAGCCAAATACAATCCCCAGTAATACGGCGACGTTGGACATAAATCCTTTCGCATAGCGAGTAATGAGCAAGATAAAAATTAAGACGGCAAAGGAGATACCTAAATAAACGGGATTACCATATTGCGGATTCCCTTTACCTCCGGCGGCCCAGTCAATACCCACCTGAATGATGCTAAGCCCGATAGAAGTAATCACCACACCGGTAACCAGTGGCGGGAATAAAGGCATCAAGCGACCGATAAGTGGCGCTAATAATGTGGTGATAAAACCCGCGGCGATAGTGGCACCGAATATCCCCAGCAGGCCGATATCCGGGTTCATACCAATGGCTATCATTGGTGTTACAGCGGCGAAGGTCACCGACATAATCACCGGCAGGCGGATCCCCATAAAGCGGCCGATACCGATACATTGCAATAATGTGACGATCCCGCAGCAAAAGAGATCCGAGCTAATGAGCATCGCAATAGCTTCTTTTGATAGGCCGAGTCGGTCACCAATCATAAGAGGAACAGCGACTGCACCTGCGTACATGACAAGGACGTGTTGCAGACCGAGTATGATCAGCTTTCCTGGTGATAATATGCGGTCAACCTCATCAGTTGGGCGGTCTTGCCCAGAAGATGAGGGAAGTTGGGAATCTATGGCGCTCATCAGTGTTTCTCCTTTCGCCCGCCAGAGTAAAAAGCAACCGTTTATGTTCATGAAACTGTCTAAACACATGCTCGTGGAGTGCCAGTTTTTGCGAGGAAGGGGAGTTAGAGACAGGAATTGCGGAGGCAATCACATAATCGTGGTTAAACCACGATTATGTGAAGAGAACCTGACAATGGAATTATCTGTAATTTTCTCATATTGATATTTCATTAATCATTCTGGCATGTCGCACTCTCGCATTTAATCGTTTTTATCTGGATAGCATTCTTTTGATCGGCAATGTTGAAATAATGAAAGCGGCATAGATTGAGGGGCAATAATTTGAACTCAGTTGCAAAATTATAATTAAAACGGTCATGCTACCTAATATATGCCCGTTTATTGCATCGCGAAATTTGAGAAGACATAACTCATTAAATGAAAGGGATGCAAATGAATAAGTTTATCGCTGCTGAAGCTGCGGAATGTATAGGCTGCCATGCTTGTGAAATTGCCTGTGCGGTGGCACATAATCAAGAAAACTGGCCGCTGAGTCACAGTGACTTTCGACCGCGTATCCACGTTGTAGGGAAAGGCCAGGCTGCGAATCCGGTGGCCTGCCATCACTGCAACAATGCCCCTTGCGTTACGGCTTGTCCGGTTAATGCTCTGACTTTCCAGTCCGATAGCGTACAACTGGACGAGCAAAAATGTATTGGTTGTAAAAGATGCGCAATCGCTTGCCCCTTTGGCGTCGTTGAGATGGTCGATACGATTGCACAGAAATGCGACCTTTGTAACCAGCGCAGTTCCGGCACGCAAGCCTGTATTGACGTCTGCCCAACACAGGCGTTACGGCTGATGGACGATAAAGGGTTGCAGCAGATAAAGGTGGCCCGCCAGCGCAAAACGGCAGCAGGAAAAGCGTCATCAGACGCTCAGCCATCTCGCAGTGCAGCGTTGCTCCCCGTTAACTCGCGTAAAGGCGCAGATAAAATTTCAGCGAGTGAACGGAAAACCCACTTTGGCGAAATCTATTGCGGGCTGGATCCACAACAAGCGACTTATGAGAGTGACCGCTGTGTTTATTGTGCCGAAAAAGCTAACTGCAACTGGCATTGTCCGCTGCATAACGCTATTCCGGATTACATCCGTCTGGTACAGGAAGGAAAGACTATTGAAGCGGCAGAACTTTGCCACCAGACCAGTTCCTTACCCGAAATCTGCGGCAGGGTATGTCCACAGGACCGTCTTTGTGAAGGCGCATGTACTTTGAAAGATCACTCTGGCGCAGTCTCTATCGGTAATCTGGAACGCTACATCACCGATACTGCGCTGGCGATGGGCTGGCGTCCCGATGTCAGCAAAGTTGTTCCCCGTAGCGAAAAAGTGGCGGTGATTGGCGCTGGACCTGCAGGATTAGGGTGTGCTGATATTCTGGCGCGCGCGGGAGTTCAGGTTGATGTCTTTGATCGCCATCCAGAAATTGGCGGTATGCTGACTTTTGGCATTCCTCCTTTCAAACTCGATAAAACGGTATTAAGCCAGCGGCGAGAGATATTCACCGCAATGGGAATCGATTTCCATCTCAACTGTGAAATTGGCCGCGATATCTCTTTCAACGAATTAACGGCGGAATATGATGCTGTTTTCCTCGGCGTGGGGACTTACGGGATGATGCGAGCAGATCTGCCGCATGAAGATGCGCCTGGTGTCATTCAGGCGTTACCGTTCCTGACCGCCCATACCCGCCAGCTCATGGGATTGCCGGAGTCTGCAGAGTATCCGCTGACGGATGTGGAAGGTAAGCGAGTTGTGGTATTGGGCGGTGGCGATACGACAATGGATTGTTTGCGGACTTCCATCCGCCTTAATGCTGCCAGCGTGACCTGTGCGTATCGTCGTGATGAAGTCAGTATGCCGGGTTCGCGCAAAGAGGTGGTCAATGCCCGCGAGGAAGGTGTTGAGTTTCAGTTCAATGTTCAGCCGCAATATATCGCTTGTGATGAAGATGGACGCTTAACGGCGGTGGGCCTGATTCGTACCGCTATGGGTGAGCCGGGGCCGGATGGCCGCCGTCGTCCTCGTCCGGTTGCGGGTTCAGAGTTTGAATTGCCCGCCGATGTTCTCATTATGGCCTTTGGTTTCCAGGCACATACCATGCCGTGGTTGCAGGGCAGCGGAATTAAACTCGATAAATGGGGCCTGATTCAAACCGGCGACGTCGGGTATTTACCCACCCAGACGCATCTGAAAAAAGTCTTTGCTGGTGGTGATGCAGTTCATGGCGCAGATCTGGTTGTCACTGCAATGGCCGCAGGAAGGCAGGCGGCGCGCGATATGTTAACTCTGTTTGATACGAAGGCATCGTGATGAAATCGTTAATTATCGTTAATCCGGCTGACTGTATTGGCTGCCGTACTTGTGAAGTGGCCTGTGTGGTCGCTCACCCTTCAGAACAGGAGTTGAATGCCGATATCTTTTTACCCCGGCTGAAGGTACAACGGCTGGATAGCATCAGTGCGCCGGTGATGTGCCATCAGTGTGAAAACGCCCCTTGTGTTGGCGCTTGTCCCGTGGGGGCGCTGACGATGGGCGAGCAGGTGGTGCAGGCAAATTCTGCCCGTTGTATTGGCTGTCAGAGTTGCGTCAGTGCGTGCCCGTTTGGAATGATCACCATTCAGTCATTGCCGGGGGATACCCGGCAACAAATCGTGAAATGCGATCTCTGTGAACAGCGGGAAAAGGGGCCAGCCTGCGTTGAATCTTGCCCGACACAGGCGCTGCAGTTGCTGACTGAAAGAGAACTCAGGCGAGTCCGCCAGCAGCGTATTGTTGCCAGCGGTGAGAATCCTCTCTGAAAGAAATCTCCGCGCGGAAAGGCGCGGAGAATCTATTAGATTGCCCAACCACCCGCGTAAAACGCGACCAGTGCGGCAGTAATGATCACCGTACCAATATTCAGCTTTTGCCATTCGCGCGCAAAGACGCGACCCACCACCAGTGTTACAAAGCCCAGCATAATACCGGTAACGATATTACAAGTCAGAACGATGAACACGGCACACACCAGGCCAGCCATTGCGTCAATAAAATCGTTGAAATCCAGCTTCGAGACGTTGCTTAACATCAGCAAACCCACGTACATCAGTGCGGGAGCTGTGGCATAACCGGGGATCAGAAACGATAACGGTGATAAAAACAGAATCATCAGGAACAACACACCAACCACGGTTGCGGTTAAACCGGTTTTCCCCCCGGCGGCGGTTCCTGCCGCTGATTCGATATAAACCGCCGCGGGCGCTGCGCCCACCAGGCCGGAGAATATTGAACTTACTGAGTCACTGGTCAGGGCTTTGCCGCCGTTGATGATCTGGTTGTCTTTATCCAACAAATTCGCCTGACCGGCGACGGCACGGATGGTGCCAGTGGCGTCGAACACTGCGGTCATCACCAATGCCAGTACACTCGGAAGTACAGTTGGCTGGAGTGCGCCCATAATATCGAGGCTGAAAATCAGAGACTTACCATCTTCGCCAGTCAGGCTTGGCATCGCCACCAGACCGTGGTACTTCACCGCTGGGTCAAAGATTAAGCCGATGATCGAAATTGCAATAATCACCAACAAGATCCCGCCGGGTACGCGGCACTTTTCCAGACCGAAGATGACCGCCAGCCCCAGTAAGCTCATCATCACCGGGAAGGAGGTAAAGGCACCGAGCGCCACTGGCAAGCCTTCAATCGGGTTTTTTATAACCATTCCCACACCGTTAGCAGCAATCAGCAGCAGAAACAGGCCGATACCGATACCTGTACCGTGAGCGATCCCCATCGGCAAATTACGTAAGATCCAGGTACGCACACCGGTTACGGAAATAGCGGTGAAGATGACGCCCATCAGAAAGACTGCGCCCAGTGCGACAGGAACGCTAATTTGTTGCCCGAGTACCAGACTGAATGCGGTAAACGCCGTCAAGGAAATAGCGCAACCAATCGCCATTGGCAAATTGGCCCATAACCCCATCAGCAACGAGCCGAAGCCCGCGACCAGACAGGTGGCAACAAACACAGCTGCGGGAGGAAAACCTGCTTTGCCCAGCATTCCCGGAACGACGATAACGGAATAAACCATGGCCAGAAAGGTCGTTAAGCCAGCCAGTACTTCCTGACGAACGGTACTGCCACGAGCGGTAATTTTAAAATAATTATCCAGCGCGCCCTGTGGCTTTGGTGCGTCCGGTGTTTGTAGGATGTCTCCAGACATAATGATGTCCTCACGAGGATGTTAAAGTTTTATTATTAGTTGCGTTCGTACACCAGACGACCATCAACGTAGGTGCGGTAGATCGAACGGTCATCGCCCAACGTCATCATCACGAACAATTTGTCGACTAAAGAAACAGAGTTGTCATAGCGCAGCTGCTGTAGCGGAGTGGCAGTGGGTTCCATTACCACGAAATCAGCCTCTTTGCCAGGTAAAAAGTTGCCAATCAAATCGTCAAGGCCCAGAGATTTCGCTCCGCCGAGCGTGGCCAGGTAAAACGCTTCATATGCCGAGAGGCGATAGCCTTGTAATTGCAATACCTTGTAGGCTTCGTTCAGCGTTTGCAGCATGTTAAAAGTTGTTCCGGCACCGATATCCGTTCCCATGCCCACTTTGACTTTCTTCTGCCATGCTTTTTTCAAGTTGAATAAGCCGCTGCCGAGGTAAAGGTTGGAGGTCGGACAGAAAGCAATGCTGGATTTGGTTTCGCTGAGACGATCCCACTCTTTTTCTTCGAGATGGACGCAGTGAGCAAAGACGCAGTTTTTACCGGTCAGGCCGTACTGATGGTAAACATCAAGATAACCATCATGGTCAGGATAAAGCGATTTCACCCAGGCAATTTCATCTTTGTTTTCACAGAGATGGGTATGTACCCATGTATCCGGATATTCTTCTTTCAGGCGTTGCGCCATCGCCATCTGTTCAGGAGATGAGGTAGGGGCGAAGCGTGGCGTAATCGCATACAACAGACGACCATTTTTGTGCCAGCGTTCAATCAGTTCTTTGCTTTGGTGATAGCTGCTTTCGGCAGTGTCGAGCAGATAATCCGGTGCGTTTCGGTCCATCATCACTTTACCGGCAATCATACGCATATTGATATGACTGGCGGCTTCAAACAGCGCATCAACGGATTGTGGATGAACAGTGCCAAACACCAGCGCCGTGGTGGTTCCGTTACGTAAAAGCTGCTTGATGAAGAACGCCGACATCTCGCGGGCGTACTCTAAATCCTCATAACGACGTTCAGTAGGGAAGGTGTGTTTATTCAACCACTCCAGCAATTGTTCACCATAGGCCCCCACCATTTCACTTTGCGGATAATGGATATGTGTATCGATAAAGCCCGGTACTATCAGTTTGCCGCGATAGTCGCGCACGCGAATGGTGTCAGGAATTTGATGCTTTCCGTCTTCCCATTCGCCAAACCATTCCACTTTTCCCTGTTTAATGAGTAATAAACCATCCTCAATAAACCGCAGCGCAGAGGCAATTTCTTCCGGGTTATCGACCGTACGGGTGACATCAATAAAACTGCCTCGTACCGCTTTTAACGTGTGTTCTCCTGACATCATTGACTCCTTTACTGTTAATCCATCTCTTCCGCTGAGGTAATACCAGGCAGAACGTTTTCCTGTCGGTAGCCACCAGGGAGGATAATATTTAATAAAATCGCAGTTAACCCGCCAGCACAAATAGGGTTTTCAACTAATACATAAATAGAGGTTGGCAATATTTTAAAAATTTCGGGATCGTAGGAGACGCCAAGTCCTAAACCTAAAGAAGTGGCGACAATAAGTGTTTCTCGGCGCTTTAAACCGTTGGTGATGATGATGCGAATCCCTGCGATGGCAATCATGGAAAACATCAACGTCATTGCGCCTCCCAGAACTGCCGAGGGAATGGTCGTAAAAAAGCCGCCAATCATCGGAAATAAGCCGAGGATAACCAGCATTACCGCGATGGTTCGCCCGACATAACGTGAAGCGACGCCAGTCATCTGAATAACCCCATTATTTTGCGCAAACGTGGTTAATGGTAATGAACCGACAGCGGAGGCGATAACAGAAACCAGACCATCTGCCAGCACGCCGCCTTTCAGTCGGGACTGATACTCTTCCCCCTGAATGGGACGGCGGGAAACCATTGCCGTGGCGGTGATATCGCCGACAGCTTCCAGCACGCTAAGCAGATAAATCGTGCCAACCACCAGGAACTGATGGAAGCTAAAACTAAAGCCGTATTTGAACGGATGCGGGATGGTGATTAACGGCAAATTGCGCATACTGCTGAAATCCACCATGCCCAGGCATAACGATGCGATATAGCCGACACATAGCCCAATGGCGATCCCACCCATGCGTAGCAACGGACTGCGGCAGCAGTTAAAGCCGATCACCACAATCAAAACCAATAAGCCAACGCCGAGATGTTCGTAATTGCCGAACGTACCGCTGCTTTTGGCTGCAAATCCTCCACCAAAATCAATAATGCCGACTTTAATCAGGCTTAAGCCGATCATCAGCACCACAATGCCGCTGACGGTAGGCGTAATAACCCGACGTAAATAGGGCAGGATAAAAGAAGAGCCGACAACCAGAAATGCGCCAACGAAGGAGACGCCGAGGAGCGACGACATGATTAACTCTTCGTGAAAACCGTCGCTTTTCATGCTGCTGCCCAGCGCAATCATGACCGTAACAAATGAAAAATTGACTGACTGAATTGAAAGTAAACCAGAACCGACGATGCCGTAGCGGTTTACTTGTAACCAGGTACCAATACCAGAGGCGATCATCGCCATAGAAACAAGATAGGCAGTTGTTTCAGCGGAAAGCTGTAAGGCCGCACCCACGATTAACGCGGGGGTTACCATCGGAACGAAAATTGCCAACAGATGGGTAATGGCACCTACGAGAGCCTGATGAAAGGGAGGGCGATCCTCCAGTTCAAATATAAGGTCAGAACCTGCATGGTTTATATCAGACATCCCTTCACTCCTTTTAAAGTAAATTTGATCATCTGAATTAGTAAAATAAATTCCCACGAATTTGGGGCGCAGGACGCCTTGAGAACGGCTTATCTCATTTTCGCAGTCACTATTTAGTCATCGTTCAAACAGAGAAACAGGCCGCCGAAGCGGCCATTTATTACTTATATTTTTTCCAGCGCGGTGAGTATTTTCTCCGGTGTGAAATGCCATTCGCGTAACCAGATGCCGCAGGCATCGTGAATTGCGGTAGCAATCGCCGGAGCGGCGCCATTTACACCGATTTCCGAGATCGATTTCGCCCCGAATGGGCCGACTTTATCGTCGCTCGGCACCAGCACAGCGCGGAAATCACGCGGAATGTCACCAATTTTCGGTGCGCCGTAACTGCGTAAATCACGCGTTAACGGGTGACCTTCGGCGTCATAAATGATCTCTTCGCTCATACTGTGGCCGATAGCACGCAGGGTGGCACCGTAGATTTGTCCCAGCGCTAACTCTGGATTGACCGGTGTACCGCAGTCCAGCAAGGCGTAGAATTTATCCAGGCGGATTTCACCCGTACGCGTGTTGACGGCAACTTCAGCGAAGTTTGCGCCATACGGGAAGGCGAAATCAGGCGTGATATAACTGCCAGTTCCCACCAGTGAACCAAAGCCGGTGCCGGTTTCGCCTTTATGGGCTATCTCTCCGAAACTAACTTCGCCTTTCTTGCCGCGAACGACGCCCGGCGTTGCTAGTTGAACATCTGCCACTGGCTCACCCAACATTTGCGCGCCGTGGAACAGGATTTTCTCCCGCAGATTTTCCGCTGCCAAACGCGCAGCGTTACCCGAGAAGCAAGTACCGGACGAGGCATATGCGCCTTTATCAAACAACGCATGATCGGTATCACCGGAGATAACATGCACGTCCTGCGGGGGGCAGTGCAGCACTTCTGCTGCCAGTTTCGTCACCACAGTATCCAGGCCAGTACCAATATCCGCACCGCCAGAATGAACGATAAAGGTACCGTCTGATTCCAGTTTGATCATGCAGTTAGCCTGATCGATATCTGGGATCCCTGATTTCTGCATGATAATGGCGACGCCGCGACCGATGTGCCAGTCACCGTTTTGTGGTTTTGGTGAAGACCATTGGATCATCTCGCGACCCTGACGCAGGATCTCTTCCAGTGCGCAGCTGGCGGCGGAAGGAACGGAGGTCGGCGCTTTACCTTCACCGATTGCACCGAGAATTTTCAGCTCTTGCCCTTCGTGTACCCGGTTACGTTCGATAATTTCCAGTTGGTCGATCTGTAACTGTTCAGCCAGTTCCGCTAATGCCATGGTGATAGCGAAGTTACCTTTCGGTGCGCCATAACCCTGATAAGCACCATTTGGGCAAATGTTGCTGTAGTAGGTGGTGACCTGGAAATCGACGTTATCGCATGGATATAACGGCAGCGACAGCGCCGGTCCGTTACACGGTACGGTGAGTGAGTGGTTACCGTAAGGGCCAGTGTTGGCGCGGAAATCCATCTTCACTGCCGTCAGGCGACCATCTTTTTTCGCGCCCAGTTTGACGGTGACTTTCGCTACGTGACGAGAGGTGTTAGCAATAAACTCTTCTTCACGGGTGTAGCGGAAAAGTACCGGACGCCCGGTCACGCAAGTTGCCCAGGCGCACACTTCTTCCAGCAGGATGTCCTGTTTAGAGCCAAAACCGCCGCCTACACGTTCTTTAATGACATGAACTTTATGTTGTTTCATGCCCACGAGGCGCGCGACCTGGCGGCGTAAGTGCCATGGTACCTGGGTGGAGGCGTGGATCACCAGACGATCGCCGTCCATACGGGTAAAGCAGATATGTGTTTCAGTCGGGCACTGCTGCGCCTGCGTTGAGTTATAGGTTCGCTCAATGATCACATCGGCATCGGCAAAGCCTTTGTCCATATCGCCAATATGACCATGAATACTGGCAGCGATATTTTTGCGTGGGCGAGAACCGATCGGGAAGTTGATGATCATATGCTCGCCGCGCTGGGCTGCATGGCTGTTATCATCTTCTAGAGTATCTGGCGCACCAGCAACATACACCACCGGTTCATCGTGCACGACAGGCGCATCTTCAGCCATTGCCTCGTCAATCGACATTACCGGCTTAAGCACTTCATATTCAACGTCGATGAGCTTCAGTGCTTCGAGCGCAATGTCTTCACTTTCGGCTACTACCGCAGCAACGCGATCGCCGACGTGACGCATTTTCTTGCCGAACATTCGGCGGTCAAGCGGTGACGGTTCCGGTGCGCTCTGACCACCCGGGGTATAGTAAATATCCGGGCAATTCAGGTGAGTAATAACGTGAACGACGCCCGGTAAGGCTTCAGCTTTGCTGACATCCAGATGAGTAATCAGTGCGTGAGCGTGTGGGCTACGTAACATTTTAATGACGCAGGCGTCAGCCGTTACGCGATCTTCAACATAGCAGGGTTTCGCCTGCACCATTTTCGCGGCATCAGTTTTAGGATAATGCTTGCCAATGACTTCAAGGTCGTCACGGAAAGTCGGAGCGATATCAATGGTGGCCTGCGGATTATTTTTACGTGCAACCGCCAGTTCAATGACCTGATAGTATTGCTGCCAGCCAGCATCGCGGCTAAACAGACCTGAGAGTGCGTCGTCGATCTCTTCGCGGGTAGGTGCGTCGATGCGATCGAGAAGATCGGTGATAATCAGAGCCGCAGCTGGATCGTTATAACCAGACTGCACCACGCCAACATCAACCATGGCCTGTTGAACCAGACTTAACTCATTCCATTTGCCCAGAGATTCTGCGGTACGAATATCTGCCTTCTCTAACTGTGCGGCGATAAGCAAGGACGCGTTAACGATATTACCGTTAAAGATAATTGCGTCAGAACCGGCAAACCCAAAACCATCATCACTGTTGCGTACAGAGTGCATTCCCATGTTAAACAACAGCTTTTGCACGTTTTTGCCTGGATTAACGGTTAGCTCCTGAGGCGCGCCATTTAAAGTAAAGTGGATGATCATACGGCTTCCTCCCCAGCCTGTTGGCAGTCGGCATACAGATCGGCTACCAGAACTCCCGTGATATAGCGTTTATAGGCCACGCTGCCCCGCAAATCTTCCTGCGGGAAAATGGCGTTGGCGACAGCCTGTTCAAGTGCATTGCCTTCCAGATTTTGAGTTTCAACATCATGCAGACGCAGTGCTTTACTGGCGACGCCATCCAGCGCAATTCGCATTCCGTCGTGGTCTGTTATTGCAACGGCTGCCGTCACGACGGTTAAACCTGCCTGAGAACGGCTAATTTTGCGAGTCGCACAGGTGCGATACGGATCTTTAATGATAATTTCGGTTAACAGGCGATCGCATGGGCAGGCCAGGTAGTCCTCGATTGACAGCGTTTCGCCGTTGCCAAAAACCAGTTCAGCATCCAGTGCCAGCAGGACGGGAAGCAGCACCGACTCTTCCTGCCGGGTGGCGATTTCACCACCAATGGTCGACTGATTACGAACATGGCGTGAGTAAACAAAACCGAGGGCTTCACGCAGTGCTGCAGGAATAAATCGTGCATCACGCAGTGGCTGCAAGCGAGACATTGCGCCAATTCGTAGTGCACCGTTATCCCAGTCAATCCAGTCCAGCTCCAGATCCTGCAAGGAAATGGCAATCTTTTTATCGGTACGGGTTGGTGTAGCGTTGAGTTTGCTGCCCCCGGCGAACCAGACGGCTTCATCCTGGTAGCGGCGCTTCAGTTCCAGCGCCTGTTCGACAGAGTCGGGTCTGAAAAATTGTTCAATCATCGTCTTTCCTTAATTTCCCCTCTTCTCTGAAAGAAGAGGGGAGCTGTTATTTATGCCAGCGCATCCATCCGACGCCACATACTGGCAGCGGCTTTTCTGGCTTGCGCATAAATGGAATCGCAATCGAAGTTAAACTGACGGTCTTCATAGACCATCACACCATTGACCATCACGCTGTGAACGCTGCCTGAGCCCATACCGAAAGCGATATGCCCGGCGATATTGTCTGCCAGCAGCGGCGTTGGCGAGTTGTAATCGCAAATGGTTAAATCGGCTTTGTAACCGGCTTCCAGAAGCCCAAATTTCGCGCCAAAGTTGCGGCTCATCAGTTCGTTACCGTTAGTCAGGGCTTTGGCAAAACTGTCAGGCCACAGCGGGCCACCCGCATCGCGATGTTTAAAGAAGGCAAATTTCATCTCTTCAAACATGTCCGAACCAATGCCGTCCGTTCCCAACGCCAGATTGCGGATGTCGCCAAGGTGATGGTTGTAGCCGACATGGTTGTTCATGTTTGAACGGGCGTTATGCACCAGGAACGCATCGCGCTGATTGAGTAGGGCGATGTCATCTTTCGACAAGTACAGCCCATGAGCGACCAGCGTTTTGCTGCCGATGAGATCGAATTGCGCCAGTCGTGCCAGCAGGTCTTTGCCGTACCAATGGTGACTGTAGGAAACGTCGTAAAGGTCTTCCGCAGCGTGAATATGCAAACCACGACCTGTGCTTTTCACGGCTTCACGCAGCATCTCCAGACCGGCATCCGGTACGGTAAACGGCGCGTGAGCGCCGATATGTGCTTCCACCAGATACGGCTCGGTTGCTGCTTTCTTCGCCTCATCAATCTGACGGGCGAAGCGGATGTTTTCTTCTACACCTTCCTGCAACTCTTTGATGCCGCTGTTACGGTCAGTAGTTTCAAAACAGGTCATCGCGCGCAGGCCAACTTTTAAAAATGCGTCGCGCAATGTGGAGAGCGACCCGCCGATATAGGCTGGAGAGGCATGGTGATCGATAACCGATGTACATCCGCTCTTAATTGCTTCCAGGGAACAAATCAGTCCGCTGTAATAGAGCGACTCTTCATCAAGGGCGCGATCGAGCCGCCACCAGAGATTTTTCAGCGTTGAGATGAAATCCGGGCAGGGGGCGATGTTTGCCATAATTCCGCGGGACAGCCCCGAGTAAAAATGGTTGTGCGAGCAGACAATTCCCGGCATCACAATCCGACCATGCATCTCTTTGTAGCTGGCATCGGGATAGCGTTGCGTCAGGGCATCGTCGATAGCGACAATCACATCATTTTCGATGGCGATATCAACGCTTTCCTGCACTTTCGCCGGGTGTAACTGCACTGCGGTGACATTCTTCAGAATCAACATGATTACACCTCCACGCGGCCCAGCAGATAATGATGATGCTGGTGGACATGGCTAATAATGCGGCACATATCGTTCAGCTCCGGTGGTACGTTGTTGAACTGACCTTCGCTGTCGATGTTTAACACCCAGCTTTGGTTATTCAGACGTACTCGTACCCGGCAATCTTCCACAAGGAAGCCAGGGTTGCTGCTGTTATCAAAGTCTTGCGACAGGCTGAAGACGGTGATTTTGTCTTTGTACGGTTTACCGTTCCACGGACAGAACTGAGCGCAGTTGCCGCATTCGTTACAGTAAGCGTCGAGGTGCAGCGTCTGGAAACGGTTCTGGAAGCCAGGGACCGCAATGGATACGTTGGCGCGGTTCGGGCAGACATCCACACACTTGCTGCAAACGTAGTTACATTCAAGGCAGCGTGCGGCTTCCTGGGCGACAAACGCATCACGATCGTCACTGTTCACCAGAGTGACAGAGATATCGCCTTTACGTTGATAGATTTCCGCCGGATTGACGTTATTCCAGTATTTATCGTTCTGGTGGGAACGGATATTTTCCCGACTCAGGATGGCATCGGTCGCCCGACGCGCGGTTCCGACAGCAGCGACAATGGAGGATGGTCCGCGCTGTACGTCGCCGATCATAAAGACGTCAGTCAGACGTGTTTCGCCATTATGGTCGACGTCTGGCCAGCCGTTTTTGTCCAGCGGCACGCCCATTGCATTCAGGGCTTCAGTATCCTGCTGTTCACCAATGGCGGTGATCAGGCTGTCTACATGCAGCGTTACTGTTTCGTTGGTTTCTACTGGACGGCGACGACCTTTCTCATCAGGTTCGCCAAGCGACATAACGCGCAAGGTTAAGGTGCCATCAGCATCGAAACGTTCCGGATTATTCAGAAAACGGAACTCCACGCCGTCGTGCAACGCTTCTTCATACTCTTCGCGCCATGCTGGCATCTCTTGCAGTGAACGACGGTAAACGACCGTTGCTTTTTCTACGCCTGGAACGCGTAACGCCGCACGAGCGCAGTCCATTGCGGTGTTACCCGCCCCGACAACGACCACATGTTTGCCCAGCTTGAGCGCGGTGCCCTTGTTGTATTCACGCAGGAAGGGGAGTGATTTCCAGACATTTTGGTTGTCGCCCGCCAGTTTCACACCGCTATTTTTATCGGTACCGGTGGCAATCAGAACATAGTGGAAGCCCTGATTTTTTAACTGTTCGACGGTCAGATCCGGTGAGCAACCGTACTCAAATTTCACGCCGTGATCGGCAACAAAATCGATATCGTGCTGAATTAACTCTGCAGGAATACGGAACTGAGGAATGATATTTTTCACCACGCCGCCCGCATTGGCTTCTCGTTCAAACAGCGTAACCGGATGGCCCGCTCTGGCAAGGAAGTAACCTGCCGCCAGACCTGCCGGACCTGCACCAATCACGGCTACCGGATGGCGTGAACCGGAACCGGCTGGTTTGTGCCAGCGTTGCTTATATTCATCCCAACCTTTTTCCAGGGCGACTTTTTTCAGTTCGCGGATATTCAGCGCACTGTCGTAATCCAGGCGGGTACAGTTGTATTGGCACTGGTGATCGCAAATATGACCGGTAATGGCGGGCAGGGCGTTGCGTTGATAGATGAGTTCCAGCGCGTCGGCATAGCGGTGTTCGCCAAGCAAACGGATGTATTCCGGAATATCTTGCTTGATAGCGCAGGCAGTAACACAGGGGGCAACGTAGCAATCGGTCAGCGGCAGGTCTTCAGCCACTTCAATACGCTCTTCTGGCTTCCAGTGTTTCTGGGTGTATTCCATGGTTAACGCGTCTGCTGCCAGTCTGTTCAGTCGTTCGACGTCAACGTGGTTAAGCTCCCAGGCGTCGGAGCCTTCCAGCTCGCGCATGCAGGCACTTAAGCGCAGATAGCCGCCAGGTTTCAGCAGGTCGGTTGCCATAGTAATAGGGCGAATACCAGTATCAAAAATATCGCGGATAGTCAGCTGACTGGCACCACCGGAATAAGAAATGGGCAGTTTGCCGTCAAAGGCGCGAGAGAGAACTGCTGCAACGTTGATGGAGAGCGGGAACAGCGCACGGCCTGACATATACATCTCTTCACCGGGCAATGCGCCTTTATTGTTGATGGTGCCGAGAGTGTTAGTCAGTTTTACGCCAAAGCCGAGTGATTTTTCTTTTGCCAGTGCCATCAGGCGTTCCAGCATTTCCAGTGCTTGCGTCAGCTTGAGGTCGTGATCAAATGACTCTTCTTTTAAGCCGATGTAACCGAAACCGCAGACATCGAGGATCTCACGAACACGCGCGTACCCCAGTAAGGTCGGGTTGAGTTTCACAAAGGTGTTGAGCCCTTTTTCTTCCAGCATGTAGCGGCAAATGGCTTCGATTTCATGCGGAGGACAGCCGTGCATGGTGGAGAGGGTAACCCCTTGTACCATGCTGGTGGGGATGCGAGCGGGTAAGGCTTGCAAGCTTTCGCGTTTTTCCTGCAATCCGTGGCGGGCTAAAAATGCCTCATCCTGGAGTAGCTTATTAAGTGCATCGCGGTATTGAGCGAATTTCGGATGGTCAGATGCGTCCATCATATTGTCGATGAACTGCTGCATCGGCGGTTGCTTAATACCTTCGAGGTTGTAACCGACGCTCATATTAAAGATGAACGATTTACCGGAATCAGAAGGCTGGAACATCGCTTCGAGAAGGTGCAGGGCAAACCAGGCTTTGAGGTATTCATCCCAGGCTTTAAGCAGGGTAAATTCGGTAGACCATTCGGTGTTAAAGCACTCGTCTTCGGCATCGATACAGGGCTTTTCCAGCTCCAGGCGGTCAAGAATTTGGACGGTTTTTAGTTCGATGAAGCGTCCGCCAGTCAGCCAGGAGGTGACGATGTTTTGCGCAAGTTGCGTGTGCGGGCCAGCAGCAGGGCCGACGGGAGTGGCACAGGTTTCACCGAAGACGCTAACAGTTTTACCTTTTACGGGTGAGTAAAACTGTTGCTCGGGAATACCAAAGATTGAGCGTTGTTGTTGGTATTCATCAAATATGCGCGTCAAAAGTTCCTCAAACGGAATGGGACGCATAATATCCCCCATAACCCTCTCCTTAGCTTATACAGATATCATTGAGTGACCGGTGTTGAGAAATCCGGTGGTTTAGGGGGATAGAGCAACAATCGCACCACTCTTGCCAGGTTTGGCGGGAAATATAAAAAAATGTGAGGCGGCTCGAAACTTAATGGCTTTTTGTGAATGAACTCACAGGTGCTAAATGAGAATTAAAATCACTCCTAAAAATTATTATTGCCAGCACATTTATCACTTTTTCTCTTTTCTCAAAATCAGTGATTCCTTATCATTATGATAAAGAGTGCAGGAGGGATTAAATATTTGAACGCAATCGTTTAACTACGTTTTCTAAATTTCAGTATACCTTTTCTTCGCTGTAATAAAGTCGTCCGGAGTATCAATATCTAAAATTATTTCTGCATTTTCTATTTCGACGGAATAATGTTCTCCCATAAGGAGTGCCTGACGCATATTGGTGACATTGGGTCGCTGGATTGCCTGCATCAGGCATGGTTTTGACACTAAAATCGGATGGCCGGGGATGCCATTATGGAGTGGCAGTATTGCGCCATCATTTCGTAACGACCAGATTTTTCTAAAAATATCGATGGTGAGGGTTGGCATATCTCCGTGGGTGAGAAAACAATGTTCTGTTTGCACCGCGGGTACTGCGGCCTTTACTGATGTCAGTAAACCCTGCGCATAATCTGGGTTGTGGATAATAGTGATATTGCTCTGGTTCGCATAACGTTCGTGCAGTTCATTACCACGATAGCCGGTGACTAAAATAATTCGGCTACAAAACTGCAACGCATTTTTGATACTTGTATCAAGAATTGTTCCCTGTTGCCAGGGTAACATCATTTTCCATTGCCCCATTCTTGATGATAATCCTGCGGCGGTAATTATACAGTCGATGGCTGACATAGTGATTCCATTATTTACAGGAGCTAATAACGCCTGATAATTGCGTTACTTCCTGATGGATTAAGTTGAGGGTAATTTATCCCAGAGAGGTCCATAAAGACGCGTGAAAAGTATAATTGACCCATCGGCATTATTCATTGATTTAGGCGCGCAGAAACGTCCCACTGTGATTTCTATTGTTGGTGCTGGGGGGAAAACCAGCTTGCTTTTTTGGCTGGCAGAACTGTTCCAGGCGAGCGGCAGGCGTGTATTAATCACTACGACGACACATATGTTTATGCCAACATCTCACTGGCCCGTGGTTTTCTGTCGTGATCCCGCCATGCTTCCTCATGCGTCTTTTATATCCCCCATTTCATTTTGTTTTCACAGCTGGAAAGCGAACCAGGGAAAAGTGCAGGGATTTACGCCAGAAGCGATTGATGCACTGGTACAACGACCAGAGTGTGACGTAATTCTCATTGAGGCAGATGGCTCGCGTGGAATGCCGTTAAAAGCGCCTGATGAGCACGAACCTTGCATACCTAAAAGCAGTTGCTGCGTGATTGCTGTGATGGGAGGACATATTTTGGGTGCGAAAGTGAGCACAGAAAATGTCCATCGCTGGTCGCAGTTTGCTGATATTACTGGGTTAACACCTGATGCACCCTTGCAACTGAGCGATCTCGTTGCGCTGGTTCGCCACCCTCAGGGGGCGTTTAAAAACGTACCGCAAGGTTGTCGGCGAGTCTGGTTCATTAACCGTTTTTCTCAATGTGAGAATGCGATTGCGCAAATCGAGCTCCTTCAACCGCTGCAACAACACAACGTAGAGGCAATCTGGCTGGGCGATATACAAGAACATCCTGCAATCGCGCGCAGATTTGTGAATTAGCGGCCCGGGTATTCCGGGTTACTGAAAGGATATCCATTGAGGTTGGTATGAATATTTTCACAGAGGCTGCAAAACTCGAAGAGCAAAATTGTCCGTTTGCGATGGCGCAAATTGTTGATAGCCGAGGCTCAACCCCCCGCCATTCTGCACAAATGTTAGTGCGCGCCGATGGTTCTATCGTCGGTACAATTGGTGGCGGAATGGTTGAGCGGAAGGTGATTGAAGAGTCGCTTCAGGCATTGCAGGAACGTAAGCCGCGATTATTCCATGGACGTATGGCTCGTAACGGTGCGGATGCTGTCGGGTCAGATTGTGGAGGTGCAATGTCAGTATTTATCAGCGTCCATGGTATGCGTCCACGTCTGGTGTTGATTGGTGCGGGGCATGTCAACCGGGCGATAGCCCAGAGTGCGGCGCTATTAGGATTTGATATCGCCGTTGCTGATATTTATCGCGAAAGCCTCAATCCTGAACTATTCCCACCATCAACCACGCTTCTCCATGCTGAGTCGTTTGGTGCGGCAGTGGAAGCACTGGATATTCGCCCTGATAATTTTGTCCTGATTGCCACGAATAATCAGGATCGTGAAGCCCTCGACAAACTCATTGAACAACCCATTGCATGGCTGGGGTTGCTGGCAAGTCGCCGCAAGGTTCAGCTTTTCCTGCGCCAATTGCGTGAGAAAGGCGTGGCTGAAGAACATATTGCCCGTTTACATGCGCCCGTTGGTTACAACATAGGTGCGGAAACGCCGCAGGAGATCGCCATTAGCGTGCTGGCAGAAATATTACAGGTGAAAAATAACGCGCCGGGTGGGTTGATGATGAAGCCTTCTCATCCTTCCGGACACCAGCTGGTGGTGATTCGCGGTGCGGGGGATATCGCCAGTGGTGTAGCGCTACGTCTGTATCATGCGGGTTTTAAAGTGATCATGTTGGAAGTGGAAAAACCGACAGTGATTCGTTGTACCGTGGCGTTTGCCCAGGCCGTGTTCGATGGCGAAATGACGGTCGAAGGCGTCACCGCCCGCCTGGCAACCAGCTCTGCGGAAGCGATGAAACTTACCGAACGCGGATTTATCCCTGTGATGGTAGATCCCACCTGTTCATTGCTTGATGAACTGAAACCGCTTTGCGTGGTGGACGCTATTCTGGCGAAACAGAATTTGGGAACGCGGGCAGATATGGCACCAGTAACAATCGCGCTTGGGCCGGGCTTTACTGCAGGGAAGGATTGTCATGCGGTAATTGAAACAAATCGCGGGCACTGGCTCGGTCAGGTGATTTACTCAGGTTGTGCGCAGGAGAATACCGGTGTTCCCGGCAATATTATGGGGCATACCACCCGACGAGTGATCCGTGCTCCTGTTGCAGGCATTATGCGATCCAACGTGAAATTAGGCGATCTGGTGAAAGAGGGCGATGTCATTGCCTGGATTGGTGAGCATGAAATTAAAGCACCGTTGACGGGGATGGTGCGTGGCTTGTTGAACGACGGACTGGCCGTGGTCGGTGGTTTTAAAATTGGTGATATCGATCCTCGTGGTGAAACGGCTGATTTCACCAGCGTTTCTGATAAAGCCCGGGCGATTGGCGGCGGCGTACTTGAGGCGTTAATGATGTTGATGCATCAGGGCGTTAAAGCGACAAAAGAAGTGCTGGAAGTGGCTTAAATGAAAATGGCCGGATGGTATTACCCATCCGGCCTTTAAATTACTGACAAATCACCGTTCCGGTTTTGCCTTCAATCCCTTCTTTCGCTTTGCTCAATACGGTAATCAGTGCTTCACGACCTGCGCGAGAGCGAGCAAACGAGGCGGCAGCTTCCACTTTAGGCAGCATAGAACCTTTCGCAAAATGACCTTCTTCGATAAAGCGTTCAGCATCACTTAACGACAGGCGATCGAGCCACTGTTCATTCTCTTTTCCGAAGTTAATGGCCACTTTTTCTACCGCAGTCAGAATGATCAGCATATCGGCATCGATCATTTCTGCTAAACGGGCGCTGGCCCAGTCTTTATCGATAACCGCGCTGGCACCACGCAGATGGTTACCTTCACGAATAACAGGGATACCACCACCGCCAACGGTGATCACCACCTGTCCGGCATCTACCAGAGCTTTAACCGTTTCTTTTTCAATGATATCAACCGGTTTTGGCGAAGCAACGACACGACGATAGCCGCGACCCGCATCTTCTTTCAGAGTGTAACCCTGTTTTGTCAGTAGCTCTGCTTCTTGCTCGGTAAAGAACGAACCGATCGGCTTGGTCGGGTTGAGGAATGCCGGATCGTTAGCATCGACTTCGACCTGGGTAACCAGCGTTGCTACAGGTTTATTAATGCCACGAGAAAGCAGTTCTTCTCTTAAGGCGTTTTGTAGATCGTAACCAATATAACCCTGGCTTAAGGCAACACAGACAGACATCGGCAGCATTGGCGAGTGCGCTTCAGTTTTTGCTGCAGCTTCAAAGGCCTGGTTAATCATGCCCACCTGTGGCCCGTTGCCATGAGTGACGATGACCTCATGTCCCTGGGCAATTAAATCAACAATTGCCTGAGAAGTAATTTTTACCGCTTTCATTTGCCCAGCCAGGTCATCGCCCAGCGCATTCCCGCCCAGGGCGAGAACAATTTTCTTACTCATTTTTCCTCACTCATCATTCTTGATTGTGTATAGATCCCTGGCAGTGGTTAGAGCACGGGAGGGACAAACGGTTTGCGTCGCAGGAAACGACCTCGCCCGGCTTTGCCTGTAAAGGTGCCGTCGCAGAAAATCGTTTCACCACGGGATAAGGTTCTGACAATCGCGCCCTGACAGGTAAACCCCTCCCATGGCGAGTAGTCAGCGTTGTCGTGGAGATGGCGATGCTGAATTTGTTGGCTCTGACGTGGGTCTATAATCACCACGTCGCCATCGGAACCGGGCGCTAATAATCCTTTTTGCGGCCACAGGCCAAACAACCTGGCGGGCATTGCACTGGTTAACTCAACAAAACGCTCCGGTGAGATACGTCCCGTCATCACGCCACTGGAGAACAGCAGTTGCATGCGGTTCTCCACACCGGGTAAGCCATTTGGGCAGCGGCTGAAATCGCCTTTAGAAATTTGCAGGCGTTGAGCCATCGAGAAGGTGCAGTGATCGGTTGCCACCACGTCAATCGCACCATCGCTGATGCCACACCACAGTTTGTCCTGCTCGCGTACGTTACGCAGCGGTGGGCTAAGAATGAACTTCATGCCATCTTCTGTATCGTAACTGCGTTCGTCCAACAGGAGATATTGTGGGCAGGTTTCAACCCAGACTGGCTGGTGATTCGCACGGGCAAGACGCAGATAATCCAGACCTAAGCCGTTAGACAGGTGCACGATATAGAGCGGGGCGTTACCGGCAATTTGTGCCAGGTTAATCATGCGGGCGATGGCTTCCGCTTCGCATTCCAGAGGTCGACTCAAGGCATGATAACGCGGCGCGGTTAACCCTGCGGCGATAAACTCCGCCCGCTTGCTGGCGATAGCTGCGTCATTTTCCGGGTGTACGGTGGTCAGCGCGCCGGACTCATGCAAGCGGCGTAATGCCTGCAACACTTCATCATCGTTGAGTTTATATTGATAGGTTAAATAGAGTTTAAAACTGCTCAGTCCTTCCTCAACCATCATCGGAATTTCGTCGAGGATAGCGTGATTAATATGTTGAATGACACCGTGAAAGCTGTAGTCGATGACTGCTTTGTGGGCGGCATAACCGCGATAAACTTCCAGTTGATGGCGTAACCGGCAGCCATTTGGGCCAAATCCCATATGGTCAATAATGGTTGTTGTACCGCCACACGCAGCAGCGCGGGTACCGGTAAAAAAATCATCACAACTGCGCGCGATGCCGACATCAATATTGAAATGCGTATGGACATCCACGCCGCCAGGGAAAACGTAACAGCCAGAGGCATCAATTTCTTCGCAAGGGAGTTGCGGCGAAATATCGGTACCCAACTGGCGAACAATCCCGCTTTCAATCAGCAAATCCTGCTTCGCCTGTCCATCTGCATTAACAACAATGCCGTTTTTTATCAATACGCGCATAGCAAACTCCAAAAACCCTCCGGTAAACCGGAGGGGGAATAAGTGAAGAGTAATTATTCGGTTGCCAGCCAGCTTAATGGGATTGCAGCGTACATAGCGGCACAAGTTACCAGGTGAGATTTCCAGGTTTTTTCGTTTGGCGCGTGCGCTTCAGGTTCTTTACCAGGGCCAAAACCGATGACCGGAATGCCGTGGCGACCCATGATGGATACGCCGTTAGTTGAGAAGGTCCACTTATCAACGACAGGCGCTTTACCAAACAGCCCTTCATAAGCATTCACCAGTGCTTTAACGGTGAAGTGATCTTCTTCCACTTTCCAGGTCGGGAAGTAGCATTCGGTTGGGTAAACCAGGCCAGTCCAGGACGGGCGGTCGTAGTTGTACATAGAAACAACCGCGTTAGCTTTCTGTACTGCAGGTAGAGCGCGGATCTCGTCCAGCGCGCCTTCCCAGGTTTCGCCCCAGGTCAGACGACGGTCGATTGAAACTGCGCAGCTGTCTGCTACAGCGCAACGACTTGGGGAGGTGAAGAAGATTTCAGAAACAGTCAGCGTACCTTTGCCGAGGAATTCGTCATAGCCCAGACGTTGAGACAGTTCCTGTAATTCGCCAAGAATTGGACCCATTTTGAAAATGGCGTTATCACCACGTTCTGGTGCCGAACCGTGGCAGCTAACACCCTGAACATCAATGCGAATTTCCATACGACCGCGTTGACCACGGTATACCTGGCAGTCGGTTGGTTCGGTACTGACCACAAATTCCGGGCGAATGCCGGATTGTTCAATAATGTATTGCCAGCACAGACCGTCGCAGTCTTCTTCCTGCACAGTACCGGTGACCAGCAGGGTATATTCATCTTCCAGACCGAGATCTTTAATGATTTTTCCGGCATATACCATAGACGCCATGCCGCCTTCCTGGTCGGAAGTACCACGACCACCGATCAGCTCGTCGGTTTCCATGCCTTCATACGGATCGAAGTCCCAGTTTTTGATGTTGCCAATGCCGACTGTATCGATATGAGCGTCCATTGCCACCAGACGCGGGCCGTGGCCGATATAACCGAGAACGTTGCCCATTGGGTCGATTTCAACTTTATCGAAGCCGACTTTTTCCATCTCTTCTTTAATACGATGTACTACGCGTTTCTCGTCGCAGCTTTCACTGGGAATAGCAACCATATCGCGCAGGAAGCGAGTCATGTCTGCCTGGTAATCTTTTGCTTTTTCAAGAATCAGTTTGAATGGAATATTCTTAGCCATTATTTTTCTCCAGATTTTTTACTCCCCGTTTTGCAGGGAGCAGTTCCAATAGGGTGATTAAGGTGCTACAGCGTGTTTGCCTTCCCAGACAACTTCGCGGTAGTGCTTCACGTCGGTGTCGCCTTCAGTGCTGATAACCAGCACCACGGCATCTTTGTTCAGCGCCAGTTTTTCCATCAGGCTTTGACGTTGCGGGTGATAATGAACCGCTGCGAGAACGCCCAAACCGACAGCGCCGGATTCACCGGAGATGATGCGCGGGTCGTTGCCATACGGATTACCCAGCACGCGCATACCTAATGCGGCAACGCTGTCCTGGCAGGAGATGAATTGGGTGGCGCAGTTACGTAGGATTTCCCAGCCCAGTGGGTTAGGTTCGCCGCAGGCCAGGCCCGCCATGATGGTGGCCATATCACCGCCAACGTTGACGATGTCGCCTTTGACGCCGGAGCGATAAATACAGTCAGCTTTGTCAGGTTCAACAATAATGCTGTGCAGATTTTGCGGGCTATAGACGTCGACCAGATAACCCAGCACACCACCGGCCATTGCACCGACACCGGCTTGTAGCAGAACGTGTGTCGGGGTGACGCCCATTTCACGCATTTGCTCGACGGCTTCATCCGCCAGTGTTGCGTAGCCTTGCATGATCCAGGTTGGGATTTTGGTGTAGCCTTCCCATGCCGTGTCCTGTACCACTTCCCAGCCGTGCTGCTGCGCGTGTTGCATGGTCAGGCGAACGGTATCGTCATAGTTCATATCCGTGACGATGCACTCGGCACCGAGGTTTAGAATGGCGTCAACGCGTTCCTGAGCAGAACCTTTCGGCATGTAAATCACCGCATTCTGTCCGAGTTGCTGTGCTGCCCATGCCACACCGCGCCCGTGGTTGCCGTCGGTGGTAGTCGCGAAAGTCATTTTTTCGCCGATGGCATTTTTCAGGTGCTCAAATGACAGCGTTTCGATATCAAGATGATATTTTTCACACAATAATTGAGCGATGGCGTACGCACCGCCGAGCATTTTGAAGGCGTTCAGACCGAATCGTTTTGATTCGTCTTTGACGAGAATTTTCTTTACACCAAACAGGTTTGCGAGATCGTCCAGCGCACAAAGCGGTGTTGGGCGATAACCAGCAATTTTCTGGTGGAACTGGCGTGCCAGTTTTGCCTGGCTTTGCGAAAAAAGCGGTGATGTTTCGCCGTTGAAAAATTTGTTATCGGCGATATCAATCTTCAATGAGAAAACGGACATATCCTATCCTTTTGGCCTCTGGAAATAGAGGGCCGACCAGCTGATCGGCCCGAGGGGTTATTTCACGCGTTCTTGCGCTTCTTTCAGCAGTTGCTCGAGCAGTGCACCTGGTTTGGCGTATTTACGGGACAGGATCATCGCGGCGATGATATAAGGCTTCCAGCTGGCTTCTTTGTAGGTAGCGATACGGTATTTTTCGAATACGCCTTCAGTCACTTCACCTTCTTTGCAGGATACGCCGCTGATATCAGCTGGCAGGCAGTGCATGTACAGGGCTTCGCCATCACGGGTCAGTTCCATCATCTCTTCAGTACAATGCCAGTCTTTGTGTTGCGCGTTCTGTGCCAGACACTGTTTTTCCAGTGCTTTTAAGCCTTCGTGATCGTTCGCACGCAGCAATTCAGTACGCTCTTCCATCACTTTGTAAGGTGCCCATGACTTCGGATAAACGATGTCTGCGTCTTTGAAGGCTTCTTCCATGCTGGTGACCTGACGGAAGCTACCACCGGAGGCTTTAGCATTGTTTTTAGCAACCTCAACGACATCCGGGATCAGGTCGTATCCTTCCGGATGGGCCAGGGTGACATCCATACCGAAGCGGGTCATCAGACCTATGATGCCTTGTGGTACAGAGAGCGGTTTGCCATAGCTTGGAGAGTAGGCCCAGGTCATGGCGATTTTTTTGCCTTTCAGGTTTTCCAGCGAACCAAAGTGTTCACGTAACCATGCCAGATCAGCCATTGATTGAGTCGGGTGGTCAATATCGCATTGCAGGTTCACTAAAGCCGGACGCTGCGGCAGCACACCCTGCTTGTAACCGTCATCAAGTGCAGCGCCAACTTCACGCATATAGGCGTTGCCTGCGCCCAGATACATATCGTCGCGAATACCGATAGCGTCAGCGCAGAAGGAGATCATATTGGCGGTTTCACGCACGGTTTCGCCGTGAGCGATTTGTGATTTACCTTCGTCAAGATCTTGTTGTGCAAGGCCGAGCAGGTTAAGCGCGGAAGCATAAGAGAAGCGGGTACGGGTGGAGTTGTCGCGGAAGACGGAAATACCTAATCCACTATTAAAGACTTTGGTTGAGATGTTTTCAGCACGCAGTGCTTTTAACGCGGCGGCAACGTCCAGTACTTGTTTCAGTTCGTCTGGCGTCTGTTCCCACGTTAACAAAAAATCTTTTTCATGCAGGTGAGAGGTCAGCGAATTGATATCCTTAATCAGCTCATTAACAGTTTTCATCATAAAGTCCCGATAGTGGAATGACAGGCAAAGTGGTTTATTTCACTGTGACGTGCCAAAGTGATTGGTGTTTTCACAGCTATACCTGGGACTAACAATAAGTGTGCCAGAATTATCCACGCGGCTGCGAAAGGCTAATTTGACGGATAATGTGTGGGGTTGATCACATATTGATGCCAGTTTCCGGTTGTTTTTAAAATACGAAAACGTTTGGCTTTTTTTATCACGTTATTTATTTGCTGCTAAGTATCAGAAATAAGATAAAGAGGCAGGCTATCTCTCTTCAGTTTGATAAACTTGCCGCTGTAATTCTCATATTGATATAGAAATGTGATATCTCTTCCATAATTTTATTAGAAAGTGATAAAAATCTTATGTTTTTATCAAAGCCAATTTCGCCTGAGTTAATATCATCATGATCTGTGAACCATCAACGTCTTCAATGATCGACTTTTAAGTAAGTCTGGAAGGTAAAGCTATGGAGCTTGCGACTACGCAGTCAGTATTGATGCAAATTCAACCGACAATTCAGCGTTTTGCCAGAATGCTTGCCAGCGTTTTGCAGCTTGAGGTTGAGATCGTTGATGAAAACTTGTGTCGCGTCGCCGGAACGGGCGCGTATGGGAAGTTTCTTGGCCGCCAGTTGAGCGGCAACTCACGCCTGCTCCGCCACGTCCTGGAAACGAAAACTGAAAAAGTTGTGACACAGTCTCGCTTCGATCCCCTTTGTGAAGGTTGCGATAGTAAAGAAAATTGCCGCGAAAAAGCATTTCTGGGTACGCCTGTCATTTTACAGGAACGTTGTGTTGGGGTGATAAGTTTGATTGCCGTTACCCACGAGCAACAAGAACATATCAGTGATAATTTACGCGAATTTTCCGATTACGTTCGCCATATATCCACCATTTTTGTTTCTAAACTTCTGGAGGATCAGGGACCAGGAGATAACATCAGTAAAATATTCGCGACCATGATCGATAATATGGATCAGGGCGTGTTAGTGGTTGATGCTGATAATCGGGTTCAGTTTGTTAATCAGACAGCTTTAAAAACACTCGGTGTTGTACAAAATAATATTATTGGAAAACCTGTTCGTTTCAGACCATTAACATTTGAGAGTAATTTTACCCATGGTCATATGCAACATATTGTTTCGTGGGATGATAAAAGTGAATTAATCATTGGTCAGTTGCATAACATCCAGGGCCGACAACTATTTTTAATGGCGTTTCACCAATCGCATACCAGTTTTTCTGTAGCAAATGCATCTGATGAACCGCATATTGAACAATTGGTTGGCGAGTGCCGTGTTATGCGGCAATTAAAACGACTCATTAGCCGTATTGCACCCAGCCCATCCAGCGTTATGGTGGTTGGTGAAAGCGGCACGGGTAAAGAAGTCGTCGCCCGTGCAATCCATAAGTTGAGCGGAAGACGGAATAAACCCTTTATTGCTATCAACTGTGCCGCGATTCCGGAACAGCTTCTGGAGAGCGAACTGTTCGGTTATGTTAAAGGCGCATTTACTGGCGCTTCTGCCAACGGTAAAACAGGGTTGATTCAGGCGGCGAATACGGGCACGCTGTTTCTCGATGAAATTGGTGATATGCCATTAATGTTGCAGGCTAAATTACTGCGCGCTATTGAGGCGCGTGAAATTCTGCCGATTGGTGCCAGTAGCCCAATACAAGTCGACATCCGCATCATTTCTGCAACTAATCAGAATTTGGCCCAGTTCATTGCCGAAGGTAAATTCCGCGAAGATCTCTTCTACCGACTTAATGTTATCCCGATAACTCTTCCACCGCTGCGTGAACGTCAGGAAGATATTGAATTACTGGTGCATTACTTTTTACATCTGCATACCCGTCGTCTGGGATCGGTTTATCCTGGCATTGCTCCTGATGTCGTCGAAATATTGCGTAAGCATCGTTGGCCCGGAAACCTGCGCGAGTTAAGCAATTTGATGGAATATCTGGTTAACGTTGTTCCTTCAGGTGAAGTTATCGACAGCACGCTATTGCCGCCAAATCTGCTGAATAATGGCACAACGGAGCAAAGTGATGTAACAGAGGTCAGTGAGGCGCACCTGTCACTCGATGATGCGGGCGGCACGGCGCTGGAGGAGATGGAAAAGCAAATGATCCGCGAGGCGCTTTCACGTCATAACAGCAAGAAGGAAGTTGCTGATGAACTGGGCATCGGCATTGCTACGCTCTATCGCAAGATTAAGAAATATGAGTTGTTAAACACATAACCTCTGAGAATCCGGCCTGAATTCAGGCCGGATATCCTTTTACTTCGTTTTCTCGCAATCCAGAACTGTATTTACAATCATCTGATACCCCGTGCAGCGACAAAGATTTCCCGCCAGTCCACGACGAATTTCCGTAATGGTTAATGGTTTTTCGCGTGGTTTTGCCAGCATCGCCGTGGTAGCCATAATCAGGCCCGGCGTACAAAACCCGCATTGCACTGCACCAGATTTCGCATAAGCCAGTTGGACATGAGAAAGTTTACCGCCTTTCGCTTCACCTTCCAGCGTGCGGATCTCTTTTCCTTCAGCCCAGGTCGCAAGGAATAAGCAACTGTCTATCGCAGTGCCGTCGACCAGCACCGTACAGGCACCGCATTCGCCTACGCAGCAACCTTGTTTGACACTAAGAAGCCCTTGTTCTCGGAGTAGTTCCGAAAGCGGCATTCCTGGCGCGGCGTGAAGCTGAAAAGGCATCCCGTTAATGGTGCATTCGATGGTAATTGTTTCGCTGTGATTCATTGCAATTTTCCCCCCGCCGCGGCGACGGCTTCGCTAATCACTTTTTTGGTCATCGTCTGGATGAGATGCAGACGAAACTCTTTACTGGCCCGCCATGAAGAACGCGGGGCGACATCTTGCAGGACTGATTCGCTGATGGCTTCCAGCGTTTGCAGGTTTAATGGCGCATTTTGTGCAGTCTGTTCGGCATGTTGGCAGCGAATCGGCGTTGGCGCGGCAACACCAAATGCCAGGCGTAATTCGCTGAAATTGCCGTTATCCAGTCGGCAATGTGCGGCGCAGCCAATTGTTGAAATATCCATTGCGTCGCGCATGGCATATTTAAAATGCGCGCTGCCCGCGTGTTCTTTCGGCTGTGGCGGAAAATGAAAGGCGACAAGGATTTCGTCATGCTCAAGAGACACTTTGCCCGGCCCGGTGTGAAAGCCATTAATCGGGACGAAACGAACACCGCGTGGGGAGTGGAGCTCCAGTTTCGCGTCATAAATTAGCGTTGGCGTGGCAGAATCTGCGCTGGTGGCACCGTTGCAAATATTTCCGCCGTAGGTGGCGACATTACGGATCTGCGGCCCGGCGATTGATGCAGCCGCAGCACATAACGCCGGGAGATTGCGTTGGATTACGGGATCTTCAATGAGCTGAGTAAATGTTGTCGCAGAGCCGATTCGCAGCGCGCCATCTTCCGCCTGTGTTATTCCCTGAAGCTCTGCCAGATTGTGGATATCAACAATATGGCGATAGCGGTCATTGTGATGGTGAAGCTGTATCAGTACGTCAGTGCCACCGGCAAGCAATTTGGCCTGCGGATTGTCAGCCAGCAGGGTGATGGCATCGGCAAGGGTGGTTGCGCGATGGTAAGAAGCAAAATCAAACATGATGTTATCCTCAAATCAATCCTGCCAGATGGAATTCTTCATATAATCGTTTTGGCGTTAGCGGCAGTGTATTGATTGCAACACCGGTAGCCATCTTCACCGCGTTACGAATAGCAGCGGCTACAGGAATTATGGGGGGCTCACCCAGTGACTTATGTCCGTATGCTGATTGCGGCTCATTGATTTCGACGAACGCGCTTTCCAGTTGTGGCAGATCCGGCATGGTCGGCATTTTGTAATCCAGCAGATTGGGGTTACGGACCACGCCGCTTTTCGCATCGATGATCATCTCTTCAAATAGCGCCCAGCCAATGCCCATCCCCATTCCGCCGTGTACCTGACCTTCTGCCAGCAGCGGATTAAGAATATGGCCCGAATCATGAACGTTGAGGATGCGGTTGATGGTGACTTTACACAGTGCAATATCGACCGTCAGATCAACAAAGGTACAGCCAAACGCAGGTGGGTTAGTGGTGGTTTTGATGGAGCTTTCGGCAGAGAGCTGCCCGCCGCGTTCAGGGTGGTAGAAAGCGTCCATCGCCAAATCTTTTAACGACATTAACGGCTCTTCCGGTCGTTCAACCAACACGATATGGCCTTTTATCAGGGTCAGATTCATCGCTGACTGATGTAGCATGACTGCGGCGTGAGCGATGATTTTCTCTTTTAATAACAGTGCCGCACTGCGCAGCGCAGGCGCGGCAACATAGCTCTGACGTGAGGCAAATGCGCCGGGGTCGAATGGTGTAACGTCGGTGTCTTGTGTCGAAATTACGCGGACATCGCTGACCGGAACTCCCACGGTTTCTGCCACCATTTGCGAGAACACGGTGTCGGCACCCTGGCCGATTTCCGTCGCGCCGCTTTGCACGTTGATGGTTCCATCCTGATTCATCAACAGGCGCGCGCCTGCTATTTCTACGCCGACAGGCCAGGTGTTAGAGGTGTAGCTAAAACAGGCGACGCCAACGCCACGACGTAAATTGCCTTGCTGGTTCTGGCACTCTGCACGGCGTTTTTCCCATTCAAAGATTTTCCGGCCTTTTTCAAGACACTCCGGCAACCCTGCGCTGTAAATACGTTTTCCCGTGAGCGGATTAGCATCTCCTTCGCGGGCGGCGTTGCGTAAACGAATTTCAACAGGATCAATACCTAACGCTGTCGCGGCATCATCAAGCATAGACTCAACGGCAAATACGACTTGTGGCGCGCCATAACCACGCATCGCACCAGCCGAGGGGAGGTTGGTATAGCAGGTCTTTGAACTGTAAGCGTAGGCACAACGAGGATAAAGGTAAGCGACTTTATTCCCCCCAGCAGAAGCAATGGAGTGCCCGTGAGATGCATAAGCGCCGGTGTTAGACAGAACATCCAGACTATAACCTTTCAATGTTCCGTCGCGGTTCACGCCCATTTGCCCGTCAATAGTAAAAGCGTGGCGGGTACGGGTTGCGAGGAAACACTCTTCACGGCTAAGGGAAACTTTCACCGGAATGCCGCCAAGTTTGCTGGTCAGGAATGCCGCCATTGGCTCTTCCAGTACATCCTGTTTATTACCAAAACCGCCACCGATAAACGGTTTGATGACTCGTACGCATGACCAGGGAATATCCAGCGCCTGACCAACCACGCGGCGAACAATGTGCGGGATCTGGGTGCTGGAAACGATGGTAATTCGCGAGTCATCCTCCATCCATGCCAGCGATGTCACGCTTTCCATATGACAATGTTGAATAACGGGAGTCTGATAGTGCCCCTGTACCTGGTAGTCGGCGGCATCGATTGTTTGTTGGACATTACCCGTCGACATCGTGCTTTGTTTCAGTAAATTGCCACCGTTATGGATTGGTGCAGCGTCTTCTGCCAGCGCCGCTTCTGGCGAGGTGATAACGGGTAATTCTTGCCACTCAATGCTGACCAATTGCGCCGCTTTTTCTGCCGTGAGTTCATCGCGGGCCACGACGATGGCAACGGCGTCGCCATGATGACGAACATGGCGCGTTAGCAGGGCACGATCGGCAGTATCGCGCTTGTTTTCGTCAAGTGTCCAGGCATGCCCTGCCGTGGCGAATGGGATTTCTGGCACATCTTCCCAGGTAAAAATCGCCAGGACGCCCGGCAAACTCTTGGCTTGTTCATCATTAATACTTACGGCATAACCATGTGCGATAGGGCTACGTACATATTTCGCGTAACACATGCCCGCCATAACATAATCGTCAGTATATCGTGCTCGCCCGGTGACCTTAGCAATGGCATCGACGCGCATGCATGATTCACCCGTAGCGGTTGCTTCCCGCGCTTCCATAGAAATCCCCTCGATTTGAACATTTGGTTCTTATGGCAAAGATTTAGTCTAAGCAGGCAAGATTTACGCCAGAAACGACGATAAGCGTTCGGGGAGGAAGGAAGTGTGATGACGTTAAAAAAACACAGATATGATACGAAACAGGACTCTGAATAGGGACAGTGATACGTATCAATATGAGTGGCGATAAAATCAATGTGATAAATTAGGATTATTACGCATCAAGGTGGGAAATAGGGTAAAAGTCAGGAACTTCGATACCACTACAGCAAATATTTTGCTGATGATACTTCCCTTTGCCAAATGAAATTAACCTCTTTCTCTATTACATCGTTTTTCCAGAAGCAAGAGATTGGGTATCAAGAGGCTGGCTGCTATGATATGGCGTCTTGTTTTTTAAGCGAGGAAAGATTTTGAGTGCGGGACGCCTGAATAAAAAATCTCTGGGTATCGTGATGTTGTTATCGGTTGGACTGCTTTTGGCGGGCTGTTCGGGTAGCAAATCATCCGATACAGGAACGTATTCCGGCTCCGTTTACACCGTGAAACGGGGGGATACGCTATATCGTATTTCGCGCACCACGGGAACCAGCGTAAAAGAACTGGCGCGACTGAACGGCATTTCCCCCCCTTACACCATTGAAGTAGGTCAGAAACTAAAACTGGGTGGGGCGAAAAGTAGCAGTAGTACACGTAAATCAACCGCCAAATCAACGACCAAAACCGCATCGGTTACACCGTCATCAGCGGTACCGAAATCTTCCTGGCCGCCAGTAGGGCAACGTTGTTGGTTATGGCCAACGACAGGGAAAGTTATCATGCCGTATTCGACAGCTGATGGCGGCAATAAAGGGATTGATATCTCAGCTCCACGGGGTACACCTATTTACGCCGCGGGTGCAGGAAAGGTGGTGTATGTGGGCAACCAGCTGCGTGGCTATGGTAATCTCATCATGATTAAACACAGTGAAGATTACATTACGGCTTACGCTCATAATGACACGATGCTGGTAAATAATGGGCAAAGCGTGAAGGCTGGGCAAAAAATCGCTACCATGGGGAGCACTGATGCGGCATCTGTTCGCCTGCATTTCCAGATTCGTTACCGTGCAACGGCAATTGATCCGCTACGTTACTTGCCGCCTCAGGGCAGCAAGCCAAAATGCTGATGGCGAATTAATCAGCAGTCAGCAGCGTGGTACTTGCTAAGGAGAGCGTAAGGTTTATAATGCCTTACGCATCTCGAAGCGGGCGTAGTTCAATGGTAGAACGAGAGCTTCCCAAGCTCTATACGAGGGTTCGATTCCCTTCGCCCGCTCCAATTTATCTTAACATCATCTACCTGCCATTTTTGTTGTATCTGATTTTCTATATTATCTTAATTCAAGCGCTTCAGACTTTTCGCAATCGCCGTAATACTTCCCCATTTTTTTGTAAATAAAAAGCGTTTACGCAATGCAATCGTCATGTATCTTAAATAGTCTTATTTAAGATGTTCAGAACTCTTTGTGTGTTTAACTAGCTGATAATTATATAATGTTACGAGAGAAGTGATAGAGCGGAATAATAACAAATGAACATTATAAAAACTGGGATGGTTCAAAATTGAAGCAATTTTGAACCATCCACAACGGATATTAGCTAAAGAACATTACCGATACGCACAGGATACCCACGATCAGGGTAATCAGATTTCCGATGGAACGCCAGGGTTTAAGCGCCGGGATGAGATACGTCGACAGCGTAGGCATGATGAAAAGTATCATGGCAATGAGCGGGCCGCTGATCGCGTAAATCATCGAAATCGCGTTCGGGTTAATGCAACAAACAATGAAGGTAATCAGCGATACCAACATAATTGATAGTGCGCGGTTAAATGCACGACTTTTCTTTACACCAACCTGCTGTAATGTTGTTTTGACGACCTCTGTGGCACCTTCAATAACGCCAAAGTACGTACCCAGGAATGATTTCGACATCGCAACTACTGCGACAATAATCCCGGAAATTGACAACCATGCTGGGGCGTTCGGCAGCATAGAAAGCGCCGATAAAATGGTAACCCCTTCTTCTTTAGCCGCTTCAATATACGAAGGTGGAATAGAAAGCAGGCAGCTAAAGACAAAGAACAATACACTTATGCAGATGATGAGATAAGCGACTTTCATAATTTTTTTGCATTTATCCATAGCATGTTCGCCATATTTTTCACGTCTGTCTATGGCAAACGTAGAAATAATGGGCGTATGGCTAAAAGCGAAAACCATCACGGGAATCGATATCCATATCTGGTGAAGGGTATTCTGATTGAACTCTACCTGGGTTGTTAATAGATCAGGTTGCCAACTACCGACCAGGTAAATAGAAAGAAATAAGAAATAGGCAATCAATGGGAATACCAAAAATCCCATTACCCGAATGGTTGCATGGCGTCCCATCAGAAAAATGAGATTCAGGATTAATACAACCCCCAGACTCACCAACATACGGATGCGAAGATCAATAACCATATGCTTTGCCAGCTGTTCTGTAAGTGAGTTGGTAATTGCCACTGCATATATCAACACGACGACAAAAAAGGCGATGAAGTACAGCGTGGTAATCAGATTACCAATCTTCTTGCCATAGTAGTGTGTTACCGCGCCCGTTATCCCTTCACCTGCTGATGTTTTCGATGAGAGGATGAACTGGCATAAGGCTTTATGTGGCCAATATGTTAAAGGCCAGGCGACCAGAGCAGTAATAAACAGGACCACAGCCCCCGCCGAACCTAACTGAATAGGAAGGAAGAGCGTGCCTGCACCAACGGCTGTGCCGTAGAGCGCGAAACTCCACAGAGTTTCTTCTTTTGACCAAATATTAGACATTATATGAACGTATCATCTACAAATTAAACAAAATGGAGGGCAATTTACCATAAACCAGGTTAAGTATGGGAGATTAACGCCCTATCTACCTCTCTATTGGTGGGTTAGTGGTTGCAAACCTTACGTGCCAGTTATGTCTCTGACTGCTACTCAGGCGTATTTCCTTTGTGATAATAGTCACTTTTTTTAAACAATTAAGATAACTGTAATTAACAATCATTTACTATTGCACTGTTAATTGGTGCGAGGTTGTGATGAAAGACGTTGTGATTGTCGGGGCGTTACGGACACCTATCGGCTGCTTTCGTGGTGCGTTAGCGGGTCATTCCGCCGTGGAACTTGGCAGCCTGGTCGTCAAAGCGTTAATAGAACGTACCGGCGTTCCTGCATATGCGGTGGATGAAGTGATTCTTGGTCAGGTGTTGACTGCAGGGGCAGGGCAGAATCCGGCAAGACAATCGGCTATTAAAGGTGGTCTTCCTAATAGCGTTTCTGCAATCACTATTAATGACGTTTGTGGTTCCGGGCTTAAAGCACTGCATCTGGCTACTCAGGCGATACAGTGTGGCGAGGCTGATATTGTCATCGCCGGTGGCCAGGAAAACATGAGCCGCGCACCACATGTTCTGACTGATAGCCGCACCGGCGCACAGCTTGGCAATAGCCAGTTGGTTGATAGTCTTGTGCATGATGGGTTGTGGGATGCCTTCAATGATTATCATATTGGTGTCACCGCCGAAAATCTGGCTCGCGAATATGGCATCAGCCGTCAGTTGCAGGATGCTTACGCACTTAGCTCGCAACAAAAAGCGCGAGCGGCGATTGACGCCGGACGATTTAAAGATGAGATCGTCCCGGTAATAACCCAAAGTAACGGTCAGACGTTGGTTGTTGATACCGATGAACAGCCACGCACTGACACCAGCGCAGAAGCCTTAGCCCGTTTAAATCCTTCATTTGATAGTCTCGGTTCTGTGACAGCGGGTAATGCATCATCCATAAACGATGGGGCAGCTGCAGTAATGATGATGAGCGAAGCCAAAGCACGAGCGTTGAATTTACCCGTGCTGGCCCGCATCCGCGCATTTGCCAGCGTTGGTGTGGATCCGGCATTGATGGGAATTGCGCCGGTGTATGCGACCCGTCGTTGCCTGGAGCGTGTTGGCTGGCAGTTGGCTAATGTCGATCTTATCGAGGCTAATGAAGCGTTTGCTGCACAGGCGCTTTCGGTTGGCAAGATGCTTGAATGGGATGAGCGTCGGGTCAATGTCAATGGTGGTGCGATCGCACTCGGTCACCCGATAGGCGCTTCCGGTTGCCGAATCCTGGTTTCTCTGGTTCATGAAATGGTGAAACGTAATGCCCGCAAAGGACTGGCAACGCTTTGTATCGGCGGGGGCCAGGGTGTGGCATTGACCATTGAACGTGACGAGTAGCTCTGCATTTCCTCCTTACCGATAAATATCTGCCGTCATTAATCTGTTGAATAATGATGGCTGGTGAGTCGACATACCTTTTCAGGGCTCCCTGATTTTTCCATTCTCATGACATATTCGTGATCGACACTACACTTTTTTTAATCCTTAACTTGAAAATGAAACATTGTTTTATTTTTAATTGAAAACCCTATCTCATGGGCATATCATCCCCTCATAGAGAAAACGAAACAGTGTTTTATTATTGTTTTCTATTTTCACGCTTCACTGATTATCGGAGGTTGATGTGGACGTAAGACAGAGCATCCACAGTGCGCACGCAAAAACGCTGGATACCCAGGGGCTGCGCAATGAATTTTTGGTTGAAAAGGTATTTGTCGCCGATGAGTACACCATGGTTTACAGCCACATTGACCGTATTATTGTTGGCGGCATTATGCCGGTAACTAAAACGGTTTCCGTTGGCGGGGAAGTTGGTAAACAACTCGGCGTAAGCTATTTCCTTGAACGTCGCGAGTTAGGTGTTATCAATATTGGCGGTGCCGGTACGATTACTGTCGATGGTCAATGCTATGAAATCGGTCACCGCGACGCCCTGTATGTTGGTAAAGGTGCAAAAGAAGTTGTCTTTGCCAGTATTGATACCGCCACTCCGGCGAAGTTTTATTACAATTGCGCACCCGCGCATACGACGTATCCCACCAAAAAAGTCACACCGGACGAAGTATCTCCAGTCACGTTAGGCGATAACCTCACCAGTAACCGTCGCACGATTAACAAATATTTTGTCCCGGATGTGCTGGAAACCTGCCAATTGAGTATGGGGCTGACGGAGCTGGCTCCAGGTAACTTGTGGAACACCATGCCGTGTCACACCCACGAGCGCCGGATGGAAGTTTATTTCTATTTCAATATGGATGATGACGCCTGCGTTTTCCACATGATGGGGCAACCGCAAGAAACGCGTCACATTGTGATGCATAACGAGCAGGCGGTGATCTCCCCGAGCTGGTCGATCCATTCCGGCGTCGGAACCAAAGCTTATACCTTTATCTGGGGCATGGTCGGTGAAAACCAGGTTTTTGATGATATGGACCATGTGGCCGTTAAAGATTTGCGCTAGTTGTGGGCATAAACGAATAAGGTATTGTTATGATTTTAAGTGCATTTTCTCTCGAAGGTAAAGTTGCGGTCGTCACTGGTTGTGATACTGGGCTGGGCCAGGGGATGGCGTTGGGGCTGGCGCAAGCGGGCTGTGACATTGTTGGCATTAACATCGTTGAACCGACTGAAACCATCAAGCAGGTCACGGCGCTGGGGCGTCGTTTTTTAAGCCTGACCGCCGATCTGCGAAAGATTGATGGCATTCCAGCACTGCTGGATCGCGCGGTAGCTGAGTTTGGTCATATTGATATCCTGGTGAATAACGCCGGATTGATTCGCCGCGAAGACGCTCTCGAATTCAGCGAAAAAGACTGGGACGATGTCATGAACCTGAATATCAAGAGCGTATTCTTCATGTCTCAGGCAGCGGCGAAACACTTTATCGCGCAAGGCAATGGCGGCAAGATTATCAATATCGCGTCAATGCTCTCCTTCCAGGGCGGGATCCGTGTGCCTTCTTATACCGCATCAAAAAGCGGCGTGATGGGCGTGACGCGATTGATGGCGAATGAATGGGCTAAACACAACATTAATGTTAATGCGATAGCTCCGGGTTACATGGCGACCAACAATACTCAACAACTGCGGGCAGATGAACAACGTAGCGCGGAAATTCTCGACCGCATTCCAGCTGGCCGTTGGGGACTGCCGAGTGACCTGATGGGGCCGGTGGTGTTCCTTGCCTCCAGTGCTTCAGATTATGTGAATGGTTATACCATTGCCGTGGATGGCGGTTGGCTGGCGCGTTAATTCATTCCTCTTACTTTTATGACCCTGTCGCATGGCAGGGTTTTTTATACCTGTAGATCATCATAATCCATATCATGGTTATGAAATAATCCATATCAATTATCAATTGATTAACTTTATGAATTTTATCTGCTTTAAAATTAGTTAGTTAATAATAATCTCAATAATTCAACTTAATTTGAAAATTGGAATATCCATCACATAACGACATGTCGTAGCAATTTAATCCATATTTATGCTATTTCCGACCTGACACCTGTGTGAATTGTTCACGTATTTTTTCACTATGTCTTACTCTCTGCTGGCAGGAAAAAATGGTTACTATCAATACGGAATCTGCTTTAACGCCACGTCCTCTGCGGGATACACGGCGTATGAATATGTTTGTTTCGGTAGCTGCTGCGGTCGCAGGATTGTTATTTGGTCTTGATATCGGCGTAATCGCCGGAGCGTTGCCGTTCATTACCGATCACTTTGTGCTGACCAGTCGTTTGCAGGAATGGGTGGTCAGTAGCATGATGCTCGGCGCAGCAATTGGTGCGCTGTTTAATGGTTGGCTGTCGTTCCGCCTGGGGCGTAAATACAGCCTGATGGCTGGGGCCATCCTGTTTGTACTCGGTTCGATAGGGTCCGCTTTTGCGACCAGCGTAGAGATGTTAATCGCCGCTCGTGTGGTGTTGGGCATTGCTGTCGGGATCGCGTCTTACACCGCTCCTCTATATCTTTCTGAAATGGCAAGTGAAAACGTTCGCGGTAAGATGATCAGCATGTACCAGTTGATGGTCACTCTCGGCATCGTGCTGGCGTTTTTATCCGATACAGCGTTCAGTTATAGCGGTAACTGGCGCGCAATGTTGGGGGTTCTTGCTTTACCAGCAGTTCTGCTGATTATTCTGGTGGTCTTCCTGCCAAATAGCCCGCGCTGGCTGGCGGAAAAGGGGCGTCATATTGAGGCGGAAGAAGTATTGCGTATGCTGCGCGATACGTCGGAAAAAGCGCGAGAAGAACTCAACGAAATTCGTGAAAGCCTGAAGTTAAAACAGGGCGGTTGGGCACTGTTTAAGATCAACCGTAACGTCCGTCGTGCTGTATTTCTCGGTATGTTGTTGCAGGCGATGCAGCAGTTTACCGGTATGAACATCATCATGTACTACGCGCCACGTATCTTCAAAATGGCGGGCTTTACGACCACAGAACAACAGATGATTGCGACTCTGGTCGTGGGGCTGACCTTTATGTTCGCTACCTTCATTGCGGTCTTTACGGTAGATAAAGCAGGGCGTAAGCCGGCTCTGAAAATTGGTTTCAGCGTGATGGCGTTAGGCACTCTGGTGCTGGGTTACTGCCTGATGCAGTTTGATAACGGTACGGCTTCCAGTGGCTTGTCCTGGCTCTCTGTTGGCATGACGATGATGTGTATTGCCGGTTATGCGATGAGCGCCGCGCCAGTGGTGTGGATCTTGTGCTCTGAAATTCAGCCGCTGAAATGCCGCGATTTTGGCATCACCTGCTCAACGACGACAAACTGGGTGTCGAATATGATTATCGGCGCGACCTTCCTGACACTGCTTGATAGCATTGGCGCTGCCGGTACGTTCTGGCTCTACACTGCGCTGAACATTGCGTTTGTGGGCATCACTTTCTGGCTCATTCCGGAAACCAAAAATGTCACGCTGGAACATATCGAGCGCAAACTGATGGCAGGCGAAAAGTTGAGAAATATCGGCGTCTGATTTCACGGGCCGGATGTGCTGTACATCCGGCCCTTTTTTCGTTAATAGAGATTGGGCACCTGGCCGTTGAGGCGTTTGTCTCGTTCCTTATTCAGCCTTGTTGCGGTAACACACATCAGGAGAGAGGAATGAAAACAATTGGTTTGCTGGGAGGAATGAGCTGGGAATCCACTATTCCTTACTATCGTCTGATAAATGAAGGCATTAAACAGCGGCTTGGTGGGCTTCACTCTGCGCAAGTGCTGCTACATAGCGTCGATTTTCATGAAATAGAAGAGTGCCAGCGTCGCGGTGAGTGGGACAAAACCGGGGATATTCTGGCTGAGGCGGCGCTTGGCTTACAGCGGGCGGGCGCAGAAGGTATTGTGTTATGCACCAATACGATGCACAAAGTGGCGGATGCCATTGAGTCTCGTTGCTCTCTGCCTTTCTTACACATAGCGGATGCCACTGGACGTGCAATTACCGGGGCAGGAATGACTCGTGTGGCGCTGCTGGGTACACGTTACACCATGGAACAGGATTTTTATCGCGGGCGGCTGACGGAACAATTTTCCATCAACTGTCTTATTCCTGAAGCGGATGAACGGGCGAAAATTAATCAGATTATTTTTGAAGAACTGTGTCTGGGGCAATTTACCGAAGCGTCACGCGCTTATTATGCGCAAGTGATTGCTCGCCTTGCAGAACAGGGCGCACAGGGCGTCATTTTTGGCTGCACAGAAATTGGTTTACTGGTGCCAGAAGAGCGCAGTGTTCTGCCTGTGTTTGATACCGCGGCGATCCATGCCGAGGATGCTGTCGCTTTTATGCTGTCGTAGCTGACGACAAAATAGTGTCAAGAGAAGTGACCAGTTTCGGTAATCCCGCTTGTAAATGCTCACTAAACGCCTGCACCAGCGCTGATGACGGGCGGTGCAGGGGGCGGATCAGGCTGACGGTGAATGGAACCGCAATGCTGAACCGCCGCACCACTAAACCGCTTGCCGCATAATCCAGTGCGGTGAGCGGGTTAACCACCGAAACGCCTACCCCCGCCCGTACCATTGCGCAGACTGACGCGGCGCTGTGGGTTTCTACGATCATGCGTCGTTTAACCTGATTCTCAGTAAACAATTGATCCAGCAACTGGCGATAGCTGTCAGTACGGGAAAGGCTGATGTAGTTCTCACCGTGAAAATCATCCGGCGTTAATACCTTTTTTACCGCCAGCGGATGGCCCGGAGGTAACACACACACTTCATCTAAAGAGAGTAATTCGGTACGTTCTGTTCCCGCAGGCGTATGGAGCGTTTCAGTGAGTCCTAAATCATGACGCTGGGCCGAGAGCCACTCTTCAAGTAGCGGTGATTCCTGGGGCACGATATTTAAGCTGACATCGGGATAACGTGCCAGAAAGGGTTGCAGGAGCTGCGGTAAAAAAGATTGCGAAAAGACCGGCAGGCAGGCAATAGACAGTTCTCCCTGGCGAAACTCGCGCAGACTTTCTGCGGCACTGACAATGCGATCCAGTCCGTACCAGGATCGTTGCACTTCTTCAAACAGACGCAGTCCTTGCACGGTAGGATGTAATCGTCCACGTATGCGCTCAAACAATTTCAGCCCGATCACCTTCTCAAAGCGCGCCAGTTCGCGGCTGACGGTTGGCTGTGAGGTGTGTAGCAGGTGTGCCGCCTCAGTCAGGCTTCCGGCGGTCATTACCGCATGAAAAATTTCAATATGACGTAAGTTAACTGCGGCCATTAGCGCTCTCTCGCAATCCGGTAATCCATATCATTTTTGCATAGATTCGACATAAATCGATATTTTTTATTCTTTTTATGATGTGGCGTAATCATAAAAAAGCACTTATCTGGAGTTTGTTATGCCACATTCACTGTTCAGCACTGATACCGATCTCACCGCCGAAAATCTGCTGCGTTTGCCCGCAGAATTTGGCTGCCCGGTGTGGGTCTACGATGCGCAAATTATTCGTCGGCAGATTGCAGCGCTGAAACAGTTTGATGTGGTGCGCTTTGCACAGAAAGCCTGTTCCAATATTCATATTTTGCGCTTAATGCGTGAGCAGGGCGTAAAAGTGGATTCCGTCTCGTTAGGCGAAATAGAGCGTGCACTGGCGGCGGGTTACAATCCGCAAACGCACCCCGATGATATTGTTTTTACGGCAGATGTTATCGATCAGGCGACGCTTGAACGCGTCAGTGAATTGCAAATTCCGGTGAATGCGGGTTCTGTTGATATGCTCGACCAACTGGGTCAGGTTTCTCCAGGGCATCGGGTATGGCTGCGTGTTAATCCGGGGTTTGGTCACGGGCATAGCCAAAAAACCAATACCGGTGGCGAAAACAGCAAGCACGGTATCTGGTACACCGATCTGCCCGCCGCACTGGACGTGATACAACGTCATCATCTACAGCTGGTCGGCATTCACATGCACATTGGTTCTGGCGTCGATTATGCCCATCTGGAACAGGTATGTGGTGCTATGGTGCGTCAGGTCCTCGAGTTCGGTCAGGATTTACAGGCTATTTCTGCGGGCGGTGGGCTTTCTATTCCTTATCAACAGGGTGAAGAGGCGGTTGATACCGAACATTATTATGGTCTGTGGAATGCCGCGCGTGAGCAAATCGCCCGCCATTTGGGCCATCCTGTGAAACTGGAAATTGAACCGGGTCGCTTTCTGGTAGCGCAGGCTGGCGTATTAATTACTCAAGTGCGGAGCGTCAAACAAATGGGTAGCCGCCACTTTGTGCTGGTTGATGCCGGGTTCAACGATCTGATGCGCCCGGCAATGTACGGTAGTTACCACCATATCAGTGCCCTGGCAGCTGAGGGTCGTTCTCTGGAACACGCGCCAACGGTGGAAACCGTCGTCGCCGGGCCGTTATGTGAATCGGGCGATGTCTTTACCCAGCAGGAAGGGGGAAATGTCGAAACCCGCGCCTTGCCGGAAGTGAAGGCGGGTGATTATCTGGTACTGCATGATACAGGGGCATATGGCGCATCAATGTCATCCAACTACAACAGCCGTCCGCTGTTACCAGAAGTTCTGTTTGATAATGGTCAGGCGCGGTTGATTCGCCGTCGCCAGACCATTGAAGAATTACTGGCGCTGGAATTGCTTTAACTGCGGTTAGTCGCTGGTTGCATGATGACTTGCCTCCAGCGACGGAGTTGACACTGAATGGCGACGTACCAGCGTCGGACTAAAGACATTAGTGATTTCCGGGAGAGGGCGATTATCCGCCAGCGCCAAAGCCAGTTCGGCAGCCTGCGTCGCCATCGTCACGATTGGGTAACGCACGGTGGTCAGGCGCGGACGCACATAGCGTGACACCAGCACATCATCAAAGCCAATTAACGAAATCTCACCCGGTACATCAATACCATTATCATTGAGCACGCCCATCGCGCCCGCCGCCATTGAATCGTTATAACAGGCTACCGCAGTGAAATTTCTGCCTCGTCCCAAAAGCTCGGTCATTGCCTGTTCGCCGCCGCTTTCGTCTGGTTCGCCAAATGTCACCAGCCGGTCATTGGCCGGAATACCACTTTCAGCAAGGGCATCGTAATACCCTTGCAGACGATCTTCGGCGTCAGAAATAGAGTGGTTAGAGCACAGATAACCAATGCGGGTATGACCTTGCTGAATTAAATGACGCGTTGCCAGCCAGGCACCGTAACGATCGTCCAGAGCAATACAACGGTTTTCAAAGCCAGGCAGGATACGGTTGATCAGCACCATACCGGGCATTTGTTTCATTAATGAGGCTAAATCGGCATCCGGGATCATTTTGGCATGGACAACCAGCGCAGCACAGCGATGGCGGATCAGTTGCTCAATGGCCTGACGCTCTTTTTGTTCGTTGTGGTAACCGTTGCCAATCAATAAAAAATTACCAGTGTGATAAGCCACCTGTTCGACCGCTTTCACCATTGCACCGAAAAACGGATCGGAAACATCACCAACGACCAGACCGATCGTTTCAGTGGTCTGCTGCGCCAGCGCACGGGCGTTGGCGTTCGGGTGATAGCTAAGAGACTCCATTGCACTATGCACAGCAAGCCGGGAAGCTTCGCTGGCTTTGGGTGAATTATTAATGACGCGGGAAACGGTGGCGACTGAAACGCCTGCCAGTCGGGCTACATCCTTTATGGTCGCCATGAAAATACCTTAGTGGGTAAACGCTTACATTCTTTCAGTGTTACGGAAAACGCCCGTTGGTTCAAGGGGCGGCGTGTTTTCATTGTGGGAATGTGAGCCAAACGCAAATAAGTAAGACAAAAAAAGAGATTGCAAACCTTTGGTTACACTTTGCGAAACGCTGTTGCGATTGACCGCTGGTGGCGTTTGGCTTCAGGTTGCTAAAGTGGTGATCCCAGAGGTATTGATAGGTGAAGTCAACTTCGGGTTGAGCACATGAATTACACCAGCCTGCGCAGATGCGCAGGTTTTTTTTTGCCGGTCATCAATCTGTAACAGTAACCGACAATTTACACACCTCGTTGCATTTCCCTTCATTCCTTTGCGTTTTCTCGCTGGCGAAGAGTCGTCGTGCAGACCACAATCAAGATCCCAGAGGTATTGATTGGTGAGATTATTCGGTACGCTCTTCGTACCCTGTCTCTTGCACCAACCTGCGCGGATGCGCAGGTTTTTTTTCGCACCTAATTTACTGTCGCTCGCGTTCTTTATCTCGTGTAATCTCCCTCCATTCGCTTTTACTGAATCAGAGCAAAGGGAGTTGGAATGCTTTTTAGCTTTTTTCGAAATTTGTGCCGTGTTTTGTATCGCGTTCGCGTTACGGGTGACACCAAGGCACTGAAGGGCGAGCGCGTTCTAATTACGCCTAATCACGTCTCTTTTATTGATGGCATACTGCTGGCATTGTTTTTACCCGTACGTCCGGTATTTGCCGTTTACACCTCAATAAGCCAACAGTGGTATATGCGTTGGCTGAAATCATTTATCGACTTTGTTCCTCTCGACCCGACGCAACCTATGGCGATTAAACATCTGGTACGTCTGGTGGAACAGGGCCGACCAGTGGTGATTTTCCCTGAAGGACGCATCACCACCACTGGCTCGCTGATGAAAATCTACGATGGCGCGGGATTTGTCGCGGCGAAGTCTGGTGCAACGGTTATTCCTGTGCGTATTGAAGGGGCGGAACTTACGCACTTCAGCCGCCTGAAAGGTCTGGTTAAACGTCGCTTGTTCCCGCAAATTACTCTGCATATTTTGCCACCAACGCAGGTGGAGATGCCGGATGCGCCGCGTGCCCGTGACCGTCGCAAAATCGCTGGCGAAATGCTGCATCAAATAATGATGGAAGCGCGTATGGCGGTGCGCCCGCGTGAAACGCTGTACGAATCTTTACTGAGCGCAATGTACCGCTTCGGAGCCGGGAAGAAATGTGTCGAAGACGTTAACTTTACCCCGGACTCCTATCGCAAATTGCTTACGAAAACGCTGTTTGTTGGACGCATCCTTGAAAAATACAGTGTTGAAGGCGAACGCATCGGCCTAATGCTGCCCAATGCAGGCATCAGTGCTGCAGTGATTTTTGGGGCCATCGCCCGTCGCCGCATTCCCGCAATGATGAACTACACCGCCGGGGTAAAAGGGTTGACCAGTGCTATTACGGCGGCTGAAATCAAAACCATTTTCACTTCCCGTCAGTTTCTTGATAAAGGCAAACTCTGGCATCTGCCGGAGCAACTTACTCAGGTACGCTGGGTCTATCTGGAAGATTTAAAAGCAGATGTCACCACTGCCGACAAAGTGTGGATTTTCGCTCATTTGCTGATGCCGCGTCTGGCACAGTTAAAACAGCAGCCGGAAGAAGAGGCGCTGATCCTTTTTACCTCCGGTTCTGAAGGCCATCCGAAAGGCGTCGTCCATAGCCATAAAAGCATTCTGGCGAATGTCGAGCAGATTAAAACGATTGCCGACTTCACCACCAACGATCGCTTTATGTCGGCGTTACCGCTGTTTCACTCCTTTGGGCTGACGGTAGGCCTGTTTACGCCACTGCTCACAGGTGCAGAAGTGTTCCTTTATCCAAGCCCGCTGCATTACCGCATTGTGCCGGAGTTGGTGTATGACCGCAGTTGCACCGTGTTGTTCGGTACCTCGACTTTCCTCGGTCACTACGCGCGCTTTGCCAACCCGTATGACTTCTATCGTCTACGCTATGTGGTGGCAGGCGCAGAAAAACTACAAGAAAGTACTAAACAGCTTTGGCAGGATAAATTTGGCCTGCGCATCCTTGAAGGCTACGGTGTGACCGAATGCGCGCCTGTCGTTTCTATCAACGTACCGATGGCGGCGAAACCCGGTACGGTAGGGCGTATTCTACCTGGAATGGATGCGCGCCTGTTGTCAGTTCCAGGTATCGAAGAGGGCGGACGCCTGCAACTGAAAGGGCCGAACATAATGAACGGCTATCTGCGGGTGGAGAAGCCTGGTGTACTGGAAGTGCCCACCGCCGAGAATGTTCGCGGCGAAATGGAGCGCGGCTGGTATGACACTGGCGATATCGTGCGTTTTGATGAGCAGGGCTTTGTGCAGATTCAGGGCCGCGCAAAACGCTTTGCCAAAATTGCAGGCGAAATGGTGTCGCTGGAAATGGTGGAACAACTGGCACTTGGTGTTTCGCCAGATAAAGTCCATGCCACTGCGATTAAGAGCGATGCCAGCAAAGGCGAGGCACTGGTGCTTTTCACCACAGATAACGAACTGACGCGCGATAAGTTGCAACAGTATGCCCGCGAGCACGGCGTGCCGGAGCTTGCTGTACCGCGCGATATTCGCTATCTGAAACAGATGCCATTACTTGGCAGCGGCAAACCTGACTTTGTCACTTTGAAAAGCTGGGTAGACGAAGCGGAACAACACGATGAGTGAGTCAGTGCACACTAACACTTCGTTGTGGTCGAAGGGGATGAAAGCGGTTATCGTGGCGCAGTTTCTCTCTGCGTTTGGCGATAATGCGCTACTGTTTGCCACTCTGGCGTTACTGAAAGCGCAGTTCTATCCGGAGTGGAGCCAGCCCATCCTGCAAATGGTGTTTGTAGGTGCTTACATTCTTTTTGCGCCGTTTGTCGGGCAGGTGGCGGATAGCTTCGCCAAAGGCCGGGTGATGATGTTTGCCAACGGCCTGAAGCTACTGGGCGCAGCCAGTATCTGCTTTGGTATCAATCCGTTTCTCGGCTATACGTTGGTGGGTGTTGGTGCTGCAGCCTATTCACCGGCGAAATACGGTATTCTCGGCGAATTAACCACGGGTAGTAAGTTAGTAAAAGCTAACGGTTTAATGGAAGCGTCTACCATAGCGGCGATTTTGCTCGGTTCCGTAGCTGGTGGTGTTCTGGCTGACTGGCATATTCTGGTTGCCCTGGCCGCATGCGCACTGGCCTACGGTGGCGCGGTCGTTGCCAATATCTACATTCCCAAACTGGCGGCGGCGCGTCCGGGGCAGTCCTGGAATCTCATCAGCATGACCCGCAGTTTCCTGAATGCCTGCACCTCGCTATGGCGCAATGGTGAAACGCGTTTTTCGCTGGTGGGCACCAGTTTATTCTGGGGAGCGGGTGTCACGCTGCGTTTCCTGTTGGTGCTGTGGGTACCGGTGGCGCTGGGTATTACCGATAACGCTACGCCGACCTATCTCAACGCGATGGTAGCGATTGGTATCGTGGTTGGCGCAGGTGCGGCAGCGAAGCTGGTTACGCTGGAAACCGTGTCACGCTGTATGCCAGCCGGGATTTTGATTGGCGTGGTGGTACTGATTTTCTCCCTGCAACACGAGCTGCTGCCAGCCTATGCTTTGTTGATGCTGATTGGCGTGCTGGGGGGCTTTTTTGTCGTTCCGCTCAATGCGTTGCTACAGGAGCGGGGTAAAAAAAGCGTCGGGGCGGGGAATGCGATTGCAGTACAAAACCTTGGCGAAAACAGCGCCATGTTGTTGATGCTGGGCATTTACTCGCTGGCGGTAATGGTAGGCATCCCGGTCGTGCCCATTGGCATTGGCTTCGGTGCGCTGTTTGCGCTGGCAATAACGGCGCTGTGGATCTGGCAGCGCCGTCATTAATATTTAACGCCGGTTTTAACCGGCGTTAATCTTATGGTGCAGGATACGTATAAACCTGATGCACCGCTTCAATTTCAGCTAATACGTCTTCGCTCAACTCCAGATGCAAACTTTCGACGTTAGTTTTCAGCTGCTCCATCGTGGTTGCGCCCAGCAGAGTGCTGGCAACAAACGGTTGACGGCGTACAAATGCGAGCGCCATCTGAGCAGGGTCCAGGCCATGACGTCTGGCGATATCAACATACGCCGCGACGGCTTTTTGCGTTTGCTCACCGCTATAGCGGGTGAACCGACTAAAGAGCGTATTACGTGCGCCAGCGGGTTTTGCACCATTGAGATATTTCCCGGTCAGTGTGCCGAAACCCAGGCACGAATAGGCCAGCAGTTCGACCCCTTCATACTGGCTGACTTCTGCCAGACCTACTTCAAAACTGCGGTTTAACAGGCTGTAGGGGTTCTGAATGGTGACAATACGCGGCAGATCGTGTTTGTCCGCCAGATGCAGGTAGCGCATTACGCCAAATGCAGTTTCGTTCGACACGCCGATATAACGAATTTTTCCCGCGCGTTGGTACTCTGCCAGTGCGTCCAGCGTATCCAGCAGCGAAACCGCAGGCGCAGAATCTGTCCAGCTATAACCGAGTTTGCCGAAGCAGTTGGTTGGGCGCTGCGGCCAGTGCACCTGATAGAGATCGAGGTAATCAGTCTGCAGACGCTTGAGGCTGTCATGCAGCGCTTCGCGGATATTCTTCCGATCCAGCGCCTGATCCGGGCGGATGCCTTTGTCATTATTGCGCGACGGTCCGCTCACTTTGGAGGCGATAATTAACTTTTCGCGGCTGCCATGTTTCGCCAGCCAGTTGCCGACGTAGGTTTCGGTTAGCCCTTGAGTTTCGGGGCGCGGAGGTACTGGGTACATTTCGGCAACGTCGATAAGGTTAATGCCCTGAGCGACGGCATAGTCGAGTTGTGCGTGGGCGTCGGCTTCGCTGTTCTGTTCACCAAACGTCATCGTGCCAAGCCCCAGCGTGCTGACTTCCAGCGAACTGTGGGGTATACGGTGATATTGCATAGCCGTTTCCTTTTTATAATCACGACATAAGGAATATAAAAATGGCAGAGGGAAGGGAAAAGGGAAAGAGAAAAATCTTAAGGCCAGCCGGATGCTGACCTTATTTGTTAACGTTCAATAATTTGCGAAACATCATCACGGTTAATTTGCATCGCGTTACCTTGCTGATCGTGATAACTCACCAGCCCGGTATCATCATCAATTTCAGGTTTTCCATCGGTCAAAATCATACGGCCATCTTTGGTCGCCATGACGTAATCACTGGAACACCCGGAAACAGCAAACGCCAGTCCGACTGCAGAAATTATTACTGCCCATTTTTTCATCCGGTTATCCTCATTTGGCCCACCTATGATAATAGTCTGTTTATAAACCGACGTTATATATCTTGAAAGCAGGAAAATCTTAAACTGTGAGGGTAACAGGAGTGAGTACGCCCTCCCGCAGGAGAGCGTACGGAGTATCAGAGCGGATTCTTTTTGTTGCGAATCAGGTTGAGGCTTTCAACCGCAATAGAGAAGAACATCGCGAAGTAGATGTAACCTTTCGGTACGTGGATGTCGAAACTTTCCAGAATCAGGGTAAAGCCCACCAGAATCAGGAAAGAGAGCGCCAGCATTTTTACCGAAGGATGGCGCTCGACAAAATCACCAATCGAGCGCGCGGCGAACATCATCACGCCTACGGCAATCACCACGGCAGCCATCATAATAAACAGGTGATCTGACAGACCCACAGCGGTAATCACCGAGTCGAGGCTGAAGATAATATCCAGCAGCATAATCTGCACGATAGCGCCGAGGAATGATGAAACGCGTGTTTTCAGCCCTTCTTCTTCACCTTCGATGGATTCGTGGATTTCCTTGCTGGCTTTCCAGATAAGGAACAAGCCACCCAGAAGCAGGATCAAATCACGGGCGGAAATTTCCTGACTGAATATTGTAAAAAGCGGATTCGTCAGGCGCGTAACCCAGGCGATGGATGCCAGCAGCGCCAGACGCATAACCATGGCTCCCGCCAACCCCAGACGGCGCGCATGAGCACGTTGTGCTGTGGGAAGCTTTGCCACCACCAGAGAAAGGAAAATAATATTGTCGATCCCAAGAACGATCTCCAGCAGCGTCAGTGTACCGAGCGCAAGCCAGGCGTTAGGATCGGTTATCCATGCAAATAACATCTAAAAAGCCCTGCCAAAAAAATGAAGCGGTAATTATATGCCCGGAAAGCAGCAGGTCAAAGCGATGGCTACTGGATCAGAAAATGACGGGCCAGTAGCGCACTGGTGAAATTCTTCTTCAAATAAAATCCGCGCGGCAGCGTCAGAATCCGTTCGCCCCGGGCACCAATAGCTTCGGTCAGCGCTTTCGCATTCGCTGCTTTCGGTCGTATCTGTAAATATTCCCCGTGACGAGCGGTGATCCGCTCAATCTGACCGAGAACAATCATATCCATTAATTCTTCCCAGTCTTCGCGTAGCTGCCGGTCTTCCTCTTCATTCGGGCTCCACAGCAACGGTGATCCTACGCGACGCTTTGCCAGCGGGATGCTGCGCTCGCCTTCAACCGGTATCCACAGCACGCGTTTGAGCTTGTGGCGCACGTGGCTGGTTTCCCAGGTCACCCCGCTATTGCCCGTTAACGGGGCAACACAAACGAATGTTGTTTCCAGTGGACGACCAAGACTATCCACAGGGATAGTTTTAAGTTCCACGCCCAGAGCAGCAAAATCTTGCTCAGGTTTACTCCCTGCGCTGGCACCTAGCCAGATCTCCAGTAACACGCCAATCCAGCCCTTATCGCGTTTTAAATTCTCCGGCGTAACCAGCCCGGCAAGTGCCGCCAGTTCTCCCAATGTATAACCAGAAAGTTGTTGTGCTTGCGCTAACAATTGTTCTTCAGTTTCGGGAGGAGAGAGCAGTGGGCGAGGTTGGGACATGTCATGATACCTTGGTTAAAAAACAAACAGCAATTATGTGCTGAATATTCGCAGTGTAACTTTTTCCACATGCGTTGTTCAATTCTCTGATTTATATTGCTTTTTAGGTTGCCGGTAAACGAGTTGCGCAACACTGCAACGGGTTTTCCAAATCTGGTCACTGAAAATAAACAGGATCTTACACCATGTTATCCACAGAAAGCTGGGATAACTGTGAAAAACCTCCACTACTGTTTCCATTTACAGCCTTGACGTGCGACGAAACTCCAGTTTTTAGTGGTTCAGTGCTTAACTTAGTGGCACATTCTGTGGATAAATACGGCATTGGTTGATCTTTCGCCAACACGTAAATGAGAGGTGTGACCTGGGTCACGAATTACTCTTTTTTATTACTCAAATCACATGTAATGCATTGACTGATAATGAATATTTTAAAATCTCTGTATCTGTCTTATTCAGAATGCTCCGGGTTTTCCCGTAGTAATTCCGTAGTTCTTCACAACTCTATCCACAGAAAAGGTGAATAAAAACGGCTATCCACCCCTTCCTCTGTTTATAACTCTGCACATAACTGTGAGTTATTCAATTGTTATTAGTGTGTAATGCCCTGCAGAGAGTGGTTTACCGTCTTCCTGGAGTATGAAACAATCATTCGTATATAAAGCTTTATTTTGAGGTAGTCCGGTGATTGATGACGATGGCTACCGCCCAAACGTAGGTATCGTGATTTGTAATCGCCAGGGGCAGGTAATGTGGGCCCGGCGATTTGGTCAGCACTCCTGGCAATTTCCGCAAGGCGGAATCAACCCCGGAGAATCCGCAGAGCAGGCGATGTACCGTGAATTGTTTGAAGAAGTAGGATTAAGCCGCAAAGACGTTCGAATCCTTGCTTCAACGCGTAACTGGTTGCGCTACAAATTACCGAAACGTTTGGTGCGTTGGGACACGAAGCCGGTTTGTATCGGCCAAAAACAAAAATGGTTTCTCTTGCAGCTGGTGAGCGGCGATGCAGAAATCAATATGCAAACCAGCAGTACACCAGAGTTTGACGGCTGGCGATGGGTAAGTTACTGGTATCCAGTCAGACAGGTGGTGTCATTTAAACGTGATGTCTACCGTAGGGTAATGAAAGAGTTCGCGAGTGTGGTGATGTCACTGCAGGAAAATACGCCAAAACCACAAAACGCATCTGCTTATCGACGTAAAAGAGGTTAAGTCACGCCAATTATGCTCACTCGCCTGCGCGAAATAGTCGAAAAGGTAGCCAGCGCACCACGCCTGAATGAGGCGTTAAATATTCTGGTTACCGACATCTGTCTTGCGATGGATACCGAGGTCTGTTCGGTCTACCTGGCCGATCATGATCGACGTTGTTACTACCTGATGGCGACCCGGGGACTGAAAAAACCACGCGGTCGCACTGTAACGCTCGCGTTTGATGAAGGGATCGTCGGCCTGGTTGGCAGGCTGGCGGAACCGATAAACCTTGCAGATGCGCAAAAGCACCCCAGCTTCAAATACATCCCCTCCGTAAAAGAAGAACGTTTCCGCGCGTTTTTAGGCGTACCAATTATTCAACGTCGCCAGTTGCTTGGTGTACTGGTGGTACAGCAACGAGAGTTGCGCCAGTATGACGAAAGTGAAGAATCCTTCCTGGTGACGCTTGCCACCCAGATGGCAGCTATTCTTTCTCAGTCGCAGTTGACTGCCTTGTTTGGGCAATATCGCCAGACGCGAATCCGTGCATTACCGGCAGCACCTGGTGTGGCGATTGCCGAAGGCTGGCAGGATGCCACGTTACCTTTAATGGAACAGGTGTATCAGGCATCAACGCTGGATCCGGCTCTGGAACGCGAACGACTGACCGGGGCGTTGGAAGAGGCGGCTAACGAGTTTCGCCGCTATAGCAAACGCTTTGCTGCCGGTGCACAAAAAGAAACGGCGGCTATTTTCGATCTTTACTCACACCTGCTTTCGGATACCCGGCTGCGTCGCGAATTGTTTGCCGAGGTTGATAAAGGCTCGGTGGCAGAGTGGGCGGTAAAAACGGTCATTGAAAAATTTGCCGAACAGTTTGCCGCGCTAAGCGATAACTATCTCAAAGAGCGGGCTGGCGATTTACGTGCGCTGGGTCAGCGATTGCTGTTTCATCTTGATGACGCTAATCAAGGGCCGAACGCCTGGCCGGAACGTTTCATTCTGGTGGCAGATGAACTGTCAGCGACAACGCTTGCTGAGCTGCCCCAGGATCGCTTAGTCGGTGTTGTCGTGCGCGATGGCGCTGCCAACTCCCATGCTGCGATCATGGTACGTGCGCTGGGGATACCTACCGTGATGGGCGCGGATATTCAGCCTTCGGTACTGCATCGTCGGACGCTGATCGTCGATGGTTATCGCGGTGAATTGCTGGTCGATCCGGAGCCGGTACTGCTGCAAGAATATCAGCGGCTAATTAGTGAAGAGATTGAGCTTAGCCGTCTGGCGGAAGATGACGTCAATTTACCCGCCCAGTTAAAAAGCGGCGAGCGCATTAAAGTTATGCTCAATGCCGGTTTAAGCCCGGAACATGAAGAAAAACTGGGCAGCCGTATTGATGGCATAGGACTTTATCGCACTGAAATCCCATTCATGCTGCAAAGTGGTTTTCCGTCGGAAGAAGAACAGGTGGCGCAGTATCAGGGGATGCTGCAAATGTTCAATGATAAACCCGTCACCTTGCGTACGCTGGATGTCGGAGCAGATAAGCAGCTGCCTTACATGCCGATCAGCGAAGAGAATCCATGCCTGGGTTGGCGTGGGATTCGCATTACGCTCGATCAGCCGGAGATCTTCTTGATCCAGGTGCGGGCGATGCTGCGTGCTAATGCCGCTACGGGCAACCTGAATATTCTGTTGCCGATGGTCACAAGCCTCGATGAAGTTGACGAAGCACGCCGCCTGATTGAACGTGCCGGACGTGAAGTCGAGGAGATGATCGGTTACGAAATTCCCAAACCACGTATCGGCATCATGCTGGAAGTGCCGTCAATGGTATTTATGCTGCCGCATCTGGCAAAGCGGGTCGATTTCATCTCTGTTGGCACCAACGATCTGACGCAATACATCCTGGCCGTTGATCGCAACAATACCCGGGTGGCGAACATTTATGACAGTCTTCATCCTGCAATGTTACGAGCTCTGGCGATGATCGCCCGGGAAGCGGAAATACATGGAATCGATCTCCGTTTGTGCGGTGAAATGGCGGGCGATCCCATGTGCGTGGCAATCCTCATTGGGCTTGGGTATCGCCATCTGTCTATGAACGGACGTTCTGTAGCGCGCGTAAAATACCTGCTGCGGCGCATTGATTTTGCTGAAGCAGAAAATCTTGCGCAGCGTAGTCTGGAAGCGCAACTGGCGACCGAAGTTCGCCATCAGGTTGCTGCCTTTATGGAGCGTCGCGGCATGGGCGGGCTGATTCGCGGGGGGTTATAGCGCGGATCATATACATATCTTTTAACGGTATCCGGCAACCAGCCAGGTCCCCTTGTGCTATTATTCGCACCTTTGGAGCGCCTGAAACCTGCGGCGCGCATTTCAATCGCTGTTCTCTTTCAGCGAAATAACAAGAACTTGTGGTGACAGATGACCAGTAGCTATCTGCATTTTCCGGAGTTTGATCCGGTCATTTTCTCAATAGGACCCGTGGCGCTTCACTGGTACGGCCTGATGTATCTGGTGGGTTTCATTTTTGCAATGTGGCTGGCAACACGACGGGCGAATCGTCCGGGCAGTGGCTGGACCAAAAATGAAGTTGAAAACTTACTCTATGCGGGCTTCCTCGGCGTCTTCCTCGGTGGACGTATTGGTTATGTTCTGTTCTACAATTTCCCGCAGTTTATGGCCGATCCGCTGTATCTTTTCCGTGTCTGGGACGGCGGCATGTCCTTCCACGGAGGCCTGATTGGCGTTATCGTGGTGATGATTATCTTCGCCCGCCGTACTAAACGTTCCTTCTTCCAGGTCTCTGATTTTATTGCCCCACTCATTCCGTTTGGTCTTGGTGCTGGGCGCCTGGGCAACTTTATTAACGGTGAATTGTGGGGCCGCGTTGACCCGAACTTCCCGTTTGCCATGCTGTTCCCTGGCTCCCGTACAGAAGATATTTTGCTGCTGCAAACCAACCCGCAGTGGCAATCCATTTTCGACACTTACGGTGTGCTGCCGCGCCACCCATCACAGCTTTACGAGCTGCTGCTGGAAGGTGTGGTGCTGTTTATTATCCTCAACCTGTATATTCGTAAACCGCGCCCAATGGGAGCTGTCTCAGGCTTGTTCCTGATTGGTTACGGCGCGTTTCGCATCATTGTTGAGTTTTTCCGCCAGCCCGACGCGCAGTTTACTGGTGCCTGGGTGCAGTACATCAGCATGGGGCAAATTCTTTCCATCCCGATGATTGTCGCGGGTGTGATCATGATGGTCTGGGCATATCGTCGCAGCCCACAGCAACACGTTTCCTGAGGAACCATGAAACAGTATTTAGAACTGATGCAAAAAGTGCTCGACGAAGGCACACAGAAAAACGACCGTACCGGAACCGGAACGCTTTCCATTTTTGGTCATCAGATGCGTTTTAACCTGCAGGATGGATTCCCGCTGGTGACAACTAAACGTTGCCACCTGCGTTCCATCATCCACGAACTGCTGTGGTTCCTGCAGGGCGACACTAACATTGCTTATCTACACGAAAACAATGTCACCATCTGGGACGAATGGGCCGATGAAAACGGCGACCTCGGGCCAGTGTATGGTAAACAGTGGCGCGCCTGGCCAACGCCGGATGGTCGTCATATTGACCAGATCACTACTGTACTGAACCAGCTGAAAAACGACCCGGATTCCCGTCGCATTATTGTTTCAGCGTGGAACGTAGGCGAACTGGATAAAATGGCGCTGGCACCGTGCCATGCATTCTTCCAGTTCTATGTGGCAGACGGCAAACTCTCTTGCCAGCTTTATCAGCGCTCCTGTGACGTCTTCCTCGGCCTGCCGTTCAACATTGCCAGCTACGCGTTACTGGTGCATATGATGGCGCAGCAGTGCGATCTGGAAGTGGGTGATTTTGTCTGGACCGGTGGCGACACGCATCTCTACAGCAACCATATGGATCAAACTCATCTGCAATTAAGCCGCGAACCGCGTCCGCTGCCGAAGTTGATTATCAAACGTAAACCCGAATCCATCTTCGACTACCGTTTCGAAGACTTTGAGATTGAAGGATACGATCCACATCCGGGCATTAAAGCGCCGGTGGCTATCTAATTACGAAACATCCTGCCAGAGCCGACGCCAGTGTGCGTCGGTTTTTTTTGCCCTCCGTTAAATTCTTCGAGACACCTTCCCGAAATTTTGCAACGTCCTGCAACGGCGTAAATAGTCCGGAAGATGCGCCGAAGAAATAGAAACTGGCCCTCGTCTTTTTTTCTCCTCGCTCCATACTGCCGGCATGAAAACACAACGTGGTTATACGCTGATTGAAACGCTGGTCGCGATGCTGATTCTGGTCATGCTAAGCGCAAGTGGGCTCTATGGCTGGCAATACTGGCAGCAGTCGCAACGGCTTTGGCAAACCGCCAGCCAGGCGCGGGACTATTTGCTCTATTTACGTGAAGATGCCAACTGGCATAACCGCGACCACAGTATCAGTCTTATCAGGGAGGGGACGTTATGGTGCCTTGTGAGTTCCGTTGCTGGGGCGAATACCTGTCATGGCAGTTCACCATTGGTCTTTGTGCCGCGCTGGCCCGAAGTCGAAATGAGCGACCTGACACCTTCGCTTGCTTTCTTTGGCCTGCGCAATACCGCATGGGCCGGGCATATTCGCTTCAAAAACTCAACGGGCGAGTGGTGGCTGGTGGTTTCGCCGTGGGGAAGACTCCGGCTTTGTCAGCAAGGAGAAACAGAAGGATGCCTGTAAAAGAGCAAGGTTTTTCTCTGCTGGAAGTGTTGATTGCTATGGCGATCAGTAGCGTATTGTTGCTGGGGGCTGCACGCTTTCTGCCTGCGTTACAGCGTGAAAGTTTAACGAACACCCGTAAGCTGGCGCTGGAAGATGAAATCTGGCTGCGGGTATTTACCGTCGCGAAGCATCTCCAGAGGGCGGGTTATTGCCATGGCAGCTGTACGGGCGAAGGGCTGGAAATTGTCGGACAGGGTGACTGTGTCATTGTGCAGTGGGATGCGAACAGTAATGGTATCTGGGATCGCGAACCGGTAAAAGAGTCCGACCAGATTGGATTTCGTCTGAAGGAGCATGTGCTGGAAACGCTACGCGGTGCGACATCCTGTGAAGGTAAGGGCTGGGATAAAGTCACTAATCCGGATGCCATCATTATCGACACTTTTCAGGTCGTACGTCAGGATGTCAGCGGCTTCTCGCCGGTGTTGACGGTTAATATGCACGCTGCCAGCAAGGCTGATCCGCAAACCGTGGTGGATGCCAGCTATAGCGTGACAGGATCCAACCTGTGAACCGCGAAAAGGGTGTTTCGTCACTGGCTCTGGTCCTGATGCTGCTGATTTTGGGTAGCTTGCTATTGCAAGGAATGAGTCAGCAGGATCGCAGTTTTGCTTCTCGCGTGAGCATGGAAAGTCAGTCATTGCGCCGCCAGGCCATCGTTCAGTCGGCGCTGGAGTGGGGAAAAATGCACTCCTGGCAGACGCTGCCCGCAGTTCAGTGCTTACTGTATGCTGCCACCGGTGCCCGGGTTTGTCTGCGTTTACTGGCAGATAATGAAGCCTTATTGATTGCTGGTTATGAAGGCGTTTCGTTGTGGCGAACAGGCGAAGTCATCGATGGAAACATTGTTTTTTCGCCACGCGGCTGGAGCGATTTTTGTCCGCTGAAAGAGAGGGCGTTATGTCAGCTTCCCTGAGGAATCAACAAGGCTTTAGTCTGCCGGAGGTAATGTTGGCGATGGTGTTGATGGTGATGATTGTCACTGCGTTATCGGGTTTCCAGCGAACATTAATGAACAGTCTTGCCAGCAGAAACCAGTACCAACAGCTCTGGCGGCATGGCTGGCAGCAAACGCAACTGCGCGCGATTTCGCCACCTGCTAACTGGCAGGTCAACCGAATGCAGACATCGCAGGCGGGATGTGTCAGCATCAGCGTTACGCTAGTTTCACCCGGGGGCAGAGAAGGCGAGATGACCCGCCTGCATTGCCCGAATCGTCAGTAGTCAGGAGCCGCTATGTTAAGGGTCTACCATTCCAATCGTCTGGACGTGCTGGAAGCGTTGATGGAGTTTATTGTCGAACGCGAACGACTGGACGATCCTTTCGAACCAGAGATGATTCTGGTGCAAAGTACTGGTATGGCACAGTGGCTGCAAATGACCCTGTCGCAAAAGTTTGGTATTGCGGCAAACATTGATTTTCCGCTGCCAGCGAGCTTTATCTGGGATATGTTCGTCCGGGTATTACCGGAGATCCCCAAAGAGAGCGCCTTTAACAAACAGAGCATGAGCTGGAAACTGATGACTCTGCTGCCGCAACTGTTGGAGCGCGAAGACTTTACCCTGTTGCGGCATTATCTGACTGACGATAGTGACAAGCGAAAACTGTTCCAGCTTTCTTCAAAAGCGGCGGACCTGTTTGACCAGTATCTGGTCTATCGTCCGGACTGGCTGGCACAGTGGGAAACAGGACATCTGGTAGAAGGGTTGGGAGAAGCACAGGCCTGGCAAGCGCCGTTGTGGAAGGCGTTGGTGGAATATACCGACGATCTTGGGCAACCGCGCTGGCACCGCGCCAATCTCTATCAGCGCTTTATCGAAACGCTGGAGTCCGCGACGACCTGCCCGCCGGGGTTACCTTCGCGCGTCTTTATATGCGGTATTTCCGCGTTACCGCCTGTTTATCTCCAGGCGCTACAGGCGCTGGGTAAACATATTGAAATCCATCTCCTGTTTACCAACCCCTGCCGTTATTACTGGGGCGACATTAAAGATCCAGCTTATCTGGCGAAACTACTGACTCGCCAGCGCCGACACAGTTTTGAAGATCGCGAATTACCGCTATTTCGCGACAGCGAAAATGCCGGGCAGCTCTTTAACAGCGATGGTGAACAGGATGTCGGCAACCCGCTGCTGGCTTCATGGGGCAAGCTTGGGCGCGACTACATTTATCTCCTTTCTGACCTGGAGAGCAGCCAGGAGCTGGACGCTTTTGTCGATGTGACGCCAGATAACCTGCTGCATAATATTCAGTCTGACATTCTGGAACTGGAAAACCGCGCCGTTGCTGGTGTGAACATCGAAGAGTTTTCCCGTAGCGATAACAAACGCCCGCTTGATCCACTGGATAGCAGTATCACCTTCCACGTTTGCCATAGCCCGCAGCGTGAAGTTGAAGTTTTACACGATCGCCTGCTGGCGATGCTGGAGGAAGACCCGACACTTACTCCGCGCGACATCATCGTGATGGTGGCTGATATCGACAGCTACAGTCCGTTTATTCAGGCTGTGTTTGGTAGCGCACCTGCGGATCGTTACCTGCCTTACGCCATTTCCGACCGTCGGGCGCGGCAGTCGCATCCTGTACTTGAAGCGTTTATCAGCCTGTTATCGCTGCCAGACAGCCGCTTTGTGTCGGAAGACGTGCTGGCATTACTGGATGTGCCGGTGCTGGCAGCGCGGTTTGACATCACCGAAGAAGGGCTGCGTTATTTACGTCAGTGGGTCAACGAATCCGGAATTCGTTGGGGGATAGATGACGACAACGTTCGCGAGCTGGAACTTCCCGCTACCGGTCAACACACCTGGCGGTTTGGCCTGACGCGCATGTTGCTGGGCTACGCGATGGAGAGCGCGCAGGGCGAGTGGCAATCGGTTCTACCTTATGATGAATCGAGCGGCTTAATTGCAGAACTGGTGGGGCATCTGGCTTCACTGCTAATGCAGCTAAATATCTGGCGTCGCGGGCTGGCGCAGGAGCGTCCGCTGGAAGAGTGGTTGCCGGTTTGTCGCGATATGCTCAACGCCTTTTTCCTGCCGGATGCGGAAACCGAAGCGGCGATGACGCTGATCGAACAACAATGGCAGGCGATTATCGCCGAAGGTTTAGGTGCGCAGTATGGCGACGCGGTGCCGCTGTCACTATTGCGTGATGAACTGGCACTGCGCCTGGATCAAGAACGTATCAGCCAGCGTTTTCTCGCCGGACCGGTTAACATTTGTACTCTGATGCCAATGCGTTCAATTCCGTTCAAAGTGGTTTGCCTGCTGGGAATGAACGACGGCGTTTATCCACGTCAGCTTGCGCCATTGGGCTTTGATCTGATGAGCCAGAAACCGAAGCGTGGCGACCGTAGCCGTCGCGATGACGACCGCTATCTGTTCCTGGAAGCGTTAATTTCCGCGCAGCAAAAACTCTATATCAGCTATATCGGGCGTTCCATTCAGGATAACAGTGAACGTTTCCCGTCGGTACTGGTGCAGGAACTGATTGACTACATCGGGCAAAGCCATTATCTACCGGGCGATGAAGCGCTCAACTGTGATGAAAGCGAGGCAAGGGTAAAAGCGCATCTTACTTGCCTCCATACCCGAATGCCGTTTGATCCACAAAACTACCAGCCAGGCGAACGACAAAGCTATGCTCGTGAATGGCTACCTGCGGCCAGCCAGGCTGGTAAAGCACATTCTGAATTTGTTCAGCCGCTGCCATTTACCTTACCGGAAACCGTGCCGCTGGAAACGCTACAACGATTCTGGGCACATCCGGTGCGGGCATTTTTCCAGATGCGTTTGCAGGTGAACTTCCGTACCGAAGACAGCGAAATCCCCGACACCGAACCTTTTATTCTTGAAGGGCTTAGTCGTTATCAAATCAACCAGCAGTTATTAAATGTACTGGTTGAGCAGGATGATGCCGAACGCTTGTTCCGCCGATTCCGGGCGGCAGGTGATTTGCCGTATGGTGCCTTTGGTGAAATTTTCTGGGAAACGCAGTGTCAGGAGATGCAGCAACTTGCCGACAGAGTCATTGCCTGTCGCCAGCCAGGGCAGAGTATGGAGATTGATCTCGCCTGCAACGGTGTGCAGATAACTGGCTGGTTGCCGCAGGTGCAGCCGGATGGCCTGTTGCGCTGGCGTCCCTCTTTATTAAGTGTGGCGCAGGGAATGCAACTTTGGCTGGAACACCTTGTCTACTGTGCCAGCGGTGGTAATGGTGAAAGTCGCCTTTTTCTACGCAAAGACGGCGAGTGGCGTTTTCCGCCGCTTGCAGCCGAACAGGCTTTACATTACCTCTCACAGCTGATTGAAGGGTATCGTGAAGGAATGTCCGCGCCATTGCTGGTGTTACCTGAAAGTGGCGGCGCGTGGCTAAAAACCTGTTATGACGCGCAAAACGATGCCATGCTGGATGACGATTCCACGTTGCAAAAAGCCCGTACGAAATTCCTTCAGGCTTACGAAGGCAACATGATGGTGCGTGGCGAAGGTGATGATATCTGGTATCAACGGCTCTGGCGGCAATTAACACCAGAGACAATGGAGGCTATCGTTGAACAGTCGCAACGTTTCCTGTTACCGCTGTTTCGCTTTAATCAGTCATGAGTATTGTATAAAAATTGCGCAATCTATCCGCTTACTTTATGATGCGCACCAGTCACGGACTGATGGTTATATAGACATAGGCTGACTCGTGCAGCACAAGATTAAATTCTGGCAGATGATTTGCGTTAACGTGTTGAATCTGGCCAGAAAATAAAGTTGATTATGAGGTCCGTGAATGCCCCGCAGCATCTGGTTCAAAGCATTATTGTTGTTTGTTGCCCTCTGGGCACCCTTAAGTCAGGCAGAAACGGGATGGCAACCGATTCAGGAAACCATCCGTAAAAGTGATAAAGATAACCGCCAGTATCAGGCTATACGTCTGGATAACGGTATGGTGGTCTTACTGGTTTCTGATCCGCAGGCAGTTAAATCGCTCTCGGCGCTGGTGGTGCCCGTTGGGTCGCTGGAAGATCCTGAGGCGTACCAGGGGCTGGCACATTACCTTGAACATATGAGTCTGATGGGGTCGAAAAAGTACCCGCAGGCTGACAGTCTGGCCGAATATCTCAAAATGCACGGCGGCAGTCACAATGCCAGCACGGCACCGTATCGCACGGCTTTCTATCTGGAAGTTGAGAACGATGCCTTACCCGGTGCGGTAGACCGCCTGGCCGATGCTATTGCAGAACCCTTGCTCGACAAGAAATACGCCGAACGTGAGCGTAATGCAGTGAATGCCGAATTAACCATGGCGCGTACGCGTGACGGGATGCGCATGGCACAGGTCAGCGCAGAAACCATTAACCCGGCACACCCCGGTTCAAAGTTTTCTGGTGGTAACCTCGAAACTTTAAGCGACAAACCAGGTAATCCGGTACAGCAGGCGCTGAAAGATTTCCACGAGAAGTACTATTCCGCCAATCTGATGAAGGCGGTTATTTACAGCAATAAACCGTTGCCGGAGTTGGCGAAAATGGCGGCGGACACCTTTGGTCGCGTGCCGAACAAAGAGAGCAAAAAACCGGAAATCACCGTGCCGGTAGTCACCGACGCGCAAAAGGGCATTATCATTCATTACGTCCCGGCGTTGCCGCGTAAAGTTCTGCGCGTTGAGTTTCGCATCGATAACAATTCAGCGAAGTTCCGTAGTAAAACGGATGAATTGATTACCTATCTGATTGGTAATCGCAGCCCTGGTACACTTTCTGACTGGCTGCAAAAGCAGGGGTTAGTTGAGGGTATTAGCGCCAATTCCGATCCTATCGTCAACGGCAACAGCGGCGTATTAGCGATCTCTGCGTCTTTAACCGATAAAGGTCTGGCGAATCGCGATCAGGTTGTGGCGGCCATTTTTAGCTATCTCAATCTGTTACGTGAAAAAGGGATCGATAAACAATACTTCGATGAACTGGCGAATGTGCTGGATATCGACTTCCGTTATCCGTCAATCACCCGTGATATGGATTACGTCGAATGGCTGGCTGATACCATGATTCGCGTTCCTGTTGAGCATACACTGGATGCAGTCAATATTGCCGATCGGTACGATGCTAAAGCAGTAAAAGAACGTCTGGCGATGATGACGCCGCAGAATGCGCGTATCTGGTATATCAGCCCGAAAGAGCCGCACAATAAAACGGCTTATTTTGTCGATGCGCCGTATCAAGTCGATAAAATCAGCGAACAAACTTTCGCGGACTGGCAGAAAAAAGCCGCCAATATTGCGCTCTCCTTACCGGAGCTTAACCCCTATATTCCTGACGATTTCTCGCTGATTAAGTCAGAGAAGAAATACGACCATCCAGAGTTGATTGTTGATGAGTCGAATCTGCGCGTGGTGTATGCGCCAAGCCGTTATTTTGCCAGTGAGCCCAAAGCTGATGTCAGCCTGATTTTGCGTAATCCGAAAGCCATGGACAGCGCCCGCAATCAGGTGATGTTTGCGCTCAATGATTATCTCGCAGGGCTGGCGCTTGATCAGTTAAGCAACCAGGCGTCGGTTGGTGGCATAAGTTTTTCCACCAATGCTAACAACGGCCTTATGGTTAATGCCAATGGTTACACTCAGCGCCTGCCGCAGCTGTTCCAGGCTCTGCTGGAGGGCTACTTTAGCTATACCGCTACGGAAGATCAGCTTGAGCAGGCGAAGTCCTGGTATAACCAGATGATGGATTCCGCAGAAAAGGGCAAAGCGTTTGAGCAGGCGATTATGCCCGCGCAGATGCTCTCGCAAGTGCCGTACTTCTCGCGAGATGAACGGCGCAAAATTTTGCCCTCCATTACGTTGAAAGAGGTGCTGGCCTATCGCGACGCCTTAAAATCAGGGGCTAGACCAGAGTTTATGGTTATCGGCAACATGACTGAAGCCCAGGCAACAACGCTGGCACGCCATGTGCAAAAACAGTTGGGCGCTGATGGTTCAGAGTGGTGTCGTAACAAAGATGTCGTGGTCGATAAAAAACAATCCGTCATCTTTGAAAAAGCTGGTAACAGCACCGACTCCGCACTGGCAGCGATATTTGTACCGACTGGCTACGATGAATACACCAGCTCAGCCTATAGCTCTCTGTTGGGGCAGATCGTACAGCCGTGGTTCTACAATCAGTTGCGTACCGAAGAACAGTTGGGCTATGCCGTGTTTGCGTTTCCAATGAGCGTGGGACGTCAGTGGGGCATGGGCTTCCTTTTGCAAAGCAATGATAAACAGCCTTCATTCTTGTGGGAGCGTTACAAGGCGTTTTTCCCAACCGCAGAGGCAAAATTGCGGGCGATGAAGCCAGAAGAGTTTGCGCAAATCCAGCAGGCGGTAATTACCCAGATGCTGCAGGCACCGCAAACGCTCGGCGAAGAAGCATCGAAGTTAAGTAAAGATTTCGATCGCGGCAATATGCGCTTCGATTCGCGTGATAAAATCGTGGCCCAGATAAAACTGCTGACGCCGCAAAAACTTGCTGATTTCTTCCATCAGGCGGTGGTCGAGCCGCAAGGTATGGCTATTCTGTCGCAGATTTCCGGCAGCCAGAACGGGAAAGCCGAATATGTGCATCCTGAAGGCTGGAAAGTGTGGGAGAACGTCAGCGCGTTGCAGCAAACAATGCCCCTGATGAGTGAAAAGAATGAGTGATGTCGCCGAGACACTAGATCCTTTGCGCTTGCCCTTACAGGGCGAGCGCCTGATTGAAGCCTCTGCCGGCACAGGCAAAACCTTTACGATTGCGGCGCTCTATTTGCGCCTGTTACTTGGACTAGGCGGTTCTGCCGCCTTTCCCCGCCCGCTGACCGTTGAAGAACTGCTGGTGGTCACCTTTACCGAGGCTGCCACGGCAGAATTGCGCGGTCGTATCCGTAGCAATATCCACGAGTTGCGCATCGCCTGTCTGCGTGAAACCACCGACAATCCACTGTACGAACGCCTGCTGGAAGAGATCGACGATAAAGCGCAAGCCGCGCAGTGGTTGTTGTTAGCCGAGCGGCAGATGGATGAAGCGGCAGTCTTTACTATTCACGGCTTTTGCCAGCGCATGCTCAACCTGAATGCCTTTGAATCCGGCATGCTGTTTGAGCAGCAGCTGATTGAAGATGAGTCTCTGCTACGCTACCAGGCCTGCGCCGATTTCTGGCGTCGCCACTGCTACCCGCTGCCGCGTGAAATTGCCCAGGTTGTCTTTGAAACCTGGAAAGGGCCGCAGGCGTTGCTTCGCGATATTAATCGTTATCTGCAAGGCGAAGCACCGGTTATCAAAGCACCGCCGCCCGATGATGAAACGCTGGCTTCCCGCCACGCGCAAATTGTGGCGCGTATTGATACGGTAAAACAGCAGTGGCGCGACGCGGTGGGTGAACTGGATGCGCTGATCGAATCTTCTGGTATTGATCGACGCAAGTTTAACCGTAGCAATCAGGCTAAATGGATCGACAAGATCAGCGCCTGGGCAGAAGAAGAGACCAACAGTTATCAGTTGCCAGAGTCGCTGGAAAAATTCTCTCAGCGTTTCTTAGAAGATCGCACGAAAGCCGGGGGGGAAACCCCGCGACATCCACTGTTTGAGGCGATCGATCAACTGCTTGCAGAACCATTGTCGATCCGCGATCTGGTGATCACTCGCGCATTAGCTGAGATCCGCGAAACAGTAGCGCGTGAAAAACGCCGCCGTGGCGAATTGGGTTTTGATGACATGTTAAGTCGGCTCGATTCCGCGCTGCGTAGTGAAAGCGGCGAGGTATTGGCAGCGGCGATCCGTACGCGATTCCCGGTGGCAATGATCGATGAATTTCAGGATACCGACCCCCAGCAGTACCGAATTTTTCGCCGTATCTGGCACCATCAGCCGGAAACCGCATTGTTGCTGATTGGCGACCCGAAGCAGGCCATATATGCATTCCGGGGTGCGGATATCTTCACTTATATGAAGGCGCGTAGCGAAGTTCACGCCCACTACACTTTAGACACCAACTGGCGTTCCGCACCGGGAATGGTGAATAGTGTGAACAAGCTTTTCAGCCAGACTGATGACGCGTTCATGTTTCGCGAAATACCGTTTATTCCAGTGAAATCAGCCGGGAAAAATCAGGCGTTACGTTTTGTGTTTAAAGGTGAAACGCAGCCTGCGATGAAAATGTGGCTGATGGAAGGCGAAAGCTGCGGCGTTGGCGACTATCAAAGTACCATGGCGCAGGTATGTGCTGCGCAAATCCGCGACTGGTTACAGGCTGGGCAGCGCGGGGAAGCGTTGCTGATGAACGGCGATGATGCACGTCCGGTACGTGCTTCGGACATCAGTGTGCTGGTGCGCAGCCGCCAGGAGGCCGCTCAGGTGCGCGATGCCTTAACGTTGCTGGAAATCCCTTCCGTTTACCTTTCGAACCGCGACAGTGTTTTTGAAACTCTGGAAGCGCAGGAGATGCTTTGGTTGTTGCAGGCGGTGATGACGCCCGAACGTGAGAACACCCTGCGTAGTGCGCTGGCAACGTCAATGATGGGGCTGAACGCGCTGGATATCGAAACGCTGAACAATGACGAACATGCGTGGGATGCGGTAGTCGAAGAGTTCGATGGTTATCGGCAAATCTGGCGCAAACGTGGCGTTATGCCGATGCTGCGGGCGCTGATGTCGGCGCGTAACATTGCAGAAAACTTGCTGGCAACGGCAGGCGGTGAGCGGCGTCTTACCGATATCTTGCATATCAGCGAACTGCTACAAGAAGCCGGAACGCAGCTGGAAAGTGAACATGCGCTGGTACGCTGGTTATCGCAACATATCCTCGAGCCAGACAGTAATGCCTCCAGCCAACAAATGCGCCTCGAAAGTGATAAACATCTGGTACAGATTGTCACGATCCATAAATCAAAAGGGCTGGAATATCCGCTGGTCTGGTTGCCATTTATTACCAATTTCCGCGTCCAGGATCAGGCGTTCTATCACGATCGCCACTCGTTTGAGGCAGTTTTGGATCTTAATGCTGCGCCAGAAAGCGTCGATCTCGCGGAGGCCGAACGTCTGGCGGAAGATCTGCGCTTGCTTTACGTGGCGCTGACGCGTTCGGTTTGGCATTGCAGTCTCGGCGTTGCACCGCTGGTGCGCCGTCGTGGCGATAAAAAAAGTGACACCGACGTCCATCAAAGTGCGCTTGGGCGTTTGCTGCAAAAAGGGGAACCACAAGATGCGGCAGGGCTTCGCACCTGTATTGAAGCGTTATGCGATGATGATATTGCCTGGCAAACGGCACAAACTGGTGATAACCAGCCCTGGCAGGTTAATGATGTTTTAACTGCAGAACTGAATGCGAGGACGCTACAACGATTGCCCGGCGATAACTGGCGTGTCACCAGCTACTCCGGTTTGCAGCAGCGTGGTCACGGTATCGCTCAGGATCTGATGCCACGGCTGGATGTTGATGCCGCAGGCGTGGTCAGCGTCGTTGAAGAACCGACGTTAACACCGCATCAGTTCCCGCGCGGTGCGTCACCAGGGACATTCTTGCACAGTTTGTTTGAAGACCTCGATTTTACCCAGCAGGTTGACCCGAACTGGGTACAGGAAAAACTGGAACTCGGCGGCTTTGAATCGCAGTGGGAACCAGTGTTGACCGAGTGGATCACGGCTGTCCTCCAGGCACCTCTCAATGAAACGGGGGTTAGCCTGAATCAGCTTTCCGACCGCGATAAACAGGTGGAGATGGAGTTTTACCTGCCGATTAGCGAACCGCTCATCGCCAGTCAGCTTGATGCACTAATTCGCCAGTTTGACCCGCTATCCGCTGGCTGCCCGCCGCTGGAGTTCATGCAGGTACGTGGCATGTTAAAAGGCTTTATCGACCTGGTGTTCCGCCACGAAGGGCGTTATTACCTGCTCGACTATAAATCCAACTGGCTGGGTGAAGACAGTTCGGCTTACACCCAACAGGCTATGGCAGCGGCAATGCAGGCGCACCGCTATGATCTGCAATATCAGCTTTATACCCTGGCGCTGCACCGTTATCTGCGCCATCGCATTGCTGATTACGACTATGAGCGCCACTTTGGCGGCGTTATTTATCTGTTCCTGCGTGGTGTTGATAAAGAACATCCGCAACAGGGGATTTACACAACCCGACCCAATGCCGGGTTGATTGCCCTGATGGATGAGATGTTTGCCGGTATGACCCTGGAGGAGGCGTAATGAAATTGCAAAAGCAATTACTGGAAGCTGTGGAGCACAAACAGCTACGCCCGCTGGACGTGCAGTTTGCCCTGACCGTGGCGGGAGATGAACATCCTGCCGTCACCCTCGCGGCGGCACTGTTAAGTCATGATGCCGGAGAGGGACACGTTTGTTTGCCGCTTTCACGACTGGAAAATAACGAGGCATCGCATCCGCTGTTGGCGACCTGTGTCAGTGAAATCGGTGAGCTACAAAATTGGGAAGAATGCTTGCTGGCTTCACAAGCGGTCAGCCGGGGAGATGAACCAACGCCGATGATCCTCTGTGGCGAGCGTCTTTATTTGAATCGCATGTGGTGTAACGAGCGCACAGTGGCACGCTTTTTCAACGAAGTGAATCATGCCATTGAGGTTGATGAAGCTCTACTGGCGCAAACCCTGGACAAACTTTTTCCAGTAAGCGATGAAATTAACTGGCAAAAAATTGCGGCGGCAGTGGCGCTGACGCGGCGGATCTCGGTGATTTCCGGCGGCCCTGGCACCGGTAAAACGACCACCGTAGCGAAGTTGCTGGCAGCGTTAATTCAAATGGCCGACGGCGAACGCTGCCGTATCCGTCTGGCTGCACCAACGGGTAAAGCTGCCGCGCGCTTAACCGAATCTCTCGGCAAGGCTTTGCGACAATTACCGCTGACCGATGAACAAAAGAAACGCATTCCGGAAGATGCCAGCACTTTGCACCGATTGCTGGGTGCGCAGCCGGGTAGCCAGCGTTTACGTCATCATGCCGGTAACCCGCTGCATCTTGATGTGCTGGTGGTAGATGAAGCGTCAATGATCGATCTGCCGATGATGTCGAGACTGATCGACGCCTTGCCCGATCATGCGCGAGTGATCTTTCTCGGCGATCGTGATCAACTGGCCTCGGTTGAGGCTGGGGCTGTGCTGGGCGATATCTGCGCTTATGCCAACGCGGGCTTTACCGCCGAGCGTGCCGGGCAGTTGAGCCGCCTGACGGGAAGCCACGTTCCAGCAGGAACTGGCACAGAAGCGGCATCTTTGCGCGACAGCCTCTGCCTGCTGCAAAAAAGCTATCGTTTCGGCAGCGATTCTGGCATTGGTCAGTTAGCTGCGGCGATTAACCGTGGTGATAAAACGGCAGTGAAAACCGTTTTTCAGCAGGATTTTACTGATATCGAAAAACGGCTTTTACAGAGTGGCGAAGATTATATTGCGATGCTTGAGGAAGCTCTTGCGGGTTACGGGCGTTATCTGGATCTGCTGCAAGCGCGTGCCGAGCCGGATTTAATCATTCAGGCGTTCAATGAGTACCAGCTTTTGTGCGCCCTGCGGGAAGGGCCGTTTGGCGTGGCTGGACTGAATGAGCGAATTGAGCAGTTTATGCAACAGAAGCGCAAAATTCATCGTCATCCGCACTCTCGTTGGTACGAAGGTCGACCGGTGATGATTGCCCGTAATGACAGCGCGCTTGGGTTGTTTAATGGCGATATCGGTATTGCGCTGGATCGCGGGCAGGGGACGCGCGTCTGGTTTGCGATGCCGGACGGCAATATTAAGTCTGTGCAACCGAGTCGCCTGCCAGAGCACGAAACGACGTGGGCGATGACGGTACATAAATCGCAGGGATCGGAGTTCGACCATGCGGCGTTGATTTTACCGAGTCAACGCACGCCGGTAGTAACGCGAGAGCTGGTTTACACCGCAGTGACCCGCGCGCGTCGCCGTCTGTCGCTGTATGCCGATGAGCGCATTTTAAGTGCGGCAATTGCCACGCGCACCGAGCGGCGCAGTGGTCTGGCGGCGTTGTTTAGTTCGCGGGAATAAACGTAATTGCCGGATGCGACGCACGAGTGTTACGCCTGCCGCATCCGGCGATTTTCATCGCTTAACCCAAATCCGCCATCAACACTTTGGATTTACGCTGGTAGTTGTACAACTGCTTTTTGCTCTCGGGCAGTAAATCAATATCCACTGGGGTAAATCCACGTTCCTGGAACCAGTGAATACTGCGCGTGGTCAGCACAAACAATTTGCTTAAGCCGCTCTGCTTCGCCTGAGCGGCAATGCGTTCCAGCAGAACCTCGCCCCGTGATGAACTGCGGTAATCCGGGTGAACTGCCACACAGGCCATTTCCCCAATCTTCTCTTCCGGGAACGGATAGAGCGCTGCGCAGGCAATAGTCGTATTATCGCGCTGAATAATGGTGAATTTGTCGATTTCCATCTCCAGCTGCTCGCGAGAACGGCGCACCAGAATACCTTGCTGCTCCAGCGGGCGAATCAACTCCAGAATACCGCCGATATCGTTGATTGTTGCGCGACGAATCTGCTCGGCGCTTTCCATCACAATCTGCGTACCGATACCGTCGCGTGAGAACAACTCTTGCAACAGCGCGCCATCTTCCTGATAACTGATTAAATGACAGCGACGCACGCCGCTGCGGCAGGCTTTCACTGCGCCACGCAAAAAGCGCACCGTACCGGAGTTGTAATCGCCTTTCTCTTCCTGGGCTTCTACCCGCGCTTGCGCTTCGTTAGGGAAAAGTTCGGAGACAATATCACCGTCGTCATCAGTGACGCCCTGGGAAGAGCAAAAACCAATCATTTTTTCAGCTTTCAGTTTGATGGCCAGTTGAGTGGCAATCTCTTCCGAGGTCAGATTAAAGCTCTCGCCAGTGACCGAAACAGCGACCGGCCCCATTAGCACTATTGCACCGCTGTCCAGTTGACGATGGATCGCGTCTTCATCAATCCGCCGGATACGCCCGCTATGACAGTAATCCACGCCGTCATCGACGCCCAGCGGCTGGGCAATAATAAAATTACCACTGACGACGTTGATATGCGCGCCCTGCAGCGGTGTGTTATTGAGACTCATCGACAGGCGAGCAGTAATATCCAGTTGCAATGTTCCCGCTGCCTGCTTCACCAGTTCCAGTGTTTTGGCGTCGGTCACACGTATATTCTTGTGATACAGCGGTTCGTGGTGATGTGCAGCCAGATTTGCGTCGATCTGCGGACGTGCGCCATAGACCACCACCAGACGGATGCCGAGGCTGTGCAACAACCCGATATCATTAACGATACTGGAGAAATTCTCATGCTCAATGGCTTCACCGCCGAGCATGATGACAAACGTTTTTCCCCGGTGGGTATTGATATAGGGAACCGAATGGCGGAATCCCTCGACCAGCTCGGTTTTACGTTCCTTTACCACGGTACACCTCTTTGCATGATTATTCGAAATTATTGTATTTTTATTCTGTTTTTTCGCAGGGTGCAAGTGTAAATTTTATGCGGGAGCGAGTTTTTTATCAGTAATACCGTGAATATAAAAAGAATGTTTACCGTTTTATAGATGACAGATTATGCGTCTTTCGCTAAAGTTTCCGGTCAAATTGGTCGTTTACTTGTTACACAGCTTAGATTTCTTTTGCTCGGGAGAGGCATGTCAGGATCCAACACTGCAATCAGCCGTCGTCGTTTACTGCAAGGCGCGGGTGCCATGTGGCTATTGAGCGTAAGTCAGGTCAGCCTGGCTGCGGTCAGCCAGGTCGTGGCGGTGCGCGTCTGGCCTGCGTCCAGCTACACCCGCGTGACGGTAGAATCAAATCGTCAGCTGAAATATAAGCAGTTCGCGTTGAGTAATCCTGAACGCGTGGTGGTGGATATCGAAGATGTAAACCTGAACTCGGTGCTCAAGGGGATGGCTGCGCAAATCCGCGCTGACGACCCGTTCATCAAGTCGGCGCGCGTCGGGCAATTTGACCCGCAAACCGTACGTATGGTTTTTGAATTAAAGCAAAACGTAAAACCGCAGCTGTTTGCCCTTGCGCCGGTCGCCGGGTTTAAAGAGCGTCTGGTGATGGACCTCTATCCGGCCAATGCACAGGATATGCAGGACCCGCTGCTGGCGCTGCTGGAGGATTACAACAAAGGCGACCTCGAAAAGCAGGTGCCGCCTGCGCAGAGTGGCCCACAGCCAGGCAAGGCCGGGCGCGATCGTCCGATTGTCATTATGCTCGACCCTGGCCACGGCGGCGAAGACTCCGGCGCGGTGGGGAAATACAAAACGCGCGAAAAAGACGTGGTATTGCAAATAGCTCGCCGTCTGCGCTCTCTGATCGAGAAAGAGGGCAATATGAAGGTGTACATGACGCGCAATGAAGACATCTTCATTCCGTTGCAAGTGCGCGTAGCAAAAGCCCAGAAACAGCGCGCTGACTTGTTTGTTTCTATCCATGCCGACGCCTTTACCAGTCGCCAGCCGAGCGGTTCCTCGGTGTTTGCGCTCTCAACCAAAGGCGCAACCAGTACTGCGGCAAAATATCTGGCACAAACCCAGAACGCCTCGGACTTGATTGGTGGCGTAAGCAAAAGCGGTGACCGCTATGTCGACCACACCATGTTCGATATGGTGCAGTCGCTGACCATTGCCGACAGCCTTAAGTTTGGTAAAGCGGTGCTGAATAAGCTCGGTAAAATCAACAAGCTGCATAAAAATCAAGTTGAACAGGCCGGGTTTGCCGTACTAAAGGCACCAGATATTCCCTCCATTCTGGTCGAAACGGCGTTTATCAGTAACGTTGAGGAAGAGCGTAAACTGAAAACGGCGACTTTCCAGCAGGAAGTTGCGGAGTCTATTCTTGCGGGAATTAAAGCGTATTTTGCCGATGGGGCGACGCTGGCGAGAAGGGGATGATAAAAAGGCGCTGAATGGCGCTTTTTTTATGGGAGACCAGAAACAAAAAAACACCCGTTAGGGTGTTCAATAAATTGGTTGCGGGGGCCGGATTTGAACCGACGACCTTCGGGTTATGAGCCCGACGAGCTACCAGGCTGCTCCACCCCGCGTCACCGTACTGCTTTACTTCATCAAATTTTAATTGGTTGCGGGGGCCGGATTTGAACCGACGACCTTCGGGTTATGAGCCCGACGAGCTACCAGGCTGCTCCACCCCGCGTCACCGTACTGCTTTACTTCATCAAATTTTAATTGGTTGCGGGGGCCGGATTTGAACCGACGACCTTCGGGTTATGAGCCCGACGAGCTACCAGGCTGCTCCACCCCGCGTCCGTGGATGCGCACTATACTCTGCTCGCGTTTTCATGCAACCTTTTTTTTACTCCGATCACGGATTCGGCATGATTTTGAACAAAAACAAATCACTAAAGCCTATTTTTTGTGCAAAATTTGCGTCAGGGAGAGGCTGCTCATTTCATTAAACGCGGTGGTTTGTTATCTTCGTTGCGCCTTATTTTTTAACCTGAAGAAGAGAACAATGAAAGGACGTTGGGTAAAGTACCTTCTTATGGGCACGGTTGTGGCAATGCTTGCCGCCTGCTCTTCCAAACCAACCGATCGCGGACAGCAATATAAAGACGGGAAATTTACCCAGCCTTTCTCTCTGGTGAACCAGCCAGATGCCGTTGGCGCGCCGATTAATGCCGGTGATTTTGCCGAGCAAATTAACCATATCCGTAATTCGTCACCGCGTCTGTATGGCAACCAGAGTAATGTTTATAATGCGGTGCAAGAGTGGCTGCGCGCAGGCGGTGATACCCGCAATATGCGCCAGTTCGGCATTGATGCCTGGCAGATGGAAGGTGTCGACAACTATGGTAACGTGCAGTTTACAGGCTATTACACGCCGGTAATTCAGGCGCGCCATACCCGTCAGGGCGAGTTCCAGTATCCGATTTACCGTATGCCGCCAAAACGTGGTCGTCTGCCGTCTCGTGCGGAGATCTACGCAGGAGCGCTGAGTGATAAATATATTCTCGCTTACAGTAACTCCCTGATGGATAACTTCATTATGGATGTGCAGGGTAGCGGGTATATCGACTTTGGTGATGGCAGTCCGCTTAACTTTTTCAGCTATGCAGGGAAAAACGGTCATGCCTATCGCAGCATTGGTAAGGTGTTGATCGACCGTGGCGAAGTGAAAAAAGAAGATATGTCGATGCAGGCGATTCGTCACTGGGGCGAAACACACAGTGAAGCTGAGGTTCGCGAGCTGCTGGAACAGAACCCGTCTTTCGTCTTCTTTAAACCGCAATCTTTTGCACCGGTGAAAGGGGCAAGTGCGGTGCCGCTGGTTGGCCGTGCTTCTGTTGCCTCCGATCGTTCAATTATTCCGCCAGGTACTACCTTGCTGGCAGAAGTGCCGCTGCTGGATAATAACGGCAAATTTAACGGTCAGTACGAATTGCGTCTGATGGTGGCGCTGGATGTCGGTGGCGCAATCAAAGGCCAACACTTCGATATCTATCAAGGGATCGGGCCGGAAGCCGGACACCGCGCAGGTTGGTACAACCACTATGGACGTGTCTGGGTGCTGAAAACCGCTCCGGGCGCAGGTAACGTCTTTAGCGGCTGATGTGATATTCTGTATGCCGTTTTTACGGATATGACAGGGTGAGGGGTAACCTCACCCTTTTTAATTCTGAGGTGCTATGTCTGTGGTAATTAGTGATGCATGGCGTCAGCGTTTTGGTGGCACAGCGCGACTGTATGGTGAAAAAGCATTGCAACTGTTTGCTGACGCGCATATTTGTGTGGTTGGTATCGGTGGTGTCGGTTCCTGGGCGGCGGAAGCGCTAGCGCGCACGGGGATTGGCGCAATCACGCTTATCGATATGGATGATGTGTGCGTCACCAATACCAATCGGCAAATTCACGCTCTGCGCGATAACGTCGGGCTGGCAAAAGCGGAAGTAATGGCGGAGCGTATTCGCCAGATTAACCCGGAGTGCCGTGTAACGGTGGTGGATGACTTCGTGACGCCGGATAACGTAGCGCAATATATGAATGCCGGTTATTCGTACGTGATTGATGCTATTGATAGTGTACGGCCCAAAGCGGCGCTGATTGCTTATTGTCGGCGCAATAAAATCCCGCTGGTCACGACCGGTGGCGCTGGTGGGCAGATTGACCCGACGCAGATTCAGGTTACCGATCTGGCGAAAACGATTCAGGACCCGTTGGCGGCGAAGTTGCGCGAGCGCCTGAAAAGCGATTTTGGCGTAGTGAAAAACAGTAAAGGTAAGCTCGGCGTGGATTGCGTGTTCTCTACCGAAGCGCTGGTGTACCCGCAGTCAGACGGCACCGTCTGTGCGATGAAAGCCACGGCGGAAGGGCCAAAGCGGATGGATTGTGCCTCAGGATTTGGCGCGGCGACGATGGTGACCGCCACTTTTGGCTTTGTTGCGGTTTCTCATGCGCTGAAGAAGATGATGGCGAAAGCGGCGCGTCAGGGGTAAACAATCAGGTCGGATGCGACGCGAACGTCTTATCCGACCTGGTTCTGTGCTTAAACCTGCTTCGCCGCAGCGATAATCGCCTCGCTTAACGCATTCAACCCCTGGCTGCGTGAGGCGCTAAGTTGCGCACGTAATCCCAGCTCATCAAACAATGCCAGCGGCGACTGTGCCTGCAATTCGGCGGCGGTTTTCCCCTCAACGGCAGTCAACAACACCGCCAACAGGCCGCGCACAATGCGCCCTTCGCTGTCGCCAAAAAAATGCATCTTGCCGTTTTCAGCCACGGTATATCCCAGCCAGACGCGGTTTTCGCATCCGGCAATCTCTTTAGCCTGCGCTTTTAACTCCTCTGGCAAAGCCGGAAGCTGTTTCCCCAGCATGATCAACTGGCGATATTTATCTTCCCATTGCGTCAACGGTGCGAAGGTATTGCGTAACGTTTCTGCGGTTACGGTTGTGCCGAACGGATGTCCGGCGAATTGCGGGTTTGTCATTAATCCACCAATAATTCCAGCGCGCGGTCAACGGCATTCACCAGCGCATCCACATCACTCTTTGTATTATATGGCGCAAATGAGGCGCGCAGTGTGCCGGTTACGCCTAATTCTGCCAGTAGCGGCTGAGCGCAATGCTGCCCGGCGCGCAGGGCAATACCGTACTCCGCCAGCAGTGTCACCATATCGCTGTGATGAACTCCAGCAAAATCAAAGGCCAGCAGGCTGGAATCCTGGCAGCGGAATGAACGAAAGCCTGGACGTTTCGCCAGCGCTTCTTCTGCAAGCGTTGCTAAGCTACGGCTCCAGCTTTCGGCCTGGTTGATATCGTAATCTGTCAGCCATTCCAGCGCCGCGCTTAATCCTATGACGCCAGCGACATTTGGCGTTCCTGCTTCCAGTTTCCACGGCGCAGATTGAGTCGTGAAGCCGTCAAAACTCACTTCGTGAACCATTTTGCCGCCGCCCAGCCAGGGCGACATCGCTTCCAGCAGTTCTGGTTTGCCATACAGCACGCCGATGCCTGTCGGGCCATACAGTTTGTGACCTGAAAAAGCATAGAAATCAATATCCAGTTGCTGAACATCCGCGGGGAAATGCACCGCCCCCTGAGCACCATCAACCATCACCACTATCCCGGCTGAATGAGCAAAAGTAATCGCTCTCGCTAGATCCGGGCAACCGCCAGTGACGTTCGACATCTGCCCCAACGCCAGAATCCGACTACGGGGAGTAATCAGTTCTGGCAACAAATCGACATCCGGCAGTCGCTGCGCATTAAGCGGCAATTTCACCACTTTGGCCCCCGTTTGTTGGGCGACCATCAGCCAGGGGACGAGGTTGGCGTGGTGTTCTGCCACACTGACAATAATTTCATCGCCCGGTTGCAGACGCGGACGGGCATAGCATTGCGCCACCATGTTGATGGATTCAGTGGTGCCGCGCGTCCAGACGATATTTTTGTCATCCGATGCATTCAGTAATTGTGCCACTTTTTCCCGCGCAGCTTCGTAACGCGCGGTCAGGCGTTGGGCTTCGGCAAACTGGCTGCGATGGACGTTTCCGGCGCTCAGGCTATAAAACTGTCGGGTAGCTTCAACCACGGCTTCAGGTTTAAGCGCGGTCGCGGCGCTGTCGAGATAGACGCCCGCATCCTGTAGCGCGGGAAACTGGGCGCGAAACTGCGCGGGATTAAAAACGTTCATGGTACTCCTCGGCTTGATGCACCGATCGTGACGCAAAATTCACTTTGATACAAGGAGAGTGCTAACCATCAGAATTATCTGGATATCCTGGCGAAGCCGCGTCAGTAACATATGCTGAATAGTGTTAGGCGTTAATTTTAGCCTGTTAATCAATACTATTAAGATTTATTAATCGCTTTAAGGAGAAGATGATGAAAAAGACTGCCGCAATTATTTCTGCCTGTATGCTGACTTTTGCCCTGAGCGCCTGTTCCGGTTCGAACTATGTGATGCACACCAATGACGGACGTACCATCGTCTCTGACGGCAAACCACAGACTGATAACGATACCGGTATGATTTCGTATAAAGACGCTAATGGCAACAAACAGCAGATCAACCGTACCGACGTGAAAGAGATGGTCGAACTGGATCAGTAATTCGCGATCGCAAGGTAAAAAAAAGCACCGCAATTAGGCGGTGCTACATTAATCACTATGGACAGACAGGGTAAATGTACAGGAAGTGAAAAAAGGTAGCTTTGCTACCATGGTCTGAATCGCAGACCAATTGCAAACACAACAACACAACATCACAACCGTAAGCCAAAAGTTCACCAGAACACGCATTCCGATAAAACTTTTCGTTCCGGCTCAGGAAGTGCCGCCACTATAGGTATTTGCTGGTAGAAGCTCAACGGACAATTTATAATGGCTCAGATTAAAAAAACTAATAGGTTACACAGTGTAATCTAATTGTTAAATTCATTTAACATCAAAGTTTAAAAGCCATGTCTAAACGATTACCACCGCTAAATGCCTTACGAGTTTTTGATGCCGCAGCACGCCATTTAAGTTTCACTCGCGCAGCAGAAGAGCTTTTTGTGACCCAGGCCGCAGTAAGTCATCAAATCAAGTCTCTTGAGGATTTTCTGGGGCTAAAACTGTTCCGCCGCCGTAATCGTTCACTCCTGCTGACCGAGGAAGGGCAAAGCTATTTCCTCGATATCAAAGAGATATTTTCGCAATTAACCGAAGCGACGCGTAAACTCCAGGCCCGTAGCGCTAAGGGGGCGTTGACGGTCAGTTTACTCCCCAGTTTCGCCATTCATTGGTTGGTTCCGCGACTTTCCAGCTTTAATTCAGCTTATCCGGGAATTGACGTTCGAATCCAGGCGGTTGATCGTCAGGAAGATAAGCTGGCGGATGATGTTGATGTGGCGATATTTTATGGTCGGGGCAACTGGCCGGGGCTACGGGTGGAAAAACTGTACGCCGAATATTTATTGCCGGTGTGCTCGCCGCTACTGCTGACTGGCGAAAAAACCTTGAAGACCCCGGAAGATCTGGCTAAACATACGTTATTACATGATGCGTCACGCCGTGACTGGCAGACATATACCCGACAGTTGGGGTTAAATCATATCAACGTTCAGCAAGGGCCAATTTTTAGCCATAGCGCCATGGTGCTGCAAGCGGCTATCCACGGGCAGGGAGTGGCGCTGGCAAATAACGTGATGGCGCAATCTGAAATTGAAGCCGGACGTCTTGTTTGCCCGTTTAATGATGTTCTGGTCAGTAAAAACGCTTTTTATCTGGTTTGTCATGACAGCCAGGCAGAACTGGGTAAAATAGCCGCCTTTCGCCAATGGATCCTGGCGAAAGCCGCTGCTGAACAAGAAAAATTCCGCTTTCGTTATGAACAATAATTTACGTAGGGTACGACCATGACCAGCCGTTTTATGCTGATTTTCGCCGCCATTAGCGGCTTCATTTTTGTGGCTCTGGGCGCTTTTGGCGCGCATGTGTTAAGTAAAACCATGGGGGCCGTTGAGATGGGCTGGATCCAGACCGGCCTCGAATACCAGGCGTTTCATACGCTGGCGATCTTAGGTCTGGCGGTGGCAATGCAGCGTCGCATCAGTATCTGGTTTTACTGGAGTAGCGTTTTCCTCGCGTTAGGCACGGTGCTGTTCAGCGGCAGCCTTTATTGCCTGGCGCTGTCCCATCTGCGTTTGTGGGCGTTTGTCACACCGGTTGGCGGCGTGAGCTTCCTTGCGGGCTGGGCGTTAATGTTAGTTGGTGCTATCCGTTTAAAGCGCAAGGGCGTAAGTCATGAATAAGGTTGTATTGCTGTGCCGTCCGGGCTTTGAAAAAGAGTGCGCCGCAGAAATTACCGATAAAGCCGGCCAGCGGGAAATTTTCGGTTTTGCCCGCGTGAAAGAGAATGCGGGTTATGTCATTTATGAATGTTATCAACCTGATGATGGCGATAAGTTAATCCGTGAGCTGCCGTTCAGTTCATTAATTTTTGCCCGCCAGTGGTTTGTAGTGGGGGAACTCCTGCAGCATTTGCCGCCAGAAGATCGTATTACCCCCATTGTCGGCATGTTACAGGGCGTAGTAGAGAAGGGCGGTGAACTGCGTGTTGAAGTTGCCGATACCAACGAAAGCAAAGAGTTGCTGAAATTCTGCCGTAAATTCACCGTGCCGCTACGCGCTGCCTTGCGTGATGCGGGGGTGCTGGCGAACTATGAAACGCCGAAGCGTCCGGTTGTGCATGTATTCTTTATTGCACCAGGCTGTTGCTATACTGGTTACTCATACAGCAGCAATAATTCGCCGTTCTATATGGGCATTCCGCGCCTGAAATTTCCGGCAGATGCGCCGAGTCGTTCCACGCTCAAACTGGAAGAGGCATTTCATGTGTTTATTCCTGCGGATGAGTGGGATGAACGTCTGGCGAACGGGATGTGGGCGGTGGATTTAGGTGCTTGCCCAGGCGGCTGGACCTACCAACTGGTGAAGCGCAACATGTGGGTTTATTCCGTCGACAACGGCCCGATGGCGCAAAGTCTGATGGATACCGGGCAGGTGACGTGGCTGCGGGAAGACGGTTTCAAATTCCGTCCGACACGCAGCAATATCTCCTGGATGGTATGCGATATGGTTGAAAAACCGGCGAAAGTTGCGGCATTAATGGCGCAGTGGCTGGTTAATGGCTGGTGCCGTGAAACCATTTTCAACCTCAAACTGCCGATGAAAAAACGCTACGAAGAAGTGTCACACAATCTGGCGTATATTCAGGCACAGCTTGATGAACATGGCATAAATGCTCAGATTCAGGCGCGGCAGTTGTATCACGATCGCGAAGAAGTGACGGTGCACGTCCGCCGTATCTGGGCTGCGGTGGGTGGTCGTCGCGACGAGCGATAACAGGCAAGGCCGGGGCGTCGTCTCCGGCCTGCTACCCTTTCCGTCAGGCTGTTACCAAAGAAGTTGTAACCTGGCGCTCATCAGAAATAATGTGCGTTACCTCATCCAGATGCCCGATGCGGGCTTCCCCTGAACGATTAAATTTACTTTTATCAATCAATAACAACGATTGCGCGGCACGTTTTAATAACATTGATTTGTAATCAGCGTTGATGGCATTGGAGTCCCACAGTGCGCCGCTGCTATCGATCCCTTCACAAGAAAAAATAAACAGATCGATTTCCAGCGATTTAAGTTGGGAAATCAGCGAGGGGTTGACGTAACAGCCATATTTGCGCTCAAGTGTGCCGCCGGAACTGATCAGTTTAATGCGTTCGCGTTTACCGAGTTCATGGCAAATCGGATGGCTATTGGTGAAGACCTGGATGTTGATGTCAGGCAACTGGCGTGCCAGATACCAGCAGGTTGAACTGGCGTCTAAGGCTATCACCATCCCTTCTTCAATCCACGCGAGCGCCTCGCGCGCGATATCTGCTTTATGCGCATAATGGCTTTTCAGCCGGATGTGAAAGGGATCGCCACTGTCTTGATTTTGACGGTGGATATATTTAGCGCGCCCATGATTGCGCAGAATTTTACCCTGCGTCTGTAATTCATTGAGATCGCGACGAATGGTTTCTTTACTGACCTTTAGCTGTTCAGAGAGAGCTTCCGTGGTCAGGCTGGTATGGTTCAGCAGCAGGTCGACTATCGCTTGCTGGCGTGCCGCTTTCATATTTTTCACCCCATCATTCGATAACCGCCCGCGTCATGCGGGCGTACCGGTATGAGATTACGGTGTTACCCCTTTTTTTAAAAGAATATTCCCGTACTTCGCTCGTTCGCCTGTGATAACGATCGCAAAGGCTTTTTGCGCCCGTTCATAAAACGCAAAACGATTGATGCGGATGATGTCAGGACAGGGGGCTTGTAGTGAAAGCGCATTACGATAACGTCGTTCTACTTCAGGATCGAGAGTGTCACCTTCTACCGCCGCCATCATCACCAGCGGTGGTGCATAACTGTCCAGCTCAAATAACGGGATAATCGCCTGGAGCAAGTCGCTCACCAACAGGCCATCAGCGCGGATCACCTGCGGTCCCATCGAATGGGCGGGAAAGTGAGCATCGGAAAAAATAATTTCATCTCCATGCCCCATCTCTGCCAGCACTTTCAATAGTTCGGGAGAAATTAACGGCGAAATTGTTTTCAGCATTTCACACCTCCTCTATAAATTCAGGTTCAGTTTGCGGGTAGAAATAACGGTACTGATAATGAATCTGTGCACGGGCTTCTTCCGGGCTGTTAAATTCCCCTACGCCATACCAACCAAACAGCGCAGCTCCTGCGACGGTCGTTTCGGCATCGTCGAGAACTTTTACCGGAATATCAAGCATATTGGCTTTAATCTGATTCCACAATGTGTTGCGACTTCCTCCGCCGACTAACAATAATTCAGAGGCTTTAAAGTGCCCGATTTTTTCCAGCATCTGTAGATTGCGCTGTAATTGCGTGGTTAACCCTTCCAGCGCCGCGCGATAGAAATGCCCCCGCGTGGTATTAAGCGTTACGCCTTGCCAGCCAGCGTTCTGGCACGACAATAAATCACACTGCATTTTCACTCCATCTGCGCCAGGCGCGATCAGGCGAGCTTCTTCAATCAATATTTGCCAGGGAGTTTCAGCCGTCCAGAACAGTTTTCTCACCCATTCCAGCACGCCGGATGCCAGCCATTGCATACCTGGGTTATACAACCCTGCCTGGCTATCCAGTTCGCAGGTAGAACCGGCGTACTGACTTAACAGCGAAGTATCAACCTGGGCGCTGCGGACCATTAAAATTTCCCATGTACCGGAAGAGAGCACGGGTTCATTTTGTTCGGCACCAGCGCCAAAAAGGGCGAACTGGGTATCGTGACCTGCGGAAATCACCGGTATGCCAACGGGTAAGCCGAGCATTGCTGCGGCGCTGTTCTGTAGCGTACCAATCTGTTCACCCGCTTCCACCAGACGAGGGAAGAGTCGGCGTGGAATACCGGTGGCTTGTAAAATTTGCGGACTGAAATCGCGTTGCTGGATATCCAGCATCTGGCTGGTTCCGGCCATCGTAATATCAGTAGTGAATTCGCCGGTTAAACGGTGGTTAATCAGCGACGAAATAAAGAGCCAGGCGTGCGCGCGTTCCAGCAGTTGTGGATGATTTTCTTTCAACCACACCAACTTATATAACGTATTGAAACTAAAGGCTCCGACTCCAGAAATAGCCTGCAACTGCTGTGCGGAGATCAACCGTTCAATATTGTCCATTACCGCGGCTGTTCGCGGACATTTCCAGCTAATGATCGGATAGAGCAGATTGCCTTGCTTATCTACCAGAGCGCCATCCACACCAAAGGTGGTGACGGCGATACCGCGGATGTGGCAATCAGTCAGTTCACTATTGATTTGCCGACAGCAATCAGCAAAGCGTTGCAAAATGGCGTCTAAAGACCACTGGTGCCAGGTGTTGTTTTCCATCGCGATATCGCTGGCATTAGGCGTTGAGGCGCGGGCAACAATTTTTCCCTGCCGATTAACCGCGATGGCCCTGACATTGGTCGCGCCACAGTCGAGTACCAGGATAACTTCTTGTTTCATAATCGCTCCTGCAATATAGCCGGATAACATTGCTTATCCGGCTAACCACTCTTGCTTGTTCAGGCCCGGTAGCCGGAGCGACCGGGCATCACATCAGGGAGTAATGTATTAACGCTTGTACAACGGGCCGTAGTTCTGGCAAGCGCGGTAATCCTGGCCTTCAATATCCATGCCGTGCGCGGCCCAGGCAGAAGGACGATATACTTTGGTCTCTTCAACGTTGTGCATACATACCGGGATACGCAGCATGGAGGCGAGAGTGATAAAGTCTGCGCCAACGTGGCCGATGGTCAGAACCCCGTGGTTAGCGCCCCAGTTCGCCATTACCGAGTACACATCCGTAAACGGCCCTTTACCGGTGAGGCGCGGTGCAAACCAGGTGGTTGGCCAGGTTGAGTTGGTGCGTTTGTTGAGGATGTCATGCACATCCTTCGGCAATTCCACGCTCCAGCCTTCTGCGATTTGCAGTACCGGTCCGAGGCCTTTGATGATGTTGACACGGGTCATGGTGAACGGGACGCCGCCTTCGGTAAGGAAGCGGGAAGAGTAACCGCCGCCACGGAAGTATTCGTGGATCGCCGGGCACCATTCGGTAGCGGCGAGGCAAGCGTCAGCCTCTTGCTGAGAGATTTCCCAGTGCGGCTTCATCGTCGGGTTACCTTCGCTGTCGCGTTGTTTACAGGAACCGTCCAGCGCAGCAGAACCGGAGTTGATCAAATGGATGATGCCGTGTTCTGCCAGTCCATCCAGTTTATGCCCCGTTACACGCTCAATTGCTTCTGGTGACCAGTAGGTACGCACATCGGCAAATACCTGAGCGGTGCCGGTGAGCTGGTGACCCATTAGCATTGCCACGCCGTTAAGACTGTCGTTTTCGGTCGCCACGACAAAGGGTTCGCGAACGCCATTCCAGTCAAATGAACTATTAAGGAGCGCTTCGGCGGTGTCGCCATTGGGATATTGGTCGGTCCAGTGGCGTTGCCCCTGGAAGCCCGCAGCGATGGCGTTGTAGCCAAGTGATTCTTCCACGCGACCGATATCGGCCAGTTTGCTGTTGCCTTGCATCATGTCGCGGATACACATCGCCATCAGTAAACTTTCGCGCAGAACTGCGCGGCTTTGCTCGGCATTGCGTTGATACTGTTTGTTATTTTCATCTTCGCCATAGCGGAAGTTTTTATCAGCCCAGGCCAGCGCCATTTCCAGTTCGGCTTCGTCGTAAATCTTCTGATCGATACGGCGACGCAGTTCGGTCATATCCACCGCCTGGACTTTCATTCCCAGCCAGGATTCAAAGAAGTTGTGATCAACGATGGAACCGGCGATACCCATCGAAACGCCGCCCAGCGACAGATAGCTTTTACCTTTCATGCTGGCGACGGCCAAACCGGCGCGGGCAAAGCGCAGCAGTTTTTCTTCAACATCGGCAGGAATCGATGTGTCATCGGCATCCTGAACGTCATGACCGTAAATGGAGAATGCCGGGATGCCTTTCTGGCTGTGAGCTGCCAGAGCCGCTGCCAGGTAAACAGCGCCGGGACGTTCAGTGCCGTTAAAGCCCCAAATGGCTTTCGGGCGGGTTGGATCCATATCGATGGTTTCACTGCCATAGCACCAGCAAGGGGTTACCGTAATGGTGAGGCCTACATTCTGACTGCTGAATTTTTCTTCGCAAGCAGCGGCTTCAGCCATACCCGCGATACAGGTATCGGAAATGACACACTCGACGGCAGCTCCACAGGCATGGCGCAGTTTCTCGGTCAGCAGTGCAGCCGTGGCTTTCGCCATATTCATTGTTTGTTCTTCAAGCGACTCACGAACACCCATGCGACGACCGTCAATAACCGGGCGGATACCAATTTTCGGTAAGCTGATTTTTTTCATTACTGATTCCTCACTTTATTCGGAAAATATGTTCAGTTAGTTGCCGTTTGAGAACGGAAACGGGCAAAGATAAAGATGACTGCGAAGCAGAGTGCCGGGATCAGTTCGGCAGTGGGGATGTTGCCCGCTGCGTCACTGACAAACCCCATGACCGGAGTGACAATACCGCCGCCAATAATGGTCATAACGATGAAGGACGAACCGTATTTGGTGTCCTGGCCGAGATTCTTAATGCCCAGCGAGAAGATTGTTGGGTACTGAATCGACATAAAGGCACTGCATAAAGTCAGGGCTATTAAACCCACATGACCACCAGCGAAGGCTGAGATCAGGCACAGTGCCATAGCGATTAATGCGTAGGCTGCCAGGACTTTGTGTGGTGCGAAGCGACTGATGAGCCAGGTACCGGTGAAACGACCAATAAAGAAGCACACCATGGTTCCGGTTAAATAGTTAGCGGCAAAGCCTGCTGTCATACCTGGAATTTCTTCTACAGCGTAGCGAATTAAATAGCTCCAGCAGGCCGTTTGTGCGCCAACGTAGCAGAATTGCGCTAATACTGCCCAGCGCCAGTGGCGAATACGCGCCAGGCGAGAAAGCGATGCGGAGAACGATCCTTGTTTGGCGTCACTGTGATTATCACTCTGCAATGCCGGGAATTTCGTCAGCATGATCAGCAGGGCGACCAGTAACACGATAGCCACGATGATCATATAAGGTGTCTGTACCGATAATACCAGGCTGTGTTTATACGCACTCAATTGCTCTGGAGACATTTTATCGAGAACGTCTTGCGATTGATGTGGCACGTTAGACAAAATAAGACTTTGCCCAAAGACAACCGCGATAATTGCGCCAAATGAGTTAAATGTTTGCGCAAGATTTAAGCGGAAGTGACCACTGCTTTCCGGCCCTAATACCGTAACAAAAGGGTTTGCGGCAGTTTCCAGACAACCTAATCCGGCTGCAATAATAAATAGGCCAACTAAAAACAAGGTGTAGTTCATTATTTCTGCGGCGGGCCAGAATAATGCAGCGCCGAAGGCATATAAAAACAATCCGGTAATAATCCCTGCTTTATAACTGAGTTTTTTCATCAATATCCCGGCAGGGATTGGGATAATGAAATAACCAAAGTAAAAGGCCGATTGGATCAGGCCAGCCTGGAAATTTGTCAGCGTAAAAGCCTGCTGGAATTGAGGCAATAAAATGTCGTTAAGGTTATTGGCTACCGCCCAAAGAAAAAACAGTGAGCACAGCAGTGCGAATGGAATAATGTAACTTCTGCTCTGCCCTGCATCTTTATCTACCGCACGGTAACTCTGCGTTTGTATTGATGTGTTTCCCATAGCATCCTCTTAGGTTCAGAAGCTTAAGCACGTAATCGGTTATGTTTTCAAAAGTGCAAAACCAGCGAGTTCGGGCTTCATATCAGTGAATATTTGCCTGTCTGAAATGAACTCATGGATTCATTTTCAAATAAAAAACGGTCTGTAATATGACGGCGGTCACACTTATTAGCTGGAAGGTGACTTTATGTGACTACCATCACTTTAATAATCGAAATTTCATGCCCGTTTCAGAAAATAAATCATAAAAAACACAAACCAGATGACCGTATTAATTGTTTGTGCCGAAAACGGGCATTCCTGGCAGGGAGGAGTAGAAAAATGACCGTTTTGATAAATATTTTTAAGAGCGGTCATTTTTAATGGAGTTATAAAAAGAGAACTTGCAGTTATTTACTGTGATTAGTTGAACCAGGTCACAAAATATAAGCTTGTGAATTTCTTTCTGGTTAATCAGGAAGAAGATGGTGGGTAATTAAACGGCTAATTCAATAGTGTGAAAGGAACAACATTATTGCCCTGTTTTGAATCAGAGAGAGGTAGCTAATGGAACGAAATAAACTTGCTCGTCAGATTATTGACACTTGCCTGGAAATGACTCGCCTGGGGCTGAACCAGGGGACAGCGGGTAACGTCAGTGTACGTTATCAGGATGGGATGCTGATTACGCCTACAGGTATTCCATATGAAAAACTGACGGAGTCGCATATTGTCTTTATTGATGGCAACGGCAAACATGAGGAAGGAAAACTCCCCTCAAGCGAGTGGCGTTTCCATATGGCGGCCTATCAAAGCAGACCGGATGCCAACGCGGTTGTTCACAATCATGCCGTTCATTGTACGGCAGTTTCCATTCTTAACCGACCGATCCCCGCGATTCACTACATGATTGCGGCGGCTGGCGGTAATTCTATTCCTTGCGCGCCTTATGCGACCTTTGGAACACGCGAACTTTCTGAACATGTTGCGCTGGCTCTCAAAAATCGTAAGGCAACTTTGTTACAACATCATGGGCTTATCGCTTGTGAGGCGAATCTGGAGAAAGCGTTATGGCTGGCGCATGAAGTTGAAGTGCTGGCACAACTTTACCTGACGACCCTGGCGATTACGGACCCGGTGCCAGTGCTGAGCGATGAAGAGATTGCCGTAGTGCTGGAGAAATTCAAAACCTACGGGTTACGGATTGAAGAGTAATTTCGTAAAGCAACAAGGAGAAGGATGATGGCTAACAGAATGATTCTGAACGAAACGGCATGGTTTGGTCGGGGGGCTGTTGGGTCTTTAACCGATGAGGTGAAACGCCGTGGTTATCAGAAGGCGCTGATCGTCACCGATAAAACGCTGGTGCAATGCGGCGTGGTGGCGAAAGTGATCGATAAGATGGATGCGGCAGGACTGGCATGGGCGATTTACGACGGCGTAGTACCTAACCCAACAATTACTGTCGTCAAAGAAGGGCTCGATGTATTCCAGAATAGCGGCGCGGATTACCTGATCGCTATTGGTGGTGGTTCTCCACAGGATACGTGTAAAGCGATTGGCATTATCAGCAACAACCCGGAGTTTGCCGATGTGCGTAGCCTGGAAGGGCTTTCCCCGACCAATAAACCCAGTGTACCGATTCTGGCAATCCCCACCACAGCAGGCACTGCGGCAGAAGTGACCATTAACTACGTGATCACTGACGAAGAGAAACGGCGCAAGTTTGTTTGCGTTGATCCGCATGATATCCCGCAGGTGGCGTTTATTGACGCTGACATGATGGATGGTATGCCTCCAGCGCTGAAAGCCGCGACGGGTGTCGATGCGCTCACTCATGCTATTGAGGGGTATATTACCCGTGGCGCGTGGGCGCTAACCGATGCGCTGCACATTAAAGCGATTGAAATCATTGCTGGGGCGCTGCGAGGATCGGTTGCTGGTGATAAGGATGCCGGAGAAGAAATGGCGCTCGGGCAGTATGTTGCGGGTATGGGATTCTCGAATGTTGGGTTAGGGTTGGTGCATGGTATGGCGCATCCACTGGGCGCGTTTTACAACACGCCACACGGTGTTGCAAATGCCATCCTGTTACCGCATGTCATGCGCTATAACGCTGACTTTACCGGTGAGAAGTACCGCGATATCGCGCGCGTTATGGGCGTGAAAGTGGAAGGTATGAGCCTGGAAGAGGCGCGTAATGCCGCTGTTGAAGCGGTGTTTGCTCTCAACCGTGATGTCGGTATTCCGCCACATTTACGTGATGTTGGTGTACGCAAGGAAGACATTCCGGCACTGGCGCAGGCGGCACTGGATGATGTTTGTACCGGTGGCAACCCGCGTGAAGCAACGCTTGAGGATATTGTAGAGCTTTACCATACCGCCTGGTAATTGCGCGGATGTGATAATGCCGGATGCGACGCTAGCCGCGTCTTATCCGGCATATAAGTGCATTAAATTCAATGTGTTGACAATCGTTTGCATCCGGCACGCCGTTACCTTACCAACCGCAATTGCTGTAAATTGCCGTCGATATGCAAATCGGTTTGTAAGCGGGCAATATCGCGGCACAGAAACGCCATCTCTTTATGGGTTTCTAATTTTTTGCGCCACTTTTCGGCAACCGCATCCAGATTCTCATATATCCCTTCCAGACTCTGAAACTCGACCAGTAGCTGTGTGGCGCTTTTTGGTCCGATCCCCGCAACACCCGGTACCTTTGAACTGCTGATCCCCGCAAGCCCCCAGTAATCGGGCAACTGCTGCGGTTGAACGCCAAATTCTTTATCGATAAATGGCGCATCCAGCCAACGTTTCTGGAAGTAATCACGAATACGTAATGTCGGTGAAAGTAACTGACAGTAGCCTTTATCTGTCGAAACAATCGTTGCCTGATGCCCGGCCTGTGTCACTTTGACCGCCAGCGTGGCGGCTAAGTCATCGGCTTCGTTGCCGCTGGCGGACCAGCACGGGACGCCGCGTTGCTCAAAGGCGGCGCGTAATGCAGGCATCTCGTTGTGCAACTCTTCCGGCATTGGCGGTCGACCCGCTTTGTAATCTGGTAAACGCTGATGACGCCAGCCGCTACTGCGGTTTTCATCATCAAAAACGGCGACCGCGTGGGTTGGCTGGCTGTGCATAATGAGCTGATCGAGCGCGTGCTGGCAGGTTTCGACACAGGGCGAACCCTGAACGGCATGAATGCGACGAATAAGATTCAGTGCATCGACAATAAGCAAATGAACAGCCACGATAACCCCCTTAAAGATCAGGCGATAAGGGTAACATTCGATGCCAGAACAGGCTATGGCTGGATGAGAAATCGGGAAGAGGCCTCGCAAAAAGAGGCCTCTGGAGAGCGATTAATCGCAGGCAACGATTTTCATTGCCAGGCCGCCGCGAGACGTTTCACGGTACTTGGCGTTCATATCTTTACCTGTTTCGTACATAGTTTCGATAACTTTATCGAGGCAGACGCGCGGCTCGCTGGTACGGCGCAGCGCCATACGTGCTGCGTTCACCGCTTTTACTGCTGCAATGGCGTTACGCTCGATGCACGGTACCTGGACCTGTCCGGCGACCGGGTCACACGTCAGACCGAGGTTGTGCTCCATGGCGATTTCCGCCGCGATGCATACCTGCGCCGGGCTTGCGCCTAACAGTTCTGCCAGACCAGCTGCCGCCATTGAGCACGCCACGCCGACTTCACCCTGGCAGCCGACTTCGGCACCAGAAATCGAGGCGTTCATCTTATAAAGAGAACCAATGGCGCTGGCTACCAGCAGGTAACGAGCCAGTGAGTTAGCGTTCACTTCGCGGATAAACTTGTCGTAGTACGCCAGCACGGCCGGAATAATCCCGCACGCACCGTTAGTCGGCGCAGTCACCACGCGACCGCCAGCAGCATTCTCTTCGTTCACTGCCAGTGCAAACATGTTGATCCAGTCAACAACCGCCATCGGGTCAGTGGTGGTTTTATCCTGGCTGACCAGCATCCGGCGTAGTGCCGCAGCACGGCGTGGAACGCGCAGTTTGCCAGGCAACACGCCTTCGGTGGAAATACCGCGCTCAATACCGCCACGCATGACTTCCCAGACGTTCGCCAGGTGCTGTTCCAGCTCTTCTTTGCTGTGCAGCGCCAGCTCGTTTTTCATCATCAGGCCAGAGAGTGACAGCCCGGTTTCCTGACAATGTTTTTGTAGATCGGCAGCGGAACTATACGGATAAGGAACTTCAACCGGTGCGCTATCCTGCTGACCAAAATGTTCTTCATCAACGATAAAGCCACCGCCAATAGAGTAGTAAGTCTGGCTGTAAACGACTTTATCGCCCGCCAGCGCGGTAATGCGCATACCGTTTTCATGCAGAGAAAGGTTGTCGGCATGGAAGTTCATGCACTGATCAACCGGGAACTCCACTTCATGCTGACCATTTGCCAGCATCAGGCGACCATGAGTATTCACATCCTGAATAAAACCAGGGATGGAATCGATATCCACGGTATCCGGCAGGTTACCCGCCAGACCCATAATTATGGCGATATCTGTGTGGTGGCCTTTACCGGTCAGAGAGAGCGAGCCGTACACGTCAACCACCACGCGGGTCACGTCTTTAAGCAGGTTACGGGCAATCAGATCGTCGGTAAATTGTTTACCCGCTTTCATTGGTCCAACGGTATGAGAACTGGAAGGGCCAATGCCGATTTTGAAAATATCGAATACGCTAATCATAGGAAATACATCGCGTTAAAACGGAGGAAGCGCCGCCCGAAAGCGGCGCGAAAGGACTTAGCTGAACAGAGAGTAGAAGATTGCGGAGATTGCAATCAGACCCATCACGACAACGAATACGTTGCTGATGTGACCGCTGTACTTACGCATTGCCGGTACTTTCTGGATTGCGTACATCGGCATCAGGAACAGGATCATCGCGATGATTGGGCCGCCCAGGGTTTCAATCATACCCAGGATGCTCGGGTTCAGGGTGGCAACAATCCAGGTCGTTACCAGCATGAACAGCGCAGTGATACGGTTCAGCTTGTTGATTTCGATAGACTTACCTTTACCACGCAGAGATTTAATCACCATACCGTTGAAGCCTTCACGTGCGCCCAGGTAGTGGCCGAGGAAGGATTTGGTGATAGCGATAATCGCGATAATCGGAGCCATCCACGCGATGATCGGCGCGTTAAAGTGGTTAGCCAGGTAAGACAGAATCGAGATGTTCTGCTCTTTAGCCGCAGCCAGGTCTGCCGGAGTCAGGCTCAGTACGCAGCTGAAGACGAAGAACATTACGGTCAGCACCATCATGATGTGTGCGAATGCCAGGATCTTCGAGCATTTCTGTTCTGCCATATCGCCGTACTCTTCACGCTTCGCAACGGCGAAAGAAGAGATGATCGGAGAGTGGTTGAACGAGAACACCATTACCGGAATTGCCAGCCACAGTGTCATCCACAGACCGTTTCCGGTTGCAGATGCAGTGTCCAGAGACAGCGTTTCCAGTGCTGCGCCGTTCCACTGCGGGATCAGGTACAGAGCCAGCAGCATCAGTACGCCAACAAACGGGAATACCAGAATACTCATCGCTTTAACGATCATCTGCTCACCGAAGCGAACGATGGTCATCATACCCACGATCAGGATCAGCGACAGAATCGCACGCGGCGGTGGCGTCATACCCAGCTGGTGAGACATGAAGCTTTCAACTGTATTGGTGATTGCCACGCTATAAACCAGCAGGATCGGGTAGATAGCGAAGAAGTAGAGCAGAGTAATCAGTTTACCTGCGCCAATACCAAAGTGTTCTTCTACAACCTCGGTGATGTCTTCGCCCGGTTTTTTACCAGACAGTACGAAGCGAGTCAGGCCGCGGTGAGCAAAAAACGTCATCGGGAACGCAAGGATAGCCATGATGATCAGCGGGATCATACCGCCAACACCAGCGTTGATTGGCAGGAACAGCACGCCCGCGCCGATTGCCGTGCCGTAAAGGCCCAGCATCCACATGGTGTCTGTCTTGCGCCAGGCACTACGAGAGTCTTTCGACGCAATCGTGCTGGTTTGAGTCGTTTCCATCTATTTCTCCTGGAGGAATGCAAATAATTCAGCTTTTAGCCAGTTCAGCCCGGGAAGGTGCCTGACCGTAAAAATGAAATCTGTCTATCGGCGATGGCTTAATCATTTTCCATCGTAATAATTTGAGGGCGGAAAGATACACACAAGTTATGTATCTATCAGTGATCTTGATCCCAAATACAATAATCTACTTGGAAGATAGATAATCACAACGCTTTACTCTGTAAATCAAAAGTAAAAGAGAATTTAAGGGCAATATTTACCCATTAAACGACATCTGACTTCTTACGGGGCGCGCAATATATGTAGGTTGAACTGAAAAAATCAATACTTTTAGTTAATCATGGCGATAATTTCTTTTTCATGGCGATAAAATGTGGTTTATGAAAATAGGGAAACGTTTGCGTTTCAACATAAATTGTATGACATATTAACTGTGGTGATATTTGTCGCGTGAGGGTGGTAAGAAACATTCATATAACAAATGAAATGAGTTGATGAGTAAGTGACCAAAAATGAGAAAACCCGGCAACAAACGTCACCGGGGGAGGGGAGATTACGTGCAGATTTCGTAGCAAGGGATGTAGGCTGAGCCTGGCAACTTCATACGATGCTGGGCAACAAAACCCTGTAGCAGGTCGTCCATACGACGCATAATCTCTTTATCGCCGTTGATTTTGTAAGGACCAAACTTTTCAATGGCGCGAATACCGACTTCTTTTACATTACCCGCCACAATACCGGAGAACGCACGGCGCAGGTCGGCAGCCAGCACTTCAACGGGTTGATCCGGGTAAAGCTTCAGATTAGCCATATTCTCGTGAGACGGCTCAAACGGCATTTGCAAATCTGGCGCAATGCGCATTGACCAGTTAAAGCTGTAAGCGTCACCAGTGTCGCGGCGATTTTCTTTCACCAGCGGCATCGATTTTTTCATCTGACGAGCGACTTCAGCGGCGTCATCAATGATGATGCGGTAATGGCGGCGCGCGTTTTCACCCAGCGTATGCACGACAAACTCGTCCAGTACGCGGAAGTAGTCGGCGCTCTCTTTCGGGCCGGTGAGGATCAATGGTAAAACCTGATCTTTGTTGGCCGGGTTCATTAAAATTCCCAGCAAATACAGCAACTCTTCTGCTGTACCCACACCGCCAGGGAAGATAATGATACCGTGAGCGATACGGACAAACGCTTCCAGACGTTTTTCGATATCTGGCATGATGATCAATTCGTTGACCAGCGGGTTAGGCGGTTCAGCGGCGATAATCGACGGCTCTGTCATACCAATAAAGCGACTGTCTTTGTAACGCTGCTGCGCGTGTCCGACCGCAGCACCTTTCATCGGCGCTTCCATCGCTCCCGGACCACAGCCGGTGCAGATATTCAGCTCACGCAGGCCCAGCTGATTCCCGACGCGACGGGCATACAAATACTCGTTTTCGTTAATTGAGTGACCGCCCCAGCAGACCACCATATTTGGCGCTTCACCGACATGCAGCGCGCGAGCGTTACGCAAGATGGAAAAGACCAGGTTAGTGATGTGGACGGAGTTGTCGAGATTCAGGTTGGGAAAACGAACGGTGTTATGAATTTGCCCATAAACGAAGAGAATGTCACGCAGAACCGCGAACAAGTTGGCCTGCAAAGCGCGAATAATTCGCCCATCGACAAAAGCCTCTTCCGGGGGATTTATCAGTTCCAGCTTTACGCCGCGTTCACGGCGCAGGACGTTAATATCGAAATTTTCAAAACGAGACAGCAATTCTTTGCTGTTATCGGTCAAACTACCGGAGTTCAGTACGGCAAGTGAACAGTTGCGAAACAGTTGATAGAGGTCGCTGCTGGCGGTGCGTTTAAGCATATCCACTTCCAGCTGCGACAACATATCCATGGAGCCAAGCGGGCTAATATGTGTAATCAAGAAAAACTCCTTATGGGACGAATATCGTCATTCCCTTTGATTACAATAGCCCTGCCTGCTGACCTTTCACAACCTTCTGCGTGAATCCAGCACGCAAAATTGAGAAAAAATTTATTGCCGAACCAGTCTTGTGGTCGATGGGACAAAATCGTTATTACTGCGCCACGGGTTAATGTCCAGACCGCCACGACGGGTATAACGTGCGTAAACGCTCAATTTTTCTGGCTGGCAGAAGCGTAACAGGTCATTAAAGATGCGTTCCACGCACTGTTCGTGGAACTCGTTGTGATGACGGAAAGAGACCAGGTAACGCAGCAGTTTTTCTCTGTCAATTTGGCGTCCACGATACTGAATTTGGATCGAACCCCAATCTGGTTGATGGGTGATCAGGCAATTTGATTTCAGCAGGTGGCTGACAAGCGTCTCTTCCACTACTTTTTCACCGCTGGTGGCATTCTCCAGATAGTCAGTAGTGAATTCATAGTTATCGATAGTGATATCCTGGTCATCAATGCAGGTGCCATTGAAATGACCTATCGGCTGGCCTTCCAGTTCATCAAGACGATATAACGCCACGCTAACCTTACCCTGGGCGCAAGTGCTTAAGTCGCGCTCCAGCGTCTGGCGCACCTCATCCCAGTTATTAAAACGCGTCTGGTTAAAACTGTTGAGATAGAGCTTAAAACTCTTCGACTCAATCAGATTTACGCTGGTGTAATCAAGTTCAACATGACCGACAGCGACCTGCGGCAAACCTTTCGCATTCAGCCAGGAAAGTTCATACAGCGTCCAGATATCCGTACCGTGAAAAGGCAGGTTATCCGCTTTCAGACCCAGCGGGTCGCGATTCAGGCTGCGTGGAACGCCTTGCAGTAGGCTGGCGTCATAGGTATCCCGGTAATCGGTTGATTTTCCAAGTGTCAGGCCCGCAAGTGCCTGATGGTTTGCATAAGAAGACATGTTTCACCGTCATAAACCAGATAAACTAAACGACAAGTGTATCTGGTTTAAGTGAAGAGAGAAATTAGTGGACGATTTGACCGCACAAGCCCTGAAAGATTTTACTGCACGCTACTGCGATGCGTGGCATGAAGAGCATAAAAGCTGGCCGTTAAGTGAGGAACTGTACGGCGTTCCTTCACCGTGCATTATTTCAACTACCGAAGATGCCGTATACTGGCAACCCCAGCCGTTTACCGGGGAACAAAATGTAAACGCGGTTGAACGCGCTTTTGATATTGTGATACAACCCACGATTCATACCTTTTATACGACTCAGTTTGCCGGGGATATGCACGCGCAGTTTGGCGATATCAAACTGACATTGCTGCAAACCTGGAGTGAAGACGACTTCCGTCGGGTGCAGGAAAATCTGATTGGTCATCTGGTGACTCAGAAAAGGCTAAAACTGCCGCCCACGCTATTTATCGCGACGCTGGAAGAAGAGTTAGAGGTCATCTCGGTGTGTAATCTCTCCGGTGAAGTGTGCAAAGAGACGCTAGGAACACGTAAACGGACGCATTTAGCCTCAAATCTTGCGGAATTCCTTAATCAACTTAAGCCTCTTCTGTAATCCAAATACCCCATCTGGTTGTGAGAGATCTCTTACAGACTCTGTAGGAGATCGCCAGGAAATAAGCGAATACTTAAAAAGATAAGAATCGTTATTCTCATTTAAAAACAACATGTTGCTTGTTAATTCTTAACTTTCATATGAAATTTTCCTTAAGGCATTGTCTGTAAGCGCCTTGTAAGACTTCGAGAAAAAGACGATTCTATCTTCGTCGACAGGGAGTCAGACAACGAAGTGAACATCAGGATGATGACACTTCTGAAGGACACACCAGGATGGTGTTTCAGGGAAAGGCTTCTGGATGAAGCGAAGAGGATGACGCAGGACGCGTTAAAGGACACCTCCAGGATGGAGAATGAGAACCGGTCAGGATGATTCGGTGGGTCAGGAAGGCCAGGAACACTTCAGGATGAAGTATCACATCGGGGTGGTGTGAGCAGGAAGCAATAGTTCAGGATGAACGATTGGCCGCAAGGCCAGAGGAAAAGTTGTCAAGGATGAGCAGGGAGCAACAAAAGTAGCCGGAATGCTGCGAAACGAACCGGGAGCACTGTGAATACAGTGCTCCCTTTTTTTATTCCTGCTATTCTTCGCGGCAGTTTTTCTTATTGAGGTTGCTTTATGACCACTCATGACCGCGTTCGTCTCCAGTTGCAGGCGCTTGAAGCGTTACTGCGTGAACATCAGCACTGGCGAAACGATGAACCCCTGCCGCATCAATTTAACAGTACTCAACCGTTCTTTATGGACACCATGGAACCACTGGAGTGGTTGCAGTGGGTGCTGATCCCGCGAATGCACGATTTGTTAGATAACAACCAGCCGTTACCGGGCGCTTTTGCTGTTGCGCCCTATTATGAAATGGCGCTGGCGACGGACCACCCGCAACGCGCGCTTATTCTGGCAGAGCTGGAAAAACTGGATGCTCTTTTTGCGGATGATGCGAGCTAATGCTGGAAATACTCTATCAGGATGAATGGCTGGTTGCGGTAAATAAACCCTCCGGCTGGTTGGTTCACCGCAGCTGGCTGGATCGCGACGAGAAAGTAGTGGTCATGCAAACCGTGCGTGACCAGATAGGCCAGCATGTTTTTACTGCTCATCGTCTGGACCGACCAACTTCTGGTGTGTTGTTGATGGGATTATCCAGCGAAGCCGGACGGCTGCTGGCACAACAGTTTGAACAGCACCAAATCCAGAAACGTTACCATGCGATTGTGCGTGGCTGGTTGATGGAAGAAGCGGTGCTGGATTATCCACTGGTGGAAGAACTGGACAAAATCGCTGATAAATTTGCCCGCGAAGATAAAGGCCCGCAGCCAGCAGTGACGCATTATCGCGGTCTGGCGACCGTAGAAATGCCGGTAGCGACCGGACGTTACCCGACCACGCGCTACGGCCTGGTGGAACTGGAGCCGAAAACTGGACGCAAGCACCAGCTTCGTCGCCATCTTGCCCATTTGCGGCACCCGATTATTGGCGACAGCAAACATGGTGATTTACGCCAGAATCGCAGCGGTGCTGAGCATTTTGGCCTTCAGCGGTTAATGCTGCATGCCAGTCAGTTGTCATTGACGCATCCTTTTACTGGCGAGCCGCTGACTATTCACGCGGGCCTGGACGACACCTGGATGCAGGCGTTATCACAATTTGGCTGGCGCGGTCTGCTTCCTGAAAATGAAAGGGTTGAGTTCAGTGCGCCATCGGGTCAGGATGGAGAGATAAGTTCCTAATCCAGGGAGAAAACGGTATGGCGGAAATTGGTATTTTTGTCGGCACCATGTACGGGAATTCACTGTTAGTGGCCGAAGAAGCGGAAGCGATTCTGACCGCGCAGGGCCACAAAGCAACGGTATTTGAAGATCCTGAATTAAGCGACTGGCTGCCCTATCAGGATAAGTATGTTCTGGTGGTTACGTCCACGACCGGGCAGGGCGACCTTCCTGATAGCATTGTGCCACTCTTTCAGGGAATCAAAGATAGTCTGGGCTTCCAGCCGAATCTGCGTTATGGCGTGATTGCGCTCGGCGACAGTAGTTATGTGAATTTCTGCAATGGCGGCAAACAGTTCGATGCCTTGTTGCAGGAACAGAGCGCTCAGCGGGTTGGCGAAATGCTGTTGATTGACGCCAGTGAGAACCCGGAACCGGAAACGGAATCAAATCCGTGGGTTGAACATTGGGGCACGATGTTGTCCTGATATGTTCAGCGAGCGGTAAATGCCGTTTTAGCGGTGCTGAATCGAATCTTTTCAGGCAAATGCCAGTAAAAACTGCTTCATAGCGCGGATTTTTACTGGCGTTTGCCTGGAGTCAAGCGATCCATTTCATACTCTTCTTTATTTCTTCGTTTTAACCCTTCCTTTCTTGTTCTTGTTTTCATTTCCGTGAAGTGGATTCCACCGTCCAGGGCTAATGCCAAAATCGGGCCTCATTGAACGCATTAATGTTGTGTTGTTGCACGGTGAGCCGCTATGGCGCGCTTTTTATACTGCTATTGCCAGATATAAACACGCGCCGTATTCGGCGAACGACCTATAAAAACGGCAAAAACACCCTACGTCACCTCTGATTTCCTGGCGATGTCGCAGTCCAGAGTGAGCGTGGCTAACGCGAATTTTCAGGAGTGCAACAATGAGTTCTTTAAGTCAGGCTGCGAGCAGTGTGGAAAAACGCACGAATGCTCGTTACTGGATAGTGGTGATGTTGTTTATCGTCACATCCTTCAACTACGGCGACCGCGCTACGCTTTCTATTGCCGGTTCGGAAATGGCCAAAGATATCGGCCTTGATCCCGTGGGAATGGGCTATGTGTTCTCTGCCTTCTCATGGGCGTATGTTATCGGGCAGATCCCTGGTGGCTGGTTGCTGGATCGTTTTGGTTCAAAACGCGTCTACTTCTGGTCGATCTTTATCTGGTCGATGTTTACCTTGCTGCAAGGCTTCGTCGATATCTTTAGTGGATTCGGCATTATCGTTGCCCTGTTTACACTGCGCTTCCTGGTCGGGCTTGCTGAAGCGCCATCTTTCCCTGGCAACAGCCGCATTGTTGCGGCCTGGTTTCCGGCGCAGGAAAGGGGAACGGCGGTGTCGATTTTTAACTCCGCTCAATACTTCGCAACGGTTATCTTCGCGCCGATTATGGGCTGGCTGACGCATGAAGTGGGCTGGTCACACGTCTTTTTCTTTATGGGCGGTCTGGGCATTGTCATCAGCTTTATCTGGTTGAAAGTCATCCACGAGCCAAATCAACATCCGGGCGTAAATCAGAAAGAGCTGGAGTACATCGCCGCGGGTGGCGCGCTGATCAATATGGATCAGCAAAACACCAAAGTTAAAGTGCCGTTTAGCGTGAAGTGGGGGCAGATCAAACAGCTGCTCGGGTCACGGATGATGATCGGCGTTTATATCGGTCAGTACTGTATCAACGCCCTGACTTACTTTTTCATTACCTGGTTCCCGGTTTATCTGGTGCAGGCGCGCGGGATGTCGATTCTGAAAGCGGGCTTTGTGGCTTCCGTTCCGGCGGTTTGCGGTTTTATCGGCGGTGTGCTGGGTGGGATTATTTCCGACTGGCTGATGCGTCGCACGGGTTCACTGAACATTGCGCGTAAAACACCGATCGTGATGGGCATGTTGTTGTCGATGGTGATGGTGTTCTGCAACTACGTCAACGTTGAGTGGATGATCATCGGCTTTATGGCGCTGGCCTTCTTCGGTAAGGGGATCGGTGCGCTGGGTTGGGCTGTAATGGCTGATACTGCGCCAAAAGAGATCAGCGGTCTTTCCGGTGGCCTGTTTAACATGTTTGGTAACATTTCTGGCATCGTCACGCCAATCGCAATTGGTTATATCGTTGGCACGACTGGCTCCTTTAATGGGGCGCTGATTTATGTTGGTGTTCATGCCTTAATCGCGGTGCTCAGCTACCTGGTGCTGGTGGGCGATATCAAGCGTATTGAGCTGAAACCTGTCGCGGGGCAATAAGATGACGACACAATCCAGTCCTGTTATTACTGATATGAAAGTCATTCCGGTCGCCGGACATGACAGCATGTTGCTTAATATTGGTGGTGCACATAACGCATATTTCACCCGCAATATTGTGGTACTCACCGATAATGCCGGGCATACCGGCATTGGTGAAGCGCCGGGCGGAGAGGTGATTTATCAAACACTGGTCAAGGCTATTCCGATGGTGCTGGGCCAGGAAGTTGCGCGCCTGAATAAAGTGGTTCAGCAGGTGCATAAAGGTAATCAGGCAGCCGATTTTGATACCTTCGGCAAAGGTGCCTGGACTTTTGAATTGCGCGTTAATGCCGTGGCGGCGCTGGAAGCCGCCTTGCTTGACCTGTTAGGTCAGGCGCTGAATGTTCCGGTCTGCGAACTGTTAGGGCCAGGCAAGCAACGTGATGCTATTACCGTTCTCGGTTATCTGTTTTATATCGGTGATCGGACCAAAACCGATCTTCCTTATCTGGAAAATACGCCGGGCAACCATGAGTGGTATCAGTTGCGGCATCAGAAAGCGATGAACAGCGAAGCCGTTGTGCGTCTGGCGGAAGCCTCACAGGATCGCTATGGCTTTAAAGATTTCAAACTTAAGGGTGGCGTGTTACCTGGCGAGCAAGAAATCGACACTGTTCGTGCATTGAAGAAACGCTTCCCTGATGCGCGGATTACCGTTGATCCCAATGGTGCCTGGCTGCTTGATGAAGCCATTTCTCTGTGCAAAGGGCTGAATGATGTCCTTACCTATGCGGAAGACCCGTGCGGCGCTGAGCAGGGTTTCTCCGGTCGTGAAGTGATGGCGGAGTTTCGACGGGCGACCGGCTTGCCCGTCGCGACCAACATGATCGCCACCAACTGGCGCGAAATGGGTCATGCGGTGATGCTCAATGCGGTAGATATTCCACTTGCCGATCCGCACTTCTGGACGCTTTCCGGTGCAGTCCGCGTGGCGCAACTTTGCGACGACTGGGGGCTGACCTGGGGCTGCCATTCTAATAACCACTTTGATATCTCTCTGGCGATGTTTACCCATGTGGGCGCGGCGGCACCGGGTAATCCTACCGCTATCGATACCCACTGGATTTGGCAGGAGGGCGATTGTCGTCTGACCAAAAATCCGCTGGAGATTAAAAACGGAAAAATTGCCGTTCCTGATGCGCCCGGTCTGGGCGTGGAACTGGACTGGGAACAGGTACAAAAGGCACATGAGGCCTATAAACGTCTGCCTGGCGGTGCGCGTAACGACGCAGGCCCGATGCAGTACCTGATCCCCGGCTGGACCTTTGACCGTAAACGTCCCGTTTTCGGCCGTCATTGATTCTGAAAAAGGACATAAATATGAGTTCTCAATTTACGACGCCTGTTGTTACTGAAATGCAGGTCATCCCGGTGGCGGGTCATGACAGTATGCTGATGAATCTGAGTGGTGCACATGCACCGTTCTTCACGCGTAATATTGTGATTATCAAAGATAATTCCGGTCACACTGGCGTAGGGGAAATTCCCGGCGGCGAGAAAATCCGTAAAACGCTGGAAGATGCGATTCCGCTGGTGGTGGGTAAAACGCTGGGTGAATACAAAAACGTTCTGACGCTGGTGCGTAATACTTTTGCCGATCGTGATGCCGGTGGGCGCGGTTTGCAGACATTTGATTTGCGTACCACTATTCATGTAGTTACCGGGATAGAAGCGGCAATGCTGGATCTGCTGGGGCAGCATCTGGGGGTAAACGTGGCATCGCTGCTGGGCGATGGTCAACAGCGTAGCGAAGTCGAAATGCTCGGTTATCTGTTCTTCGTCGGCAATCGCAAAGCTACACCGCTGCCGTATCAAAGCCAGCCGGATGACTCATGCGACTGGTATCGCCTGCGTCATGAAGAAGCGATGACGCCGGATGCGGTGGTGCGCCTGGCGGAAGCGGCGTATGAAAAATATGGCTTCAACGATTTCAAACTGAAAGGCGGTGTACTGGCCGGGGAAGAAGAAGCCGAATCTATTGTGGCACTGGCGCAACGTTTCCCGCAGGCGCGTATTACGCTCGATCCTAACGGTGCCTGGTCGCTGAAAGAAGCGATTAAAATCGGTACATACCTGAAAGGTTCGCTGGCTTATGCAGAAGATCCGTGTGGTGCGGAGCAAGGTTTCTCCGGGCGTGAAGTGATGGCAGAGTTCCGTCGCGCAACTGGCCTGCCGACCGCAACCAATATGATCGCCACCGACTGGCGGCAGATGGGCCATACGCTCTCGTTGCAATCCGTTGATATCCCGCTTGCGGATCCGCATTTCTGGACGATGCAAGGTTCGGTACGTGTGGCGCAAATGTGTCATGAATTTGGCCTGACCTGGGGTTCACACTCCAACAACCACTTCGATATTTCCCTGGCGATGTTTACCCATGTTGCCGCTGCCGCACCGGGTAAAATCACCGCGATTGATACGCACTGGATCTGGCAGGAAGGTAATCAGCGCCTGACCAAAGAACCGTTAGAGATCAAAGGCGGTCTGGTTCAGGTGCCAGAAAAACCGGGGCTGGGTGTAGAAATCGATATGGATCAAGTGATGAAAGCGCACGAGCTGTATCAGAAACACGGGCTTGGCGCGCGTGACGATGCGATGGGAATGCAGTACCTGATCCCCGGCTGGACGTTCGATAACAAGCGTCCGTGCATGGTGCGTTAAGACAGAAAACCAAAACCGGCTCTATCTGGAGCCGGTTTGAGACTGATGCCAAACGCAAAATTGCCTGTTGCGCTACGTATCAGGGCTACATCATTTTTTAATTCATTGAATTTAATTGGTTTTGCAGGCCGGATAAGGCGTTAACGCCGCATCCGGCATAAACACAGGCACTTGTCACCAATCTGAAACCAGCGTCATAAAAATCCGGTTGCTACTCGACAAGACGTCCATTACCCGAGAATTTTGCTGGCTTCGCGCGCTACATTATCCATCTCGTCCAACAGTTCCAGCAGCTCCGGCTCTAAATCTTCTTCTTTAGTACCGCTACGTAGCTGTTGTTCGATCAGTTGGCAGAGATTCTTCATACGCGGTACACCGCTATAGCCGCAACTGCCATGCAGTTTATGAATCAAATCAACCAGGCCTTCCGGGTTTTCTCCAACCAGCTGTTCCTCAACTTTGTTGCGAACTTCAGGCAGGAAATCGAGTAACATTTGCAGCATATCGCGCGCTAAATCGGTTTTTCCTGCTGCCTGGCGTAGTGCCAGTTGCCAGTCGAGGGTCGCATTCGGGTTGACCACAATTTCGTTGACTTCGGGCGTCACGACGCGAGAGGAAATACCGCTGCCAGGCTTGTAGCGCAACAGCAAATTATGCAATCGCTCTTCTTCGATCGGTTTGGCCAGATAATCACTCATCCCCGCGCCAAGCAGTTTCTCTTTTTGCCCGGCCATCGCATGCGCCGTTACCGCGATAACCGGCGTTTGCTGCTGATGCGGGAGCTGGTGGATGAGCTCACATGCCCGAATGCCGTCCATGTCCGGCATTTGAATATCCATTAAGATTAAATCGAACGGCATCTGTTTCGCCCGTTCAACCGCCTGATGCCCGCTATCGCAAAGTTCCACATGTTGCACCATATCTTCCAGCAATGCGCCGATAAGTTTCAGGTTAGCGGGGTTGTCATCAACCGCCATGACTGTCATTGCCAGCTTACTTTCATCGGTTACAGGCAAAAGCGTGTTTTGTTTGTGATGACAAAATTCCGTCAGGGCAGGCAACAGGCGCGTAGGTGTTAATGGTTTCAGCAGACACGCGCCGATACCATCTTGCTTAAGTTTTTCAGCATTGACTTGTGCATGGCAAGGAAGTGCCAGCATCAGGAAATCGGTCATCGATACTGCTTTCGCTAATCGCTCATGTTGCATTGTTAGCGGCTCGCGGAAGGTCACCGCTATGCCTAATAACATCATGTCGTAATGCGCGGGAGGCAGCGCGGAGAACGTTGGGCTATAAACCACTTCCAGCGGCGTTTCACTTAAAATATCCAGCGTGCATTGTGCTGCTGCGGAGTTTGGTTCGACATAGGCCAGGCGCTTACCAGCGAGGCACTGGGTGGATGGCCCTTCGATAATAATGTTCGGGTTCAGATCGAGATTAATGTGGAACCAGAAAGTTGAACCGCGATTCGGCTGGCTATGGAACGAAATATCGCCGCCCATTTCATTAACCAGTTTTTGTGTAATCACCAGCCCCAGCCCGGTGCCACCATGACGGCGGGAAATACTGGCATCAGCCTGTCTGAAGGCCTGGAATAAGCGCGATTGATCGCGTTCAGGAATACCAATGCCGGTATCCCGAATCTGCACTTCAATTTGCACTTTGGTATTACTCAGCGCACGTTTTTCTACCAGAATATCAATGTTGCCATTCTCGGTGAATTTAATTGCATTCCCTACCAGGTTAGTGATGATTTGCTGTAATCGTAGTGGGTCGCCGATCACGTTATCAGGCACGTCGCTTTTAATATTGAGCGTCAGTTCCAGCCCTTTATCGTGAGAAGAATGTGCCAGCAGGGTAACGACTTCATCCAGCGTGCTGCGTAGTGGGAATGGAATACTTTCCAGAATCAGCTTACCGGCTTCCAGTTTCGAGAAGTCGAGAACATCATTAATAATTGCCAGCAAATTATTTGCCGAACGTTCAATCGTATTCAGGTGATCGCGCTGCGTTGGTGTTAATTCTGTTTTCAGCGTCAGGCGGGTAAAGCCAATAACACCATTCAGTGGTGTACGCAGCTCGTGTGACATATTTGCCAGAAACTCGGATTTAATACGCGCCGCTTCCTGGGCGCGCTTTTTCGCCAGATCCAACTCAACGTTCTGAATCTCCATTTGCTCCAGCGTCTCACGCAGATCGGACGTCGCCTGGTCGATATTGTGTTGCATCTCTTCGTGATAAGCCGCCAGCGACATTGCCATCGAGTTGATACCGTTTTTCAGCATATCCAGCTCGCCGAGCATAAATCCTTCCACCCGGCTGTCGAGTTGCCCGCGACGGATGCGGTCGACGGTATTCACCATGTTGCGAATCGGACCGGTTACATCGCGCATTAAGCGCCAGCCAAAAATAAGCGCAATACCGATACAAAACAGCATCATCACGCTGGAAATAAAGATCTCTTTATATTGCTGCAAGCGAACCGATTTAAGATCCAGCTCCAGCGCAATATATCCCAGCATATTTTGACTATTTTTGGCATCGCTACTGGGCGATTCGTCGGGGGAGTAACTTTCAGAAATAATCGGCGTGCGGAGGATCATTATATCGCCGTCACGAGTGACAGTGAGCTGGCGAGGAAACGGCACGTTGCTGCCGAGCTGCATTGATGAGGGATCAAGATGAAAATTGGAGGTGACAAAGAGTCGGTTATTTTCATCATAAACCGAAATCGCGCGAACAATATCAGAATGGCGACGATGCAGTACGCTTATTAACTGACCGATAGATTCGCGATTTTGCAGACTCATGCCATATTCAGTAGAAACTGCAAGCGGCTCAATAATGCTGGCACCGGCATCTTCCAGTTGACGCTGCAAGTCGTTATAGCGATGCACGACGAAAAAGATACTCAGCAATAAACCAATAAGGACGGTCGGTGCCAGGATCAGAATCATCATGCGTGCGCGCAGGCTGTAGTTGGTCATGGAGTTCCGTTATGGGACAATTAAGGTCACACTGTTAAATTGAGAAAGTCTCGCCAATGGCGCAATTCTACTCTGCAAAACGACGCACGACGACGCGTCAGATCATAACCGTTTCAGTCAACGACCTCGACTCTTTTGGTCAGGGTGTGGCGCGACATAACGGCAAAACATTATTTATCCCCGGATTATTGCCGCAGGAAAACGCGGAAGTTACTGTTACTGAAGATAAAAAACAGTATGCCCGCGCTAAAGTCGTACGCCGGTTAAGCGATAGCCCGGAACGCGAAACGCCACGCTGTCCTCATTTTGGCGTATGCGGCGGCTGTCAGCAACAACACGCCAGTGTGGATTTACAGCAGCGAAGCAAAAGTGCGGCACTCGCCCGATTAATGAAACACGAAGTCTCTGAAGTGATCGCCGATGTTCCCTGGGGCTATCGCCGTCGCGCGCGTTTAAGTCTGAACTACTTACCGAAAACACAGCAACTTCAGATGGGGTTTCGCAAAGCGGGCTCCAGTGACATTGTCGACGTGAAACAATGCCCCATTTTAGTGCCCCAACTTGAAGCATTGCTGCCCAAAGTCAGGGCATGCCTGGGCAGCTTACAAGCTATGCGCCATCTTGGTCATGTTGAACTGGTACAGGCAACCAGCGGCACGCTAATGATTTTGCGCCATACCGCACCGCTAAGTTCGGCAGATCGCGAAAAACTGGAATGCTTTTCGCATTCTGAAGGCCTGGATCTGTATCTCGCCCCCGATAGTGAGATACTCGAAACCGTCTCTGGTGAGATGCCCTGGTATGACTCAAATGGGTTGCGCTTAACTTTTAGCCCGCGCGATTTTATTCAGGTCAATGCGGGTGTGAACCAGAAAATGGTAGCGCGTGCGTTGGAATGGCTGGATGTGGAACCTGAAGATCGCGTACTGGATCTGTTCTGCGGTATGGGCAACTTTACACTGCCATTGGCGACACAAGCTGCCAGTGTGGTGGGTGTAGAAGGTGTTCCGGCGCTGGTGGAAAAAGGCCAGCAGAATGCGCGTCTTAATGGCTTACAGAATGTGACGTTTTATCACGAAAATCTTGAAGAAGATGTCACAAAGCAGCCGTGGGCGAAAAACGGCTTCGATAAAGTGTTGCTGGACCCGGCGCGAGCAGGTGCCGCAGGTGTTATGCAGCAAATTATAAAACTGGAACCTATTCGTATAGTTTATGTATCCTGTAACCCTGCAACGCTGGCTCGGGATAGCGAAGCGTTATTAAAAGCAGGATATACCATTGCGCGACTGGCGATGCTGGATATGTTCCCACACACGGGACATCTGGAATCGATGGTACTTTTCTCGCGCGTTAAATAGTTACGATTTGCCGATTTCGGCAGGTCTGGTCCCTAAAGGAGAGGACGATGGTTGCGGTAAGAAGTGCACATATCAATAAGGCTGGTGAATTTGATCCGGAAAAATGGATCGCAAGTCTGGGTATTACCAGCCAGAAGTCGTGTGAGTGCTTAGCCGAAACCTGGGCGTATTGTCTGCAACAGACGCAGGGGCATCCGGATGCCAGTCTGTTATTGTGGCGTGGTGTTGAGATGGTGGAGATCCTCTCGACATTAAGTATGGACATTGACACGCTGCGGGCGGCGCTGCTGTTCCCTCTGGCTGATGCCAACGTAGTCAGCGAAGATGTGCTGCGTGAGAGCGTCGGTAAGTCGGTCGTTAACCTTATTCACGGCGTGCGTGATATGGCGGCGATCCGCCAGCTGAAAGCGACGCACACTGATTCTGTTTCCTCCGAACAGGTCGATAACGTTCGCCGGATGTTATTGGCGATGGTCGATGATTTTCGCTGCGTGGTCATCAAACTGGCGGAGCGTATTGCTCACCTGCGCGAAGTAAAAGATGCGCCGGAAGATGAACGCGTACTGGCGGCAAAAGAGTGCACCAATATCTACGCGCCGTTGGCGAACCGTCTTGGGATTGGGCAACTGAAATGGGAGCTGGAAGATTACTGCTTCCGTTATCTCCACCCGACCGAATACAAACGCATCGCAAAACTGCTGCATGAACGCCGTCTCGACCGCGAACACTATATCGAAGAGTTTGTCGGCCATCTGCGCGCTGAGATGAAAGCTGAAGGCGTTAAAGCTGAAGTGTATGGCCGTCCGAAACACATCTACAGTATCTGGCGCAAAATGCAGAAAAAGAACCTCGCCTTCGATGAGCTGTTTGATGTGCGTGCGGTACGTATTGTCGCCGAGCGTTTACAGGATTGTTATGCCGCACTGGGGATAGTGCACACTCACTATCGCCACCTGCCGGATGAGTTTGACGATTACGTCGCTAACCCGAAACCAAACGGTTATCAGTCCATTCATACCGTGGTTCTGGGGCCGGGTGGCAAAACCGTTGAGATCCAAATCCGCACCAAACAGATGCATGAAGATGCAGAGTTGGGTGTTGCTGCGCACTGGAAATATAAAGAGGGCGCGGCTGCTGGCGGCGCACGTTCGGGACATGAAGACCGGATTGCCTGGCTGCGTAAACTGATTGCGTGGCAGGAAGAGATGGCTGATTCCGGCGAAATGCTCGACGAAGTACGTAGTCAGGTCTTTGACGACCGAGTGTACGTCTTTACGCCGAAAGGTGATGTCGTTGATTTGCCTGCGGGATCAACGCCGCTGGACTTCGCTTACCACATCCACAGTGATGTCGGACACCGCTGCATCGGGGCAAAAATTGGCGGGCGCATTGTGCCGTTCACCTACCAGCTGCAGATGGGCGACCAGATTGAAATTATCACCCAGAAACAGCCGAACCCCAGCCGTGACTGGTTAAACCCAAACCTCGGTTACGTCACAACCAGCCGTGGGCGTTCGAAAATTCACGCCTGGTTCCGTAAACAGGACCGTGACAAAAACATTCTGGCTGGGCGGCAAATTCTTGACGACGAGCTGGAACATCTGGGGATCAGCCTGAAAGAAGCAGAAAAACATCTGCTGCCGCGTTACAACTTCAATGATGTCGACGAGTTGCTGGCGGCGATTGGTGGCGGGGATATCCGTCTCAATCAGATGGTGAACTTCCTGCAATCGCAATTTAATAAGCCGAGTGCCGAAGAGCAGGACGCCGCCGCGCTGAAACAGCTTCAGCAAAAAAGCTACACGCCGCAAAACCGCAGTAAAGATAACGGTCGTGTGGTGGTAGAAGGGGTCGGTAACCTGATGCACCACATCGCGCGCTGCTGCCAGCCGATTCCTGGAGATGAGATTGTCGGCTTCATTACCCAGGGGCGCGGTATTTCAGTACACCGCGCCGATTGCGAACAATTGGCGGAACTGCGCTCCCATGCGCCAGAACGCATTGTTGACGCGGTATGGGGCGAGAGCTACTCCGCCGGATATTCGCTGGTGGTCCGCGTGGTGGCTAATGATCGTAGTGGGTTGTTACGTGATATCACGACCATTCTCGCCAACGAGAAGGTGAACGTACTTGGCGTTGCCAGCCGTAGCGACACCAAACAGCAACTGGCGACCATCGACATGACCATTGAGATTTACAACCTGCAAGTGCTGGGGCGCGTGCTGGGTAAACTCAACCAGGTACCGGATGTTATCGACGCGCGTCGGTTGCACGGGAGTTAGGCCGAAACTTGCTCGTATCTACAATGTAGATTGATATATACTGTATCTACATATGATCGCGGTTTGAGGAAAGGGTTATGATCCACAGTAGCGTAAAGCGTTGGGGAAATTCACCGGCGGTGCGGATCCCGGCTACGTTAATGCAGGCGCTCAATCTGAATATTGATGATGAAGTGAAGATTGACCTGGTGGATGGCAAATTAATTATTGAGCCAGTGCGTAAAGAGCCCGTATTTACGCTTGCTGAACTGGTCAACGACATCACGCCGGAAAACCTCCACGAGAATATCGACTGGGGGGAGCCGAAAGATAAGGAAGTCTGGTAATGGTAAGCCGATACGTACCCGATACGGGCGATCTGATTTGGGTTGATTTTGACCCGACAAAAGGTAGCGAGCAAGCCGGACATCGTCCGGCTGTTGTCCTGAGTCCGTTCATGTACAACAACAAAACAGGTATGTGTCTGTGTGTTCCTTGTACAACGCAATCAAAAGGATATCCGTTCGAAGTTGTTCTATCCGGTCAGGAACGTGATGGCGTAGCGTTAGCTGATCAGGTAAAAAGTATCGCCTGGCGGGCAAGAGGAGCAACGAAGAAAGGAACAGTTGCCCCAGAGGAATTACAACTCATTAAAGCCAAAATTAACGTGCTGATTGGGTAGGTGTTACTAACTCACTTCTATTCTGGTCACAGGTTTACACCTGACGGACCCGCAATTTTCAGGACAATTCAATGAATCAAATCGACCGTTTGCTCACCATCATGCAGCGCCTGCGCGACCCGGAAAACGGCTGCCCGTGGGATAAAGAGCAGACATTTGCCACCATTGCGCCTTACACCCTTGAAGAAACCTACGAGGTGCTGGACGCCATCGCCCGTGAAGATTTTGACGATCTGCGCGGTGAACTGGGCGATCTGCTGTTCCAGGTGGTGTTTTACGCACAAATGGCTCAGGAAGAAGGGCGCTTTGACTTTAATGATATTTGCGCTGCTATTAGCGATAAATTAGAGCGTCGCCATCCGCATGTTTTTGCTGACAGTTCTGCCGAAAATAGTAGTGAAGTGCTTGCCCGTTGGGAGCAAATCAAAACCGAAGAGCGCGCGCAGAAAGCGCAGCATTCGGCGCTGGACGATATTCCTCGTAGTTTACCGGCTTTAATGCGTGCGCAAAAAATCCAGAAACGTTGCGCCAACGTTGGTTTCGACTGGACGACGCTTGGTCCGGTAGTCGATAAAGTCTACGAAGAGATCGACGAGGTGATGTACGAGGCGCGGCAGGCTGTTGTCGACCAGGCTAAACTGGAGGAGGAAATGGGTGACCTGCTGTTTGCCACGGTCAATCTGGCTCGTCATTTAGGGACAAAAGCGGAAATCGCATTGCAAAAAGCGAACGAAAAATTCGAGCGTCGTTTTCGCGAAGTGGAGCGTATTGTTGCCGCGCGTGGACTGGAAATGACAGGTGTTGACCTCGAAACAATGGAAGAAGTCTGGCAACAGGTAAAACGGCAGGAAATTGATCTCTAAGGGAATTACGCGGTCAAGCGCGATTTGTGTCATTTTTTAAATGACAAGCGCTTGATTTGCGTCAAAAACATTTACCCCAAAGGGGCTATTTTCTCACTCCTGATTTCAATAGTGCGCTGGCGAAGAGGAGGGATAATGAAAGTTTGTGGCACAGGTCATGTTCGGGTATACTGCTTTCCCGTCCTGGTTATTCCATCGTCTTTTCAACCTAACTTCTCAGGTTCAGCATGACAACGAACTATATTTTTGTGACCGGCGGGGTCGTATCCTCTCTGGGTAAAGGCATTGCCGCAGCCTCCCTCGCAGCCATTCTTGAAGCCCGTGGCCTCAATGTGACCATCATGAAACTGGATCCGTACATCAACGTCGATCCAGGTACTATGAGCCCAATCCAACACGGGGAAGTGTTCGTTACTGAAGACGGCGCTGAAACCGACCTGGACCTGGGGCACTACGAGCGTTTCATTCGTACCAAAATGAGCCGCCGCAACAACTTCACCACGGGGCGTATCTACTCTGACGTTCTGCGTAAAGAACGCCGCGGTGACTATCTCGGCGCAACCGTACAGGTTATTCCGCACATCACTAACGCTATCAAAGAGCGCGTGCTGGAAGGCGGCGAAGGTCATGACGTAGTACTGGTCGAAATCGGCGGTACTGTAGGTGATATCGAATCCCTGCCGTTCCTCGAAGCGATTCGCCAGATGGCTGTTGAAATTGGCCGTGAGCACACCCTGTTTATGCACCTGACGCTGGTGCCGTACATGGCAGCGTCTGGTGAAGTCAAAACCAAACCGACTCAGCACTCTGTAAAAGAGCTGCTTTCAATCGGTATCCAGCCTGATATCCTGATTTGTCGTTCAGATCGCGCCGTTCCGGCGAACGAACGTGCGAAGATTGCATTGTTCTGTAATGTTCCAGAAAAAGCGGTTATTTCTCTGAAAGACGTCGATTCCATCTATAAAATTCCGGGCCTGTTGAAATCTCAGGGGCTGGACGATTATATTTGTAAACGATTCAGCTTAAACTGCCCGGAAGCGAATCTGTCCGAATGGGAACAGGTTATCTTCGAAGAAGCGAATCCGGTAAGTGAAGTCACCATTGGTATGGTCGGCAAATACATTGAGCTGCCGGATGCATACAAATCCGTGATCGAAGCACTGAAACACGGTGGGCTGAAGAATCGTGTCAGCGTCAACATCAAACTGATCGATTCACAAGATGTTGAAACGCGCGGCGTTGAAATCCTCAAAGGTCTGGACGCAATCCTCGTACCTGGCGGTTTCGGCTATCGTGGCGTAGAAGGCATGATTACGACCGCGCGTTTTGCGCGTGAGAACAATATTCCTTATCTGGGCATTTGCCTGGGTATGCAGGTGGCGTTAATTGATTACGCTCGCCATGTTGCCAACATGGAGAACGCCAACTCTACGGAATTTGTGCCAGACTGTAAGTACCCGGTTGTGGCGCTGATTACCGAGTGGCGCGATGAAAACGGCAACGTTGAAGTTCGTAGCGAGAAGAGCGATCTCGGCGGTACCATGCGTCTCGGCGCACAGCAGTGCCAGTTGGTTGACGATAGCCTGGTTCGCCAGCTGTACAATGCGCCGACAATTGTTGAGCGTCATCGTCACCGTTACGAAGTCAACAACATGCTGTTGAAACAGATTGAAGATGCAGGTCTGCGCGTTGCGGGCCGTTCCGGGGATGATCAGTTGGTCGAGATCATCGAAGTTCCGAATCATCCGTGGTTCGTGGCTTGCCAGTTCCATCCGGAGTTTACTTCTACTCCACGTGATGGTCACCCGCTGTTTGCAGGCTTTGTGAAAGCCGCCAGCGAGTTCCAGAAACGTCAGGCGAAGTAAGTAAAAAAGTTAGAACGGCAACGCGTACCCTGGGTACGCGTTGTTTGTCTGGAGTTTCAGTTTAACTAGTGACTTGAGGAAAACCTAATGTCCAAAATCGTAAAAATCATCGGTCGTGAAATCATCGACTCCCGTGGTAACCCGACTGTTGAAGCCGAAGTACATCTGGAGGGTGGTTTCGTCGGTATGGCAGCTGCTCCGTCAGGTGCTTCTACTGGTTCCCGTGAAGCTCTGGAACTGCGCGATGGCGACAAATCCCGTTTCCTGGGTAAAGGCGTAACCAAAGCTGTTGCTGCGGTAAACGGCCCGATCGCTCAGGCGCTGATTGGCAAAGATGCTAAAGATCAGGCTGGCATTGACAAGATCATGATCGACCTGGACGGCACCGAAAACAAATCCAAATTCGGCGCGAACGCAATCCTGGCTGTATCTCTGGCTAACGCCAAAGCTGCTGCAGCTGCTAAAGGTATGCCGCTGTACGAGCACATCGCTGAACTGAACGGCACTCCGGGCAAATACTCTATGCCGGTTCCGATGATGAACATCATCAACGGTGGTGAGCACGCTGACAACAACGTTGATATCCAGGAATTCATGATTCAGCCGGTTGGCGCGAAAACTGTGAAAGAAGCCATCCGTATGGGTTCTGAAGTTTTCCATCACCTGGCAAAAGTTCTGAAAGCGAAAGGCATGAACACTGCTGTTGGTGACGAAGGTGGCTATGCGCCGAACCTGGGTTCCAACGCTGAAGCTCTGGCTGTTATCGCTGAAGCTGTTAAAGCTGCTGGTTATGAACTGGGCAAAGACATCACTCTGGCGATGGACTGCGCAGCTTCTGAATTCTACAAAGACGGTAAATACGTTCTGGCTGGCGAAGGCAACAAAGCATTCACCTCTGAAGAATTCACTCACTTCCTGGAAGAACTGACCAAACAGTATCCGATCGTTTCCATCGAAGACGGTCTGGACGAATCTGACTGGGATGGTTTCGCATACCAGACCAAAGTTCTGGGCGACAAAATCCAGCTGGTTGGTGACGACTTGTTCGTAACCAACACCAAGATCCTGAAAGAAGGTATCGAAAAAGGTATCGCTAACTCCATCCTGATCAAATTCAACCAGATCGGTTCTCTGACCGAAACTCTGGCTGCAATCAAGATGGCGAAAGACGCTGGCTACACTGCAGTTATCTCTCACCGTTCAGGCGAAACTGAAGACGCTACCATCGCTGACCTGGCTGTTGGTACTGCTGCAGGCCAGATCAAAACTGGTTCTATGAGCCGTTCTGACCGTGTTGCTAAATACAACCAGCTGATTCGTATCGAAGAAGCTCTGGGCGAAAAAGCACCGTACAACGGTCGTAAAGAGATCAAAGGCCAGGCATAAGTCTGACTTTATCTGATTTAAAAATGCCAGCCTTCGGGCTGGCGTTTTTTATGGTTGAGTTACCAGCGACCGGACGCGCCGCCACCGCCAGAAGAACCGCCCCCGCCGCTAAATCCGCCGCCACTTGAGCCTCCACCGGAACCGCTGTTGTCTGAATGATAACTTCTACCAGATGCTTTTTTCTGAAGTACACATAAACAGGTAAAGACCATAATGGTGGTGAAAGTAAAAAAGAAGAAAAATACAGCAATGGAAAAAGTTTTATCGGAGAACAGGAATAAATCTAAAAGATAGATTGCTGAAATACAGACACTGCTTTTACATGCGCGACAAAAATTACTGCCTTGATGAAAAAACCAGAAAGGGAAGAACATCACTGCAAATACCCAAAAAATAGCAAAGTAGTAATGATCGCTGGAAGATGCTGATTCACTTTCTGAAGGATTAACCGAATATTGGTGTTGTGAAGTGAGTTGGTTATTCAAAGCGATTATAGCTAACTCTAATCCCTTAGCTAATTTTTGTTGTTTAAATGCGGGTATCATGTTGCTACGGATGATATCTCCAGCCAGAGCGTCGGTTACCTTTTCTTCCAGCCCATAACCTACCTGGATGCGGACAGTGCGATCCGACCAGGCAACAATGATCAGTATCCCATCATTGCGTTTGGCATCTCCTAAACGCCAATTGTCAAAAACTCTTGTAGCATATTGTTCAATAGAATCGTCTCCGGTGGATGGCACTATTAATACAGCGACCTGTGCCCGTGTTTTTTGTGTAATATCCTGCAGCTGTTGTGTTAGTGATTGTTGTTCAGACGTGCTTAAGGTACCAGTAATATCGGTCACCTGTTGGCGCAGCTCCGGCACAGCAATTTGCTGGGCAAGCACAGGAAGGCACCATAAAGTGAGTAGAAAAAGGATTATACGCATAACGATCACCAACGGTCGGATGAACCGCCGCCTCCTGAAGAACCGCCGCCACCGCGGAAAGAATTTTTCGACGAAGAGCGAGAATGAGCATTACGATTCCCCGTTTTCCTGTTGCTTTTATGTCCTGATCCCAGTTTAAGATTGCCAGTAAATTTGGCCACAATGATCAGCAGAACGATGCCAGCAATGGTTATTGGGCCGATAAAATGATCAATTAGCCCAATAATTGTTGAGATGAATGCTATATCTTTATTACTGGCGAATACCAGGCACCATCCCACAACAATTATCAGCAGCACGACAAACAATGAGTTTCGTTCGGATTGAGAAACCTGCTGAGTCGTCTTTTGTTTTTTCACTTTAGCGTTTTTATTTTTTGGGGCCAGCATCATAGGAAATACGCGATACATATGAAAAATTACCGCGAGACGCTGCCAGCAGGTTGCTGCGAAAAATAAACTAAAACAAACGAGCGATATCCGCCGAATGATGACATCATCCTGAAAGAAGAAAAACCAGACCATAGGAGTAATCATCGATATCATCCATATGCCAGGTCCTGGACGGCTGGTAAATCGCCAGAGGACAATGATGGCAACGATCATCAGCACTGTCCAGGCAAGGCATGGCAGCGAAAGTTGCGGATTAGCAAACAGATGATTGGCTAAAGCATCCAAAGGGCTAAGGTTCGCTTTGATATGGGTAAACTGTGCGATGCTTTCAATTCCGCCCGTTAATCCAGCAAAGAGATTGTTTTTTTCGAATTCTGGCTGCATATGGTAACGAACAATTTGCGCAGCTTGTTCCGGCGGCAACATCTGTTCCAGTCCATGTCCAATCTTCATTGACGCCAGCCCTTCCGGCCAAACGACGAGAATTAAGATACCTTCGCCATATCGCTTCTCTCCAACGGGTTTCCAGTGATATACCCCGTATCTCTGCGAGGCTGCAAGTTTAATGTTTTTGCCCCCTGTTGTCGGCGTAACCAACACGGCCACCTGGAAGTGGTTTTGCTGCTCGAGAGTCTGTAATTGTTGATTTAAAGCACTTTGTTCTTCTGTCGTTAATGTCCCGGTTAAGTCAGTCACTGAAGGCAATCGTTCAGCGAATACCTGAAAACCGCATAGCATCAGAAGTAAGAGAAAAATACGCATATCAATTCCTTTTGTTACCAGCGCCCGGAAGCGCCACCGCCACCAGATGAACCGCCACCACCGCTAAAATTGTCATTGTCGAATGAAGAGGATGACGATGATGAATAGTGGGAGGAAGAATTGCTTCTTGTATGGCGTGATGGCTGGTTGGCATCACGCATCGAATCCCGAACCTTTTTGCCGAAGGGGGTAAAAGCGATGGCAACTGCCAGAAACGGTGTGGCGAAGCAGAGTAATGTTGTGAGTACTCCCCAGCTTCCGCTGAAACCTGCTATAGGTAAAACAAAGGCCAGTACAATGGCTGCGAAGCAAATTACTCCCAACGTTTTGATATATCCTCTGGCAGAAATAAACGTCAGTATTATCGCCCAGACTAATAAAGCCCACCAACCGCTAAAGGGCAAAGGGTGATCGGTCGGTGTTATCGTTGCTGAATTATTCCCCGTCAGGCGACTTTCAATATCGTTGATCCCCTTTTGTAAACCACCAGCCAGGTCGCCTTTTTTAAATGCCGGAATAATACTGTTGCGAATAATTTTCCCGGACTGTGCATCCGTAATAATACCTTCCAGCCCGTAACCGATTTCAATACGCACGGTATGATCCTGCCAGGCGACTAACAGTAGAACGCCATCATCACGGTCTTTATCACCCGGTTTCCAGCTATCGAATACCCGCGTTGCGTACTGCTCAATGGTTTCATCGCCTGTTGTATCAACCACTAACACGACCAACTGTGCGTGGTTTTTTTGCGTCAGGGCTTTAATCTGGTTGGTCAGGGTGTTTACTTCGCTGTTTGTTAATGTGCCGGTTAAGTCATTCACATACCTGGGTGATTCAGGTACTGGAATTTGTGTAGCAAACACAGATGAACAGAAGAAAGCCATAAGGAAGATAAAATTTCGCATAGAACGTCCCCGCTTAATGAGCATTAGCATTCTGGCTAAAATCTATTGTTGGGGCTTTACTTACTGCGGTGACATCATCCGGCAAATAATTTTTCTTTGGTGTGTAATCCATGACCTTTGCGGTTAATACAGCGGGGAATTTGCGGATAGTGACATTATATTGTTCAATGGCTTTAATATATCTTCCTCGCGCAACGGCAATTCTATTTTCACTTCCTTCGAGCTGTACCATTAAGTTTTGATAGAGCTCTTGAGCCTTTAACTGAGGGTAACGCTCACTAATAATCGTTAACTGCCCGAGAGTGCGAGTCACCTGCGCCTGCGCCTGTTGCCAGGCTTGTAATTTTTGTTCATCTCCCGGAGTTTTCTGAAGATCGCTACTGGCGCGATTAGCCTGACTACGTGCCAATGTTACGGCTTCTAGTACCTCTTGTTCATGGCTGGAGTAACCTTTAATACTAGCGACAAGATTAGGAATAAGATCGGTGCGACGTTGATATTGATTTAATACTTCTGACCAGGAGGCATTAACCTGTTCATCATAGGTTTGAATATCGTTATAACCGCAACCTGATAAATTGAAAATAAATATAAACGCGATGAATATTCTAAACATGTTTAAATCCCTTTCATTTAATCCTTGAAAACATAATACGCCGCTTCATTTTATTCTTAATGATCTGAGCCAATTTTTGCATCAAACCTGCCTGTAACAGAATGTTAATAAGACATGATTGTTGTGGCAGGATCTGCAATAATTAACAATTATCCACTTCACAGAGAATGCTATGCAGTACCCGATTAACGAGATGTTCCAGACCCTGCAAGGTGAGGGTTACTTTACCGGCGTCCCCGCCATTTTTATTCGTTTACAGGGATGTCCGGTTGGCTGTGCCTGGTGCGACACCAAACACACCTGGGAAAAGCTTGAGGATCGGGAAGTCTCCCTTTTCAGCATTCTGGCGAAGACCAAAGAGAGTGATAAGTGGGGGGCGGCGAGCAGTGAAGATTTGCTGGCTGTCATTGGCCGTCAGGGATACACTGCGCGTCATGTGGTGATTACGGGTGGTGAGCCTTGCATTCATGATTTGCTGCCACTGACTGACCTGCTCGAAAAGAACGGTTTTAGCTGCCAGATCGAAACCAGTGGTACTCATGAAGTACGCTGCACACCGAATACCTGGGTTACCGTATCACCAAAGCTAAATATGCGCGGTGGCTATGAAGTGTTGTCACAAGCCCTGGAGCGAGCCAACGAAATCAAACACCCAGTAGGACGCGTACGTGATATTGAAGCACTGGATGAATTGCTGGCGACGCTGACCGATGATAAACCGCGAGTCATTGCACTTCAGCCAATTAGCCAGAAGGAAGATGCTACGCGTTTATGTATCGATACCTGCATTGCGCGCAACTGGCGTTTGTCGATGCAGACACATAAATATTTGAATATTGCCTGATTAAACATTTATAAGCGTTATAAATGGGTGGAATCTGTAAAGACTTCTACTCATTTATATTCTTTGTCGTCTCTGAAAAACCTCCATTTTGCCCATTCTGGACTAATCATTATCATTCTCTACAAATTCTGTGGCGTTAATTTTTCGCTGGAGTGAAAATTATTGCGGTAAAGTTTGGTAGATTTTAGTTTGAATAGAGTCATTGTAAATATTTATCTTTTTAATCAATGGATTAAGTGCTCTTTAACATAATGGATGTGTTGTTTGTGTGATACTGTAAAGTTGGTAGATTGTGACTGTCTTAAAAAATAATTAATTAATAATAGGTTATGTTTAGAGAGTTCCCCGCACCAGCGGGGATAACCATTCAGGTATGTTCAGGCCGGACAGTTTCCCGCCCGGCCTTCCTCACTTACGCATTCGACCAGCTCTGGATCGAATCCGCATTCCCCAATTCCCCATGCATCACTTCATACGATTTTTTCAGGATCACATCAGTATGTTTGGTTAGGTCTTTGAAAATGCCTTTATTCATCGCGTCGTAGCGTTTGGCATTGCTCTCAATCGGTATGAAGATATCTTTCACGCGAACCATTTTATCGACAGCCGTTGTGTAATCCGGGTATAGCCCCAGACCTACCGCCGTATTGATCGCAGCCCCCAGACTTGCACAACCGTTAATGGCGTTTCGGCGTGCCGGAAGGTTGAACACGTCGGCAAAAATCTGCATAAACAGATCGCTGTTCGAACCGCCGCCAGTAATGATCACATTCTTTGCAAAGTGATTCATTTCATGACACATATTGTCGTAATTATTCTTCAGCGTCAGCGCCACGCTTTCCAGTATCGAACGATATATCCATGCGTAATCCATACTGGAATCAAAGCCGATCATAATTCCGCGTTTGTACGGTTCCCACGGATTGGTCAGCCAGTCCAGCACCGTCATCAGCCCATTACAACCAGGTGGCACGCAAGACGCTTTTTTGTTGAGCAAATCTTCCGGTGAAAGATCCTGTGCTTTGGCATCCTGAATTAACGACTCGCCTAACATGTCGCGCAGCCAGCTCACCGTCCACATGCCTTTGCGAATACCGTAACCTTCATACAGCAATGTTTGCGGAATAGAAGACATAATCGGCCAGTACGCGACCGGATCTTTCGGCAGTGCTTTGCCGTTCATCATCAACGCGATATAGGTGCCAAGAGAAATTACCGCCGTTTCATCATCCAGTAACCCGGCTCCCAGAGCTTCTACCGGTTTATCACTGGTGGTACAAACAACCGGCAGCCCAGCCGGGAAATGTGTCGCCAGCGCAGCTTGTGGTGTGATATGCCCAAGAATGGTGCCCGGCATTTGCACGTCAAAAAGCATCTGGCGGGGGATATTAAACTTTTCCATTACCGCGGCATCTTCGCTCCATGCCCAGGTCTTATAATCCACCGGCCACTGACCAAAATAGTTGGCGATATTGTCTTTAAACTCGCCGGTTAAGCGATGTGTCAGATAACCCGAAAAAGAGGTGACATAGGCCACGTCAGGATTAGTGTGTTCGTAAGGGCGTGTAACGCGTGCATCCTGCCAGCTAATCAACGGCGCGGCTGGCGTACCATCGGCTTTCAATAACGCACGGCAGCAACGGATTGAGCCCAGGCCAATGCCGACAATATCTTCTTTATTTCCGGCAAACTGGCTCATCAAATCGTGACTGGCAAAACATAGTGATGCCCATAAATCGTCGTCAGGATGTTCTGCGGTATCGGCATCTGGCGTGTGCATCGGCTGCAATAAGCCTTTGCCTTCGCAAACCACATTACCTTCCAGATCGTACATCACCACTTTTGTGCTCTGACTTCCGCCATCAATCCCTATGATGTATTTTTTCGACATGATTTTTCTCCTGTAATTTTCCTGGCTTACTTGCTGCTAGCCATTGCGGGGGCGCTATCAGCAGTACGAATTTTTTGGAACAGCAAAAAGGTAAAGATGATCACCATGCCAAGCGCCGCCATGCCCATTAGCCACATGTTGCGGTAGGCTTCTGCAGCGGGCAGGGTGTCTTGCCAGTAGCCGATAATCGGGTAAACGAAGACATCCGGCAGAAATCCAATCACCGAACAAATACCTACCGTGGTGCCCATAATGTAAGACGGTGTTCTCGCTTCGCCAGGGCAGGCCCAATACAGCCCGCGTGAGGCGTAACAGGTGAATCCCAGTAATAAAATCAAGCCAATCCCCATCGCGACCGATTGCGGGTTAGAGTTCGTGACGAGCAGGGCTGTCAATGCCAGCAAACCGATGATGGAAAGGATTTGGACCACGCGGGTAGGGGATTTCACTTTGCTGTAGGTGGTGATAATGCCGCCAAGTGGGCCGCATAACGCGCGGAAGATTTTGTTGATCACAATCCCCATGTAGCTCGCCGCCACCAGTGACATGCCGTACATTTCGGTCAGATAGTTGGTGGAGTAACTCAGAATGGCGTAGATGGTGAAGACACCAAAAATCACCATGCTGCAATACCAGGTGGTGCTGATGCGCAAAACGGCCAGGATGTCGCTAAGCTGGAATGACTGTTTTTCTTCGTTATTGGCACTGCGCAGATTGTTGTTATCGCTAACAAAAAACCAACACAAAATGCCCAGCAGAATGTAAACCACACTATAGATAATAATGACCGTTTTCAGGCTGGCGCTGTCATCCGGTGCAAAGCGAGAAAAGACCCACATGGTAAACACCGCCAGCGACATTACACCGACGCCGCGCAGCCCTTCCATCCAGCCCATAATTTTCCCTTGCTCGCTATGATCGCCCAGCAACGATGCGGCTTTAATCGACACCGACCACAGCATTAAAATCGTCGTTATCGCAAAGGCGACCTGAATACAGAGCATTACCCACAGCGGTGGATATGTTGCCATTAACAGACCCAGTAATCCGGTAATGATCATCGCGGAAGTAATCATTTTGCGATGTGAAAATTTATCGGCAATAACGCCGCTAGGGGCATAGAAAATAATGGCCGCAATACCAAAGGTACTCATTATTAAACCTATCTCGGTATTGCTGAATCCCATAAATTTTGCCATGGGAATTTGATAAATATAACGTAAATAAGCCAAGTCGAAACTAACGCCGCCGCTAAAACTAATTATCGCGAGGGTTATCCAACGGCGATATGAGTTGTGTTGCATATCGTATTCCCATTTGTAATAGACAAAAAAAAGAGAAAAGTAAGCCGCCCTTTCAGGTGGATTACTTTTCTCAGGTCTCTAGTAATTGCAATAAGAAATAACATGGAAAGCAGAGGTGTTGTGTGAGAGTAATCACGCTTCTGCTTTTTTAAATTATTTGACAATACGAACATCACACTGTGATTACGATCACATTAGCAGTTATGTCCTTATGCTAAAAATTATCTCCAGTTACCAGAGATAATGAGAAAGGTAACTTCCCTCTCGCGGGGGAAGTTACCTTTCTTTTTTTTTGCCTTACGGAAATTGGAGCTAACTATGTCAATCGAATCTCTCAATGCGTTCTCAATGGATTTTTTCTCCCTGAAAGGTAAAACAGCAATTGTTACCGGCGGGAATAGCGGTTTAGGCCAGGCATTTGCCATGGCGTTGGCCAAAGCTGGCGCAAATGTCTTTATTCCTAGTTTCGTCAAAGATAACGGCGAAACAAAGGAAATGATTGAAAAACAGGGTGTCGAAGTTGATTTTATGCAGGTGGATATCACCGCAGAAGGCGCGCCGCAGAAGATTATCGCTGCCTGCTGTGAGCGCTTCGGTACCGTAGATATTCTGGTTAACAATGCCGGTATTTGTAAGCTGAATAAGGTGCTGGACTTTGGTCGTGCCGACTGGGACCCGATGATTGACGTGAACCTGACCGCCGCATTCGAGTTAAGCTACGAAGCGGCAAAAATTATGATCCCGCAGAAAAGCGGTAAAATCATTAATATCTGTTCATTGTTCTCTTACTTAGGTGGTCAATGGTCACCTGCTTATTCTGCCACTAAACATGCTCTTGCCGGATTCACCAAAGCCTATTGCGATGAATTAGGCCAATATAATATTCAGGTGAATGGTATTGCTCCTGGTTATTATGCAACCGATATTACGCTGGCGACCCGTAGTAATCCAGAAACTAACCAGCGTGTTCTTGATCATATTCCGGCAAACCGTTGGGGTGATACTCAGGATTTAATGGGTGCAGCCGTATTCCTCGCAAGTCCGGCATCGAATTATGTCAACGGACATTTATTAGTGGTTGATGGCGGTTATTTAGTGCGCTAATTCATAACGGTGGTTTCTGTTTTCTCTTATTAATAACTATTCCATTTTTATTATCAGGAAGGAATTACTATGTCTTTATCTCGCGTAGCGATTGTCGACCAGCTAAAGGAAATTGTTGGTGCAGATCGCGTAATTACCGATGAAACGGTATTAAAGAAAAACAGTATTGACCGTTTTCGTAAATTTCCGGATATTCATGGAATTTATACTTTGCCGATTCCGGCAGCGGTCGTAAAACTCGGTTCTACAGAACAAGTATCCCGTGTGCTGAATTTTATGAATGCGCACAAAATTAACGGTGTGCCACGTACCGGTGCTTCCGCCACCGAAGGTGGGCTGGAAACCGTTGTGGAAAACTCGGTGGTGCTCGACGGCTCCGCCATGAATCAAATCATTAATATTGATATTGAGAATATGCAGGCCACGGCGCAATGTGGCGTTCCGCTGGAGGTGCTGGAAAACGCGTTGCGTGAAAAAGGTTACACCACGGGGCATTCTCCGCAGTCAAAGCCGCTGGCGCAGATGGGCGGCCTGGTGGCGACCCGCAGTATTGGACAGTTTTCCACACTCTACGGCGCAATCGAGGATATGGTCGTTGGTCTGGAAGCGGTACTGGCAGATGGCACCATCACACGCATTAAAAACGTGCCACGTCGCGCGGCTGGCCCGGACATTCGTCATATCATCATCGGCAACGAAGGTGCACTGTGCTATATCACTGAAGTCACAGTGAAAATCTTCAAATTTACGCCGGAAAACAATCTCTTCTACGGCTATATCCTGGAAGAGATGAAAACCGGCTTCAACATCCTGCGTGAAATCATGGTGGAAGGGTATCGTCCGTCGATTGCTCGTTTGTATGATGCTGAAGATGGCACCCAACACTTCACCCATTTTGCCGACGGTAAATGTGTACTGATCTTTATGGCTGAAGGTAACTCTCGCATTGCGAAGGCGACGGGCGAAGGGATTGCGGAAATCGTTGCCCGTTACCCGCAATGCCAGCGCGTGGACAGCAAGCTGATCGAAACCTGGTTTAACAACCTGAACTGGGGACCGGATAAAGTGGCTGCCGAACGTGTGCAGATCCTCAAAACCGGCAACATGGGCTTTACCACCGAAGTGTCCGGCTGCTGGAGCTGCATTCACGAAATCTACGAAAGCGTTATTAACCGTATTCGTACCGAGTTCCCGCACGCCGACGACATCACCATGCTGGGCGGTCACTCCTCTCATAGCTATCAGAACGGCACCAACATGTACTTCGTCTACGACTACAACGTCGTTGACTGTAAGCCGGAAGAGGAAATCGACAAGTACCACAATCCGCTCAACAAAATCATCTGCGAAGAAACCATTCGTCTCGGCGGTTCGATGGTGCACCACCACGGTATCGGTAAACATCGCGTTCACTGGAGCAAACTGGAACACGGCAGCGCGTGGGCGTTGCTGGAAGGGCTGAAAAAGCAGTTCGATCCTAATGACATTATGAACACGGGTACTATCTATCCGATTGAAAAATAATGTGTCAGGCAGCGTTCCGCGATGACGGGGCGTTGCCTTTTCGGCTTCTCAGGCGAGAAGCCGTTCTTATTACCGGACAATGAAGGGGTAAAGATGAACACTTCACCGGTGCGAATGGATGATTTACCGCTTAACCGTTTTCACTGTCGAATTGCTGCGCTCACTTTCGGCGCACACCTGACCGACGGTTATGTCCTCGGCGTTATTGGTTACGCCATTATTCAGCTTACGCCCGCCATGCAACTGACGCCGTTTATGGCGGGAATGATCGGCGGCTCGGCGTTACTTGGTTTGTTTCTTGGCAGCCTGGTTTTGGGGTGGATCTCCGACCATATCGGGCGGCAAAAAATCTTCACCTTCAGTTTTATGCTGATTACGCTCGCTTCGTTCTTGCAATTTTTTGCCACCACGCCAGAGCATCTTATTGGATTGCGCATTTTGATCGGCATTGGTCTGGGAGGCGATTACTCAGTCGGTCACACCTTGCTGGCTGAATTTTCCCCGCGCCGCCATCGCGGTATTTTGCTGGGCGCATTCAGTGTGGTGTGGACCGTAGGCTATGTGCTGGCAAGTATTGCCGGACATCACTTTATTTCCGAAAGCCCGGAGGCCTGGCGCTGGCTGCTGGCATCAGCGGCGTTACCAGCCTTGCTGATTACGCTGCTACGTTGGGGCACGCCGGAATCGCCACGCTGGCTACTGCGCCAGGGGCGTTTTGCAGAAGCTCACGCTATCGTTCATCGCTATTTTGGCCCGCATGTTTTACTGGGCGATGAAGTGGCAACGGCGACCCATAAACACATCAAAACCTTGTTCTCTTCGCGCTACTGGCGGCGCACGGCGTTTAACAGCGTCTTCTTTGTCTGCCTCGTAATCCCATGGTTTGTGATTTATACCTGGCTGCCGACCATCGCCCAAACTATTGGTCTGGAAGATGCGCTGACTGCCAGCCTGATGCTTAATGCGTTGTTAATTGTTGGCGCGTTATTAGGGTTAGTGTTGACCCACTTGTTAGCGCATCGCAGATTTTTACTGGGAAGTTTTTTGCTGCTGGCGGCAACGCTGGTAGTGATGGCCTGTTTGCCTTCCGGCAGTTCATTAACGCTGCTGCTTTTTGTTCTCTTCAGCACCACCATTTCGGCAGTCAGTAATCTGGTGGGCATTTTGCCTGCGGAAAGTTTTCCTACTGACATTCGCTCGCTGGGCGTCGGTTTTGCCACCGCCATGAGTCGGTTGGGGGCGGCGGTAAGTACGGGCCTGCTGCCGTGGGTGCTGGCACAGTGGGGAATGCAAGCCACCTTATTGCTCCTGGCGGCAGTGTTGTTGGTTGGTTTTGTTGTGACCTGGCTATGGGCACCAGAAACCAAAGCACTCCCGCTGGTGGCGGCGGGAAATGTAGGAGGTGCGAATGAACATACTGTTAGCGTTTAAAGCCGAACCGGATGCCGGGATGCTGGCGGAAAAAGAGTGGCTGGCGGCGGCTCAGGGTAATAGCGGACCGGATGTTTCGCTACTGCGAAGTTTACTCGGTGCTGATGAACAGGCCGCTGCCGCGCTGCTGTTGGCGCAGAGAAAAAACGGTACGCCGATGTCTTTAACCGCGTTGAGCATGGGGGATGAACGGGCGTTGCACTGGCTGCGCTATCTCATGGCACTTGGGTTTGAGGAAGCTGTATTGCTGGAGACGGCGGCAGATCTGCGCTTTGCGCCGGAATTTGTCGCTCTCCATATTGCCGAATGGCAGTACCAGAATCCGCTGGAGCTGATAATTACTGGCTGCCAAAGCAGCGAAGGGCAGAATGGGCAAACGCCATTTTTGCTGGCGGAAATGCTGGTCTGGCCCTGCTTCACCCAGGTGGAGCGCTTTACTCTCGACGCACCGTTTATCACCCTCGAACAGCGTACTGAACATGGGGTGCGCTGTTGCCGGGTTCGCTTGCCTGCGGTGATTGCCGTGCGTCAGTGTGGTGAAGTGGCCTTGCCAGTACCGGGAATGCGCCAGCGAATGGCGGCGGGGAAAGCGGAGATTACCCGCGAAACTGTTGCCGCGGAAGCGCCAGCGATACAGTGCCTGCAACTGGCAAGGCCAGAGCAACGACGCAGAGCGGCGCTGATTGATGGGCAAACGGTTGCAGAAAAAGCGCAAAAGCTATGGCAGGACTATTTACGCCAAAGGATGCAGCCATGAATATCGCAATTGTGACAATAAATCAGGAACATGCCGCAATGGCGGGCTGGCTGGCGGCGCAGGATTTCAGCGGCAGCACACTAACGCATTGGCAAATAGAACCACAGCCGATGGTTGCGGAACAGGTGCTGGATGCGCTGGTGGAACAGTGGCAACGAACGCCTGCGGAGGTTGTCCTTTTTCCTCCGGGCGCGTTTGGCGATGAACTGTCGACCCGGCTGGCCTGGCGTTTACATGGTGCAAGCATCTGCCAGGTGACTTCGTTAGATATTCCAACCGTAAGCGTGCGCAAATCCCACTGGGGAAATGCGTTGACGGCGACGCTGCAAACAGAAAAACGCCCGCTATGCCTTTCGCTGGCACGTCAGGCGGGAGCAGATAAAAACGCCACGTTGCCCTCTGGGATGCAGCAACTGAACATTGTTCCCGGCGCGCTTCCAGACTGGCTTATCAGCGTCGAAAACCTGAAAAATGTTACCCGTGACCCATTAGCTGAGGCCAGACGGGTGCTGGTGGTGGGGCAGGGCGGAGAGGCAGATAACCAGGAAATCGCTATGCTGGCAGAAAAGATGGGAGCCGAAGTGGGCTACAGTCGGGCACGAGTGATGAACGGTGGCGTTGATGCCGAAAAAGTGATTGGTATTTCCGGACATCTGCTGGCACCTGAGGTGTGTATTGTTGTTGGCGCTTCCGGCGCAGCAGCGTTAATGGCGGGCGTACGCAATAGCAAGTTTGTGGTGGCGATTAATCATGACGCCAGTGCAGCGGTATTTTCACAGGCAGATGTTGGCGTGGTTGATGACTGGAAAGTGGTGCTGGAGGTACTGGTGACAAACATTCACGCAGATTGCCAATAACGTGCTGCCGGATGATCCTGCCGATGGTTCTGGGCTGGGGACTTGTAGGCCTGATAAGACGCGTCAAGCGTCGCATCAGGCGCTGAATGTCGGATGTGGCGTGCAGCCTACAAATCACACCAAATTCAACTTGTTACGATTATCCCGTCAAAGCAATTTTTTCGCTAACGTCCAGACCCCAGTATTCGTGGTGGAAAGCGCCACAACACCCGCGTTAATCGCATTACGCGCATCTTCTTCATCGCACACCAGCCCGCCAGCAATCAGCGGTTGGCGGATTTTCTCCGTCACCCAGCCCAGCACTTTAGGCATGCAGCCTGGCAGGATCTCAATACAATCCGGATTCGATTGCGCAACTTGCTTATCAATGTTGTGAAACGAAATCGAATCAACAATAAACAGTCGATGAATACAGAAAAAACCTTCCGCTCTTGCTGCTTTCAGCATTGAGGCTTTGGTACTGATAATTCCGTCCGCCTCGGTTACCAGTTTCAAAAACTGAATCACCACTTCTTTATTTGACGCGCCTTCCAGCAAATCAACATGAATAAAAGCATATTTCCCGGCGTTCTTAATCTTTTTAACGATATTACTAATGGTGCAGATATTGCCGTACAACACGGAAATAAACTGGCATTCAGAGTCGATTGCCAGTTGCAGGCTGGCATTATCTTTAACGGCAGCAATCACCGGATTCTGGCGGAGCAGGTGTAAGAGGGGCATAAATTATCCTTATTATTTATCCAAAGCGGTAGGTGATGCCGAATCCGGAAGGCGGATAGCGCCACTGTTGTAGTGTTGATTCGTCGCACAGCAAACGGCAGGCGCCACACTCCAGGCAGCCGTGATAATCAACACGTAAGCCACCTTCAGGTGTGAGCGAAAAAAGACCTGCTGGACAGGCGTTAATCAACCGTTGTGCCGTCTGGCGCTCAACGGAGTCAGCCGGAACAATGTGCGGCGCATCGGCAGCGCGCCAGAGATTACGGGCTACAGACATCGCAGACTCCTGATAACATCGCCCGTCAGATGCCACAGGCCGTGACGACGTAAATGACGCCAGAGCAACTGGCGCAGCGGTGGAACAGGTGTATTCCCCTGATCCCATAAATCACGGGAAATATCCTGCATTAACCCAGGCCACACCCGATACCAGCCAGGACGTTGCAAAAGCGCCGGAACATGCTGATAACGCTGTAGAACATCCCACAGCAGGCTGCGCTCTACGTTGTGATGATAAAGCGGAAACAGATTTTGCGGCTCGCGGTGTTGGCAGGCGCTTATCAGCGTTTGTGCCGCCGCCTGCGCGCCAGTTAGCGCCATATCCATGCCGCGCACGGAAATTCCGGTATTGACGCAACTGCGCAACGCATCGCCCACCAGCAGCCAGCCGTTACCGGCGTATTGCACCGGCATACTGCGCAGGCCACCTTCTGGCACCAGATGCGCACCATACTCCAGTGATTCCGTGTTTTTGATAAGCGGGCGCACTGCCGGATGCGTTTTAAAGCGAGCCAGCAGCTCGCTTGCCGGAACACGACTTTGCGTAAGGGAGGAGAGCGGGCAAACAATCCCTAACGAGAGCGTTTGTTGATTAGTATAAAGAAATGCGCCGCCGGGTAAGTCATCACAGATCCCGCCGCTGAACAACAACGCTGCGCCTTCGTTATTCTCCAGATGAAAACGTTCTTCAATAGCGGATGGTTCCAGCGTCAGCACTTCTTTGATCCCCAATGCCATCGCTTCGCCAGCAGGACGAGTCACTAACCCGTGGCGTTCCGCGAGGACGCTGTTGGCACCTTCTGCCAGCACCACATAACGGGCGCGAAGAATATCGTCACCACAAATGACACCACACACCCTGCCGTTTTCTTCATACAGTGCATCTACCGTCGCACCGGGGATGCATTCGACACCTTCTTTTTCGGCTTCGGCAACCAGCCACGGATCGAATCGTGCACGTAATACACTCCAGGATTCACCGCCGGGCTGTAAGCTGGAAAACGTCGTTGCGCCATCTGGCGTTAACAGAGAAAGACTTTCGTGAGTGATGCGTCGTTCAAGGGGCGCGGTCAGGTGAAATTGCGGGAGGAGTTCCGCGAGCGCATGGGTATATAAACGCCCGCCGGAAAGATTTTTGCTGCCGGGAATCTCCGCTCGTTCCAGTAACAGAACGGATAAACCCGCTCGCGCGCAGCGTAACGCGCAAGCGGTGCCAGCAATACCGGCACCAATAATAATAATGTCGCAGTCGTCTTCCATGTCATGCCCCAGATATCCAGAACACAACACCCTAACATAGCGTTACTTAAGGGAAATTGACCGCCGACACACTCTTATCATTCGCCGCGATAGATACAACCTGCGGTGCAGGTTTCTTTTACCATCACCGCACTTAACAGCGGCACAACGGGTTTAACCTGATCCCAAATCCATTTTGCTAAAACTTCGCTGGTTGGGTTTTCCAGACCAGGAATATCATTGAGATAATGGTGATCGAGGCGCTCATAAGTTGGTTTAAACGCCGCTTTCAGTTCAGCGAAATCGATAATCCAGCCCGTATGCGGATCGACTTCCCCGGTAATTTCCAGTCGCACCATAAAGGAATGCCCGTGCAGGCGACCACATTTATGCCCTTGTGGGACGTGCGGCAAGCGGTGAGCGGCTTCGAAGGTGAAATCTTTAAATAACGTGGTGGACATCATAATTTCTCTACATGACGATAAAACCGCCGTAGAGTACCGGAAAGGCTGTTTTTTCGCATTATCTAAAACGACTTTGTTGCGCAAAATCGCTGATTTATCTTATTGATGGGCAATATTCATTTGTTTTTCATTGGGTTGGTTAATCTATTTTGTTGTTAAAGACTATTGCTAAAACAGGTTAGTCGATTTGGTTATTAGTTATCGCTATCCCGTCTTTAATCCACACCGTTCACCCCGTTAACCTTACCTTCTCTTCTGTTTTATGGGCGCTGACAGGGCGCAGAAACAGCTTTGCTTACTGGAACATAACGACGCATGACGACACAGGTCCCACCTTCCGCGTTGCTTCCGTTGAACCCGGAGCAACTGGCACGCCTTCAGGCGGCCACGACCGATTTAACTCCTACCCAGCTTGCCTGGGTTTCTGGCTATTTCTGGGGCGTGCTCAACCAGCAGCCTGCTGCGCTTGCAGCGACGCCAGCGCCCGCCGCAGAAATGCCGGGTATAACTATTATCTCCGCCTCGCAAACCGGCAATGCGCGCCGGGTTGCTGAAGCATTACGCGATGATTTATTAGCGGCAAAACTGAACGTTAAGCTGGTGAACGCGGGTGACTATAAATTCAAACAAATCGCCAGCGAAAAACTGCTTATCGTGGTGACGTCAACGCAAGGGGAAGGGGAACCGCCGGAAGAAGCCGTCGCGCTGCATAAGTTCCTGTTCTCCAAAAAAGCGCCAAAGCTGGAAAACACCGCGTTTGCCGTGTTTAGCCTCGGCGATAGCTCTTATGAATTTTTCTGCCAGTCCGGGAAAGATTTTGACAGTAAGCTGGCGGAACTGGGCGGTGAACGCCTGCTCGACCGTGTCGATGCCGACGTTGAATACCAGGCTGCTGCCAGCGAGTGGCGCGCCCGCGTGGTTGATGCGCTTAAATCGCGTGCGCCTGTCGCGGCACCTTCGCAATCCGTCGCTACTGGCACGGTAAATGAAATCCACACCAGCCCGTATAGCAAAGACGCGCCGCTGGTGGCGAGCCTCTCTGTTAACCAGAAAATTACCGGGCGTAACTCTGAAAAAGACGTTCGTCACATTGAAATTGACTTAGGTGACTCTGGCCTGCGTTACCAGCCGGGTGACGCGCTGGGCGTCTGGTATCAGAACGATCCGGCACTGGTGAAAGAACTTGTCGAACTGCTGTGGCTGAAAGGCGATGAACCTGTCACCGTCGAGGGCAAAACGTTGCCTCTGAACGAAGCGCTACAGTGGCACTTCGAACTGACCGTCAACACCGCCAACATTGTTGAGAACTATGCCACGCTTACCCGCAGCGAAACGCTGCTGCCGCTGGTGGGCGATAAAGCGAAATTACAGCATTACGCCGCGACGACGCCGATTGTCGACATGGTGCGTTTCTCTCCGGCGCAACTGGATGCCGAAGCGCTGATTAATCTGCTGCGCCCGCTGACCCCGCGCCTGTATTCCATCGCCTCCTCGCAGGCGGAAGTCGAGAACGAAGTGCACGTTACCGTTGGTGTGGTGCGTTACGACGTGGAAGGCCGTGCCCGTGCCGGTGGTGCCTCCAGCTTCCTCGCAGATCGTGTGGAAGAAGAGGGTGAAGTCCGCGTCTTTATCGAACATAACGACAACTTCCGCCTGCCAACCAATCCGGAAACCCCGGTGATCATGATTGGCCCTGGCACCGGCATCGCGCCGTTCCGTGCCTTTATGCAGCAGCGTGCTGCCGACGAAGCGCCGGGTAAAAACTGGCTATTCTTTGGCAACCCACACTTTACGGAAGATTTCCTCTACCAGGTGGAATGGCAGCGTTACGTCAAAGAAGGCGTGCTGACGCGCATCGATCTCGCCTGGTCGCGCGATCAAAAAGAAAAAATTTACGTACAAGACAAACTGCGCGAACAGGGCGCAGAGCTGTGGCGCTGGATCAATGACGGTGCCCACATTTATGTCTGCGGCGACGCTAATCGCATGGCGAAAGACGTTGAGCAGGCACTTCTGGAAGTGATTGCCGAATTTGGTGGCATGGACACCGAAGCGGCGGATGAATTTTTAAGTGAGCTGCGCGTAGAGCGCCGTTATCAGCGAGATGTCTACTAATGAGCGAAAAACATCCAGGGCCTTTAGTGGTCGAAGGAAAACTGACAGACGCCGAGCGCATGAAGCTTGAAAGCAACTACCTGCGCGGCACCATTGCGGAAGATTTAAACGACGGTCTGACCGGCGGTTTTAAGGGCGATAACTTCCTGCTGATCCGCTTCCACGGCATGTATCAGCAGGATGACCGCGACATTCGCGCCGAACGTGCTGAACAGAAGCTGGAGCCGCGCCACGCGATGCTGCTTCGCTGTCGTCTGCCGGGTGGGGTGATTACCACTAAACAGTGGCAGGCGATCGACAAATTTGCCGGTGAAAACACCATCTATGGCAGCATTCGCCTGACCAACCGCCAGACATTCCAGTTCCACGGCATTCTGAAAAAGAACGTCAAACCGGTGCATCAGATGCTGCACTCGGTCGGTCTTGATGCGCTGGCGACCGCCAACGACATGAACCGTAACGTACTCTGCACCTCGAACCCTTACGAGTCGCAGCTGCACGCGGAAGCATATGAATGGGCGAAGAAAATTTCTGAACATCTGCTGCCTCGTACCCGCGCGTATGCGGAGATCTGGCTCGATCAGGAAAAAGTCGCCACTACTGATGAAGAGCCGATCCTTGGTCAGACCTACCTGCCACGTAAGTTCAAAACCACGGTAGTGATCCCGCCGCAGAACGATATCGATCTGCACGCCAACGACATGAACTTCGTGGCGATCGCCGAAAACGGCAAGCTGGTGGGCTTTAACCTGCTGGTGGGCGGTGGGCTTTCCATTGAACACGGCAACAAGAAAACCTACGCCCGCACGGCGAGTGAGTTTGGTTATTTACCGCTGGAACATACGCTGGCGGTAGCGGAAGCCGTTGTGACGACTCAGCGCGACTGGGGTAATCGTACCGATCGTAAAAATGCCAAAACCAAATACACGCTGGAGCGGGTGGGGGTTGAGACATTTAAAGCGGAAGTCGAACGTCGCGCGGGGATCAAATTCGAGCCGATTCGCCCGTATGAGTTTACCGGACGCGGCGATCGTATTGGCTGGGTTAAGGGCATTGATGATAACTGGCACCTGACGCTGTTTATCGAAAATGGTCGCATTCTTGATTATCCGGGACGTCCGCTGAAAACCGGCTTGCTGGAGATCGCGAAGATCCACAAAGGTGATTTCCGCATTACGGCGAACCAGAATCTGATCATCGCCGGCGTGCCGGAAAGCGAGAAAGCGAAGATCGAGAAGATCGCCAAAGAAAGCGGGTTAATGAATGCCGTCACGCCGCAGCGTGAAAACTCAATGGCCTGCGTGTCATTCCCGACTTGCCCGCTGGCGATGGCGGAAGCGGAGCGTTTCCTGCCGTCTTTTATCGACAACATCGATAATTTAATGGCGAAACATGGTGTCAGCGATGAGCATATCGTGATGCGTGTAACAGGCTGCCCGAACGGTTGTGGTCGCGCGATGCTGGCGGAAGTGGGTCTGGTGGGGAAAGCGCCGGGTCGCTACAACCTGCATCTTGGCGGCAACCGCATTGGGACACGTATCCCACGGATGTATAAAGAAAACATCACCGAGCCGGAAATCCTGGCGTCGCTTGATGAACTGATAGGGCGCTGGGCGAAAGAGCGCGAAGTGGGTGAAGGCTTCGGCGACTTTACGGTGCGTGCGGGCATCATTCGCCCGGTGCTCGATCCGGCGCGCGATTTGTGGGATTAACCATCAGCCCGGTCTTGTAGGCCTGATAAGATGTGTAAGCGTTGCATCAGGCAAGGCAAACAGTGAGGAACTTATGTCCAAACTCGATCTAAACGCCCTGAACGAACTGCCAAAGGTAGACCGGATTCTGGCGCTGGCGGAAACTAACGCCCAACTGGAAAAACTGGACGCTGAAGGCCGCGTAGCCTGGGCGCTGGATAATCTGCCCGGTGAATATGTACTTTCTTCCAGCTTTGGCATTCAGGCGGCGGTGAGTCTGCATCTGGTGAATCAGATTCGCCCGGATATTCCAGTGATCCTCACCGATACCGGCTATCTGTTCCCGGAAACCTACCGCTTTATTGACGAGTTAACGGATAAACTCAAGCTCAACCTGAAAGTGTACCGTGCTACCGAAAGCGCCGCCTGGCAGGAAGCACGCTACGGCAAACTGTGGGAGCAGGGCGTTGAAGGCATTGAAAAGTACAATGACATCAACAAAGTCGAACCGATGAACCGGGCGCTGAAAGAACTGAATGTGCAAACCTGGTTTGCTGGCCTGCGCCGTGAACAATCCGGCAGCCGCGCCAATTTACCGGTGCTGGCAATTCAGCGTGGCGTATTTAAAGTGCTGCCGATTATCGACTGGGATAACCGAACTATTTATCAGTACCTGCAAAAACATGGCCTGAAATATCACCCATTATGGGATGAAGGATATTTATCGGTGGGCGATACCCATACAACCCGTAAATGGGAACCCGGCATGGCGGAAGAAGAAACGCGTTTCTTTGGCTTAAAAAGGGAATGTGGATTACACGAAGGGTAAATATTGCCGGATAAATTAAACGCCTCTGTCAGAAATGATGGGGGCGTTTTTATTTTGCGAGCAGCATTCCGGCATTTAAACGAGAACGTCGCAGGGAGAATTAACAGGTATAGAATGGCATTGGGTGCTTGAGGCTGTCTGGCGTTAAGCATTCGCGAGGTTCCAGATGGACAAAAGCCCCAGGCGATATTTCTATCAACCTGAGGCCTACGTTCGAACCTAAGCAATTCGGATGTTAGTCTCTTCTTTGCAGGGAGGCAAGACATGCTGACAAAATATGCCCTTGTGGCAATCATCGTACTGTGTTGTACAGTACTGGGATTCACGTTGATGGTAGGCGACTCGTTGTGTGAGTTGAGTATCAGAGAACGTGGTATGGAGTTTAAGGCAGTTCTCGCTTACGAATCGAAGAAGTAGCCACCACGCGGGGTAAAACCCCGCGTACTGAATTGTGATGGTTTGGTCTCCTGCACCCTTTTTTATACTCTGTTTCTGGTGGCATTGATTTCCTGCAGGCAAGGGAGTAATCATTTCAAACCCATTAAGACGCCTTCGCCAGCTCCTTCACCAACGGTAGCATTATCCGCATAACATCACGGCAGCGACGTTCTATTCTTCCAGGAAGTGCCTTATCAATATGCTGTTGATTATCCAGTCTTACGTCATGCCAGCTATTTCCCGCAGGGAATGCGGCTGTTTTTGCGCGTTGCTGATAACCATCCTTATTGCCAAGATTCCAGTTAGTCGCTTCCACCGAAAGTACAGCAATACCGGCTTTGTCGAATATTTCTGCGTCATTACAACACCCGGTGCCTTTCGGATAGTTTTTATTCAAACCTGGATTTGTGGTGGCGGCAATTCCATGGCTGCGGGCAATTGCCAGCGCCCGGTCGCGCGTTAATTTCCTTACTGCTTCAGGTGTGTTTACGCCACTGTTGAAATACAGCTTATCGCCAACAATTAAGTTATCGAGATTAATCACCAGCAGCGTATTTTTCTTTTCGGTGTCACTCATCCGCTTGAGTAAATTCTCAGCGCCTAATTTTCCTTCCTCTTCGCCGCTGGTCGCCACAAATCGAATACCATACTCGGTAGGCGTATTTTTCAGGCGTTCAGCCAGTTCCAGCATGACACCTAAACCTGCGGCGTTATCATCCATTCCTTGTAACGTTAGCCCGCCGAGATTGGCATCGGCGTCAGCATCGCTCAGCGGGGCGTAAGTATCCAGATGCGCCATAATGATGATCTGCTGCGGCGCTTTGCCTTCATGAGCGGCAATCACCGTACTTCCCGTCACGTTATGCCAGCTCTTGCGATTATCGCGGGCGGTATAAATATACCGACTATTAAATGTCCGAATATCACTGCGATAACCCATTTGCTGAAACTGTTGGCGAATATAATCGGCAGATAACATTTCTGCAGGAGTTCCGGTCATGCGTCCCGGAAAGAAAGTAGCAATATGTCGTGCCTGGGTATTAGCAAAATCGCCAGGTTTAGGTGACGAGGCGTGTACGGGGAGAATAAAGCATACGCCGAGCGCCAGGGCAGCGGTACGGTGGCGCAATGCGGAAAACATAGTGAGTCCTTAAATACCATGCAAATTTTTTTACCGCCATAGTATGAAACTGCTGCTGCGCTAAAACAATTTCAAATCTTCCTAAACGCCCGAAATCCGGTGCCTTAAGCACTTTTTGATATTAGCTTTGCCAAATCGTTATTCCGTTAAGGAACTACTCATTCTAATTGGTAATTTCATTCGTTCTCTTACGCTCCCTATAGTCGAAACATCTGATGGCAAGAAAATAGCGGTATTGCAAAGGAACGGTTATGGATCAAAAACGACTTACCCACCTGCGGCAACTGGAGGCGGAAAGCATCCACATTATTCGCGAGGTGGCTGCAGAATTCTCAAATCCGGTGATGCTCTACTCTATCGGTAAAGATTCCAGCGTCATGCTGCATCTGGCGCGCAAGGCGTTTTATCCAGGTACGCTGCCTTTCCCGTTGCTGCATGTCGATACCGGCTGGAAATTCCGCGAGATGTATGAGTTCCGCGATCGTACGGCGAAAGCCTACGGCTGCGAGCTGCTGGTGCATAAAAACCCGGAAGGCGTGGCGATGGGGATTAATCCATTCGTACACGGCAGCGCGAAACATACCGATATTATGAAAACTGAAGGCCTGAAACAGGCGCTGAACAAATACGGTTTTGATGCCGCCTTCGGTGGTGCGCGCCGTGACGAAGAGAAATCCCGCGCTAAAGAGCGAATCTACTCTTTCCGTGACCGCTTCCATCGCTGGGATCCGAAAAATCAGCGCCCGGAGCTGTGGCACAACTACAACGGGCAAATTAACAAAGGCGAAAGCATCCGCGTCTTCCCGCTCTCTAACTGGACCGAGCAGGATATCTGGCAATACATCTGGCTGGAAAATATCGACATTGTTCCGCTGTATCTTGCTGCGGAACGTCCGGTTCTGGAACGCGACGGTATGTTGATGATGATTGATGACAACCGTATCGACCTGCAACCGGGCGAAGTGATTAAAAAACGGATGGTGCGTTTCCGCACACTGGGCTGTTGGCCGCTGACCGGCGCGGTGGAGTCAAATGCGCAAACACTGCCGGAGATCATCGAAGAGATGCTGGTTTCCACGACCAGTGAACGTCAGGGCCGCGTAATTGACCGCGACCAGGCGGGGTCTATGGAGCTGAAAAAACGTCAGGGGTATTTTTAAGATGAACACCGCACTTGCACAACAAATCGCCAATGAAGGCGGCGTCGAAGCATGGATGATTGCGCAACAACATAAAAGCCTGCTGCGTTTTCTGACCTGTGGTAGCGTCGATGACGGCAAAAGTACCCTGATTGGTCGCCTGCTGCACGATACCCGCCAAATCTACGAAGATCAGCTCTCATCGCTGCATAACGACAGTAAGCGTCACGGCACCCAGGGCGAAAAGCTGGATCTGGCACTGCTGGTGGACGGCCTGCAAGCTGAGCGCGAACAGGGCATCACTATTGATGTGGCCTACCGCTATTTCTCTACCGAGAAGCGTAAATTTATTATCGCCGACACCCCAGGGCACGAGCAGTACACCCGCAATATGGCGACTGGCGCATCGACATGTGAACTGGCGATCTTACTGATCGATGCCCGTAAAGGCGTGCTCGATCAAACCCGTCGTCACAGTTTTATCTCCACACTGTTGGGGATCAAACATCTGGTCGTGGCGATCAACAAAATGGATCTGGTGGATTACAGTGAAGAGACGTTCACCCGTATTCGTGAAGATTATCTGACTTTTGCCGGGCAGCTGCCGGGTAATCTGGATATCCGCTTTGTGCCGCTCTCCGCACTGGAAGGCGACAACGTGGCTTCGCAAAGTGAAAGTATGCCGTGGTACAGCGGTCCGACACTGCTGGAAGTGCTGGAAACCGTGGAGATCCAGCGAGTGGTGGATGCTCAGCCAATGCGCTTCCCGGTGCAGTACGTTAACCGTCCGAATCTCGATTTTCGTGGCTACGCCGGAACGCTGGCATCCGGTCGCGTGGAAGTCGGGCAACGTGTCAAAGTGCTGCCCTCTGGTGTGGAATCAAACGTCGCGCGGATCGTGACCTTTGATGGCGATCGCGAAGAAGCCTTTGCCGGAGAAGCGATCACCCTGGTGCTGACGGATGAGATCGACATCAGCCGTGGCGATCTGCTGCTGGCGGCAGACGAAGCGTTACCGGCTGTGCAGAGCGCGTCGGTGGATGTGGTATGGATGGCGGAACAGCCGCTTTCCCCGGGCCAGAGTTACGACATCAAAATTGCCGGTAAGAAGACGCGTGCTCGTGTTGATGGCATTCATTATCAGGTTGATATCAATAACCTTACCCAACGCGAAGTTGAAAACCTGCCGCTGAACGGCATCGGCCTGGTAGATCTCACCTTTGACGAGCCACTGGTGTTAGATCGTTATCAGCAAAACCCGGTTACCGGTGGGCTGATTTTTATCGATCGCCTGAGTAATGTGACCGTAGGTGCCGGTATGGTGCACGAACCAGTTAGCCAGGCAACTGCTGCGCCATCTGAATTCAGTGCATTCGAACTGGAATTGAATGCCCTGGTTCGCCGCCATTTCCCGCATTGGGGTGCGCGCGATTTACTGGGAGATAAATAATGGCTCTGCATGACGAAAACGTCGTCTGGCATAGCCACCCAGTAACTCCGCAACAACGCGAACAGCACCACGGTCATCGTGGTGTTGTGCTGTGGTTTACCGGCCTCTCTGGTTCCGGTAAATCAACCGTCGCGGGGGCGCTGGAGGAGGCGTTACATAAACTTGGCGTCAGTACGTATCTGCTGGATGGCGACAACGTTCGCCACGGATTATGCAGCGATCTCGGTTTTAGCGATGCCGACCGTAAAGAGAATATCCGTCGCGTCGGTGAAGTGGCGAATTTGATGGTTGAAGCCGGACTGGTGGTGCTGACCGCATTTATCTCGCCACACCGCGCCGAACGCCAGATGGTTCGCGAACGCGTAGGAGAAGGGCGCTTTATCGAAGTGTTTGTCGATACGCCGCTGGCGATTTGCGAAGCCCGCGATCCAAAAGGTTTATATAAGAAAGCGCGTGCCGGTGAACTGCGCAACTTTACGGGAATAGATTCCGTTTACGAAGCGCCTGAATCGGCAGAAATTCATCTCAATGGTGAACAATTAGTAACAAATTTGGTACAGCAATTATTAGATCTGTTGAGACAGAACGATATTATCAGATCCTGAGACACCGCCGGGTTTCCATGCCCGGTTCGTCAAAGTAACAGGATCAGATATGCGTAACAGCCACAACATTACATTAACAAATAACGACAGCCTTACTGAGGTTGAAGACACCACATGGTCGCTGCCTGGCGCTGTGGTTGGTTTTTTATCGTGGCTGTGCGCGTTGGCAATTCCGATGTTGATTTATGGCTCTAACACGCTGCTCTTTTTTATCTACACCTGGCCTTTCTTTCTGGCGCTGATGCCCGTCGCTGTAGTGGTGGGGATTGCACTGCATTCATTGATGGACGGAAAGCTACGCTACAGTATTGTTTTCACTCTGGCGACGGTTGGCATTATGTTTGGTGCACTGTTTATGTGGCTACTGGGTTAATTGTTCTTTCCTCTCTATTCTGTTCATAATTCAATCCGTAACTAATAATGAGATTATGTTCTGCACGCCCTGGGTATACGTAACAATCGACAAATGTGGTACATTTGCCCGCGTTGTCGCGGTATCCCCAACAGAGGATGTAGAGTCGTCTTCGGATGCATGGGATGAAGATGCCGTTTTTCAGGGGGCAGGATGGGTAAACTAACGCTGCTGTTGCTGGCTATTCTGGTCTGGCTACAGTATTCGCTGTGGTTCGGTAAGAACGGTATACATGACTATACTCGCGTCAATAATGATGTGGCGGCACAGCAAGCTACAAACGCGAAACTTAAAGCGCGAAACGATCAGCTTTTTGCCGAAATTGACGATCTCAATGGCGGCCAGGAGGCGCTCGAAGAGCGTGCGCGTAATGAACTCAGCATGACCAGGCCGGGCGAAACGTTTTATCGTCTGGTGCCTGACGCGTCAAAGCGCGCACAGTCTGCGGGGCAAAATAATCGATAAATCAGCCCGGGAATTAACATGGCAACCACTCATTTGGATGTTTGCGCCGTGGTTCCGGCGGCCGGATTTGGCCGCCGAATGCAAACGGAATGTCCTAAGCAATATCTCTCAATCGGTAATCAAACCATTCTTGAACACTCGGTGCATGCGCTGCTGGCGCATCCCAGGGTGAAACGTGTCGTCATTGCCATAAGTCCTGGCGATAGCCGCTTTGCACAACTTCCTCTGGCGAATCATCCACGAATCACGGTTGTTGATGGTGGTGAAGAGCGTGCCGATTCCGTGCTGGCAGGTCTGAAAGCCGCTGGCGACGCGCAGTGGGTATTGGTGCATGACGCCGCTCGTCCTTGTCTGCATCAGGATGACCTCGCGCGATTGTTGGCGTTGAGCGAAACCAGCCGCACGGGAGGGATCCTCGCTGCGCCGGTGCGCGATACGATGAAACGTGCCGAACCGGGCAAAAATGCCATTGCTCATACCGTTGATCGCAACGGCTTATGGCACGCGCTGACGCCGCAATTTTTCCCTCGTGAGCTGTTACATGACTGCCTGACGCGCGCTCTAAATGAAGGCGCTACCATTACCGATGAGGCCTCGGCGCTGGAATATTGCGGTTTTCATCCGCAACTTGTTGAAGGCCGCGCGGATAACATCAAGGTAACGCGCCCGGAGGATTTGGCGCTGGCCGAATTTTACCTCACCCGAACCATCCATCAGGAGAATACATAATGCGAATTGGACACGGTTTTGACGTACACGCCTTTGGCGGTGAAGGCCCAATTATCATTGGTGGCGTACGCATTCCTTACGAAAAAGGGCTGCTGGCGCATTCTGATGGCGACGTGGCGCTCCATGCGTTGACCGATGCATTGCTTGGCGCGGCGGCGCTGGGAGATATAGGCAAGCTGTTCCCGGATACCGATCCGGCATTTAAAGGTGCCGACAGCCGCGAGCTGTTGCGCGAAGCCTGGCGTCGTATTCAGGCGAAAGGTTATGCCCTCGGCAACGTCGATGTCACTATCATCGCTCAGGCACCGAAGATGTTGCCGCACATTCCACAAATGCGCGTGTTTATTGCCGAAGATCTCGGCTGCCATATGGATGATGTTAACGTGAAAGCCACTACTACGGAAAAACTGGGATTTACCGGACGTGGGGAAGGGATTGCCTGTGAAGCGGTGGCGCTACTCATTAAGGCAACAAAATGATTGAGTTTGATAATCTCACTTACCTCCACGGTAAACCGCAAGGCACCGGGCTGCTGAAAGCGAATCCGGAAGACTTTGTGGTGGTGGAAGATTTGGGCTTTGAGCCTGATGGTGAAGGTGAGCATATTCTGGTTAGAATCCTCAAAAACGGTTGCAATACCCGTTTTGTGGCGGATGCACTGGCGAAATTCCTGAAAATTCATGCCCGTGAAGTCAGCTTCGCTGGGCAAAAAGATAAACATGCTGTTACGGAACAGTGGTTATGCGCTCGCGTGCCGGGCAAAGAGATGCCCGATCTGAGCGCCTTTCAACTGGAAGGCTGCCAGGTGCTGGAGTATGCGCGGCACAAGCGCAAGCTGCGTTTAGGGGCGCTGAAAGGTAACGCCTTTACCCTGGTACTACGCGAAGTGAGCAATCGCGATGACGTTGAACAACGTCTGATCGATATTTGCGTAAAAGGTGTACCGAACTACTTCGGTGCCCAACGTTTTGGGATTGGCGGTAGCAACTTGCAGGGTGCGCTGCGCTGGGCGCAAACCAATACTCCGGTGCGCGATCGCAATAAACGTAGTTTTTGGTTGTCGGCAGCCCGCAGTGCGTTGTTTAATCAGATTGTTGCTGAGCGCCTCAAAAAAGCAGACGTTAATCAAGTTGTTGACGGCGATGCGCTACAATTAGCCGGACGTGGTAGCTGGTTTGTCGCAACCACCGAAGAACTGGCGGAATTACAGCGTCGCGTCAACGATAAAGAGCTGATGATAACCGCCGCATTGCCGGGCAGTGGCGAATGGGGAACTCAGCGTGAAGCGCTGGCATTCGAACAAGCAGCTGTCGCCGAAGAAACTGAATTACAAACCTTACTGGTGCGCGAAAAAGTTGAAGCCGCGCGCAGAGCGATGCTGCTGTATCCGCAACAATTAAGCTGGAACTGGTGGGATGACGTCACCGTAGAAATCCGTTTCTGGCTTCCGGCGGGAAGTTTTGCAACCAGCGTTGTCAGGGAACTTATCAACACAACAGGTGATTATGCGCATATTGCTGAGTAATGATGACGGGGTACATGCACCCGGTATACAAACGCTGGCGAAAGCCTTGCGTGAGTTTGCTGACGTTCAGGTGGTCGCCCCCGATCGTAACCGCAGCGGCGCTTCTAATTCTCTGACACTGGAATCCTCCCTGCGCACGTTTACCTTTGAAAATGGTGATATTGCTGTGCAAATGGGAACCCCGACCGATTGCGTCTATCTTGGCGTAAATGCTCTGATGCGCCCGCGCCCGGACATTGTTGTGTCCGGAATTAACGCCGGGCCGAATCTGGGGGATGATGTTATTTATTCCGGTACGGTAGCGGCCGCGATGGAAGGCCGTCATTTAGGTTTTCCGGCGCTTGCCGTCTCGCTTGACGGGCATAAACATTACGACACTGCCGCGGCGGTAACCTGCTCAATTTTGCGCGCACTGTGTAAAGAGCCGCTGCGCACCGGGCGTATTCTTAATATTAACGTTCCGGATTTACCATTGGATCAAATCAAAGGTATTCGCGTGACGCGCTGCGGTACACGACATCCGGCAGATCAGGTGATCCCGCAGCAAGATCCGCGCGGCAATACGCTGTACTGGATTGGCCCGCCGGGCGGTAAATGTGATGCCGGTCCGGGGACCGATTTTGCTGCGGTAGATGAGGGCTATGTTTCCATCACGCCGCTGCATGTGGATTTAACTGCGCATAGCGCGCAAGATGTGGTTTCAGACTGGTTAAACAGCGTGGGAGTTGGCACGCAATGGTAAGCAGACGCGTACAAGCACTTCTGGATCAATTACGTGCGCAAGGTATTCAGGATGAGCTGGTGCTGAATGCACTTGCCGCCGTGCCGCGTGAAAAATTCGTTGATGAAGCGTTTGAACAAAAAGCCTGGGACAATATCGCCTTGCCGATAGGTCAGGGGCAGACAATTTCGCAGCCGTATATGGTGGCGCGAATGACCGAATTACTCGAGCTGACGCCGCAGTCGCGGGTGCTGGAAATTGGCACTGGTTCGGGATATCAAACTGCAATCCTGGCGCATCTTGTCCAACATGTTTGCTCGGTTGAACGGATTAAAGGCTTGCAGTGGCAGGCGCGTCGCCGCCTGAAAAATCTTGATTTACATAATGTTTCAACCCGTCATGGCGATGGATGGCAAGGTTGGCAGGCACGCGCGCCGTTTGACGCTATCATTGTTACGGCGGCACCGCCTGAAATTCCAACTGCGCTAATGACGCAGCTGGACGAAGGCGGGATTCTCGTCTTACCCGTAGGGGAGGAGCACCAGTATTTGAAACGGGTGCGTCGTCGGGGAGGCGAATTTATTATCGATACCGTGGAGGCCGTGCGCTTTGTCCCTTTAGTGAAGGGTGAGCTGGCTTAAAGCGTGAGGAAATACCTGGATTTTTCCTGGTTATTTTGCCGCAGGTCAGCGTATCGTGAACATCTTTTCCAGTGTTCAGTATGGTGCCTTGCACGGTAATTATGTCACTGGTTATTAACCAATTTTTCCTGGGGGATAAATGAGCGCGGGAAGCCCAAAATTCACCGTTCGCCGCATTGCGGCATTGTCACTGGTTTCGCTATGGCTGGCAGGCTGTTCTGACACTTCAAATCCACCGGCACCGGTCAGCTCCGTTAATGGCAATGCGCCCGCAAATACCAATTCTGGTATGTTGATTACGCCGCCGCCGAAAATGGGGACGACGTCTACAGCGCAGCAACCGCAAATTCAGCCGGTACAGCAGCCACAAATTCAGGCTACTCAACAACCGCAAATCCAGCCTGTGCAGCCAGTAGCTCAGCAGCCGGTACAGATGGAAAACGGACGAATCGTCTACAACCGTCAGTATGGGAACATTCCGAAAGGCAGTTATAGCGGCAGTACATACACCGTGAAAAAAGGCGACACGCTTTTCTATATCGCCTGGATTACTGGCAACGATTTCCGTGACCTTGCTCAGCGCAACAATATTCAGGCACCATACGCGCTGAACGTCGGTCAGACCTTACAGGTGGGTAATGCTTCCGGTACGCCAATCACAGGCGGAAATGCCATTACCCAGGCCGACGCAGCAGAGCAAGGAGTTGTGATCAAGCCTGCACAAAATTCCACCGTTGCTGTTGCGTCGCAACCGACAATTACGTATTCTGAGTCTTCGGGTGAACAGAGTGCTAACAAAATGTTGCCGAACAACAAGCCAACTGCGACCACGGTCACAGCGCCTGTAACGGTACCAACAGCAAGCACAACCGAGCCGACTGTCAGCAGTACATCAACCAGTACGCCTATCTCCACCTGGCGCTGGCCGACTGAGGGCAAAGTGATCGAAACCTTTGGCGCTTCTGAGGGGGGCAACAAGGGGATTGATATCGCAGGCAGCAAAGGACAGGCAATTATCGCGACCGCGGATGGCCGCGTTGTTTATGCCGGTAACGCGCTGCGCGGCTACGGTAATCTGATTATCATCAAACATAATGATGATTACCTGAGTGCCTACGCCCATAACGACACAATGCTGGTCCGGGAACAACAAGAAGTGAAGGCGGGGCAAAAAATAGCAACCATGGGTAGCACCGGAACCAGTTCAACACGCTTGCATTTTGAAATTCGTTACAAGGGGAAATCCGTAAACCCGCTGCGTTATTTGCCGCAGCGATAAATCGGCGGAACCAGGCTTTTGCTTGAATGTTCCGTCAAGGGATCACGGGTAGGAGCCACCTTATGAGTCAGAATACGCTGAAAGTTCATGATTTAAATGAAGATGCGGAATTTGATGAGAACGGAGTTGAGGTTTTTGACGAAAAGGCCTTAGTAGAAGAGGAACCCAGTGATAACGATTTGGCCGAAGAGGAACTGTTATCGCAGGGAGCCACACAGCGTGTGTTGGACGCGACTCAGCTTTACCTTGGTGAGATTGGTTATTCACCACTGTTAACGGCCGAAGAAGAAGTTTATTTTGCGCGTCGCGCACTGCGTGGAGATGTCGCCTCTCGCCGCCGGATGATCGAGAGTAACTTGCGTCTGGTGGTAAAAATTGCCCGCCGTTATGGCAATCGTGGTCTGGCGTTGCTGGACCTGATCGAAGAGGGCAACCTGGGGCTGATCCGCGCGGTAGAGAAGTTTGACCCGGAACGTGGTTTCCGCTTCTCAACATACGCAACCTGGTGGATTCGCCAGACGATCGAACGGGCGATTATGAACCAAACCCGTACTATTCGTTTGCCGATTCACATCGTAAAGGAGCTGAACGTTTACCTGCGAACCGCACGTGAGTTGTCCCATAAGCTGGACCACGAACCAAGTGCGGAAGAGATCGCAGAGCAACTGGATAAGCCAGTTGATGACGTCAGCCGTATGCTTCGTCTTAACGAGCGCATTACCTCGGTAGACACCCCGCTGGGTGGTGATTCCGAAAAAGCGTTGCTGGACATCCTGGCCGATGAAAAAGAGAATGGTCCGGAAGATACCACGCAAGATGACGATATGAAGCAGAGCATCGTCAAATGGCTGTTCGAGCTGAACGCCAAACAGCGTGAAGTACTGGCACGTCGATTCGGTTTGCTGGGGTACGAAGCGGCAACACTGGAAGATGTAGGTCGTGAAATTGGCCTCACCCGTGAACGTGTTCGCCAGATTCAGGTTGAAGGCCTGCGCCGTTTGCGCGAAATCCTGCAAACGCAGGGGCTGAATATCGAAGCGCTGTTCCGCGAGTAAGTAAGCATCTGTCAGAAAGGCCAGTCTCAAGCGAGGCTGGCTTTTTTTCTTTTGGTACATGTTGAACTGTTATCGGATACAGCGTTAAAACTTTATCTGACTGACCAGGGGACGGCACTTTTTAGATGTAGAAGACCGGATAGACGCGTCAGCGTCACATTCGGCAATCATCATTTTAAGCGCGCAGTAATTGTCGCCACGCGTTCACCATATTTCACGGCTGTATCCAGATCGCCCGTAGGGATTTGGTCTGCACCCGCATCGGCTGGAGATTGCACCAGCAAACCGACTGAACCGCCCAGATTGTTTACATCTTCCCTGGTTGACGCAAGCACATTGGCAGGAGCCTGACCTAAACTCACCCACAGACCGCCATGCTGTGAAGCCAGCGTTTGCAGATAGATCAGCGTAACTTGTTTATCGCCATTCAGGCTGGCGCTGTTGGTGAAACCCCCGAAGACTTTATCCTGCCATTTACGTGTAAACCACGCTTTGGAACTGGCATCAGCAAATTTCTTGAATTGCCATGGCGCACCGCCCATATAGGTGGGAGCACCGAAGATAATGGCATCGGCTGCGTCCAGTTTTTCCCACTCCTGCTCAGTGATATTTCCTTCGTTATCAATCGAAATTAAATCTGCATGGGCGCCTTGTGCCACTTTTTCAGCAACCAGTTTAGTGTGACCATATCCTGAATAATAAACCACAGCTATGTTTTGCATATAAATATCCTTTTTACTAATGAATGATTTTTTGAGGCAGGTTTTAAAGATGTGGAGTATTATGCCTTGCAGATATTATTTAAACCATCAAATGATGAACATATTTTTTGAATGAGACAAACATAATATTCGAAGAAAAATGAATCTCGTAACGTAGTAATATCTAAAATAACAGTCTGTTCAGAGATGCTATAAATCAACAACACATTAATAAAGGACTACGTATGCAAGGCATTAAAAAATATACAATTCTAGCCTCTTCTCTTATATCTGGTAGTGTTTTTGCTCAAACGGAAATTTCGACTGCAAATTCGTCTACAGTTAATGCAAGTTATGTTGAACCTTCAGCGGAAAAAATAATATCGCCAAGCGATAAACTCAATAACCTTTTTGAAAGAAATATGTCTCAGCCTTATATTTTACAAAAAATTGGCGAGAGAACTTATTATGTTCAACGCTATTTTTATTCCACTACGTTTTATGTCGGAGACAAAGGGGTTTTGCTGTTTGATGCTCCGGAGGGTCGCGGTAAATATTTATTACAGGCAATTCGTGATGTGACTCCATTACCCGTAACAGCGCTGGTTTATTCTCATTACCATGTGGATCACATTGGCGATAGTCCATTTTGGAACGATGAGGCGAAGAAAGAAGGCGTGAATCTGCGTATTATTGCCAGTAAAGCCACTGCTGAAAAAATGCAATTTATGAACAGTCGCTTACCCGTCGCCACTCAGGTTTTAAGTAAAAAAGATGACCAGTTTAAATTTGAAAAGCAGACCATTGAATTACACCGATTTGTTAAAGCAGGACATACCGACGACCATTCTGTATGGTTGCTAAAACAGGAAAAAGTAGCTCACAGCCCGGATCTCCTGAATCCTGACCAACTGCCGATGATGGGCTTCGCCGTATCGGATACGTTGGTTTACCATGACAGTAATTTGCGTCAGGTTGAAATGCTTGACTGGAAATATTTTATTGGCGGGCATGGTAATATTGGTTCACACGATGATTTTAAATTTCAACGCCAGTTTCTTAATGATCTTCGGGATACGACAATTAAAGTCAGAAAAGAAGAAAGTTTTGGTAAATTTATGAATAAAACGGCAAATAATCATGCTGATTTTGCGCGAGCCCAGCGCGAAGCAATTATTAAGAAAGTAACTGAAGTATTACGTCCGAAATATGGCCATATGTATGGCTACGACGCATCTATGCCTGCTAATATCGAAATGGCAATAAGATTGGTCGGTTCTTATTACTAAGATAAAATCAACTTGCAAGAGACTGTAATTATATTGCAAAGTGAAAATTAACCTCGGTAGCGAGATATTACCGAGGTTAATATTGGCATACATTACACCCTTATCAGGCACTTAAACGATACATCATATCTTATCTGGATTATTAGATGACGAGCCATACGCACCAGGTAATTAAGAATCCGGTAAAACCGAGAATGGTCGTTAACACTGTCCAGGTTTTCAGACCGTCTGCTACCGACAACCCCAGATATTTGGTCACAATCCAGAACCCTGAGTCATTAATATGTGACGCGCCAAGCCCACCAAAGCAGGCTGCCAGCGTCACCAATACGCACTGAATCGGATTTAATCCCATCACCGCTTCTGAGAGTAACCCGCCGGTTGTCAGGATTGCTACGGTTGCTGACCCCTGCGATGCACGCAGCGCCAGTGAAATAATAAATGCGGCTGGTAACAGAGGCAGGTCAATCATTTGTAACATGTTGGCAAGGGCTTTACCGACGCCCGATTCCACCAGCACTTTGCCAAATACCCCTCCAGCACCAGTAACCAAAATCACTACCGCCGCAGTGGGAAGGGCAGAGCCCATAATGTCGCTGGTGTGTTGTAAGCTCCAGCCGCGACGTAAAGCCAATAACCAGAATGCCAGCACCAGCGCAATCATTAGAGCTACCATTGGGGAGCCGATCAACTGTAGCGTACCAAGCAGGGGATGCGAAGGCGGCATCAGTGTTGCAGAAACCGTACCCGCCATGATAATCGCGATAGGAATAACAATTAGCGAGGTGACCAGCGCGACGCCCGGTGGATTTATTTTATCGCTTAATTTTGTCGCGCCTTCCTCACTGGCCGGAGCCAGTTGCATCTGTTCCAGTACCTCGACCGACATCGCATATTGGCGCTTATTGATTATTTTCGCTGCAAAGTAGCCAACAATCCCTACGGGAATAGAAATCGCAATACCGATGATGGTTAGCCAGCCGATGTCTGCGTGGAGTAACCCCGCTGCGGCGACAGGGCCTGGATGCGGCGGTACCGCCACGTGAACAGTGAGCATGATCCCAGCGACAGGCAGGCCAAATTTGAGTGGTGATATTTTGGCAACCTTGGCAAAACCGTAAATGATTGGCGCAAGAATAATAAAGCCGACATCAAAGAAGACGGGAATACCGAGGAAGAACGCTGCCAGAGTCAGCGCAGCGATAGTTCGTTTGTCACCTAGCTTGCGACTGAAATAATTAGCCAGTGACTCTGCACCACCAGAGTGTTCGATCATACGCCCCAGCATAGCGCCCAGACCAATAATAATAGTGACGGAACCAAGCACACCGCCCATCCCGGCGATCATCACTTTACCCACTTCGCCCGCCGGTATACCCGCCGCAAGTGCGACTAACAGGCTGACGAGGAGCAGAGCAACGAATGGTTGTACCTTTGCCTTGATGACCAGTAGCAACAGCATGATTACGCCAGCTAACGCAATGCATAACAATGTAATTGTGGACATGGGAAACCCTGTCTGAAAGTTATAGTTAACCTACCCCATCCGTAGATGGGGGGATGTATGGGTACGTTGTAATTAGGGATTGAGCGAATTAGCGCCAGGCGTCAAACCAGCCAAGCCCTTTTTCGGTGAGGCCACGAGGTTTGTATTCACAACCGATCCAGCCCTGATATCCCACTTCATCGAACAGGCGGAACAGCCACGGATAGTTGATTTCTCCATCGTCCGGTTCATGTCGATCAGGTAGTCCGGCAATTTGTACGTGCGCATATTTCCCGGCGTAGTCGCGGATTAAATGTGTCAGGTTGCCATCTACTTTTTGCGCATGGAAAGTATCCAGTTGAATAAATACGTTATCTCGCGCAACCTCTTCAACAATAGCCAGTGCCTGATACTGGCTGGAGAAGAGATAATGAGGCTTAACGCCGGGGCTGAGTGCTTCAACCAATATTCGCTTGCCGTGTGGCGCAAAGCGGTCGGCAGCGTAGCGGAGATTATCAATAAATACTGCCCGGTACCGTTCAGCATCTTCGCCAGCGGGCACGACGCCTGCCATCACATGGACTTGTTCACAATTGAGCGCCAATGCATATTCCAGTGCCAGGTCGATGTCTGCGCGTGCTTCGTGCTCACGTCCGGGAAGGGCGGATAATCCCCATTCTCCCGCATTAATATCTCCGGGAGCGGTATTGAACAGCGCCAGTGTCAGATGGTTTTGCACCAGTTGCTGCTGGATTTGCTGGGGGGAGTAGTCATAGGGAAACAGAAACTCCACAGCATCGAACCCGGCTTTTCGCGCTGCGGCGAAGCGTTCAATAAAAGGCACTTCGGTGAACATCATGGATAAATTAGCTGCAAAACGAGGCATTGCATTAACTCCTTAATTCCGCAATTTCACCTGCGGTCAGATAACGGATCGGGCGGTCACCGAGAATAAAAATCAGCTTTGCCGTTTCCTCCAGCTCTTCCATATTGTTGGCGGCTTCTTGCAGGCTTTCACCGCAAACCACTGGGCCATGATTTGCCAGTAAAAAAGCCTGATTGTCTGCTGCCAGTTCCGCCAGATCCTGTGCGATGCGTTTATCGCCCGGTCGGTAATAGGGCACCAGCGGGACATTACCCATCCGCATCACCACGTATGGTGTGAACGGCCGAATAACGTTATTGCTGTCCAGCCCTTCCAGGCAGGAAAGCGCCGTCGACCACGTACTGTGCAAATGCACTACCGCTTTACAGCGCGGATTGTTGCGATACAGCGCCAGATGAAAGAGCACCTCTTTCGAGGGTTTGTCACCACTTAACCATTCGCCATCCGCGGTGACTTTGGAAAGCCGCTGCGGATCGAGATTGCCCAGGCATGAACCTGTCGGTGTCGCCAGTAAATTCCCGTCAGGTAAAAGCAGCGACAGATTGCCAGCCGAACCGGTTGCATATCCGCGCTGAAAGAATGAACTGGCAATCCGCGTCATCTCCTCTCGCAAAGACTGCTCTACTTTTGCGAAATCGCTCATGATAAAAACTCTCTTTGGGCTCGTGAAAAAAAGGCTTCATCACCGAAGTTGCCAGATTTAAGGGCGAGTGAGACAGGCTTATCCAGTGCGTTTACCCACGGCACGCCAGGGGAAATGGTTGGGCCAATATGAAAACCTTTTATGCCCAGGCTCTGTGTGACTACGCCGGAGGTCTCACCGCCTGCGACAATAAAGCGTGTCACGCCTTCCGCTGCTAACCGCGCCGCTAGTTGAGAAAACAGAGTTTCTACTGCCTGACTGGCTTTTTGTGCACCGTATTGCTGTTGAATTGCTGCCAATGCGTCAGTGCTGGCGGTGGCAAAAACAAGTGGAGCAAGTACACTTTCCTGGCCCAGAACCCACTCTGCCAGCTCGTGTGCATAAGCGGCCAGAGTTTCGGTTGAGAGGCAGCGTGCCACATCAACCTCACGGGCTGGTGCAATTTGACGGTAATGTGCCACCTGGCGGTTGGTCATTTGAGAGCATGAACCGGAGAGCACTACGCCGCGCCCAGCGAGCGGACGCCCTGCTTCGCGAGCCTGGTTACCGTTTTCTTGCGCCCACTGCCGGGCCAGGCCAATCGCCAGACCAGAACCGCCCGTTACCAGTGGGGCATCGCGCAAGGCTTCCCCCTGAATTTCCAGATGGTGTTCGGTCAGCGCATCAAGCACCGCGTAGCGATAGCCCTCTTGCTGTAAGCGAGCCAGCTCCTGACGAACGGCTTTCACACCTTGTTCGAAAACATGTGCTGAAACGACGCCGCAGCGCCCTGTGGATTGCGATTCAACCAGACGGGGAAGATAGCTGTCGGTCATGGGATTTACCGGGTGATGGCGCATCCCGGATTCGGCCAGCAGTTGATTCATTACGAACAAATACCCCTGATAAACCGTACGTCCGTTGACTGGCAGGGCCGGAGAGAAGACCGTAAACGGTGTGTCGAGAGCATCCATTAATGCATCGGTAACTGGGCCGATATTCCCTTTCGCCGTACTGTCGAAAGTAGAGCAGTATTTGAAATAGATCTGTTTGCAACCTTGCTGTTGCAACCAGCTCAGAGCCGCCAGCGATTGCTGTGTGGCTTCAACCACCGGACAGGAGCGCGTTTTCAGGCTGATCACCAGTGCGTCGATTGCTTCCGGCATTTTACCTGTTGGAACACCGTTAATTTGTACCGTTGGTAGACCGTTTTCCACCAGAAAACTGGCGATATCCGTCGCGCCGGTAAAATCATCGGCGATAACGCCAATCTTGATCATGATTTCGCTCCCGGTAGGGTGATGCCAGAGAAAATCTTGATAACTGCGCTATCGTCTTCTTTCCCGTAACCCGCGTTACTGGCGCTGGTGAACATATTCAATGCTGTTGAGGCCAACGGCAGCGGGAAGTGCAGGGCTTTGGCGGTATCGGCAACCAGACCAAGATCCTTAACAAAAATATCGACGGCTGAATGCGGGGTGTAATCGCCATCCACCACATGACGCATCCGGTTTTCGAACATCCATGAATTTCCGGCGGCATTGGTCACGACGTCATACATCACATCCAGCGGGATCCCCGCACGGGCTGCAAGCGCCATCGCTTCGGCGCCGGCAGCAATATGTACGCCCGCTAACAACTGGTGGATAATTTTTACGGTCGAACCCAGTCCCGGTTCTGCACCGATGCGATAAACTTTTCCGGCAACGGCTTTCAGCACGGGTGCTAGTCGTTCAAAGGCAATATCGCTACCGGAGGCCATGACAGTCATTTCACCGTTAGCGGCTTTTACCGCACCACCAGAAACCGGCGCATCCAGCATTTCCAGACCGAATCCAGCCAGAGCGGTAGCAATTTCTTGCGCATCAGCACTGGCGATAGTGGAAGAAACCATTACTGCCGTACCGGGTTTCAGATGTTGTGCAACGCCTTTTTCACCAAACAGCACCTGTTTAACCTGGGTCGCATTGACCACCAGCACCAGCAGAGCGTCCAGTTTTTCGGCAAACGTCGCGGCGTTATCAGAAACTCCGCAAGCACCAGCCTCTTTCAACGTAGCGCAGGCATTGCTGTTCAGGTCTGCGCCCCAGGTAGAAAGACCTGCGCGGACACATGACAGTGCTGCTCCCATTCCCATTGACCCTAAGCCAACGATACCGACATGAAACTCCGATCCCGTTTTCATCTGCTCTCCTTGTTAATTTAAGTGATATTTTGTTTGATGTTGTGAATATAAGCGCGGAAAGATAACGATATGGTGAGCTGATTCACAAAAATTAACATTGTGTGTTATTTTATGTGAACTAAGCGTTAGTTGCGCCGCGCACGTTTCGCAGGCAAATAGCGTAGAATGTCCGCAGGACAAAGGAAGGAGCAAAAGTTGATACCCGTAGAGCGTCGCCAAATCATCCTTGAGATGGTAGCTGAAAAAGGCATTGTCAGTATTGCTGAACTAACGGACAGAATGAATGTGTCACATATGACTATTCGTCGGGATTTACAAAAACTGGAGCAGCAGGGAGCCGTTGTGCTGGTGTCCGGAGGCGTCCAGTCTCCGGGACGCGTGGCGCATGAACCTTCTCATCAGGTAAAAACTGCGCTGGCAATGACGCAAAAAGCGGCTATTGGCAAGCTGGCGGCAAGTCTTGTTCAGCCGGGACGTTGTATCTATCTGGATGCGGGAACGACCACGTTAGCGATTGCACAGCATCTGATTCACATGGAGCCACTCACAGTGGTTACTAACGACTTCGTTATTGCGGACTACTTGCTCGACAACAGTAATTGCACAATTATTCACACTGGCGGCGCAGTGTGTCGGGAAAACCGTTCCTGTGTTGGGGAAGCCGCTGCGACCATGCTGCGTAGCCTGATGATTGATCAGGCTTTTATTTCTGCATCGTCATGGAGTGTGCGGGGGATCTCTACGCCAGCAGAAGATAAAGTCACGGTGAAAAGGGCGATTGCCAGTGCCAGCCGTCAGCGAGTTTTGGTCTGTGATGCGACGAAATATGGACAGGTGGCGACATGGCTGGCGTTACCATTAAGCGAGTTTGATCAGATCATTACTGACGACGGTCTGCCGGAGAGTGCCAGCCGCGCGCTGGCGAAGCTGGATCTCTCTTTGCTGGTAGCGAAAAATGAATAATGACCTGCAATAACGCCGGGTTACTCATGCTTCACAGAAGAAGCATGAGACTACTTTATTTTATAAAATGACAGCCGCCCGCTTTTCGGCGATCCGGTATCTATATAAATCTGGTTAGCGAACGTCTGAATGTTATCAAACATCATATGACCAAATATAAAGAAGTCGGCACCGTTTATTTTTTGTAATTCGCTATTAAGTGATTTCTGCACACGATCAACAGGCCAGAGTAATTCGCTCTCCGCTATTTCTTTGCCAAACTGATACTCCTTCCCCGGATAATCTGCATGTGCGATGACATATTTTATGGTGTCGTTAGTGATTTCAATAATATGTGGAAGGTGATGGAATTTCAGCAACAGATCTATTGCCTCTTGTTGCTCTGAATCATTTAAATCGAAAAACCAGTCACCACCGCTGGCAAGCCACATATTTCCATCGCCAGTTTCGAATGCCTCAAGCGCCATCGCTTCGTGGTTGCCTTTGACGGAGATAAACCAGGGCTGGTTTAACAGGCGCAGCACGTTAAGACTCTCCGGCCCACGATCGATGTTATCGCCTACCGAAATAAGTAAGTCGGTTTCAGGACAAAAAGAGAGTTGATGTAAGCGGGATTGTAATAATTGATAGTCACCATGAATATCACCAACGGCCCATATATGGCGATAGTGATGGGCATTGATTTTTTGATAGCGTGTAGATGGCATGGTTTTACCCTGTAAAATAAGTTTTCCTATTATACAGGGTATTTTTATTTGATTCGTCAGTTGTCGTTAATATTCCCGATAGCAAAAGGCTATCGGGAATTATTATTACACCAGACTCTTCAAGCGATAAATCCACTCCAGCGCCTGACGCGGAGTCAGTGAATCTGGGTCGAGGTTTTCCAGTGCCTCGACCGCAGGCGAAGTTTCTTCCGGTACGGACAGCAAAGACATTTGTGTACCATCCACTTGCGTAGCAGCGGCGTTCGGCGAAATGCTTTCCAGCTCACGCAGTTTTTGCCGTGCGCGCTTAATAACCTCTTTTGGCACGCCTGCCAGCGCTGCAACCGCCAGGCCGTAGCTTTTGCTCGCCGCGCCATCCTGCACGCTATGCATAAAGGCAATGGTGTCGCCGTGCTCCAGTGCATCGAGATGCACGTTGGCGACGCCTTCCATTTTCTCCGGTAACTGGGTCAGCTCGAAATAGTGGGTAGCAAACAGCGTCAACGCTTTGATCTTATTTGCCAGATTTTCCGCACACGCCCACGCCAGCGACAGACCATCGTAAGTGGACGTTCCACGCCCGATCTCATCCATCAACACCAGACTATATTCGGTGGCGTTATGTAAAATATTGGCGGTTTCGGTCATCTCCACCATAAAGGTTGAACGCCCGGAAGCCAGATCATCCGCGGCACCTACGCGGGTAAAGATACGGTCAATCGGGCCAATCTCGACTTTTTGCGCCGGTACGTAGCTGCCGATATACGCCATCAGCGCAATCAACGCGGTCTGGCGCATATAGGTACTTTTACCGCCCATGTTCGGACCGGTAATGATCAACATGCGACGTTGCGGCGACAGGTTTAGCGGGTTAGCGATAAACGGCTCATTCAGTACTTGTTCAACTACCGGATGGCGACCTTCGGTAATGCGAATGCCAGGTTTATCAATAAAGGTCGGGCAGGTGTAGTTCAGGGTATAGGCCCGCTCCGCCAGGTTCACCAGCACGTCGAGTTCCGCCAGCGCGCTCGCGCTCTGTTGCAACGCTTCCAGATGCGGCAACAGCAGGTCGAACAGCTCTTCATAAAGTTGTTTTTCCAGAGCCAGTGCTTTGCCTTTTGAGGTGAGAACTTTATCTTCGTACTCTTTTAGCTCTGGAATGATGTAGCGCTCGGCGTTTTTCAGCGTCTGGCGACGCATGTAGTTGATTGGTGCCAGATGGCTTTGCCCACGGCTGATTTGAATGTAGTAGCCGTGCACCGCATTAAAGCCAACTTTCAGCGTGTCCAGGCCGGTACGTTCACGCTCGCGGACTTCCAGACGCTCCAGATAATCGGTCGCGCCGTCAGCCAGCGCGCGCCACTCATCCAGCTCTTCGTTATAGCCCGATGCGATAACACCACCGTCGCGTACCAGCACCGGTGGTGTGTCGATGATTGCTCGCTCCAGCAGGTCGCGCAGTTCGGCAAACTCGCCCATCTTCTCACGCAGTGCTTGTACCGGGGCGCTATCGACACCTTCCAGTTGCGCGCGCAGTTCTGGAAGTTGCTGGAAGGCATGACGCATACGGGCCAGATCGCGCGGGCGAGCGGTACGCAACGCCAGACGCGCCAGAATACGTTCCAGGTCGCCCACCTGACGCAGTACCGGCTGTAGCTCAGCGGTGAAATCCTGCAATGCGCCAATAGTTTGCTGGCGCTCAAGCAACACGCGGGTATCGCGCACTGGCATATGCAGCCAGCGTTTCAGCATACGACTACCCATCGGCGTTACAGTGCAGTCGAGTACGGAAGCCAGCGTATTTTCCGCACCGCCGGCCAGGTTCTGAGTAATTTCCAGGTTACGACGCGTCGCGGCATCCATAATGATGCTGTCCTGCTGACGTTCCATAGTGATAGAACGGATATGCGGCAGGGTCGTGCGTTGGGTATCTTTCGCATACTGCAACAGACAACCGGCAGCACAAAGTCCGCGTGGTGCGTTCTCCACACCAAAACCGACCAGATCTCGGGTGCCAAATTGCAGGTTCAATTGCTGGCGAGCGGTGTCGATTTCAAACTCCCACAGCGGGCGACGACGCAGGCCGCGGCGACCTTCAATCAGCGACATCTCGGCGAAATCTTCCGCATACAGTAATTCCGCTGGATTCGTACGTTGCAGTTCTGCCGCCATCGTTTCGCGGTCCGCCGGTTCGCTCAGGCGAAAACGACCGGAACTGATATCCAGCGTTGCGTAGCCGAACCCTTTACTGTCCTGCCAGATAGCCGCCAGCAGATTGTCCTGGCGCTCCTGTAACAGTGCTTCATCGCTGATGGTGCCCGGCGTAACGATACGGACAACTTTGCGCTCGACCGGCCCTTTGCTGGTCGCCGGATCGCCAATCTGTTCACAAATAGCAACCGATTCGCCCTGGTTCACCAGTTTGGCGAGGTAGTTTTCCACCGCATGGTAGGGAATCCCCGCCATCGGGATTGGCTCTCCCGCTGAAGCACCGCGTTTGGTCAGTGAAATATCCAGCAGTTGCGACGCCCGTTTTGCGTCGTCATAAAACAGTTCATAAAAGTCGCCCATCCGGTAAAACAGCAGGATCTCGGGATGCTGGGCTTTCAGCTTGAGATATTGCTGCATCATGGGCGTATGGGCGTCGAAATTTTCTATTGTACTCATGGGGTTAAGTCCGGCTCCCTGATGTTAAATGTAGTGTGATGGTTTTTATTTTCGTTGTAATCACATAAGGCGCACATGATACCGGAGTTAATCATTTCAGGGGAAGACGCGAAAGGTGAGTTCTTGATGTCGGTTCCGCGAAAAATGCTGCTTTGCAGCTTTTGCGTGATGACGATGAAACAAGATCGCCAAATTCGTCGGTTGAAGAAACCTCCTCCTTCAGAGCCATAGTCCCCTTTAAAATTAAGTTGTAATATAAATGCACCTTAAGAGTATGGAGGCAGCATGTCCGGCAAGCGTATCTCTCGTGAAAAACTGACGATTAAAAAAATGATCGATCTTTATCAAGCGAAATGCCCGCAGGCGTCAGCAGAGCCGGAGCATTACGAGGTGTTGTTTGCTTACGCGCAAAAGCGGCTGGATAAATGTGTGTTCGGCGAAGAGAAACCAGCCTGTAAGCAGTGTCCGGTGCACTGTTACCAGCCTGCAAAGCGTGAAGAGATGAAACAGATTATGCGTTGGGCCGGGCCGAGAATGCTGTGGCGTCATCCGATCTTAACCGTGCGTCATCTCATCGATGACAAGCGTCCGGTGCCGGAGTTGCCAGAAAAATATCGTCCAAAGAAATAAATCTGCCGGAGAGCCATACTCTCCGGCAAATACGGCGCTTACGCTTTGGTGGCAATCAGGATGGCTGATGCTTTGATCAATGCAATAACGCGCGAGCCAGTGGTGAGTTTCATTTCATCCTGACTTTCATTTGTTACCACTGCCACAATTTCAAAACCCGCATCCGTTTTGATATGGACAGTGGCGTTCACTGCGCCTTCGGTGATTGTCGACACGCTGCCAGCAAACTGGTTGCGAGCAGAGAATTTCAGTCCACAGTCTTCCGTTGCCAGCGTGACCCACGGGGCTTTAATCAGGGCAATCGCTTCTTTCCCTTTCGCCAGACCCAGCGCTTGCTGGCTGCTGTGTGTAACAATTGCCACCAGCTTTGCACCACCTGCCAGCGTCAGTTCTACTTCATCATTCACAGCGCCCATTGCTACTGCGCTAACTGTTCCGGTTAATTGATTTCTTGCTGAAACTGCCATACTGCCTCCTTTCATTGAATGTTGATCGAGTATAACCACATCTGTTAAATCAATGCCGATTTATCAATTCCCAGTCGCTTCATTCGTGACAGCAGAGTCGTGCGTTTCAGCCCCAGACGTTGCGCAGCGCCTTTAGGCCCGGCAACCACGCCGTTTGTTTCTTTCAGCACGCGAACAATCAACTGATATTCATCTTCGCCCTCCTGGGCGACAACCGTTGCGGCAGGCGGCGTTTCAGGTTCTGGTAAAGCAATATCTGGCAATGACAGCTGCAGCACGTTGCCGCGTGTTAGCAATACCGCGCGCTCAATGACGTTTTCCAGCTCACGCACGTTGCCCGGCCATTCCATGTTGCTCAGGATGCGCAGCGTCTCGGCAGGAATGCTGTCGATATTGCGCCCCAGACGACGGGCAATTTTGAAGGTAAAGGCTTTCGCCAGCAGCGGAATATCTTCCGGACGCTCGCGTAGTGGCGGCAGGTGGATCGGGAATACGTTCAGACGGTAATAGAGATCGCTACGGAACTCTCGGTCGGCGACCATTTTTTTCAGATCGCGGTTAGTTGCGGCGATTAGACGCACGTCCGTCTGAATGATTTTGTTGCTGCCGAGACGTTCAAACTCCTGTTCCTGTAATACACGCAGCAACTTCGGCTGTAACTCCAGCGGCATATCGCCCACTTCATCGAGGAATAGTGAGCTTTTATCCGCCAGTTCAAAACGACCAATGCGCTGAGCGCTGGCACCGGTAAAAGCCCCACGCTCATGACCAAATAGATCGCTTTCCAGCAATCCGGCAGGCATCGCCGCGCAGTTCATTTTGACCATGCGGCGATTATTACGCCCACTGAGATTATGGATCGCGCGGGCAATCAGCTCTTTACCTGTACCAGTTTCACCGAGGATCAGAACGGTACTGTCACTTTGCGCCACCATTTCCACTTGTTTAAGTACGCTGTACATGGCTTCGCTGCGGCCAATAATCTCGCCAAATTCACTATCAACATTGTTGAGCTGCTCGGTCAGGGCGAGGTTTTCATCAACCAGCCGTTCTTTCAGACGATGAATTTCCTGATAGGCGAGGGCGTTATCGACAGCGATTGCCACACGTTCGGCAATCTGGCGCAGTAAGCTCAGATTGGTAGTGGTAAATACTTTCTCTTCGCATTGCGCCAGTTTTAGCACGCCCAGCATGGTGTCGCCAGACATCAGCGGTAACAGGCACAAGGTTTGAATCTGGTTGCCCCAGGTGTTGAACAACATGCGTTCATAGGGGGCTAAATCGTCCCGCTCGTGGAGATTAATCAACAGCATCTCTTTACTTTTGAAGACGCGTTCGGTGAGGGTTCCGGCTTCATCGACTTCGCTCTGTTCGTGAGCGGGATGCTGTTTATCAAGATAGTGAGTGGAGTAGATGTTGAGTTTGTTTTTACGGTGGCTGCGTAAGACGATGCTGATATCGTCAATGTCGAAGTAGTAGTGGATTTCTTTGGCGACTTCGCTGACCAGTTCGTCCATATCCAGGCGGGAAAGCACCGCGTTAGTGATGGCGACCAGGATGCGGAAGTTATCGCGTTCCCGGCATAACAACTCATAGTCGACATTGTTAACGACGCGGCTCTGGATTTGTTCGGTGACGACAGAAACGATCTGCGTAAATGTTTGCAGACGATTGAACTCTTTTTCGCTCCAGGGGCGATCGTCATAACGAATAAATTCACAGCCACCAAAAATATGCCCTTCCGCCGCCAGTGGCATCAGGCAATAGTGACCAAATTTGGGGTATAGCCCACCTGTGGCCAGCTGCGGCCAGGTTTCACAAAATTCTTCGTAACTGCAATGCAGCGTATCAGGGCGCGACAAAATGCTGCGTACCGGACCGTGTGCCAGAACAGTTTCGTCTTCATATTTAATGGGGGTGTCTTTTTCACGCGATGCGTAATAAGACGCACGTTGAGTCTGCGCTTGCCACAACACAATCGCCGCGTTGTCGGCGAGCGCAGAACGCTTTACCAGTTGCGAAAGAGCCTCACACAGCGAGGCCAGATCGGGCTGCTGCAATAGTGTCCGAGTGATGTCGAACAACCCTTGCTGTCCGAGATCACTCATCGGTGTATATGACATTTTGTTCTTCCAGGAAAGCACCGCAAAGCGGTGCAAAAGGTCATTGACTAACTATAGGAGATTTAGAATTTTATTAGCATATACGCGGAAGCGGTTCGGCGTGCGGTAGATCGAGGGTTCGTTTCACGCCATACAGACCGGCAAGACGAACACCTTTACGTTCTACTACTTCGCCAATCAGCGCCGCATCTTTTCCCAATGGATGGGAATGTAACGCCGCCAGCACTTGCTCTGCTGCGTTGCGTTCAACGGCGATCACCAGTTTGCCTTCGTTGGCAAAGTTAAGGGCGTCCAGTCCCAGCAGTTCGCAAACGCCGCGCACAGCAGGTTTAACCGGCAGTGCCGCTTCTGAAAGTTCAATACCACAACCGCAGGCTGCCGCGAACTCATGAACCACCGCGTTTACACCACCACGGGTGGCATCACGCAGCGCTTTCACGCCGGGAATGTCACGCAGCGTCTGAATAAGCGGCGTCAGCACCGCGCAGTCGCTGACCAGTTCGCCATCCAGCCCTAGTTGCTCACGCAGGTTAAGGATAGTCGCCCCGTGGTCGCCGAGTGTACCGCTAACCAGCAATACATCGCCTGCGGTTAGCGTCTGTGCGCCCCAGTGAATATTCGCCGGAATTGCGCCCATGCCAGCGGTGTTGATAAACAGTTTATCTGCCGCGCCGCGCTGTACCACTTTGGTATCGCCAGTAACGATGGCAATGCCTGCCGCGCGGGCGGTTTCTGCCATGCTGGTCACTACGGCTTTCAGTGTCTCCATCGGCAATCCTTCTTCGAGGATAAAGCCACAGGAGAGATAGCGCGGAATTGCGCCACTGACCGCAACGTCATTGGCGGTGCCGCAAATCGCCAGCTTGCCGATATTACCGCCAGGAAAGAACAGCGGGTCAATGACGTAACTGTCGGTTGAGAACGCCAGACGGTCGCCTTCAGCTACCAGCTGTGCCAAATCAAGACGGGCCTGATCTTCCTGCTCTGCCAGCCACGGGTTGGAAAAGGCTTCCATAAACAGGCTGTTGATTAATTGCTGCATCGCCTGGCCGCCGCTACCGTGGGCGAGTTGGATATTATTCACGCTTCACTCTCCTGCTGACGATACTGATACCACGCGGCGCACGCTCCTTCGGAGGAAACCATCAGCGCACCAAACGCGGTTTGAGGATTACAGGTGTTACCAAACAGCGGGCATTGATGCGGCTTACATTTGCCCGTCAAGACTTCACCACAACGCGCACGCGGGTCATCGCAGACCTGCTGCGGTGCCGGGCGGAAATGTGTTTCGGCATCGAATCGTTGATAATCCGGCGTCAGGTGCACGCCAGAAGATTCAATCACGCCTAAGCCGCGCCATTCACTGTCGCCGTTGACACAGAACACATCGGCAATCGCCTGTTGCGCCAGCAGGTTACCGGCATCCGGTACCACCCGACGATACTGATTCTCTACCTTGCTGTGGGCCGCTATTTTCTGCTCCACCAGCATCACCACGCCTTGAAGTAGATCAAGGGGTTCGAAACCAGCGACCACCAGCGGGCGATGAAAATCGCTGGCGATAAAATTATAGGCATCAGTGCCGATAACCATACTGACGTGGCCCGGCGCGAGGAACGCGTCGATACCGTTATCTGGCTGTTCCAGCAAACTGCGCAGCGTCGGGATAAGCGTAATGTGCTGGCAGAAGAAGTAAAAATTCTGCACATCGCGGGCTTTCGCCTGTTGCAGAGTGATGGCGGTGGTCGGCATGGTGGTTTCAAAACCTAAGCCGAAGAATACCACTTTACGGGTTGGATTCTCCTGCGCTAGTTTCAACGCATCCATTGGCGAGTAAACGATGCGCACATCGGCACCGCGTGCTTTTGCTTGCAACAGGGACCCCTGTTTCCCTGGTACGCGCATGGCATCGCCAAAGGTACAGAAGATGACTTCCGGATGGCTGGCAATCTCCACGCAGGTGTCGATTCTACCCATTGGCAGTACGCACACCGGGCAACCCGGACCGTGGATAAACTCAACGTTTTCCGGTAGCAACTGATCGAGGCCGAATTTAAAAATGGCGTGGGTATGACCGCCACACACTTCCATAATCCGCAGAGGGCGTTCGGCGGTGTAAGAGAGATGTGAAGCACGTTCGCGCAGATGCTCAATTAACTGCATTACCTGTTCCGGCGCGCGATATTCATCAACAAAACGCATTATTTTTCCTCGCCATACAACAGCGCGCCGACATCTGGCTCAACGTCAAACATGTTTTGTAAGGCGTCGAGAGTGTCGCGTGCTTCGGCTTCATTAATTACGCTCATGGCAAAGCCAACGTGAACCAGTACCCACTGGCCCACGCGTGGCTGACCGTTTTCATCGCAGCTGCCGACTAACGTTAAATCGACATCGCGCTGAATGCCGCAGACGTCGACTTTCGCCTGGTTGCCGTCAATAGTGCGGATCTGGCCGGGAACGCCTATGCACATCGCTGTGTCTCCAGCCAGTTCAGCCACTGGTCCATCCCTTCGCCGCTGGTGGCGGAAATAAGGATGATTTCAATTTCTGGATTGACTTCACGGGCGCAGGCGATGCACTTCTCAACGTCGAAATTGAGATACGGCAGCAAGTCAACTTTGTTGAGCAGCATCAGCGAGGCGGCGGCAAACATGTGCGGATATTTCAGCGGTTTGTCTTCACCTTCGGTAACGGAAAGCACCGCCACTTTGTGTTTTTCACCGAGATCGAAGCTGGCCGGGCACACGAGGTTGCCGACGTTTTCGATAAACAGAATACCGTTATCGTCCAGTGGCAGGCGCGGCGCGGCGTCGGCAATCATCTGTGCGTCAAGATGGCAGCCTTTACCGGTGTTCACCTGAATCGCTGGGGTGCCGGTAGCGCGAATGCGTGCGGCATCGTTCACGGTTTGCTGGTCACCTTCAATAACCGCGCACGGAACGCTGTCTTTCAGGCGCATTAAAGTTTCCGTCAGCAGGGTGGTTTTACCGGAACCAGGGCTGGAAACCAGGTTGAGCACCAGTTGCTTGCGGGCAGCAAAGCGCGCGCGGTTGCGTTCAGCCAGACGGTTATTTTTGTCCAGCACGTCAATTTCGACTTCCAGCATCCGACGCTGGCTCATGCCCGGCGCGTGAGTGCCCGCTTCGCCATGACCGTAATGCAGGTCGCCTTCTTCAGTCTGGCTGGGGGTAAATTCAGGCGCTTTAATGCCGGTGATTTTCATCTTCGGGCGTGCCGCCGGGGCAAATGGCGCGCTACGAAACGCGGAATGAGGGTTATGTTCATCACCCTCAATATAGAGGTTGCCTTCACCGCAACCGCATGTTGTACACATCGCTCACTCCTGGTCTATTTCTATCCGCCGAATCTGTAAACCGTCGTCTGCCACAATCTGTAGCATGTCACCATGACACAGTGGACAGCGGCGGACGCGCTGGGTCAGTAGCGTCACATACTGTTGGCATGTTTCACACCAGCATTCGGCCTCTTGTTCTTCGAGGTGCAGTTTACAACCTTCCGCCACGCTGCCGCGGCAAACCAGATCAAAACAAAAGGCAAGAGAGCTGGTTTCGACACAAGAAAATGCGCCAATTTTGAGCCAGACCCCAGTTACGCGTTTTGCGCCGTGTTTTGCGGCCTGCTGTTCGATCAATTCCAGTGCCCGTTGGCAGAGGGTTATTTCGTGCATATCGCCTCCCATTAACTATTGCCAGCTACAAGCAATAATTGTGCCAGTGTTGATTATCCCTTCGGTGAATAATGTCGATGATGTCGAAATGACACGTCGACACGGCGACGAAATTCATCTTTAGCTTAAAAATCGCTTTAATAACAATAAATTAAAAGTTGGCACAGAAAATGCTTAAAGCTGGCATCTCTGTTAAACGGGTAACCTGACAATGACTATTTGGGAAATAAGCGAGAAAGCCGATTACATCGCACAGCGGCATCGTCGCCTACAGGACCAGTGGCACATCTACTGCAATTCGCTGGTTCAGGGGATCACGTTATCGAAAGCGCGCCTGCATCACGCCATGAGCTGCGCGCCGGACAAAGAACTCTGTTTCGTCCTTTTTGAACATTTTCGCATTTACGTCACCCTGGCGGATGGCTTTAACAGCCACACCATCGAGTATTACGTCGAAACAAAAGATGGCGAAGACAAACAGCGGATTGCGCAGGCGCAGTTGAGCATTGACGGCATGATTGATGGCAAGGTCAACATCCGCGATCGCGAACAAGTTCTGGAACACTATCTCGAAAAAATCGCTGGCGTTTACGACAGCTTATATACCGCCATTGAAAACAATGTGCCGGTGAATTTAAGCCAACTGGTAAAGGGACAAAGCCCGGTAGCATGAGCTGAGGCTTTGCCCGTTTTGCAGGCGTTACGCCTGTTTGGGGATGGGCGTGTCGATGAGTGTCGAAAATGACATTTCATCGGCATGTTTTCGTCAAAAATGACAATCACCTGAGGAATGCCTGGTGAATCGTTTTGTAATTGCTGACTCCACGCTCTGTATCGGCTGCCACACTTGTGAGGCTGCCTGTTCAGAGACGCATCGCCAGCACGGCCTGCAATCAATGCCGCGCCTGCGAGTGATGCTAAATGAAAAAGAATCTGCGCCGCAGCTCTGTCATCACTGTGAAGATGCACCCTGCGCGGTGGTCTGCCCGGTTAACGCCATCACTCGTGTTGATGGTGCTGTGCAGTTGAATGAAAGTCTGTGCGTAAGCTGCAAACTGTGTGGTATCGCCTGCCCGTTTGGCGCAATTGAATTTTCCGGCAGCCGTCCGCTGGATATTCCGGCAAACGCCAATACCCCGAAAGCGCCACCGGCACCGCCTGCTCCGGCGCGTGTCAGCACATTGCTTGACTGGGTGCCAGGTATTCGCGCGATCGCCGTCAAATGTGACCTTTGTAGCTTTGATGAACAAGGTCCGGCCTGCGTGCGGATGTGCCCGACTAAAGCCCTGCATCTGGTGGATAACACCGATATCGCCCGCGTCAGCAAACGTAAGCGTGAGCTGACTTTTAACACGGACTTTGGCGATCTCACCTTGTTTCAGCAGGCTCAAAGTGGAGAGGCTAAATGAACGCAATTTCCCTGATCAATAGCGGCGTGGCGTGGTTTGTCGCCGCCGCTGTTCTGGCATTTCTCTTTTCTTTTCAAAAAGCGCTAAGTGGCTGGATAGCCGGAATTGGCGGCGCGGTGGGTAGCCTGTATACGGCAGCCGCGGGCTTCACTGTGCTGACTGGCGCGGTTGGCGTGAGCGGTGCGCTGTCGCTGGTAAGCTACGATGTGCAAATCTCTCCGCTTAACGCGATTTGGCTGATTACGCTCGGTCTGTGCGGTCTGTTTGTCAGCCTCTACAACATTGACTGGCATCGCCACGCGCAGGTGAAATGCAACGGCTTGCAGATCAATATGTTGATGGCTGCCGCCGTCTGTGCCGTCATCGCCAGCAACCTCGGCATGTTCGTGGTAATGGCTGAAATTATGGCCCTGTGTGCGGTGTTCCTCACCAGCAACAGCAAAGAGGGCAAACTGTGGTTTGCGCTGGGGCGTCTTGGCACTCTGCTGCTGGCGATTGCCTGCTGGCTGCTGTGGCAGCGTTACGGCACGCTGGATCTGCGCCTGCTGGATATGCGTATGCAACAGCTGCCGCTCGGTTCCGATATCTGGCTGCTCGGTGTGATTGGCTTTGGCCTGCTGGCCGGGATTATTCCGCTGCACGGCTGGGTGCCACAGGCACATGCCAACGCCTCTGCGCCAGCTGCCGCGCTGTTTTCCACGGTAGTCATGAAAATTGGCCTGCTGGGCATTTTAACTCTGTCACTACTGGGCGGTAATGCACCGCTGTGGTGGGGGATCGCGCTGCTGGTGCTCGGTATGATCACCGCATTCGTCGGCGGTCTGTATGCGTTGATGGAACATAATATCCAACGTCTGCTGGCTTACCACACCCTGGAGAATATCGGCATTATCCTGCTGGGGCTGGGCGCTGGCGTAACGGGTATCGCGCTCGAACAACCGGCGCTGATTGCCCTTGGTCTGGTTGGTGGTCTGTACCATCTGCTTAACCATAGCCTGTTCAAGAGCGTACTGTTCCTTGGTGCGGGGAGCGTCTGGTTCCGTACCGGTCATCGCGATATCGAAAAACTCGGTGGTATTGGCAAGAAAATGCCGGTTATCTCCATCGCCATGTTAGTCGGGCTGATGGCAATGGCTGCGCTGCCGCCGCTGAACGGTTTTGCCGGGGAATGGGTTATCTATCAATCCTTCTTCAAACTGAGCAATAGTGGCGCGTTTGTTGCCCGTCTTCTCGGGCCGCTGCTCGCCGTGGGGCTGGCAATTACCGGTGCGCTGGCGGTGATGTGTATGGCGAAAGTTTATGGCGTTACTTTCCTCGGCGCGCCGCGTACCAAAGAGGCCGAAAACGCCACCTGTGCGCCGCTCCTGATGAGCGTAAGCGTAGTGGCACTGGCGATTTGCTGCGTAATTGGCGGTGTTGCTGCGCCGTGGCTACTGCCGATGCTCTCTGCTGCTGTACCTCTGCCGCTGGAGCCTGCTAACACCACCGTTTCTCAACCAATGATCACGTTGCTGCTGATTGCCTGCCCGCTGCTGCCATTCATCATTATGGCGATTTGCAAAGGCGATCGTTTGCCGTCGCGTTCCCGCGGTGCGGCCTGGGTGTGCGGCTACGATCATGAAAAATCAATGGTGATTACCGCTCACGGTTTTGCCATGCCGGTGAAACAGGCGTTTGCGCCGGTGCTGAAACTACGCAAATGGCTGAATCCGGTGTCTCTGGTGCCGGGCTGGCAGTGCGAGGGGAGTGCGTTGCTGTTCCGCCGGATGGCGCTGGTTGAACTGGCGGTGCTGGTGGTGATTATTGTTTCACGAGGAGCCTGAGAATGAGTGTTTTATATCCGTTAATTCAGGCGCTGGTGCTATTTGCCGTTGCGCCGCTGCTCTCCGGTATTACCCGCGTAGCGCGCGCCCGTCTGCATAACCGTCGTGGGCCGGGTGTGTTGCAGGAGTATCGCGACATTATCAAACTGCTGGGCCGCCAGAGCGTTGGCCCGGATGCCTCCGGCTGGGTGTTCCGCCTGACGCCGTATGTGATGGTGGGCGTCATGCTGACTATCGCCACTGCGCTGCCGGTGGTGACCGTCGGCTCTCCGCTGCCGCAACTTGGCGATTTGATCACCTTACTGTATCTCTTCGCCATCGCGCGTTTCTTCTTTGCCATTTCTGGTCTGGATACCGGTAGCCCGTTTACCGCTATCGGCGCGAGCCGTGAAGCGATGCTTGGCGTGTTGGTTGAACCGATGCTGCTGCTTGGTCTGTGGGTCGCCGCACAGGTTGCCGGTTCCACCAACATCAGCAACATCACCGACACCGTTTATCACTGGCCGCTGAGCCAGAGCATCCCGCTGGTGCTGGCGCTTTGTGCCTGTGCGTTCGCCACCTTTATCGAAATGGGCAAACTGCCGTTCGACCTGGCGGAAGCCGAGCAGGAGTTGCAGGAAGGTCCGCTCTCTGAGTATAGCGGCAGCGGCTTTGGCGTCATGAAATGGGGCATCAGCCTGAAACAGCTGGTGGTGTTGCAGATGTTCGTCGGGGTGTTTATTCCGTGGGGACAAATGGAAACCTTCACCGTCGGTGGGCTGCTGCTGGCGCTGGTGATTGCCATCGTCAAACTGGTGGTTGGCGTCCTGGTTATCGCGCTGTTCGAAAACAGCATGGCCCGTCTGCGTCTTGATATTACTCCGCGCATTACCTGGGCCGGGTTTGGCTTTGCATTTTTAGCGTTCGTCTCCTTGCTGGCGGCGTGATTAAAGAGAGTTTGAGCATGTCTGAAGAAAAATTAGGTCAACATTATCTCGCCGCGCTGAATGAGGCATTTCCTGGCGTCGTGCTGGACCACGCCTGGCAGACCAAAGATCAGCTAACCGTCACCGTGAAGGTGAACTACCTGCCGGAAGTGGTGGAGTTTCTCTACTACAAACAAGGGGGTTGGCTGTCGGTGCTGTTTGGTAACGACGAACGCAAACTGAATGGTCATTACGCCGTTTATTACGTGCTGTCGATGGAGAAGGGCACCAAGTGTTGGGTAACGGTTCGCGTCGAAGTTGACGCCAACAAACCGGAGTATCCTTCCGTGACGCCGCGCGTTCCGGCGGCGGTGTGGGGCGAGCGTGAAGTGCGCGATATGTACGGTTTGATTCCGGTTGGTCTGCCGGATGAACGTCGTCTGGTGCTGCCGGATGACTGGCCGGATGAACTTTATCCTCTGCGTAAAGACAGCATGGATTATCGTCAGCGTCCGGCACCGACTACCGATGCTGAAACCTACGAGTTCATCAACGAACTGGGCGACAAGAAAAACAACGTCGTGCCGATTGGTCCACTGCACGTCACTTCTGACGAACCGGGTCACTTCCGTCTGTTCGTCGATGGTGAAAACATTATCGACGCCGACTACCGCCTGTTCTACGTCCATCGCGGCATGGAAAAACTGGCGGAAACCCGTATGGGTTACAACGAAGTGACCTTCCTCTCTGACCGTGTGTGCGGGATCTGCGGCTTTGCTCACAGCACCGCCTATACCACGTCGGTGGAAAACGCGATGGGTATTCAGGTGCCAGAACGCGCGCAGATGATCCGCGCCATTCTGCTGGAGGTAGAACGCCTGCACTCGCATCTGCTCAATCTCGGCCTGGCCTGTCACTTTACCGGCTTCGACTCCGGCTTTATGCAGTTCTTCCGCGTGCGTGAAACCTCCATGAAAATGGCAGAGATCCTTACCGGTGCACGTAAAACCTACGGCCTGAACCTGATCGGCGGGATTCGTCGCGATCTGCTGAAAGACGACATGATCCAGACCCGCCAGCTGGCACAACAGATGCGTCGTGAAGTGCAGGAGCTGGTGGATGTGCTGCTGAGCACACCGAACATGGAACAACGCACCGTCGGCATTGGTCGTCTGGACCCGGAAATCGCTCGCGACTTCAGTAACGTTGGCCCGATGGTTCGTGCCAGCGGTCACGCCCGTGATACCCGTGCCGATCACCCGTTTGTTGGTTATGGCCTGCTGCCAATGGAAGTCCACAGCGAGCAGGGCTGCGACGTTATTTCCCGTCTGAAAGTGCGTATCAACGAAGTCTATACCGCGCTGAATATGATCGATTACGGTCTGGATAACCTGCCGGGCGGCCCGCTGATGGTGGAAGGCTTTACCTACATTCCGCACCGTTTCGCGCTGGGCTTTGCCGAAGCGCCGCGCGGCGACGATATCCACTGGAGCATGACCGGCGACAACCAGAAGCTGTACCGCTGGCGCTGCCGTGCGGCGACCTACGCGAACTGGCCGACCCTGCGCTACATGCTGCGCGGTAACACCGTTTCCGATGCGCCGTTGATTATCGGTAGCCTGGACCCTTGCTACTCCTGTACCGACCGCATGACCGTAGTCGATGTACGTAAGAAGAAGAGCAAAGTGGTGCCGTACAAAGAACTCGAGCGTTACAGCATTGAGCGTAAAAACTCGCCGCTGAAATAAGGAATCGCCATGTTTACCTTTATCAAAAAAGTCATCAAAACCGGCACGGCGACTTCGTCTTATCCGCTGGAGCCGATTGCGGTTGATAAAAACTTCCGTGGTAAGCCAGAGCAGAACCCGCAGCAGTGCATCGGCTGTGCGGCCTGCGTCAATGCCTGCCCGTCAAACGCCTTAACGGTTGAAACTGACCTCGCCACAGGAGAGCTGGCGTGGCAGTTCAATCTTGGACGCTGCATCTTCTGTGGACGCTGCGAAGAGGTCTGCCCGACGGCGGCGATCAAACTGTCGCAAGAGTACGAACTGGCGGTGTGGAAGAAAGAAGATTTCCTGCAACAGTCCCGCTTCGCGCTGTGCAACTGCCGCGTCTGCAATCGTCCTTTCGCCGTCCAGAAAGAGATCGACTACGCCATTGCGCTGCTTAAGCACAACGGTGACAGCCGCGCGGAAAACCACCGCGAAAGCTTTGAGACTTGCCCGGAATGTAAGCGCCAGAAATGCCTGGTGCCGTCCGACCGTATTGAACTGACTCGCCATATGAAAGAGGCCATCTGATGAGCAATTTATTAGGCCCCCGTGACGCCAACGGCATTCCGGTCCCGATGACGGTGGATGAATCCATCGCCAGCATGAAGGCGTCGTTACTGAAAAAAATCAAACGTTCTGCCTACGTTTATCGCGTGGACTGCGGCGGCTGTAACGGTTGCGAAATCGAAATTTTCGCCACGCTTTCGCCGCTGTTCGATGCAGAACGCTTCGGCATTAAAGTCGTTCCGTCACCGCGTCATGCGGATATTTTACTGTTTACCGGCGCGGTCACCCGTGCAATGCGATCCCCTGCGCTGCGTGCGTGGCAGTCCGCGCCGGACCCGAAAATCTGTATCTCCTACGGTGCCTGCGGTAACAGTGGCGGGATCTTCCACGATCTCTACTGCGTGTGGGGCGGTACGGATAAAATCGTTCCAGTGGATGTTTATATCCCTGGCTGCCCGCCAACGCCTGCCGCCACGCTGTACGGCTTTGCGATGGCGCTCGGCCTGCTGGAGCAGAAAATCCACGCCCGTGGGCCGGGTGAGCAGGATGAACAACCGGCGGAGATTCTGCATGGCGATATGGTGCAGCCGCTGCGCGTGAAAGTGGATCGCGAAGCACGCCGCCTGGCGGGTTATCGTTACGGTCGCCAGATTGCCGATGATTTCCTGACGCAATTAGGGCAGGGCGAAGAACAGGTTGCACGCTGGCTGGAAGCGGAAAACGATCCGCGTCTGAACGAGATTGTCAGCCATCTGAATCATGTTGTTGAAGAGGCGCGTATCCGATGAGTGAAAAGGTGGTGTTCAGTCAACTGAGCCGTAAATTCATTGATGAGAACGATGCTACGCCCGCCGAGGCGCAGCAGGTGGTCTATTACAGCCTGGCGATTGGTCACCACCTTGGGGTTATCGATTGCCTGGAAGCGGCGCTTACCTGCCCGTGGGATGACTATCTGGCATGGATTGCCACTCTGGAGGCGGGCAGCGAAGCCCGCCGCAAAATGGAAGGCGTGCCGAAATATGGTGAGATCGTCATCGACATTAACCATGTGCCGATGCTGGCCAACGCATTCGATAAAGCCCGGGCAGCGCAAACTTCGCAGCAGAAGGAATGGAGTACAATGCTGTTAAGTATGCTGCATGATATTCATCAGGAAAACGCCATCTATTTGATGGTGAGGAGACTGCGTGACTGACGTTTTACTCTGTGTTGGCAATAGCATGATGGGTGATGATGGCGCAGGCCCGCTACTGGCGGAAAAGTGCGCTGCCGCGCCGAAAGGTAACTGGGTAGTGATTGACGGCGGTAGCGCACCGGAAAACGACATTGTCGCTATCCGCGAACTGCGCCCGACACGGCTGCTTATTGTCGACGCCACGGATATGGGGCTAAACCCTGGCGAGATCCGCATCATCGACCCGGCTGACATCGCCGAGATGTTTATGATGACTACCCATAACATGCCGCTGAACTATCTTATCGACCAGTTGAAAGAAGATATTGGCGAAGTGATTTTCCTTGGCATCCAGCCGGATATCGTCGGCTTTTACTACCCGATGACTCAGCAGATTAAAGATGCGGTGGAAACGGTGTATCAGCGGCTGGAAGGCTGGGAAGGAAATGGCGGCTTCGCGCAGTTAGCGGCGGAAGAATAATTCTTCATTAGGGAATTCAGGGAATTGAACATCAAAACAGGGATGTGCGCTTTTTTATTGAGCTTAGTGCTGCCTGCACAGGCCACCAGCTTTACCGAATATCTGCCAATGAGTGACAGCGAATACGCGCAAAAGCGGGCGCTGAAACCTCTCCTGACCATGCCTTATGATGCCGATCAAAACTGGCATTTTAGGAAAGTGAGCGTCTGACACGATACTACAGAGAGAACAAAGAATGACTGCTAATGCTGCACGCGCTGTTAAAGCAACAAGAGAACTGGTCAATGCAGTCCCCTTTCTGGGAGGCAGTGACTCAGAAGATGATTATCGTGAAGCACTGGAACTGGTCGAATATTTGATTGAAGAAGATGACACCAATCCACTTATCGACTTTCTGGCGAGCCGCATTGCAGAATATGAAAACAATAACGAAAAGTTTGCAGAGTTCGACAAAGCCGTTGCAGCAATGCCGGTTGGCGTGGCGTTACTTCGTACGCTGATTGATCAACATAATCTGACCTATGCGGATTTGAAGAACGAAATCGGCTCTAAATCCCTGGTCAGTCAGATTTTATCTGGACAACGATCCCTGACGATATCCCACATTAAGGCACTTTCAGCCCGATTTGGCGTTAAGCCGGAATGGTTTCTTTGATTTTTGACTGATGCCAAACCCAAGATTGCCCGATGCGCAACGCTTATCGGGCCTTGTAGGCCGGATAAGGCGTTCACGCCGCATCCGGCACGGTTACTTACTCTAAATCTTCACCATTACTGGCAATCACTTTTTTATACCACCAGAACGATTTCTTACGCGTGCGCGTCAGCGTGCCGTTGCCTGCGTCGTCACGGTCAACAAAGACAAAACCGTAGCGTTTGCTCATTTCACCCGTAGAGGCGGAAACTAAATCAATACATCCCCATGTGGTGTAGCCCATCAGCGGAATGCCGTCTGCAATCGCTTCGCCCATTGCGCGGATATGTTCGCGTAAATAGCTGATGCGATAGTCGTCGTTAATTTCGCCATTGGCAGCAAATTCATCTTTTGCGCCCAGGCCGTTTTCCACCAGAAACAGTGGCTTCTGATAACGGTCGTACATCATATTCATGGTGATACGCAGACCGAGTGGATCAATACCCCAGCCCCAGTCGCTCACTTGCAGATACGGGTTACGCAGCGATTTCACCACGTTCGCCGCACTGCAGTTGTTGGCGTTCATCTCCGCCGAGGCGCAGCGCGAGGCGTAATAGCTGAAAGAGACAAAATCGACGGTGTTTTTCAGGATCTCATCATCGCTCGGTGCTTTGTCGATGGTTACCCCTTTTTCGCGGAATACGCGGGCAGAGTAAGCCGGATACGCGCCCCGCGCCTGCACATCGATAAAAAACAGGTTTTCCCGATCTTTCTCCAGCGCCGCCCAGACATCTTCCGGCTTGCAGCTGTAAGGGTAGAAGTTACCGCCCGCCAGCATACAACCCACCTGATTTTGCGGGTTAACCTCATGGGCGATTTTGGTGGCTAGCGCACTGGCAACCAGCTGGTGATGCGCAGCCTGATATTTCATCTGATCCTGATTTTCCCCTTCTTCAAACACCAGACCCGCGCCGGAGAACGGGCTATGCAACATAATGTTGATTTCATTGAAGGTAAGCCAGTATTTCACCAGACCATCAAATGCTTCAAAGCAGGTCCGGGCGTAGCGGCTGAAAAGCTCTACCAGCTTGCGGTTACGCCAGGAGCCATATTCGGTGACCAGATGCATCGGCACATCGAAGTGGCATAACGTGACCAGCGGTTCGATACCGTACTTTTTACACTCTTCAAATACCGCGCGGTAAAAAGCAATGCCCTGCTGGTTTGGCGTCAGTTCATCGCCCTGCGGGAAGAGGCGGCTCCAGGCAATTGAGGTACGGAAAACCTTGAATCCCATCTCTGCCATCAGGGCGATATCTTCTTTATAACGATGATAAAAATCCGTCGCTTCATGGCTGGGATAAAACTCGTCATCGCGCAACTGAAAACGTTTTTCCAGTCCCAGTTTCACCGCCATTCGATGCTCGCCGTGTGGGATCATATCGACGGTGGTCAGCCCTTTGCCACCTTCACGGTACGCACCTTCAGACTGGTTGGCGGCAAGCGCGCCGCCCCATAAAAAACCTTCTGGAAATACTGACATTTTCATCCTCAATTAAGACTTACTTCTTTGGCGACGGTCGGTTGTACGCTCTGATGCTTTCGCGCCTCGGCAGTCGCTTCCTCAACAGGAATATCCTCAAAGCCGAGCAACAGTGTGAGGATGAACGACAGCACGACCGCCAGCGCCATGACGGCGAACACCCAGACGATGCTCATTGGATTCGCCGGATCGAAGAACTGCACGCTGGTAAATAGCCCCGGCGCTGCCATTGAGTGGCTGGCAAGCCCCGCCATACCGGCAACCGCGCCGCAAATAAAACCGCTGATAAGACTGGCGATAAGCGGACGTTTCAGGCGGATCGCCACGCCGTATAACGCCGGTTCGGAAATCCCCGCCATAATGGCTGATGCCGCCGCTGCGAGCGCCGTCTGGCGCAGTTCCGGTTTTTTCGTTTTCCATGCCACCGCCAGTGATGAACCGCCCAGCGACAGGTTAGCGCCGATCTCTGACGGCATGACCATCCCTTCTTTGCCGGTTTCGGCAATGGTCTGAATGATGGTTGGCGTAAAGACGCGGTGCATCCCTGTCATTACCAGCAGAGGCCACAGCGCGCCCATAATGGCGACTGAAAGCCAGCCCAGATAACCATGAATGGTGTAAACCAGCGCCGAAATGGCGCTACCGATCCAGATACCAATCGGGCCAATCAGCAGGATTGCCAGCGGTGCGGCAATCAACACAATCAGCATCGGCTTGAGGAAGTTTTTCGTCACCGCTGGCGTAATGCTGTCCACCCAGCGTTCGATATATGACAGGCACCAGGTCATGACCAGCGCCGGGATCACTGTGTAGGTGTATTTCACCGCGGTGACCGGAATCAGGGCAAATTCAACATGTTCACCCTGTGCCGCTTTCGCCATCAGCTCAATAAAACTCGGATGTACCAGCACACCCGCAATGGCAATCGCCAGCGACATATTGGTTTTAAATTTGATGGCGGCAGAAGCAGCGACCATCAGCGGCAGGAAGAAGAAAGCACCGTCACCAATCACATTCAGAATGGTTAAGGTCGGCGATCCTTTTGTCAGCACGCCGCTCATCTCGAGGATCATCGCCAGCAGTTTGACCATCGATCCGCCGATAATCGCCGGGATCAGCGGTGACATGGTGCCGATCAGCGCATCGAGGATCCCCGCACCTATGCGACGTAGCGTAAGTTTGGGTTTACCCACGGGCTGTGCGGGCTGCATATCTCCCGGCAGCAGGCTGACGACTTCCTGAAAGGCCAGCGAAACCGTATTACCTATAATCACCTGACACTGGTTGTCACTACGTACCACGCCGAGCACGCCGGAGATGGTTTTCAACGTCGGACTGTCGATAAGCTGGTCATCTTTGATAACAAAGCGCAAACGCGTCATACAGTGCGTGACCGCCGAGATGTTATCAACGCCGCCCAGTGCCGTTATCACCGAGCTTGCCAGCGCCGCATAATTTTTGGCCATCGGATTTTATCCTGTTATCAGTAGGGTAGATGTAGTTGTTATCAGTCGACGTGACGGAAAAATGCCGATGCTGAAACGGAATTAGGAAACCGGTTTCACAAAATCATGAATAGTTGTCATTTAATAAGCAAGAGAGTTAATTGTTCATTTTTTATATTTGTGAAACCGGTCACCTGAATATTTTTCCCGCTGATTGCGCAAGGACAATCGGCAAACGGTGCAGTACACTGCGTTGATTGCGTGTAAAGGGATGAAAATGATGACGACGATGCTGGAAGTGGCGAAGCGCGCCGGGGTTTCAAAAGCGACCGTTTCCCGCGTGCTTTCAGGTAATGGCTACGTCAGCCAGGAGACTAAAGATCGCGTGTTTCAGGCGGTAGAAGAGAGCGGTTACCGTCCAAACTTGCTGGCGCGCAATCTGTCGGCGAAGAGTACTCAGACGCTGGGGCTGGTCGTGACCAACACGCTTTACCATGGCATTTATTTTAGTGAATTACTGTTTCATGCCGCGCGAATGGCGGAAGAGAAAGGGCGACAGTTGCTATTGGCAGATGGTAAACATAGCGCCGAAGAAGAGCGCCAGGCGATTCAGTATCTGCTGGATTTGCGCTGCGACGCCATCATGATTTACCCGCGCTTTTTAAGCGTGGATGAGATTGATGACATCATTGACGCACACAGTCAGCCGATAATGGTGCTTAATCGCCGCCTGCGCAAAAACAGCAGCCATAGCGTCTGGTGCGATCATAAACAGACCAGCTTTAACGCCGTGGCAGAGTTGATAACCGCCGGACATCAGGAGATTGCTTTCCTTACCGGCTCGATGGATTCCCCCACCAGCATTGAACGTCTTGCCGGATATAAAGACGCGCTGGCGCAGCATGGTATTGCGTTCAATGAAAAACTTATCGCTAACGGTAAATGGACGCCCGCCAGCGGTGCCGAAGGGGTAGAAACGTTGCTCGAACGTGGGGCTAAATTTAGCGCGTTAGTTGCCAGTAACGACGATATGGCGATAGGTGCGATCAAAGCGTTACACGAGCGCGGCGTAGCGGTGCCAGAGCAGGTGTCAGTTATCGGATTCGATGATATCGCTATTGCCCCCTACATCGTTCCGGCGCTCTCCAGCGTAAAAATTCCGGTGACTGAGATGATTCAGGAAATTATTGGACGGCTGATTTTTATGCTCGATGGCGGGGATTTCTCACCGCCGAAAACCTTCAGCGGAAAACTAATCCGCCGCGGCTCACTCATTGCTCTTTCGCGATAAACATTGTCATCACATGTCATCGTCACTAGTGTCGATGACATCGTTTTTCCTGTAGTACAGAATTTAATTTCCTTAAATAACAGTAAATTAAAAACTGGCATGATTTGTGAATGTATCGGCGCATTAACTGTTATTGCTGGAGAATTTGATGAACCGTTTCATCATTGCTGACGCGAGTAAATGTATTGGTTGCCGTACCTGTGAAGTAGCGTGCGTGGTTTCTCATCAGGAAAATCAGGACTGTGCATCGCTGACCCCGGAAACATTTTTACCGCGTATCCATGTCATTAAAGGTGTGAACATTTCCACGGCGACAGTTTGCCGTCAGTGTGAAGATGCACCGTGCGCTAACGTCTGCCCGAATGGTGCTATCAGCCGTGATAAAGGGTTTGTTCATGTGATGCAGGAACGTTGCATTGGTTGCAAAACCTGCGTTGTGGCTTGCCCGTATGGCGCGATGGAAGTGGTGGTACGTCCGGTGATTCGCAACAGCGGCGCAGGGCTTAACGTACGGGCTGACAAAGCCGAAGCCAATAAATGCGACCTCTGTAACCATCGTGAAGACGGCCCGGCGTGTATGGCGGCTTGCCCGACCCATGCGCTGATTTGTGTCGATCGTAATAAACTTGAACAACTGAGCGCAGAAAAACGTCGCCGTACGGCGCTGATGTTCTAAAAATCTTACAGAACTGTTCTGGCATCAAAGGAATTCCCGGAAATATTCGTAGAATACGAAGCGGGCAGTATCGCCGACCTGTGACTGCCGGATGCGACGCTGTCGTGTCCGGCAGGGCGGGTTACGCAATTCATGATGGCGGGAATAACTCAATGGCAAAAAACACATCTTGCGGTGTCCAACTGCGTATTCGTGGCAAAGTGCAGGGCGTCGGTTTTCGTCCGTTTGTCTGGCAACTGGCACAGCAATTAAATCTTCACGGCGATGTCTGTAATGACGGCGATGGCGTAGAAGTCCGGCTGCTGGAAGAGCCGGAAACCTTTCTTGTTCAATTGCATCAGCATTGTCCGCCGCTGGCGCGTATTGATAGCGTCGAGCGTGAGCCGTTTATCTGGTCACAACTGCCCACTGAGTTCACCATCCGCCAGAGCGCGGGTGGCGTCATGAATACGCAAATTGTTCCCGATGCCGCGACTTGCCCTGCTTGTCTTGCCGAAATGAATACCCCAGGCGAACGACGCTGGCGTTATCCGTTTATCAACTGTACTCACTGTGGTCCGCGTTTCACCATTATTCGCGCCATGCCTTACGACCGCCCGTTTACCGTGATGGCGGCGTTTCCGCTGTGTCCAGCCTGTGACAAAGAATATCGCGACCCGCTCGATCGTCGCTTCCACGCCCAGCCGGTGGCCTGCCCGGAGTGTGGCCCACATCTTGAATGGGTAAGTCATGGTGAACATGCAGAACAAGAGGCGGCATTACAGGCAGCTATCGCACAGTTAAAAATGGGCAACATTGTCGCCATCAAAGGGATTGGCGGATATCATCTTGCCTGCGATGCACGTAACAGTAACGCGGTGGCGACACTTCGGGCGCGCAAACATCGCCCGGCGAAACCGCTGGCGGTCATGTTGCCAGTGGCTGACGGTTTACCAGACGCTGCGCGCCAGTTGCTTACCACGCCCGCCGCGCCGATTGTGCTGGTGGATAAAAAATATGTACCTGAGCTTTGTGATGATATCGCCCCTGACCTTAACGAAGTCGGGGTAATGTTGCCTGCGAACCCGCTCCAGCATTTGCTGTTACAGGAACTGCAATGCCCGCTGGTGATGACCTCCGGCAACCTGAGCGGTAAACCACCGGCTATCAGCAACGAACAGGCGCTGGCGGATTTGCAGGGCATTGCCGACGGATTCTTGATACATAACCGCGACATCGTGCAGCGGATGGATGATTCGGTGGTGCGCGAAAGCGGCGAAATGCTGCGCCGTTCGCGGGGGTATGTGCCGGATGCGCTGGCTTTGCCTCCGGGCTTTAAAAATGTTCCGCCTGTGCTGTGTCTCGGCGCGGATCTGAAAAATACCTTCTGCCTGGTGCGCGGCGAACAAGCGGTGTTGAGTCAGCATCTGGGCGATTTAAGTGACGATGGCATCCAGATGCAGTGGCGCGAAGCGTTACGCCTGATGCAAAACATCTACGATTTCACTCCGCAATACGTTGTGCATGACGCGCATCCGGGCTATGTCTCCAGCCAGTGGGCGCGTGAGATGAATCTGCCGACGCAAACGGTGCTGCATCATCATGCCCACGCAGCGGCGTGTCTGGCAGAACACCTCTGGCCTCTGGATGGCGGAGATGTCATTGCGTTGACGCTCGACGGTATTGGTATGGGGGAGAACGGCGCTTTATGGGGGGGCGAGTGCTTGCGGGTGAACTATCGTGAATGCCAGCACCTGGGCGGCTTGCCCGCGGTGGCGCTTCCGGGGGGCGATTTGGCTGCGAAGCAGCCGTGGCGAAACCTGCTGGCGCAGTGCCTGCGCTTTGTGCCGGAGTGGCAGAGCTACCCTGAAACGGCGAGTGTGCAACAGCAAAACTGGAGCGTGCTGGCGCGGGCCATTGAGCGTGGAATCAATGCGCCGCTGGCGTCATCGTGCGGGCGTTTGTTTGATGCTGTAGCGGCGGCACTGGGCTGTGCGCCAGTGACGTTAAGTTATGAAGGTGAAGCGGCTTGTGCTCTGGAGGCGCTGGTGACTTCGTGCCACGGCGTGACGCATCCGGTGACGATGCCGCTGGTGGACAATCAACTGGATCTCGCCACTTTCTGGCAGCAGTGGCTGAACTGGCAGGCTCCGGTTAATCAACGCGCGTGGGCGTTTCATGATGCGCTGGCGCAGGGTTTTGCCGCGTTGATGCGTGAGCAGGCCACGATGCGTGGTATCACTACGCTGGTATTTAGCGGCGGAGTTATTCATAACCGTTTGCTGCGTGCACGTCTGGCGCATTATCTCGCTGATTTCACATTGCTCTTTCCACAGAGTTTACCTGCGGGCGATGGCGGGTTGTCTCTGGGGCAGGGGGTTATTGTTGCGGCGCGTTGGTTGGCAGGGGAAGTCCAGAACGGATAAAACGTGCTGCATTTGGACACCATTGCCGGATGCGGCGTGAACGCCTTATCCGGCCTACATATTCATCCCCGCAGGTCGGATAAGACGCGCCAGCGTCGCATCCGACATTTTGGGACAGTGCAATGCGACATAAACGTATTATGTGATCAACACATGCGTTCCCTGTAGGTCGGATAAGACGCGTCAGCGCCGCATCCGACATTTGGGGCACTGTAGCTCGCCTACATCGACAACGTTTTCAACAATCCAAATGCCTCTTTCATCCGATCCTCACTGACCACAAAGGCGCGAAGCTGGTCAGCATCGTCAACGCCGCGCGCCACCATTCCCTGGCGTTCGGTATTAATTTGCCAGCGTAAATCCTGACGCTGGGTTTCGCCTGCCAGATGCAGCGGTAATTCCGGCGTTTTGATTTTCACCAGCATCGCCGGGAGTTTCAGCGGCGTGTTATTGCCGAGAAGATTTTTTGCCAGCACCATCGCGCTAAGTTGAATCGGCTGGAGGAACGGCAATACCTGACCGTTAATTTCCGCGCAATCGCCCAGCGCATAAATATCGGCATTACTGGTTTGCAGATAACTATCGACGCAAACGCCGCGATTAATCGTCAGCCCGGCGCGTCGTGCCAGGGCGGTTTCCGGGCGCAGTCCGGTGGCGGCAATTACCGCATCCACTTCGATGCAGCGCTGGCGGTCCAGCGTTGCCAGAATGCCAGAATCTGTTTTTTCTAGTCCCTGCAACTGAGATTTCAACAGCAGATGAACGCCCATCTCCGTCAACCGATGCTGCAAGCGGCTGCTGACTTCCGTTGGCATTAACGACGCCAGAATACTGGCAGCGTTGTCGATTAGCGTGACCGCTTTGCCTGCCCGACAAAAATCCATCGCCAGTTCACTACCAATCAAACCACCGCCGACAATCAACACGCGTCGGGCATCCCGCAGTTGCGTTTCACAGGCGCGATACTCTTGCTGACTATTTAACGTCAGCATTAACTCACGCCCGGGCACTGGCGGGACAAAGGCGCTGGCACCGGTTGCCAGCACTAACTTGTCGTATTGCCACTGATTATTCTGACTTTTCACCACATGGGCTTCGGCATCGATATCCGTTACCCAGGTGTGCGGAAACAGGCGCAGATTAAACTGCTCGGCAAATTCACCTGCCGTCTGGCGGGTAAGGTCGTCGGCACGTTGCCCCTGACTGATAACATGGCTGAGGTCAGGTTTGTTGTACTCATCCATGCTGTCGGCGGCAATCAGGGTTAATGGAATACTGGCGTCCTGTTTGCGAATATTTTTCACCAGTTGGCGGGCGGCGAAGCCCGAACCAATGATCACAATGCCGTTGCTCATTTTGCCTCCGATGCCAGTTCGTCAAAGACGTCTTTGCCGAGAGAGCATTCCGGGCACAGGAAGTTATCCGGGACTTCACTCCACGGCGTTCCTGGCGCAACGTCCTGCATTGGCTCGCCTTTTGCCGGATCGTAAATCCACTGGCAGACGCTGCATTGCATCCGTGGGCCGAGGTCAGCCGTCGTGGCGGCAGAGGTTTCTTCTTTAACCACCGTATTCACCGTGCTCTGCGGCAGCGGCGCGAGCGCCCACTGACGGGCGATTTCGCGACCGTGTTCACGACATAACTCCAGAGCGTCCTGGTCTGGTCGCCATTTGGCTTTCAGGCTAAGCGACATTTCGAAACCCGCATCCTGCAGGCGCGTGGAAAGACGATCCACCGCACCGCCGCTCCAGCCGTGAGAGCCGAAAGCGCTGGCGCGTTTGTTACGGAAGCGTAATCCGGTCATCTCCTCCACCAGCCCGGCGATTTTCGGCATCATCACATTATTCATCGTAGAAGTGCCGACCAGTACGCCTTTTGAGCGGAAGACATTGGTCAGGATTTCGTTTTTATCGCTTCGGGCGACGTTGAAAATTTTCACCGCCACGCGTGGGTCGGTTTCCGCAATCCCTTGGGCGATAGCGTCAGCCATCATGCGGGTGTTATTCGACATGGTGTCGTAGAAAATGGTGATTCTGTCTTCCTGATAATCCGCCGCCCATTTCAGGTACAGCTCGACAATTTGCGTCGGGTTATCGCGCCATACCACGCCGTGAGAGGTCGCTATCATATCGACTGGCAAGTTAAAGCCCAGGATCTCGGTAATTTTCGGCGTTACCAGGCGGCTGAACGGCGTCAGGATATTGGCGTAGTAACGCTGGCACTGCTCGAAAAGCTCAGTCTGATCCACTTCATCGTTGAACAGATGCTCGTCGCAGTAGTGCTGACCGAAAGCATCGTTACTGAACAGCACCGCGTCGCCTGTCAGGTAAGTCATCATGCTGTCCGGCCAGTGCAGCATTGGCGTTTCGACAAAAATGAGTTGTTTGCCGTTGCCGATATCCAGCGTGTCGCCAGTTTTCACTACATTAAAATTCCACTCCGGATGATGGTGATGACCATTTATCGAGTCGATAGCGTTGGCAGTACAGTAGATCGGCGTATCGGGAATTTGTGCCATCAGTTCGGTCAGCGCCCCGGCGTGGTCCTCTTCAGCATGGTTAATTATGATGTAATCGATATCCGCCAGATCGATTTCATTACGCAGGTTCTGCACAAATTCGCGGCTGAATTTATGGTCGACGGTGTCGATCAGCACGTTTTTTTCTTCGCGGATGAGGTAGCTGTTGTAGCTGCTGCCGCGCAGCGTTTTATATTCTGTACCGTGAAAATCACGCACTTCCCAGTCACGTTGACCAACCCAATGAATGTTATTTTTCACCACAATAGACATAGCAACCTCAATTTATTCAGCGTGTTCTAAAAAGATGTCTTGCTGATTGCAGATTGCGTGCCAGTTTTTTATCTAATTGTTTTTACTCTATAAATAAAATTGTGCTCATTAATGAGTAGTCAAAATGACTATCAATAAAATAGTCGATATGACAATATCTATAGTCAAATTGACAGTGAGGCAAAGATGAGTTTTTCCGTTGATGTGCTGGCGAATATCGCCATCGAATTGCAGCGTGGGATTGGTCATCAGGATCGTTTTCAGCGCCTGATCACCACGCTGCGTCAGGTGCTGGAGTGCGATGCGTCTGCGTTGCTACGTTACGACTCGCGGCAGTTTATTCCGCTTGCCATCGACGGGCTGGCGAAGGATGTACTCGGTAGACGCTTTGCGCTGGAAGGGCATCCACGGCTGGAAGCGATTGCCCGCGCGGGTGATGTGGTGCGCTTTCCCGCAGACAGCGAATTGCCCGATCCTTATGACGGTCTGATTCCAGGGCAAGAGAGTCTGAAGGTTCACGCCTGCGTTGGTTTGCCGTTGTTTGCCGGGCAAAACCTGATCGGTGCCTTGACGCTCGACGGGATGCAGCCCGATCAGTTCGATGTTTTCAGCGACGAAGAGCTACGGCTGATTGCCGCACTGGCGGCGGGAGCGTTAAGCAATGCATTGCTGATTGAACAACTGGAAAGCCAGAATATGCTGCCAGGCGATGCCGCGCCGTTTGAAGCGGTGAAACAGACGCAGATGATTGGTCTGTCGCCAGGCATGACGCAATTGAAAAAAGAGATTGAGATTGTGGCGGCATCCGATCTCAACGTTTTAATTAGCGGTGAGACGGGAACCGGTAAGGAGCTGGTGGCGAAAGCGATTCATGAAGCCTCGCCACGGGCGGTGAATCCGCTGGTCTATCTCAACTGTGCCGCACTGCCGGAAAGTGTGGCGGAAAGTGAGTTGTTCGGGCATGTGAAAGGGGCGTTTACTGGTGCTATCAGTAACCGCAGCGGGAAGTTTGAAATGGCGGATAACGGCACGCTGTTTCTCGATGAGATCGGCGAGTTGTCGTTGGCATTGCAGGCCAAGCTGCTGAGGGTGTTGCAGTATGGCGATATTCAACGCGTTGGCGATGACCGCAGTTTGCGGGTCGATGTGCGCGTGCTGGCGGCGACTAACCGTGACTTACGCGAAGAGGTACTGGCAGGGCGATTTCGCGCTGACTTGTTCCACCGCCTGAGCGTGTTTCCACTTTCAGTGCCGCCGCTGCGTGAGCGGGGCGATGATGTCATTCTGCTGGCGGGGTATTTCTGCGAGCAGTGTCGTTTGCGGCTGGGGCTCTCCCGAGTGGTATTAAGTGCCGGAGCGCGAAATTTACTGCAACACTACAATTTTCCGGGGAACGTTCGTGAACTGGAACATGCTATTCATCGGGCAGTAGTGCTGGCGAGAGCCACCCGCAGCGGCGATGAAGTGATTCTTGAGGCGCAACATTTTGCTTTTCCTGAGGTGACGTTGCCGCCGCCAGAAGCGGCGGCGGTGCCCGTTGTTAAGCAAAACCTGCGTGAAGCGACAGAAGCGTTCCAGCGTGAAACCATTCGTCAGGCACTGGCGCAAAATCATCACAACTGGGCCGCCTGTGCGCGGATGCTGGAAACCGACGTCGCCAACCTGCATCGGCTGGCGAAACGTCTGGGGCTGAAGGATTAAATAATCCCGGCCTGATAGAAATCCTGCAGGTTAATTGCGCCGGTGAGTTTGCCGTTTTCATCCACTACCGGTGCGGCGGTGATTTTGCGTTTCATCAGGATTTCTTTGGCGTCGATGGCACGGCTTTGCGATTGCAACGTGGTGCCGCCGACCGTCATCGCTTCATTGACTGGCGTGGTGAGTGCGCCGCCGCCAACCAGCCAGCGACGTAAATCACCGTCGGTAAAGACGCCTTTCACCAGTCGTTGATCATCGCACACTGCCACCAGACCTAAACCGGTGCGGCTAAGTTCCAGCATCGCGTCCATCACGCTGGCGGTTAACGCCACCTGCGGGATGGCATCGTCACGACGCATAAGATGATGCACTTTGTTCAGCAAGCGAGCGCCCAGTGCCCCGGCTGGGTGGGAGCGGGCAAAATCTTCTTCATTAAAACCACGCGCCTGCATGACTGCCATCGCCAGCGCGTCGCCCATCATCAGGGTATTCACGGTGCTGGAGGTCGGCGCAAGGTGCATCGGGCAGGCTTCGCGTTCTACGGAGATATCCAGCACCGCTTTCGCCGCCAGGCCCAGCGGTGACGTCGGTTTTCCGGTCATTGCCAGCAGCGCGATAGATTTGTCTTCCAGACGCGGAATAATCAGATCCAGTTCCTTCGCGCCACCGGAATAAGAAATAAACAGCATCACATCGCGGCTTTCAATCATCCCCAGATCGCCGTGCAGTGCTTCTGCCGGATGGACAAAAAAAGCCGGTGTGCCGGTGCTGGCAAGCGTTGCCGCGATTTTCTTACCAATGTGGCCCGATTTGCCAATTCCCGAAACCACCACTTTGCCTTCGCAGTGCAGGATGATATTGGCGGCGCGAACAAAATCATCGCCCAGACGTTCTGGTAAACGGCTTGCTTCCTGCAACTCCAGCATTAACGTCTGACGTCCCGCGTTCAGTAGTGCTTCACTCATTGCTCTCTCCGGTTATGATCACGTCGATCCCTTTTTCTTCCAGCGCCTGACGAAACGCTGGATCGATACCTGCGTCGGTAATCAGCTTATCGACGCTTTCAAGACTACAAACCACGTTGGGGCTTTTACGACCAAACTTCGATGAGTCAGCCATCAAAATCACTTCGCGCGCGGCATTACACATCGCCTTACTGACGGTATAGACCTCGTTAAAGGTGGTTACGCCCGCATTGAGATCGATGCCGTCGGTGCCCATAAACAATTTATCGAAGGTGAAATGCTCGAAGGCATTCTCTGCCAGTTGCCCGTGAAATGAGGCCGATTTTTTGCGAAATGTTCCGCCTGGCATCAGGATAGTTTGTTCGTTATCCAGTTCGGATAGCGCATTGACGATGTGCAGGCTGTTGGTCATCACCGTGATGTTATTAAAGCGCGATAGCAGAGGCACCATCTGCAACACGGTACTGCCAGCATCAAGAATTATTGAGTCGCCATCATGAATAAAACCAACGGCAGCTTCTGCAATCAGCTCTTTTTTGTGGGTGTTGATAAGCGTTTTATGATCGATAGGCGGATCGGATTCCTCTTTGTTCAACACCACGCCGCCATAAGTACGAATGACGGTTCCGGCATGTTCCAGAATGACCAGATCTTTGCGAATGGTTGTGCCTGTGGTGTCAAAGTATTGCGCCAATTCTTCAACCGAGCATTTACCCTGCTTTTGTAGATACTCCAGAATGGCGGCCTGACGCTGACGAGGTTTCATGGGCGTGATTACCTGATTTAGGTTTCAAAATGATAACTTCGCAAGCAAGTAACATTCACAACGAAATTATCCACGTTTCAGTTTAAGCGCCAATGATAGAGCATTCTGTGATAGTGGATCATGGGGAAAGATCACATCGGGCTGTAAATCACCCGCATACATGCCGGTAATTGCGGGAATTTTTTGCGGTCGGGCGAAGACGGTCAGTCCTTTCATAAACAAGGTGTCGACGATGCGCTGCTGATCGTCCAGCGCAATAGCGACCACGACCCGTGGTTTAAAGCGCCCGCTGGAACGGCCCACGCCAACCCTCCCTTGCTGGCATAGCGTGTCGAAGGCACGGTTAAAACGAGAAATTTGCCAACCGCCTAAGGCCAGTTGCGCACACCAGGCGATAACGGCGACGGTGATGAGTGCGGATACCATAACTTCTCCGTAATGTAGTGGCGGAAGTCCTGTAGGCCTGATAAGCGTAGCGCATCAGGCATTCTATTAGTCGCGCGGAGATCCTTAAAAGATCTCCGCTGTTGATCAGAACATCACCTGACCGCCGGTGACATTGATCGACTGACCAGTGCAGTACGACGCCTTAGGACTGGCGTAGAACAGCAGCATATTCAGCACATCCTGATAATCGCAGCCGCGTTTGAGCGGTACTTTATCGATGTAATACTGCTCGACTTGCTCCGGTTTGATACCCAGCTTGGTCGCGTATTGTGGCAATAGCGACTGGAACATAGGCGATTTCAGCAGGTTACCGAGCATCAGCGAATGCACCGTAATGCCGTACTCCGCCAGATCCAGCGCCAGTGATTGAGTCAGCCCGACGCCACCAAATTTCGCGGCGCTGTAGCCAGAGTTGTGTTTGCTGCCCACTTTGCCGGATTTCGAGTTGATCTGAATAATGCGACCCTGAATCCCGTCGCGGATCATCAAACGCGAAAATTCACGGGCACACAGGAAATAACCCACCAGATTCACCTGTAGCGAACGGTCAAAATCGCCGAGCTGGAAGTCGCTGATAAAGGCTGCTTTTGCTATTCCGGCGCTGTAGACCAGCAAATCCACGCGACCAAAGATTTCATCTACCCCACGAGAAAGCGCCAGAACGCTTTGCTCGCTGGTGGCGTCAGCACCAAAACCGTACGCTGTTCCTTCACCATATTCGGCGTTAATTTCTTGTGCCACATTTGCGGCTTTGTCGCTCTGAATATCGACAACCGCCACGCGATACCCCTCGGCAGCCAGACCGTGGCACAGGAACGCGCCTAAGGTTTGCCCACCACCGATGACAACGGCAACCTGATTCATTTTTTACTCCTTAACAGATTCAAACTTCAAAACCGATCCCGGCGCGATATCGTCGGGTACAGGGCCTGCCACATGGATAGTGCCCGGAAATTCCGCTTCGCTTAAACCATCGAAGCGCAGGGTGACATGACCCAGTTCGCGAAGGTTGTCTTCCGCCACGCTGCCAACGGCGGTCACCGGATAGCGATGCTGCCCGAGAGAAAATTGCAAACCGGGATGGAGTGCACCTTTCAACTCGCCGTGGCAATGAATGAAGCAATACTCTTCGAGATCCGCAGGCGCGCCTTCACGAAAGGTGATGAGCATCTGGTCGCTGAGGGCGTCAGTGGCACTCGCGCCGATACGGGTGATGGTGGTCTGATAAATAACGGTCATGTTTCAGCCTCTATTGATAGATAAAACCGGAGACAAACCAGGCGATCAGTACAGTTGGCGCGCCGGTTAAAAAGCGGCTCACCAGAACAGAAGGGACACCGACGCGAACCGTGTCCTGACGAGCTTCCGCCAGCGACAAACCGACCGGGATGAAGTCGCAGGCCGCCTGCGCGTTGATGGCAAACAGTGCAGGTAAAGCCAGATGCGGCGGAATATTGCCGAGGCCAATCTGCACGCCAATCAATACGCCGATAACCTGTGCGATAACTGCGCCTGGGCCGAGGAAAGGTGAAAGCAGCGGGAAGGAGCAGATGAGCGCCAGCATGACCAGACCCAGTGGATGGCTCGCCAGCGGAGCAAGACCGTGGGCAATCCAGTCACCAAGGCCAGAAGCCATAATGATTCCGATAAGCGCCGAGACGAACGCCATAAACGGCAGAATGGTTTTTAATACAGTGTCGATGGTGTCACGGCCAGACTGGAACAGCACGGCAACGGCAGAACCCATACCCATTCCCACCTTCGCCAGTAAACCATCGCTTTGTTCGGTGATTTTCTTGCTGGTGTCATAGTCACGGCCCACGGAAGAGGGTTGTGGTGTCGCCTCACCCACTACAGTGATGTTTTCTTCTTTTACGCCAGAGACATAAATATCTTCCACAATGTACTGCGCCAGCGGGCCGGACTTGCCCGTCGAGTGGATATTAATGGTGGGAATACGCCGTTTCGGATAGATGCCGCAGCGTAATGTGCCGCCACAGTCGATTACCGCGACACCAATTTCCGCCTCCGCGGGTTCACCTTCTTTAAATCCGTCGATAGCTTGCCAGCCAGTAAGCTGTGCCAGTTTGTCAACAATCGCAGGTCGGGTACCGGCGGTGATATAGACGATTTTTTTGCCCGGCGTGGCTTCCAGCTCAAGCGGGCCGCCCCAGCCACCCGTTCCTTTTTCGATCCGAATGCGTGTCATGATGTTGCTCCTGCCAGACGAACTTTTTGTTCAAGTTGAATGCCCATCTTTTTCTCGAAAATGGCGGTGGTCAGATCGGTTACCCAGCCGCGGAAGAAGTTGGTGACCAGACCAACCAGCAGATAGCTCACCGCCAGTGGGCCAAGTGGCAGATTCAGTGTTGTCAGACCGCTGGCAATGCCGAGATAAACAAACAGTTCGCCAGGGTTGATATGGGGGAAGAGGCCATTCATTGAGTGGCAGCTATAAGAGGCCGCCGCGTAATAGCTGGGTTTGTACTTTTCCGGCATAAAGCGACCAAGACTTAAGGTCATCGGGTTACAAAAGACAAACGTACCAATGCACGGTAGCAGCAGATAACGGGAAACAGGGTTACCGGCGCAACGTTGAGCAAATCGTTCAATACGATGCTGACCGATAAAATTAATCAATGCGTTCATGATAACCAGCAGGCTAATTAACAGCGGAAGAATGCCGGTTACCATCCCGGTAAACACTTCTCCGCCTTTCTGGAACAGCCCGATGAACCACTCTGCGCCATGAGTAATGGTTTCTATCATTGTTCTCTCCTTCAGTATTTATTGTTTTATTACCAAACGGCAATCTAATCTAATCAGATTGAAAGATTTAAAAGTGTTATTTTGATCGCAAAATGAAAGATAAATATTTTATTTTGAAAGTTTGTATAAAGAAGGTAGTGAGGAGAATGAGTTGAGTTATGTAAAGTCCGTATCGGGCAATGACTACCGCTTCCTTGTGCGGGGCGGGATGCTTTACCATACTTGCCCCTGGTTGAATCTGTTAAATGGACCCCTCATGTTCAAGCGTCGTTATGTAACATTGCTTCCCCTTTTTGTGTTGCTTGCCGCCTGTAGCAGCAAGCCAAAACCTACTGAGACTGAAACGACCACCGGAACGCCGTCTGGCGGCTTCCTGCTTGAGCCGCAGCACAATGTGATGCAGATGGGCGGTGACTTCGCCAATAATCCGAATGCCCAGCAGTTCATCGACAAAATGGTGAACAAACACGGTTTCGATCGTCAGCAGTTGCAGGAAATTCTCTCCCAGGCGAAACGTCTGGATTCGGTACTGCGGCTGATGGATAACCAGGCACCAACCACATCGGTGAAACCGCCATCAGGTCCGAACGGCGCATGGCTGCGTTATCGCAAAAAATTTATTACGCCGGACAACGTGCAGAACGGTGTGGTTTTCTGGAATCAGTATGAAGATGCGTTGAATCGCGCGTGGCAGGTGTATGGTGTACCGCCGGAAATTATCGTCGGGATTATCGGCGTTGAAACCCGCTGGGGGCGCGTGATGGGGAAAACTCGCATCCTCGATGCGCTGGCAACGCTGTCATTTAACTACCCACGCCGCGCGGAGTATTTTTCTGGCGAGCTGGAAACCTTCCTGCTGATGGCGCGCGACGAGCAGGACGATCCGCTCAATCTGAAAGGTTCCTTTGCCGGGGCGATGGGCTACGGACAGTTTATGCCGTCGTCTTACAAACAATATGCGGTAGATTTCAGCGGCGACGGGCATATCAACCTGTGGGATCCGGTTGATGCCATTGGTAGTGTGGCGAACTATTTCAAAGCGCACGGCTGGGTGAAAGGTGATCAGGTTGCGGTGATGGCAAACGGTCAGGCTCCAGGCTTGCCAAATGGCTTCAAAACCAAGTACAGCATTTCGCAGCTTGCCGCGGCAGGTTTAACGCCACAGCAGCCGCTGGGCAACCATCAACAAGCCAGCCTGCTGCGTCTGGATGTTGGCACCGGCTACCAGTACTGGTACGGTCTGCCGAACTTCTACACCATTACCCGTTATAACCACAGCACCCATTACGCAATGGCGGTCTGGCAGTTAGGACAAGCCGTGGCGCTGGCGCGCGTACAGTAACTATTTGTAAGAGGGGGGCGTGAGCTTCCCTCTGGCTAATCAGCTTTTTTCTGAATCCTCCTCGTAAAATTGCTACGCCAACACCATCTTCCTGACGAAAGTGTTATCTTGTCCGGCATAAATTTTTGACTGACAGAGGTTGTGATGACTGACAGTGAACTGATGCAGTTAAGCGAACAGGTTGGGCAGGCGCTGAAAGCCCGTGGCGCAACCGTAACAACTGCTGAGTCTTGTACCGGCGGTTGGGTAGCGAAAGTGATTACCGATATTGCCGGCAGTTCCGCCTGGTTTGAACGCGGATTTGTCACCTACAGTAACGAAGCCAAAGCGCAAATGATCGGTGTACGCGAAGAGACGCTGGCGCAGCATGGCGCGGTGAGTGAACCCGTCGTGGTGGAAATGGCGATAGGCGCATTGAAATCGGCTCGTGCTGATTACGCCGTGTCTATTAGTGGTATCGCCGGGCCGGATGGCGGCAGTGAAGAGAAGCCTGTCGGCACCGTCTGGTTTGCTTTTGCCACTGCCCGTGGTGAAGGCATTACCCGGCGGGAATGCTTCAGCGGTGACCGTGATGCGGTGCGTCGTCAGGCTACTGCGTATGCATTGCAGACCTTGTGGCAACAATTTCTACAAAACACTTGATACTGTATGAGCATACAGTATAATTGCTTCAACAGAACATATTGACTATCCGGTATTACCCGGCATGACAGGAGTAAAAATGGCTATCGACGAAAACAAACAGAAAGCGTTGGCGGCAGCACTGGGCCAGATTGAGAAACAATTTGGTAAAGGCTCCATCATGCGCCTGGGTGAAGACCGTTCCATGGATGTGGAAACCATCTCTACCGGTTCGCTTTCACTGGATATCGCGCTTGGGGCAGGTGGTCTGCCGATGGGCCGTATCGTCGAAATCTACGGACCAGAATCTTCCGGTAAAACCACGCTGACGTTGCAGGTGATCGCCGCAGCGCAGCGCGAAGGTAAAACCTGTGCGTTTATCGATGCTGAACACGCGCTGGACCCAATCTACGCACGTAAACTGGGCGTCGATATCGACAACCTGCTGTGCTCCCAGCCGGATACCGGCGAGCAGGCACTGGAAATCTGTGACGCCCTGGCACGTTCTGGCGCAGTAGACGTTATCGTCGTTGACTCCGTGGCGGCACTGACGCCGAAAGCGGAAATCGAAGGCGAAATCGGCGACTCTCACATGGGCCTTGCGGCACGTATGATGAGCCAGGCGATGCGTAAGCTGGCGGGTAACCTGAAGCAGTCCAACACGCTGCTGATCTTCATCAACCAGATCCGTATGAAAATTGGTGTGATGTTCGGTAACCCGGAAACCACTACCGGTGGTAACGCGCTGAAATTCTACGCCTCTGTTCGTCTCGACATCCGTCGTATCGGCGCGGTGAAAGAGGGCGAAAACGTGGTGGGTAGCGAAACCCGCGTGAAAGTGGTGAAGAACAAAATCGCTGCGCCGTTTAAACAGGCTGAATTCCAGATCCTCTACGGCGAAGGTATCAACTTCTACGGCGAGCTGGTTGACCTGGGCGTGAAAGAGAAGCTTATCGAGAAAGCAGGCGCGTGGTACAGCTACAAAGGTGAGAAGATCGGTCAGGGTAAAGCGAATGCGACTGCCTGGCTGAAAGATAACCCAGAAACCGCGAAAGAGATCGAGAAGAAAGTACGTGAGTTGCTGCTGAGCAACCCGAACTCAACGCCGGATTTCTCTGTAGATGACAGCGAAGGCGTAGCAGAAACTAACGAAGATTTTTAATCGTCTTGTTTGATACACAAGGGTCGCATCTGCGGCCCTTTTGCTTTTTTAAGTTGTAAGGATATGCCATGACAGAATCAACATCCCGTCGCCCGGCATATGCTCGCCTGTTGGATCGTGCGGTACGCATTCTGGCGGTGCGCGATCACAGTGAGCAAGAACTGCGACGTAAACTCGCGGCACCGATTATGGGCAAAAATGGCCCGGAAGAGATTGATGCCACGGCAGAAGATTACGAGCGCGTTATTGCCTGGTGCTATGAACATGGCTATCTCGATGACAGCCGATTTGTGGCGCGCTTTATCGCCAGCCGTAGCCGCAAAGGTTATGGACCTGCGCGTATTCGTCAGGAACTGAATCAGAAAGGTATTTCCCGCGAAGCGACAGAAAAAGCGATGCGTGAATGTGACATCGACTGGTGCGCACTGGCGCGCGATCAGGCGACGCGAAAATATGGCGAACCTTTGCCAACTGTCTTTTCAGAAAAAGTTAAGATCCAGCGTTTTCTGCTCTATCGTGGCTATCTGATGGAAGATATCCAGGATATTTGGCGAAATTTTGCCGACTGAACGCATACGGTATTTTACTTCCCAGTCAAGAAAACTTATCTTATTCCCACTTTTCAGTTACCAGCCCGGCGGTTAAGACACGCTGGAGCTGGTGGCGATATTTCGTTAGCTTGATTTCAGGATAATTATGAGCAAGAGCACCGCTGAGATCCGTCAGGCGTTTCTCGACTTTTTCCATAGTAAGGGACATCAGGTAGTTGCCAGCAGCTCCCTGGTACCCCATAACGACCCAACTTTGTTGTTTACCAACGCCGGGATGAACCAGTTCAAGGATGTGTTCCTTGGGCTCGACAAGCGTAATTATTCCCGCGCTACCACTTCCCAACGCTGCGTGCGTGCGGGTGGTAAACACAACGACCTGGAAAACGTCGGTTACACCGCGCGTCATCATACCTTCTTCGAAATGCTGGGCAACTTCAGCTTCGGCGACTATTTCAAACACGATGCCATTCAGTTTGCATGGGAACTGCTGACCAGCGAAAAATGGTTTGCCCTGCCGAAAGAGCGTCTGTGGGTTACCGTCTATGAAAGCGACGACGAAGCCTACGAAATCTGGGAAAAAGAAGTAGGGATCCCGCGCGAACGTATTATTCGTATCGGCGATAACAAAGGTGCGCCATACGCATCTGACAACTTCTGGCAGATGGGTGACACTGGTCCGTGCGGCCCGTGCACCGAAATCTTCTACGATCACGGCGACCACATTTGGGGTGGCCCTCCGGGAAGTCCGGAAGAAGACGGTGACCGCTACATTGAGATCTGGAACATCGTTTTCATGCAGTTCAACCGCCAGGCAGATGGCACGATGGAACCGCTGCCGAAGCCGTCTGTAGATACTGGTATGGGTCTGGAGCGTATTGCTGCGGTGCTGCAACACGTTAACTCTAACTATGACATCGACCTGTTCCGCACGCTGATCCAGGCGGTAGCGAAAGTCACTGGCGCAACCGATCTGAGCAATAAATCGCTGCGCGTAATCGCTGACCACATTCGTTCTTGTGCGTTCCTGATCGCGGATGGCGTAATGCCGTCCAACGAAAACCGTGGTTATGTACTGCGTCGTATCATTCGTCGCGCAGTGCGTCACGGCAATATGCTCGGCGCGAAAGAAACCTTCTTCTACAAACTGGTTGGTCCGCTGATCGACGTTATGGGCTCTGCGGGTGAAGACCTGAAACGCCAGCAGGCGCAGGTTGAGCAGGTGCTGAAGACTGAAGAAGAGCAGTTTGCCCGTACTCTGGAGCGCGGTCTGGCGCTGCTGGATGAAGAGCTGGCAAAACTTTCTGGTGATACGCTGGATGGTGAAACTGCTTTCCGCCTGTACGACACCTACGGCTTCCCGGTTGACCTGACGGCTGATGTTTGTCGTGAGCGCAACATCAAAGTTGACGAAGCTGGTTTTGAAGCAGCAATGGAAGAGCAGCGTCGTCGTGCGCGCGAAGCCAGCGGCTTTGGTGCCGATTACAACGCAATGATCCGTGTTGACAGTGCATCTGAATTTAAAGGCTATGACCATCTGGAACTGAACGGCAAAGTGACCGCGCTGTTTGTTGATGGTAAAGCGGTTGATGCCATCAATGCAGGCCAGGAAGCTGTGGTCGTGCTGGATCAAACGCCATTCTATGCGGAATCCGGCGGTCAGGTTGGTGATAAAGGCGAACTGAAAGGCGCTAACTTCTCCTTCGCGGTGGAAGATACGCAGAAATACGGCCAGGCGATTGGCCACATCGGTAAACTTGCTGCGGGTTCTCTGAAAGTGGGCGACGCTGTGCAGGCTGATGTTGATGAGGCTCGTCGCGCCCGTATTCGTCTGAATCACTCCGCAACGCACCTGATGCACGCTGCGCTGCGCCAGGTTCTGGGTACTCATGTATCGCAGAAAGGTTCACTGGTTAACGACAAAGTGCTGCGCTTCGACTTCTCACACAACGAAGCGATGAAACCAGAAGAGATTCGTGCGGTCGAAGACCTGGTGAACGCACAGATTCGCCGTAACTTGCCGATCGAAACCAACATCATGGATCTCGAAGCGGCGAAAGCGAAAGGTGCGATGGCGCTGTTTGGCGAGAAGTATGATGAGCGCGTACGCGTGCTGAGCATGGGTGATTTCTCCACCGAGCTGTGTGGCGGTACTCACGCCAGCCGCACTGGTGATATTGGTCTGTTCCGCATCATCTCTGAATCGGGTACTGCTGCAGGCGTTCGTCGTATCGAAGCGGTAACCGGAGAAGGCGCTATCGCCACCGTTCATGCAGACAGCGATCGCTTAAGCGAAGTCGCGCATCTGCTGAAAGGCGATAGCAATAATCTGGCTGATAAAGTGCGTTCAGTACTGGAACGTACGCGTCAGCTGGAAAAAGAGTTACAACAGCTTAAAGAACAAGCTGCCGCACAGGAGAGCGCAAATCTTTCCAGTAAGGCAATTGATGTTAATGGTGTTAAGCTGTTGGTTAGCGAGCTTAGCGGTGTTGAGCCGAAAATGTTGCGTACCATGGTTGACGATTTAAAAAATCAGCTGGGGTCGACAATTATCGTGCTGGCAACGGTAGCCGAAGGTAAGGTTTCTCTGATTGCAGGCGTATCTAAGGACGTCACAGATCGTGTGAAAGCAGGGGAACTGATTGGTATGGTCGCTCAGCAGGTGGGCGGCAAGGGTGGTGGACGTCCTGACATGGCGCAAGCCGGTGGTACGGATGCTGCGGCCTTACCTGCAGCGTTAGCCAGTGTGAAAGGCTGGGTCAGCGCGAAATTGCAATAATATAAGCGTCAGGCAATGCCGTGGACTCGCTTCACGGCATTCGCATTAACGCTATCGACAACGATAAAGTCAGGTTGAAGTTGTGTATATCGGCTAAACTTAGGTTTAACAGAATGTAATGCCATGACTGCTTAGATGTAATGTGTTTGTCATTGCTTACTTTTTGGCGTTATATGATGGATAATGCCGGGATACAGAGAGACCCGACTCTTTTAATCTTTCAAGGAGCAAAGAATGCTGATTCTGACTCGTCGAGTTGGTGAGACCCTCATGATTGGGGATGAGGTCACCGTGACAGTTTTAGGGGTAAAGGGCAACCAGGTACGTATTGGCGTAAATGCCCCGAAGGAAGTTTCTGTTCACCGTGAAGAGATCTACCAGCGTATCCAGGCTGAAAAATCCCAGCAGTCCAGTTACTAATCTTTCCGCGTCTCATCTTTATCGGTGAGACGCACCCTCAAAATTTCTCTTTCACTCCATTGTCTTTTCGCTTTACTCCCGTTCATTCAACTTAAGTCTCCATTTTTTTGCATTACTGCTATCTGTCAGACCTCCGTTTTTCTGTTGATAAAACACTCTTTTTGACGCTTTTACAGACTAATTGAGCGTGAAGTGTGCAAACGATAAAAGTGTGGGAAAAATTGTTTGACTTATAAGTCTCAGAAAGTAATATGTGCGCCACGCAGCGACGATGAGCGATAAACAAGTTCTTCGAAGCACTCGTAAGAGGCGTGTGGTGAGGTGGCCGAGAGGCTGAAGGCGCTCCCCTGCTAAGGGAGTATGCGGTCAAAAGCTGCATCCGGGGTTCGAATCCCCGCCTCACCGCCATTTGCATCCGTAGCTCAGCTGGATAGAGTACTCGGCTACGAACCGAGCGGTCGGAGGTTCGAATCCTCCCGGATGCACCATCTCTTACTTGATACGGCTTTAGTGGCGGTATCAAAAAATCTGCAGTAAAGTAAGTTTCCCGTTGCATCCGTAGCTCAGCTGGATAGAGTACTCGGCTACGAACCGAGCGGTCGGAGGTTCGAATCCTCCCGGATGCACCATCTCTTACTTGATACGGCTTTAGTGGCGGTATCAAAAAATCTGCAGTAAAGTAAGTTTCCCGTTGCATCCGTAGCTCAGCTGGATAGAGTACTCGGCTACGAACCGAGCGGTCGGAGGTTCGAATCCTCCCGGATGCACCATATTCTCCGTAACCTTCAGCAATGAAGGTATCGAAGAGGTAGCGGTATTAACCGCAGGCACCAGGGAGGATAACGTTGCGCCAGCAGCGGCCCGAAGGGCGAACGCCAGTGAGTCATCCTCCCGGATGCACCATCTTCTCCAAAAAATTTCCTTCAAAAATATCTCATTTCTAAATAACTACTTTATCCATTTCCTGAATTTTCTTCTCCTTCGCCATCAGCGACAAAATCAAGCAATTACGCTAAAGTAGCGTCATATTTTTCGACTTGCGAGAAGACCATGTACGAGCGTTATGCAGGTTTAATTTTTGATATGGATGGCACAATCCTGGATACGGAGCCTACGCACCGTAAAGCGTGGCGCGAAGTATTAGGGCACTACGGTCTTCAGTACGACGTTCAGGCGATGATTGCGCTTAATGGCTCGCCCACCTGGCGTATTGCTCAGGCGATTATTGAGCTGAATCAGGCCGATCTCGACCCGCATGCGTTAGCGCGTGAAAAAACAGAAGCAGTAAGAAGTATGCTGCTGGATAGTGTCGAGCCGCTTCCTCTTGTTGAAGTGGTGAAAAGCTGGCATGGTCGTCGCCCAATGGCTGTAGGAACGGGGAGTGAAAGCGCCATCGCTGAGGCATTGCTGGCACACCTGGGATTACGCCGTTATTTTGACGCCGTCGTCGCTGCCGATCACGTCAAACACCATAAACCCGCGCCAGACACATTTTTGTTGTGCGCGCAGCGTATGGGCGTGCAACCGACGCAGTGTGTGGTCTTTGAAGATGCCGATTTCGGTATTCAGGCGGCCCGTGCAGCAGGCATGGACGCCGTGGATGTTCGCTTGCTGTGAGTGAAGCGTTATCGCTTTTCTCGTTGTTTGCCAGTAGTTTTCTCAGCGCTACACTATTACCCGGCAACTCCGAAGTCGTGCTGGTGGCAATGTTGCTTTCCGGAGTGAGTCATCCCTGGGTTTTAGTTTTAACAGCAACAATGGGTAATAGCCTTGGAGGGTTAACTAACGTTATCCTTGGGCGTTTCTTTCCATTGCGTAAAACATCGCGCTGGCAAGAGAAAGCTACCGGCTGGCTGAAACGCTATGGTGCAGTCACGCTATTATTAAGCTGGATGCCCGTGGTTGGCGATTTACTGTGTCTGTTAGCGGGATGGATGCGCATCTCGTGGGGACCGGTAATCTTTTTTTTGTGCCTTGGTAAAGCGTTACGCTATGTTGCAGTTGCAGCAGCTACCGTTCAGGGCATGATGTGGTGGCACTAATTGTAGGCCTGCACATATGGTCACCATTACAGTTATGCTAATTAAAACGATTTTGACAGGCGGGAGGTCAATTTGATCCCGGACGTATCACAGGCGCTGGCCTGGCTGGAAAAACATCCTCAGGCGTTAAAGGGGATACAGCGTGGGCTGGAGCGCGAAACTTTGCGTGTTAATGCTGATGGCACACTGGCAACAACAGGTCATCCTGAAGCATTAGGTTCTGCACTGACCCATAAATGGATTACTACCGATTTTGCGGAAGCATTGCTGGAATTTATTACACCAGTGGATGGTGATATTGAACATATGCTGACCTTTATGCGCGATCTGCATCGCTATACGGCGCGCAATATGGGCGATGAGCGGATGTGGCCGTTAAGTATGCCATGCTATATCGCAGAAGGTCAGGACATCGAACTGGCACAGTACGGCACTTCTAACACCGGTCGCTTTAAAACGCTGTACCGTGAAGGGCTGAAAAATCGCTACGGCGCGCTGATGCAAACCATTTCCGGCGTGCACTATAATTTCTCTTTGCCAATGGCATTCTGGCAAGCGAAGTGCGGTGATATCTCGGGCGCTGATGCCAAAGAGAAAATATCTGCGGGTTATTTCCGTGTTATCCGTAACTACTATCGCTTCGGTTGGGTCATTCCTTATCTGTTTGGTGCGTCTCCAGCGATTTGTTCTTCTTTCTTGCAAGGAAAACCAACGTCGCTGCCGTTTGAGAAAACCGAGTGCGGTATGTATTACCTGCCGTATGCGACCTCTCTTCGTTTGAGCGATCTCGGCTATACCAATAAATCGCAAAGCAATCTTGGTATCACCTTCAATGATCTCTACGAGTACGTGGCGGGCCTTAAACAGGCAATCAAAACGCCATCGGAAGAGTACGCGAAGATTGGTATTGAGAAAGACGGTAAGCGACTGCAAATCAACAGCAACGTGCTGCAGATTGAAAACGAACTGTACGCGCCGATTCGTCCAAAACGCGTTACCCGCAGCGGCGAGTCGCCTTCTGATGCGCTGTTACGTGGCGGCATTGAATATATTGAAGTCCGCTCGCTGGATATCAACCCGTTCTCGCCGATTGGTGTAGATGAACAACAGGTGCGATTCCTCGACCTGTTTATGGTCTGGTGTGCGCTGGCTGACGCACCGGAAATGAGCAGTAGCGAACTTGCCTGTACACGCGTTAACTGGAACCGGGTGATCCTCGAAGGTCGCAAACCGGGCCTGACGCTGGGTATCGGCTGCGAAACTGCGCAGTTCCCGTTACCGCAGGTGGGTAAAGATCTGTTCCGCGATCTGAAACGCGTCGCGCAAACGCTGGATAGCATTAACGGCGGCGAAGCGTATCAGAAAGTGTGTGATGAACTGGTCGCCTGCTTCGATAATCCTGATCTGACTTTCTCTGCCCGTATCTTAAGGTCTATGATTGATACTGGTATTGGCGGAACAGGCAAAGCGTTTGCTGAAGCGTACCGTAATCTGCTGCGTGAAGAGCCGCTGGAAATTCTGCGCGAAGAGGATTTTGTAGCCGAGCGCGAGGCGTCTGAACGCCGTCAGCAGGAAATGGAAGCCGCTGATACCGAACCGTTTGCGGTGTGGCTGGAAAAGCACGCCTGACAGAAAAGAAAAAGGCCACTCGTGAGTGGCCAAAATTTCATCTCTGAATTCAGGGATGATGATAACAAATGCGCGTCTTTCATATACTCAGACTCGCCTGGGAACAAAGAGTTCAGAAAATTTTTAAAAAAATTACCGGAGGTGGCTAAATGCCGTTGTTAGATAGCTTCACAGTCGATCATACCCGGATGGAAGCGCCTGCAGTTCGGGTGGCAAAAACAATGAACACCCCGCATGGCGACGCAATCACCGTGTTCGATCTGCGCTTCTGCGTGCCGAACAAAGAAGTGATGCCAGAAAGAGGGATCCATACCCTGGAGCACCTGTTTGCTGGTTTTATGCGTAACCATCTTAACGGTAATGGCGTAGAGATTATCGATATCTCGCCAATGGGCTGCCGCACCGGTTTTTATATGAGTCTGATTGGTACGCCAGATGAGCAGCGTGTCGCTGATGCCTGGAAAGCGGCAATGGAAGACGTGCTGAAAGTGCAGGATCAGAATCAGATCCCGGAACTGAACGTCTACCAGTGTGGCACTTACCAGATGCACTCGTTGCAGGAAGCGCAGGATATTGCGCGTAACATTCTGGAACGTGACGTGCGCATCAACAGCAACGAAGAACTGGCGCTGCCGAAAGAGAAGTTGCAGGAACTGCACATTTAGTCAGTTTAAGCAGAAGAGGCCGGGCTGGTGAAAACACCGCCCGGCTTTTGTTACCTGTCAGTCACCCGATACTCCACGCTATGTGCTTCATCAAGTTGAGGAACTTCCAGCCTTGAGGCCATCCGCATCATGACCGCTTCAGGAACTGCATACTCGCGTCTGGCATTTTGCTGCTTCCATTGCGCCCATGGCACTTCCAGATAAACGATTTTTACTCGTGCGCCGTAAGCCGTAAACAGACTGATGAGCTGGCTGCGTAGCTGGCGGGTAATGTTCGTTGCATTCCAGATGAACGGCTTTTTCTGGCGTAAAAAAACGCGCGCCTCTTCTTTTGCCTGTTGCACAATACGCCCGGTGGCGGTTTTGTCGTCCGGACTGGCATTGATTCGCCGCCGCATATCATCAAGGCTGATAACGTCCATTCCCTGGCACTGTTCATTGATATAGCGATCTTTGCCCATACCCGGTAAGCCACACAGCAAAATGACCTCAAAAGGTTCAGCCTCCCAGGGAACAAAATCAGGAGAACTTTGCTCATGGGTCAGGTAATGCCAGCGTGCGGAATCAGAAACGAACGGGCGCATTTTTCCCCAGCATTGTTGCTCATGGCAAAACAGCTCGAACAGATCGATGCGTTCCAGCATTGATTGCTGATCCGGGCTTTGGCGACCAAGCAGATCGGCACGAGCAAGCAAAGCGAGCAGACGCGTGTCGATGCGCATTGCAGCCGTGAGCAACAAACGCTCCGGTTCCGGGCGTTCCAGTAACCATAGCGGTAACCCATGCAGACGCACCAGTGCAACAATTTGCTCGCGCAGCACGAACGGCGTTGGGATATCGCGCCATAAAATTTGTCGGGCCGTCAGTTCGCCCCGACGAGCATGACCAGGAGACTGAATACGTCCGTTTTCCTGCACGGTAGTGCTGCGCTTTTCAACATCATGCAATAACGCCGCCGCCCATAAAACTTCCTGCTGTTGAGTGGGGAGTTGCTGGAATTCTGGCAGAGTAATAAGGGCGTTAAGCACCATTTCGGTATGTACGCCGACGTCGCCTTCACCATGATGCTCAGGGTCTTGTGGCGTGTGATGCATCTCCTCAACCCAGCTAAAACGCTGACGTAGCGCCGACCAGCGTTTATCGTCGGTAAGTTGCCAAATCATGACTGTTCTCCATAAACGAACTCATGGGCCATCCGCGCCCGTTGCCAGTGGCGTTTCCAGTGCACAGTGGTTTTGACATGATTTTTGCGCACATACTTGAAGACGTTATGCGAAAAGTCAGCGACAGAAAACGCATCATGATTTCGGCTGACAATGCCTTCCAGCGTACAGGGTTGACAGGTTTGCGTATCCCAGGGATCGAATGTGCCGCGCGCATTGGCCAGCGCCAGAAAATCACGTTGCCAGCTTTTTTCATCATTCCCCGGCTGCGGGCCGGAGATTTCGGGAACGCAGGGGAAATCAAACAGAGCGGCGTAAAACTGCACCTCTTCCCAGCTCAGCCACATATCCTGGCAGCGAACGGCAAACAGGTAAAAGTCCTGTTCCAGCGCGCGGTATTCAATGGAATGAACGGCGTAGAGATTTTCACCAAACAACTCCAGGTCGCCGAGATCGTTTTTCAGCAGTTGCCAGCGTTGGCGAATTTTATAGGTCCATGCCGACTGCGTAGGCGTGGCATGGGAGCGGGCAAACACGCCGTAGCGGTTAAGGCAGTTATTTTCGCCATCGAGTTTTTCTGTGTGCACCAATTGCGTGATGGTCTGTAAATCCTGCCAGTAATCGGTGTTAATGCGGTCATCGCTGGTGGTGCCTGGAGAGAAGGGGTAATGCCAGGTTCTCCCGTATTTTCGTTGGGTATTCATAATAATCCATTATTTTGTGTGTAATAAATGTACGCCCGCGAGGGTGCGAGTTTTGGGGTTAAAAGAAAAATGTGAGTATCACCCGCGAAAGCGAGGGCGAAGGAAAAAGAGAATTAACAACCTGAGCGAATGCTCAGAACCGGCTAATGGTGAATGGAAGAGTTTGGGGCGGCGAAAAGATACACCGAATGAGTGTATAAAACAACCGTTTGCAGAATGAGCAAATAAAAAGGGAGCCGCAGCTCCCTTTGGCAACCTTAGTGCGCACCACCTCCGCCGCCACCTGCGCCAAATGGCGGTTTAGCAAACCACACCAGCCCCAGCAAGACGAGGAATATCCCGGCTGACATCCAGAAGATCTCATTGGCAGAAATAATCAGCCCCTGATTGGTTATCTGCTGGGCAATCCAGCCTGATGCCTGCTGTTGCGTCATACCAAGCCCTTCCAGTTGACTGTACATCGCCTGAGCATTCGGGTTGAACGGGTTTACCGACTCAGTCAACTGTGCATGGTGCAGCGACTCGCGGTTGGTCCACATGGTCGTGGTTATCGACGTGCCGATAGACCCCGCCAGCGTTCGCGTAAAGTTGGAGAGGCTCGATGCCGCCGCCAGTCGTTCCGGTGGCAAACCGGACAGCGTAATGGTGGTCAGCGGCATAAAGAAGCAGGCCACCGCAAAACCCTGGATAAACTGTGGCCAGGCCGACGCGCCAAAATCCATACCCGGTTCAAAGGTATAGGCACGCCAGTAGAAGCAGACGGCATACATAATAAAGCTGAAGGTTACCAGTCGGCGCATATCCAGTTTATGCGCAAAGCGGCCGATAATCGGCGACAGGATCACCGGAATAATCCCTACCGGCGCAGAGGCCAGCCCTGCCCACGTCGCCGTGTAACCGTAGACCTCCTGCAACAACTGCGGCAGCAGAACAATCGCGCCGAAGTAGAGCATATACGCGAGGCTGATACACAAGCAGCCGATGGTGAAGTTGCGCGACTTAAACAACGACAGATCGACTATCGGGTTATCGTCGGTCAGCTCCCAGACAATCAGGAAGCAGATAGCCACCACCGCCACCACGGTGAGGATGATAATTTCCTGTGATGAGAACCAGTCCAGCTCTTTACCGCGGTCGAGCATAATCTGCAGGCTGCCGATACCAATAACCAGCAGTGCCAGCCCCACGGCATCAATCCGCCGCCGTTCGGTGCGGGTTTCACGTCCGCGCAGAGTTTGCAGTGTCATCAACACCACCGCCACGCCAATCGGCACGTTGATGAAGAATATCCAGCCCCAGTGGTAATTATCACTGATATAACCGCCGAGGATCGGGCCGCAAATTGGCGCAACAATCACCGTCATCGACCACAACGCCAGCGCGATCGAGCGTTTGGCTGGCGGGTAGTTATTCAGCAATAGACTTTGCGAAAGCGGGATCAGCGGCCCGGCGACAATCCCCTGAATCACGCGGAAGAAGATCAGCATATTCAGGCTGCTGGAGACACCACACGCCCACGACGCAATAGCAAAGGCGATGGTTGACCAGAGGAACAATTTCACTTCCCCGATGCGCTTTGCCAGCCAGCCGGTAAGCGGGATCGAGATGGCATTCGCCACCCCGAAAGAAGTGATCACCCACGTTCCCTGGCTGAGCGATGAGCCCAGATTCCCGGCGATAGTGGGGATCGCCACGTTAGCAATGGTGGAGTCCAGCACCTGCATGAATGTCGCCAGTGACAGCGCAATCGTCATAATGACCAGTTGTGCGCCTTCCAGCGGTTTTTGCTGTTGCATCACACGCACCTCTGGATTAGCCAGCGTTAGCTTTTACGATATCGTCGATCAGTTTATTGACAGGTGCCAGGCTGATTTCACGCGCGGTGCTTACCGCGACCGGTGTGGAACGTACTTTATTTGCCAGTACCTGACCGTCACGGTTAGTGGTATTGACACTCACCAGCGTGGATAAACCGATACGCAGCGGGTATTGCTCCAGCTGTTTCTGGTCCAGTTCAATACGCACAGGCAGACGCTGAACGACTTTGATCCAGTTACCGGTGGCGTTTTGCGCCGGAAGCAGTGAGAACGCGCTACCTGTGCCCATATCCAGACCAACCACTTTACCTGTGTATTTCACATCATCGCCGTAAATATCGGTGGTGATGGTGACCGGCTGACCGATACGCATATTGGCAATCTGCGTCTCTTTAAAGTTGGCATCCACCCACATATTGGTGGCTGGAACGACCGCCATCAGCGGCGTCGTTGGGCTAATTTGCGCCCCAGGCTGTACCGCGCGGCGGGAGACATAACCGGTCATCGGACTGACAATACGGGTACGCTCCAGCGCCAGCCAGGCGTTACGTACTTCGGTGGCAGCCTGTTGCACGGCAGGCTGATCTTCCAGTTTCGTCCCCAGAATCATCGCCTGATTGGCATTGTATTGTTGAATAGCGACGTCCAGTTGCGCCTGGGCACTGGTGACGGCGTCGCGGGCGTGTTGCAGCTCTTCGCGACCAATCAGGTTGGCATTGCCCAGCGGCACACGGCGGTTGTAGTCGCTTTGTGCTTTCGCGAGGGCGATTTTTTGCACCTCAATATTCGCCTGCAACTGTTTGCTGTTAATCATCAGCTGGTGGGTTTGGCGAACGCTGGAAGCCAGTGCAGTTTTGGCTTTTTCAAATGCCTGGCGAGCATCTGTCGGGTCGAGAGTGACCAGCACGTCGCCTTCTTTTACAAAATCGGTGTTATCGGCCCAGACTTTCGTCACGCTGCCAGACACCTGAGACATAATTTGAATCTGATTCCCTGCCACGTATGCGTCATCGGTTTCTTCGAAATGACGCAGTACCAAAAACCAATAAATCCCTATCGCTACGGCAATAATTATAAAGAGCAAGGTGAGAAGGAGGAGCAGACGCTTACGTTTGCCGCTCTTCTTTACCGGTTGCTGCGGGGTTTGAGTCTCCGCATTTGCGCTCATATTGTTCTCCACGATCTTCTTAACTCATCGGCTGAGCCGACCTGCTTGCCAAAAAGGCCAGCATGTTGCGATGCTGGCCGGTTATTTTTTCTTTTATAAATCTGGATTTTTGAGCGAGATGACGCGTTAGCTCATCGCTTCGAGAACCACACCGTCCTGTTCCATCTGGTCGAGACGGGAGAGCAATTTGCGGGTGATTTGCTCGAGCTGGTCTTTTTCTGTTGTGCTGAGCGCGGACCAGAGTTGATGCAGGCAGTTATGCTGCGGCGGTAAAACCTCGCGCAAAAACTCGTGACCTTTTTCCGTTAATTGCAGATGCAGGCAGCGGCGATCGTTATCGCTTTCACGACGTTCGATCCAACCGCGTTTTTCCAGTTCATCGGCAATACGCGTCGCGTTGGTACGGGATGATCCAAGAGCACAACTCAATTCAGAAGGCTGAATACTGTGGTTTTCCTGAGACTCCAGCGTAATCAACGCCATAAACAACGTCTCGTTAATCCCCTGAGCCTTCAGCATTTTATTGCGGTTTTCCAGCAGCTTGCTTTGCATATGCATGCAAAGACGGGTCAGAAGGATCTCCTGATAAGGAAAATCTTCGTGGCGGCTGGCGCGAAATTTTAGCATTTGTTCAATGGGCGTAAACGAACTATCCATTTGGGTATGACCTCATTAATTTCAGCCGATATAGTAACGACAGTGACAAATAAAGTAAATGTATTGTTTTAGAAAAATGATTCTTGTGGGTTATATAATCGCCATCACTTTCCAGGCGAGCCCATAGGCCAGCGCACTAAGCAGTGTTGGGATGATAATGCTGCGTGTTTTATAGAAACTGGCACCCAGTACCGCGAAGCCGACCAGTGTGGGCACGAAACGGCGTGTATCGTGCATCACTTCTGGTGCGGTAGAGACAACCAGCAGAGCGCATATCGAGGCGATGCCAATGGTGTCGAGCAAAATACCTACCGCGCCACGTTTGGTTGGGCGGGCATTACCCACACGCAGGCGCAGCGGCAGATAGCGGAAGCAATAATTCGCCGCGCCAACCAGTAACCCAAGCAGCAGAACCTCATAGCTCATCGGGCGCTCCTTGCCAGAATGCCTGGATTAACGCAGTGAGGCAGCCACAGACAATGCCTGCCAGAATGGCGACGGGAATAGAAAATAGCGTTACGCCTGCAAGGGCACCAACTAACGCTGCGGTAACGCAAAGAGATTGTTTGCGCTGGAAAGAGGCGAGCAGGAAACTCATAAAGAGTGCCGGAAGCATAAAACCTAATGCTGCTTCAACGGCGGGATAACCTTGCAGCAAGCCGCTGCCGGAGAATGCCCCTATTACCGTACCAAATACCCACGATGACCATGAACTGAAGGCAATGCCGATCATCCAGTTTTCGCTCCAGCGGCGATTATTGCGTACCAGTTTTGCGGTTGCGGCGGCAAAAACCTCATCCGTCAGGCCAAACGCCCACAGGGCGGTTTTCGATTTTTGCAGACGCTGAATAATACGGCTACGCAGTGACGGGCCATACAAAACATGGCGAACATCCATTGCCATGACGGTCAGTGCAGCAACCCACAAACTACTCCCGGCTGCCAGCATCGCGGTAATGACGAACTGGCTCGCGCCTGCATAAATGATGCAGGAGAAAAAAACGCTTTCGAGAGGAGAGAATCCCAGACGGGTCGCATTCAGACCGAACGCAAAGGCCACCGGAATATAACTAATAACAATCGGTAAACTGTCTTTGCATCCTTCCATGAAGGTCGCCGAACCAGGAGCAGGCTGTGGAGTAGGGCTTTCCATAGAGTGTACGCTTAACGATTGTTAATATTATAAATAGACTGAATGAATATCTTAACCTTATCAGACTGATGGGCTTCTTAACACCCTTATAAGTGTAAAGCCACGAAAACGGTTGCTGATTGCTTAATTTGCGGCTTCCTGACGATGAAAACCTCGCCACCAGACCAGTAAGTTAACCAGGGCAATCGTCGCGCCAGCCAGACACACGCCAGCCCAACTGCCATGTTGCCAGGCTGAGGCTGAAATTAGCGAACCAGCGGCACCGCCAATAAAGTAGCTGGTCATGTAACCTGCGGTCAGGCGATTACGCGCATCAGGGTGTATTCGATAAATTACCGTCTGGTTAGTGATATGCACGCCCTGCACGGTGAGGTCCAGCACCAGGATGCCGATAATCAGCGCCAGTACGGAAGTGTGACCAAACCAGATTGCCAGCCATGAAAGTAACAGCAGCAGCAGACCGAAAGTTGTGGTGTGGTGCGATTTGCCCTTATCGGCAAAACCGCCCGCCGGACGAGCGCCCAACGCTCCGGCAGCTCCCGCAAGCCCAAACAGACCAATTACACCATCGCTGTAGTTAAAAGGTGGAGCGGCAAGCAAAAAGGCCATTGAGGTCCAGAGAATGCTGAAGTTGGCAAAGGTCAGGCAGCCCAGCAACGCGCGGTTGCGCAGGATCTTATTGCTGATAAACATGCTGAAAACGGAACCCAACAACTGTGGGTAGTTGAGGTGGGTTTCTGATTTCATTTGTGGCAGACCACGCCATAATGCCAGCGCCATCAGTGCCATTAACATCGAAGCAACCCAAAAGACGGTGCGCCAGCCGCCGAGATTCGCCAGCAATCCGGCAACGGTCCGTGCGAGTAAGATCCCCAATAGCAGACCGCTCATAATGGTGCCAACCACTTTGCCGCGTTTGTCCGGTGAAGCCAGCGTCGCTGCCAGTGGAACCAGAATTTGTGCCACGACTGAAAATAAACCGGTTAATGCTGTACCGAGGATCATCATCGCCAGCGACTGACTGCTGGCAGTGATTAACATGCCGCCTGCTGCCAGTAAGGTCATCGAGACAATCAGGCGGCGGCGTTCAAACATATCACCGAGGGGAACAAGAAACAGCAGACCTGCGGCATAGCCCAACTGCGCGGCGGTAACAATAAAGCCTGCCGAACTGGCGGAAAGGGAAAAGTTACGCGCGATGGTGTCGAGCAATGGCTGGGCGTAATAGTTACTGGCTACCGCCAGACCGGTGGCGATAGACATCAGCACGATCAGCGCCGGGCTAAGCTCATGATTAGGTTTAGTCATTATTTTTGTTCATCAGGTGATGATTAAGCTGGAAATCAATAATAGCGGATGTTGATGAATATGGGATGAAAGATAGATTGTTGAAATGTGCGGTGTGGTTTGTAGGTATGATAAGACGCGCCAGCGTCGCATCAGGCATTGTGTACAGAGCGGCGGATGAGGCAAAAACGCCTTATCCGCCCGAATAAAAATTACTTCTGCGCTGCCAGCGCTTCATTCACCCAGCCATCGAACTGCTGCTGGTGGGCTTTGATCCAACCATCAACGTGGCCCTGAATATCGTCTTCTGAGGCTTTGCCGTCATGCATGATGGCGTTCTGGGCGTTAATATCAGCCACTGGTAACTGCATAATGGCAAACAGTTTCGCTGCTGCCGGGTTTTTCTCGGCCCAGGCTTTGTTGGCAACGATATGCATGGTACTGACCGGGAAGCCGTAATTCGCGCCATTCGGCAGTTTGGTATCGGCATTTTTATCGCCCGGCAGTGCGGAGAACGGCACCTGCAACCAGACCACATCTTTCCCCGGTTTCAGTTCGTTACTCACCCAGTACGGCGTCCAAGTGTAGTAAAACACCGGCTTACCCTCTTTGTAACGACTGATGGTGTCAGCCATCATCGCTGCGTAGTTCCCCTGATTATGCGTCACGGTATTGGTCAGTCCATACGCGGCAAGCTGGTGGTTGATCGCACCTTCGCAGCCCCAGCCTGGGTTACAGCCGGTTAAATCCGCTTTACCGTCGCCGTTGGTATCGAACAGTTTGGCGATCTTCGGATCTTTAAGTTGCGCGATGTTGGTAATTTTATACTGGTCGGCAGTTTTCTTATCGATCAGGTAACCCTGTGCCGCGCCGTTAACAAATACTCCTTCACGATAAAATTTCTTATCGCCACCGGCAGCTTCGTACATGTTGTCATGCAGTGGCGTCCAGTTCACTGCGGTGAAGGTTGCATCGCCGGAAGCAAGTGAGGTGTAGCCAACGTTGTAATCCACTTCGCTGGGTTTATTGACGGTATAACCTAATTTCTCCAGCGCACGACTGACCAGCAGTGTCTGGAAGGTTTCTTCGGTGATGGTGCTTTGAACTGGATTAACAGTAATGCCTTTGCCCGGCAGGTCGGCAGCAAAAGTTTGTGTAGAGATAAGCGTGGCAAACGCTGTCGCAAAAAGTACGCTATGTCGCATTGTTATTCCTTTTTTTGGCAGGGTGATATGCCCGGCGTCACCGGGCAAGTGCAGAGTTACTTAATGAATGGGCGGGTCAGCAGACCGACAGGGCCAGTGGTGTACCAGCGACGATTGCCGCGACTGCGTGAGTCGCGCCCAACGGCCTGCGTCAGGCGGTCGAGGATAATGGCGAGGATCACAATCCCGACGCCGCCAACGGTGGCAAGCCCCATATCCAGACGACCGATACCGCGAAGTACCATCTGACCCAGCCCGCCGACGGCAATCATCGAGGCGATGACCACCATAGAAAGGGCCAGCATCAGCGTCTGGTTAACGCCCGCCATAATGGTTGGCATCGCCAGCGGTAACTGAACTTTGAACAGCATCTGGCGCGGGCTGGCACCGAATGAGCGCGAGGCTTCAATCAGATCCGCCGGAACCTGGTTAATTCCCAGAATCGTCAGACGGATAATCGGCGGCAGCGCAAAGATGATCGTCACCACCACGCCCGGCACGTTGCCGATACCAAACAGCATGACGATTGGCACCAGATAAACAAACGCGGGCGTGGTCTGCATGGCATCAAGCAGTGGACGAATAATTTTCGCCGCTCGCGGACTTCTCGCCAGCCAGATCCCCAACGGCAAACCTATGACGATACAGAACAGCAGGGCTGTTAACACCAGCGCCAGGGTAACCATTGCCTGTGACCAGGCACCGATTGCGCCGATGGCAATTAGCGAAACCAGCGTCGCCACGCCCATTCCGACCCCGGAAATCTGCCAGGCGATGAGAGCGAAAACGATAATCGCCACCGGCGCGGGCATACCCAGCAGCAATTGCTGGAAACCGTTGAGGATGTAATCAACCGGAACGCGCACGCCCTGAAAGACGGGACGAAAATGGGTAACGACCCAGTCGATCCCTTCAGTGACCCAACTGTCGAGCGGGATCAGCGTTTTATGGAACGGATCGAGAATATTAAAATGCTCGACGTTTGGCGCAGGCGTACTGGTCAGCCAGTCAGCGCCACCGCCGTCGGTCGGTGCAGTCGCCGGTGTACCCCAGGCGTCTGCGGATTGTGCGGCACTGTCCGCCGCTGGCGTGGTATCCCACGGATTATTTTGATCAGCCATTATTTACCCCCTCACGATCTAAAGCACGCAGCAGCATTCCTTTCGAAATGATGCCGACATACTGTTGGTCCTCGTCGACCACGGGCACCGCACAGGGGGCCTGTCCGACATGAGAGAGCAACTCGCTAAGAGGCGTTTGTGCATCGACCGCTAACGGCGCATCAATCAGCGCCGCATCAAGACCTTGCTGCTGCGTTAACGCGGTTTTAAGCGAATCGATAGACACTGCGCCGACAAACTTATTACCACGTTCGATGACGTAGCCATATTCGCGATCTTCATCCTGCAATAATTTCAGTGCCGAACGCGGGCCGAAGCCGGGGGTTTTACGAATTAAGCCGTTCGGTGTACGACGGGCAATATCTTTCGCACTGAACACCTGGCTAATATCGACGCCACGGAAGAAGGTACGGACATAATCATTCGCCGGATTATTAAGAATTTCATCCGGTGTACCAACCTGCACCACTTCACCATTTTGCATAATGGCAATTCGGTCACCAATACGCATAGCTTCATCGAGATCGTGGGAAATAAAGACAATGGTGCGCTGATGTTTCGCCTGTAATTTTACCAGCTCATCCTGCATCTCGGTGCGAATTAATGGATCGAGCGCCGAGAAGGCTTCGTCCATTAATAATATATCCGGATTAATCGCTAACGCGCGGGCTAATCCCACACGTTGACGCATCCCGCCAGAGAGTTCATCCGGGTAGCTGTGGGCATAATTTTCCAGCCCGACCTGACGCAGTGCATCAAGGGCTTTTTCCCGGCGTTCTTCGGCATTAATTCCGGCCAGTTCCATACCGAACGCAGTATTGTCCAGCACGGTCATATGCGGCATTAAGGCAAAGGACTGGAAGACCATCGCAATCTTTTTTCTGCGCACCTCACGGAGTTCGGCGTCGGATATTTTGGCAATATCCACACCATCAATCAGCACTTGCCCGCGGGTGGGTTCAATCAGGCGATTGAGAAGGCGTACCATTGTGGATTTACCCGAACCGGATAATCCCATGATGACAAATATCTCGCCTTCTTCAATGGCCAGACTGGCGTCTTTTACGCCAAGCGATAGCCCAGTTTTTTCCAGAATTTGTTCTTTTGAAAGTCCTTGTTCGATATATTTGAAAGCTCGCTGTGGATGCTCACCAAATATTTTATAAAGATTTTTAATTTCTAATTTAATTGCCATGCAATAGAAAGATTCCTGTTATTTGTTTATGTCGATACATTACCCAATGGAAATAGTCACTTTTTTCTACCCTAACATACTGAGAATCTGAGGCAACCCCTGATGGCAAATGTGGCATGAATATTGATGTGAGCAAATCGCCGGAATTTCCCATGATATAAGGGCTGAGAGCAAATCGAGAAAAGTTGATATTTTTTGTCAAAGATAGCGAAAAAACGCCTGAATATTGTGGTTTCAGGCGAATAATGCAACAGAGTGTCAGTGTAGATCACCACAAAATATTTGCGTGATAAAAAGCTATTTGGCGGGAATTATTTCCCTGCTGCGGGTAGTGATATTTTTGAAAAATAACACCCTCAGAAATTCCAGTCTTCATCTTCTGTTTCGACCGCTTTTCCCATCACATATGAAGAGCCTGAACCGGAAAAGAAATCGTGATTTTCATCGGCATTCGGCGAAAGCGCGGCGAGGATTGCCGGATTCACTTCCGCCATTTCTGCGGGAAATAATGGTTCGTAACCCAGATTCATCAACGCCTTATTGGCGTTGTAGCAGAGAAATGCTTTCACATCGTCAGCCCACGTGGTTTCGGCGTACAGCTCATCGGTGTATTGCAACTCGTTGTCATAAAGTTCCAGCAACAAATCGAAGGCGAAACTCTTCAACTCTTCACGTTGTGCCTGGGAGATCTTTTCCATGTTTTTCTGATATTTATAGCCGATGTAATAACCGTGGACTGCTTCATCGCGGATAATCAGACGGATCAGGTCTGCGGTATTGGTTAGCTTTCCGCGGCTGGAAAAATACATCGGCAGCCAGAAACCGGAATAGAACAAAAATGATTCAAGAAACACACTGGCGATTTTCTTTTTCAGCGGATCATCCCCGCGATAATGTTGCTGAATAATCTGAGCTTTTCGCTGCAACGGTGCGTTTTCTTCACTCCAGGCGTAGGCGGCATCGACATCTTTGGTCTGGCACAGCGTCGAGAAAATCGAACTGTAAGAGCGGGCATGAACCGCTTCCATAAAGCTGATATTTGATAATACCGCTTCTTCATGAGGCGTGAGTGCATCGGGCAACAGCGAAGGCGCGCCGATAACATTTTGCAGCGTGTCGAGCAGCGTCAGGCCAGTAAAAACGCGCATCGTCAGTTGTTGTTCTACGACACTTAATGTCTGCCATGCAGGAATATCGTTCGACAGCGGCACCTTTTCTGGTAGCCAGAAATTGCTGGTCAGGCGATTCCACACCTCCAGATCTTTATCGTCAGATATCTTGTTCCAGTTGATGGCGCTGATACGAGAGAGTTTCATAGATATTCCTTAAAGTGCACACGAGACGCAGCCTTCAATTTCAGTGCCTTCCAGCGCCATCTGACGCAGGCGGATGTAATAGAGCGTTTTGATACCTTTGCGCCAGGCGTAAATCTGCGCTTTGTTGATATCGCGAGTGGTGGCGGTATCGGGGAAAAACAGCGTCAGCGACAGCCCCTGATCGACATGGCGAGTCGCTTCCGCGTAGGTGTCGATGATCTTTTCTGCGCCAATTTCGTAAGCGTCCTGATACAGCGCCAGATTCTCGTTAGTCATAAACGGGGCAGGGTAGTAAACGCGTCCTGTTTTGCCCTCTTTGCGTATCTCTACTTTCGCCACAATCGGATGAATACTCGACGTGGCATGGTTGATATAAGAGATAGAACCGGTTGGCGGCACCGCCTGGAGATTCTGGTTGTATATGCCATAGCGCATCACGTCGTCGCGCAGCTGCGCCCACATCTCACGGGTAGGTAACGTAATACCGCTACGGGCAAACAGTTCGCCAACTTTCGCCGTTTTCGGCTGCCAGTTACCTTGCAGATATTGGCTGAAATATTCACCACTGGCATAGCGTGACTGTTTGAACCCGGCGAAGGTTTCACCGCGTTCGCGCGCCAGCAACATCGAGGTACGCAGTGCGTGCCAGGTGATGGTATAGAAATAGAGATTGGTGAAATCGAGTGCTTCCGGCGAACCATAGGCGATGCCTTCTCGCGCCAGATAACCGTGTAAATTCATCTGCCCCAGACCGATGGCATGCGAGGCGGCATTTCCGGCTTCGATGGACGGCACGCTGCGGATATGACTCATATCTGACACCGCCGTTAAACCGCGTACGGCAGTCTCTACCGTGCGGGCAAAGTCGGGGGAATCCATGGTGTGGGCAATATTCAACGACCCTAGATTGCAGGAAATATCATGTCCTGTACGAGCATAGTCGAGATTCTCGTCATATTCTGAGGCGCTGTTAACCTGCAAAATTTCTGAGCAGAGATTGCTCATATTTATGCGCCCGGCGATAGGGTTAGCACGGTTAACCGTGTCTTCATACATGATGTACGGATAGCCAGACTCAAACTGGATTTCTGCCAGTCGCTGGAAGAAATCACGGGCGTTGAGGTATTTTTTGCGGATGCGTTCATCGGCAACCAGTTCGTCATAGTGTTCACTGATGGCGACATCGGCAAACGGCTTGCCATAAACTCGCTCTACGTCATAAGGCGAAAACAGCGCCATCTGCGCATTCTCTTTTGCCAGATGGAAAGTGATATCCGGGATCACCACGCCCAGCGACAGTGTTTTAATGCGGATTTTTTCGTCGGCATTTTCCCGTTTTGTATCGAGAAAACGCAGAATATCGGGATGATGAGCATGTAAATAGACTGCCCCAGCCCCCTGACGCGCGCCGAGTTGGTTGGCATAGGAAAATGCGTCTTCCAGCATTTTCATCACCGGAATCACGCCAGAAGATTGATTTTCAATACGTTTAATTGGCGCGCCCGCTTCCCGCAGATTCGACAGCAAAAATGCTACGCCGCCGCCGCGTTTCGACAGTTGTAGTGCGGAATTTACTGCCCGGCCAATCGACTCCATATTGTCTTCAATACGCAGCAGAAAACAGGAAACCAGTTCGCCGCGCTGCTGCTTACCGCAGTTGAGGAATGTTGGCGTGGCTGGCTGAAAGCGTCCTGACAGCATCTCATCAGTGAGCTGCGTCGCCAGTGTTTCATCGCCTTGTGCCAGCGTCAGCGCCACCATCGTGACGCGATCGGCAAAATCTTCCAGATAACGCTTACCGTCGAATGTCTTCAACGTATAGCTGGTGTAAAACTTCCATGCTCCGAGGAATGTCTGGAAACGAAAACCGCTGGCGTGCGCGTGGGCAAACAGCGTAATGACAAAATCGCGAGAGTAGCGATTAAGGACGCTTTCATCATAGTAACCTTCGTTAACCAGCCAGTTCAGGCGCTGCTGCTGGCTACTGAAGGCCACACTGTTCGGACGCACATGCGTCGTCATAAAGGCGTCTACTGCCTGGCGATCTTTATCGAACTGAATGCAACCTGCGCTATCGTAAAGGTTAAGCATCGCATTCAGAGCGTGATAATCCATCGTTTCCTGCGTCAGGCGTTCTGCGGTTGTCGTTGCCAAAATTCGGTTACTCCTTTACGAACGTTTTCGATATCGCTTTGCGTACCCATGAGTTCAAAGCGGTACAGCCACGGCACGCCGCATTTCCGGGCAATCACATCTCCGGCGCGGCCATATGCCTCACCAAAGTTGCGATTACCCGAAGCAATAACGCCGCGCAGCAACGCCCGGTTATGCTCGTCGTTTAAAAAGCGAATGACCTGTCGTGGCACCGCGCCAGCCGTACCGCCGCCGCCGTAAGAGGGCACGATCAGGATGTAAGGCTCGTCTACCTGAATCCGTTCCCGCTCATTGAGCGGGATGCGCACCGCGGGCAGCCCTAAACGTTCGATAAAACGCTGCGTATTTTCGGAGCTGCTGGAAAAGTAGACGAGCTGGCTCATGCACTGGCCGCGTGTGGCGCTGGATGCAGACGATTGATCATGTCCGGGCGGAAACCAGACCAGCTAAGATCGCCTGCAATCACAACCGGCAACTGACGAAAGCCCTGAGCACGCAGCGCTTCTGCCGCTTCAGGAACGCGATCGACATTAATCATTTCAAAATCAAAGCCCCGGTTTTCCATCGCCCGTTTGGTGGCGTGGCACTGAACGCAATCGTTACGAGTGTAAATAGTAATGCGCATGATTCGTATTTCCGTTTAAAATGAAGATACGGCGCGATGATACGCGTCGGGTTGTCTCTCTGTTGATACAGAGATACTAGATGTAGTTGAAAAAAGATTCAACCACACAAGATATGGGAATTTTAGATTGATTACGCCACCGATGAATGGCTCAACGGGGTAGGGGATTTTGTGTTTTTTTGCCGGGCAAATACCCGGCATCAAGAAGTTACATCCGCATGGAAACGGCCAGACGGTTAAAACAATTCATCAGCCCGATGGCAAACGTTAAGTCGCTGATCTCTGCTGCGCTGAAATGCTCAAGCAAAGGCTGATAAACCTCGTCTTCCGCATGGGTTCTGGCAATTTCGGTTACCGATTCCGCCCATGCCAGCGCCGCCCGCTCGCGTTCATCAAAATGATGGCTTACGCGCCAACCTGCCAGGGCGTCCAGTTTGTGCTGTGGCACGCCGGATTTGCGCAATGCTTTGCTGTGCATCTCCAGACAAAATGCGCAGCCGTTGATTTGCGAGACGCGCAAATAAACTAACTCCATCAACGTGGTATCCAGCGTGCTATTTTCCAGTGCCGTTTTGGCCTGCACTAGTGCGTTATACACTGCCGGGCTAAGTTCGTAGTAAGGCTGACGTAATGTAGTCATACAGTTTCTCCTCTTATTAACGCCCACAATGTAGCACTATAATGGACTGCTAAAGAGAGCCATAAATTACCTAAAAAAGCAGACCAGATGTGGAAATTTTGCCTGTGCCGGTTGATGACAATGGACTGGATATCACAAGCGGAATACAAAATTATCCTGATGCGCGTTTTGCCCTGATAACACCAGCACACCAAAGTCCGCTGGGTGTGGCGCTCTCTTTAGCGCGCAGGCATCAGATACTGGAATGGGCAGATCGTAGTCAGGCATGGATTATTGAAGATGATTATGACAGTGAGTTTCGCTATCACGGTAAGCCGTTACCGGCGTTAAAAAGTCTCGACGCACCGCAGCGGGTAATTTATGCCGGAACATTCAGCAAAGCGCTATTTCCTGCATTGCGCTGTGCGTGGCTGGTGGTGCCGGTGAAGCAAATTGCACAATTCCGCCACCAGGCGTCACTGGCTCCATGTGCGGTACCTGTTCTATGGCAGAACACACTGGCAGACTTTCTTCGCGAGGGGCATTTCTGGCGGCATCTGAAGAAAATGCGTCAGCATTATGCTCAACGTCGGCAATGGATTGAGCAAGCGTTGACGCAGCAAGGATTTCAGGTTGTGCCGCAGAAAGGTGGTATCCAGATGGTGATCAGAATGATAGGCGATGATATTGCCCATGCGCGTAAAGCCAATGCTGCAGGCCTTGCGGTGCAGGCACTTAGCGACTGGCGTATCCGTTCAAGTGGGGAAGGTGGATTACTGCTTTCGTTTACTAATATCGTTAACGAAGGTATGGCGCGACAGGTAGCACAACAATTACGTAAAGCCTTAAGCTAAAAAACCCCGAAGCCAGGCTTCGGGGTCAAAGACGCGTATTTATTATCATTTGTGCACTACGATTTGCGCATGCTTAACAGTGCGCCGATAAAAATACCCACCGCTGCCGCTGTACCCACACTACACCAGGGTCTTTCACGAACAAAAGAATCCGCGCAGCCAACGGCATCGCGCGCGGCTTGCTGGACGCGAGTACGACCATGCATTCGCGCCCTGGTTTCTTTCAGTAGAGCCTGCGCTTTACTACGAGCGGCTTCGGCTTCCCCTTTGGCGTCGCTGCCCCAGGACTTCAATACAGATTCGAGACTGTCAGCTAATTGATTGACATCATTCTGGATATCCTGCACGCCATCATCAACGTCGTTGCGGTTCGGTCGGTTAAACATATGATCCCCCATTAGAATTCGATGTAATTTTCAGTGTAGACCATAATTTTCTTAACTGAGGTTCATCGCGGCTTTATGGACTTTTCTGAAAGCGTTGTGAATGCGCAATCAGGTAAGGTAGGCCCGCGGTTGATAATAACGAGGATCAAATATGTATTTACGACCAGACGAGGTGGCGCGCGTACTTGAAAAAGTCGGTTTTACTGTCGATGTGGTAACCCAGAAAGCGTATGGTTACCGCCGTGGGGAAAATTATGTCTATGTTAATCGCGAAGCGCGAATGGGACGTACCGCCCTGGTGATTCATCCAACATTAAAAGAACGTAGTTCAACACTGGCTGAACCCGCTTCCGATATTAAAACTTGCGATCATTACCAGCAATTTCCGCTCTATTTAGCGGGTGAACGCCATGAGCATTACGGTATCCCGCATGGCTTTAGTTCGCGTGTTGCGCTTGAACGTTATTTGAATGGTTTATTTGGCGAAGCCAGTTAAAGACGCGACTGGCGATGCCAGTCGCGAAAAGAAGGGTCAGGCTTTTACCTGCTGGTAACGGCTGACTTTAAACAGTCGGCGGCAATAATCGAGGAAGTAGCCATAAACCGCCCCCATCAACATCGAAACAACGATGTTTGAACTGACTGCCGCCATAATCTGATGCCAGTCTGCGCCCACCACTAACAAGATCGCCACATACACCGGTGACTGGAACGTCACATAAGCCAGGATATCCGCCAGATTTTTTATCCAGCCCGACGGGCTAACTTTGCGTGCCGCGCGCATAAACAGATCGCGGTACATACCGTATGGCCATGCAATTAAGATGTTCACCGGAATCGCTACCAATCTGGAATAAAAAGACTGTTCGAAGCTCATTCCGGAGAGGAAAACTTCAATACACATGTTCACGACAGAACAGTAAACAACCATCGCGAACGTATCTGCAACTGCATGACGCAAGCGTGACTGCGGTGAGAACATGCTAATGCTCCTTAATAAAAGCGTAATGGGATGTTAATGGAGATGAAAGCAGCGGATCTCATTGCCATCTGCATTTTCGCATAGCGTATATCGCTGGCTATGACTAATCAATTAGTGAAAAATTTTTATTTAATCTGTTTTTGTAGATAAAATATTCCGTAACGGCGCGTTTTTTGTACATTGTGGATTTTTACATGCCGGTATGATTTATTTTTAATTAAATCAATTGGATATGTGTTTACCTTTGTTTTCACTCATGAAGGTTTGGGTGTGAGGTAACGCTATAAGCGTAGAGAATTCGGTGTATGTAGTGACCGGGTCATTTTCAGCATTTTTTATGCCAGATAATGTACATTGACAGCAGAAAGCACCAGTGATAGATGTTTTCTTTTATTCGGTTAAATTGCATTTTTATTCACTTTGGTTTTGTCAGGCTTGCGGAATTATCGAGCAGAGAGAGCCGCTCTGTTCACCAATAACCGAAATTACTCATCAAAATGGCTAATATATAATCTTGAAATTATTCTGAGAGTTTCAGAAAATAACAGCTGAAATAATCTCGTGCAGGACTGTAAATAGATTAAATTTTGTGGAAATATAATAAGTGATCGCTTACACTACGCGACGAAATACTTTTTTGTTTTGGGTTAAAAGGTTTTCTTTATTATGTCCGTAATGTTACAAAGTTTAAATAACATTCGCACCCTCCGTGCGATGGCTCGCGAATTCTCCATTGACGTTCTTGAAGAAATGCTCGAAAAATTCAGGGTTGTCACTAAAGAAAGACGTGAAGAAGAAGAACAACAGCAGCGTGAACTGGCAGAGCGCCAGGAAAAAATTAGCACCTGGCTGGAGCTGATGAAAGCTGACGGAATTAACCCGGAAGAGTTATTGGGTAATAGCTCTGCTGCGGCACCACGCGCTGGTAAAAAACGCCAGCCGCGTCCGGCGAAATATAAATTCATCGATGTTAACGGTGAAACTAAAACCTGGACCGGTCAGGGCCGTACACCGAAGCCAATCGCTCAGGCGCTGGCAGAAGGTAAATCTCTCGACGATTTCCTGATCTAATTACTGAGGCCGGATGTCGCTGCTATGGCGCGTCCGGCGTCGCTTCTCAAGCTCGTTGGTTCCACGGCATCTTATCTAACAACCTTGCCATTCCACAAAAACCACTAATTCCTGCAAACAGTAACCCAGCACCAACAAAGCCGCTTAATAAGAAGAAAACGCTATTTACGGTATAACCCAGTACAACGCCGATTAATATTAAACCACCCGCGGCGATCTGCACCTGGCGCATTAACGGCAAGGGTTGGGATTTATTTACCGCTACTGGCAATCCTGCTTTTTTCCAGCCATCAATCCCATCTTCGAGTAAAAAGATTTCTGCGGGGGCGGCAATCGCTGCTAATTTATCGGCGTTATTACTGGTGCGTTTACCTGCCTGGCAGTGGAATATAATTTGCTCGCGACGTAATTTAGACGGAAGACCTGACTGTTCCAGTACGGATAATGGAGCTAGATCTGCTTCAGGAATATGTTCACGAAGATATTCATCAGCATCACGAATATCGATTAACTTTGCGCCGCGTGCGATTAATTCTTGTGCATCATGCGGCGAAATGGTTGTCAAAGCCATAGTGACTCCTTACGGACAATAGACATTTTTCAGGGTGGCGATAATGGCATTTACCGCCTCATTTTTAATGGAATATAGAATGCGTTGGGCATCCCGTTGGCTGTCGATAAGCCCTTCGCCCCGCATACGAGCGAGATGCTGTGATGTCGCAGAGGCACTCAGTCCGGTAATGCGCGTCAGCTCTCCCGCGCTGGTGCCGGGGGAACCGCTAAGCATACACAGAATCAGCAATCGTTTAGGGTGGCTCATTGATTTCAATAAGGCCGCTGCCTGTTCGGCACTGGCCTGTAATTGTGCGAGTTCAGTCATAGTTATTTAAGTATTATCTAAATTAAGTAAACTCTAAACTAAGTGTGCAACATATACCAGCATCAGCAGCGTAAATGAGAGTAAAAGCGTACGCTGAAACTGGCAGGCTCCGCTAAAATTACTACGCTTAAGAGATAAAATCTCTTTTTAAACAATGAGTAATTTTCTTATAGGGAGTACATATGGGTTTCTGGAGAATCGTCATCACCATCATTCTGCCGCCGATCGGCGTGCTGCTCGGTAAAGGGTTCGGTTGGGCGTTCATTATTAATATTCTGCTGACACTGCTTGGCTATATCCCCGGTTTGATTCACGCGTTCTGGGTGCAAACCCGCGATTAAACCTGTGCTCACCCCCGCGGCGTTAACGCGCCGCGTTCCTCTGCTACACTTTCTGAGTGTTTCCGTTAACGAATGAGGTAGCTATGGGTCTGTTCAATTTTGTGAAAGATGCCGGAGAAAAACTCTGGGACGCGGTTACAGGTCAGCACGATAAAGACGATCAGGCGAAGAAGGTGCAGGAGCATCTGAACAAAACCGGTATACCTGATGCCGATAAAGTGAACATTCAAATTGCCGACGGCAAAGCGACGGTCACTGGTGACGGCTTAAGTCAGGAGGCGAAGGAGAAAATCCTTGTTGCGGTGGGGAATATTTCCGGTATTGCCAGTGTCGATGATCAGGTGAAAACGGCGACACCAGCCACTGCCAGCCAGTTTTATACCGTTAAGTCTGGCGACACTCTGAGTGCCATTTCCAAACAGGTCTACGGTAACGCTAATCTGTACAATAAAATCTTCGAAGCGAATAAACCGATGCTAAAAAGCCCGGATAAAATTTACCCGGGGCAAGTGTTGCGTATTCCTGAAGAGTAGTTAATTGCCAGCCATCGCCTGCTGGATAATGGGAATTGGCGTCAGTAAATGCTGGCGCATTAACTCACTGGCGCGCGCGGTATCTCGCGCCAGTACCGCCGCAGTCAGGGTCTGGTGCTGATCGTGTTTATCTTCCAGCATTTCCACCGAAAGCACTGTTCGCCGCAGCCAGATAAATCGATAACGCGCTGCCAGATCAAACAACCGTTCACGCATTTGCAGCAAATAGTAAGAACCACAGCCCGCCACAATTGCAGTATGAAACGCCTGATGACGCAGATCCCACTCATCAAGCATTTTCTCACTGGCGTCACAGGCCTCAAGCTTACTGAGCAGATGCGCTTTTGCGAGAACGTCTGCCTCCCATTCATCGCCACCGCGGGCAATCGCCAGACTCACCAGCATCGCTTCCATATTGGCGCGGGCGTCGAAAATATCGAGCAGCTCCTGCTCTGACATAGACGCCACCCGATACCCTTTTTGATTCACCACCGTGACCAGTCGTTCTGCCACCAGTTGCGAAAGCGCTTCCCGCAACGGTCCGACGCCAAGTGCATAACGCGATGTCAGCAAACTCATCCGTAATTTTTCATCCGGCTGAAAATTGCCGCGAATAATATCGTTCTTCAGCCAGCGATAGCCATCCAGAGAGGTAATGGTCATGGTGTGACTCCTGAGCATTATCAGCGCGTATTATGAATGGGTGTTTTTTGCCACATTATCAGCTTTTTCCAGCGAGCCATAATTGGCACGGTACAGATAATCCCAATCGCTAATAAGCCGGTGGAGATCACTTCTAACTGTTGCGCCGGGCGGAATAGCATCACTACCAACACAAAGGTAATAAAGCCGATGACCAGCCAGGTGAGCCACGGATAAAGCCACATCCGCAGGCGAATTTCGCTTCCTTCTGCTCGCAGAATTTTGCGCATCCGCAATTGTGAAACGGCGATGACTAAATAAACCAGCAGGGCGATAGCGCCGGAGCTGTCGATCAGAAATTTAAACACCTTCGCAGGCGCGTAATAGTTCACCACCACCGTTAAGAATGCCGCGCCGGTGGAGAGTAACACCGCCACGTACGGGGTTTTACTGCGGTTGATTTTACCCATTACCGCGGGAGCATCACCGCGACGGCTTAAGGAGTAGAGCATCCTGGAAGCGGTATACAGCGCCGAGTTCAGGCAGCTGGTTACGGAAAGTAATATCACGCAGTCCATGATTAATTTCGCATGAGGAATATTGAGCAATTCCAGAACCGAGCGATAAGAACCAACGGCTTTCAGCCCTGGCATATTCCACGGGATTAATGCCACAACGACAAAAATAGAACACAAATAGAAAATAGAGATACGCCAGATAACCGAGTTGGTGGCGCGGACAATATGTTTTTCCGGCGTGTCGGATTCCGCGGCGGCAATGGTGACAATTTCTGCGCCCATAAACGAGAACATGGTGATCAACATCGCGCTTAATACCGCACCGAAGCCGTTGGGCATAAAGCCGCCGCTATCCCACAATCTTGAAATACCGCTCACGTCGGCATACGGGTAAAAACCGCTAATTGCGACGGCACCAAGGAAAATAAAGGCCAGGATAGCGATGACTTTACACAGCGCCAGCCAGAACTCAAATTCGCCGTAGTTTTTAACGCTTAATAAATTACTGCCGGTTAAGGCGAGGGTAATGACGAGGGAAAATAACCAGATGGGAATGCCTGGAACCCACGAGTGCAGGATCATGGCGGCGATGTTGGCTTCAAGTGGGATAACCAGTACCCAAAACCACCAGTACAACCAGCCGATGGTATAGCCCGCCCAGCGGCCAATGGCTTTATCGGCATAGGTGGAAAATGAACCGGTATCGGGCGTGGCAACCGCCATTTCCGCCAACATCCGCATAATCATAACCACCAGTAATCCGGCGAACAGATAGGCCAGTAATACCGCCGGGCCCGCTTCGGCGATGGCGACGCTGGAACCGACAAACAGACTTGCGCCGATAACACCGGCAATAGACAACATGGTGACGTGGCGTGACTTCAGCCCGCCGCCTAACTCATGTGGTTGCGATGATTGCCCCATCCTGAATCCTCTCGAAAGTGTGTCACTTGGGAGAGCGCCCCGACATTTCCCGCGTCGGGTCACGCGTTTAATTGTTATTGGTTCTTTTTGCCGGAGAGCGGCTCCGCCTTATCCGGCCGACATAGATTTATTCCTGTTCACGTACAGATTGTCGGATGCGGCGTAAACGCCTTATCCGACCTGGATTCTCGTAGGCCGGACAAGCCGCAAAGCGTCGCCTCCGGCATGGTGCGGTACTACTGCTTCGCCTCAGCAAAACACTGGCTGATGATTTCCAGACCCTGACGGATCTGAGCGTCTTCAATGGTGAGCGGTACAAGGATGCGCAGCACGTTGTAATACGGGCCGCAGGAGAGAAGAATCAGACCCTTATCGCGGGCGCGTGCCACGATCTCGGCGGTGAGTTTTGCGTCCGGTTTGCTGTGTTCGCCATCTTCAAACAGCTCGATGGCGATCATCGCCCCCAGCCCGCGTACGTCGCCGATCTCCGGGTGTTTTTCGGCGATCGCCAGCAATCCGTCTTTCAGCTTCTGCCCCAGAACGTTGGCTTTTTGCAGCAGATTTTCCTGCTCGAACACCTTCAACACTTCCAGCGCCGCTACGCAGGCAATCGGGTTACCGGCATAGGTGCCACCCAGTCCGCCCGGTGCGACGGCGTCCATCACTTCCGCGCGCCCGGTGACGCCCGCCAGCGGGAAACCGCCTGCGATCGATTTCGCAAAGGTGGTGAGATCTGGTGCCACGCCCATTTGCTCCATCGCAAACAGCGTGCCGGTACGCCCTGCGCCGCTCTGCACTTCATCGGCAATCAGCATGATCCCATGCTCGTCACACAGCGCGCGTAAACGCTGCATAAAGGCTGGCGTCGCGGCGTAGAAACCGCCTTCGCCCTGAACGGGCTCAATCACGATGGCGGCGATATCTTCCGGCGCGGCGTCATTTTTGAAGATCCGGTGGATGCTGGCGATAGCGTCATCCTCGCTTATGCCGTGCAGCGGGCAAGGATAAAGCGCGCGATAAACATGACCCGGCATCAGCCCCATGCCCGCAGAGTACGGATTCACCTTGCCGGTCAGCGCCAGCGTGTAATGCGTGCGCCCGTGATACGCACCGCTAAAGGCGATGGTCCCGCTACGTTTGGTGGCGGCGCGGGCGATTTTCACCGCATTTTCCACCGCTTCGGAACCGGTCGTAACCAGCAGAGTTTTCTTGGCAAAATCGCCCGGCACCTTCTGATTCATAATCTCGCACAGTTCAAGATACGGCTCGTAAGCCAGCACCTGGAAGCAGGTGTGCGACAGTTTTTTCAACTGCGCTTCCACCGCCGCAACCACTTTCGGATGCAGGTGCCCGGTATTGAGCACCGCAATCCCGCCCGCGAAATCAAGATACTCACGGCCTTCAACGTCCCACACCCGGCAGTTTTCCGCGCGGTCAGCGAAAATCGGGTGAATTTGCCCAACGCCACGGGGAATCGCCTGACTGCGGCGCTGCATTAACTCTTTATTGCTGCTCATTCGCATTCTCCAGTTAAAGACCGATGCACATATATTTGATTTCTAAGTAATCTTCGATGCCATACTTCGAACCTTCACGACCCAGACCCGAGGCTTTAATGCCGCCAAACGGGGCCACTTCATTGGAAATAATGCCGGTGTTGATGCCGATGATGCCGTACTCCAGTGCTTCGCCCACGCGGAAGACGCGGCTTAAATCACGGGCGTAGAAATAGGCTGCAAGGCCAAATTCGGTGTCATTGGCTTGCGCAATCACATCGGCTTCATCTTTAAAACGGAACAGCGGGGCGAGGGGGCCAAACGTCTCTTCTTTCGACACTTTGGCGTTAGCCGGAACGTCCACCAGAATGGTCGGCTGGAAGAAGTTACCGCCGCGTTCATGTGCTTTACCGCCGCAAACCACGCGCGCGCCTTTCTCCAGCGCATCGGCAATATGCTCTTCCACTTTTGCTACCGCTTTTTCATCGATCAGCGGCCCGATGGTGACGCCTTTCTCCAGCCCGTTGCCGATGTGCAGTTTGCTCACCGCCTGCTGCAATTTTTCGGCAAAGCGGTCATACACGCCGTTCTGCACATACAGGCGGTTGGCGCAGACGCAGGTTTGCCCGGCGTTACGGAATTTCGAGGCCAGCGCGCCTTCCACGGCTTTATCGAGATCGGCATCGTCAAAGACAATAAACGGTGCGTTGCCGCCCAGCTCCAGCGACACTTTTTTGATGTCTTTCGCGCACTGTTCCATTAACTGACGGCCAATTTCGGTCGAGCCGGTAAACGACAGCTTGCGCACCAGCGGGTTGCTGGTCAGTTCGTTACCGACCGCGCCCGCCGAACCGGTGACTACGTTAAACACGCCAGCCGGAACGCCCGCGCGAATCGCCAGTTCTGCCAGCGCCAGCGCAGAGAACGGCGTCTGACTGGCGGGCTTCAGCACCATCGTGCAGCCTGCCGCCAGCGCCGGACCGGCTTTACGGGTAATCATCGCCGCCGGGAAGTTCCACGGCGTGATAGCCGCGGTGACGCCAATCGGCTGCTTGATAACAATCAGGCGTTTATCGGCCTGATGACCGGGAATGGTGTCGCCATAAATACGTTTGCCTTCTTCTGCAAACCACTCAATAAATGAGGCGGCGTAGCTGATTTCGCCTTTCGCTTCAGCCAGTGGTTTGCCCTGTTCGAGGGTCATCAGGCGCGCTAAATCGTCCTGATGCTCCATCATTAAATTGAACCAGTTGCGCAGAATGTTGGCGCGTTCTTTGGCAGTGAGCGCACGCCAGACGGGCAGGGCGCGGTTGGCGGCGTCGATAGCGGCGCGGGTTTCATCAGCGCCCATTTTCGGCACGCTACCCAGCTTGTCGCCGTTCGCCGGATTGGTGACGTCGATGACCTCGCCATTGTTGGCGTCCAGCCATTCCCCGTTAATCAACGCCTGCTGGCGGAATAAGTTACTGTCGTTAAGTTTCATCGCTACATCCTGTTTTCAAAGGTTATTGATTAAATGCGGCGTGTAAGGCATCCACACTACGTGCCGCTCGCAGCGTGCGTCCGGGGTTACTCTGGCTTGCCAACAGCGTTTGTACCTTGCTGACAATATGCGCACCAATAGGAATTGCTGATGTCGCTGCCGGGGAGGGCGCATTACAGGTGTGGATCGTGCGCGGGGTGGTGACAAACAGAAAATCGTCAATCAGCTTGCCGTCCGGCGATACCGCCTGCGCCCGCACACCGGCGGGCCAGGGCTGGAGATCGCTTAACGAAAGCCGGGGACAATACTTTTGCACCAGCCGCAGATAGCCGCTTTTGCACAGCGAGTTTTTCATCTCGCCCAGTCCTGAGCGTAGATGGTTTTGCAGCACCCGGCGAATCCCCGACGAGCCCAAAATTTCCAGCGTGTCGCTAAATGAGAAGTCGCGCTTACGATAGCCTTCGCGTTTGAAAGCCAGCACCGCGTTTGGCCCGACGGTCACACTGCCGTCGATCATGCGGGTGAGATGCACGCCCAAAAACGGCATTGCCGGGTCGGGAATGGGGTAAATCAGGTGGTTAACAATCTGGTTATGCTCCGGCGCAAGGCGGAAATACTCGCCGCGGAACGGGCAGATAATAAAGCCCGGTTCGAGGCCGAGCATTTTCACCAGCCGGTCAGCCATCAGCCCGGAACAGCTAATCAGCGTCGATGCTTCATATTCACCGCCCTGACGGGTGCATATCACCACGCCGTTTTTATGCTCACTGAGGGCGCTGACTTCGGCGTTATAGATAATCTCACCGCCTCTGGCCTGAAAAATTTTTGCCATTGCCGCCGTCACTTCGCGGTAGCTGACAATGCCGCTGGACGGCACAAAAATACCGCCCAGCCCGGTGATATTTGGTTCGCGCTCGCGCAGCTCTTCGGCGTTTAACCACTCGCGATCGATTCCGTTCGCCGCCGTGCGTTCCCATAAGGCGCGCATCCGTTCCATTTCGAGTTCAGACGTGGCGACCAGCATCTTGCCGCAGTTGTCGTAGCGAATACCGTTTTGATCGCAAAAGGCTTTGGTGGCGCGGTTTCCTGCCAGGCAAAACTGCGCCTTCAGGCTGCCGGGCGTGTAATAGACCCCGGCATGGATTACGCCACTGTTGTGGCCCGTCTGGTGACAGGCCGGGCCGGGCTCTTTTTCCAGCAACGCTATGCGGGCATCCGGATAAACATCAATCAGTTGCATGGCGGTCGACATGCCGATGATGCCGCCGCCAATAATCAAAAAATCATACATCCGCTCAATTCCTTTGCGCTTACTGATGCGTCTGGTAGTGGTGAGTGGCGTAAGCGAAATAGCCACGCTGACGCATCAGTTCACGGCGCAGATCCGGGTGTGGAGTAAAGCGGTCGCGACCGTGCAGCCAGAACAGGTTGTTAATCAACAGGAATTTGCCAACGGGAACGGGCACAGAAAGAGTGCCTTTACTGGTTTCAATGGCGTCCGAAAGCTCGCTCAACCACACGCCTTCTTCGAAGTCTTTCGGCTGGACAAACTGGTCGATATAGCGCATCACCGGGCGGCCCTGCTGATCGACATCGAACACCGGATGGAAGACATCTTTGCTGACGTTTTTGCTCGGCGGCGCGGCAAAGCGCATCGGACGGCGCGCCAGCGGATGGCGGAAAAAGAGGTCCAGATGTTCCCAGTCATCGAGATGCAGCAGCAGCGAGTTACCGCCCTGCATGTTTTGCTCGTCGATTTTCATCATCAGCACGTAATCAGTGATCTCTTCGACGTAAGTGCCGTCGTTGTGCAGCTCCATTACGCGGTGCGGCTGACGAAGATAGCTGTCTGAGTTATCAACATTTTTCACCACGAAACGCGCGTAATACTGACCGCTCATGGCGTCAAAATTGGAACGGCCAATCAGATGCGCCACCGCCGTCGCCAGCTTCACCATCTCATCCGCCTGCGCGACATCATCGATACCCACCGCATTGATCAACAGCGCACCTTCAGCGCGGTTTAACAGGGTCTTCAACAGCAGCGGTTGCAGCTGATTCGCACACAGATCGTCGAGAATTTTGCCTACCCGAAAACGCAGAAAAGATTTGTACTCCAGCGCCTGTACGGGCCATTCGGCAACCTGTTCGAGAAACTGTTTGGTCGTCTGTTCGGTGAAGGTGAGTTCCAGCAGACGCGGGGATTGCGCCGACGGGATGAGAGTGAATCCGCTATAGTCCTGGCCTGAATCGACAGCGTTATTTTGTACGGCGGTCAGTGCATTCATCAGAAGCGATCCTCTTATGAGATGTAGGGTGACATGGCGATGCTCATTTCGTAGCCATAATCTAAAAATATCTACATTTCTGAAAAATGCGCATAAAAGTTACATATTGTTTTCTTATTGTGATCAAAAACAACAAATTAATAACAAATAATGTGAGGGATAAGAATTGGGTTGAAAGGAAATGAATAATTAAAACAATATATTAAGTGTGCTTATACTCTTTTTCGAACTGGTGGCATTTGTTTAAATGCTATTTAAACTGCTTTTTCAGAGTTCAACTTACTGAGTTCCGTGTCGACTAATGTGAGTAAGATCAATCGCATCCAACCTATGTTACTTGATGGAATCGATAACAATATTAATGAATATACAGATTCCGGGAAGGCTGGCTATGGGGGCAAATTATTCTCTTTCTGGCAACGGGTAAATAACAGTGACCATTTGTCGAGAAGCTGATACTGAGCTGAGGGATACTGTATATGTCTGGACTGTAATTGGATGAATTCTATTCAGGGCGGGTCAGGACCAATAAAAAAGCCCGCATCAGCGGGCTTTAATGTCATAGGGAGTCGCGACTCCGTTGCGTATCCTTTTTTGTCTCCTCACCGTCTGGTCGGTGTCCTGCTGAGACTTATAACTTCCTGTTTTTGTTGGTGTAGTCCTTACACCGTCCAATCATGATTGGTGGAGCTGGCGGGAGTTGAACCCGCGTCCGAAATTCCTACATCCTCGGTACTACATGCTTAGTCAGTCTTTACATTCGCTTGCCAGCTGCGGACGGACACGCCACTAACAAACTAGCCTGATTAAGTTTTAACGCTTCAACCCCAGGCAGGGCTTCCACGCGATCTCTTTTGGGTTTGACCTCTCTTGATCCCCGTCCTAAGAGCGGAGGCTAGGGAGAGAGGGCTCTAAGCAGGTTATTAAGCTGCTAAAGCGTAGTTTTCGTCGTTTGCGACTATTTTTTGCGGCTTTTTACGAGGCCAACCGCCCCTCGGCATGCACCTTGGGTTTCGCAAATCCCGTCGAATCCAGAATCAGCCCCAATGTGTAACGGTAAGTATACCAGATTTATGAGCAGCATGACTAGCCCAAAAGGCGTTATCATCCTGGAATTAGCGCCTGCATAGTATGATTTTTTTTCGATTAAGCAATGGGATGGCTACATCTGTGTCAGATTTGACAGTCGATAAGATGTTCATTCGCGCCACCGGATAGGGAGGCGCGGTGAGGATTTGATTAGTATCGCTTATATAGGTTTAACGGTGGGCATTTTTCATGATACGCGCTTTATCCACCTGCCATTCGCGTTCTTTGATATCTGAACGTTTATCGTGCTGTTTCTTACCTTTGGCGACGCCGATTTTCACTTTGCACCAGGCATTTTTCCAGTACAGGGAGAGCGCCACTACGGTATAGCCTTCTCGATTGACGCGACCGTACAATGAGTCCAGTTCGCGCTGGTTGAGAAGTAACTTGCGGGTACGGGTAGGATCGCACACCACATGCGTGGAGGCCACAGCCATTGGCGTGATGTTAGCGCCAAACAGAAATGCCTCTCCGTCGCGCAGAAGGACATAGCTGTCGCTGATATTGGCTTTTCCTGCGCGCAGGGATTTAACCTCCCAGCCTTGCAGGGCAAGTCCCGCTTCGAACTCTTCTTCGATAAAGTATTCGTGACGGGCGCGCTTGTTAAGCGCGATGGTCGCTGAACCAGGTTTATGTGCTTTTTTCTTCGTCATAAGCGTCGTGAATCATCGGTAATCTGAAATCGAAAACACCCCATATCAATCCTGCGGGGGACAAGGCTCTATCTTAGCATGAACCCGATGTTACCCAGCGCCGGGATAGCGTTTTTTTTACAGCAGGATAAATGATATTATTTGTTGGATTTTTGTTGATGGAAATTGTTATGCCTCAGATTAGTCGGACCGCACTGGTGCCCTACAGCGCGGAGCAAATGTATCAGTTAGTGAATGACGTTCAGTCTTATCCTCAGTTTTTGCCGGGTTGTACCGGAAGTCGGATTCTGGAGTCCACTCCTGGGCAGATGACTGCTGCGGTAGATGTGTCTAAGGCTGGGATCAGCAAAACGTTTACAACCCGCAACCAGTTGACCAGTAATCAAAGTATTCTCATGAGTCTGGTTGATGGACCGTTTAAGAAATTGATCGGCGGTTGGAAGTTTACGCCGTTGAGCCAGGACGCGTGCCGTATTGAGTTTCATCTCGACTTTGAGTTTACCAATAAGTTGATTGAACTCGCCTTTGGTCGTGTGTTTAAAGAGCTGGCAGCTAATATGGTGCAGGCTTTTACTGTTCGTGCAAAAGAGGTCTACAGTGCCAGGTAAAATTGCCGTTGAGGTGGCTTATGCGCTACCTGAGAAGCAGTACCTGCAGCGCGTGACGTTGCAGGAGGGCGCGACGGTTGAAGAAGCTATTCGCGCCAGTGGTTTGCTGGAATTGCGTACCGATATCGATTTAACTAAAAACAAAGTCGGCATTTACAGCCGTCCGGCAAAACTCAGCGATATTGTGCATGATGGCGATCGGGTGGAGATTTATCGTCCTCTCATTGCCGATCCGAAAGAGCTTCGCAGGCAACGAGCAGAAAAATCAGCGAATAAATAACAGACAGAAAAAAGGTGCTCATTGAGCACCTTTTTTAACGTCTTTGAGAGCAACTTTATTATTAGTTACCACTCAGCGCAGGTTTGTTATCAATGTTGGTCAACACACCGCTACTGTTAAAGGTCAGCGTCAGCGTTTGCTGCGTTACACCTTCATGACCAGGTTGCTGGCGGAAGACATAGAACCAGGTATTTGTACCAAATGGATCGGACATCAGCGGTGTACCCAATGCGTACGCAACTTGTTGTTGCGTCATGCCAACACGTATTTTGGATACGTCGTTAGCGGTCAGATAGTTCCCCTGGTTGATGTCAGGACGGTAAACCACTCGCTCCAGAGTGGAACAGCCTGCGGTCAACATCAATAGTACTGCTGCTACAGCAGTCAGCGTTTTACAGCGCATAGTGATTTGATTCCTTTTCGGGCCCGAGCAGTACGTGGCTCATCTGTAATATGCCGATGATAATAGACCTTTCATCACTTTAAAACCTTTTGCTTTCCGGTCTTACGGCGTTTTTCTGTTTACTCTGACCGTGAAGCAGGAAAAAAGTTTACGCCGCAAGCAGTTCTTTCGCATTCGCCAGTGTGTTACGTGTGACTTCACTGCCACCAAGCAGGCGCGCCAACTCTTGTAACCGCGCTTTTTTATCCAGGGATTGCATATGCGTTTCTGTCATCGCACCATCGGTTTCTTTGCTGACAAAATAGTGTTGATGACCACATCCCGCGACTTGTGGCAGGTGGGTAACACACATCACCTGAGTTGATTCGCCAAGTTGACGTAGCAGTTTGCCGACAACTGCCGCTGTTGGGCCGCTAATCCCTACATCCACTTCATCAAAAATCAGTGCCGGGGTTTCCATTTTACGCGCGGTAATGACCTGGATTGCCAATGCGATGCGGGACAACTCACCACCGGATGCGACTTTGGCAATAGGCTGCATTGGCTGACCTGGGTTGGTGGTTACCCGAAACTCAATACGATCAGCGCCGTCAGCGCCCAGGTGATGCTCGTCAAATTTAACATCGATCGTAAACTGCCCATGTGGCATAGAGAGTGCATGCATACTATCGGTGATCAGCTGTGCCAACTCATTTGCATAATGCTGGCGTTGCTGGTGTAACGCGCGCGCCGTTTCCAGTGCCTGCTGATGATGTTTCGTTACCGCCAGCGCGAGCGTTTCTTGTGAGTCGGCCTGATCGTCCAGTTGTTGCTGTTCTTCCAGTAGCGACTGGTAATACTGTGGCAATGCCTCAGGGCTGACGTGATGTTTACGTGCCAGCGAAATCTGTTTTGAGATGCGCTGTTCAAGTTCAAACAGTCGGTTGGGATCGAGATCCAGACGATCGCAGTAGTGGCGTAGTTCATCACTGGCTTCAGCAATCTGGATGGTAGCCTCTTCCAGCATATCAAGTACGCCGGACAGTTTGCTGTCCATGCCAATCAATTCGCTCACCAGTTGTTTAGCCGTGTAAAGTTGACTTTGCAGATTTGCGTCTTCACCGTCAGCCATTAATGCCAATGCATTCTGGCTGGTGGTCAGCAATTGACCGCTGTTCGCCAGACGTTTGTACTCTTCGTCGATTTGCTCAAACTCTCCAGGCTGCGGATTAAATTCGTTAAGTTCTTTTAATTGGTATTGCAGCAGCTCCGCACGGGCGGCGCGTTCCTGACTTAACTGCTGATGATGCGCGAGGTCACGGCAGCTTTGATGCCACAACTGATAACGTGCGGTCATTTCCTGGACCTGAGAGGTTTCATTGGCATAGCCATCAAGCAGGAATTTTTGGTGCTCGGGTTTGGTGAGTAACTGATGAGCGTGCTGACCATGGATCTGAATCAGCAACTGACCCAGTTCGCGCAGTTGTGACAGAGGAACAGCTGTACCGTTGATGAAACCACGGGAGCGACCATCGCTGCTGATTACGCGACGAAGCAAACATTCATGCCCGTCTTCAAGCTGGTTTTCTTCCAGCCAACGCAGGGCCGCTGGCGTATCTTTCAGAGAAAAACGGGCGCACAGGTCGGCACGAGCAGCGCCGGTACGCACCATGTCGGCTTCAGCGCGACCACCGAGACAAAGGCCGAGGGCATCTATTGCAATAGATTTACCCGCGCCGGTCTCGCCAGTTATTACGGTCATGCCGCTATGAAAATCAATCTCAAGCTCACGAACGATAGCAAAGTTGCTGATGGTCAGTTGTGCCAACATAGTTGTTTTCCTGTATGAAAAACCATTACTGTTATTGTGTACAGTATAAACTGGTTTTATATACAGTAAAGAGGCTGGCGTAAAATTAGAATAATTTTTTTGACCAGCCGAGCTTGGTGCTTAATGTATTGAAATAACTGTAATCTTTCGGATGAATCAGATTCAGATGGTAATCACAGCGACGAATCAGGACATCTTCACCTTCCTGAATCGGAAGTGCTATCTGGCTGTCGCAACTGATTTCCAGGTCGTTACGGCGATGCGAAAAACGCAGACGGATCGTGCTGCTGCTGTTTATGACCAGTGGTCGTGCTGACAACGTATGCGGGAACATGGGCACCAGGGTAATCGCATCCAGAGAGGGTGTCAGAATAGGACCGCCCGCAGAGAGGGAATATGCGGTGGAGCCTGTTGGCGTCGAAATAATCAGTCCATCGGAACGCTGCGAAAACGCAAAGATCTCGTCGATATACACTTCGAACTCAATCATATGCGCTACTTTGCCAGGATGAAGTACCACTTCGTTAATCGCCGTGCTGATGCGTTTCTGGCAATCTTGCTGACAGACTTGCGCTTCCAGCAAAAAACGTTTCTCGCTGATGTAGTGGCCTTCCAGCACATCGGCTAATTGTTGCTGGGCGTTATCGGGATCAAGGTCAGTCAGGAAACCCAGGTTGCCACGGTTGATTCCAATAACTTTAATATCGTAGCGGGCGAGCGTGCGCGCCGCGCCCAGCATATTACCGTCGCCGCCAACGACAACCGCGAGATCAGCCTGTTGCCCAATCTCCGCGAGCGTGCCAGTTTTCACATTCTTCAGTTGCAGTTCGTGAGCGATTTGTTGCTCAACGATGACCTCGTAACCTTTTGTGCACAGCCAGCGGTAGAGCATTTCATGTGTTGTCAGTGCAGTGGGGTGCCGTGGGTGTCCCACAATGCCAATACACTTGAAATGATTATTCATTTTTCCGAGGTCCTTGTTGCGAAGATTGATGACAATGTGAGTGCTTCCCTTGAAACCCTGAAACTGATCCCCATAATAAGCGAAGTTAGCGAGATGAATGCGAAAAAAACGCGGAGAAATTCATGAGTAGTAAAGAACAGAAAACGCCTGAGGGGCAAGCCCCGGAAGAAATTATCATGGATCAGCACGAAGAGATTGAGGCAGTTGAGCCAGAAGCTTCTGCTGAGCAGGTGGATCCGCGCGATGAAAAAATTGCGAATCTCGAAGCTCAGCTGGCTGAAGCCCAGACCCGTGAACGTGACGGCATTTTGCGCGTAAAAGCCGAAATGGAAAACCTGCGTCGTCGTACTGAACTGGATATCGAAAAAGCCCACAAATTCGCGCTGGAGAAATTCATCAACGAATTGCTGCCGGTGATTGATAGCCTGGATCGTGCGCTGGAAGTGGCTGATAAAGCTAACCCGGATATGTCCGCGATGGTTGAAGGTATTGAGCTGACGCTGAAGTCGATGCTGGATGTTGTGCGTAAGTTTGGCGTTGAAGTGATCGCCGAAACCAACGTCCCACTGGACCCAAATGTGCATCAGGCCATCGCAATGGTGGAATCTGATGACGTTGCGCCAGGTAACGTACTGGGCATTATGCAGAAAGGTTATACGCTGAACGGTCGTACGATTCGTGCGGCGATGGTGACTGTAGCGAAAGCAAAAGCTTAATTTCTGCTTTCGTAATAAATCACGGCCCAGCATGCGAATGCCGGGCCGTTTTCGTTACTCCGCCACACTCTCGCGCAGCGGTTTTACAGGAAAAACTTTTACCTGCTTAATCATATTGTCCTGTACGTCGAGAATATCGATATCGTACTCGCCTATACGCACGCGGGTGCCTGCTACCGGGATCTCCTCCAGCGCTTCCAGAATGACGCCGTTAACAGTACGAGCATCATCTTCCGGTAGATGCCAGTTAAAGGCTTTGTTAATTTCTCGCACGTTGGCGGTGCCATCGATAATCACCGACCCGTCGTTTTGCGGCGTGACCTCTTCGGCAAGTGTTGGCGACATCGACGTGGTGAAATCGCCGACAATCTCTTCGAGAATATCTTCGACCGTCACCAGTCCCTGAATGTCTCCATACTCGTTGACGACCAGGCCGACTTTCTTTTTGTTGCGCTGAAACTTCACCAACTGTGTGCTGAGCGGCGTACCCTCCGGGACAAAATAGATCTCGTCCGCGGCGCGTAGCATGGTTTCTTTGGTGAACTCTTTTTTCTCCGACATGAGTCGCCAGGCTTCACGCACACGCAGCATACTGATGGCGTCGTCCAGCGAATCACGGTAGAGCACGATGCGCCCGTGAGGTGAGTGGGAGAGTTGGCGCAGAATCGATTTCCAGTCATCGTTGATATCAATACCGATAATTTCACTGCGCGGCACCATGATGTCATCGACGGTCATCTTTTCCAGATCGAGCACCGACAGCAGCATATCCTGATTGCGACGGGAAATTTGTGAGCGTGATTCGTGCACGATGGTACGCAACTCTTCTTTGCTTAAAGAGCCGCTAACCACGATATCGGTTTTGATGCCCATCATGCGCATTAACATGCGGGTAATAGCATTCAGCAACCAGACCAGCGGCATCATCAAAATTTGCAGCGGAGCCAGTAGAAAACTACTCGGATAAGCGACTTTTTCCGGGTACAGCGCGGCAATGGTTTTCGGCAATACCTCAGCAAAAACCAGTACGACAAAAGTCAGCACACCAGTTGCAATTGCCACGCCCGCATCGCCGTACAAACGCATCCCAACAATAGTGCCGAGCGCGGAGGCAAGAATATTGACCAGGTTATTGCCGATTAACACCAGGCTTATCAGGCGGTCTGGCTTACGCAGCAATTTTTCGACGCGTTTGGCCGAGCGATTACCCTGTTTCGCCATATGTCGAAGACGATAGCGGTTGAGAGTCATCATTCCGGTTTCGGACCCGGAAAAATAGGCTGAAATGACCACCATGATGATCAGAATAATGATCAACGTAGTAGTAGAAATGTGTTCCAGGGGAAACTCCTTTTCTGGGTTTAGCTGATTAACTGCTGAAAAATTCGGCTGCCGAAGTAGGCCAGTGTCAGAATGACTGCACCCGCAACGTTAAACCAGACGACGCGGCGTCCACGCCATCCTTCATGATAATGTCCCCACAGCAGCACAATATAGACAAACCACGCCACGATAGAGAGCACGGCCTTGTCGATATTTTCCATGCTAAATAAGTTGTGCATGTAGAACAGGCCAGTGCAAAGAGTGAGCGTTAGCAGCACCACGCCAATCTGCGTGATATGGAACATTTTACGCTCGATACTCATCAATGGAGGCATTTCCTGGTTAAACGCCAGCTTCTTGTTCTTCAGTTGGTAATCAATCCACGCCAGTTGCAGCGCGTACAGGGCAGCGATAATTAGCGTGGCATAGGAAAAAAGCGATAAGCCAATGTGCACCAGCATCCCCGGCGTTGCTTCCAGATGGGTGATGTATTCATTGGGCATAAAGGTCGCCAGCGCCAGGTTGATAAGCGCAAAGGCATAGACAATGGGTAGCAACAACCAGCCACGATTGCGAGAAGCCACAATGGTCATTACCGTACAGATCATCAAACTGACCAATGAACCAACGTTCAGCAGGCTGAGGTTTTGTCCGCTATCACCGTCGGGCAGGATGCGGGCTTCCAGAGCGATTGCGTGGCAGACCAGCGCGATGACCGCAGAAATAATAGCCATGCGCCGCCAGCCGCCGTTTTTTTGCAGCAGACCGGGAACAATCAGCGCAAGACTGACGGAGTAGGCGACAAGCGCGAGCAGAGCAAAAACGGGCATAGTAATGTCGACAGTTTGAGCAATAAGAAAGAGAAGCAGTATAGCGTCAGGTGAACGCTGCTCCAACCGTTGCATAACAACAAAGACGCCTTCATGTTATACTGCGGCAAAATACTGATGATGTGTCGCGATTGCGGCCAACCGTTTCCACCCCAGGCGAGAGACAATGTTTGATAATTTAACCGATCGTTTGTCGCGCACGCTGCGCAATATCAGTGGCCGTGGACGCCTCACTGAAGACAACGTAAAAGATACGCTGCGCGAAGTGCGCATGGCGCTGCTGGAGGCGGACGTCGCTCTGCCGGTAGTGCGTGAGTTTATCAATCGCGTAAAAGAGAAAGCGGTTGGTCATGAAGTTAATAAGAGCCTGACGCCGGGGCAGGAGTTCGTCAAAATTGTCCGTAACGAACTGGTTGCGGCGATGGGCGAAGAGAACCAGACCCTGAACCTGGCTGCGCAACCGCCTGCGGTCGTGCTGATGGCGGGCCTGCAAGGTGCCGGTAAAACAACCAGCGTTGGTAAACTCGGTAAGTTCCTGCGCGAGAAGCACAAGAAGAAAGTGCTGGTGGTTTCTGCCGACGTCTATCGCCCGGCGGCAATCAAGCAGCTTGAGACGCTGGCAGAGCAGGTGGGCGTTGATTTCTTCCCTTCTGATGTTGGTCAGAAGCCGGTAGATATCGTTAACGCGGCGCTGAAAGAAGCCAAACTGAAATTCTACGACGTGCTGCTGGTGGATACTGCCGGTCGTCTGCACGTTGACGAAGCGATGATGGACGAGATCAAACAAGTCCATGCGTCGATTAATCCGGTTGAAACCCTGTTTGTGGTCGATTCCATGACCGGTCAGGATGCGGCCAATACGGCAAAAGCATTCAATGAAGCGTTACCGCTTACCGGTGTAGTGTTGACCAAAGTGGACGGCGATGCCCGCGGCGGTGCGGCGCTCTCTATTCGTCACATCACTGGCAAACCGATCAAGTTCCTCGGTGTTGGCGAGAAAACCGAGGCGCTGGAGCCATTCCATCCGGACCGTATTGCCTCCCGTATTCTCGGCATGGGCGACGTACTGTCACTGATCGAAGATATCGAAAGCAAGGTTGACCGCGCGCAGGCAGAGAAATTAGCCAGCAAGCTGAAAAAAGGTGACGGCTTCGATCTCAACGACTTTCTTGAGCAGTTGCGCCAGATGAAAAACATGGGCGGCATGGCTAGCCTGATGGGCAAGTTGCCGGGCATGGGGCAGATCCCGGATAACGTCAAGTCGCAGATGGACGATAAAGTGCTGGTGCGTATGGAAGCCATCATCAACTCGATGACGATGAAAGAGCGCGCTAAGCCAGAAATCATCAAAGGTTCGCGTAAGCGTCGTATCGCTGCCGGTTGCGGTATGCAGGTGCAGGACGTTAACCGTCTTCTGAAGCAGTTCGACGACATGCAGCGCATGATGAAGAAAATGAAGAAGGGCGGGATGGCGAAGATGATGAGAAGCATGAAAGGGATGATGCCGCCGGGATTTCCTGGTCGCTAAATGACCTTATGCGACAGAGTTATTAACTGCTGATTGCATTTTCTCCAGAAATCAGTAAAATTTTCGGGCTTTTAATATGACACCGGACTCCGTTCCTCGATGGGGTCCGGTTGTTTTATTCACACAAGAGGATGTTATGGTAACTATTCGTTTAGCACGTCACGGCGCTAAAAAGCGTCCGTTCTACCAGGTTGTTGTCGCTGACAGCCGTAATGCACGCAACGGTCGCTTCATCGAGCGCGTTGGTTTCTTCAACCCAATCGCTAGCGAAAAAGAAGAAGGCACTCGCCTGGATCTGGATCGCATCGCTCACTGGGTTGGCCAGGGCGCAACTATTTCTGATCGCGTTGCTGCGCTGATCAAAGAAGTAAACAAAGCAGCTTAATCTGTCACGGTGGTCATGATGAGCAAACAACTCACCGCGCAAGCACCCGTTGATCCCATCGTTTTGGGAAAAATGGGGTCGTCTTACGGTATTCGTGGGTGGCTCAGAGTGTTTTCTTCCACCGAAGACGCCGAAAGCATTTTTGACTATCAGCCCTGGTTTATCCAGAAGGCGGGTCAGTGGCAGCAAGTCCAGCTGGAAAGCTGGAAGCACCACAATCAGGACATGATCATCAAGCTGAAAGGCGTTGACGATCGTGATGCGGCGAACCTGCTGACGAATTGTGAAATTGTCGTGGATTCATCGCAGTTGCCTCAGCTTGAAGAGGGGGACTACTACTGGAAAGACCTGATGGGCTGCCAGGTAGTAACCACTGAAGGCTACGATCTCGGTAAAGTCGTAGATATGATGGAAACCGGATCTAATGACGTTCTCGTCATTAAGGCAAACCTGAAAGATGCGTTTGGTATCAAGGAACGTCTCGTACCGTTCCTCGATGGGCAGGTTATCAAGAAAGTCGATCTCACTACACGTTCAATCGAAGTAGATTGGGATCCTGGTTTTTAAACCACCGGATAAACGGTAAAAGACGGCGCTATGTGGATTGGCATAATTAGCCTGTTTCCTGAAATGTTCCGCGCAATTACCGATTACGGGGTAACTGGCCGGGCAGTTAAAAATGGCCTGCTGAGCATCCAGAGCTGGAGTCCTCGCGACTTCACGCATGACCGGCACCGTACCGTGGACGATCGTCCTTACGGCGGCGGACCGGGGATGTTAATGATGGTGCAACCCTTGCGGGACGCCATTCATGCAGCAAAAGCCGCGGCGGGGGAAGGCGCAAAGGGGATTTATCTGTCACCACAGGGACGCAAGCTTGATCAAGCGGGCGTCAGCGAACTGGCAACGAATCAAAAATTGATTCTGGTGTGTGGTCGCTACGAAGGTATAGATGAGCGCGTGATCCAAACCGAAATTGACGAAGAATGGTCAATCGGCGATTACGTTCTCAGTGGTGGTGAGTTACCAGCAATGACGCTGATTGACTCCGTTTCCCGGTTTATTCCGGGAGTACTGGGACATGAAGCCTCGGCAACGGAAGATTCCTTTGCTGAAGGATTGCTGGATTGCCCGCACTATACGCGGCCTGAGGTGTTAGAAGGGATGGAAGTTCCGCCAGTGTTACTGTCGGGTAACCATGCCGAGATACGTCGCTGGCGTTTGAAACAGTCGCTGGGCCGTACCTGGCTTAGAAGACCTGAACTTCTGGAAAACCTGGCTCTGACTGAAGAGCAAGCAAGGTTGCTGGCGGAGTTCAAAACGGAACACGCACAACAGCAACATAAACATGATGGGATGGCGTAAGCCCCCGAGATATCAGTTTACCCAGGATAAGAGATTAAATTATGAGCAACATTATTAAGCAACTTGAACAAGAGCAGATGAAGCAGGACGTACCTTCCTTCCGTCCGGGTGATACCGTGGAAGTGAAAGTATGGGTTGTTGAAGGTTCCAAAAAACGTCTGCAGGCATTCGAGGGCGTGGTTATCGCTATTCGTAACCGCGGTCTGCACTCTGCATTCACTGTTCGTAAAATTTCCAACGGCGAAGGCGTTGAGCGTGTCTTCCAGACTCACTCTCCGGTAGTTGACAGCATTTCTGTCAAACGTCGTGGTGCTGTTCGTAAAGCTAAACTGTACTACCTGCGTGAGCGTACTGGTAAGGCTGCTCGTATCAAAGAGCGTCTTAACTGATAACGTATTCGCGCTACATCCAAAGCGTGTTATGAAACAAGGGGTTAGCGAATTGCTAACCCCTTTTTTATTGGTGGTGGCGGCAAATTGGCGGCAGAGGTTGGAGCGATGGCGACAGATATAAAAAAACCTGCCGAAGCAGGTTCAAAGCCAAAGTTGCTGTTGTTGGTTTCTGATGGGGTGTGGCGGAGCAGGATCAACAGTACCCGGTTTCACAATGAATCTTGATAGCGTCTCAAAAGTGATAAATGTACATCCGCAATTTATGTTCTGGCACTGGTGATAACGTTCTTTTGTTTCGGTGCTAAGGTACCGGCTAGTGCGAGCATGTGCGGCGTTTTGGCATAACGGGCAGTGCATCATAATTATTTCCCCTGCTGGCGTATCTGAGGGAATAATAAACTTCAAAATTGCATTTGCAAGTTTTGGTTTGCTTTTTCACTCCTCATTTTCTTCTGAGCTGTACTCCACATCGGAGAGTTTAACCTCAAGCTCTAAGCCCGTCGTGAAACCGTTATTATTGAGGTTGTGGGTCACCTTGCTGATTAACCATGCCTGCTCGTCTATGACGCGCTTAAAGCCTGACACGCGTACAGGCGTCTCAGGAAATAAATCCGCTCGCCCTAGCGCCAGTGTGATTGAAAACTCCGCAACGCCTCGCTGCAGTTTATCCCACTTAGCCTGAGCGGCGCGCATCGCCTGTGCCTTTGAGGCATAGACCGTCGTCAGCGCCAGCACGTTATCGGCTTCACCGGCCATGTACTCACCCTCACGTGCTTCCTGTTCTTTTTTGACCTTTGTCTTTTTGCTGACCGGCTTTGCTTTTGGGTGTTCCAGTGCGCGCAGGTGCTTCTCTTTTGGCTTGCGTTTCAGCGTTACTTTCTGCTTTTGTGGCTTCGGGTCTTTGGTGTGCAACCATTTAGCAGTGACGCCGGTATAAGCCCCACGGTCGGCAATGGCAAACTGATGACGGTCACCATCACTGCGGGTCAGCGTCATTTGCGGGACGGGTTTGCCGCTGGCCGTCATCGCACTACCGGCTTTCAGAAACAACAGTTTCCCTGCCTTCACCGATACCGTTGCCCCGTTGCGGTCAGCCAGTCGACTCAAAAATACCGCGTCGGATTCCTGCGACTGGTCGATATGCGGTACCGGGATTTTTTTCAGCGATTCCGCAATGCTGGCCGTCAGTTTGTTGCGCTTTGCGATGGTACTGACCAGTTCGCCGATGGTGGTGTCGTGCCATGACTCTTCACGCCTGGAATTTAGCGTGCCGCGAAAGTCCGCGCTGCGCGCCCGGATGGTCAGGGTATCAGGAGCCCCCCGGTGCTCAATCTCATCGACCGTAAAATCCCCCTTATTCAGCAGCGCCGAACCCTGCCAGCCAAGCCACAACGTCAGCACTGCCCCGCGCAGGGGTAACTCGACTTTCCCATCGGTGTCATCGAGCTCAATGTCGAGCTGGTCAGCTTCAAAGCCCCTATTGTCCGTCATGGTGAGAGAAATCAGCCGGTCGCTGAAGTTGCTGGTAATGTCCTGACTGTTCAGCGTCAGCATAAAAGCCGGTGCAAGGCTAGCACCGGCGTCAATTGCCATCCCCGTTATCATGCAGTGAAACCTCCGGGCATACCCTGCAGTTTATCTGTCAAATTACCGGCAGAGCCGAGAAGCTCACTGGCCTGTTTATTCAGGTCACCAAACATCTCTGTCAGCGATTCATCAACCCGTTTTAGCGAAAGCGTGAAATCAATCTTTCTGGCCGCACCATCACTGAAAAACTCGGTGCGTGTAGTCGATACTTTATCGACGATATACATCCCGAGGATATTTCCGGTTCCCTCTATCAACGGCCACGCTCTGCCTTCATTGGCCATCACCTCTACAGCCTTAAGTGAGATCCAACCGCCAGTGATAGCGGGGTATAGCGTACCAGCAAGCTGTATAGAATTTTCTCCCTCGCCAAGAAACTGATAGGCAGGTGGTTTACCCACCCGGTCATTGGACACCCAGCGATAATCTTTCGAATGCTGCATCGACTGGTAAGGCAGGGTGCGAAGTTCAAACACAAACATTCCGAGAGCAAGCATCATCGTTTAATCTCCCTCAATAGTCGTGGGTCATGTTGGCACGCTGGCGGGCGCGTTTATCGCGCTCAATCTGTTCGAGCGTGTCGCGTAGTTGTCTGTCAAGCTGATGCCCCGGCGCAACACCTCCCGGCAGATTGATGTTGTATTCGCTTTTGCTCTGGTCAATGTAAGAGCGCCCCGCCGGTGCGGTAACTGGCTGATAAGCCTGATAGCCGCCATATGTGCTGGTTGCCGGGATGTAGGAATTACCCTGTGTGGCGGCATTGGTTTTGGCGGCGGTCTGGTCGAGGCTGTCCGACTCTTTGTTGATGATGCCGAGCTTTTCGAGAAGCCAGTCGACACCGCTGCGCAGCTTGTTAAAAACATTGAGCGGAGCCATCAAGGCAGAGGCCAGTGCCTGACCAAATATGACGCCGACATTTTTGCAGCTATCAAGCGTTTCCTGCGTGGCCTTAACCGGTGCTATCAGGTCTTTAAACCACTGCCAGACGCCGCGCAGTTTCTCGCCGAGACCATCAAAAATGGGAGCCAGTGGAGCGAACATTTCCCCGACTGGGGCAAAGGCACTCATGATGCCCTCAATCACTCCCGAGAAAAATGCGCTGATGGGCTCCCAATATTTACGGATGAGTAGCGCCCCCGCCACAATCGCCGCACCGACGGCCACTATCGGCCAGGTAATCGCACCGAGCGCTGTCGCAATGGCACTACCGACGACAGTAAAGACCGTACCCAGCACGCCAGCAGCGGCGATAATGGCATTAATCCCCATGACAACCGGCCACGCAACGAGACCAATGCCGCCGATGATACCAATCAGCGCCAGCGCACCACCGGCGATGATGCCGATAGTTTCCGCTAACTCCTTGTTGTCTTTGATCCAGTCATCAAGCTTTAGCACATACCGTGTTGCTGTCTGAGTTAGCTGACGCAATGAGCTATCTTGCTGGTCGTAGAGGTCGGTACCGACGGCCTCATAAGCGGATTGAAACTCTTTGAAGTCGCCACCTAAGTTATCCTGCATGACCTTAACCAATTCCTCGGTTTTACCGTCAGAATCCTTAATTATCTTGGTCAGTTCATCCAGTTTTCCACTGGCCGCTGCGGCCATTAACACACTTGCAGCGGAACTGGCTTCCTCGCCGAATATCGTTTTCATATACTCGGCTTTTTGACCTGTACCGAGGTTGTTGCGCTTAAAGCTGGCTTGTATTTCTTTCAGGATGGTAAAGATTGGCCGTGTATTGCCTTTTTTATCCATCGTCTTAACGCCAAGCTCTTTAATGGCATCATAGGCTTTGCCAGTTGGAGCCTGCAGTCGACTTAAAACAGCTCGGCTACCAGTTCCTGCCATCGAACCTATGATTTTTGCATCGTGTAGCGCACCCAGCATCGCGGCGGTTTCTTCTAGGCTGACACCGGCATCTTTGGCAACTGGACCAACATATGTAAGTGAGTCGTTTAATCCCTCAAATGATGCCTGTGTTTTATTTATCGCCATCGATATGACATCTGCTATATGCGATGCCTTGTCATCTGCGAGCCCGAATGCCGATTTGGTGCCAATAAGCAAAGCGGCGTTTTCCTCCATAGTTTTTTTATTTGCCAGCGACATATTCAGAATGGCCGGTGTTTGCGCCACTATGCCGTCTTTATCTGCGCCAGATTTGGCTACAATAATCTGCGCGGCGGCGGCATCATCTGCTGAGGCCGCTGAGTTATCGCCGAGCTGACGCGCCTGTTTGCGTAGAGCCTGCATTTCTGGAGACTGCTTATCGACCCCAAGCACGGCCTGCAGCTCGGAGTTTTTTTGCGCAAAGTCATAACCGGGCATCAGCAATTTAACCCCGGCCATCGTTCCCGCTGTCGCAATACCGACCCCGGCAGCACCTGCAGCGGCCATGTTACCGGCAAGCTCCTTACCCGATTTATATCGCTCTTTCACTCGGTTTAGGTGCGCCTGCTGTGCGCTGACCTTCGCCAATGCTTCACGCTGCCGGTTGAGCTGCGCCGTCGTCTCGCTGATGCGTGTTTTAAGCCCCCGCTCATCGTTTGCCAGATTGCGGGTATTGATACCGGCGGCACCCAGCTCGCGTTGCTGGCGTTTAACCGACTCGGTGAGGCTGTTGTATTTAATCTGCAGCCCCTCGGCGGCACGTTTTGCGGATTCGAGCACCTGTGCCTGCGCTCGCGTCGGGCGCTCAGTATTTTTGAATTGCGTGGCAAGCGCTTCAGCCTCGCGCTTTGCCTTCTCCAGCGACTGGCCGGTTACGGCCAGTTGAGCGCTGGTTTTGCGAAAACCGTCAATTTTCGCGGCCTGCCCGTTCAGGTCACGCAGCCCTTTTTGTGTGTCGCGAATATCGCCCGACAGGGTTTTACTCGCGGTCTGGATGGATTTAAGCGGTCGGGTCGCCTGGTCGACCGCTTTCAGCAAAACCTCAAGTCTCAGGTTATTACTCATTGTGGTGTCCGCTACGCTGCAGCGCCTTTTCGCGCCATGTGATGAGCTCGGTCAGGCTCAGGGAATAGAGCTCTGATAGCGGCCAGTGGAATATCACCGCGATATCCGCCATCAGGTCATCGGTCGACAGGTCGGGCGGGAAATCTACTCCGCCGAAGCCGGTGACAAAAAACCAATCACCTTAGCGGCCAGCGACAGCATATCGGGCAGGTTCATTGCGGTAAGCTCCTGCGCCGTAAGCGCGGGGTAGGTCATGCGTGGCAATACCTTAATCAGCGCATCGACTTCGGACTGCGCCACCGCTGCCAGACTGACACCGCGCAGGGTACCGGCGTTCGGCTCAATCAGTGTGACTTTATCTATCGTCTGACCGGCGCGCTTAATCGGCTTGTCGAGGGTCACGACGTTCGGGTTTACGGTGTCAATTTCATTGCCAGCCATATCAACAAATTCAGCGGTTTTACGTGGTGCTTTTGCCATGATGTTTTTCTCTGCTCTGAATGGGGATTAATAACCGGCCAGCAGTGCTGACCGGTCAGGGAATTACAGCCCGATTGCGCGGCGGTGCTGTTCCAGACGGTCGACGCCGTTCACCTTCTCAACCATGTTGACGGTATCGATTTCGATGACGTCGCTACCATCAATCGTGAGGCGGTAATAGGTGCATACGGTCGACAGTTTGGTCGAGGTGTTTTCACCCTGCTTATTCTCGCCGCCGTCGATTTCTTTATGACGGCCACGCATGACCACCTCGACCGCCACGATTTCGCCAGTGTCGTCACGTTGGTAAGAGCCAGCAAAACGCAACGGCACAGCGTCAGCACCCGGCGCGGCGTACTGCGCCCACAGCGCCACATCAGGCAGGCCACCGACAGACCACTCGACGGTTAACGCATCATCGTCGAGACCGAGGTCAATCGCCGCCGCACCATTCATACCGCCGCCGCGATAGTTTTCGAGCTTGCGGGTCAGCTTCGGCAGGGTCACGGATTCAACAACGCCCATGTAGCTCAGACCGTCGTTGAACATGTTCAGATATTTGAGTTTGCGGGGTAGTGCCATGTTATTTCAGGCTCCTTAGCTGTTGACCGATTCGGCCAGATTCACCAGATATTTATCGGTGATACGCTGGCGCAGGGTCAGGCTTTCCAGTGGTGGAACCGGCGTATAGTCGTAGTCGATATACAGTTTCCCGGCCTTGAGGGTTTCCTTATCGTTCGATTCCTCGTCGAACCAGCATTCACCGTCCACGATGTAGCCATTTGATTTCAGCTCGCGGAATTTGGCGTTAATGCCGTCGACAATGTCGCGGATAAGCGATGCGGTGATGGGCTTATCGACCGCCCACATGTGCGCCTCGGCCATCGTGTCGGCCAGCACCTGCGCGGTGCGGGTGTAGTTCTCAAACAGGAAAAGCGGGTCATCAGAGCAGGTGCGGTTACCCCAAAAGCGGAAGCCATCCTTACGCACCAGTGTCGTGACCCCGGCCTCGTTGAGCAGATCAGCATCGGTGCCGGATGCCTGCAAATCCCAAAACACTGAGGCACTGATGCCGGTGACACCCTGCACGCCGACGTTAGACAGGGTTTTATGCCAGCCGACAGTCTGGTCGATGTAGGCGCGCAGGCCGAGCGCGCGAGCGGTGGCGTAGGCTGTTGCGGTGGCGTTAGTGGTGGTGTCCCATGCGAGGAAGTCAGGCCAGATGACCATTAGCTCGCGCTGACTGAAATTCTCGCGATAGGCCATCGCTTCGGAAATGGTCTTACAGCCCCATGCGCTGACATAGCCAAAGGCGCGCAGGCTGATACAGACCGACGCGAGTGCGGTTGCGACTTCCTGCGTGTCGAGACCCGGCACGCCGAGAATACGCGGCTTAACGCCGGTGACCGCTTCGGCAGTCAACAGCGCCTTGATACCGGTGTATTTACCGTTCTCATCCGTGCCGCCGATGATGTTAGAAATGGTCTGCGCTTCGGCGTCTTCTCCCGTACCTTCGGCAACGCGCACGACTACGGTGACGGGTTTTGACTGGTCGGCGATAGCCTGCAGGGAAGCAGACAGCGTGCCTTTTTTACCGGCTTTTGCAATGGCGCTCTGCACATTGGTAATCAGTACCGGCTCGTTGAGGGGAAATGTCGCGGCATCTGCATCGCTGGCCGTGCAGACCATGCCGACGATTGCGGTTGCGACCGTGGAAATGACGCGGGTACCGTCGTTAATCTCAAGCACCTGCACGCCGTGGTGAAAATCACTCATCCGGTTAACTCCGTGGTTAGTGGGCGAGTGTTATTGTCCTGGCTGGTCTGGTGAGGGGCTATTTGTCGGCGATGGGTAGCGGATGGCACATAAACAAATTACAAAAAAGACGGGCATCAGCCCGCCTCGCATTACTCCGGTTTAACCGGCCACTCGATATCCGGTGCCGTGGAGGTATCGACCGCGTTCAGCGCCTGAATGTATTTCATCCACGCAATCAGGCTGTCCTTGTCATCGTCGCTGATGATGCCGAGCTGCAGCTCAGTCTGCCACAGGCTGATTGTGCTTTGGGCTTCGGCCAGCAATGAGGCTTTTTTCTGTTCTGCTGCTGCAATCTGACCGCTTTTCTGCGCATCCGCATTCGTAACCCATTCGCTACCGTTCCAGCGGTCATAAGGCGTCAGTGGTTCGATGATGGTCACATTATCAGGATAATCACCGAGCCCGGTTATCTCGACAGGCTTGCCGGTTTCCGTGTCATATACAGTTTCTCCCCGGTGGTCGATAACATAAACCCACCCATCAAGACTGACCGAGCGGCAAATGGCAAAACCGTCTTTCTCAGCTACCGGTGCATCGATACAGGAGTTGGCTGGAATCCCCACGCCCACCGCCAAAAACTCGGTGGAAGTCGACAAAAACTCTCGCGTTTCCCCGTCGTAGTTAAAGACCGTCACATCGCCAGCTTTTGTGGCAATACCACTTTTATTCAATGTTGCTTTCGCCATTATGCCGCCCTCACGATGTAATTAAATGCGATGTTGCGTGGTCGGGTTTCAGTTCCGCCTATAATATTGGTACTCAACCCGGTCGCGGTTCGCTTATTGTTTTTGTTACCTTCTGCAAGACAGTTGTAATCATCATTGCCGATTAGAGTGCCGTTGGCATCAATATCAAGCGGTGCCAGCGAGCTCGTCGCTGAGCTTAACGTCAGCATTTCATCCGAGCTTGGCAGACTTGTCAGAGGTACCTCGTTACGTGATACTCCTGCATAAAAATAGGACTCATGCCGATGAGCTTTGAAGTCATCTACTTGGGCACTGAGCAATACTCGACCGCTGTCAATACCTCGCCCGTCATCCCAGCCACGCAAAAACTCACCGCGTAAATCAGGCAGATTGCCAGAAGGATAAGCGACGGCCAGCTTTGGATATTTCGCCTTATCGAACGCTGCACCGTTGCATTTTAACCACCCCTCCGGCGGTGTTGCCTGCGGCCACGGCAGCGGAAAACCAACCGGAATATATTTATCAATATCCGCTGTTTTGAGGTACTGAGCGTGCGGGTCAGCAGCGGCAAGGTGTGCAGCCATCAGGCTATCGGCATAAGCTTTTACCTCGATAACCTTATCGTCGACATACTGGCGCGTTGCCAGCACGACCGACGGGTCGATTTTCAGGGTAATAGCCGACGTGCTCGACACAATCAGAATCATGCGAATGGTCTGCGTGCGGCCGCTTCCCTCCTGCAGTTGCGGCTTGTAGGTTTCCGGGCAGTTCGCCACGGCAATAAGCACACCGGCATCATCATAGAGACCAATCTCGCGGATCCAGAAACCACCCTCATTCTCGGGAATAATTTGTTCCGCGATAATCTGGCTGGTATTGACCGGGTCAACGGTCAGCAGGTTCAGCGGCGCGATGCGCTTCTGGTTAATGAGCTTCGTCTGCGCCGGGTCAGGGGTCGGCAACGTACCATTCGCATCACCGACGGCCATCTGCGTCAGGTTGAGTTTGGTACCGAGTGCCGCCGCGTTCGCCAGCCGCGCCGCGCCCTGATTGGTCAGAATGGCAAAATATTTTGCGGTCATGCGTTCACTCTCAGGTTATCAATCAAATGGATGGCCGAGGCCGGGTAATATTCACCGCCGACGACAATTTCCTCAGGGGTGTAGGGGTAAACGGTCAGCGCGTCGCCGTCGTAACATCCCGCGCCGACATACAGCTCGCCGGTCGCACTCAGGCTGATAGCCAGCCCTGTCAAATGACGGCTTGCCGGTTTGGCGTCTTCAATCAGGCGCTCAAGCTCCTGATACATTTCGTCAGTGATGCCGCTATCGAGCACGCCGACAACGAGGCGGAATGTGCCAGGCTCCTCGTCGAGCTGCCACCACTCGCGCACCTCAATCAGAAAACCGAGCGGCTCAACCACCCGACGCAATGCGCTGATGGTGCCTTTGTGCTGATGGACGAAAAACGAAGACGCGCAGACGCTGCGCTTTGTCGCCTCCGGCCACTTCTCATCCCACCGGTCGACCGACAGCGCCCACGCCAGATACGGCAGCAGGTTTACCGGGCAGGTACGCCAGTTCCACAGGGTGCGCAACGGTACCGGCACGCGCTGAATCTCAGAAAGTGCAGCAGCGGCGGCAACTTCCAGCGGCGACGAGCCAGCGGGTAACAGCCTGTCACTCATCCGATCCCCCGATAGTTATCTGGTACTCGGTGCAGTTCGACGCCTGCGACTTACTCAGCACAATGTCGGCCTGCGGTGATGCCAGCTCGACACGCTGTACCCCCTCAACATGCAGCGCCGCGTAAATGGCTGACAGTCGAATATCACGCCCGAGACGGTGCTGCGCACTGATGTAGCTCTTCAGCTTCTGCTCTGATGCCTGCCTGATGGGCTCAGACTCCGGGCCGGGGTAAACGTAGAGCGTTGCGTCAATCTGGTAGGGCACAATCTCGGCTGACTGGACGGTCACCCGGTCAGCTACCGGGCGCACATCTTCGGCGTTCAGCGCTTTATCAACAATCGCCAGTAGCTCAGGGCTGGCAGTGCCGTCCCCCTCACGCGATAGCACGGTAATCGTCACGCAGGCTGGCGACGGGCTGGCGACCGAAACGTCAGCGACCCGCCCGTCGGCGCTGCGGCCGTGATACTCATATGCACCGACCGGACCCGCCACGCTCAATCCCTCAAACGCCTGTTGCGTGCGCAGTCGCAGGTCGGTATCAGATTCCATAACGGCAGGTGTCGGCGGGATGGTGGTATCATCCGCCGGGGTGATGGTCAGGCGTTCGGTATTATTGTTCCCGGCTACGACGTCGAGGTCGTTACCGGCGGAGTAGGCCAGCGTCACCGCCTGCGCGGCTTCGTTCACCCGCTGACGCCAGATAACTTCACGGTAGGCGTTTTCCTGCAGCAGCTTAACAACCGGCTCTGACTCAAGTGTGAGCGTCCGGGCAATGGCCTCCTGCTGGTCTTCTGGATAGAGCGATATCAGCGTCGCTTTGCGTTCCGCAAGGATGGTTTCATAGTCCAGTTCCTCAACCACATCGGGAACGGGTAACTGACTCAGGTCAACGGTTGCCATAGTTATTTAACTCAGTGAAACAGTGGTTGAAACTGACGCACCGGTATCGGTACGCATCCCGGTAATATCGACATACATCTCGCCAGCGTCGCCGGCCTCAAAGCTGATGGATGTAAGCCTGATGCGCGGTTCCCACTTCTGGATAGCCGAATAGCACGCCACCATAATTTGCAGCCTGAGCGCCGGGTTTTGCGGCATATCAATCAGCGCCGACAGAAGCGAGCCATATTCACGACGCATCACCCGCGAGCCGACCGGCGTCAGCAGAATATCGCGCATGCTCTGGCTGATATGCTCGGTATCGCTGATGCCAAGGCCGGTATTTCGGTTCATCCCCTGATAGCGCGCCGTCATAACGGTGCCCCCGTTTGCCCGCCGCTGTCGCCCGGGTGTTTATGGGTGTGGAGTACCTTGCCATTAGACGACAGTGACCCGCCGGTATGTTCGATATTGCCGCTCATCTTGCCGCCTTTCTGCACCTCAAGCGTCGCCGTCGTTAGCTTATTGGTGCAAATCACCTCCGGGGTGTCGAGGGTGATACTGGTCGAGGCTTTCACCAGTACCAGCGGTACGGTTGCGGTGATGGACTCCGATGCCGTCACGTCGGCCGTTTTTATGCCGCTGACCGTCAGCGCGCCGGTTTCGGGCTCGTACTCAATGACCGCACCATCAGGGAAAGCCACATGCCACGCATCCGCCGAGGCAGACGGGGCGGGGTTATCGTCGGAGAAAATACCCGGCAGCACGAAAGCGGTATCAAGCTCGCCACCGATTGCCAGCAGCAGAACCTGCTCACCGACCGAGGGAGCCCACCACGTCCGCGAACGACCGGCGCGGGTGGTCAGCCAGTTCAGCCATGTAGTCTGGATCCCGCCGCTTTGTACGCGGCACAGCCCCTGCACAGTATCGACCTCAGTCACCACGCCTGAGCGGATGAGGTTGCGAATGGCACGTGCTAACTCTTGAATGGTGTTTAATGTGTTCATGAAAAAAGAATGCCGATTGTTAAAGCCAAGAGCAAAACGATTCAGCTGTATGCTCTTCTACACAATTCGGTGTGCATTCATGTATCATTTGAGTGTTGACTCATTCGAAAATCACACAAAACATATGGCAGGTAGTAATGAAAAGAACTTCATCTTTTAGGCGTACAATAAGCAATATGAAATATATTATAGGTATCTTTTTTTTATACTCCGGGCTTATAGTAGGGTTGTCTGTTTATAATGATAACTACAACTCAAAATTCATGGAGAATTTTCTTGTTAATGCAAATTCTTCAATTTTAGACTTTCTTGTTTTGGGTGTGATTCTTTACTATTTTGAAAATAAAAGGCAAAATAAAGATGCTATTCACGAACTAATTGAAGATCTTGAAAATCTGGCAAAGCATTCTTCTGCAGAACTGAATATTATGAAGATAAAAATCATACGTCAGTTAAATGCTAAAGGAATATATAACATTCAAGTTCCAAGGATTGAACTTGATAAAATGTCCACTATCAAATATTTACATTTTAAAGACGCTGACTTAACCGGCTTGAATATGAGCGAATCATACATTAGAGATTGTTCTTTCGATAATTGCACAATTCAAGCTCTAAATATTACAGGCAATAGAGTTAAGAGTGTTAAATTCAAAAACTGCAAGCTAAGAAATATTAAGGCATTTAATACATGTTTTCAAAATGTCACTTTCGAAAACTGCAGTTTTGAAGGGGGGTATTTTACAGATGGCGAAATGAAAAGCTGCATATTAAAAGGATGTGATTTTAAATCCGTTACTTATGAAGGGGCTAACATGCGGAATGCAAATCTATTAAATTCAATTAACATTAGCGTTAAAGAACTTGTTAAAGCAAAAAACATAGATTATTTAATTTGTGATGAGCAAATTAAAAATGAAATAAGAAAGGAAAACCCAGCAATAAAAATATCGAGAGGAATAATACGAGGTTAGGGAATCGAACCCAACTCAGTGGGCACGCCCACCTAGACACCAGTCCACCTCTATCGCTGAGTTATATAATAATTCTCAGCGAATCCAAAGTCAATGGCGTTGACATAAAGCATCCATAATTAAACTCTCAACTTTTTGTAAGTCTGATGAAGAGTATCCGAGCAACGGTCGCGCCTCGTACTGCACATCCCGGCTGTTGCGGTTTGGCCGGTCTTTTAGGCCGTACTGATGCACCCGCGCCATGCGCTGCACCTTGCCGGTAAACTCCACCACCGCCGCACTGTCGCTGCCTTTGGCTTTCATAAAGCGACTGGTGCGCAGTTTGGCGAACATTTCACGTTTAATCCGACCTTTCTTGCTCCGCACCGGCTGGCGCTTTCGTGCCGCATACGGGGTGCCGTCGGGTGCCTGCTGGCGCTTGATACGCTGTTGCTGACTGGTACGCAGCTTTTTCGCAACCTCAACCGCCATTTGCCGACGTGCCGCCGGTGACAGGCTGGCAATCAGACCGGCAAGGCGTTCCTGCAGCGCGGTTAATTCACTCATCCCACTTACTCACCAGTTCGCCGTTAACGTACAGCTCGACCGGGCGCGTCACCGGCTCAGGCAGTGGCTGCTCAGGGGCATAGCTGACGTGCAGCGCGCCGTCGACCTCTTTGACGAGCGTGCGCTCGGTGAGCCTCAGGCTGATACTGATATCGAGCGAATCGTCGTTATTGATATCAATAATCCAGGTGAATCCTTTTTCCCGCCCGTCGTCGGTGGTCATAATGTCCGGCTGATGTTCACGCAGCCACGCCTGCACCGGCACGAATATCAAATCAAGGTCACCGGTGAAGCCGGTCACCACCACGTTAAGCACGTACACCTTTTCAAACGACAGCGAGCTCGCCAGTCGGGAATCGGTATGGCCGTTGTCGGCAAAAAGGCGCAGCATATCGGGATTATTTCGGAGCTGCGGCACGGCGTTAATCAGCGCTTTGCGCAGGCTTTTGTGCTTCTGCATCGAGTTCATCCTGACAGTGTTTGACGGTTTTAACCTGCAGCGCGCAGGCGGTCAGCGCGCCCTCAAGACGGCGGATATCTGCGCTCAGGTCACCATTGGTTTTCGGGTCACTTCCCGGCATCGGACAAAGGCTCACCCTCGGGCATCCGCTGACCACAATCACCGGCACTGGCGCAGGCGGTGCGGGTGTGCAGCCGACGCACAACATCAGGCAAAGCAGCGTTATACCAGCGGCGAAAGGCTTCATTTTCATTAAGTAACCTCGTTATCGTCTGCTCACGGCGGCTGGCCTCTGCGCTGGCCTTTGCGAGCTGTTCGCGCAGTTCCACCTGCGCGGATTCATTACGTCGGGCAAGCTGACCGGCAACACTGAGCTGATTTTTCAGCATGCTAATCGTCGTCTTTTGTTCGCTTGCGACGCGGTTTGCCGTCTCAAAGGAGCGGGATAAATTGCCGTTCTCATGGCGCAACCACAGCAGCCCGAGCACGGCCAGCACCAGCAGCGTTATCAGGATTTTCATGCCATCACCCCGCCAGCCGTGCGCCACACAGTGACCAGTTTGTCGAGGCTGTGCTCACGCTGGCCGTAACCTGCACCCGGTAGCGACGCCCATATATTGCGGCAACGTGAAATTGCTCGCTCAATACGCCCCGCTTTAATATCCTCAATGGCACCGCGCTCCCGGATTAACTGAATCGCAAGTTTGTCCTGCGACAACGGGCTGAAATCAGGCAATGCGAGCTGTTTCTGATAGTGCGGCCAGTAGAGATAAAGCTGCTGGTAACGCCCTGATGCCGTGGATTTTTCGCCGCGTCGATTAAACACTTTCGCTGGTCTGCCATGTGCGAAAGGGTGGTCGGTGTAGTCGGTGAAAATTTCCGGCTTGCCATCAATGCCAGTGACAATGACGTCGTAACCACGATTTTTCGTCAGCGGATGCGTCGCCGTCCCTTCGGAATAGGCCAGCATGTCCAGAAACGCGGCGATATTCTGGTGAGTATTAATGACCGGCATCGCTATCCCCCTTTTGTGACTTAAAGCGGCGCTGAATGGCGATTTCCACCACCTGATAACCTGCAATGCCGAGCATGGATCCAATCCCACAAACGGCAGGCAGTGACATATCTGGAAACTGCACCAGAACAACACCGGCGACCATTGAAACAAAACCGCCGAGCAGCATGCGGCCGATAAACAGGCGCGGGGTAATGGGCTCACCACCCGCCAGCACTTTTCCGACAACAATCATCACGCCAATCACAAACAGTGACAGGACGCCTTTTTCCCCTTCTGTCATGGTTTACTCCCAAAGGTTGATAGTTTCTGTTACGGGTGACGATGCCACGTCGGGCAGGTCAATTGCCGTGCCATGCGGCAGAATGACGCCCAGCTCAGACAGACCGGGATTAGCCTGCAGCACCGCCTCGACCACGCCCTCAGTGCGCCCGTAATACCGGGCACAAAGCGCGTCGATGGTGTCGCCCTGCATCGCGTAGACTTTCATCAGAGCTGACCCACGATACAGCGCGGCTTATCCTGCAGGCGCGAGACCGACCAGCGCATATCCCGCCACAGGTCATCAATGGTGGTTTCGACGCTGTCGGCTTTTTTGTCACCCTTGCCGGTGGCCTCAACCCCGCGATAACGCTCATACAGGGTGGCGGTCGCCATCGCCGTCACGGCGCTGAGGTAGTGGAAAACGCGCACATTCTCGCCGTCGATTTCCTCGGCGTCAGGCACGTCGGCCAGTGTCTTAAACCCTGCGGCAATCTGGCGCAGCCGGTAGTCGTAAAGCTCCGCATTGGTTTCCGCCATGCCGGTCTTGATGGCGTTGCGCAGGCGCGCATCGGAAACCGTCTGCTCAAGGCGCATCAGCTCGCGCACCCGCTTCGGATCCACATCAGGGAAAAAGAACGTGTTTTTAATCACTGCGTCGCCCGTCTCCGGTGCGGGAATCACCACGCCCGGTACGTCCTGCGGTTCGTCGGGCTGATTCAGTATTACTGTCGTCATGACAACCTCATTAGGTTGGGCGGTGGACGCCGGTCGCCGTCAGGGTCAAAACCCGCTTTGACCCTGACGGCGACCGGCTCGGGGAGCGTTCAGTTAACCGGCGGTTTTTACCGCCTTTGGTGGACGCCCGCGCTTTGCCGCCGGTTTGGTGGCAGGTTTGCGCGTGCGCGGTTTAGTCGTTTTACGGGGCGCGGCATCGGGCTTAGGCTTCAATGCCCGCTCCAGTCGCTCAATCTCTTTGCGCACACCGGCATTGCGGTCGAGCTGCATCGCGCGCTGAAACTGTGCCAGTGCTTCGGCGCTCTGACCGGCATCGCGCAGGGTTAGACCGGTCACCTTATGCAGTCGAGCGCGCACCATATCGGGAACGTCAGCGCCGTCGGTCAGGCTAAGGGGGGTCAGCAGTAATGCGAGGTCGACAGGCTCACCGGCATCGCGCAGGCGCAGCGCGGCAAGCGCCACCTCCTCAACCAGCATGTAAGGTGTCGTGCGGCGATAGTCAGAGGTGAGGCCGTGCTTCAGCGCGTATGGCGCAATTTCCAGCGCGCCAGCGATATCACCGGCATCGAGACGCCACAGCATGACTGTCATCAGAATGTCATCCTGCGCACCACGGCCATCAGCCAGCACACCGGCGACCCACGGCGCATAGAACGGCAGCAGCTCACGCTTTTTCGCGGCTTTCAGTTCGTTTGAACGGATGGTTTTCAACGTGCGGCGGTCATCGGCCAGCTTTACCAGCATCTGCTCGTAGGCGGTTGCATGGCGCAGCGGGGCTTGTTCCCGCTGCGCGGCTTGAGAGGCCGAGACCCGCATCATGTGACGCTGTGCGGGGCTCGTCATGGGCTTACTCTCCGCTTTCCGGTGCTGCAGGTGCGGTGAAATCGCCCAGGGTGATGTTTTCCAGCAGACACCCGGCGGCATACGCCTCGACCACATAGTCGATATTCATTGACTCGTAGTTTTCCACGCGGTCTTTTTTCGGGTTTTCATCAATGCTGCGGCGGTGGCTCTCATCCATGAAATAGATAGAGAGGTTTTCCAGCGTTGTCACTAACACGGCATTCGCCGGGAAGTACGGCACACGCACAGCAGGCAGGTTGCCGATTCGCTTCTGGCTGATGATGATATCTGCCGCGAGCGCTTCGCTGTTTTCTTGCGGCTTGTTCACCAGTGGGAAATATTTGTCGGCCAGCAGCTTACGGCCAACGATGGCAACGAGTTTCGGGTCATCCTGATAAACCTCGTCAATCAGGTTGTTGGTAGCATCCATCACCAGCGCGTCGAGGTTCTCATAGTCGCCGTTTTTACCGACGCGAATCACTGCCGAAACGACCTTACCGTCAGCATCGGTGATATTGCTCATCACACGCGTCGGGGCTTCGTTGCGGTATTTCTGCAGCCAGCCGACGGCTACATCCTGCAGCATCGGATTTTTGGTGCGGTCAGAGGTGGCGGCGCGGGTGGTACCGTTAAAACCGGCCATGATGAAATCGAGCGCCTGACGCTTAACAATGGCGTCACGGATGCGGCGCTGAAAGTCCTGAAAACGCGCCCACAGGTCGAGGGTTTTATATTTCAGATGGAAGTCAAAGTTAATCTGGTCGCACTCGTACTTGTTGGACTCAAGCGCGGTGAAGTCTGCGGTCTTACGCTCATCATCGCCCGAGGTGTCGGTCGTGCTGGCGATAGTACCGGTCACACCGACGCCGATTTTCTCACCCTTCATTTCTGCGACCGGCAGAATGTTAATCGTCTGCAGAAACGCGGATGACTCCTGCACTTTGTTCATCAGCGTTTGCGTGACGGACGGCTCGACGGTGAATTTTTTACTGACGTCATCAGTGCTGATGCCGTTCAGCTCAGCGACGCGGGTCAGATAGGCATTGAACTTAAAACGGGTTTCCGGGCGCATAGTATTTCCTGTTTGAATTTATCGGTTAGTCACTGCATCGGGCGGAGTTACCGCCCGGTTTCTGGTCTGCGGTTTATCAGCAGTCGGTCAGCAGCTCATCGCCACCACCGCCGCTGGCTTTCGTGCGTCGCGGCTGGCTGAAACTTTCGGTTTTGTCGAGGGTGGCTTTCAGGGCGGAAAATGCCTGGCTGGTTTCTTCAATCTTGCCGGTCAGTTCCTGTTTAAAGGTGGTAAGCGCGGCTTCCATAGCGGAAAGACGCTTATCCTGCGCAGTGAGGTTGGTCTGCACATCCTCGCTGACGGTGGTCACCGCTTCATGCACATCATTCAGGCGCGCATCGTCGCTGACCTGCTTACGGCTGAAAATGGCTTTCACCTTATCTGCCAGGCTGTTTAGCACCGTATCGGGAACGTCTTCAAATTCCAGTTCGGCCAGCGTGGCAGCGGAAAAGACGTTTTCAGGGTTGGCCTTAAAGCGCTGCAGAGGGTTGTGCTTCGCGTTGCGGCAGAATTCGAGGTATTCAGTGCCGAGGCTCGCCGGGTCATCGGTGACAGCAAGGCCGACGAGGTAGCATTTGCCGGTATTGGCAAAATTCGGCTGAATTTCCATTGAGGTGTAGACCTTCTGCAATTTTTTATTCATCGCAATCAGGTCGTCGGTTGGGGTGATTCTGGCGAACAACGCCCATTTGCCGTTAAGCGCAGAATCGTCGTCAATTATTTCAGCTTTCAGTTCAACCACATCGCCTAAGCGTTTGAAGTCGCCATCAGGAAAGAGACCGCGAATATGCTCAAGGTTAATGCGGCAACCGTAGACGCGAGGGTCAAACGATTCGGCCATTTCCTGAATATCGTTGCCGCTGATAATGCGGCCGTCGCAGGTGTCACCCTCGACGCCGATGCGAAAGAATTTTGAGACTTTTTTTGCCATTGTCAGGAGTCCTGAGGTTGAGGTTACTGGTCACCGCCAGTTTCCAGACTCAGGACACGCCAGACCACCAATGACGACTGGACAACCGCCCACACAACAGCACCTTAGCGAATCACTGACGGCCATTAAGTAGCCTTGCCCTGAATCCACTACGGCGAGGCATCAATGACCAATTCCACCGATACAACCTTGTTGCATGACCCGCGACGGCAGGCATCGCTGCTTTACTGGCAGGGTTTTTCCGTGCCACAGATTGCCGAAATGCTGCAGGTCAAGCGCCCGACCGTGCAGAGCTGGAAGCAGCGCGACGGCTGGGACGGCATCGCGCCGATTTCCCGCGTTGAAAGCAGCCTTGAGGCTAGGCTGATTCAGCTCATCGCCAAGCCGCAAAAGACAGGGGGTGATTTCAAAGAGATTGACCTACTCGGACGGCAGATTGAACGGTTGGCGCGAGTCAACCGCTACAGCCAGACCGGCAACGAAGCCGACCTTAACCCCAACGTCGCCAACCGCAACAAAGGGGAGCGCAAAAAGCCGAAAAAGAATTTTTTCAGCGACGAGGCTATCGATAAACTAGAGGAATTATTTTTCGACCAGTCTTTCGAGTACCAGTTGCAGTGGTACCGCGCAGGACTGGAGCACCGTATTCGTGACATTCTCAAATCCCGCCAGATTGGCGCGACATTCTATTTCTCCCGCGAGGCACTGCTGCGCGCACTCAAAACCGGCCATAACCAGATATTTTTATCAGCCAGTAAAACGCAGGCTTACGTGTTCCGCGAATACATCATCCAGTTTGCGCGACTGGTCGACGTTGACCTGACTGGCGACCCGATTGTCATCGGTAACAACGGCGCAAAACTGATTTTTCTCGGTACCAATTCCAACACCGCGCAGAGCCATAACGGCGATCTGTATGTCGATGAAATATTCTGGATCCCGAATTTTCAGAAACTGCGCAAAGTCGCCTCGGGCATGGCCTCGCAAAAGCACCTGCGCTCGACCTATTTTTCGACACCTTCCACGCTGGCGCACGGCGCTTACCCCTTCTGGTCTGGCGAGCTGTTCAACAAGGGGCGCAGCCGGATTGCCGACCGCATCGAAATCGACATCAGTCACAGCGCGCTCGCCGGTGGCCAGCTCTGCGACGATGGCCAGTGGCGGCAGATTGTCACCATTGAGGACGCCCTTGCGGGTGGCTGCACCCTGTTCGACCTCGACCAGCTCAAACGCGAAAACAGTGATGAGGACTTTAAGAACCTGTTTATGTGCGAGTTTGTCGACGATAAAGCGTCGGTATTCCCGTTCGAGGAGCTGCAGCGCTGCATGGTCGATGTGATGGAGGAATGGGAGGACTTTGCCCCGTTCGCCGACCATCCGTTCGGCTCTCGTCCTGTCTGGATTGGCTACGACCCGTCACACACCGGCGACAGTGCCGGGTGCGTCGTGCTCGCGCCGCCGGTGGTCTCTGGTGGCAAGTTCCGCATGCTGGAGCGCCACCAGTGGAAGGGCATGGATTTTGCAGCACAGGCAGAGGGCATCCGCAAGCTGACCGAGAAATACAACGTCGAATACATCGGCATTGACGCAACCGGCCTCGGTCTCGGCGTGTTCCAGCTGGTGCGCTCATTTTACCCGGCGGCACGCGGCATCCGTTACACACCTGAAATGAAAACCGCAATGGTACTCAAGGCGAAAGACACCATTCGCCGTGGCTGTCTGGAGTACGACGCCGGAGCAACCGACGTCACGCAGTCGTTTATGTCCATCCGCAAAACCATGACCAGCAGCGGGCGCAGCGCCACCTATGAGGCCAGCCGCACCGAGGAAGCCAGCCACGCCGATATCGCATGGGCGACCATGCACGCCCTGTTAAACGAACCGCTTTCTGCCGGTAGCGGCATGCAGCCTAAATCTATTCTGGAGTTCAACTAAAATGGGTAAACAAAAATCCCGTAAAGCCAACGCACAAAAGGCCAGCAAACCACAACAACTGACCGCCAGCACACCGCCAAAAACGACAGCGTTCACCTTCGGCGAGCCGGTGCCGGTACTCGATAAGCGCGACATTCTGGATTACGTCGAGTGCATCAGTAACGGCAAATGGTACGAGCCGCCGGTCAGCTTCTCAGGGCTGGCAAAGAGCCTGCGCTCTGCCGTGCATCACAGCTCGCCAATTTATGTTAAGCGTAACGTGCTCGCGAGCACCTACATTCCGCACCCGTTGTTATCCCGTCAGGATTTCAGCCGCTTTGCGCTCGATTATCTGGTGTTCGGTAACGCCTTTCTTGAGCAGCGCCACAGCGTCACCGGCCAGTTAATCAAACTGCTGGCCTCGCCAGCCAAATACACCCGACGCGGAGTCGACGATTCGATTTTCTGGTTTGTGGAAAACTTCACCCAGCCGCACGAGTTCGCGCCTGATACCGTGTTTCACCTGCTGGAGCCCGACATTAATCAGGAGATTTACGGCCTGCCCGAATATCTCAGCGCGCTAAATTCCGCCTGGCTGAATGAATCCGCGACGCTGTTCCGCCGCAAGTATTATCAGAACGGCGCGCACGCGGGTTACATCATGTATGTGACTGACCCGGCGCAGAGCGCGACCGACGTCGAATCGCTGCGCGAGGCGATGCGCAACTCAAAAGGGCTCGGCAACTTTAAGAACCTGTTTTTCTACGCTCCCGGCGGAAAACCGGACGGCATCAAAATCGTGCCACTGAGCGAGGTCGCCACAAAGGATGACTTTTTCAACATCAAGAAGGCCAGTGCCGCCGATCTGATGGACGCGCACCGCGTACCGTTCCAGCTCATGGGCGGCAAGCCCGAGAATATCGGTTCACTCGGTGATGTTGAGAAGGTGGCAAAGGTATTTGTGCGCAACGAGCTGTCGCCGCTACAGGACAGGTTCAGGGAGGTAAATGACTGGCTCGGCATGGAGGTCATCAGATTCAAAGAGTACACCCTCGACAACCCAGAATAACTTAGGCCGCCACAATCTCTGCGCTCATTATTGAAGATGCAATCTGCGAAAGCTATAGTGCATCGAATATCAAAACAATGGGCGCGGAGATTAATATTTTGGAAACTGATTTTAAAATAACCCTCGAAGGTTTCGCTACTGAGCAAGAAGCAAATAATATCGGTAATTTCACACTAGAAGCTATCCGAGCTTTAACAAAAAATCTCAATCTTGATATCTCCAAATTAAAATGCGTGATTGTTTCCTATAACTTCAGTGAAGCTCTTCAAAAGGTAACATCCTCTTACCAACACAAATCCCCTAGTTCATTTACCAATAGCAAACAGGGCGCAGCCGTCGGGCAGTTAGTAACAAAAATTGGCAATGATGGGCTATGTGAAGAATATACCCTTGTGCTATCGATTGATTTTTTTGTTGAGCTTTTCAATGATGGTAGCTTCTTAAAACTGAAAGAAGAAGGATACCTCGCAGTCATCCATCGCATTCACCATGAATTAGTGCACGTACATGAAAAAAACTTACTAACATGCTTAGCCCAAAACTTTACAGTCAACGAGTATGGTAGCGCGCTTCTTATCTCAGCCACGCGTGCATGGTCTGAATATCTCGCTAATTACATGTCTTCGGGGTCTGCCCCTCAAGAAACTATCGATTTATTTTTAGAGAATCTTGACACTGTTGTAAATGAAGTATCTGACGAGATTGAAAAACTCATCTGGGGTTATAAGTACGGTAATATTTCTCTGAATGACATGTATCTCGAAGTAAAAAAACGTATCAGGCTAATCATCAACTCTTATGCTTATGCGATGGGTTATGTCCATTCTCTAAACATCAATATTAAAGAATACGATCCAAAGCTATCCCTTACACTATCCAACTCAAATATAAGATATCAATTATCAGAATTAGGCATTGCTTTTCAGAATCTTTATGGGAAGTTTAATGACCAGCACATTACAGGTTTTGGTGATTTTCGGGAGATAACAATAATCATTGATGAAATATTCAAGCAGTTTGGGCTTGTTTTAGAGTGTCCCGATTGGTCTGGCGACGGTGAACTCTACATACATGTAAATTAGTTTAATCATAGTAGAAACATAATTAGCAGTTTGAATCCTGCCACTCCTGTAAAGCCGCTGCTCCTGGTGGCTTTTCCATGCACACCACCATCACGCATCAGATGCGTCTCACGCGCACGAACACACCCGACCACCAACGAACCAGCAGCGACCACGACAGCGCCATCACGACGCGCTCAGAGGATAATTTTTATTATTACGCATCACTGCTGGCGCGCAATGCTTTCCCCGCCACGCCTGCCCGCTTTATGGGTCGGTTTTAATGCAGTTGCATGACAACTCTGGATCCGCGCTAGCTCTGGCGGCGCACGGACAGAACGGGCAAGACTGACGCATGCAAAACCATGCACCTGATGCATGCACGACTAAAAAACGGGAAGTTCGCGGAAAAATGGCATAAAAAAACCGGCATTCAGGGTGCCGGTTTTAGTCTGGTTTTGTCGCGATTAATGGCCGCGCAATGCGCCAATAACACTGTTGAGGCACATGCTGGCGACAATCATCAGAAAAATCGTCGTCCACGGATTTTCATAAACGAGAGATAACATATTTATATAGTTCCTCTTATTTGCGCATTCTGATGTGATTTAACAGGTGTTTGATAACGACTGATAGCTCATCTTTACCGGCCTGCTCGACCATTTTTGCGGTGTAGCTTTCCACCTCGCGAGAGCTCAGATCGTTATTTAAAGCCATTAAAGTCAGATTCTTTGCCCAATCGGCAAACGGGTCATTTTTCGATGAAAGGGGATTTTGCATGTCCAAAAACCTCGAATTATTTAACCAGCAGACGGTTGAAGTATTTGCGACGCTATGACCGGCTAACGCCTCGCGTAGCTCGTTGTTCAACCCCGCCAGACCTGAAATCGAGTTTCAGCTCCGGCGGCGTTATCTATGGTCGACGTGGTGGCGGTGAGTAATATGTCGGCTTGCTGATGCTATCCAGCGTGCCGTAATTATCCCTGACTATTTCGGCACACCCGACCAGCTCGGCGGGTGTCAAATTCTCATTGACCATTATCTGCTGCAGACGATGAACGATGGCCATCAGTTTGATGCTTTTAGTTTTGTGCTGCGGAATTTCGCCCGGTAGTCGATGCATATTATCGCCCTCAATGAATTTTATTTAGTGCTGCCACAGCGCCACTATAAAACCCGCTAAGGTAACGTCCCATTCATCACTGGTGTGTAACCAATAAAACATCGAGAAACTTTGAGAGGAAGAACTAGCGCCTCGCGGTGCGAGTTGTTCAACCCCGCCAGCACTGAAAGCAAGTTTCAGCACCGGCGGCGTTTGTTAATGCAGCCAGCTATCGTCCTCCCATACCTGCTGCATGATTTCCATTACTCGTTTTTTATCTTCGTCCAGTTTCAAACCGCTTAGTTCAACGCCATTAGCGGAGCCCTTGCGAATTCGGATAGCAGTCTTTGGGTAAATAGGTTGAAGATTGCGGTACAGTTCAGCCTCAAGTGCATCCAATGTTGCCTGACTAATTTTTTGCTCTTTATCCAGCGTGATATTGATTCTCATAATCTAATCAGCCTTATAAAAATTATCATCTTCGGTTTCGTTATTTTCGCTGTTTGCTAGGTCTGCAATGAGAGTGAGCGCGAGCTTTAAGTCTGATGGCTTGCAGTTTGTAATCAGAGATACCTCGGCAATAAATTGCACACAAGCCCACTTTTGCTGCGTTCGGCTGAAATGTTCGCCAACCATGAAATCCCTCCCAAAGGGTTACTGTATATTTATACAGTAGCACGTATTAGCAAAAGATGGGAAGAAAAAATACGAATAGAGCGATTGCTGTATGTGCATGATATGGATATGAATTACTCATGTATTGGTTTTGATGCTTCAGCCATCGCCGCAACACGATTAAGGATTTTCCGAGCTTTAGCCTCATGCGATGGTGCTGCGGAAAATATTTCTCCTTTGGCCGTTCCGCGTAGCCATTTACCATCAAAACAACTTTTACCACCGGCCATCAGGTGCAGGGCTTCGCCCCGGCTGATATTAATGCCGGTTGTCAGATGTATCTCATCGATAGTTTTAGCTATAGCTGCGTTTTGCTCATCCGTTCCGTGGATGAATTTTCGCCGTACTGCTGGCTTTTGCTTCCTGAGTCGGTTGGTCAATTCTCGTCTTTCACGCCGACTCAGTGGTTTTGTTAAATCCAGTATCGGTGGATCGCTTTCGCTTCCCGTACAGTTATTGACAGAACTCCGAGGGACGGCTTTGCCGTCCTGAAGGTCAACGGCCAAATCAACAGCACGCTTCGGAACAATCTTCCACTGAGTGAGCCGGGTTAAAATCGGGCTTCCTGCACCTATGGAGGAATCGTAGACCCCCTTAATACATACCGTTTCCTCACCGTACTGATTAAGCTCGGTACGCGGTTCATACAGTGTGCGCACCTGTAAATCATCGCGACGGACAAACGGCCCACCCTGAGCATTAACATAACCAGCCCAGTCACCAGCGTCGGCGGCATCATGGACGGCGGCAAACTCAACGCTCAGACCGTGCGCGGTTTCGGTATCAGCGAGGCGACGCAACTCACGGTAAACCGTCACCGGCGCACCACCAATAAACTGAAACTGACGGATGTGCCAGCGCGCAGCCCATGCTGAAACGGCGGGGGCTGTCTCTTTCAGCAGCTCACCGCTTTCATCATCGGTTTCACCATCGAGAGCATAACCGTCGATATTTTTTGAAATGTATTTAGCAACATAGCCGGTTGCGCTGCCTTTCTCCGGGTCAATGGACTCCGCGTGGAAACGTGCTTTTTGGGATTTATCGCTTTTCAGTTCGTGGCGGTCTTCTTTCCATGCGTATTTACGGACGATGGAGCGAACATATTCAACATCTTCCGGCAGCATGAACATCAGCATGTGCCAGTGTGGAGTGCCGTCGTGATGGGGCTCGGCGACACGAATACCGAAAATACGGACATCTTCCCGATGTAGTTTGGCACGGATACGCGCCCAGATACCGGTTAGATAGTTTTGCGTGTCAGCCGGGCTGGCACCGCTCCATTTGCTGTTACGGTAACCGGCTTTAGTCGTGGCGTGATATTTTGACGGCGCGGTTAGAGTGTAAAACTCACCGACATAACCGAGCTCATTACAGATGTTTTCAAACCCACGAATGCGGGTCATGAGCTCACAGCGGCGAATCGCAGGGTTAGCAACTGAGCCATCATATTTTTCAATTAGGCTGATACGGTTGCCGTCTTCGTCTTCGAGATCCAGACCTTTGAGAAATTCACGAGTGCGGCGCTTTTGTTCACGCCAGTCAGTCACGCAGTTTTTACTCGCGTAAGTGTTTTTTTTCTTACTGACGTTGCCGACTGCAATTTGCAGGTGTTCGCGCCACGTAGCTGCTACACGGCGCAAAAGACCGCGCCACCACCCATCGTTAAACATTTTGGCGATAGCCGGTGCGATTTCATCCGCACCGACATATTTTTTTTCAACCCGCTCCCAATGTGGTGGGATAACGTTGAATTGGAGGGAAATAAAGCCAGCACGAATATACCAGGTGTACAGCGTTTTAAGCTCGCCGAATCCGTGGTCATTAATGTTGGCAAGTTCACCACGAATGAAATTAGCAATATCAGCGGCCAACAGGTCAACATCAGCGCGCGACATGTCCGGGAGACGGTTATATCGGGCGACCATATTAACCATGCGTGACGACAGATATTGCATTTGCTGAGTATCAAAATGACTTCCAAAAACAGCGGTTGATACCTTGCTGTTGATACCAGCGCATTCGTATTTTTTTGCGACCAGTTCAAGACGCGGCAATGCCTTTTTGCAGAAGCTGATTAAAAATGCATTGGCTCGTTGACTACCCTGATTTTGTTCCAGCACCGCAGCAGTGCGATAAACATCTAACCGCACGCAGTCGGGCTGGAGAGAAAGCACCTTTTTTGCATGCAGCAAAGCCGCGAACATACGGTCGCGGCTTTGCTGTTGCTCATAAGTAAGGTATGGGCTGGAGATTGCCGACCGTGGGACGTTCCACGGATAAGCGAATTGAACAGCCAATTTATACCCCCCGATAGTGTTTGTTTTTTAGCTCTGCGATTTGCTGGCAGGTTACGCAAAAAGCCACGCCCGGAATCGCAATGCGGCGAGCTTCCGGGATTGGTGCGTCACATTCCTCGCAAAGAAAACGGGAAGGTGCAGCGATACGGGTGCGTGCGTTGCTGATGTGGCGTTCGCGGTCTTCCTGCTCGCGCAGTTGTGCTAAATCCATTGCGTCGGCCATTAGTGCAGCTCCTGTGATTCATTCTCAAAGCGGGTTGCTTCACGGCGCAGCAGTTCGGCAGCTTCGGTGCCGCTCATTCCCTCTCTGGTAATATGGATAGCCAGCGCCTCAAGGCGGATGGAAACAGCGAGCGCGCGGTCTTTACGCTCTTCTTTTTTTGCATCGGTCAGCAATACGGCCAGCGCATCGCTATCAGTGTTAAAACTACGGATTTCGGTATTACGCATAATTAACTCTCCTGATTTCGGGCAATAAGATGCCCGGCGGGTTTACGCCATTAAATTTCTGTTTGGATTAATTCGGCATGGTTAGCCGTTTGGGAAATAAGCTCACTACTGCACGAAAATGATTCATCGCTGTAATAAGCGCCTTTTTCTCGTCAGTAGTCAGCTCACTTAATTCGAGTTCATGACGAGCCGCCGGTATTTTTGCCAGAAAGAAAATAGCGGCCAGCGCCCGATTATTTTCTTCAAATTGTGGGTCACGTTTATCGCGCATATCATCGACAAAACGTTCAACCTCTTTCCAGCTATCGCCCCAATATCTCGCGCGCAATTCGGCAACATGATTGAGACCGGCCAGACGTTCACCCGCTTTTAGCGGAACAGTCGCGGAAACAGCTTCGATAGCCATGATCCCCCCCGCTTTTGAGTAGAGAGGCCAGCCAGTAAATCAGCCTGCGAGTGGCTCCGGGGGCCGCGCCTGCCGCCCTTTCCTGCGGTCCGGTATCTGA